>Ga0209156_10000031_pt1:2500-90549 | contig 90549 bp, 82 predicted proteins | sample GraSoiAngelo_124_FD_185881 | JGI IMG/M metagenome (GOLD analysis project Ga0209156, IMG submission 185881) | Grasslands soil microbial communities from the Angelo Coastal Reserve, California, USA - 14_0927_05_20cm (SPAdes) (version 2) | ecosystem: Environmental > Terrestrial > Soil >... | reverse complement strand
GCGCGTCGAAGCCGCACGCCGGCGCGGCGGCGACGGCGTTCCGCAGCGCGAGCAGCACCGTCTCGGCGCCCTGGAGACCCTGCGTGAGCGGGATGTTGTCGTCCTCGTTGGCCATGCACTGCAGGTTGCTCGACGAGTCCTTGCACGCGGCGAGGTTGTCGGCGCCGAGCTGGATGGACGGGCAGACGTCCGCCAGGTAGGCCGCCGCCGCACCGAGGTCCGTGATGTGCTGGTAGTGGTCCCACATCGTCCACACCCCGAGCCCGGCCTCGTCGATCTCGAACGACACGGGATCGCCCGGCACGACGGCGGCGGGGTCCGCGTAGTAGTTCGTCTCGTAGGTGCCGGCCGGCACGCAGTTCGGGTAGACGGGGTGGCCCGGGTCGCAGGGCGGGAACGAGTAGAGGATCGACCAGGGCGCGGGCGCCTTTCGCTGCACGCGAGCGTAGAACCGGTTGTGGCGGCTCACGAGGTCCGCGTAGCCCGCCAGGTCGAGGGCGTAGTTGATGAACGAGCCGTCGCGCGGCCAGTCCTCGCCGTACGGCGGCTCGCTGTCGATGCTCGCCACGACGGCGCCGCTCGCGGAGTCGGTGGCGGTTCGCATGACGATCAGGCTCCGCTTGGCGAAGGCCTGGACCTCGGCGTCGTCGGTGTCGGGCAGGTGCGCCGGGGCGAGGAAGCTCGCCCACCACGCCTCCGTCGCGGCGCGCTGCGCCTCGGGCGACGTGCCGCGGGCACGGGCCCCGCGCAGGAGCGCGTAGGCCTCGTTTCGCGTGCCGCCGGCGGCGACGTAGAAGGTGGCGGTCGCGGTCCCGAGGCGGAACGCCAGCCGGCGAGCGAGCGCCGCATTCGCCTGGCAGGCGGCGATCGGCGAGCGCGCGAGCTTGCCGTCGGCGGGGTCGGTGAAGGCGCTCTCGGCGGCGTACGCCCAGCCGTTGGCCGCCCGGCACGCGCCGAGCGGTCCGCCCGGGTCCGTCACCACGTGGTCGCACTCGAAGGCACTGCGCGCCAGGCCGTCGAAGGTGGGCGGCAGCGCGAAGGCGGTGATCGTGCGGTCGGCGATCGCGCTCTGGTGCGGGCAGATCGGCGCGTCGTCGAAGCCGCACTGATAGCCGTGGTCGCCGCGCCGCGCGCCGACCGCGAGGTAGACGCCCGGCTCGCCGAGGCCCGCGACCAGGCGGTCGACGGCACGCCGCAGGGCCTCGCGGCGCGCGGGCGGGCTGCGGAGCAGCGGGTTCACGAGCGAGAAATCGTGTGGGTAGCTCGCGGCGCTGGCCGGGAGGAAGTGGAGCAGCGCGCGCTCGTGCCCATCATAGGCGACCGCGTAATCGGTCTCGAAGTCGAGGCCCCAGTCGGCGATCGGAAAGAACGGGAGGCGAGCGAGCGAGGGCGAGAAGTTCGTGTAGAAGACGAGCGTCGCCCGCCGCACCGGCGAGTCCCGGTCGCGCGTGACGACGTAGTGGTTCACGAGCACGTTCCGGTCGGGCATGACGAAGTTCCAGGCGGTGACGCCGAGACCGAGCGCGGTGTTCGTCATGTCGGTCACGAGCACATCGGAGTCGTCGGCGCTGTACCGCTGCGCATGCGTCCAGGCGCCGTCGCGGAGCCAGGTGAAGCCACTGCCCGACGTGGTCTCGTAGAAGAGCCCTGGGAAGGCGCCCATCGCCTCGAGCGCGCCGAGATGGGGCAGCGTCCGGGCGTTCGCGACGTTGTCGGTCAGATAGGCGAGCTGGTTGTAGTAGCTCGGGCCCGGCCACTTGAGGACCGTCAACTCGCCGCAGCGCGAGAACGCCGCGGTGAGCGCGCCGTTGCCGAGCGCGGCGTTGACGTTCGTGGCGCCGAACTGGAGCTCGTACGGGTTCGCGGCGTCCGGCGCGCTCGGCAGCTCGGGACACACGGCAGCACATGCGGCGGGCAGCAGGAACACGATCAGGGCCAGCCATGCCCTCGGCATGCGCGGCATTTGACACCAGGCCGCGGGCGCCCGGCAAGGAGAAACTTCGGCTTGCGTCGAGGCGGCGGGCGAGCCTAGAAAGGCCGGCGATGAACGCCCCCGACCGCCTGGGCTTCGGCATCTTCCTGGCGCCGTTCCACCCCGTCGGCGAGAACCCCACCACCGCGCTCCACCGCGATCTCGAGCTGATCGAGTGGCTCGACCGGCTCGGCTACGACGAGGCATGGTTCGGCGAGCATCACTCCGCCGGGTTCGAGATCATCGCCTCGCCCGAGGTCTTCATCGCCGCGGCGGCCGCGCGCACAGGCCACATCCGGCTCGGCACGGGCGTGTCCTCGCTGCCGTACCACCATCCCTTCATGCTGGCCGACCGGATGGTGCTGCTCGACCACCTGACGCTCGGGCGGGCGATGTTCGGAGTCGGGCCGGGGGCGCTCCCCTCGGATGCCTTCATGCTCGGCATCGACCCGATCCGCCAGCGCGAGATGATGGACGACTCGCTGGACACGATCCTCGCGCTCTTCACGTCCGACGAGCCGATCACGCGCGAGCGCGACTGGTTCACGCTCCGCCACGCCCGCCTGCAGGTGCGGCCCTACACGCGCCCGCACATGGAGATGGCCGTCGCCGCGACCGTGTCGCCCGCCGGGCCGCGGGCGGCCGGGAAGTACGGGCTCGGGCTCCTCTCGATCGGCGCCACCACGGCCGGCGGCTTCGACGCCCTCGGCCATACCTGGTCGATCGCCGAGGAGATGGCGGCCGACCACGGCAAGGCGGTGAGCCGGGAGAAGTGGCGCCTCGTCGGGCCGATGCATCTCGCGCCCACGATGGACCAGGCGCGGCGCGACGTTGCTTTCGGGCTCGCGCCCTGGGTCGACTATTTCAAGCGCGTCGCCGCCTTGCCGCTCGTCGGCGAGATCGAGGATGTTGCGGAGATGGTCGACGCCCTCAACGCGGGGGGACTCGCCGTCATCGGCACGCCGCGCGAGGCGGGGGCGCAGATCGAACGTCTGTGGAACCAGTCGGGCGGCTTCGGGACGTACCTCTTCATGGGGCACGAGTGGGCTGACCGCGAGGCAACGCTCCGCTCCTACGAGCTTTTCGCGCGCCACGTCATGCCGGAGTTCCAGGGGACGCTTCCCCGCCTCGCGGCGAGCCGCGACTGGGCGGCGGAGAACCGTCCCACCTTCATGGGCCGCTCGCTCGAGGCGATCGGCAAGGCGATCCAGGACCACGCCGGCGAGCGCGCCGGACGGAAGCGCCAGGCGCGGTAGGCCCGTGTCGCTGAGAGACCGGGCCGCCATCGTCGGCATCGGCCAGCTCCCGTTCTCCAAGAACATCGGCCGGCCCGAGGAGGTGACGGCGCTCGAGGCGGCAAGGCTGGCGCTCGAGGACGCGGGGCTCAGGCCGTCGGACATCGACGGCATGACCAAATGGAGCATCCAGCCGACCGCCGAGAACGTGATCGCCCGCAACCTGGGCGTGCCGAACCTGCGCTTCTTCGGGGAAGTCGGCTACGGCGGGGGCGGCGGCTGCGGCGTCGTCGGGCACGCCGCGGCCGCGATCGCCGCCGGCCTCGCGCGCTGCGTGCTCGTCTACCGCTCGCGGAACCGCGGCTCGGGCGGCCGGCCGTGGGCGGGCACGTCGCGCGAGCGGGACAACATCGCCGCGGAGACCAACGAGACCGCGCTGTTCTCCCCCTACGGCTTCGTGCGGCCCGTCGACCAGGTGGCGATGTTCGCCCGCCGCTTCCTGCACGAGCGGGGCTACACGACGCGCCACCTCGGCTGGATCGCCGTCGCCTGCCGCCGCCACGCGGCGCGGAACCCCGTCGCCATGATGCGCGAGCCGATCACGGTCGACGACCACGAACGCTCGCGCCCGATCTCCGAGCCGCTCCGGCTCCTCGACTGCTGCCTCGAGACCGACGGGGCGGCGGCCGTCATCGTGGCGGCGGCGGATATGGCGCGCGACCTCCGCCAGAAGCCCGCCTACATCATGGCGGCGTCGCAGGGCATGGGACCGCGCAACTGGATCATGAACAACTTCTTCAAGGACCCCTTCTTGGAATCGCCCGGGACCTACGCGGCGCGCGACCTCTGGCGCATGGCGGGCGTGGGTCCGAAGGACGTGCAGGTGGCGCAGCTCTACGACGCCTTCACGCCCCTCGTCCTCGGCTCGCTCGAGGAGTACGGCTTTTGCAGGCCGGGCGAGGCGGGCGCCTTCGTCGAGGATCACGGTCTCGAGGTGGGCGGGCGCCTTCCGACGAACACGAGCGGCGGGAGTCTCTCCGAGGCGTACGTCCACGGCATCAACCTCATCATCGAGGCGGCGCGGCAGGTCCGCGGCACGTCGGTGAACCAGGTGCCGGGCGCCAGGCTCTCCCTCGTCACCAGCGGCAACATGGTGCCGACGGGCGCGCTGCTGCTGCGGGGTGACTGACCATGGCCCAGGACGAGTTCGTCCGGCGCACGGGCGGCGAGGACTGGATCCCGTACTGGGCCGCGGCGCGGGCGCGCGAGCTCCGCTTCCAGCGCTGCAGCGACTGCGGCCACTGGCGCCATCCGCCCGGCCCGATGTGCCCGGACTGCCGCTCCTTCTCGAGCGAGTGGGCGCGCGCGAGCGGGCGTGCGCGCCTCCTGTCGTGGGTGGTCGTCCATGCTCCCGTCCTGCCGGCGTGGAAGGAGCGCGTGCCGTACCCGGTCGTGCTCGTCGAGTGCGAGGAGGGCGTTAGGACCGTCGGCGGCCTGATCGGCGCCGCGCCCGTGGACCTGCGCATGGACATGGCGCTGGTGGTCGACTTCGCGCCGTCGCCGGACGGAGACCTCGTCCCTCAGTGGCGGCCCGCGTAGAGCAGAGGAGGGCAGAGACATGGTGCAGCATCGGGTCGTCGCCATCGTCCTCGCAGCCGCCGCGTGCGGCTGCGGTATGATGGCACGGATGCGTCCGGGTGCGGCGACGCCGGGACAGCCTTCCGAGCAACCCGCTTTTCTCCGATATGAGGAGCTCACCTGGGAGAGGATCGTTCCCGAGCTCGGGGTGAGCTCCCCCGAGATCGCGATCCTGCATGTCGACCCGACCACCCGGGCGACGCAGCTGCTGATCCGCACGCCGGCCGCGATCCATGTGCGCAAGCACTGGCACACGGCCAACGAGACCCACGTCATGGTCCGCGGGACCGCCGTGCTCGCGTGCGACGGGCAGCGGGCCGAGCTCGGTCCCGGCTCGTACAACTTCATGCCCGCGAAGATGGTCCACGAGGCCTGGCTCCCCGCGCATTCGCTCACCTTCATCACCGTCGACCGCGCCTGGGACATCAACTGGGTGGAAGGACCGCCCACGGCCGTGGATGTAGGCGCCCGCCCGCCGCGGCGAGGAGCCCCCCATCGGAGGCACCGAGCCTAGAACCGATCGAGCATCACCCGCACCAGCCCGCCGGGATCGTTGACGTGCACAAAGTGGCCGGCGGGGAGCAGGTCCACGGTCACGCGCTCGCCGGCGAGGGCGCGGGCGCGCTCGCGATCCACCCCCGAGTACGACGCCGACCGATCGGCGATCACGAGGTGCACGCGCGCGTCATCCGGCGGGTGCTCGACGACGGGCCAGAGATCCCGCGCGAAGTAGTCGAGGAGCAGTGCCCGGACCTCGCGGAGGTCGAGCGCGAAGCGCACCCCGCCGTCGCTGCGCTCGAGGCTGAGCGCCAGCCACTGCGCCAGCGCGCGGCCGTGCCCGGCGGCCATGATCGCCTCGACGAACGCGCTCGTCGACGCGAACGCGGGAGGGAGCGACTCGAGCGTCTCGATCACCGCGAGCGCACTGTCTCCGCCGCGCAGCGGCTCCCGCGCGCCCGGCACGCTGTCGATCGTGAGCACGTCCTCGAGCGATCCGGTCCCGATCCGCAGCGCCTCGAGCGCCACCTTGCCGCCGAAGCTGTGCCCGGCGATCGCGACGACCGGCGGCGCGGCCCGGGCGACGAGGTCGACCACGTCACGGGCGGCGGCCTCGAGCGACGGGTCGGGCGTTCCCTTCGGCGAGCGTCCGTGCCCCCGGAGGTCGACCAGCCACGCGGTCCAGCTCGGACGCGCGTCGACGAAGCGGCGCGCGATCGTGCGGAGATTCCTCCCCGAGCCGAGGATGCCGTGGAGGAACGCGATCGTCTTGCGGGGACGCGGGCCTTCGATCCGCTCGAATGCGAGCTCGGCCATGGGCGCCTCGTAGTATACGCCACCGGCAAGGGGGGCTGGACGACGGGCCGGGCCTGAAGTAAGAACTAGAATCGGATTCTGATTCTGATCGTGGCCCAGACCATCGCCTTCCCGCTCCAGACCGTCGCCGGCCCCAAGCAGGCGCGCAGCGAGCGCACCCTCCAGCGCCTCCTCGACGCGGCCCAGGTCCTCATCGAGGAGAAGGGCCATGCGGCGGTCTCGATCCCCGAGATCGCGCGGCGCGCGCGCTCGTCGGTGGGCGGCTTCTACGCCCGCTTCCGGGACAAGAACGAGCTGCTGCGGGCGCTCGAGGAGCGACACTTCATCGAGGTGTGGCAGCGCCTGGAGGCGCTGGCCGACGCCCGGCGATGGGAGAACGTGAGCACCGCGCAGGTCGTCGAAGCGGCGGTCGCCGAGCTCGTCTCGGTGACCCGCGAGCGGCGCCGGCTGATCGCGGCCTTCCTGGTCAGCGCCATCCAGGACCCCGCCATTCGCGAGGGGGGGCTGCGTTTCCGCCGTCGGGTCGAGGAGTGCATCCGGGGGCTGCTGCTCCCCCGTCGCGGCGAGATGGACCATCCCGATCCGGCGCTCGCCGTCGACCTCGCCGTGCAGACCGCCTTCGCGCTCATGAACCATCACGTCCTGATCGAGAAGACCGAGGCCGCCGGCCGCCCGCTGTCCGACGACGAGCTCCGGCGGGAGCTCACGACGATGTTTCTCCGCTACGTCGGCATCGCACGGCCGGCATCGAGCCGGACGAAGGCACGCAAACGCAGGAGGTAGCCATGGAGTACGCCCAGCGGAATCCGCTCCCGGTGCCGCCCGGCGGCGCGTACGAGCCGATCAAGGCGACGATCGACAGCGTCTTCGACTGGCAATACGCGCTCCGCAAGCGGAACCTGCTCAACCTCTACGAGAAGGGGAAGACGCTCGCCTGGAACGCCAACGACCTCGACTGGTCCACCGACGTCGACATCGAGCGTCTCGTGCGCCAGCGCGTCGCCAACGGCCTCGCGCCGATGATCAACGCGATGCTGAGCCCGCCCGTCCACCTCGGCGACGACGAGGTGATCCGGATGCAGCTCCACCTGAACGCCTTCATGCTCTCGCAGTTCCTGCACGGGGAGCAGGGGGCGCTCCTGGCGACGGCGAAGATCGTGCAGGGCGTGCCGTGGGCCGAGGCGAAGTTCTACGCCGCCAACCAGGTCGCCGACGAGGCACGCCACGTCGAGGTCTACCACCGCTGATGCAGTTCCTGCAGAACACCGCACCGGTCGCGGATGGGGAGGCGGTCGGTCACTAGCCGCCCGCGGCTCGCGCTCCGACTCGCGCGGCTGTGGGGCGCCGCACTTGCTGGCGAGAACGCCGGGGCGATCCGCGTGACGATCGAGTATCCCATGGAAGCGTGGGGCGCCGCTCTCAAGGCGCCGGCCAGGTCGTCCGATACTCGTATCGATGAACTCCAGGCATGTGCACCCCGGCGACCGCACAAGCGCACGGGGGGTCGCGGGGGCGATATCGGCTGTCGGCCGCCTGCTCGTGCTGACGTCGCTGGCAGCGGGATGTTCGACCGCCAGGCTGTACGACGGACCGGAGCTTCCCCCCGAACGGGCCGCCTTCGTGTTGCTTGGCGGGAAGTGGAGCATCGCGCACGCAACCGGGAGTCAGGTCATTTGGGTGGACGGACACGGGATCGAGCCACCGATCTATCGCGCGGCCGTAGCGCCAGGGTGCCACAGGATCGACTACCAGCTGTGTCCAAGATGCTACGTTGTCGGGCGTCAAAGAGAACGAGGTTACGTCCTGTCGGCGGGACGTTCATACGAGATGCGCTGCAACTACCTCACCACCTGCCCGAAGCCGACGGCACCGAACACGCTGGCCTTCGACGTGAATTATGATCCATTGAACAGGTACTGCTGCAGCTTCGTCGACGCCGACAGCGGGCTCGCACCGCGAATGTGCGGCGGATAGAGAGTCCTATCCGTCCGTCAGCGGGATGCGACGGCTTCCGCGATCCGTGCCTTCGTCGGCGCCATCGCGGCGCGGAGCGCGGCGAAATGCCATCCGAAGACCGACAGGCGGTCGACGCCCGCGTCCTTCGGCGGCAAGACGTGCGAATAGCTGAGGACGTTCGGGCCGTAGATGATCCCCTGCGACGTGTACAGCATCGTCACGCGGCTCACCTCGCCGTGGATGCGATCCCGCCACACGACGGCACCACTCGCCAGGTCCGTGAGCCGCAGCTCCATGGAAACGGCGGTCGAGGTCTTCTGCATCGGCAGCGGCAGGAGCCAGAGGAGCACGCCCGGGGCCCCGAGCCCGTAGCTCGTCGCCGTCTGGTACATGGGCGTTTCGAGCAAGGTGCCCGAGAGCTCGTAGGCGAACCCCTCGGTCGATCGGTCACCCACGAACTGCACGTCCTCGAAGATTCCGCTGGCCGCGAGGTCATCCGCGATCGCGCGCGCGAAGCTCGCGGGATACGTGTACTCCTCGTACGGTGGTGCGGGCGCGAGCGCCACCACGGCGTTGCGGGTCTGGCCGCGAGCGGCCATCGCTTCGGCATTCATCCGGACGGTCTCGTCCAAGCGCTCGAACTCGGCGGTGACGTAGGGCAGCAGCGGGACATACGTGAGGAACATGTGGCCGTTGGTCGTGTAGACGCGCAGGGGGCGCCCGTCCGCGAGCGTCCGGACCGCGAGGCGGCCAGGGTGCGGCGTTGGCCGAAGCAGCGTCCGGTCCACGCGGTAGCCGGTCGACAGCGTCGCGGCAGGCGGGCAGCCGACCGTCAGGATCGCGACCGCCACGAGGGTGGACAACCGCCACGTGGCTCCGCTGGTGGTGTGCATGGGGTGCCTTTCTACCCAGCCGCGCCCGGCGTGTAACGACGCGGCGCGCAACGTCTCCTGCTACGCGAGGGCGCGTTGGGCTCGGGGCCGAGCCAGGATGCGATGCGGCGTTGCCGGGAACTCAGTCCCCGAACTCAGCCCGACGGCTCTCGACGCCCGGCAGCGCCTGATGCGGCCGGCTCGGCCAGCTACTCGGGGTACTCCCGCTCGACGATCTCCCCCGGTCGGGGCGGCCCGGTGAGCAGCGCGAGCGCGTCGAAGAGCACCCGGCGCTGGAGATCGCGCATGAACGGGCGGCCAAGCGCGTTCCCGACCTTGAAACCGCGCGGGTAGAGGGCACGAGGCGGGCGCATCTGCCGGGAGGCCTCGGGGCTCACCGTGATGAGCACCGTCGACATGCCCCTCAGCTCGAGCTCGCGCTGGACCGCGACGACCGTGCGGTGGCAGACCTGCGGTCAGCCGCCGGTCAAGACGACGACATCGGGGCGCGCGTGCCGGTCGATGTGCTCGGCGATCGCCGGCGCCGTCTCCTCGTACATCTTCCGGAGCTGCGTCGTGTAGCCCATGAAGCCCACGTGCTCGCTGGCGACGGCGGCGATCACCCTGTCGGCGGCGAGCTCGCGCAGGCGCTCGATCGGGAACTGTACGTTGATGTCGCGGTCGGCGTCGGCGTGATCGTAGTGGTGGTGGGTCACCATGAGCTCGGCGGCATCGACGTCGCCCGCGATCACGCGGAACGTCAGGTCGCCGAGCTCGTCGGCGATGTTGAAAGGCGGCTGGTCCCTGCGATGGACGCCCCCCGCCGTGACGAGCGCCACGGTCGCGCCGGCAAGCTCGCCCTCGAACGGGGTGAACGGCACGCAGCGCCGGGAGATCGGGGCCACGGCGACCTCAGGCGGCTTTGCGCAGCGCCTTGAAGATCTCCTCGTTGTCGGGCTGCTCGTCGATCTTGTGGATGTCCTTGTAGATCACCTTTCCCTGCTTATCGACGACGAAGAGCGCCCGCTCGGCGTAGCCTTCCGGGCGGTAAACCCCGTAGCGGCGCGCGACCTCGCCCTTCGGCTCGAAGTCCGAGAGGAGGTCGTACGAGATGCCACCGAGGCTCTTCGCCCACGCGGCATTGCAGGGAACCGAGTCGACCGAAATACCCAGCACGTGGGTATCCGCCCTCTCGAAGCGGCCGAGGTCCGCCTCGTAGGAGGGCATCTGGACCGTTCAGACGGGGGTCCAGGCGAGCGGGTAGAAGGCGATGAGCACGTTCTTCTTCCCGCGGAAATCCGAGAGCCGGACCTTCTTGCCCTTGCCGTGGTGGCTGGGCAGCTCGAAGTCCGGCGCGACCTCGCCCACGTTGACCGCCATGACTGCGTCCCTCCTCGGATGGGATTCTCGCCCATCCAGCCCGCCGGTCAACCCGGGTGCAGTGGCGCTACACGCCGTGGCGCGGGATACGCCGGTGCCAGCGCCGCGACAGTACGAGCGCCTCCCCTGCGTGGGCCTCGAGCTTCCCTGCGAGCTCGAAGGTGGCGCCCGTTGAGGTGAGGCTGGTCTCGGTCGCCACACGCACGCTCCACTCGCCGCGGCGAAGCGTGATCTCGTCCGCGACCTCCGACCGCGCGGCCAGCGGGTCGTCGGGGCGGCTCCGGTAGCAGCGGCGCATCGTGTGCCCGACCTCTAGGTCGATCGCGTGGAGGCGAGCAGGCCCAGCGGCGCCGAAGCCCCCGTCCTCGGTCGCGATCGTGTACGTGACCTCGCCGGTCGCGGTGTTCCGGTCGATGGTCCGGGACGAGCGCGCCGGCCGCAGCTCGCTGTAGGCCGGGAGCGGCGCACCTTCTGGATCCTCGAAGGGTCTCAGCCGATCGTCCTCCGCTGCGGGCGGCCGGACGGGCAGCTCGAGATGGCCTGCCCCGGCGAACACGGCAAGCGTGACCGGCTCGGGGGACGGCCAGAGGGTCGGCCAGTAGGTCGTGGAGAGAGCGAGGCGCAGCCGATGGCCCGGCGCGAACGCGTGGGCGATGTCGCGAAGCGGGAGTCGCACGGTATATCGGCGGCCTGGCTCGAGCGGCTCGGGGTACTCGTGGCTCGACCGATGGGTGAGGTTGAGACAGCCATGCGTCACGCGGGTCGACGACCCGTCGGGAAAGACCTCGCTCAGCCGCGCCACGACGAAGGCCGCGGGTCGATCGACGGTGAGCTCGAGGGCGACGACGGGAGCGCCCAGGATCTCGAGCCGCTCGGCGAGCGGCTCGGAATCGAAGGTGAGGGAGCCGGCGTCGTCCTCGCGCTGATCGCCCGGCGCGTCACCCTCGCCGCCGTCGCTGCACCACTCACCCGCCGCGAGCCCCAGCGCTGCGGCCGATCGCCACGGGAGTCGCGTCTCCGGACCGCTCGTCTCACCGAGCCCGCCAGGGTTGAGCGCGTAACGTCTCGTGGTGATCCGCGGCGACGGCCACGAGGGCTCCGCCACCCACCGCCCAGGGCGCACGCCGTAGGACGAGCGCGGCGGCACACTCTCCTGCATCCACACCCGATACGGCGGCTCGTTCATGATCCCGGTGTCGATGCCCTTGAGCCAGTGATCCCACCATCGCCGCGCCTCCTGGAGGAAGCCGATCGCCGGTCCGGGTACGCCGTTGTGCGGGTAGTTGTGGCTCCACGGTCCGACGAGACCCTTCCGCGGCGAGCGCAGCCCCGCGAGGAGACGGGGAATCGCGTTCGTGTAGGCATCCGCCCACCCGCCGATCGCGTAGACGGGGCACGCGATCCGCTGGAAATCCTCGCACACCGAGCCGTGCTGCCAGTAGGCGTCACGGCCCTGATGCCGGAGCCACACCTCGGGGAAGAACACACCGCGCGTGAGCCGCGCCAGCCAGCTTGCGCGCCAGGCGTCGCCGACGATCAACGGATCCGGGGGCAACGCGCTCAGGGTCAGCAGCACAGAACCCCACGTCAGATTCTCGTTCAGGAGGCAGCCGCCCATGTAGTGGGCGTCGTCCGCGTAGCGGTCGTCCGAACCGCAGACGGCGATGACCGCGCGGAGCGCCTCGGGCCGGCGGGCGGCGATCTGCAGCGCGTTGAAGCCGCCCCACGACTTGCCCATCATCCCGACCGCGCCCGTGCACCACGGCTGGGACGCGATCCACCGGATGACCTCCTCGCCGTCCTCGAGCTCCTGCTCGTGGTACTCGTCGAGGAGGACACCGTCCGAGTCGCCCGAGCCGCGCACGTCGACGCGCACGGCCGCGTAGCCGTGCCCGGCGAAGTAGCCATGCATCGGTTCATCGCGCGCGCGCGTCAGGTCCCGCTTGCGGTACGGGATGTACTCGAGGATCGCCGGCACCGGCGCGACCTCCGCCCCGGCGGGAAGCCAGATGCGGGCCGCGAGCCGGCAGCCGTCGCGGAGCGGGATCCAGCAGTGCTCGATCTCGCGGACCGGGCTGGGAAACGCGGTCACCACCCTCACCGCGTGCCTCCCGGGCGCGGCGGGGCAGCCATCATTCGCCGCCGATCACCTGTGTCACGAGCCCGGCATCCGGCGCCTGGAGCGCTCGGAACGCCGGCGCGAGCCGCTCGCGGACAAGGAGACCCACGGCGAGATCCCAGCAGTTGACGATCGCGAGCCGGAACCCGCCCGGCGGCATGGCGTGCATCTCGAGCGCTCGGTCCTCGTGAAAGGTGATCTGGATGCTCGACACGCCGGGCACCCTGCGGAGCTCGTTCACGCGCTCGCCATCGATCCGGTACCGTACCCCGTGGCATCCGAAGAGCACGACGCTGTAGCCGGGGCGACGGGCCGCCTCGTGGAAGCGCCAGCGCCCGTCGGCATAGAGCTCGACGACGCTCTCGAGCCACCCCTCGCCGTAGAGATCGACCCACTGGTCGGCGAAGCGCAGGTGGCACTCGATGATCGTCGCGTCGATCGTCTCGAGGTTCACGAGTCCCGTGTATCCCCGGAGATGGCGCGACAGCCATTCGCCGCAGTACGCCTCGACGGCCGGCCGCGGCTCCGCCGCGACGGTCCAGTAGTCGAACATCCCGTCGCCGAGGGCGACGCCCGTCGTATGCCGCCACCACACCGGCGTGCCGTCGACGACCGCCACGTCGCTGCTCACGTGTTCGCCGTCGAGGAGCGGCATCCAGAGATGTCCGGGCGTCTGCACCCGCTCGTACTCGTCGCGCGATGCGATGACCGTGGTCCCCGCGCCCATGCCGCGAAGGTTGTAGATGGGCTTGCTGAACACGGGAAAACGCCGCGGCTCGATCCCGTGGGGGCCGTGCTCCAGTCCCTGGGTCTCGCAGATGGCGAGCTTGTTGTAGACCCAGCGCTCCGCCGGGTAGAGGCGATAGGCCTCCTCGTCGTCGGTCGGGATGACGACGTCCGCGGGACACACCACGCCCGCGAAGTACTGCATCCGCCAGGGGTCCTTCTCGACGATCGGCACGGGGGGTTCGCGCTCTCCCGCCCTCCATTTCGGCCGATCTGCGCCCAAACATTAGCGGCACCGGTGGAGCGTACCACCGTGAGCTTGACTACCACGTATCCACGCAGGGTCGCTTCTTCCCGCTGCGCGCCGGCCGCGGCGGCGCCGAGCGCAGCGCCGTCGTGATCCACGTCCGCGACTCCGCGGGATCGATCACGTCGTCGATCTCGAAGTAGGTGGCGTAGCTGACCGCCTTCCCGTGCTCGTACATGCGGGCCACCATCTCCGCGAAGAGCTGCTGGCGGGCCGCGGGGTCCTCGACCGCGGCGAGCTCCTTGCGGTAGCCGAGCTTGACGGCGCCCTCGAGCCCCATGCCGCCGAACTCGCCCGTCGGCCAGGCCACGGTGAACAGCGGCGCCTTGAAGCTGCCGCCCGCCATCGCCTGCGCGCCGAGGCCGTAGCCCTTGCGGAGGACGATCGTGAAGAACGGCACGGTCAGACTGGCGCCGACGACGAACAGGCGGCTCACGTGGCGGACCAGCGCCGTCTTCTCCGCCTCGGGCCCGACCATCATCCCCGGGGTGTCGCAGAGGAAGAGGAGCGGCAGATCGAAGGCGTCGCAGAGCTGCATGAAGCGCGCGGCCTTGTCCGCACCGTCGCGGTCGATCGCGCCGGCGAGGTGGCTCGGATCGTTCGCCACGACGCCGACCGGACGGCCTTCGAGGCGGACGAGCGCGGTCACCATGCCGAGGCCGAAGTGCCGGCGGAGCTCGAGCACCGAGCCGGCGTCGGCGAGCGTCCGGATGACGGCCCGGACGTCGTAGATGCGCAGCCGGTTCTCCGGGACGATCGCCCGCAGGCGGCGCTGGTCGGCGCACTCCCACGCCGCGAGCGGTCCCTGGAAGTAGCCGAGGTACTGCTTCGCCACCCGGACCGCCTCCGCCTCGTCGGCGACCGGCACGTCGACGACGCCGTTCGAGACCTGGACGGGCATCGGGCCCACCTCGTCGGGATGGAAGACGCCGAGCCCGCCGCCCTCGATCATCGCAGGCCCGCCCATGCCGATCGACGAGTTCGCGGTCGCGATGACGATGTCGCAGCAGCCGAGGAGCGCGGCGTTGCCGGCGAAGCAGCGGCCGGAGTTGATGCCAACCAGCGGCACGAGGCCGGAGAGGCGGCCCCAGTAGTTGAACGCCCAGCAGTCGAGGCCGGCGACGGTCGTGCCGTCGGTGTCGCCCGGCCGGCCGCCGCCGCCCTCGGTGAAGAAGACGACCGGCAGCCGCAGCTGCGAGGCCAGCTCGAAGAGGCGATCCTTCTTCCGGTGGTTCTGGATGCCCTGCGTGCCGGCGAGGACGGTATAGTCGTACGCCATCACGACGCAGCGCGAGCGTGGCTCGTCGAAGAGGTGGCCGTTCACCCGGCCGATCCCCGCGACCAGTCCGTCCGCGGGCGTCCGCTCGATCAGCTCCTCGACCGGCCGGCGCCGCCGCTGCGCCGCGATCACGAGCGGCCCGTACTCGACGAACGTGCCCGGGTCGCAGAGGTCGTCGACGTTCTCGCGTGCCGTTCGCTGGCCGGTGCGCCGGCGCCGGGCGACGGCGTCGGGTCGCGCCGCGTCGCGCGTCTGCGCGTGCCGCCGCTCGACCTCGGCGAGGTCGGGCCGGATGTGCGCCAGGTCCACCTGCCCGCCGTTGTCCGCCGCCGTCGCCTCGACGGCGCTCTCCTCCAGCACGACCAGCGGCGAGCCCTCGTACACGGTGTCGCCCGCCGCCGCGTGGAGGGCGCGGACGATGCCGCCCACCGGCGCGGCCACGACGTGCTCCATCTTCATCGCTTCCATGACGAGGAGCTGGGCGCCGGCGGGAACGGCGTCGCCCGGGGACACGTCGATCGCGACCACGGTGCCCTGCATCGGGGCGCGCACGACGATCGCGCCCTCCGGGACCACGGGCATCGACGTCTTGCCGTGCACGAGCACCGCGAGCGGGTCGCGCGGGTCGACGGTGGCGCCCGCGCGTCGCGGCGTGGCCGGGGCGGTCTCGGCGTGCCGGCGGGGATGCGCGGCGCCCTCGAGGAGCTCGGTCAGGTGCTCGTCAACGAAGCCAGTCGTGACTCGGTACGCTGCGAGGGCCGGGTGGCGCATGAGGTTCCGGAGGAAGCTCAGGTTCGTGGCCACGCCCTCCACCCGGAATTCGCAGAGCGCGCGGTACGCCTTCGCGACGGCGGCCGGGAAGTCGTCCGAAGCGCTGCGCGCGACGACCTTCGCGAGCAGCGAGTCGAAGCTCGGGCTCGGCCGGTAGCCGGCGTAGCCGGCCGTGTCGACCCGGACTCCGGGCCCCGTCGGCACGTCGAAGGCGGCGAGCAGGCCGGTGGACGGCCGGACGCTGCCGTCCGCGGCGAGCGTCTCCAGGTTGACCCGGACCTGCAGCGCGAAGCCGCGCGGTCGCCGGACGTCTTCTTGCCGGAGACCGAGCTCCGCGAGCGAGCATCCCCCGGCGAGCCGGAGCTGTGCCGCGACGAGGTCGACGCCGGTGAGCTCCTCCGTCACCGTGTGCTCGACCTGGAGCCGCGGGTTCGCCTCGATGAACGCGAACGAACCGGGGCGGTCGGCGTCGACGAGAAACTCGAACGTCCCGACGCTCGCCAAGCGAACCTCGGCCGCCATGCGCACCGCGGCGGCCGCGAGACGCTGCCGCACGTCGTCGCCGAGACCGGGTGCCGGTGCCACCTCGATCACCTTCTGGTGCCGGCGCTGGAGGCTGCAGTCGCGCTCGCCGAGCTGGCTCACCGTGCCCGTCCCGTCGCCCACCACCTGGACCTCGACGTGGCGCACCCGGGGCAGAAGCGCCTCGACGTAGAGCGCGTCGTTGCCGAACGCCGCCTGCGCCTCCGAGCGGCAGCGCGCCCACGCCTCCTCGAGCTCCTCGTGACGGCGGACGACGCGGAGGCCGCGCCCCCCGCCCCCCGCCACGGCCTTCACCATGACGGCCGTGCCAGGCGCGAGCGCGGCGAGGAACGCTCGCGCCTCGTCGAGGCTCACGGCCGCTCGCGTCCCGCGCGGCACCGGCACCCCGCAGCGCTCGGCGAGGGCCCGGGCGGCCGCCTTGTCGCCGAGGAGCGCGAGCGTCTCGGGTCTGGGGCCGACGAAGACGAGCCCCGACTCGGCGCAACGGCGCGCGAAGACCGCCTGCTCGCTCAGGAAGCCGTAGCCGGGATGGACGCCGTCGCATCCCGTGTCGCGTGCCGCCGCGAGGAGCTGCTCGACGTCGAGGTAGGCGCGCGGGCCGCTTCCCCTGAGCGCGCGCGCCGCGTCGACGTGGCGGCGGTGGAGGCTCGTCGCGTCGTCCTCGGCGAAGACGCCCACCGTCTGGATGCCGAGGTCGGCCGCCGCGCGCGCGATGCGGATGGCGATCTCACCCCGGTTGGCGATCAGCAGACGTGCGAGGCCCATCGGGAGCGGTTCTTACACCGGACGGCCGGCGCGGCGAAGGGTCCTTCGGGTGGCGCCGCGTTGACCCTCCCGGAGCCGGCGCGTACTACTCTCGCGATGGCGTGGACCGCGGCCGGCGCGATCGAGGCGGCGAAACGGGCGTTCTTCCGCTCCTTCTTCCGCCTGCTCGTCGCCTTCGTCGCGCTCGCCGAGTGGGTGTGCATCGCCTGGGTCCTGCTCAGCGTCGGGCTCCGCCCGCCGCGCGCGCTCCATGTCCTCGCGCCGCTCGCCATCTTCCAGCTGAACCGGCGGATCGTGATGCGGCGCCGATCCGATAGGCGGCGGGTGCTCGACGCGCTCGTACGCGTCTACGTCGCGTTCGCCTTCACCTCGATCTTCTGCACGCTCTTCCTCGGCCTTGCCGGCCTCGGCGCGCTCGCAGGCTGCATCGTTGTCCCGCTCTTCCCCGCGACACTCGGCGAGCCCATCGCGCGCGCCTACACCTGGCTCGTGGCCGCCGGCTTCGCCACCGTCGCCGGCCTCCTCGCCTACGGCTACGTCCTCGGCCCGCGCGAGCTCGCTGTTTCGCGCGTCGAGATCCCGGTGCGGGGCCTGCCGGAGCCGCTCGTCGGGCTCCGCATCGTGCACATCTCCGACCTGCACGTCGGCCAGCACCTCGACGTGGCCGAGCTCGCCGGGCACGTGCGGCGGGTGAACGCGCTCGAGCCCGACCTCGTGTGCGTCACCGGCGACCTCGTCGACCGGGCCGAGACCTGCGGCCTCGCCTTCCCGACCCTCGCCGGGCTCCGGGCGCGCCACGGCGTGCTCGTGACGCTCGGCAACCACGACTTCTACGCCGGGGCGGAGACGGTGACCGAGGCGCTCCGCCGGCTGACGCCGTTCACCGTGCTCCGGGACGGCGCCGTGCATCTCGATGTCGACGGCGCCCGCTTGACGGTCGTCGGCATCGACGACCTCGGCCGGGACTGGGCGCGCGGTGTGCTCGAGCACCCCGCGCTGCCGTCGCTCGCCGCCGCGGTCCCCGCAGGCAACCTGCTCATCGTCCTCTCGCACCGCCCCGACTGCTTCGCGCAGGCGGCGCGGCTCGGTGCGGCACTCATGCTCTCCGGCCACACCCACGGGGGCCAGCTCGCCCTCCCGGCCTGGCTCGGCCGCCGGGCGCGGAACCTGGCTCAGTTCATCAGCCGCTTCGACCGCGGCCTCTTTCGCGACGGCGACGCGACGCTCTACGTGAACCGCGGCCTCGGCTTCACGGGGCAGAAGGTCCGCCTCTTCACGCCGCGCGAGATCGCCTGCCTGGAGCTCAGGCCGGCTTGAGGCGGCGAAGCGGCTCGCTCTCGCGGCGACGACTCGTCAGCGTGACCCGACATGGGATATGTGACGGACATGACGTCCTTCACGCGAATGGTGGATGCCACGCCCGAAGACTACGGCATCATCGCTCGACACGCGCTCGGCTTCCAGCAAGGCCTGCCCGATCGGATTCTCCGCCACCTCGCCTTGCTCGCCGGTGACACGGGCGGGTACGCGGTCGACCGGCTCACCCACTCCCTGCAGACCGCGACGCGCGCGCACCGCGACGGCCGTGACGAGGAGTACGTGGTGTGCGCGCTCGTCCACGACATCGGAGACACGCTCGCCAGCCTGAACCACGCGGAGCTCGCGGCGGTGATCGTCCGGCCGTTCGTGTCCGAGGAGAACCACTGGATCGTCAAGCAGCACGGCATCTTCCAGGGCTACTACTTCTTCCATCACATGGGGCTCGATCGGAACATGCGCGACCGCTACCGCGACCACCCGTACTGGCAGGCCTGCGCGGACTTCTGCGCCAGCTACGATCAGAACAGCTTCGATCCCCGCTACGACACGCTGCCTCTCGAGTTCTTCGAGCCCATGGTCCGGCGTGTATTCTCCTCGCCCAAGCGCTCGATCTACCTCTCGAGCGAGGAGCGGTAGCCGGCGTATAATTTCGCTAGCCCTCCGGTCCCAGCTTCCGCCCGCCGAGACAGTGCAGGCGCAGGCCTCCGGCACGGAGTCGAGGCGCTACTGAACCCGGAGGCCCGCACCCATCAGGTCGACGAAGTTGTCGCAGTAGAAGTGCTGCTTCGCGCGCTCGCCGAGCCCTGCCATGCTCTCCTCGAAGCGGCGGATCGGGTTCCGGCCGCCCTCGACGTGCGGGTAGTCGGAGGAGAAGAGACAGACCTCCTCGCCGGCCTGCTCGACGATCCAGCCGACGGGCTCGGTGGGATAGGGCGTGACGCGGATCTGCCGCTTCACGTACTCGCTCGGGCGGAGCTCGAGCTTGCGGAGCCGTTCCTCGCCCTTGCGGAACGCCTCGTGCGCGGTGTCGAGCTGCCGCATCCAGCTCGGCAGCCAGACGGCGCCCTGCTCGATGACGCCGAACCTGAGCCGCGGGAAGCGGTCGAGGATGCCATCGATGATGAGTGTCGCGACGGTCAGCATCGGGGGGAAGGGGATCGCCATGAAGTCGACCGAGCGGAAGTTCTCGGTGCCGCCGTGGAAGTCGGTGACGAGCGGGAGGCCGTTCTTGAAGTAGGTCGGGTCGATCAGCTTCCCGCCGCCGCCGACGTGGAAGAGGATCGGGAGACCCGCCTCCTCGGCCTGCGCCCAGACGGGAAAGAGGCCGGTGTGGCTCGGCGAATGGGTCGCCGGGCAGGCCGACGGCACGAGCAGCGCCTTCGCGCCGCCGGCGATCACCTCTGCCGCCATCGCGCGGGCCTGCTCGAACTCGGCGAGCGGCACGTAGCCAGTCGGCAGGAGCCGGCGGTCGACCGAGCAGAAGTCGAGCATCGCCCGGTTGTGGGCGCGGGCGACGCCGTAGACGAAGGCCGGGTCCGGCTTGTGCTCGGCCGCGCAGAGATAGTCGTTCAGGAACGTGTTGAAGACGAGCTGGCTCCGGAAGCCGAGGAGGTCGAGCGCGCGCGGGCGGTCGTCCTTGATGAACGACCCCATCGCGCTCCAGTTCTTGCGGAGCATGATCTCGTCCTCGGCCTTCGCCCGCTCGGCGGGATCGGCATGACGGCACCGGAGCTGGTCGATGTAAGTCTCCTCGCCCGGCTTGACCGCGGCGACGAAGAGCGGCGCGAGCCGGTCACGGAGGTCCGGGTCGGCGTAGGGCACGAGCCAGTCCGGGGTCTCCACCACGTGCGAGTCGGCGTCGTGCACGACGCGGCCTTCGGCGTACGGCATCGGCTCCTCCACCGGCGACAATACATGGGAACGCGCCGCGTGTGGTAGACCGAGCCCCGCATGGTCATCGGGATCGACCTCGGCGGCACGAAGATCGAGGGTGTGGTGCTCGGCGACGACCTGCATCCACTGGAGCGCCGCCGGCTGCCGACCGAACGCGAGCGCGGCTACGAGCACATCGTCGAGCGGGTGGCGGGGATGGTGGGAGCGCTGCGGGCTTCGGCACCGGGTTGCGACGTCGTCGGCATCGGGACGCCTGGCTCGCTCTCGGCACGCGACGGCACGCTCAAGAACTCGAACACCACGTGCCTCAACGGCCGGCCGCTGCAGGCCGATCTGGAACGCCGCCTCGGTCTGCGGGTGCTTCTCGAGAACGACGCCAACTGCTTCGCGCTCGCCGAGGCCCGAGCCGGGGCGGGGCAGGGGCGTGCGATGGTCTTCGGGGTGATCCTCGGCACCGGCGTCGGCGGCGGCATCGTGCACGAGGGCCGCATCTGGGTCGGGCCCCAGCACATCGCCGGCGAGTGGGGTCACCACGCGATCGATCCGTCCGGCCCGGCCTGCTACTGCGGCCAGCGCGGCTGCGTCGAGACGATGATCTCGGGGCCGGCGCTCGAAGCGGCGTACCGCGCGGCGGGCGGTCCGCCCGAGAGCGCGACCGAGGTCGCGGCCCGCGCGGCCGCCGGGGAGCCGCGCGCCGCGGCCGTCGTCGACCGCTATCTCGATCGCTTCGGCCGGGCGCTCGCCAACGTGATCAACATCCTCGACCCCGACGTGGTGGTGCTGGGCGGCGGCGTGTCCAGGCTCGAGACGCTCTACACGCGGGGGCGCGACGCGGTCGCGCGCTACGTCTTCAACGATGAGCTGCGGACGCCGATCGTGCCGAACCGGCTCGGCGATTCGGCCGGCGTCATCGGCGCGGCGCTGCTCGCCGCTCAGCGCAGCTCGTAGACCTCGTAGGTGATGACGTTGCCCGCGAGCACGCCCTTGGCGACCGCCTGGACGCGGTTGAGCCAGCCGTAGCGCTCGTTGCCCGTCTCGAACTGCACCGCCGCATAGACCGGCGCCTCGCCGCCGAGGCCCTTCGAGCCATCGACGCGGCCGCCGTAGTGCACGAGCACCACGGCGCCGTCGGGCGTCTCGAGGGTCACGCGCACGTCGAGCGTTCCGGTGCCGTCGGGCCCGAGGAGCAGCCAGTCGGCGGCCGCCGCGCTCTTCTGGCGGGCGGTGAAGCGCGGGCCCTCCCAGCGGTAGTCGACGATCTCGAAGATCACCCGCGTGCCCGCGGGCGTGTTCGGCAGCATGATCGGCGGGGCCAGAGTGGCGGTCGCCGTGGCGAAGGGGATGAGCTCGAGGGCCATGCCGGCTCCTTGCCATAGTGCTCGTATGCGTGCCAAGAACCCCCGTTGGCCGCCGCCACGACCCGCACGATCCGGACGAACGCCATCCGGATGGCGTTCGCCGAGCAGGGCGAAGGGCCGCCCGTCGTGCTCTGTCACGGCTTTCCGGAGCTCGCCTACTCGTGGCGTCACCAGCTGCCCGCCCTCGCCGCCGCCGGCTTCCGGGCAATCGCGCCCGACCAGCGCGGCTACGGGGGCACCGACTGCCCCGAGGCGGTGACGGACTACGACATCCACCACCTGACCGGCGACCTCGCCGGCCTCCTCGACGTCCTCGGCGTCGAGCGCGCGGTGTTCGTCGGCCACGACTGGGGCGGCACCGTCGCCTGGATGATGTCGCTCCTGCACCGCGAACGCGTGGCGGGCGTCATCGGCGTCAACACGCCGTACTTCCCGCGCCCCTCGGCTCCCCCCATCTCGCTCATGCGGATGATGTACGGCGAAAACTACTACATGGTGCACTTCCAGCAGCCGGGCATCGCCGATCGGGCGCTTGCCCGGGACGTCCGGCGGGTCTTCACGCGGATGATGCGCGCCGGGGTCCCTCAGGACGAGTTCCGGGAGACGGTCCGGCGGAAGGCGGGACCGGGGATGCACAACATGGTCGAGCTGATCGAGCACGACGCGTATGCCGGCCCACCTCTCCTTTCCGAGGCGGAGCTCCAGGTCTACGTCGACGCGTTCGAGCGGACGGGCTTCACCGGCGGGATCAACTGGTACCGGAACCTCGACCGCAACTGGGAGACGACGCCCGAGCTCGACGGCGCGCACATCGAGGTGCCCTCCCTGATGATCACGGCGGAGTGGGACCCGGTGCTCCGCCCGGAGCTGGCCGAGGCGATGCGCGGGCTCGTCCCCGACCTGGAGGTGGCCATGATCCGCGGCTGCGGCCACTGGACCCCGCAGGAGAAGCCGGCCGAGCTGAATCGAATCATGGTCGACTGGTTGACGCGTCGCTCGAGGCGCGGCGCCCCGGCGGCGCTCTTCTCATGACCGCGGAGCCTGCGCTATAAGGCGTCGCTCGGTCGTTGGGAGAAAGGAGAGACCTTCCATGCGTCTGATTGCCGCGCTCGTGATCGGGGTCGCCGTGGTTGTGGCTGGCAGAGTGGCGGCCGTCCACTTCGACGAATTCGGCGTCGTCCCGAAGGACAAGGCCACCGCGAAGTGCGAGTTCAAGGCCGCGGCGCAGGTCGTGAAGGCCAGCAAGAAGATCGCCGCGTGCCACGTCAAGCGCGCGCTCTTGCTCGGCAAGCTCGACGAAGCCGCCGAGGAGACCTGCGAGACGAGCGTGGCGGCCGCCTACGACGCGAAGGTCCACGGCGCCACGTGTCCCGCGTGCTTCAGCAACCTCAAGGGCAGCACGCTGGTGACCATCGTCGACAGCCAGAGCGGCGCGGTGTACTGCAGCGGCTCGACGGCCTTCGGCACCGACGACGGCAGCGCGAAGATACCTCCGGACAAAGCCACCGCGAAGTGCGAGAACAAGGTGGCCACCAAGCTCGCGAAGCTCGTCGGCGCCATCACCGCCTGCCACGTGAAGGCCGCGAAGGTGGCGTTCAAGACCAAGATCACCACGGATCAGAACACCGACCAGTCCTGCGAGGACGCGGCCAAAGCGGCGTTCACCAAGACCAGCACCACCGGCTGCACCTGTGTGAAGCTGACCGATATCGCGAACGGCACGGAGGCACTGCTCGACGTGAGCAACGAAGCCATCTTCTGCGCCTCCCCGAGCGGCGCATTCGTCGACGGCACCCCCGGCTGAACGGCGGTCCGGGCGGCGTGCCTAGCGTCGCCGTCCGGGGCCGAGCGCGGTGAGGAACATCACACTCTTGCCCGCCGCGTGGGGCGAGAAGAACGCCGTCACGTCGTCATCGAAGAAGGTGAGCCCGGTCGCCCCGAGGCGAAGCGCGTAGGCGGCGAGGTAGGCCTTCCCGCCCTCGATCGCCGCCTCGAGCTGGGCGGCGCGGTAGCCGCGGTTGCCGAAGCGGTCGAGCGCCCGGTCGAGGTCGGCGAGCCAGTACAGGTCGAGCGCGGCCTCGGCGCCGAGGCTCTGCCCGAGGTCGAGGAAGCCCGCCTCGCGCCGGAAGCTGCCCGCCCGCAGGGGCACCAGTGCGTCTCGCTCGCGGTCGAAGACGTACGTGCCCGACGGGAGTCCCTCGGCGGCGTTGACAATCAGATAGGGGTCGGTGAGCGCTGCGCCCGGCGCGGTGAAGTCGCCTGGAACACCGCGCGTGATGGCTCGCACGATCGCCGAGAGCTGGTCGAAGCGGAGCGGCTCGGGGCTGAAGTCGCGCATCGACCCACGGCGACGGATCACGGTCTCGATCGGCTCGGGGACAGCGTCCGCGTCGAGCGGCGCCAGTGACACGGCCGATTCGGCGGGCGCCGGTGCGGGCCGCGGCGCCGCGCCGTGCCAAACGGCCGCCTCCTCCGCCGTCGCCAGGCAAGAAGCCGCGTGAGCCTCACGGATCGCCGGGTAGTCCACCTCGCGCGCCGAGAGCGGCAGCGTCGCCAGGCCGAGCGGCGCGGCGGCCGGAGCAGGCGGCGCGGGTGGTGCCCCGCGGCCGAGCGCGACCACGCCGAGCGTCACCTCGCGCGCGGTGTCGAGGTCGAGGAGCCGGTTCAGCTCGTCGTCGACGAAGCCGAGGACCACCCGGGCCGGGAGGTCGACGGCGGCGGCGAGCGCGAGCAGGTTGGCGAGGATCGTGCCGCTGTCCCAGAAGCAGTGGCGGTAGGCCCGCGCCTGGTACTTCCAGCTGTTGCGCCAGAACGTGCTGGTGAAGAGGACGAGCGCGGGGGCGGCGGCGGCCGCCGGCTCCCGTCCCGTCGCGCCGATGACGGCCTCGCGGTGGTCGCCGGCGCGGAGCCTGCGCAGCGCGAAGTCGTGCGGCCCGAAGTGGTAGACGCCCGGGTCGAGGTCGGGAAGCGGCCCGCACGCGAGGTAGAGATCGATGTGGTAGAGCGCGCCCGTGCAGGCGGCCGCCCGGTAGAACATCTCGCCGCCCGGATAGGTCGTGCGGCGGAGCACGCCCGCACTGAAGTAGAAGAGGCGGGCGAGCGCCGCGCGGTCGAGCCGTGGTCCCGTGCCGGTGGCCGTGCCCGGGTCGGCGATCGCGGCGAGCGCGGGCCGCGTCGAGGTCGTGACGTCGCGCGGCAGGGAGATCGGCTCGAGGTCCGGATAGACCTTGAACGGCCGCGGCATGATGTCCCAGTCGAGGAAGTGCGGGCTTGCGCGCACGCTCTGGAACGAGTGCTTGGTGCGCTCGTGGTAGCGGCGCGCGGCGGACGGGTCCGCGCTGGTCATGTCGGGCCGAGGTTACACGGTCGAGTCCGCGGCGAACAGGGTGCTCGCCGGCACTTGACCCAACCCGCCGGGCGGCGTACCGCGCGTCGAGGGATGGCATGCATGCCCCAGCTCGGGTGAGCCGGCTCCGCGTGCTCGGCGGCGCCGGCGAGGTCTCGCGCGACGCGTGGGATCGGCTCGTCGGGCCCGGCTCGCCGTTCGTCGAATGGAGCTGGCTCGCGACGCTCGAGGACTCCGGCGCCGCGGTCGAGGCGCGGGGCTGGCGCCCGCACCACCTGACGCTCTGGGACGGGGACCATCTCGTCGGCGCGTGCCCGGTGTACGTGAAGACCCACAGCGACGGTGAGTTCGTCTTCGACCACGGCTGGGCGGCAGGTGCGGCGCGAGCGGGGATCTCCTACTACCCGAAGCTGCTCGTGGCCGTGCCGTTCACGCCGGTCACGGGGGAGCGCTTCCTGGCGGACGAGGCCGAGCGTGCCGCCGTTGTCGACGGCCTCGCCGAGGCGCTCGAGGAGACCTGCCGCCGGGAGCGGCTGTCCTCGGTCCACGTGAACTTCTGCAGCGCGCACGAGGCGGCAGCGCTCGCTCGGCGCGGCTGGCTCCGCCGCGCCGGATACCAGTACCACTGGACGAACTCCGGCTTCCGCTCCTTCGACGACTACCTGGCGAGCTTGAGGAGCAAGCGGCGAAACCAGGTCCGGCGCGAGCGCCGCGAGCTGGCCGCCCAGGGCGTGGACATCACGGTGTACGCCGGGGACGACATTCCCGACGCGCTGTTCCCCCGCATGTTCGACCTCTACCGGCGGACGGTGGCCGAGCTGCCCTGGGGCCGACAGTACCTCGAGCGCCGCTTCTTCACCCTGGCGCGCGAGCGCCTGCGGCACCGCCTCTGCTTCGTCGTCGCCCGGCAGGCGGGCGAGGTCATCGCGGGCACCTTCAACGTCGAGAAGGGCGACACGCTCTACGGCCGCTACTGGGGGACGCTCCGCTCGCTCCGCCACCTCCACTTCAACGTCTGCTACTACGCGGCGATCGAGTACGCGATCGCCCGCGGGCTCACCCGCTTCGAGCCGGGCGCGGGCGGCGACTTCAAGCATCTCCGCGGCTTCGACCCGCAGCCCACCGAGAGCGTGCACTTCATCCGCGACCCGCGGCTGCGCGCCGCGGTGGCCGAGTTCCTCGCCCGCGAGCGGCCGGCCGTGGCGCGCGAGATCGAGTGGCTCGACGAGCGGACGGCGCTCAGACGGGATCGGCCGGAGCGGGAGGCGCTGTGAGGCGCGTGCTGCAACTGAGACGCAGACCCTCAGATCGGGATGTCGTCCACGGTGTCGGCGGCCTCGTCGATCAGCCGGTCCGCCTTCTCGAGCTGCTCATCCACCGAGTTGCCGACGAAGGGCAGGATGCTGACGAAGGCGCCCGTGAGACACAACGTCGCGCCGCCGAGCCGCATCGGCGTCGACACGACCTTCGTCAGAATGACGGGGGTCAGCGAGGACGACACCAGACCGAGGGCCAACCAGCGACCGAGACGCGTCATCGGATTCCTCTAGTGCCCAGGGATAAGAGCGCCGCGTCGCGCGTGACATCGGGCAGATACCGGGGCCGGGCGGGAAGAAGTCCCGGAGTGCGGAAGGCACTCGCCGTCAGCCCGGCCCGACCGGTGCCGGCGCCTTGAGCGGCGCGTAGCGGAACGTGAGCCCCGCCTCGCCCGCGTCGACCTCGACCCGCCCGCCGTCGCGGAGCTGCCCGAAGAGCATCTCGTCGGCCAGCACCCGCTTGATCTCGGCCTGAATGAGACGCGCCATCGGCCGGGCCCCGAAGTCGGCGTCGTAGCCGCGCTCGGCGAGCCAGCGGCGCGCCGCCGGCGTCAGCTGGATGGTGACGCGACGGGCGGCGAGCTGGGCGTCGAGCTCGGTCACGAACTTGTCGACCACGCGCTCGACGGCCTCCGGCGTGAGCGGCGCGAACTGCACGACCGCGTCGAGGCGGTTGCGGAACTCGGGGCTGAAGAGGCGCTCGAGGGCCTTCTTGCCCTTCTCGCGGTTCGACGGCGTGCCGAAGCCGATCGCCGCGGCGGCCATCTCCTGGGCGCCGGCGTTCGTCGTCATGATCAGGATCACGTGACGGAAGTCGGCCTTGCGGCCCGTGTTGTCGGTGAGTGTGGCGTGGTCCATCACCTGGAGGAGGATGTTGAACAGGTCGGGGTGGGCCTTCTCGATCTCGTCGAGCAGGAGCACGGCGTGCGGCGTGCGCCGGATGGCGTCGGTCAGGAGGCCGCCCTGGTCGAAGCCGACGTAGCCCGGCGGCGCGCCGATCAGCCGCGAGACCGTGTGCTTCTCCATGTACTCGCTCATGTCGAAGCGCAGGAACTCGATGCCGAGCGCCGCGGCGAGCTGCTTCGCGACCTCGGTCTTGCCCACCCCCGTCGGCCCGCAGAAGAGGAAGGAGCCGACCGGCTTGTCGGGATGGCCGAGGCCGGCGCGCACCAGGCGGATCGCCGACGCGACCGTGTCGACTGCCGCGTCCTGACCGAAGACGAGCAGCTTGATGTCGCGGTCGAGCGTCTGGAGGCGGTCCCGGTCGGACGTCGTGACCTGGCGCGGCGGGATCTTCGCCATGGTGGCGATGATGTGCTCGATGTCGCGCGTGCGGACCGTCTTCTTCTGGCGCCCCGCGGTCTGGCTGCGGGCCGCCGCCCCCGCCTCGTCGATCACGTCGATCGCCTTGTCGGGGAGGAAGCGGTCGTGGACGTGCTTGGCGGCGAGGTCGGCCGCGGCGCGCAGCGCGCCGTCGGTGTACGTCACCCGGTGGTGCCCCTCGTAGTGCGCGCGGAGCCCGCGCAGGATGGCGTGCGTCTCCTCGACCGACGGCTCGCCGACCTCGATCTTCTGGAACCGGCGGGCGAGGGCACGGTCGCGCTCGAAGTGGCTCTTGTAGTCCTGGTAGGTCGTTGCGCCCATGCAGCGGAGCTCGCCCGAGGCGAGCGCCGGCTTCAGGATGTTCGACGCGTCGAGCGAGCCGCCGTGCGTCGCGCCCGCCCCGACGACGGTGTGGATCTCGTCGATGAAGAGGATCGCACCGGGGCGCGCCTTGAGCGCCCCGATGACCGCCTTCAGCCGCGCCTCGAACTCGCCGCGGAACTTCGTGCCCGCGAGCAGTGCCCCCATGTCGAGCGCGTAGACCTGGACGTCGCGCAGCGCCTCCGGCACGCGCGCCTCGTGAACCCGGAGCGCGAAGCCCTCGACGATGGCCGTCTTCCCGACGCCCGGATCGCCGACGAAGATCGGGTTGTTCTTGCGCCGGCGGCAGAGCACGTGGATGGTGCGCTCGAGCTCGCGCGCGCGGCCGATCAGCGGGTCGATGCGGCCCGCCGCCGCGCGCTCGACCAGGTTCACGGTGAACGCGGAGAGCGGGTCGCGCGCCGGCCGGGCGCCGCCCCCCTCGTCGTCCTCGTCGCCCTCGTCCTCGTCGCCGCTGCCGGGGGCCGGAGCGTCGGGGACCTTGGCGATGCCGTGCGAGAGATACGTGATCACGTCGAGCCGGGTGACGCCGCGCTCGGCGAGCACGTGCGCGGCGTGCGAATCGGGCTCGCGGAAGATCGCGACGAGGACGTTGCGGCCGTCGACCTCGTCCTTGCCCGAGGATTGCACGTGGGCGGCGGCGCGCTGCAGGATGCGCTGGAAGCCGAGCGTCTGCTGCGGGGGCTGGTCGAGGCCGGGCGGCAGCTGCTCCACCTGCTGGTCGAGGTAGGCGGCCATCTCGCGCTCCAGGCGCGGGACATCCACCCCGCAGGCGCTCAGGACCTCCGCCACGCCGGCATCGTGCAGGAGGGCGTAAAAGACGTGCTCGATCGACAGGTACTCGTGCCGGCGCCGGCGGGCCTCGCGGAGGGCCAGCGCCAGCGTGGCTTCCAGGGCGCGGCTGAGGCGCACCGCCCTAGGCCTCCTCGACGCTGCAGCGCAGCGGGAACTCGTGGGCGCGCGCGAGCTGCTCCACCTCGGCGACGCGCGTCTCGGCGATCTCGCGCGAGTACACACCCGCCACGCCGATGCCGCGGCGGTGGACGTGCAGCATGATCTCGGTGGCCGTCGTCTCGTCGTGGTGAAAGACGGCCTGCAGCACCCACACGACGAACTCCATGGTGGTGTAGTCGTCGTTGTGGAACAGCACCTTGTAGAGGGGCGGCGGCTTGGTCTTCGGCTTCGGCCGGCTCTGGGTGACGACCCCAGACTCGCGCTCCGGCGTCTCCCGCGGCATCTAACCTATTAGAGCTTGATCGAAAAACCCGGGCAAGGCCGGCCGCTGCACGTCGCACTCGCCGGAGACTCTGCGTAGCGTGGCGAGCAGGCTGCGCAGGCCGAAGGGATGGCAGCGGACACGCGCTTCAGCCGCCGCGGGCGCGCGCGAGCGCGCCGTCCCGCCGCCACATGTAGCAGGAGTCCGGGAGGCCGCCGAGCCCCGCGAGCGACCGGTTCGCGCCGGCCGCCACGAGCCGGTCGGCCAGCGCCGCCAGGCACTGCACCAGCGTCGGCGCGAGCATCAGCAACGCGTCCCGCACGGGCGTGCGGGGCCGAGACCTGTCGAGCCGGTGCAGCAGCTCCGGCGAGCTTCCCGGACCGAGCGACAGGCCGGTGAGGCACGCGGCCAGCTCCGGGTGCTCGCACCAGGCAGGCTCGGCCGTCGCGGCCGCGTCCCGGCAGCGCTCGGCGATCCTGAGCCGGGTGACCGTCCGCGTCGGGAAATCGACCTCTGCGAGGATGCACACCTCCTCGTACGCGGCCAGGCGGTCGAGCGGCGGCGCCAGCGGCGAGGCCGGCGCGAGGTGAAGGTCGCCCTGCTGCACGGCGAAGGCGAGCGTCCCATCGGGCTTCTCGTACGCATCCACGACCAGGTCGCGACGGAACATGCGCTCGCCGGGCCGCCGGCCAGGGTCGGCGCCGTGCATCTCGCGGTCGCGCGCGAGTGCCCAGACCGCCGTGGACCCGAGCAGCCGTCCGAGCGTCAGGATGTGCGAGCAGCCGCGAGGTCCCCCGATCGCGTCGGTCAGCCGGCGGTTGAAGCCGGCGTCGAGGATCGTTCCCGCGAGCGCCTCCACGCGCTCGATCGGGTCCCGGCAGCACTCGCCGCCCGTCGCCGGCGACGGCTCGAAGGCCACGGTCGGCTGCTCGGCCGCCACCGTCTCGAGCCGCAGGGTCTCCGGATCGACGACGGCGCGGAGCCGCATGTCATGGATGACCCCGCTCGCCTGGAGGTCGCCCCCGACGGGCACGAAGCCGCGCTTGCGGAGATCGAGGACGGAGCCGTCGACGTCGAGCCGGCCGTCGCCGCGCTGGACGAGCGTGACGCTGAGCGCGCGGCTGTGGAGCGGATGGCCGTGGACGTCGAGACGCACCTCGCTACTCTCTCGCCGAGTCGGGCGGACCATGCAAGCGCGCTGGCACTGGCGCTCCGGGGCCGCTATGGGAGGTCCCATGCGGACAGCGGGAACCGTCGCCCTCGTCACCGGTGGAGCCTCGGGCCTCGGGCTCGCGACCGTACGGACCCTGGTCGAGGCCGGCGGCCAGGTGGTGATCCTCGACCGGCCGGGGTCGGCGGGCGAGGACGTGTGGCGCGAGCTCGGCGAACGCACGCTGTTCGCGTCGGCCGACGTCACGAGCGAAGGGGAGGTGGCCACCGCTGTGGCGCGCGCGGTCGAGCGCTTCGGGGCGCTCCACGTGGCGGTCAACTGCGCGGGGGTCGGAGCCGCGATGAAGACGGTCGGCAAGGACGGGCCGATGCCGCTCGCCGTCTTTGCCAAGGTGATCGAGGTGAACTTGATCGGCACCTTCAACGTGACCCGTCTGGCGGCAGCGCAGATGGCGAAGAACGCGCCCAACGACGAGGGTGAGCGCGGCGTCGTGATCAACACCGCGTCGGCCGCCGCCTTCGACGGGCAGATCGGTCAGGCGGCCTATTCCGCATCCAAAGGCGGCGTCGTCGGCATGACGCTGCCCATCGCGCGCGACCTCGCCTCGCTCGGCATCCGGGTCGTGACCATCGCGCCCGGGACCTTCGACACGCCGATGCTCGCGATGCTCCCCGAGTCGCAGCGCCAGGCGCTCGCCGCGCAGATCCCCTTTCCCTCGCGTCTCGGCCGGCCGAGCGAGTTCGCGGCGCTCGTGCGCCACGTCATCGAGAACGCGATGCTGAACGGCGAGACGATCCGCCTCGACGGCGCGCTGCGCATGCCGCCGCGCTAGGAGCGCGACCCAAGACTTCTTGGGTCGCGGGCACGGACGCGAGCATGTGGCGCTCGCGTCACGCGCGACCGCCGTGCCGCGGCTGGCGAAGCCAGCGCGGCAGAACGGACACGCGCCGTTCCAGAGGTCTCGCGGCGCTCATGCGTACCGGTTGGCGATTGGGGCGGTCTGCGGCGGCCGTGGAAACGCGCGTGTTCGTCTGCCGCGCTGGCTTCGCCAGCCGCGGCAGGACAGTCGGGCGTGATCCCGACGGAACACCCTCGCGTCCGGTTCGCGACCCAAGATGTCTTGGGTCGCGCTCCTAGCCGCCGACCAGGCCGTTCACGAAGCGCGCCACGGCCGCCAGCGTCGCCGCCGGCTGGTCACGGTGCGGCGCGTGCCCGCACGCCGGCAGCGTCAAGCGCTCGCACGGCCCGCTCACCTGCCGCGCGATCGCGTCGAGCTGCGCCGTGGTGCCGTACTCGTCGTCCTCCCCCTGGATCGCGAGCACCGGGCAGCGCACGCCCGAAAGGAGCTTCTCGATGTTCCAGTGGCGAAAGGCGGGAGAAAGCCACACGTCGTTCCAGCCGCGGAACGTCCGCGCCGCGTCGCGATGGTACTTGCCGAGGCGCTGGCGAAGGTCGGTGGTCTCGAACGCCCGTCTCGCTTCGCGGATGCCCTCGAGGCCGTGTTCCTCGACGAAGACATGCGGCGCCTCCAGCACCAAGCCGCGCACCGCATGCCCGGCGCCCGCATGGATGAGGGCGATGGAGGCGCCGTCACTGTGGCCCAGCAGCACCGGCGCCGGGATATTCAGCGAGGAGAGCAGCTCCGGAAGCGAGCGCAGCGCCTCGTCGTGCATGAACGAGGGTGGGCGCGGCTCCTGCAGGACGTCGGACTGCCCGTAGCCGTAGCGCGAGTACACCAGGGCGGCGCAGCCGGTGGCGCTCGCGACGCGCAGCGGAAAATCGCGCCACTGCTCGATCGAGCCCAGGCCTTCGTGGAGAAACACGAGGGTGGGCTTGCCGGGGGCGGACTCGCCTCTCCACTCGTACTCCAGCGTTCGACCGGTGACCGAGATGAAGGGCATATGGCCTCGGCCGCTCGACGTCCGGCCGGTGCGGAACCGTCAGGCAGCGCGCGCGGTCTCGAGGTCGAAGTGGGGGACGGGCGCGATGAGACGGCCCACGCGTGCCTCCCCGGGCAGCTGGCGGGTGCGGAGCGTGTGCACCATGCCGCGACGATGCAAGATCCGCCAGCAGGCAGCAATGGGCCACCGGTCTCGGGTGGACGTCGGGGCTGTCGTCGGGGCTGTCTTGTGAGCGCCGCCTGCGCTGTGCTAGCCCCCAGGCGCCGGTCCGGAGGAGCGCCGCATGTACCAGGACTACCGCGTGATCGACGCCGACGGCCATGTCCTCGAGCCCGTCGATTTGTGGGAGCGCTACATCGATCCCGAGTTCCGCCACCAGGCGCCGCGCGGCGTCGGCGTCCTCAGCGTGGAGGTGCTCGGCCACGTGCTGCCCGACGTACCGGGCGGTCTGCCCCTCGAGGCGCCCGACTACACGACGGGGCCGGCGGCGCGCTACGGCTTCGCGGCGCGGCGCAACTTCGACGCCGAGAGCCAGCTCGAGGCGCTCGACATCGAGGGCATCGACGTCGCCGTCCTCTACCCGTCGCGCGGCCTCTATGCCGCCTCGGTGGATGGGCTTCCGCCGCGCCTCGCCGGCGCGATCTGCCGGGCGTACAACCGCTGGCTCGCCGACTTCTGCGCCCACGCGCCGGAGCGGCTCGTCGGCGCGGCGTTCGTGTCGCTGCACGACCCGGGCGTCGCCGTCGCCGAGGCGGTGTACGCCGTCGAGCAGCTCGGGATGCGCGCGGTCTTCATCCGCCCGAATCCCGTGAACGGCCGCACCATCGACCACTCCGACTTCGAGCCGCTCTACGCCGAGCTCGAGCGGCTGGGTGTGCCGCTCGCGACGCACGAGGGCGCCGGCGTGCACCTCGCCCAGTTCGGCCGCGGCCGCTACGACAAGCTGATGAAGCTCCACCTGGTCTGCCACGCGGTCGAGAACATGGGCGCGTGCATGGACCTGATCGTCGGCGGCGTGCTCGAGCGGCACCCGCGGCTCCGCTGCGTCTTTCTCGAGTCGGGCGCGGGCTGGGCCGCGTGGTGGCTCGAGCGCATGGACGAGCACTGGGAGGGCTACTTCGGCCCGCGCGACGCGCCCTACCTCCGCATGAAGCCGAGCGAGTACTTCAAGCGCCAGTGCTTCGTCTCGACCGAGGTCGACGAGTGCGGGACGAAATACGTGGTCGACGCGTTCGGGGACGATCTCCTCGTGCTCGGCAGCGACTACCCGCACGGTGACGGCAAGTTCCCGCACGCGATCCGGGAGTTCGTCGGGGTGGGGACGCTCTCGGAGCGGACGAAGCGGAAGGTTCTGTGGGAGAATCCCGCCCGCCTCTACGGCCTCGAGCGGGCGGCGGCCGTCTCCGGCCAGGCCGCCGGCTGAGGAGATCGATTGCGGGCGAACAGCGAACGCCTCGGCGTGATCGGCGCCGGCAACATCGGCGGCGCCATCGCCATGAACCTCCTCGCCGACGGCCACCGCGTGGCGGTGCACGACCCCGACGCCCGGCGCTGCGGCCCGCTGGTCGCCGCCGGCGCCGCCGTCGCCGCGAGCCCGGCCGAGGTCGCGGAGCGGAGCGAGATCACCTTCACGTCGCTGCCCACGCCGGTCGTGATGGAGACGGTGGCGCGGGGGTGGCTCGAGACGGCGCCGCGGGGCGCCGTGCTCGTCGACCTCACGACCAACGCACCCGCGACGGTGCGCCGGGTGGGCGATCGCTTCGCGGCCGCGGAGCGCCACCTGCTCGAGGCGCCGCTCACCGGAGGCGCCGTCGGCGCGCGGGCCCGCCAGCTCGTCTTCATGGTCGGCGGCGAACGGACGGTCTACGAGCGCTGTCTCCCGCTCCTCCAGACGCTCGGTCGGGCGACGTTCTACCTGGGCCCGCTCGGCGCCGGAAACACGGCGAAGCTGGTCAACAGCCTGCTCGCCTTCGCCGCCACCTGGGCGTCGCTCGAGGGGCTCGCCGTTGCCGCCAAGGCGGGCCTCGATCTGCGCACGATGGTCGAGGTGGTGCGCACAGGCGGTGCCGGCAACTTCTTCACCGACCGGATGGTCGAGGGCATCAACGAGCGCGGCCGGCCGACGCAGTTCGCGCTCGAGCTCGCGGCCAAGGATGCGGGGCTGTTGCTCGACCTGGCACGCGAGGCGGCCGTGCCGACGCCGCTGGGGGCCGCGGTGGCCGACGCCCTCGCCGCCGCCGTGAGCGCCGGGCTCGGCGAGCGCGACTTCACGGACCTGGTCGAGCTGATCGAACGGCAGGCGGGCGTGACGCTCTGGCTGCCGCCGCGGGCGTCTTCATAGGCCAGGCAGGTCCCCGGAGGTGCACGTGCCCGCTCAGAGACGGTTCGCCGCCGCCGCGCATCGAAGGCACGCGGTGGTGACCGCCGTGTCCCTGGCCGGATTGCTGGTTGCGGCGGCGGCCGCACGCGGCGCGCCGCCGGCGGGCGCCGCCGCCGGTCCACCCGTCATCCCCCACGTCTTCGCGGGAGACCTGCGGATGCTTCCTCCCGCCGGTGCCTGGCATGCGGGCGATGCGATCGTCCCCGGGCCGCCCCGTCGCCATACCCACCCCGAGAGCGCGGCCCGCCCGGCGCGTCCTCGCCAGAGACGGCGGGACGCCCTGCTCGACGTGCAGACGGCCGGTGCGCCCCCGGGCGCGGCGTCCCCGTTCTTCACGCCGCCGGATCTCGACGTCGACGGCCAAGGATTCACCGGGGCGGTTCCGCCCGACACGGTCGGCGACGTCGGCCCCACCCACTACATCCAGCTCGTGAACACGGCGGGCGGCAGCGCCTTCCTCGTGCTCGACAAGTCCACGGGCAACGTCGTCGCCGGTCCCGCCATGCTGAGCACCCTCTGGACGGGCGACGGTCGCTGCGCCGCGGGCTTCGGCGACGGCATCGTGCTGTTCGACCCGCTCGCCAGCCGCTGGCTGATGAGCGAGTTCGCCAGCCGGGGAAACCACCTCTGCGTATACATCTCGCGGACGAACGATCCGCTCGGCGGCGGGTGGTTCGGCTACGATTTCGGCACGGAGGAGTTCCCGGACTATCCCAAGTATGCCGTCTGGCCGGATGCCTACTACGTGTCGACCAACGAGAGCGCGCCGGCCGCCTATGCGCTGGACCGCGAGCGGATGATAGCCGGCCTCCCGGCCGGCTATCAACGCTTCACGGCTCCCAGCCTCGGCGGGTTCGGCTTCCAGGCATTGACGCCGGCCGACCTCGACGGATCGACGTCGCCGCCCGCCGGCGCGCCCGGATTTTTCCTGCGGCACCGCGACGACGAGCTGCACGACCCCGGCGCGAACGATCCGACGAGGGACTTCCTCGAGGTGTGGGAGCTGCACGCGGACTTCGGCTCGCCCGCGAGCTCGACCTTCACGCTCGCGGCGACCATCGCGGTGGCCGAATTCGACTCCGAGCTGTGTGTGGCGAGCCCCAGCTCGTGCTTCCCGCAGCCGGCGGGCGGCACGCCGCTCGATCCCATCCGGGAGGTGGTGATGTGGCGGGCCCAGTACCGCAACTTCGGCGGGTACGAGACCCTGGTCGGAAACTTCGTCACGGACGTCGACGGCACCGACCACGGCGGCCTTCGCTGGTTCGAGCTGCGGCGAAGCGGAGGAGGCTCGTGGGGCCTCTTCCAGGAGGGCACCTATGCGCCGGACACGAACCACCGCTGGCTCGGCAGCATCGCCATGGACGGCGGCGGCAACCTGGCGATGGGCTACAGCATCACGAGCCCGAGCGTCTTTCCGGGCATCCGCTACACCGGGCGACGCGCGGCCGATCCCGCCGGGGCGATGACGGTGGCGGAGACGACCATCGTCGGCGGCACGGGGGCGCAGGGCAACGAGCGGTGGGGCGACTACAGCTCGATCAACCTCGACCCGGTCGATGACTGCACCTTCTGGTACACCAACGAGTACGTGCCGGCCAACGGTCTGTGGAGGACGCGCATCGCCCGGTTCCGCTTCGCCGGCCCAACCTGCGTCGATGCGCCGGCGCCGGTCTGCGGCAACGGCGTGCGCGAGGTCGGCGAGGATTGCGACGGAACGGCGGCGCCGTTCTGCACCGGTCTCTGCCGGCCCGACTGCACCTGTCCCGTGCCCGTCTGCGGCAACGACGTCGTCGAGCTGGGCGAGGAGTGCGACGGCACGGCTGCCGGCCCCTGCGCCACGGGAGGATGCCGCCCCGACTGCACGTGCGCGCAGTGCCCGGCGAGCCCGTCCGCCGGCTGCCGCACCGCCGAGCCCGGGAGGTCCACCGTCCAGGTCAGCGACCAGGTCGACGACACGCGGGACACGATCCGATGGGTCTGGAGGAACGGCGCCGCCACGGACGTCGGCGACTTCGCGGACCCCGTGCACGGCTCCGCCAGCTACGCGCTCTGCATCTTCGACGGCTCCGGCCGCCCGCAGCCGCTGACCGAGGCGTCGATGCCGGCGGGCGGAACCTGCGGCAGTGTCCCGTGCTGGAAGGCGACGAGCACGGGGTTCGCGTACCGCAACCGCGCGGCCACGCCGGCCGGCGTCACCGCGGCCAGGCTCAAGGCCGGCCCCACCGGGAGCGCCCTCGTGCAGGTGACCGGGAAGGGGACGAACCTCGCCACACCCGACCCGAGCCTGACGTTGCCCGTGACGGTGCAGCTGCTCATCCGGAGCGGCGCCACGACGCAGTGCTGGGAGACACGCTACACGGCGGCCAGGCAGAACGACGACCAGAGGTTCACGGCGAGCGGGCCGTGAGCGCCGCCAGCCGATAGACCCGGATGATGGGGCCGCCGCGCACGCGCGACGGCGAGAACTGCTCGAGCAGCTCGCCCTCCCGGAAGAGGGTCCGGTAGAACTCCGCCTCGGCGGCGTACCGATCGGCCTCGGCCAGGTAGCGGTCGTACATGGCGTTGCTCGCCACCAGGTACTCGAACCCTTCTCGGCGGTAGTCGACGAGCGTCCGGCCGTCGGCCAGCGCGTGCCGCTCGAGCACCAGGAACCGCTTGCCCGAGTCGACGGTCACCGGAGCGTAGCGGTCACGGCTGTAGCCGTAGAAGTCGTCGGCAACGAGCGGGGCGGTGTACCATTCCTGCGCGATGTGGCTCCCGCCGGGGACACGCGCCACGATCCAGTCGCGCGCCGCGCGCCGCGTGCTCGGGTTTGCGTGCTGGAGCCCGAGGCGGATCGTCCCGTAGGCCGGTGCGAGCGAGAAGACGAGGACGGCGGCGGCGCTGACGGCCCGCGCCGGTCGCGCGCCGAGCCGCAGACGCGCGATACCGTCGCAAAGAGCGCCGCCCGCGGCGAGCGCCACGACGGGCAAAATGGGGATGAGCCACCGCTCCCAGTGCAGCCGGGAGAAGGCGAGCTCGAGCATGACTGCCAGGACGAAGGTCAGGAGCAGCAGCTCGCTCGGACGGCGGCGCCAGGCGAGGAGCACGAGGCCGGCGCCGGCGGCCAGCGTCACCGGCCACCCGAGACTCGCGGGGAGCGCCTGGGTCACGTACCACCACAGGTTGCGCCACGGTGAGAGCGTGTCGGCGCCGAGGTGGCCCTTGGACGTCTCGTACCTGACATCCGCGAGCGCCGCTGGGAGCTCGATGAAGAAGTAGGGCGAGGTGAGGGCGAATGCCGCGGGCACGGCGAGGAGGCCGAGCGCGACGCCGAGCCAGCCGTCGTCGCGCCGCCGAGTCGAGCGCAGCGTGAGCATGTCCGCGACCAGCAGCACCGGGAGCAGCGCCGCCAGCGAGTACTTCGTGGCGATGGCCAGGCCCACGGCGGCTCCGGCGAGCAGCTGGCGGCCGGGCGAGGCGTCGTCGAGAAGCCGGAGACACGCCGCAAGTGCCAGCAAGGCGAAGAAGAAGCACGCCGTGTCGGTTCGCACGAGCTGGGCGTGAGCGACGAGCAGCGGGCAGATGGCGGTCAGCCAGGCGGCGATCAGCCCGGCGCGCTCGCCGAGGGTCTGGCGGCCGATTTGGTGGACCAGCGGGAAGCCGAACACCGCGAAGGCGACCATCAAGAGGCGCCCGATGAGGAAGAACTCGCTCGGGCTCGCGCGGAACGTCTCGGCCATCTGACGGGTCGGGTGGAGCCACGTTCCGCCATGCGCTGCGGCCTGCCAGAGGTGGTACAGGCCGGCGAGCGGGTAGATGACCGTCGAGCCCGGGTGGCCGAACCAGTGCGGGTTCAGGTTGCCGGTGGCCGCGATGCGGCCGGCGGGCACGACGAAGCTGGGCTCGTCGACCTCTGGCGTGTAGGGCAGGTCCTGCTCGAGGCCCCAGAGGCTGCACGCGAGGAAGACGGCGACGATCGCCGCGCGCAGCCACCCGGACCCCGTCATGCGCTCGCGAGCACCTCGGCCGCGGCATTGAGCGCCTGCACCGCCGCTGGTACGCCGGCGTAGCAGGCGGTCTGCATGAGGATCTCGATCAGCTCCTCGCGCCGGATGCCCAGCCGGAGCGCGCCCGCGAGGTGGCCCTTCAGCTCCTCGGTGCGGCCGAGCGCGGCGAGCTGCGCCACGGTGCAGAGGCTCCGGCTCCGCAGGTCCAGGTTCGGGCGCGCCCAGAACATCCCGAAGACGAACTGGGTGACGAGCGCGAAGAACTCGGGCGCGAGCTTCTGGGCGGGCAGCTCCCGTCCGCCGGCGCGCGCGCCCCACAGCTGCTCGGTCACGGCGCGTCCGCGCGCGAGGAGGTCCGTCTGTTCCGCCATGCGTCGTCTCCTTCCGGTGGCGCGCTAGGCCACGCGCAGCACGATCTTCCCGAAGTGCTCGCTCGCCTGCATGAGCCGGTGCGCCTCGGCGGCCTGCTCGAGCGGAAGCACCCGGTCCACCACCGGGCGGAGCGCCCCCCGGGCGAGCGCCGTGCCGAAGCGGGCGCGGAAGCCCTCGACGATCGCCGCCTTGTCCTCGTTGGAGCGAGAGCGGAGCGTCGAGCCGATCACGGCGAGCCGGCGGAGGAGGAGCTGGGCCAGGTTCAGCTCGGCCACGGCGCCGCCCATGAGCCCGATCTCGACCAGCCGGCCGCCCGGCGCGAGCGCCGCCAGGTTGGCGGCGAGGTAGCGCGCGCCGATGTGGTCGAGGACCACGTCCACGCCGCGACCACCCGTGAGCTCGCGGGCGCGCGCCGCGAAGTCTTCCGTCCGGTAGTCGATCGCGGCCGTCGCGCCGAGCTCCAGGCAGCGCCGGCACTTGGCCTCGCTGCCGGCGGTGACGATCACCCGGTGGCCGGCCTCGCGGAGGAGGCGGATCGCCGCCGTGCCGACGCCGCCTCCGCCGCCGTGCACGAGAGCGGTCTCGCCGGGTGCGAGGTGGCCGAGGCGCGGCATGAAGAGGTTCGAGAAGGCGGTCAGGAAGACCTCGGGAAAGCCGCCCGCCTCCTCGTCCGTCATGCCGTCGGGCACGGGCAGCACGGAGCCGTGGTGGACGACGGCCTCTTCCGCGTAGCCGCCGCCGGCGAGCAGTGCCATGACGCGCTGCCCCGGCGCCAACCCGTGCGCCGCGGGACCGACTTCGATCAGCTCGCCGGCGCACTCGAGACCGAGGATGGGCGACGCCCCGGGCGGCGGCGGGTAGAGCCCCTGGCGCTGCAGGAGGTCGGCCCGATTGACGCCGGCGGTCCGCACCCGGATGCGGACGTCGGCGGCGCCGAGCGGTGGGCGAGGGGCGTCGCCCACGACGAGGACGCGCTCGTCGCCCGGCTCGCGAACCAGGATGGCGCGCATCGCGCCTCCCGACAGCATGGCGCGGCAAAGGTGTCAACGGTATGATCCAGTGCGATGCTCGACGCCCTTCTCGTCGCGCTCGTCGCCGTCGTCGCGGCCGGCGGCTGGCGGCTCGCGCGCCGGCTGCGCGACCTCGAAGAGCGGGTGGCGGAGGCTCGCACGCTCGGCCGCCGGCTGGACGAGCTCCGGGCGAGCGTCGAGCGCGGCCTGGCGGTGACGCGTACGCACCTCGCGGCGGTCGCCGGGGGCGAGGCGCCCGAGCGCGCAACCATCCTGCGCGGCTCGCCCTACCAGGAGATCAAGCCGGCCGACGCGCTGGCGCTCTGGGAGCGGACGTCCGGCCTCTTCGTGCTCGACGTCCGTACGCCGGCCGAGTTCTCGAACGGTCACATCCCGAACGCGCACCTCGTCCCCGTCGACGAGCTCGACGATCGGCTCGGCGAGCTGCCGCCGCCCGACACGCTCATGCTGGTCACCTGCGCCGCCGGCGGACGGAGCACCGCGGCGTGCCAGACGCTCGGCGAAAAGGGCTACACCCGACTCTTGAACCTCTCGGGGGGCATGCACACGTGGCCAGGTCCGCGGGTGCGGGACGAATCGGCGCCGCCGCCCGCACCGCCGGCGCCGGCCGGCACCACGGTCTCGTTCCGCGGTGGGCCGGTGAGCGAGGCCCAGGTGGTGGGCGCCATCCGCGACTGCTTCGACCCGGAGATCCCGCTCAACATCTACGACCTCGGGCTCATCTATGCGATCGACATCGACGAGTCGGCGATCGCCGTGAAGATGACGCTCACCTCCCAGGGTTGCCCGTCGGCGCGCACGATCCCCGAGGACGTCCGGCGGAAGGTCGCGGCGCTCGGACAGCCGAACGTGCACGTCGACGTCGTCTGGGATCCGCCCTGGCATCCGTCGCGGATCAGCCCGGACGGGAAGCAGAAGCTCGGGCTGGTTTAGCCGCCGACGTGGGCGGAAGGGACCTCGTGCGCGGCGGTGCGGGCGCGGGAGCCCGCACCGGCGCACGGGCTCCCGCGTGAACGAATCACTGCAGCTGCGTGGTGCCGGAGAGGGCGACGGCGCCCGGCCCCGGCAGGTCGTAGCCCGCGTCGACCAGCGCGTTGAACGTCGGCTGGATGCAGAAGATGCTGACCAGCGTTTCCGGCGCGGCCGCCCCGCCCGTCGTGAGCGGACCGGCGGCCGCGCCCTGCTCGACGATCGTGCGCGCCAGGTCGTTCGCCGTGAAGGCGCCCGGCGTCCGCTGCCCGCAGCTCCCGAATCCCCTAGTCGCCAGCGGGGTGCAGTCGGCGTTCGAGGCGCACGACACGGCAAGGCACGGCGCCCCGCTGCACGCGGTGCAGGGCGTGCCGATTGCGCACGAGCAGAGGGCGCCCGTCGGGGAGCCGTTGCAGGTGCGGGCGAACCCTGCGACCCCGTTCTTGCAGAACCCACAGAACACGTGCACCTGATCGGACAGGTCGACCGCCGTCCTGCTGATCGTCCCCGAGTCGAGGACGAGGGCGATCGGCGGCGCGCCGATGAAGTTCGGCGGCGGCGGCGGGCAGTCGTGGCTGGTCGGGTAATCGCCGTTCGGGATGCTGTCGCCCGGCGTGCAGGTGAGGCCGCGGTTTGGGCCGCCGTTGCACACGTTCGTCGTCGCGTTGCAGATCGGGCAGGGCTGGATGAAGGTCTTGCAGCTGCTGCTCGGGCAGTCGGCGTCGGTGATGCAGCCCCTGCCGGCGTTCGCCCCGCCTGCGCACGCGCCGGTCTCACACGTTCCCCCGGCCGTGCAGTCCGTGTCGGCGCAGCACGCCGAACCGTCGGTCGTGCAGCGGCCGGTGTCGTTGGCGCAGGTGCCGCCCGGACACGCGCCCGCCGCGACCGTGCCGCAGCCGCCCCCGCCCGTGCAGTCGCCGCCCGGGTTCGACCCACCCGAGCACCGCATCAGCATCAGATCGGAGGTCAGGAAGACCGCCGAGCTGAGCGGGATGCTGTAGCTCGTCGTGGTACCAGTGCCGCAGTCGGCCGTCCCCGACGCATTCTGCGACACCGTGTTGATGACGCAGGTGCTGATGGCTGCCGCGTTGTGGGCGCTGGCCGGGATCGGCAGCGGCGGGCCGAACAGGCAGCCCGGGTTCGTGCAGCGCAGAAACTTGCACGCGCCGCCCGGGCAGTCGGCGTTCGCCGTGCACGCGTTATGATGGTTCGTGCCGCCCGAGCACCGGTTGCCGCCTGCCTCGGCAGGTGTGGTGCCGGAGAGGGTGAGCGTCGTCCCGTTGCACGTCACGCTGGCGATCGACGTGCCCATGTCGGGGACGGTCACGGGCACCGGTATGCCCACCCCGGCGCACCCGAAGTAGAACCCGCCGCAGGCGAGCTGGAAGAAGGGGGCCGCTTCACCGCCGAGGTTGACGGCCACGCCGTGGCTACTAGCTAGCTTACTAACCGCGCCGCTGAAGGATCTCTGCTACCAGGCGACGCTTCACCTTCAGATCCGCACCGGTCGGCAGCGCCATCACGTACACCGCGCGCGGGCGCTGGTAGGGTGCTACCCGCTCGCCGATCCAGGCGAGGAGCGCCCCCTCGTCGACTACAGCACCCGCGTGCGGCTCGACGGCCGCGACCACGACCTCGCCCATGCGCTCGTCGGGCACCCCGAGGACGACGGCCCGCGCCACGGCCGGGTGCTCGAGGAGCGCCCGCTCGATCTCGGGCGGGTAGATGGTGTTGCCGCCGGAGACGACGACGTCCTTGGCGCGACCCGCGAAGCAGAGCCGCCGGGGCTCAGCTCCCTCGCGCACCATGTCGCCGGTGCGGAGCCAGCCGTCGTGGAAGGCCGCGGCGGTCGCTTCGGGCGCCCGCCAGTACCCGGGCGTGACGTTCGCGCCGCGCACCTCGAGCTCGCCCACCTCGCCCGGGCGGACGGGCTGCCCGTCCGGGTCGACGATGCGGTAGTCGATCTCGGGCTGGACGACGCCGAGGTCGCCGTCCACCTCCGGCGCGGGGAAGGCCTGCGTCACCTGCCCAGCGGTCTCGGTCATGCCGTAGCCGGTGACGAAGAAGACGGGGCTGTCCGCGCCGCGGGGCAGCGTGCGAAAGCGGTCGATCAGGTCCTGATGGAAGTAGTCGCCCCCGCCACCGAAGGACACGATGGAGGAGAGGTCCCGCTCGGCCGCGCCCGCCTCCCACAGGAGCCGGAACATGGTCGGCGTGCCGGAGAGCATGTTCACGCGGTGGCCCTCGACGATGTCGAGCATGGCGCGGGCGTCGAAGCGGTCGAGGACGATCACGGTGGTGCCGCGCACGATCGAGAAGAGGAGGGCCTGGTGGCCCGAGGTGTTGGCGAGCGGCATCACCATGAGGGCGAGGAGCGGCGGCGGCGGACCCATCCAGGCCGTCTGCCGGAGGCCGCCTCGCGTCGCGAACATGAGGTTGCCGTGCGTCAGCATGACGCCCTTGGCCCGGCCGGTCGTGCCCGAGGTGTAGAAGATGACGGCGAGCTCGCCTTCGCCGACTGCGGCCGGCGCGACCGGGCGGGCCGCCTCGAGAAGGGACGCGAGACCGAGGGCGCCAGGGTGATCGTCGCCGTCGACCACGATGCGGTGCGCGACGCGGAGAGCGCGGCCAGCGAGGGGGCCGCCGAGGACCGCTCGATCGGTGACGAGCAGCCGTGCGCCGGCGTCATCGATGATGCGGACGATCTCGTCGGCCGGAAGGCGGGCGCCGATCGGTACGGCCACGCCCCCGGCGCGCAGCACGGCCCACTCCGCCACGACCAGCTCCATGCGGTTCCGCGTGCAGAGCGCGACGCGGTCGCCGCGCTCGAGACCGAGTGCGGCGAGGGCCCCGGTCGCCCGCGCGACGAGCCCCGCGAGCTCCGCAAAGGAGATCGTGGTGCGCCCCGCGCCCGGAAGGGCGAGTGGCTGCTCCATGATGAAGGCGGTCCGGGCGCCGAAGGTTTCACCCAGCCGGTCGGTCAGGTTCGCGAGCGTCAGGCTGTCGAGCGCCTCGGCGAAGGCCGCGAAGCGCTCGGGGGATGGCATTACCTGGAGCGTAGCCGGATCGAAATCGAAGCGCGGCATGGAGCGGGTCATAGCGTGAGAGGCAGGGCGCGGCCAAGGGTGCCGTCCCGGAATGAGGTCGGCGTAGACGGGACGTTGCACCTCACGCGTCCGCCGGAGGGAACGGGCGGTTCAGCGCCGGTCGCGGCGGCTCGCGGTAGTCCGGGATCGAGCCCGCGTGTGCCACGTGGTCCGCGAAGAACGGCAGGATGCCCGCCCGATCGAGAACGGCATCGAGCCGCCCGCAGCGACTCTCGACGTAGCGGGCGAGGAGCGTTGCGCGCGCGTCGCGCAGGAAGTCCGTCGCCCGCACCGCCACGCGCGCACCGCCCGTGAACACGACGTCGGCGGCGCCGTCGCCGCACGCGCGGCTCACCCACGGGAGGTAGTGGCGACCCAGCTCGGCGAGCACCGCGGTCAGCGTCCCGGACACGACGTTCGGGTCGTCCCACCCGCCGAACTCTTGATCCTCTGGCTCCAGCAGACGATGCGTGTGCTGCACGACGGCGGGGGCGTCCTCCTCGGTCCAGCGTCGACAGAGGGGATCGTTGACGAAGTGCGCCGCGTTGCCACCGAACAGCGCGAAGTCGGCGAGCGACGGCCGTTCGCCGAACAGGTAGGGCCGGCGCGCCAGATGCGCGCCGACGACGCGCATCCACGGTCGCAGGACGTCGTCGACCCAGAGCTGGATGGTGTCGGCGGTCACGCCGAGAGGCGAGCAGCTGCTCCGCACGTGCGCAGCGACGCCGGCATAGGCCTGATCGCACGAGACCGGCATCTTGACGGCGATGTCGCGCGCGAGCTCGAAGCCGCCGACGGCGTGGTTCTCCGGGAAGTACCAGCGGCTGCCGACGGCGGGCCGGTAGAGCCACTCGTCGGCGGCGTCCTCGAGCACGTAGCAGAGAAAGCGCTGCGCCGGGTCTGCCGGAAGGACGGACGGGAGGGGAAAACGCAGCTCCAGGTGGTGGATCATGGCCGTCGAATCCCACATGAACTCGCCCGCCGGCGTCTGCACGGTCGGCACGCCACCCGGAAAGCCCGCCGCCGTCGCCTCCGGGCTCACGCCCGGAAAGCGGCGGAACAGCCACGGGATGGTCTTGTAGTCGAGATACCCGGTCATCTTGCGGGTGAAGTACGACTGCATCATGCCGTGAACGCGGTAGACGTTCGGTCGCATGGAGGCTCTGTAGGGGGAGCCGGGTACACCGACGATGGGCAAGGGACCGGTCATCCGATCCACGCGGCGACCCGTTCGAGACACCAACGCGCGGAGAGTGCACCCATCGTGTAGACCGCGAGACCCGTACAACGCGCGGCCATCTCCCGGCAACCATCGGTCGAGCGACGCCCGGGCGGCTCACCGACACGGGCGCTGGACTCGGCCCCGGCATGAGCGGTAAGCGGAAGACTTCGGGAGGTCGAAGATGGATTTCACGCCGTCGCCGAGAGTCGAGGAGCTGAAGGCCCGCATCACGGACTTCATGGATCGTCACGTGTACCCCGCCGAGCCGACCATCGCGGCGGAGATCGACCTCATCCGGTCCGGGGTGCCGTATCCACCGTCGCTGGTGACCATCCGCCGGATGGCGAAGGCGGCGGGACTCTGGAACCTCTTCCTGCCCGACGAGAAGTACGGCGCGGGCCTCAAGAACTGGGAGTACGGCATGCTCGCCGAGATCATGGGCCGGAGCCTCGCCGCCTCCTCGGCCTTCAACTGCGCCGCCCCCGACACCGGCAACATGGAGATCCTGGCCGAGTTCGGCACCCCCGAGCAGAAGAAGCGGTGGCTCGAGCCGCTCCTGGAAGGCGACATCCGGAGCTGCTTCTCGATGACCGAGCCCGAGGTGGCGGGTTCCGACCCGACGCTGCTGCGGACGCGCGCCGTGCGCGACGGGAAACACTGGGTGATCAACGGACACAAGTGGTTCACGTCGGGGGCCATCGGGGCGAGCGTCGCCATCGTCATGGCCGTCACCAACCCCGACAGTGCACCCCACCTTCGCGCGAGCATGATCCTCGTGCCGACCGACGCGCCGGGGTTCAACCTGATCCGGCCGGTACCGGTGATGGGACATGCCGGGGGCGGGGGGCACTGCGAGATCCGTTACGAGGACTGTCGCGTGCCGGCGGAGAACCTGCTCGGGCCCGAGGGCGCGGGCTTCATGATCGCTCAGGCTCGGCTCGGGCCTGGCCGCATCCATCACTGCATGCGGGCCATCGGCGCGGCCGAGCGGGCGCTCGAGATGATGTGCCGGCGGGCCAACACGCGCGTCGCCTTCGGCGGGCCGCTCGCCGAGAAGCAGTTCGTGCAGGACATGATCGCGATGTCGCGCATGGAGGTCGACCAGGCACGGCTGCTGGTGCTCCATGCCGCCTGGAAGATGGACACGGTCGGCAAGAAGGAGGCGCGGCAGGAGATCTCGATGATCAAGGTGGTCGCCGCCAACGTCTGCATGAACGTGCTCGACCGGGCCATCCAGGTGCACGGCGCGCTCGGCGTCTCCGACGACACGCCGCTCGCGCGCATGTGGCGCGACCTTCGCATGCTGCGCCTCGCGGACGGGCCCGACGAGGTGCACAAGACGGTCATCGCGCGGCGGGAGCTGAAGCGGTTCGCGGGCTGACGCGCACCGGTAGACGGGCGTTCAGCGATCCAGATCAGCGAGGGGCTCCCCGCCCCTCGCCCCGTCGGGCGAAGCCCGCCGGGTCCTCACTCCCCCGCTCGCTCCGCTCGGCCGCGCGCGCCGCGCGCGGAGATTCCATCTCGAGGCGCGCTCTAGACGAGATCTCTAGGCGCCGCAGAGACGCCGCGCCCGCCGCGCCATCGCGGGCACGCCCGCGCCGAGCGCCGCAAACGCGGGGTCGTCCGCCGCGCCGTGGACGTGCCGCGCCCACGAGCCCTCGAGGATGCAGGCCAGCCGGAAGAGGCCGAGCGCCTGGTAGTAGGGTAGCGGGGCGATCGAGCGGCCCGTCCGCTCGGCGTAGCGGCGCGCGAGGTCGTGCCGGGACCCGAGGCCGAGCCTGGCAAGGTCGAGCCCCTCGCCGAGCGGGAGGTGCTCCTCGTCCGGGTCCGGCCAGAGTGCCGTCGCCAGCCCGAGGTCGACGAGCGGGTCGCCGATCGTCGCCGTCTCCCAGTCGAGGATGGCGATCACGCGCGGCGGAAGCGATGGCGCGAACATGACGTTGTCCAGGTGGTAGTCGCCGTGGATGATCGTCGGCGGCTCGCCGGGCGGGCGGTGGCCCGCGAGCCAGGCGGCGAGCGCGTCCATGTCGGGCAGCGGGCGCTGGCGGTAGCTCTCGAGCTGTCGCGTCCAGCGCGTGACCTGGCGGTCGAGGAAGCCGTCCGGCCGGCCGAAGTCCTCGAGGCTGAGCGCGCGCCATTCGGCGGCGTGGAGCGCGACGAGCGCGTCGATGAACGCCTCGCCCACCCGCGGCCGGGCGGCGTCGGCGAGCAACGGCTCCGGCACGCGGTCGCGGATCACCCAGCCGTCGAGGCGCTCGGTCAGGTGAAACGATGCCCCGATCACGCTCGCGTCCGCGCAGGCGGCGACGAGGCGGGGCACGGGGACGGCCGTCCCGGCGAGCGCGCGCAGCAGGCGTGCCTCGCGCACCATGTCGTGCGCCGTCGGCGCGAGCGGCACGCGCGGCGGCCGGCGCAGGATCCAGGCCGAGCCACCGCGGCGGACGAGGAAGGTCTCGTTGGAGTGGCCCGTGGTGATACGCTCGACGGTGAGCGGCCGGCCCCCCTCCAGGCTTACCTCCAGGTCTTGGGCGTCGAGCCATGGCCCGAGGCGCGCCGGGTCGCACAGCAGCCGGGTCAGGTCGTCCGGCATGCGAGCCGTCTAGCCCGTCGAGCGTTGCCGGTCCAGGACCGCTGTGGTAACGACGCCGGATAAGCTTCGGGAGGACGTTTGGCTCGCGACGATCTGATCCAGATCAAGGGGACGATCATCGAGGCGCTCGCCGGCGGGAACTACCGCGTCAAGGGCGACAACGGCATGGAGTTCCTCGCCAAGATCGGCGGGCGCATGCGCCGCTTCCACATCCGCGTGATCCCCGGCGATCGGGTGACGATCGCGGTCTCGCCCTACGACCCGACGCACGGTCTGATCGTCTTCCGCGGCGGCTAACGCCGGCGGGGGCCCGTGCGGCGCTCGCGGGCGCGCGCTTCCGCCAGCGTCCGAGGAGCAGGCGGCCGCCGCTCACCGACGTCTTGCGGGATGCTGTCGACCTCGGCGCGCCACGCGGCCGCCGACGCGTCGGAGGGCATCCGCCAGTCGCCGCGCGGCGAGAGGGAGCCGCCCGAGCCGACCTTCGGGGCGTCGGGCAGGCAGTCCCGCTTGAACTGGTTCGCGAAGAAGCGCTCGAGGAAGACGGCGAGCCAGCGCCGGATCGTGGCGAGCGGGTACCGGCCCTCGAACGCATGGAGCGCCATGCGCGCGATGCGGCGCGGCCCGAAGCCGAAGCGCAGGAAGTAGTAGAGGAAGAAGTCGTGCAGCTCGTAGGGGCCGACGATCTCCTCGGCCTTCTGCGCGATCTCGCCACTCCGCCCGAGGCGGAGGAGCTCCGGGCTGATCGGCGTCTGGAGGATGCCGCGCAGCACCGCCGCGACCTCCGGCTCGTCCTTGAAGATCGTCTCGGCCGCCCAGCGGATGAGCTCGGAGACCAGCGTCTTCGGCACGCCGGCGTTGACGCCGTAGTGCGACATGTGGTCGCCGCCATAGGTCGCGAAGCCGAGGGCGAGCTCGGTGAGATCTCCGGTGCCGAGGTCGATGCCGCGTTCGTGCGAGGCGAGCGAGAAGAGGAGGAACTTGCGCGTCCAGGCCTGGACGTTCTCGAAGGTGACGTCCTCGACCTTGGGGTCGTGCCCGATGGACGCGAACACCTCGCTGGCGATGGACTTGATGTCGACCTCGCGCAGCGTCGCGCCGAGCGCGCGCACGAGCGCGCAGGCGTTCGCGTAAGTCCGCTTCGAGGTCCCGAAGCCCGGCAGCGTGACGCCGATGATGCGTGAGCGCGGCAACCCGAGGAGGTCCATGGCGTGCGCGGCGACCAGGAGCGCCTGCGCCGAGTCCTGCCCGCCGGACACCCCGAGGATCACGCGGCGGGCGTCTTCCGGGAGCGTCTCGATCCGGCGGGCCAGGGAGGTGGCCGTGATCAGGAACGTCTCGCGGCAGCGGATGTCGCGTTTGGCCGGATCGGCCGGCACGAAGGGGTGGGGCTCGATACGGCGGAGGAAGCGGTGGTAGAGGCCGGCGTCGCGAGCGTCCGCGTCCTGACCCACGTCGACGATTCGCAGTGCCCGTCCGTAGTGCGCGGCGTTCTGCCCCCACGAGCTCTGGCGGAGGCGGTCCTCGACGAGCGCGCGGAGGTCGATGTCGACGGTCACCGAGTTGCCGGTGAGGGAGAAGCGCTCCGTCTCGCCGACGATCTCGCCGCGCTCCGCGACGAGCCCATGGCCGTCCCAGGCGAGGTCCGCGGTCGACTCCCCGAAGCCCGCCGCGCTGTAGAGCTGGACGGCCAGGTTCTTGACCGAGGAGGAGCGCACGAGATCCTGACGGTACTCCCACTTGCCGACGGTCACGTTGGAGGCGGAGAGATTCGCCAGGACCGTGGCGCCGGAGAGCGCGCCGATCGTGCTCGGCGGCACGGGGGTCCAGAGGTCCTCGCAGATGTCGGTGTGGAGCACGAAGTCGGGTAGGTGGCCGGCGCGGACGAGCACGTCGGTCCCGAAGGGAACGCGGTGGCCGAGCAGGGTCACCTCGGTCGAGCGCGCGTCGGTGGCGGGGTGGAACCAGCGGAGCTCGTAGAATTCCCGGTAGTTCGGCGGGTAGGCCTTGGGCGTCACCGCGACCGGTCGGCCACGGTAGAGCGTCACGGCGCAGTTGAACAGCAGGTCGTCGACCACGAGGGGGAGTCCGACGGAGATCAGGAGGTTCCACCGGGCGGTGCGCTCCGCGACTCGGGCGAGGCCGTCGAGGGTGGCGCGGAGGAGCGTGTCCTGGAAGAAGAGGTCGCCGCACGTGTAGCCCGAGAGGCCGAGCTCGGGGCAGAGCGCGTAGTGCGCGCCCTGTCCGAGGACGCGCTCGAGGAGCGTCAGGTGCGCGTCGGCGTTGAAGCTCGGGTCGGCAACCCGGACCTGGGGCACGCAGACCGCCACCCGCGCGAACCCATGCGCTCGCACGTCGAGGAAATCGTCGGCCATGGCGCGCATGATAGCCCGCAGCGGAGGTCCTTCCTACCGCCCGCCGGGGCGGCCGCGCCGCAGGGGCGCCCGACCGTGCACGGACGGAGGCCATCCGGATGTCCCGGGACCCCTTCCCGCCGGCATCGTGTTTGCTCCCGGCGGTCACAGCGGGGGGAGACGAGTCCGGCCGATGACGCTTCTGCTCTGGACGCTCCTGCCCTCACCCTGGAACTACTGCGCGGCGGTGGCGCCCGTCGCGGGCTTCTTCGCGACCCGCTGGCTCTGGCAGCGCTTGCGCGTCCCGCCCCGCCGCCCGGGCGGGACGTAACGCCCCACGCCAGAGATTCACACCGCTCGTTGTAGCCGTCCTTTGCGGCCGAGTAGATCGAGTAGCCGAGCGGCTGGTCATCGCCCTCGAGGCCCAGCAGCGTCCAGCCGAGGGCGTCCCGGTTCCCGCCGTACTCGGGAAGCGAGAAGCAGCCCTCGAGCGTGTGCTGGATCAGCACGTCGACGAAGCTCATCCCGCGGCGCGCGTCGGGTTTGAAGACGGTCCGGTCGAGGGTGGCGAGGATCGCATCCTGCTGATCGCTCGACAGCTCCGTGTAAGGGGCCCCCGCCATGCTGCGCGCCGTGCCATCCACCTTCCGGAGCCCCTCGCGGTAGATCTGGCGGAGGCCCGGCAGGCGGCCGCCCGCGGCGGCATCGTTGAAGGCGGCCCCGGTCACGTGATCCGAGCCGAAGAGCTCGGCCCGCCACCGCAGCCGCTGCCAGCGCGTGAGCCGGATGAAGCGCCGGAAGGCGTCCCGCGGCCGCTTGCTGGACGGCGTACCGGTGCCGTTATCGGGGAAGGGATTACGGTTGCTGAAGGGTCCACCGGCGAAGATCAGGGGCACGGGCCGGTCGAACGCCGTCAGCAGCCGCTCGATGTAGGTTGCGGCGCCCAGGTCCCGGGCGCCGGGGTCGCGGTCCGCGGGCAGGATGCGGTCGCAGAGCGCCTCGAGCGTGGCGAACTCGTGCGCGGTGAAGAATCGCCCGTGCGCCGCGGCGTAGACCTGCCGGAGCCGTGTGAAGGGGGAGGCCAGTGCGACGAGAACGGCGCCGAGTCCGGCAAGGAACTCGCGGCGCCCGAGGAGGAGGGCCGGGACTTCTGGCGGCGGTGCAGGCGACGTTGGCTCGAACTCCCCGTCCGGTGGCAGCCTCGGGAACCTGAGCCTCTGCACGACGCGCGCTTATTCCCCACCGCTCGCGGCGCGGTCAAGCGACGTGCGCGCCTTCGCGGCGGCGCGCGTTGCGTGCGCCGGGTGTGCGTCTGTCGCTACTCAGCGGACAGGCAGGTCCAGCGCGACGCTCTGGTAGGTGATCGCCGACGAGAGGTTGTCGGCTCGCAGGTACGGCGCATCGTTCTGGACCGCTTCGAGCCGGATCGCGTGGCCGGCGCGGAAGACCCAGCCGTTGCCCCAGAGCGGATAGGCGACGGTCGTCGGACCCGACGAGCCCGCGAGGCGGAAGGCGCCGCGCGTCACGAGCGTTCGGCTCCCGTCGGGCGCGACGTCCCAGAGGCGCGTGTTCACCTCGGCGTCGGTCCCCGACAACGTGAGCCCGAAGGTCACTACCGGCGCACCGAGCAGGATGGCGTTGGCGGCCACCGGGAAGTCCCACATGGCGACTCCCGCCGACTGGCCCGGCGCGAGCCTGATGCACGTGCTCCCGTTGGCGATCGGGTCGGTCTCGGCGCCACCCGGCGGGTCGCCGGCCGCCGAGGTCGTCGCCTGCGACCCGCCGGCGGCGGCGAGGTGCAGGCGCCCACGGGCGAGGGCCGCCCAGGTCCCGGCCTTGTAGAGCGCGCCCACGGTGGCGTCGCAGGTCGTAGCGCGCGCGGAGAAGGTGCTCGTCAGCCGCGTCCTGCTCCCGAGGAGGACGTAGTGGTCCAGGAGGGCGTTGGCAGCGGCGTTGATCGGCTGCCAGTCGCTCGCCTTGTTCTGGGCGATCGCATGGCCGACGTCGCCGACGGTGACGCTCACCGGCCACCGACCATCGGCGCGCTTGAGCTTGTTCACGAGCGCGTTTGCCTCGACCTCGGGGAAGAGCGAGTCCGTCCAGCCCTGCACGTCGAGCACCGGGACCTCGTCGTGGCCCGCGACGTCGGCCGCGATGAGGCCGTCCTGGTAGTATGGGGACTTCCACGTCGTGAGCTGGTGGGCCGCCTCGGCGATCGCCGGGTTGTCGGCGCGGTACGGCTCGCCCGCCTGCACCGCGTCGTACCAGACGACGAGGTCCGCGGTCGGGTCCGCGCCGGCGGGCGCGTAGCGGGCCGTGGCGGCGCCGAGCGCGAAGAGCCCCGAGACCCAGGACTCCTTCATGATGCCGAACGGCTGCAGGCGGTCGCCGTCGAGCAGGATGACGCCGTCGGAGGCGCGCCCGTTCGGCTGGAGCGAGTGGATGAGGTCGCTCCACGGATACTTGGGGACGGCGGCGGCGAGGTGGAGCGGGACCCCGCCCGGCGACGTCCAGGGCTGGAGCGTCACCTGCTCGGGATCGGCCGCATCGGCGACGCTCACCTGGTCACCCTCGAGCGCGAGCAGCCAGGACTGCCCGCCGCCGTACGAGCCGCCGGTGACGCCGATGCGGCTTGGCACGGCGACCCCGGCGTCGGCCAAGAGGCCCACCAAGTACTTCGTGTCGCGGATCTCAAAGCGGCGGTCAGCCAGATGTGTCCATCCCTTCGCGCACGCGGGGTCCGATCCGGCCTCGGGACCGCAGGAGCCGTGGAAGCCCCGCGCCGTGTAGTTGAGGACGGCATAGCCGCGGGCGACGAAGGCGACGTTGTTGTAGCCGTCCTGGTCGGGGCTGGTGTTGTGGACCGTCGGTGACTCCCAGTCGGTCTTGCTGCCGCCCCAGCCGTGCATCATGACGAGCAGTGGGTGCGGCGAGATCGGCCCCTGGGGCACCGTCAGGTCGACGTCGAGCGGGACGCCGTCGAATGACGCCACCTCGCCCGTGTAGAGGGTATAGGCAACGCCGTCGGGGCTTGTCACGTCGGTGCCGGTCATTCCGAGCGGACCCGCAGTGGCCCTCGGCGGTGCCGCTGCCAGCGCCAGCAACACCGATCCCGTCAGAAACCAACGCAGCATCATGGCGGCCACATCAACTACCGCCGGGACGTCCGCTCAGCGATGCCCTCAAGAGGTTAGCGTTCCCGACGCGAAGGCGTGATGCCCGCGGCGTGCTTTCGGTGAGCAGGGCGGCTCACGCTACCTGTGCAGCCGTCCACCAGGAAGCCCGTGCCGTCGTTGAGGAGGCAGCACGCCTGGGCCCTGATCTTTCGCGAACGCGTGACCATGACGATCCCGTCGAATAGCGGTCGATCCAGGGGTACGCCTGGAGCCGCTTCGACCGCAGCGCGATCCACAGGATGAAGTGCGTATCGCTATCATGACCCAATGCCGCTCCTCGGGGCGCAGCAGTCGATCGCCGGCGGGCTGCACCGCGCGCTCGAGCGCGGGCGCCAGGCCGGCTGCGAGGCCGTCCAGCTCTTCACCCGCTCGTCCCGGCAGTGGGCGGCACGGCCGCTCGGCGAGGACGACGTGCGGGCCTTCGCGGCGGCGCGCGCCGCGAGCGGCATCCGCGCGGTCCTCGCTCACGACTGCTACCTCTTCAACCTCGCGTCGCCCGACGAGACGCTCCGCCGGCGCTCCACGCGCGCGCTGATCGACGAGCTCGAGCGCTGCGCGCGGCTCGGCATCCCGTACCTCGTCACGCATCCGGGCGCGCACTGCGGAGCTGGGGAGGCGGCGGGCCTCGGAGCCGCCGCCCGGTCCCTCGGCGAGGCGCTGGGCGCGTGCCGCGGCTATCCGGCCACGATCGCGCTCGAGAACACGGCAGGGCAGGGGACGCAGATCGGCGTCCGTTTCGACCAGCTCGCCCGGCTCGTCGCCGAGACGCCGGACGGCGACCGGCTCCGGGTGTGCCTCGACACGCAGCACGCCTTCGCCGCCGGGTACGACCTGCGCTCCGCGGAAGGCTACGCGGCGATGGTGGCGGAGCTCGAGCGGACGGTCGGCGTCGAGCGGCTCGTCGCCTTCCACCTGAACGACGCCAAGAAGGGCCTCGGCTCGCGCGTCGACCGCCACGAGCACATCGGCCGCGGGGAGCTCGGGCCCGGCGCCTTCCGGCGTCTCCTCCGGGACCCCCGCTTTCGCGACCTCCCGATGTGTCTCGAGACGCCGAAGACGCCCGACCCGGACGACCACCGCGACGATCGGCGGAACCTGGCCGTGCTCCGCAAACTCCTCGCGTGAAGGCCCCGCGCCGTGCGATCATGCGCGGCGATGGAGCTGCCCGAGCGCGCCGAGCTCGAGGTGATCGCGGCCGACGCCGGGGCGCTCGCGCTCCGCCACTTCCAGCACGTGGCGAGCGAGCGGAAGGCGGACCGGACGCTCGTCACCGCGGCCGACCGCGAGGTCGAGGCGTTCCTCGTGCGCGAGCTCGGCTCACGCCTGCCCGAGGCGGGCATCCTCGGCGAGGAAGGCGCGGCGCGCGGCGGGCAGGGGCCGTACCGGATCGTGCTCGATCCGATCGACGGGACGGCAGCGTTCGTCGCGGGACTTCCCACCTGGTGCGTGTGCATCGGCATCCTGCGCGGCGACGAGCCGGTCGCGGGCGTCGTCCACCTGCCGTGCGTCCGGGAGACCTACAGCGCGCTGCGAGCCGAGGCGTGGTGGAACGGCTCGCGGCTGCCGCCACTCGCCGCCGCCACCGATCCCGGCGGCGATCGCTTCATCGTGGCGCACGCCAAGGCGCATCTCCGCCATCGCGTTCGCTATCCGGGCAAGGTGCGCTCGCTCGGCTCGTCGGCCTATCACGCGGCGCTGGTTGCCCGCGGGGTCGCGGAAGCGGCGCTCCTCGGTCACGTGCACCTCTGGGATCTCGCGGCGCCGGGCGCCGTCCTGCACGCGGTCGGCGGCTGCTTCGTCTACCTGTCCTCCGGCGCGCCCGTGGACTTCGGGCCACTGGCGGACGGGCGCCGCGCGCCGGGCTACGTGGTGGCCGGCCGACCCGACACGCTGCCGCGCCTGCTGCCCGAGCTCGACGCTCGCGCGTAGCGTCCCTCCGGGCCTTTCGCTATTCTCGCGCGCGGTGGAGCTCCGGGGACGATGGGTGCTCGTGACCGGCGCGGCCAAGCGGGTGGGGCGGGCGATCGCGCTCGAGCTCGCGAGGCGCGGGATGAACGTCGCCGTCCATTACCACACGTCGGCGGAGGCCGCGGCGGCGACCGTGCGCGAGCTCGAGGGGCTCGGCGTCCGGGCCTGCGCGCTCGGGGCGGACCTGGCGCGTGCGACGGAGGTCGAGCGCCTCGCCGGCGAGGCCGAGAGCCGCTCGGGCGGTCTCGCCGTGCTGGTCAACAGCGCATCGAACTACCTCCGCGCGCCGTTCGAACGGCTGACCGAGGCGGTATGGGACGCGAGCCTCGACACCAACCTGAAGGCGCCGTTCCTGCTCGCCTGGCACATCGGGCGCGCGATGCACGGGCGCGGCAGCGGCCACATCGTGAACCTCGCGGACTGGGCGGCGGAGCGGCCCTACCGGGACTACCTGCCGTACTGCGTGTCGAAGGCGGGCATCATCGGCCTCACGAGGGCGCTCGCGAAGGAGCTCGCGCCCGAGGTGCAGGTGAACGCCGTCGCGCCGGGACCCGTCATGCCGCCGGAGGATATGCCGGTCGCCGAGCGCGAGGCGATCGCGCGCGTCACGCCGCTCCGCCGCCTCGGGAAGCCGGAGGATGTGGCGCGCTGCGTGCGGTTCCTCGTCGAGGAGGCGAGCTTCTCGACCGGAGCCACGTTCTACGTCGACGGTGGGCGGCTGATTGCCTGAACGGGTCTGCGTCCTCGCGAGCGGCGGCCTCGACAGCGCGGTGCTGGTGGGCGTCCTCGCCCGTCGCCAGGAGGTGCATCCCGTGTACGTGCGCTGCGGGCTCGCGTGGGAGCGGGCGGAGGAGGCCGCACTGCGGCGCTTTCTCCGGGCGCTCGGTGCGCGCCGCGAGGGCCGCCTCGCCCGCCTTGTGCGTCTCGAGCTTCCCCTGGCGCCGCTCTACGGGCGGGGCCACTGGAGCGTTTCCGGGCGCGGCGTGCCCGGGGCGCGCGCCGCGCTCGCGTCCAACTACCTGCCGGGTCGAAACCTGCTGCTCGGAAGCCTCGCCGCCGTGCACTGTGCGCGCGCCCGGATTCCTGTCTTCGCGCTCGCGCTCCTCGGCGACAATCCGTTTCCCGACGCCACACCGGGCTTCCTCCGCACCTTCGGCCGCTGCGCGAGCCAGGCGCTCGGCATGCCGATCACGGTCCGGACCCCTTTTCGCCGGCTCGGCAAGGCGGCCGTGATTCGCCTGGGGCGCGACCTGCCGCTCGGGCTCACGCTGTCCTGCGCGCGCCCGCGCGGCGTCCGCCACTGCGGGCGATGTACCAAGTGCGCCGAGCGCCGCGCCGCGTTCGCCCGCGCCGGCGTGGCCGACCCGACGACGTACGCGGGCGGGCGCCGCGGAGCCTGATGGCCGCCTATCTCGCCCGCCGGGTGCTCCGCGCGCTCACGACGCTGCTCGGCACGACGCTCATCCTCTTCATCCTCGTGCGCGTCGTGCCGGCCGATCCGGCGGTGTCGATCGCGGGCCCGAAGGCCGATCCGGACACGCTCGCGGCGATCCGCAAGGACCTCGGCCTCGACGACCCGCTCGCGATGCAGTACGGGCGCTACCTCTGGCGGCTGGCGCACGGCGACCTCGGGCGCTCGTACCTGACCGGCCGGCGCGTGGCGGAGGTGATCGGCGAGCGCCTGCGCGCGACCTCGCTCCTCGGGCTCGCGAGCCTCACCGTCGGCTTCTGTCTCGGCATGCTGATCGGGATCGTCACGGCCGCGCGACGGGGGTCGGCCGCGGACGTGGGCGTGCTCATCGCGACGCTCGTCGGCCTCTCGATCCCGACCTTCTGGCTCGGCAACGTGCTCATCTACTTCTTCGGCTACCGGCTGCGCTGGCTGCCGCTCGGCGGCTACGGCACGCTCCGTCACCTCGTGCTGCCCGCCGCCACGCTCGCCATCGTCGAGCTCTTCTTCTACGCGCGCTTCGTGCACACCAACGTCGGCGGCACGCTCGCCAGCGACTACATCCGGACGGCGCGCGCCAAGGGCGTGCCACCGCTCCGGCTCTACTTCCTGCACGCGCTCCGCAACGCGCTCATCCCGGTCGTGACGCTGCTCGGGCTCGACGTCGCGGCGCTCATGAGCGGGGTCACGCTCACCGAGACGGTCTTCAACTGGCCCGGCCTCGGGCGGCTCGCGGTGCAGGCGGTGTTCTCGCTCGACATCCCGCTCCTCGCCGGCACGGTGCTCTTCTCGGCGGCGCTGGTGCTCGTCGCCAACCTGGTGGTGGACCTGCTCTACGGGGTGATCGACCCCCGCGTGACCTATGGCTGAGGCGGCGCTGCGCGGCCTCGGGTCCCGCCAGCGGAGCCGCCGGCTCTTCGCGGCGGGGATGATCCTCGTCGGCGGGCTCGGGATCGTCGCGGCCGCGGCGCCGTGGCTCACGGCCTACGATCCCGACGCGATCGTCGTCCCCCACTACGCGGGCCCGCTGCCGCCGGGCGGCGCGCACCCGCTCGGCACCGACACGCTCGGGCGCGACGTCTGGGCACGCCTTGCCTACGGGGCGCGGACGTCGCTGTTCGTCGGCGGGCTCGCCATGACGCTCAGCCTCGGGATCGGGGTGACGGTCGGGCTCGTCGGCGGCTACTTCGGGGGCGCGGTCGACACCGCGCTCATGTGGCTCGTCGACCTCGTCCTCACCATGCCGACGCTGCTCCTCCTGATCGTGCTGGCGACCGTGCTGCCGCCGTCGCTGCTCACCATCCCGCTGGTCATCGGCGTCGTCGGCTGGACGACGTTCGCCCGCACGGTCCGCGGCGAGGTGCTGTCGCTCCGTGAGCGGGACTACCTCCTGGCGGCCCGGGCGCTCGGCGCCTCGCACGCCCGCATCATCGTCCGCCACCTCCTGCCGGGCGTGCTGCCCGGGGTCGTCGTGCTCGCCGCCCTCGGCATGTCGGGAGCGATCGGCATCGACGCCGGCCTCTCCTATCTCGGCCTCGGGGTGCCGCTGCCGACGCCGTCGTGGGGCCGCATGGTGAGCGAGGTGCAGACCTACTTCGCCGTCGCGCCGTGGCTGGTGGTGCTGCCGGGCGTGGCGGTGTCGCTGGCGGTGATCGGCTTCAACCTCGTGGGCTACGGGCTGATCGATCTCCTCGGGGAGCGACGCGGGTGAGGGGAGGGCTTCTCGCCGCCTGCGTCCTCATGGCGGCGTGCGCTGTGCCGCTCGATCCGCCGCCGGCGGGACCGGCCGCCGGTGCGAACGAGACCCCGCGGCCGGGCGGCACGCTCCGGCTCGGCGCCGCCGAGGACGTGCACACCCTCGACCCGGCCATCGGCTACGACACGGGCTCCTGGGCTTTCGAGCAGATGCTCTTCAACACGCTCGTCGACTACGACGACGGGACGAACATCGTGCCCGAGCTCGCCGAGTCGTGGCAGGTGAGCCCGGACGGCCGGCGCTTCGCCTTCACGCTCCGCCATGGGGTACATTTCAGCAGCGGACGCGTCCTCGCCGCCGGCGACGTCAAGTACTCGCTCGAACGCCTGCTCCGGCCCGCACTGCACTCGCCGGGCGCCGAGTTCTTCGCGGGCCTCGACGGGGTCGACGACTACGTCGCCGGCCGCGTCACGGAGGTCCGCGGCATCACGACGCCGGCGTCCGACCGCGTCGAGTTCGTGCTTGCGGCCGTCGACCCGCTCTTCCTTCACAAGCTCGCCATGCCGTTCGCGTCGGTCGTCGACCGCGAGGCGGTGGAGCGGGCAGGGGACCTCGGCTTCCGCCGCCAGCCCGTGGGCACCGGCGCCTTCACGCTCGCGGAGTGGGTCGAGGGGCAGCGCATGCGGCTGGCGCGCAACCCGCTCTACTTCCGGTCGGGGCTCCCGTACCTGGACGGGATCGAGGTGACGGTGGGGCTCAGCGACCAGCTCGGCTGGTTCAAGTACCAGCGCGGCGAGATCGACATCTCGGGGGTTCCCTCGGCCGAGTTCGCCCGGGTCGTCGCCGACCCGCGCTACCAGCCGCTCCTCCTCGAGCGCACGACGCTGCGCACGCAGTACCTCGGCCTCAACTGCGCCATGCCGCCGTTCGACCAGGCGGGGGTGCGGCAGGCATTCAACATGGCGGTCGACAAGCCCAGGCTCCTCGAGCTGATCGACGGCCGGGGCGTGGTCGCCACCACGATCCTGCCGCCCGACATGCCGGGGTACGACGCCTCGACGCCGGGCTACGCTTTCGACCCGCGCGCAGCCCGCGCCCGGCTCGAGGCGGCCGGCCTCGGCCAGGGCTTCGCGACGACGCTCTGGGCGTCACGCGACGAGGGATCGATGCGGCTCGCCCAGTCGATCCAGCAGGACCTGCGGGCGATCGGCGTCGAGCTGGCGCTCAAGCCGGTCGACTTCCCGGCGCTGATCGAGGCGGTGCGCCATCCGGGCATGGTGCCGCTCTTCCTGCTCGGCTGGGAGGCCGACTTCCCGGACCCGTCGAACTTCCTGATCGTGCTCCTCCACAGCCGGAGCCGGGGGACCAACAACAACGCCTTCTACGCGAGCCCCGCGGTCGACCGGCTCCTCGACGAGGCCGAGCCGCTCCTCGACCCCGCGCGTCGGTTCCGGCTCTTCCACGAGGCCGAGGTCCGCATCATGCAGGACGCCCCGTGGGTGCCGCTCTTCCACCCCGTCGGCTTCGCCATCCGCCACCCGCGGGTGCGGAACTACCAGCTGCACCCGCTGCGTCCGTCGCGCGTCGAGACCGTGTGGCTCGCAGGCTGAACAACCGTCGACAGATCAGGCACTTGTCCCTTGGATTGGCGACGGCCGTGTGTTAGCGTCGACGGACGCCCCGTCGTCGCACGGGGCCGAGGACTTGCCATGTTCGCGTCGATCGAGGACGTCATCGAGCGGTTCGGCCGGCTGCAGTACATCGCGAGCCGGACCATCGGCACCGTCGTCTACCTCGCCTCGCACCTGAAGAAGCCGGTGCTCGTCGAGGGGCCTGCCGGCGTGGGCAAGACCGAGCTCGCCAAGGTGGTCGCGCAGGCGCTGGGCCACGAGCTGATCCGCCTCCAGTGCTACGAGGGGCTCGACGAGGCCAAGGCGCTCTACGAATGGGAGTACGCCAAGCAGCTCCTCTACACGCAGATCCTGAAGGACAAGATCAGCGAGGTGCTGGGCGGCGCCCGCTCGCTGCGGGAGGCGGTGGACAAGATCGCGAGCGAGGACGACGTGTTCTTCAGCGACCGCTTCATCCTGCCGCGGCCGCTGCTCCGTGCCATCACCGCGGAGGCGCCGTGCGTGCTCCTGATCGACGAGGTGGACAAGTCGGACACCGAGTTCGAGGCGTTCCTGCTCGAGGTGCTGTCCGACTTCCAGGTGAGCGTGCCCGAGCTCGGGACGCTGCACGCGCGCCACCTCCCGACCGTCGTGCTCACCAGCAACAACGCGCGCGAGTTGTCCGATGCCCTCAAGCGCCGCTGCCTGCACCTCTTCATCGACTTCCCCGACCGGGCGCAGGAGCTCGAGATCGTGAAGCTGAAGGTCCCGGGCGTGTCGGAGCGGCTGGCCGCCGAGGTCGTGACCGTCGTCCACCGCATCCGCAAGCTCGATCTCAAAAAGGCCCCGAGCATCAGCGAGACGCTCGACTGGGCGAAGGCCCTGACGCTCCTCAACGTGAAGACGCTCGACGAGCCGCTCGTCACCGAGACCCTCTCGATCATCCTCAAGTACGAAGGCGACATCCGCAAGGCGCAGCAGGAGCTCAAGGAGCACGTCGAGCTGCAGCGGGCGAAGCTCAAGTCCGCGCGCCTCGAGGGCGACAAGGACGTCCTCCACTAGCTCCCCGCGGGCGACGGGGTACCCCATGAACGAGAAGCTCCTCGAGTTCTCGAACCTGCTCCGGCGCAATGGACTGCGCGTCTCGCTGGCCGAGAACATGGATTCGTTCCGGGCGCTCTCCGTGGTCGGGCTCGGCGACCGCGAGACGGTGCGGGCGACGCTCCGGGCGAGCATGGTGAAGCGGACCATCGACATCCCGGCCTTCGAGCAGCTCTTCGCGCTCTTCTTCTCCGGTTTGGCCGACGCCATCGCCGAGGCGACGGCGGCCACCCGCGGCGCCCTCGGCCTCGACGATCCCGATTTCCAGCGTCTCCTCGAGGAGCTCGAGCGCCTGCTCCGGGAGCGGGGGATCGAGCTCTCGCCGCTCGCGCGTGCGCTGCTCGCCGCCGACGGGGGCCGCCTCGAGCGCCTGCTGCGCGAGGCCAGCGAGCGGGCGCGCGTCGGCGACATCCAGCAGGGGTTCCAGGAAGGGCGCTTCGCGCACGCCGTCGCCGGTGCGCTCGGGCTCGGAGCGCTCGCACGCGAGCTCGAGCGGCTGAAGGCCGAGCTCGAGGGCAGCGCGGACGCGGGCCGGCTTGCCGAGTACCTGGACCGCCGCCTGCAGGACCTGAACGACATGATCAAGGCCATGGTCCGCGGCGAGCTCGAGCGGCAGGACGTCGGCCGTCGCGACCACGAGCGTCTGGCGGCCCTCGCCGACAAGAGCTTCTTCTACCTCACCGAGGAGGAGATCCGGCGCATGCAGGAGGCGGTCCAGAAGCTCGCCCAGCGCCTGCGCAACGTGATCTCCATCCGTCGCCGGCGCGCGCGGCGGGGCAAGTTCGACCCGAGCGGCACGCTGCGCCGCAACCTCCAGTACGGCGGCGTTCCGTTCCGCATCGTCTGGGACCACCGCAAGAAGGAGAAGCCGCAGGTGATGGTCCTGTGCGACGTCTCCGACTCGGTGCGGAACGTCTCACGCTTCATGCTGCAGTTCGTCTACTCGCTCCAGGACCTCTACTCCAAGGTGCGGAGCTTCGTCTTCGTGGCCGAGGTCGGCGAGATCACGCGGCTCTTCGAGGACCAGGACATCAACCAGGCGATCGAGACGGCGCTCAGGGGCGACGTGATCAACGTCTACGCCCACTCCGACTTCGGGCGCGCGTTCAAGGCCTTCCATCGCGACCACATCGCGGCGGTCAACAAGCGGACCACGGTGATCGTGCTCGGCGACGCCCGCAACAACTACAACCTGCCGCACGACTGGGTGCTCAAGGAGATCCGCCAGCGGGCGAAGCAGCTCATCTGGCTGAACCCGGAAAACCGCATGACCTGGGGGTTCGGCGACAGCGAGATGGACCACTATGCGCCGCACTGCACCCTGGTGGAGGAATGCCGGAACCTGGGTCAGCTCTACCGCGTGATCGACCGGCTGGTGGCCGCCTGATACCGCATACCATTGACGTTCAGGATGGGGTCCATCACAATGAGACGAGGGGCACAGGGGGACCGCATGAACCGTGAGAACTTCATCCTGATGACGGTCGGCGGGCTCACGCTCGATCCGGTCACCAAGACCCCCATCGTCATCCTGCGCGACCCCGACAACAAGCTGAACCTGCCCATCTGGATCGGGCTCCTCGAGGCGACCGCCATGGCGACCGAGCTCGAGGGGATCAAGATGGCTCGGCCGATGACGCATGATCTCCTGCGGACCCTCATCAACGAGGTCGGCGCGGTGGTGGAGTGGGTGGAGGTGACGGAGCTGAAGGACAACACCTACTACGCCCTCATCTACCTGCGCGTGAACGAACGCCAGCTGACGCTCGATTCCCGGCCCTCGGACGCCATCAGCCTCGCGCTGCGGACGAAGAGCCCCATCTACGTGGCCAAGAAGGTGCTCGAGGCCTCCAGCGTGCTGCAGCAGATGGAGGAGGGGAAGGAGCAGAACCTCTCCAACGTCTCGCGGGACAAGTGGGCCGAGATCCTCGAGAAGATGTCGCCCGACGATTTCAAGTACAAGATGTAGTCGGCGGCCCGCTTCGCGCATGCCCGAACACGCCCGGCGAATCAGATTCCGGCGCAAGGCTCTCCGCCAGCCTGACGAGTTCCATACCCTGACCAACCAGGCCGTCGCCTGGCTCGGCGCCCACCGCGAGCTCGCGGCCGGGATCGGGCTCGCGGCGCTGGTGGCGGCAGCCGCCGTGGTCGCCGTGTCGCAGTACCGTGCAAGTCAGGTCGGGCGCGCGGCAGAGGGCTTCCGCGCGGCCCAGACCACCTTTGCGGCCGGCCGCTTCGCGGACGCGGCGGCGGCGTTCGAGGCGGTGGCCGAGAGCCATCCCCGGACACCGTCGGGCCGCCTCGCCGGCCTCTACCGCGCGCATGCCCTCGCCCGGCAGGGCGATGCGGCCGGCGCAGCCACCGCATACGGCGCCTATCTGGCAAGTCGGCCGCCCACCGACTACCTCCGCCAAGAGGCGCTCGACGGCCTGGCGCATGCCAGGGAGGCCACCGCCGACGTGGCCGGCGCGCTCGAGGCCTACACCCAGGCCGCAGCGCTCGAGGGGCCGTATCGTGACGACGCGTTGCTCGGCGAGGCACGCCTGCAGGAGGCCGCCGGTCACGGCGACGCGGCGCGTGAGATTTACGCTCGCCTCCTGAAGGAGTCGCAGCCGGACCCGGACCTCCGGACGCTGCTCCTCTCGAAGCTACCTCCGGGCAGCGAGGTGGCCGCGGGCACACGGCCGTAGGCGCAAGCCCGAGGGGATCAATTCCCTCGAGCCGACGGGTACCAAAGGGTCTTGACGCCCGTGGTACCGTTCTCGCTGGAGATGCTGCCTCTCACGCGGGACGACTGGCGCGAGTTCATCCACGACCGGCGCAATCGGCTCCACGCCCTCCTGTTCCGCACCAGCTCGGCGCGGGAGCTGGCGGAGCATGCGCGTGAACGTGCGCGCCTGATCAAGGAGCAAGCTCGGCGGACGCGCGAGTCACCGGAGCGCGCGCGTGGTACCCCGGGGGGCGGGGCGCCGCGGTACCCGGACAGCTAGGTCCAGAGCCGAACGACAGGAGCGCCGATTCGGCGCGTGCGACCGCTCACGGCCCGGTTATTATAGCCGCCGGCTCACTCGCGGTACGCTGCCACCGCCACATCATCGGCCGGAAGGACGCTGGCCAGGCGCTCTGATCTCGGGTGGGCAACCGGGCGCGATGCTCGCGAGTCAGCCGTCCGCTGACCTGCAGCCGATCCAGTTCCCCCATCGTCAACGCCACCGTCTCCGCCATGGCACCACTGTGGGCCCAGGGCGGACATTTCTACTTTGGGGAAACCGGACATTTGCATTTGGGGCTTACAGCGGAACGTCTGATAAGAGGCGTTATGTAAACTTTTATCCCGGCCGGCCGTTCACGAGGTGCCGTGCGTGTACTTGATGATGTCCGCACGCTCGAGCGTGATCAGGCCCCCGCACCCCGCTTCCCCCAGAAGCGCGTCGAACCTGGGGAGCGCAGCGCGGATCTTCTCCTCCGTGTCGACGATCTCGATGAGGATCGGCAGGTCTTCCGAAAGGCGCAGGATCTTGGCGGTGTGGATGCGGCTCGCGGCGCCATAGCCCTCGATGCCACGCCACACCGTCGCGCCCGCCAGGCCGAGCTCGCGGGCCGTCCGCACGATCACCTCGTAGAGGGCGTGACCCCGGTGGCGGTCGGATTCTCCGATGAAGATACGGAGGAGCTTGCCCTCGCCGGCGATCTTCATGGTTCAGAGGATACGGCCGACGACCTGGCCGAGCCAGGCCCCGGTCAGGCAGGAGCCGAGCGTCGCCCCGATGTTGCCGAGGCCCAGGCCCACTTCCCCATCGCGCAGGAGCGCGATCGTCTCATAGCTGAAGGTCGACATCGTGGTGAAGCCGCCGCAGACACCGACGGCGAGGAAGATGCGGGCGTTCGCCGGCAGGGCGCCGCGCTCGAGCGAGAGGGCCATGACCAAGCCCACCACGAAGCTGCCGAGGACGTTGACGGCGAGCGTGCCGAGGGGAAACTCGGCGCCGTTGAGCCGCTGGACAGCGCCGGCGAGCCAGTACCGGCCGACGGAACCGAGGAGTCCGCCGAGCGCGACGAGGAGCGTGCGAGTCACGGGGATGGGCGTGACGCTAGCAGATCGCGCGGACCGCGGTCACCCGGGCCGGCGCGCGCCGGCCCCATCAACGACCGCAGACGCTTCCGCGCCAGGCGGGCCGCCACGCGCAGCGCCGCCCAGCGCGCTCGGCCCCGGCGCGCGGCGATCTCCGGCTCGAGGCCGGGCCGCTGGAAGAGCGTCCTCATCGCGCGGCGAAGCGTCCGCGTGACGGCGCGCCAGTGCGTGACGACGACGTCTTGGTGCTGGACCCCCGTGGGCATGAGGCCGCGGCAGAAGCCGCGCAGGCTCGCGGGCTCGCCGAGGAAGTCGGGACGGGCACGGGCCGCGGCGTGAAACGCGCGGGCGGCGTCGGCCTCCAGACCCGCCCGGTAACAGTCGGCGGCGCCGCGCAGATACGCCGCCTGGAACGCCTGCCCCTCCATCTCGCGGAGCGCAGGCGGCAGGTCGGAGTCTGCGAAGAACCGCTCGAGGACGCGGATCGCGCTCGCGAGCATCATGCGCGTCTGGCCGTGGCTCTGCGCCGGGTGGACGCGATATTCGCCGAGCGCCGCCTCGACCGACGCCCAGCGCGTGCCGTGGCGCGAGAGGCGAAGGAAGAGGTCCCAGTCCTCGCAGCCGCGGAGCGTCTCGTCAAAGCCCCCGACCTCGTCGACCAGCGCGCGCCGGACGACGGCGGCGAGCGGGTGGATCGGGTTCCCGAGCAGGAGCGCGGGCAGGAGGTCGCCCTCGCCGCGCGGCCTGCCCTCTCCGGGGAGCATGCGGCCCTGCTCGTCGATGAACCGCCAGCCCGAGTACACGAGCCCGACGTCGGGCCGGGCGTCCAGGACCGCAGCCTGGCGTGCGATCTTGTCGGGCAGGAAGCGGTCGTCGGCATCGAGGAAGGCGACGTACTCCCCGCGTGCGACGCGGAGGCCCACGTTCCGCGCCGCGGAGGGGCCGCGGTTCCGAGACTGGCGAAGCAGGCGAACCCGGCCCGCGTAACGTGTCAGGACCGCGGGCGTATCGTCGACCGAGCCGTCGTCGACAACGATCACCTCGGTCGCCGGGTGGGTCTGGGCGAGCGCGCTGTCGAGCGCCTCGGCGAGGAATCGCGCCCCGTTGTGGCACGGGACGATGACGCTCACCAGTCGATCCTCGGCCACGTCCGCTGGCTCGATAGCGGAGGCCCTCGGAGGCCGCAACGGCTCTCCGCCTTGACAGCGCCCGGGCCGCAATCTACCGGGGCGCATGCCGCAGGACGCGTCGGTCCTCTTCATCATGCTCGACGCGACGCGGGCCGACCGTCTGAGCGCCTGGGGCAACCCGCATCCGACGACGCCGACGCTCGACGGGCTCGCCGCGGCGGGCGCCCTCTTCCGCCGCCACTTCGCGAACTCGCATGCCACGCGGCCGTCCTTCCCCCAGCTCATGACCGGCCGCTACTACTTCCAGAACGTGCTCCGGGCGTTCACCCCGAACGAGCACCCGCGCGAGTTCCCGTTCAGCCAGGGCGATCCGACCGCGGCCTTCCTGCCGGCCGTGCTGCGGGCTCGCGGCTTCCAGACGCTCGGCGTGAGCGCGCATCCCTGGTTCGTGGCGGCGAGCGATCTGGGGCGTCAGTTCGACCGGCTGGAGCTCGTGGAGGGCGAGGCGACGCGCGGCCATGCCGACGCGCGGGACGTCGTCGACCGGGCGGCTGCGGTCTGGCGCGCGCGGGACCGGAGCCGGCCCGTCTTCCTCTACGTCCACTTCATGGACATGCACATGCCGCGCTACCTCCCGGACGGCGAGCCGCGCTTCCCGGTCGCGGGCTACGACTGGCGGCGGCGCTTCAAGCCGAATGGCGAGCCGCGCTTTCACCGCGAGCGGCGCCGCTGGCTGCGCGCCGACGCGCGCGACTTCGGCGACCTCGACCGCCGCCACTTCGCAGCGGTGTACGACTCGCGCCTGGCGTACACCGACGCGCAGCTCGCCCGCCTGCTGGCAGCCGTCCGGGAGGACGATGCGGACCTCCGCCGCACGCTCGTGGTCGTCGCCTCGGATCACGGCGAGGAGCTCGGTGAGGAGGGACGCACGGATCACACCGACTCGCTCGCCGACGGTGTCCACCACGTCCCGTGGATCGTCGCGGGCGCGGGTGTCGCTGCGGGACAGGTGTGCAACCGCTTCACCGAGAACATCGACGTGGCGCCGACCCTGCTCGAGCTGCTCGGGCTCCCGGTCCCACCGGGCACGGGGATGGACGGCCGGGCGCAGCTCGGCCCGGACGGCTGCCTCGTGTCCCGCGCCGGGAAGCCGGCCGTCTACTACGCCTGGGAGAGCTATCGGGCTGTCCGGACCCCGCGCTATCTGCTGCGCGAGAACATCGCCGGCTCGTTCGTCGCCCGCCGCGAAGGTGACGTCGTGCTGTACCGGATGGAGAGAGCGCGCCGCGTCCGGCTGCGGCTCGAGGGACACGCGGCGCGGCTGGCCGAACGTCTGCGCACGCGCCTCGACCGGCGGCTCGCGCGACGCGAGGCGCTGTTCCGCCGCACGCGTTACGATGCGCCGCGGACGTGCTTCCTCGTCCGTCCCGAGTTCTGGCGGCTCGCCCCGGAGACCCGGGTATCGTGCACGCCGGTCGATGCGGCCACCCGGCGGCGCGCGCTGCGGGTTCGGGGCTGGCTCTGGTCCGGCCGAGGCGTGACGGTCCTGCGGCCGGGCGACGGCGCTCCCCTGCTCGTCACGGTCCCCGCCCCGGACGGCGTGTACGAGGTCGAGGCTGCGGCCCGCCCCATCCGGCCGATGCCCCGACTCGTCGGCTTTGCCCGCTGGCGCCGCGAGAGCTTTTCGTCCGAGACGGCCAGCGCCTACGTCACCCTCGGCGCGGCGCGCGCCAGCGGTGGACAGCTCTCGATGGCGATTCCCGCCGCGGCGGCTGTCGGCCGTCACATCGTCGGCCTCCGCCTCTTGCCCCCCGGGGTCGCACCCGAGGCCGCGGCCGAGCCGGGTGCCGAGGACGAGGAGCTGCGGCTGCGCCTGCAGGCGCTCGGCTACGTGGAGTGAGCGCGCCTCACTCGAGATAGCCGAGCGCCTGGAGGCGCGCGGCGACCACCGCCTCGTCCTCTCGCGATCTCCAGCCCGGGCTCGACGCGGTCGGATCCGGGCCGTCATCGGTGAAACGCAGCGGCGCCCGGCGCAGGAAGTCGGGGTCGAGCAGCGAGGTGCAGGCGGGCGCGTCCATGCCGCGTGGGATCGCCAGGCCGAGCAGATGGAGCGCGGTCGGTGCGATCGACTCGATCGGGTACTCGCAGTGCCGGCCGTGCGGCCGAACCTGCGGGCCGGCGAACAGATAGATGCCCATCGCGTCGTGGGCGCCGCTGAACCCCTCCTCGCGGAAGGCGCTGAACAGCGCGCGCTGGCCGAGGTCGCGGCGGAGGCTGTGATAGACCACCCCGAAGCGCGGGGCGCAGACCGCGGTCACGTCGGGCGCCTCGCCGACGTATCGCCCGTGGTAGAGCTCCTCGCGGCGGTGGACGGCCTGGAAGACCGGCTCGCCCTCGGGGCCGCGGAGCGCCTGGAGACCGGTCACGATCTCGGTGCGCACCGCCTCGTACTCGGCTCCCGGCCCGACGCAGCCGTACGGGTAGCGGCCCGCCACGTGGATCCAGACGGCTGCCGTCCCGGGCTCGAGGGTGTCCGCCCAGGCGCGGCTCCGCGGCCGGTGGACGAGGATGTGGTCGATCACGTCGAGACGGCTGCGCCACGAACGCGGCAACACCTTGCGGATGACCTTGCGACGGAGCGTCCAGAGCGGGCGCTGGCGGAGGAAGCCCGCGTCTGCCAGCCAGCGGTTCACGTGCACCGCATGCGACGGCTTCGGACCGAAGCCGTGGTCGGAGACGAGGATGACCGTCGCCTCCGGGCCGGCGGCCGCCGTGAGGTCGCCGAGCCCCTGGTCGAGCGCCGCGTACACACCCGCCACCGCCGTTGCGACCTCGGTGTCCGGGGCCACTCCGCCGTCGACGTAGGTCCAGAAGCAGTGCTGGATGCGGTCGGGCGCGTAGAACACGACACCGAGGACGTCCGTCGGGCGCGTCCGCATCAGATGGAGCGCTGCCGCCGTGCGGCCGGAGGTGAGCCGGCGCAGCCCCTGCAGATACGCGAGCGCCTGCTCGCGGTTGACCGCCTCGTCGAGCGCCACGCCGCGTGGGGGCTGCAGGTCGATCCGGTAGCCACCGAGCTCGCTCGCCAGCTCGGGTGGATGCGTGAAGCACTCGCCGGGCGGCGTGAGGAGGCAGCTCACCACGAAGCCGTTCAGCGGGCGGATCGGGTACGACGGCGGCACGTTGATGATGCCGGCACGCCGGCCGGCGCGGCCGGCGATCTCCCAGAGCGTCGGCGCCCGCAGGTCGCTGGTGCTGGCGAGGCCCGGCGAATCATACCGGTCGGGCGCGAGCCGCCGGAACGCGAAGACGCCGTGGGCGCCCGGGTTCCGGCCGGTCGTGAGCGAGGACCATGCGGGGAGCGTGAGCGCGGGGACCGTCGAGCGCAGCGTCCCCCAGCTCCCTCGCGCCATGAGCCCGGCCAGGTGAGGCAAGCGGCCGGCCCGCGCCCACGGCTCGAGCACGCGCCACGTCGCGCCGTCGAGGCCGATGATCAGGACGTTGGCCATCGCGAAGCCAGCCGACGTCTAGCGGCCGGCGGGGGTGCGGGCAAGGCACGCGGCTTGCCAGGGCATGTCAACTTGACTGCCGCTGACCCCGCACGTAGGCTCCGCGCGCCCCGAGCGCCATGTCCCTGATCTCGGTCATCATCCCGACCTACAACTGCGCCCCCTATCTCACCGAGAGCCTGGAGAGCATCCTCGCGCAGACGTTCCGCGACTTCGACCTCGTGGTCGTCGACGACGGCTCGACCGACCACACATGGGCCGTGCTGGCACGCTACGCCGGGGTCGCCACGATCGTGCGGGCTCCCCATGGCGGGCTCTCGGCCGCACGCAACGCGGGGCTCGCGGCGGCGCACGGCGAGTGGATCGCCTTTCACGACGCCGACGACGTCGCCCTCCCCGACCGCCTCGCCTTCCAGCTCGACCTCCTGCGCGCGCACCCCGCCTACGAAGCCGTCTTCTGCAACGGCGAGCGGATGGACGGCGCACCGCCGGAGCGCCCGTACGTCGTCCCGTCCGCGATCGTGCGCCGGTGCCTCAACCGCCGCCTCACGGCCGTGGAGCTGTTCGCGGGCTACCCGGTCTACTTCCAGGGAGCACTCGTGCCCCGGCGAGCGTTCGAGGCGGCGGGCCCCTTCGACCCGAGCCTGCGCGTGCAGCCGGACATCGAGTACGGCTACCGGCTGTTCGCGCGTTGTGCGGCAACCTTCGTCGACCGGGCGGTCTTCCGCTATCGCCGGCACGACACCAACAACAGCGGCGATCGGCTCGGCGGCCGGCAGGACATCGCGCGCATCCTGGAGCGTCTCCTGGTCCAGGATCCCGAGGCGGTGCGCACGATCGGGCGACGCCGCATCCGTGCCCGCCTGGCTCGCCACTACTACAGCATCGCACGCCAGCGGGCGGCCCTCGGCGACACCCCCGAGGCGCGCGCGGCGATCCGGCAGGCGGCCGCGCTCCGGCCGCTCGATCCGCGCTACCAGCTCCTTCGCCTGTGGGCAGGCGCCTGAGCGATCAGACGCGCTCGTAGGGGTCGAAGAGCTTCTTGTACTCCTCGAGGGCGAAGCGGTCCGTCATGCCGGCGATGTAGTCGGCGATGACCCGCGGCATGGGCTCGCCCTCCTCTCGGGCGCGGCGGGTGACGTGCGGCGGCAGCTGACGGGGCTCGGTCACGTAGATCTCGAACAGCGCCGTCATGATCCGGTCCGCCTTCTGCGTCATGCGGGTGACGCGGTGATGGGTGTAGAGGTGGTCGTAGAGGAAGGCCTTCAGCTCGGCGTTCCGGGCGGTGATCTCCGGCGAGTACTCGACCAGCCGTGGCTTCACGCGCCGCAGCGCGGCCAGGCTGTCGAGGTGCCGCTCGGCCACCCGCGCGAGGAGGTGGTCGACGAGGTCGGTCACCAGCCGGTCGATGATGGCGCGGACGGCCTGGTAGCGTAGCACGTGCGTGGGGGCGCCGGGAGCTTTGCGGGCGACGGCCGCCATCGCCTCCGCCCACAGCGACACCGAGCGGAGCTCGTCGGGATCGAGCATCCCCGACTTGAGGCCATCGTCGATGTCGTGGGCGTTGTAGGCGATCTCGTCGGCGAAGTCGACGATCTGCGCCTCCAGGCATGGGGCGAGGGTGGCGTCGAACTCGTGCACCTGCGGCCGGTCGTAGCGCGTCGAGTGCTTCACGATCCCTTCACGGACCTCGAAGCTCAGGTTGAGGCCGCGGAAGGCCGGGTAGCGTTCCTCGAGCAGGTCGACGATGCGCAGGCTCTGGGCGTTGTGATCGAAGCCGCCATGCGGGGCCATCAGCCGGTCGAGCGTCCTCTCCCCCGCATGGCCGAAGGGCGTGTGACCGAGGTCGTGGGCGAGCGCGATCGCCTCGGCGAGGTCTTCGTTCAGCCCGAGCGCGCGCGCGAGGGTGCGCGTCACCTGCGCGGCTTCCATCGTGTGCGTGAGACGCGTGCGGTAGTAGTCGCCCTCGTGGTTGACGAAGACCTGCGTCTTGTACTCGAGGCGGCGGAATGCGGTCGAGTGGATGATGCGGTCGCGGTCCCGCTGGAAGGCCATGCGGAAGGGGTGCTCGGGCTCGGGGTGCCGGCGGCCGCGCGAGTCGCGGCTCGGCATCGCGTACGGGGCCAGCATCGCCGCCTCGCGCGCCTCGAACTCGGTCCGGCTCGGCATGGACGGCGCGGTACCCTGATCTTATGCCGGTTCCACCGTGAGCTGGACCGTGGCGCGAGCCGCGCGGCCGACCTGGACCACGATCGGGAAGGTGCCGAGCTGCTTCAGCGGCTCGTCGAGGCCGATGCGGCGCCGGTCGACGTGGAATCCCTTCTCGGCGAGCAGCCGCTCGACGTCGAGGTTGGTGACCGAGCCGAACAGGCGACCCCCCTCGCCGGCATTCGCCTTGACCGTGAGCGCGAGGCCTTCGAGCTTGCCGGCCAGGGCGTCCGCCGCCTTCTGCTCGTGCTCGGCCTTGACGCCGATGATCCGTTTCTGGTGCTCGAGCATGCGCAGGTTCTTGCCGCTCGCCTCGACGGCGAGCCCGCGGGGCAGGAGGAAGTTGCGCGCGTAGCCCGGCTTCACGCGGACGACGTCGCCGATCTTGCCGAGGTTCGGCACGTCATCACGAAGGATCACTTGCATCGGCATCCCGGCGTCCTCCTCTACGGGTAGGCGGTGGCGTACGGCAGCAGCGCCACGGTGCGCGCCTGCTTGATCGCCACGGTCAGCTGGCGCTGGTGCCGCGCGCACGTGCCGGTGATCCGGCCCGGGATGATCTTGCCCCGCTCGCTCAGGAAGTTCCCGAGCCCGCGCGCATCCTTGTAGTCGATGAGCATCGTCTTGTCCGCGCAGAAGCGGCAGACCTTCCGACGCCCCATCCCGCGGCGCCGCGGCGCCCGTCCCTCGCCCTTGGCGCGGCGATCCGATTTGTCTCTCGGCATCTAGACCTCTCCTTCTCCTTCACCCAGGCCTTCGAACTCACCCGCCTCGAACTCCGGCTCCTCCCGCTCGCGCTTGGCCGGCCGTGGCGGCGCCGGGGGGGCGCCCTCGGGCCGGCGGACGGACACGAAGCGGAGCACGGGATCCATGAGCTTCAAGGTGCGCTGGACCTCGTCCAGCCCCTTCGGGGCGGCGCGGTACTCGAAGAGGATGTAGAACGCCCGGTGCTGCCTGGCGATCGGGTGGGCGAGCTCTCTGAGGCCCCACTCCTGCACCTGGCTCACCGCCCCGCCCTGCTCTTCGATCAGCTTCTGGATGCGCGTGGCCAGCTCTTTCTGGCCCGGGTCGCCCTGATCGGGATGAATCAAGACGAGCGTCTCATAGCGGCGGTCCGCCATGCGCAGCCTCCTTCTGGTTGATGCGATTCATCGCCTGCTCCGGGCCCTGGGCGAGCACGAGCTCCACGGCGTCCGCCGACCTCTCCTCGGCGGCTGCCAGCGATTCGGCTTCCTCCCTGGACGGGGGCCCCAGGACATAGTCGGCGGTGTCCCAGCCGGCCGGAGGACGGCCGAGGCCCACCTTCACCCGCAGGAAGTCGGGACCGAGGATCGCGATCAGCGACTCGACGCCGTGGTTACCGCCCGCACCTCCGCCACCCATCTTGATACGGACGCGGCCGAGCGCCAGGTCGGCATCATCGTGGACGGCGATCACGTGTCCCGCGTCGAAGCGGTAGAAGCGCGCGAGGCTCCCGACCGCCTCCCCCGAAGCGTTGTAGTACGTCTGTGGCTTCACGAGGAGCACGCGCTCGCCGTCGCGCCGCGCCTCTCCGAGGAACGCCCGATGCGCCTCACGCTCCACTCCGACGCCCCAGCGCGCCGCCAGCCGGTCGACGACGCGGAAGCCGGCGTTGTGCCGGCTGCGTGCGTACCGGCGCCCGGGGTTGCCGAGGCCGACCACCACCCACACGCGCTACCCTTCGCCACCCTTCTTGCCCGCGGCCGGCTTGCCGGCGGCCGCCGCCTCGGCGGCGGGTGCCGCGGCCGCCGCGCCCGCCTCCGCCGGCGCGCCCTCGACCGGTGCGGCCTCGGCCGCCTCCGCCGGCTTCTCCTCGACCGTCGGCGGCAGGACGGTGACCAGCGGCCGCGCGGCGTCGCCGAGGGCGGTCACGCCTTCGGGCAGGCGCAGCTCGCCCACGTGCACCGCCTCGTGGATGCGGAGCGCCGAGACGTCGATCTCGACGAACTCGGGGATCTCCGTCGGCAGGCACTCGACCTCGACCTCGCGCTGGATGGGTTGCAGGATGCCGCCCTCGACGACGCCCACGGGCTTGCCGACGAAGCGCAACGGCACGGAGACCGTGAGCCGTTCGGTGAGGTTGACCTCGTAGAAGTCGGCGTGCAGCACCTCCCCCGTTACCGGGTGGCGCTGCATCTCGCGCAGCAGGACCATCCTCTCGTGCAGCTCCGCCTCGGGCGCGTGGCCGTCGTGGACGAGGCGGATCAGGTGCGACCCCTCGAGGTGCGCGAGCTTCCGCTCGACCTCCTCGGCGTCCACCGCGAGCGAGGCCGTGGCGCGCTTCGGCCCGTAGAGCACGGCCGGTACCTTGCCGCTGCGCCGGAGCTTGCGGGCGTCGCTCTTCCGGCTGCCCGTTCGCCGCTCGATGTGGACTTCCACCGTTTCCATGGCGTGACGTCCTCGCTAGATGAAGGTTTAGATGAAGAGTGAGCTGATCGAGTCCTCGTCGTGCGTGCGCCGGATCGCCTCGCCGAGCAGCGGCGCGACGGAGAGCACGCGCAGGTTCGGGAGCCGGGCGGCGTCCGGGCCGAGGGGAATCGTGTCGGTGACGATCAGCTCGTCGAGCGTCGACCTCTCGAGGCGTTCGACCGCCGAGCCGGAGAGGACGGGATGGGTCGCGCAGGCGATCACGGCGGGTGCGCCGGCCGCCCGCACGGCCTCCGCCGCTGCGCACAACGTCCCGGCCGTGTCGACGATGTCGTCGATGATGACCGCGTGTCGGCCGTCGACCTGGCCGACGATCTGCACTTCCGCAACCTCGTTCGGGCGGGCACGCCGCTTGTCGATGATGGCGAGGTTGGCGTCGAGGCGCTTGGCGAAAGCGCGCGCGCGCTCCACCCCGCCGGCGTCCGGCGCGATGACCGTCGCATCGCGCCGGCCGAGCCGCTCGCGGAGGTAAGCGAGGATGACCGGCGTGGCGTAGACGTTGTCCACCGGGACGTTGAAGAAGCCCTGGATCTGCCCGGCGTGGAGGTCGACGGTCAGCACCCGGGACGCCCCGGCCGTGGTGATGAGGTCCGCGACGAGCTTGGCGCTGATCGGCACGCGAGGCGCCACCTTCCGGTCCTGCCGCGCGTAGCCGTAGTACGGGATGACGGCGGTGATGCGCTTGGCGGAGGCGCGCTTCAGCGCGTCCAACATGAGGAGCAGCTCCATCAGGTTGTCGTTCCCGGGAGTGCACGTGGACTGCATCACGAAGACGTCGCCACCCCGCACGTTGTCGGTGATCTCGACCTGCACCTCGCCGTCGCTGAAGCGGCCGATCTCGGCGCCTCCCAGCGGCACGCCGACGTAGAGGCTGATGGCGTTTGCCAGCGCGCGGTTCGAGTTGCCTGCGAATATTTTGATCTCGTCCTTCACCGACCTCAGTACGCTTTCCCGGCGAGCTGGGCGGGAAGGAGTCGAACCTTCGCTGCCGGATCCAAAGTCCGGTGCCTTACCAGCTTGGCGACCGCCCAAGACGCGCAACCGCTGAGACGCCCGGACCCCCGAGAATCGGGCATGCTAGTTTTCGCCACCCGTGATGTCAACCGCGGGGCCCGTGATTGCCGGCGCCGGAGCGGTGTGGCACAAGGGCCGTCCGTGCTGGCCTTCGAACGTGCGGCGCACGTCGCCGCGCGCCGCGCCGGCGCCCTCATCCGGGCGCGCTACGGCGAGCGGCAGCAGGTGTCGTTCAAGTCCGAGGTCGACCTCGTCACGACGGTCGACCGGGAGGCGGAGCGGTTGATCCTCGACACGCTCAGGGCCGCGTTCCCGGACCACGGGATGATCGCCGAGGAGTCGACGGCGTCCCCGGGGCGCGACGGACACCGCTGGTACGTCGACCCGCTCGACGGGACGACGAACTTCGCCCACGGCTATCCACACTTCGCGGTCTCCATCGCCCTCGCCCGGGACGAGGAGTTCCTGCTGGGGCTGGTGTACGACCCGTTGCGGGACGAGAGCTTCACGGCCGTCCGGGGCGGTGGCGCACGTCTCAACGGAGCACCGATCGCGGTCTCCGATACGGCGATGCTGGAGCGCGCGCTCGTCGCGACGGGATTCCCCTACGACCGCCGGCAGCACGGGCGGTTCTATCTCGGGTTCTGGGAGGCGGTCATGGCGCGGGCGCAGGACGTACGGCGCGGCGGTTCGGCCGCGCTCGACCTGTGTTACGTGGCGTGCGGCCGCCTCGACGCCTTCTGGGAGTGGAAGCTGCAGCCCTGGGACACCGCGGCAGGACGGCTGATCGTCGAGGAAGCCGGGGGACGGGTGACCGACTTCGCAGCCCGGCCTCACCGGCTGGCGGGCGACCAGACGGCCGCCTCGAACGGGCGCCTGCACGACGACCTGCTCCGTGTGCTTGCCGGTGCGGGGGCGGGTACGGCCGTCTGAGGTCCCGCGGGACCCTGGCTGGACCCTGGTTGGACCCTGACGGACGCATGTGATACGCGCGGGGCCGCCGTGTCCGGCGCCCTGCCCTCGTGGTGAAATGGATATCACACAGGCCTCCGGAGCCTGGGGTAGAGGTTCGATTCCTCTCGGGGGCACTCTCCCGGACCGTGCCCGTCCGCGGCGGCGGCTCATTCGTTCGCTTGATTCTGCGACAGCGTTTGTCTAAGTTCGTCTAATTGTAGCGGATCTGCCTCGACGGGCGGGTCTGGCGGGAGGAGTGGGCTGATGGAACTTCCGAAGTGCCAGAAGTGCAACAACGGGATCCTGATCCCGCTCTCCGACTACGGGCAGGAGGGGGCCTCCGTGCTGTTCAAGGCCTGGGTGTGCACGAACCCCGAATGCGGTTTCTCGCTCCGGGTGGACAAGGGTGAGGTGACCTTCGGCAAGAAGATCGAGCACAAGCACTGAGTCTCTCGATTCGCCCACGGAAGAGGAAGGTCGCGTTCCGCCCTTCCTCTTTTTTTTGCCCTGAGACTTCCGCGATGTCAGTCGGCGTCGCGCGGCAGCGGGGCCTCCTTCAGGAGCCGCTGCAGCTTCTTGAACTCGGCCGCCTCCGCCGTCTGAACGAGCTCGAGCAACGCCTGCTCGCTCGACGTAGGCAGCATGCCGGCCGCGCGCATCTTCTCCCACGCGGGACGGATGTCGCCCGGACGGCGTGACGAGGTGGCGTCCCGGGCGACGTGCGCCTCGTAACCTGCCGCCACGAGATCGTGCACCGTCTGGTTGACGCATGCATGGGTCTCGATGCCGGCCACCAGCACCTGTGTCCGCCCCGTCTCCTCCAGCCGGCTGGCGAAGGCCGTGGCGCTGCAGCAGCTCATCGACATCTTCTCGATGACGGGAAGTCCCGCGGGAAACTGGGTCGACACCTCCGCCGCCGTATGGCCAAGCCCGCGGGGATACTGCTCGGTCACCAGCAGGGGCAGGTCCAGCAACGCCGCGCCCCGCACCAGGAGCGCGCTGGCAGCGACGACCCGGTCCCAGGCGTGCAGGGCGGCCCGATACCCCTCCTGCAGGTCGATCAGCACGAGCACGGTGCGGCGGCGATCCAGCAGCGCGGCGTGTCGCATGGCGGCTCCTTAGCGCAATCGTCCCGTGGTTTACACACGGCTCCTGCCCCGCTAGACGGCAGCGGTACGGCGGAGGCGGCCGGCGATCGTCCTCGGGACGGCGGCGGGCGTCCTTGCCCTCACCGTCGCGCTCGCTCCCGGGCTCCTCGCCAGGCGCCTGCTCGCGCCCCGGCTCTCGCAGGCCGTCGGCAGCCGCGTCCGGGTCGGCTGGGCATTCTGGAACCCGTTCTCGGGAACCTGGAGCGTGCGGTCCTTGCGCGTGGCCGCGGACACTGGCCGGCCGGCGCTCAGCGCCCGCCGCCTCACGGTGCGCATTTACCTCACCGACGTGCTCCGCCGCCGCCTCCGCATCCGAAACCTGGCGCTCGACCGCGCACGCATCCGGTTGCGCGCCTCCGACGGGAGCTGGGGGCTGCCGCTGCGGGCGGCGCCGGCACCTCGCGCGGCCGGCGCACCATCGGCGCCGCCGCCCTTCACCCTCGACGCGGGCCACGCTCGCAGGGCCACCCTGTGCCTCGAGCCGCGTGGCGGCGGGGCATCGCTCGTGCGCATCCGCCGCCTCGACTTCCAAGGAGCCCTGGCCGCGTCCGGCATCGCGCGAGGGACCGTCCGACTGCGCGGTCACCTGGACCGCGCAACCGTCGTATTCGGTGGCAGCTTTCGCAGAACTCGGTCGGCGGAACGGGTGCGGGCCGAGTTCGCCGCGGCGCATGTCGACGTCGGCCGCACCCTCCACCTCGTGCCGGTCGGGACCGCGTCGCGCGAGGTGGCGGGCGTCGTCGACCTCCAGCTCGAGTACCACGCGAGGCGACGAGGCGAGCAAGCCGAACGCCGGTTCGGCGGGAAGGTCCGCGCCGATGACCTGGCGGTAGGCGAATCGGGGCGGCCCGGCATTCGCCTGCGCTCGCTGGAGCTCCAGCGGTTCGATGCCCACGTCACGTCGTCCGAGGTGCAGCTCGGGAAACTCGTCCTCCGGCAGCCCGAAGTCTGGCTCACCCGCGATGCGGGGGGTGTTACCCTGCCGGGCGTTTTCAAGCCCGGGGAATCGGCCTCCCCCCAGGAGGGGAGCCGCGCCGGCTGGCGTGTCACCGGGACGGGTGCGGAGATCGACGGCGGCGCCGGGCACTACACCGATGCGCGCCGCGAAGAGCGGACGCTCGTGCTCGCGGTCGAGCGCGCGACGCTGGGCGCCGTCGGCGAGGCGGGTACCCCCGTGCCGTTCTCGTTGACCGCGGGGCTCGGGACGGGTGGACGGGTCGAGGTGAGCGGCGACCTCGAGCGTGAGCCGTGGAGGGTCCGTGGAGACCTGGGGCTCACCGACGTCGAGCTCGCGCCCCTCAGCGCAGTTGCGGACCTTCCCGTCCGGCTCGTCTCGGGACGCGCCACCGCCCACCTGTCGCTGGACGCGGTGGCGGAGGGCTTCTCGGGTTCCGGCGCGATCGACATCGACGACTTCAGCACGGAGTCGCCGGATCCCGCCAGGCCGGAGGACATACTCGCCTGCAAGGCGCTCCGCGTGGGCATCCGCCGCTTCCGATGCACTCGGAGATCACACTCGACCGCTCGGAGCTGGACGTCGACAACCGGATCGTGCTCTCGCGCTTCGGTCTGGGCGGCAGCGTCGAGGAGGACTTCCTTGAGCGCGAGCTCGGCATCCCGCTCACGCTGGCCCTGGCCCTCATGAAGGACTACCGGGGCAACATCGAGCTCGCCCTGCCCTTCGGCGGGAACCTGAGGTCACCGCAGTTCTCGCTCCGGCAGCTGGTGCTGCAGGCCGCCGTCCGCGCGATCCGTGGGGCCGTCCTCTCGCCGCTGAACGCCCTCGGGCGGGTGTTCGTTCGCGATGGACGGATCGAGCAGGTCGCGCTCGAAGCGATCCCGTTCGCGCCGGGCGCACGGACCCTCGACCAGCAGGGGCGCGAGCGGTTGGTGCAGGTGCTGCGAGTGCTGGCGTTGCATCCCGACCTGGCCCTACGCGTGCGGGGAGAGGTGGCCGAGGCGGACGTCACGCGGCTCGAGGAGGAGACCGTGCTCGCCGCCCTCGCCCCGACGGGCCGCGACCCGTTGCGCGCCTATCTCGAAGCGCGCCGCGTGGGTGCCCCGACGCCGCCTCTCGCGGCCGAGCAGCGCGCGCGATTGGAGGCATTGACGAGCGTCCTGCCGTGGCCGGGCGAGCAGCTGCGTGAGCTGGCGGCCGACCGCAGCGCTGCGGTTGCCGCGGCCTTCCTCCTCGAAGGCCGCATCGACCCGGACCGCATCCGGGTCGAGACGTCACAGGCGCCCGCACCGGGCCAGGTCGCGCCGGGCCCGGCCGTGTCGATTCAGATCGCCGGAGGATAGCGACGCTTGCGCGGGCCGCTCCGGCCGCGATACACGGACGTCGACCACGGAGGTCGACATGCGGAGCGGGATCCGGACCGTGATGGCCGCGGCGGTCGCGGCGTCGCTGGCGGGCGGAGTGACGGCAGCCAACGTACCGTGGGAGGAGCGGTCGGCGGTGGAACGCGTGTGGTACACCGCTGGCGCGGTCGTCGCCAACCTGACGCCCGTGTCGGCCCTCTACGCACCGCGCTGCCTGCCGGGCTACCTGCTGTGCAAGCTCTCGTTCGCCGGGGCGAGCGTGCTGGCCGCGGCAGACCAGCTCGTGTTCTCGGGCGGCGGCGACCTCGCCCAGACGCGCGCCATCCTCTATCGGGGGTTTGCCGGAGACTGGGTCCTCACCCCGCGCCACGTCGCCGGCGAGGCGAGGCCGGAGCCGTTGCCGGAGCCCCCGCCGCCCGGCGCCGGCGGCGAGCATCGCGGCTTCGAGCCGCCGCCGATTTAGTTGGCACACCGAGCGGTGTGACGCGAAGGAAGCCGATCGCGGCTTCGCCGCGGTCGGGCGCGGGGTCCGGGGCCATCGGAAGCGCGCAGCGCGGCGCAGCCGCGCGAGCACTGCACGGGGCCCCGGAGGAATTAGCCTACTCGGAGGCGACCTTCGCTGACTTGATAAGCACCGCGTCGACGGGGACGTTCTGGTGGGGGCCCTTGGTCGCCGTCTTCACCTGCTCGATCTTCCGCACCACGTCCATGCCCTCGACGACCTTGCCGAAGACGGCATAGCCGACGCCGTCCTGTGCCTTCTCCTTGTCGAGGAACGAATTGTCCTTCACGTTGATGAAGAACTGCGACGTGGCGCTGTCGGGAACCGAGGTGCGGGCCATTGCCACCGTCCCCGTCTCGTTCTTGAGCCCGTTGCTCGATTCGTTCTTGATCGGCGGCTTCTGCCCTTCCCGCTTGTCCTGCATGTCGGGAGTGAACCCGCCGCCCTGGATCATGAACCCGGGGATGACGCGGTGGAAGATCGTGCCGTCGTAGTAGCCGGCCTTGGTGTAGTCGAGGAAGTTCTTGACCGTGATCGGTGCCTTGTCGGGGTAGAGCTCGAGCTTGATGTCACCCATCGATGTCGACAGCGTCACCATGGGGTTCTCCTTTGCGCCCGCGGGTATGGTGGGCCCGAGCGCGACTACGAAAGCCAGCAGCGCGGCTGACGTCGTGCGGCCAAGCGGCATCGTGTCCTCCCTGTCGTGGTAGGCGGTTTCTCTGTCACACGGGGTCGGCCCTCGCAACCCAGGACGACGTGGCGCTCAATGAGACGTGGGCGCGTGGCCGGCCGCAGCCGGCAGCCTGAGCGTCGGCACCATCGCGCGAGGTCCCCCCGCACTTCCACGCAGCGGCGATTGTGGACGCCCGTCACGAGCTCGGACTAGGTGACCTCGGCGCGCATCACGACGTTGCCTTCGGGGTCGGCCGCCAGGATCTGCGCCACGGCCTCGCCGAGCGCCGGCGTTCCGGCTCGGACCGGCACGCCCAGCACGGACACGCGACACGAGCTTCACGCCGGTCACCTCGGCATCGGTGCTGATCAGCGCCGCCGGTCCGAGCGAGACGGCGCAGCCGGTCAGGAGCGTCGTGATCGCCAGCGCCCGGCGCGTCAACCGAGCACCCCGAGGTCTTTCAGCCGGCCGATCTCGTCCCAGCCGTAGCCGGCCTCGAGGAGGACCTCCTCGGTGTGCTGCCCGAGCTCGGGCGCGGCGCCGCGCGGTTCCGCCGGTGTGGCCGCGAACCGGACCGGGCTCCTCACCATGCGCAGCGGACGGCCGTCCGGCAACTCGACCGGGGCAAACGCTTCGGTGGCCAGCGCCTGCGGGTCGTCCGAGACCTCCTCGACGCTCTGCACCTTGCCCCAGTAGCAGCCGTTGCCGTCGAGGGCGGCGGCCCACTCCTCCAGCGTACGAGAGGCGAAGATGGGATCGAGGATGGCGATCAGCTCCCGGCAGTGCTGAAAGCGTACGGGCGCGGCGGCGAAGCGGGGATCGGCGGAGAGGTCCTCCCGGCCGATGGCGCGGCAGAAGCTCGTCCAGTGGCGGTCCGGTTGCAGCATGATCAGATGCAGCCAGCGGCCGTCGCGCGTGCGGTAGAAGTTGAAGAGCGGGTTCGGCGCGGCATGCCGCCCCATGGGACGGTGGCAGTAGCCCGTCGTGATGGCCGCCTGGATGTCGCTCCCGAGCATCCACATGCCGGCATGGAAGAGGGACATCTGGATCTCCTGGCCCGTGCCGGAGCGGTCACGGGCGTAGAGCGCGGCGGCGATCGCCCCGGCGAGCCCGAGTCCGGTCATGTGGTCACCCATCCCGGGGCGCTGGGTCGGCGGCGGCCCCTCCGGCTCGCCGAGCGATGCCATGATACCGGCGCGCGCCCAGAAGGCCGCATAGTCGAACGCCGCCCGGTCCTGCTCGGGGCCCGCCGTCCCGTAGCCGGTGAGACTGGCGTAGACGAGCCGCGGGTTCCGCGCGCGGAGCGATTCGTAGTCCATGCCGAGGGCCGCCAGCTTTCGACGTCGCAGGTTGGTGACGACGACGTCGGCGCGAGCCGCCAGCGCCTGCACGACGGCCTGCCCCTCGGGATGGCGGAGATCGCAGACGATCCCGCGCTTCCCGCGGTTGTCGAGCTGGAAGGCCGGGTTGATGTCCGGCTGGTAGGGCACGAGGCCCGTCGCGGCGAGGCCCCGCAGCGGATCGCCGTCGGGCGGCTCGACCTTGACCACCTCGGCGCCCCAGTCGGCGAGCACGGCGGCCGCCGAGGGCACGGCCACCCAGATGCCGAGCTCGAGGACCCGCACGCCTTCCAGTGGCCCGCGCATGGCCAGGAAACCTGCCACGGGAAAGCGCCCTTCTGCAAACCGCGCGGCGCGTGCTAGACCAGCGCCGATGGCGGAACTCCCCGGCGTGCTCGGTCCGACGTCCCACTACTTCTACTCCCAGCGCCTGAAGCTGCACTACGTCGACTGGGGCAATGCGCAGAAGCCGCCGCTGCTTCTCGTTCACGGCGGCCGCGATCATTGCCGGAGCTGGGACTGGGCGGCGGCCGACCTCCGCCGCGACTTCCACGTGATCGCGCCCGACCTCCGCGGTCATGGTGACTCGGCGTGGGCGGTCGGCAGCGCGTATTCGATGATCGACTACGTGCTCGACGTGGCGGCGCTGCTCAAGGCGCTCGATCTGTTCCCGATCACCGTGATCGCGCATTCGCTCGGCGCCTCGGTCGCCCTGCAGTACGCGGGCGTCTACCCGGAGCACGTCGCCCGATTGGTGGCGATCGAGGGGCTCGGGCCGCCCCCCGGCCTCGGCAAGCCCGCCTCGGCATCCTCCCGCATGGTCCAGTGGATCCGGGAGATGCAGGGGCTCGCCCGCCGCCATCCCCGGGCATACGCGAGCCTCGAGGAGGCCGTCACCCGCATGCGCGACGCGAACCCGCGTCTCACCGCCGAGCAGGCGCTGCATCTGACGCGCAACGGTGTCTTTCGCTACGAGGACGGGACCTACGCGTGGAAGTTCGACAACTTCGTGCGGGCGGTCTCGCCCTATCTCTTCAACCTCGAGGAGGCGCGCGAGATCTGGAGCCACATCACCTGTCCCGTGCTGCTCGTTCGCGGCGCTGAGTCGTGGGCGCCGGACCCCGCGGCGGACGGGCGGGCGAGCGCCTTCCGCAAGGCGGAGATCATGACCATCGAGGGGGCGGCTCACTGGGTGCACCACGACCAGCTCGAGGTGTTCCTGCGCGGCGTGCGCCGGTTCCTGGGCGTCGGTTGACGCGGCTCGCTCTCCCGCTCGCCCTGTTCGCGCTCGGCTGCGGCGGTCCCCCGGGGGCGGTGCGCGCCGACCTGCAGTCGTACCTCGCGCGCATGAAGTCGTGGGCGCCGGTTGAGGCGGAGACCGAGCGCACCATCGAGCGCATCCTGCGCACGCAGTTCGTCGACGAGGCCGAGGTGCGGCGTCAGATCCGGGACGACCAGCCGCGCGTCCTGGCCCACCTCGAGGGCGTGCGCGCCTACGCGCCGCGCTCCAAGGACGTCCAGCAGATCCATGCACGATACGTGTCCGCCTGGGAGGGCCTGCTCGCCGGCTACGACGCCATCGAGCAGGGCTTCACCACGGGCGACTACACGAAGCTGGCACGCGGCCGCGAGGCGATGGAGAGGTGGCGCGAGGCGATCGCCGACGTGGCGCGCCAGCTGCGCGAGCTGATGCAGCACTTCGGCGTCGAGCCCGGCGGTGCGGTCGAGAGCTGAGTCGGCTGCGGGCGGCCCCAGCGCTCGGCGCAGAGCACGAAGTCGAGCGCCTGTCCGGAGGCCATCGCCTGGTACTTCTCCCAGAAGGTGCGGTCGATGGCCCGCTGGGCGCGCGGCACACGAGCGAGCCGGTAGCGACGGTAGGCGCTGGGCCCGCCGTTGTAGGCGGCGTACGTGGCGCGGGCCGCGTTGCCGAGACGCTCGTCGGCCTCCTTCAGGCCGTAGCGCATCAGGAGTTGGGCGAGGATCTCCGCCCCGACGCCGCCATTGTAGGCGATGTCCCACTGGAGCTTCCGGAGATCGAAGAAGCCGCGCCACACGCGCCGGTTCACCTGCATGAGGCCGATGTCGCCGGTCGACGACAGCAGGTAGGTCACTTTGCCGCCCCGGCGCACGAACTGCCGCCAGCAGCTCTCCTGCCAGGCGACGGCCTTGACCAGGTGCGGAAACGTGTCCGCGACCCGCGCGTCGAGCGCGTTCCGCTGGCGGGCCTCGGCAGCCACGTGGTCGAGCAGCCGGTCGACCGCGTCCCGGTACTCGGACAGCTCGTGGTTGTCCGGGACCCAGCGGTCGAGCCGCCGGACCAGCGCGGCCAGCGTCCCGGGCGGCGGCAGGTCGGCGGCGTGGGCCGCCCGGGGACCCGGCCACCACCAGGCGCTCGGGGGCGCCGCGGGCTCCGCATCGAGCGCGGGCGCGGCGTTCGGCTCGTGGAACTCGAACAGCTCGCGGAGCGCGGGGTCGGGCTCCTCGGAGTACGCCAGCGGGTCGCCGGCAAACTCCGGCTCGAGGACGCGAGCCAGCCGCCGCAGCCCGTCGGCCGAGATCTCGAGGCCGAGGGACGGGCCGGCGGCGTCCACCGCGGCGAGCGCGTCGCCCGCCGCGAGGAACGTCGCGTAGCGCAGGGCCCGGCCCTCGAGCCCGCCGCGCAGCGCGGCGCGGTGCACGACGTCGTGCAGGCGATCCCATGCATGCAGGAAGAGCCGGCGGACCGGGTCGACGCCGGGCTGCGGCTCCCCCGCGAGCGCGGCGAGCAGCTCGTACCGGCTGGTGAGCAGCAGGTCGAACAGCTCGTTGCGCACCGTCGGATCGCGGCCGCTGAGGCCGAGATCCTTGATGACGAAGACCAGGAAGGCATCCCAGCTCTCGAGCGCGGCCTGCCAGCGCTGGAGCTCCTCGGGGGTGAGCGGGGCCTCCGGAACGGGACTGGCCGGGGGCGGCGGAGGCGGAGGCAGGTCGACGGCCACCTGCACCTTCACGCCGTCGGCGTCCGCCGCGACGCCGCGGGGACGGAACGTGCGGAGCGCCGCGAGCACGGGCTCCAAGTGCTCGGGCGGTGCCGACGCCCGGATGAGCGCCACGGCCTCGTCGATCGGCGGCGCCAGCTCGAACCGGAATGCCTCGAGCCGGTCCTCGAGCCGACCCTTCACCAGCTCCCAGAGGCGGCCCGCCACTACCGTCCGCCGCCGCTCGGCGTCGTAGAGGTGCGAATCGAGATCGCGAAACCACAGCTGCCAGTCGCCGCTGACCTCGGGGGTCGCCAGGCTGGCGAGGTATCCATTCCACGAGACGGGCGCGAGGCAGAAGCCGAGGAAGCCGAAACCGAGCCGGGCCGTACCGCGCGCGACGACGCGGACGCGCCCCTCCCCGGGCTCGATCCCGATGTCGCGCAGCACGAGCGAGCGACAGCCGGTGCGGGTGCCCCAGAGCACGGCCTCGCCGCCACGGTCTGCCTCGAGCGCGTCCCGCAGGGCGCGGCCGAGGATCTCGTAGTCGACCGTGAGCGTGAAGCTGACCTCGGCCGCCCGTACGGTGGAGGCGCAGAGGAGCACGCCGAGCAGGACGGCGCGTCGCCGCATCGCGCTTCCGTTCAGACACGAAAGCCCGGCCCCCACCGACGGGAACCGGGCTTTCGGGACAAGATCCGGCGGCGTCCTACTCTCCCACACGGCGACCGTGCAGTACCATCGGCGCTGGAGGGCTTAACGGCCGTGTTCGAGATGGGAACGGGTGTTTCCCCTCCGCTATCGCCGCCGGAAACCGGATTGGCGAGGAAAACAAGCTGGACGGATCAGGAGAGCGAGCGCGCGGTAGCTCACGCCAGGCAAAGAATTATGGTCAAGCCTCACGGCCATTTAGTACCGGTTAGCTCCACGCCTTACGGCGCTTCCACACCCGGCCTATCAACCTCGTCGTCTTCGAGGGGCCTTCAGGGGCCTTGCGGCCCGGGGATGCCTTATCTCGGGGTGGGCTTCCCGCTTATATGCTTTCAGCGGTTATCCCGTCCGCACATAGCTACCCGGCGGTGCGGCTGGCGCCACAACCGGATCACTAGCGGTGCGTCCATCCCGGTCCTCTCGTACTAAGGACAGCTCCCCTCAAGCATCCTACGCCCACGGCGGATAGGGACCGAACTGTCTCACGACGTTCTGAACCCAGCTCGCGTGCCACTTTAATCGGCGAACAGCCGAACCCTTGGGACCTGCTCCAGCCCCAGGATGTGACGAGCCGACATCGAGGTGCCAAACCTCCCCGTCGATGTGAACTCTTGGGGGAGATAAGCCTGTTATCCCCGGCGTACCTTTTATCCGTTGAGTGATGGCCCTTCCATACGGAACCACCAGATCACTAAGACCTGCTTTCGCACCTGCTCGAGATGTCTCTCTCGCAGTCAAGCCCCCTTATGCCTTTGCGCTCGACGGCTGGTTTCCACTCAGCCTGAGGGGACCTTCGCGCGCCTCCGTTACACTTTGGGAGGCGACCGCCCCAGTCAAACTACCCGCCATGCAGTGTCCCTCAGCCGGATGACGGCTGCAGGTTAGAAGCCAAGAACGCCAAGGGTGGTATTTCAAGGTTGGCTCCACCGAGGCTAGCGCCCCGGTTTCAAAGCCTCCCACCTATCCTACACATGCCGCCCCTAGCTCCACTGCAAAGCTGTAGTAAAGGTGCACAGGGTCTTTCCGTCCTGCCGCGGGTACCCGGTATCTTCACCGAGAGTGCAGTTTCGCTGAGTCCGTGGCCGAGACAGCGGGGAAATCGTTACGCCATTCGTGCAGGTCGGAACTTACCCGACAAGGAATTTCGCTACCTTAGGACCGTTATAGTTACGGCCGCCGTTTACCGGGGCTTCGGTTCCCTGCTTCGCCTTGCGGCTAACAGGTCCCCTTAACCTTCCGGCACCGGGCAGGCGTCAGACCCTATACGTCGCCTTGCGGCTTCGCAGAGTCCTGTGTTTTTGATAAACAGTCGCCACCCCCTGCTCTCTGCGACCTCCATCGGCTTCGGGCGCGAGGCCCTACACCTACCGGAGGCACACCTTCTCCCGAAGTTACGGTGTCAATTTGCTGAGTTCCTTAGCCACGGTTCTCTCAAGCGCCTTGGTATTCTCTACCCGTCTACCTGAGTCGGTTTGCGGTACGGTCACCGAGACGACTCGCTACGAGGATTTTCTCGGAAGCCTGGGATCGGCCACTTCGCCCGATCCGAGGATCGGACTCGTCATCACCTCTCGGCGTTGGATGGCCCAGCGGATTTGCCTACCGGACCCGCCTACGAGCTTGAACCGGGACATCCGGCACCCGGATGGCCTACCCTTCTTCGTCCCCCCTTCGCTCAAACGTCCTCTCGGTGGTGCAGGAATATTAACCTGCTCCCCATCACCTACGCCTTTCGGCCTCGGCTTAGGCACCGACTAACCCTGAGCAGATTACCTTTACCCAGGAAACCTGAGACTTCCGGCGAATGGGTTTCTCACCCATTTTATCGCTACTCGTGTCTGCATAATCACTTCCAGGGCCTCCAGCAGTCCTTGTCGGTCTGCCTTCACAGGCGACTGGAATGCTCCCCTACCGCTCCGGTTCCGAAGAACCGAAGCCCGCAGCTTCGGCGTCGTGCTTGAGCCCCGT
>Ga0209156_10000028_pt1 | contig 93187 bp, 87 predicted proteins | sample GraSoiAngelo_124_FD_185881 | JGI IMG/M metagenome (GOLD analysis project Ga0209156, IMG submission 185881) | Grasslands soil microbial communities from the Angelo Coastal Reserve, California, USA - 14_0927_05_20cm (SPAdes) (version 2) | ecosystem: Environmental > Terrestrial > Soil > Grasslands... | reverse complement strand
ATCGTCCCGAACGCCCCTGCAGTCGCGATGGCCTTCTCACCTCAGAGCTTCCAAATCCCCGTCGGCGGGACGGTCACCTGGATCAACAAGGATACGATGGCCCACACGGTGACGTCCAACACGACCGGACTCTTCGGCTCCAGCCTCTTGACGCCCGGAGCATCTTGGAGCCATGTGTTCGCGCAGAACGGGACGTTCTACTATCACTGCGACCCACATCGCCAGATGTGGGGCGTCATCGTCGTTGTCGTCTCGTAGGTTCTTCAGGGCGCCCGAGCTCTACTGGAGTTTCGAGACAACCTTCGTGGCTTCCGCGAGGCTCCACGCCTTCAGGGTCTTCGTGCGAATGTTCCCGAGTTTTCCGAGCTCGAGGAGCACCTGCATCACGACATCGTCGTTCGGGGCCTCCGTCACGCTGACGAGGTCGTATTCACCCATCGTGTAGAAGATCTGCATCTTCGCTCCGAGCTTGCTCGCCAGGGCCATGGCGGCGTCCGCCCGCTTCGGCGATTCCTTGACGCTTTTGATCCCCTGGTCCGTCCAATTCAATAGGCTGATGTAATGTGGCATAACAAATTCCTCCTGGGTCGACGTATCATCACCTGGGTACTTAACGCGCACCTCAACCTCCGGAACCCCAACTGCTCTCCCGACTCCTCCTGTCCGGCCTCGCTTTCCTCCTCTTCCCGCGGACGGGCTAGACCGATATGTATCGGTACCTACGTCACCTACGGCTCCCTTAAGAACGGCCCTTTTCTCCCGTAGTTGGGGAAGGAATATGGATCGATCACACAGTTTGCGGGTCGTCTACCTGGTCTTCGCTTGGGGAATCGTCGTGGCCCTCTTGGTGCAGGTTTCGCTGATCGGGCTCTGGCTCTTCGCGGGTCAGTCGACCCTGTATCTCCACAAGGAATTCGGCCATGCGATCACCGTGGCGGCCATCGGCCTGCTGATCCTCGCCTTCGCGGGTCGTCTCCCTGGGCTCATGAAATGGATCACGGCGTTGTTGTCCGTCATCCTGGTGGTCCAGACCGAAATCTTTGCGATCATCCCAGGTTCACCGTTGCGCGCGTTCCATCCGGTGCTACCGCTGGTGATCTTCTCCCTGGCGGCGTTCCTCGCGTATGGCGCCATTCCGCTCGTGAAGGGGCGGCCAAGAGGCTCGGCCCTCCCATTGTCCGTGGCTGAATCGCGAGCGAATTGAATTCCGATTAGGCCCTCAACTCGGGACCCCGCGGTGGCAACAGCGTGCCGTTGAACCCGGGGTCGGTCGACGAGGTCTTACTTGCGTTCCTGATACAGTTCGAGCCAGATGCCGTCCGGATCCTTGACGAAGCCGACCACGTATTTGGGTCGGACCTCGACCGGCCTCGCCATGGTCGCTCCTGCTTTCAGGAGGCGATCCACATCCCGCCGAACGTCCTCGCACTCGAAAGCGAGGTGGTCTAACTCGTTGCCGCCTCGATACCTCGAATCCGGGTACCAGTTCAGCTCAAGCGTGTGTTCTGAACCCGCGCTCTTAAGTGCCGCGACTTCCCCGCCGGTGGCCTCGATCTTGCCTCGGCCGAGGAATTCCATTCCGACGACGTCGCGGTAGAATGCAATCGACTTGTCCAAGTCCTTGACCTCAATGCCCGTGTAGGTGAATTTCATGCAAGTCCCGGCGCGGCATGGGCATTCCAGGATTCAATGCTTCCCAAGTCAGGCCGTCCGTCATTCCTGGCTCTCAGAACTCTAGTACCTTTGGTCGTCGAGCCCGCCAGATGGTCGTCCCCGGGATCATCCGGATCTTCTCGAGGGGAAACACGTCGGCATATGTGTTCTCCTTCGGAAGGGGCTCCGGCTCGAGGATGTCCGTCACGACCAGGCCGGCCCCCGTCAGCGCGCGGAGCCAGTCGCCATACGTGCGGTGAAAGTCGACCTCGGTGCCATTCTGGTCCGTGAAGACGATGGGGCTCCGGTCGAAGTAGCTCCTCTTCAGGTCGAGCGTGCCGTCGCGGGTGATGGCGAACATCGGCGAGGTCCAGGAGAAGGCGAACAGGCCTCCCGGGCGGAGCACGCGGCGAATCTCGCCGAATGTCCCGTGGATGTCCTCGACGAACCCGAGGGCATACGCCGAGAACGCGATGTCGAAGCTCGAATCGGCGAGCATAGAAAGGTCTTCGACGTTCGATTCAATGAACCGGACTTGGACCTTCTTCGCTTTCGCAAAGGCCCGCGCATGGGCGAGCTGTGCGGACGAGAAGTCGACTCCCGTGACCCGGGCTCCCTGTTCGGCGAGGTATACAGCGGACTGCCCACCGCCGCAGGCAATTTCCAGAACGTCCTTGTCCGCAACGTCGGAGCCGAGGATCTTCAACTCCCGTTCAGGAGGCATGGACGGCCCCCACAGCACGTCGTCCTCGAGCTCGCTGCGGTGGCTCTTCTGGTAGGCGCGACTCGTCGTGTTCCAGTTCTCGCGGTTCGCCCATGTATGCGGAGACTGCGGGCTCACGGTGAGGCGATGGATGGCGGTGTCTTAGCCTTGAGCCTGGTGCGAGCGGCCTTGTGTTGGATTTCGGATCTAGACGAGCTTCGCGCTCATCGTGATCTGCGTGTTCAGGAGGCGGGAGATGGGGCAGGTCTTCTTGGCCGTCTCGGCGGCGGTCTGGAACTTCGCGGGATCCGCGCCGGGGACCTTCGCGGTGGCGTCCAGGTGAATGGACTTCACCGACCACCCTGCGTCGGCCTTGTCGAAGTCCAGGGTCGCCTTCACCTCGATCAGGTCGGGTCGGTATCCCGCCTTCCCGAGTTCGCCGGAGAAGGCCATCGCGAAACAGCTCGCGTGCGCCGCGGCGACCAGCTCCTCGGGATTCGTCCCCGGTTCGTTCTCGAACCGCATCGCGAAGCCGTACGCCACGGTCCTCAGGGCGCCGCTCGCGGTCGACACCGTGCCCTTTCCGTCCTTCAGGCCACCTCTCCATTGGGCGCTCGCACGCCGTTGCATAGGATCCCCGCGGCGGGAAACGCCCGGGCGCCTTAATGTTTCCTCATCGATCCCGCTGGCGAATGACGAGATGGGAATCGCCAAACTCGTGCCAAAGGTACCCCGCACGGATCGCTTCCGCATAGGCGTCCCGGACCCTGTCGATCCCCATGAAGGCCGTGAGCAACGCGAGATGGCTCGTCACCGGATCATGGAACCCCGTGAGCAGGCCGTCGACCGAGCGAACCCCGCTGTCCGGATTCACGAAGAGCCGGGTGAAGCCCGTGCGGGGCCGCAATCCTTCGGGTGTCCAAGCGGATTCCAAGGCCCTTACGACCGTGGTCCCGACCGCGATCACTCGGTCCCCGTTCATGTGCGTGCGGTTCACCGCGTCCGCGGTGTCGGCTGAGATGGCGAAAGGTTCCGGGTACATCGCCTGCGCCTCGACGGTGTCCGTCTCGATCTCGAGGCTCGAGACGCCGGTATGGAGCAGGATGGGCGCGATGCGGACGCCCGCCTGTTCGAGCTGCTCCCGGATTCGGGGGGTGATCGGCCGGGCCGCGGAGGGCATCTCGGCACTCCCGGGTACGCGGGAGAACAGGGTCTGATACGTCTCCATGGGCCAGGCGTCCGTGTAGCCGTAGTGGATCGGCCCCCCATACTCCGCGATCATCGATTCGAAAGGCCGGTCGGCCAAGGCGAACCACAACCGCGGGATGCCCGGGTACGGCGCGAGGAGTCGTGCCGTCGCCGATCCGATCCGGAGTTCCTCGCCCGGTTCGATCGGAAGCGGGCCTGGCTTCCCTGCACTCCAGCGAGGCTCCGCAATCCAGAGGTCTGAGCGGAACCGCGTGCACAGATTCAGGAGGATCGGACCCAGGCTTCCCTCCGCGGGGAGGCTCGCTGGAATCGCCGCGCTCTCGTTCACCACCAGGAGGTCGCCGGCACGCAGGAACCGCGGCAAGTCCTCGAAGCGGGCGTGGTGCTGGCCGTCGGGCCGGGTGACGAGGAGGCGGACGTCGTCGCGGGCGCGGCCGCGAACCTCCGGGGGTTCGTGGGCGAAGACGCGTTCGGGTCGCTCGAAGACGAGCTCGGTGCGTCTCATGCGGCGACCTCCCACACCGCCGCCTGCGCCTGATATCGCATCCCGCTCACCTTCATCGGAGGCTGGGAAAGGAGCCAGGCCCAGAATGGAAGGGTCACATCGGGCAACGGGCGGTCGGAGATGTCCTGGCCCAGGTAGGCGTCCTGGTGCATCTGGGTCCGCATGTCCCCCGGATCCACGCTGACGACCGCGACCTCCCGATCCTTGAGCTCGGCCGCGAGCGTCTTCGACACGAGTTCCAGGGCGGCCTTGCTCGCTCCGTAGACGCCCCATCCTGGGTAGCCGCCCACGGCGGCGTCGCTCGTGATGTTCACGACGAGTCCGCGCGCCCGGGTCAGGAGGGGGAGGGCCTCCCGGACGAGGGCGAGGGGAGCGAGCGTGTTCACATCGAAGACCCGGAGGAACGTGTCGCGGGAGGCGTTCTCGAGGGGCGGGAGCGGCGTGTCACCGAGGTCCGAGGCGTTGTTGACGAGCAGATCGATCCGACCATATCGTTTCGCGGCCTCGAGCAGCCGGAGACGGTCCCTCGGCACGCTCACGTCCCCGAGAATCGAGACGACGGGGACCCCTGCCGCCGCGAACTCCTTCGCAGCCGCGTGAAGGTCGGTCTCATTCCTCGCCATGACGATCAGGGCGTACCCTTGCTTCGCGAGGAAGCCCGCGAGGACCCGGCCCAAGCCGCGGCTCGCGCCCGTAATCAGAGCGATCTTTTGGACGACAGTGTGAGAGGGCTTCATTGAGATGGTCGAACGTCTTCAAGCGAGACCGTCGAAGATATCCTTTTCCAGTTACAAAGGATACAAAACAGAGGAGTCTGGAGGATTGCGAGGCCTATCGACCGCGGTAGTACCCGGGATACATCCGCGTATAGTAGTCCTGCCAGGCCTGCCACGCCTCCCGGCCCTTGTCTTCGCGTTTCATGCGGGACGTGACACCAAGGGAACAAAGGGCGGCGATCCCCAAGATGACGATGCCGGTCGTGGTGGCCAGCGAGACACCGCCCACGAGCCAGCCCCTCAGGGCTGCGTAGGATCCGAGGAGCACCGTCACGATCGTGAACGTGATCGAGCCTGCGATTCGTCGCGTGATCCAGCCCATAATGCATAGCGTGTCCGACCGGCAACTAAAGGATTCCGCACCAAAAATCATAGGTGCTAATTCTTGTCCCGAAATGAGGGACACCTGTTCCGACACCTGACCTCGCCGTCGGCGTCTTGCGTCGTACCCCCACCTCAAAAGCCGTCGCAGTTCTTCACGTTCGGGAACCCGAGGAGGTACGTCTGGACGAACCACGAGTGCGGACGTACGGCTCGTCAATCCGGAGGTGGGCCGGATTTGCACCACCGAGCGACTACTGTTAATACTATCAATCTGATGATGCTGATAGGCATGCCGACCACGACGATCCCGGTGAAGAGAGAAACCTGGGCGCGCCTGCGTTCGTATCGGGTCGGTGGTGCTACGTACGACGACGTCCTGAACGACCTGATGGACGATTGCCCGCCCGCGGGTTTCATCCGGGAACACCTTCGGAGGCTGAAGGAAGAGGAGTTCTCAGACTGGCAGGACGTGCGCAAGCGTCTGAGGCTGTGACCTTTGGTCCGGATCCTCATCAGTCGCTCCGCGGAGCGCGAGCTGGCCCGCCTGCCGCAGGACGTTCAGGCATGCTTTGCGAAGGCTTCGAGCAGCTGGAGCAGAGTCCGAGCCCACGGCCTGACCTCGACGTAAGGCCCTTCGCGGAATGAAGGGTGCCTGGCGACTGCGGATCGGGTCGTACCGCGGGATCTATGAGAAGGAGGAAGGGCAGCTGCGCTTCACGCGGTTAGGGCACCGCAAGGACGTCTACGGTTTCTGAGTCGGCTTCCTTGCATCAAGGCTTTTCGATCGGTGTCCGCACGAGGTTGCCCCACTCCGTCCAGGAGCCGTCATAGTTTCGGACGTTCGGGTAGCCGAGCAGGTACTTCAGGACGAACCACGTGTGCGACGACCGCTCCCCGATACGGCAGTAGGCGATGACCTCCTTGTCCGGCGTCACGCCCTTCGGTTCGTAGAGGGCTTTGAGCGCGTCGACCGCCTTGAACGTGCCATCCTCGTTCACGGCCTGTGCCCACGGAACGTTCTTCGCTCCGGGGATGTGACCTCCGCGCTGCGCGTGCTCAGTTGGATATTCCGGCGGCGCCAGGATCTCGCCCGTGAATTCTTTCGGACCGCGGACATCAACGAGGACCTTGCCCGTTTGCCGATACGCCTCTCGGACGTAGGGAAGGTACACTCGGAGCGTCTCGTCCGGTTCCTTCGCCTTGAACGAGGCCGCCGGGAACGAGGGGAGATCCTTCGTCACGGGCAGGTCCTGCTCGATCCACTTTTTCCGCCCGCCATTCAGCAAGACGACGTTGTCGACGCCGTAATACTTGAAGACCCAGAACGCGAAGGCCGCGAACCAGTTGTTGAAGTCGCCATACAGGACGATTCGGTGCTTGTTCGTGATCCCGAGGCGGCCGAAGAGCGATTCCAGGTCCTTCTTCGAGACGATGTCCCGCGTCACGGGGTCGTTGATGTCCTTCCGCCAGTCGATGAGGCCGGACCCGGGGATGTGACCCAGGTTGTAATTCGAGGTCGGATCGTAGTCGACCTCGACGATTCGGACGTTCTGGTCCCCCAGACTACCTTTCACCCAGCTCGTGTCGACCAAGACTTCGGGATGCGCGTATTGTGCCATGCAACGTTCCTCGGGAGGCTCCGAAGTAATACGCTGTTATATTACTTCCGCCAAAGACTATTCCAATACGCATTTCATGAGGCAGTAAACACTCCGATTGGAATGGACATCGACAATGGTCGATGAACGGTGGTCCGAGAGCCGCGACTTCATATGGCGGTCCCCCTATCCCCCTCGCGGAGGGTTGCGAGGGCCGTCGCTCCGCTCCGAGGGGGAGGGAGCATTGCACGGCCGTCGCGAAATCCTGCTAGCGTTAGGTGTCCTGGCGATTCTGACCGGTTCGTCGTCGGGTGCGGCGGCGCTGGTCGACGACTTCGAGACGGACTTCTGGCTGCCATACACGGATTTCCTCCTCGGGGACAAGGCGTCGGCCGGGTATTCGTCCACGTACGTTCGGTCGGGGATGCGGTCGTATCATGTGGACGTCTCGGGATATTCGATCCTGGATTTCGGGTCCGCGTACGGGTACGCGGTCTACGCGACCCGGGGAGCCGCCGTCACGGAACTGCGCGTGTCCTTGCTCTATGATCATCTCCAGGATGCCAGCGTCTCTCCATGGGATGCGTATGCCTCGGGCGTCGCGCTCGATCTGCTGGACAAGGACTACCGCAGCCTCGATCGCGTCCGATACATCACCTCGTTCCAGGCGAGCCGGAAGCTCTCTCTTTGCGGGCCGACGAAGGCGGACGTGGTCCTGGCGCCTCCGAGCGGCCTTGGCGTCTGGACGGACCTCGCGCGGAATCCCGCGGTGGACTTCCCCGCCGCTCATTGGACGAACGCGAAATTCGTCCGGATCGCGATCGGCTTCCACTGCACCGCCGGACTGGCGGGCGCCTCCTACTCGATGTACTTCGATGACTTCATGCTCGACACCGGTGCGGGCGACGCGGACGGGGACGGACTCAGCGACTTGGACGAGGAGACGCGAGTGTACGCGATGTCGGTCACCTCCGGCTCCATGCCCACCGCGGTTCCGGCCGCCGGGACGGCCACAATCGACGTCCATGCGCCGCCCGTGGAAGGCCTTGTCCAATGGGCCGGGATCGCGATGGAGATCGATCATCCCAGGCCGAACGATCTCTCGGTCGAAGTCAGCCTGCCCGATCGACCCGGATCTCCCTCCCAGTTGCTGTGGGATCCGGGCTTCCACGCGCGCGGGGCCGCGATCCTCGAGCCCGCGAGCGGAGCCGCCGTCCGAGGGACCGTCGACGTCCGCGGCAAAGCTTGGCAGCCCAATCCGTTCGTCCACTTCTACGTAGACGACGTATGGATTTCGGGCTCCCAAGGCACTCCGAGTGGCAATTTCACCGTCGCTCGCGCGCGGGGCCGCGATCCTCGAGCCCGCGAGCGGAGCCGCCGTCCGAGGGACCGTCGACGTCCGCGGCAAAGCTTGGCAGCCCAATCCGTTCGTCCACTTCTACGTAGACGACGTATGGATTTCAGGCTCCCAAGGCACTCCGAGTGGCAATTTCACCGTCGCTTGGTCGTCCAACGACTGGTCCGAGGGAACTCATCGGCTGCGGGTGGTCGTTCAAGCGATGGATGCGGGCGAGCTCGTCACCCGGGTCGGCGAGGAGATTCCCGTGGTCGTGGACCGGACGCCTCCGATCCTCGAACTGATTCGACCGGCCAAGGGAGACTTGGTCCGCGGTCTCACGGTCATCGAGGCCGGGGCCCATGACGATCGTGGATTGGCGGCCGTCGTCTTCCGCGTGGACGGGATCCCCGTCGAAATCCGACACGAGGAGCCCTTCACGTTCTTCTACGAGACGACCAACCTCGTGCCGGGGACGCATGCGTTCGGGGTGCGAGCCGTCGATCGGGCCGGAAACGAAGCGGTCCGCGACGTGGACGTCCGTGTGGGGGTCTCCCTCGAAGGCGTGCCGCTGCCATGCACACCTGTGTGCAACCTCCGGAGCACGGCGTCGTCCGGGAATCTGCCACCTTTGGCCGCAGGAAAAGCCCCGATGTCCGTCCCGCTCGCGGGCGGAGACAGGCTGGAGGTCCTCGAGGCGTTCCGGGCCCCATGGGTGACCCGCGTCGACCGAACGGACTTGGGCGTGTCTATCGTCTTGGACGGCGCGAGGAATCGCACCTTGCCAGAGTCCGATGGTCTCGTCGGCTCGCGGTTCGGTTTGGAGGATTTCGGGCGCGTCGGGCACTGGCGGATCGTCGTGCGCGATCACGGATCGGGGGATGCGGGCGTCGTCCGCGCCGCACGGATCCTCATCGCGGCCCGAACGTCACCCGCCGCCCCCGACACGGACCTCGATGGCGTCGCGGACGGCCTCGAACGGTCCGCGGTGGGCACGATCCCGGTCCTCCCCGACCTGGACGCGGATGGCGTCCCAGACGGGGTAGAGATCGCACCGCACCCGGTCACATTCACGATCGATGGGATGTCATCTGTGAAGACCGTCCGGACGAACCCGATCGACTTCGACACGGACGATGACGGCCTTCCAGACGGTCCCGAATTGTTCCCGGGCGACGGCCGGAATCCGTCGGACCCGACCGATCCCGACACGGATCGAGACGGGCTATCGGACGGTGCCGAACGACTCGTCCATGGCTCGGACCCTACCCTGACGGACACGGATGGGGACACGCTGTCGGACTACCGCGAGGTGACACTGCGATTGTTGGAACTGGCGATCGACGGCCTCGCAGAGTCACGACGCATCGTCACATCGCCGTCTTCCGTTGACACGGACGGGGACGGCCTTCGAGACGAGCAAGAATGGAACGGATTGTCGTTGTACGGATTCCTCACGGATCCTTCCGACCCGGACACGGATCACGAGGGCCTCTCGGATTTCGACGAGGTGATCGGGGCCAACCGAAGGCCCACGAATCCCCTCGAGTCCGACACCGACGGCGATGGTCTCGTGGACAGCCTCGACCTGTCGCCGACCGAGCTGTGGGACTTGTCGTGGCAAGGGACGTTCGAGCCCGGGATGATCCGGTTCACTCAACGGTTCGACGTCCGTGGGGTGCAGGGCCTATCCGCCCAGATTTGGACGTATAATCTCGGCGAGAATGCGTGCGTGTTCCTCTCCGATCACACCGCCGACGCGACTCGCAGCAGCGACGAATCCGCGGCCAATGTGCTCACCACCTTGAATCGGGTGCTCTCCGACGGCGGTGAACACAACTTCACGGCCACGGCCGCGAACTTTGTCCGTGAGGAAAGCTGGGGCACTGCCTCGTCCGCGTATGGTGCGTGCGATCTCGGACATCCGCGCCAGTACCGATTCGAATATCTCTACGACAGCAACAGTTTCGACATCGACTTCGTGAACACCGCCGAGGCCGCCGTCCGCGATGATGACGGGAACCTGTTCTACCATACGACCCTCAGCGTCCCGATTCAATTGTCGAAGCCTCAGGGAGTCGTCCTGCAGCTGTCCATGGACCCCAGCTCGGATCGGGGCGATGATGCGGTAGTACCCGCCTTCGTCTACTCACTCGTCCGAGGCACGGACTTCCTTGCGACGCCACCATTCTACCGGAACCTTGCGGTGGGTGCTCCTCTTGACGACCACTCGTACGAATTCCAACTCCGAATTCCGAAGGAGGTGGCCACAGACGCAAACATCGTCATGATTGACGGAGTGCCGATGGCCACGCTCCTCCTCATGCCAATGTGGCTCTCAAGTGGTCCGTCTGGGGTCACCCGATCGGCCCTTGATGCGAGAAGCATCACGGTAGGGGCGGCGATATCGCGAGTTCGGGAATCCGCGGAGCTCGTCGTCGCTCGGCTTGTCACGGACATGGAGGCTCTCCAAGCGTCCCAGCCCACGTCAGTCGAAGGCTACGCGACTGGTTACTTCCATTTCGGCGGCTACTCCGTGTACCTGTATCGTTTCGGTGATGAATTTGACTCAGGCGCCCCTATGTCGGTTGACGCAATCTATCTCGTTGGTGAATCGGAGGAACAGATTGCGACCTTCCAACAGACCATCGTTTGGAATCCAGATGGGGCTTGGGCTCGGAAGTCCGAAGATGGCTTCGGCCTCTTCCTCCGGACTTTCAAGATCATCCGTAGCGGCATTTCACTGACGAATCAGATTGTCGGGAAGATGTTGCTCCCGATTCTAACTCTTCCTTCGGGAGGCATGGAACAGATGTCCTTCGGCCGATCGGCTTTCGTAGCTACCAAGCTCACGGATATCGAGACGGGCCGGCCATACTATGTCATCGGTTCTACGTCTGTCCAGACCGTGAAAATTCGCGTTCCGCATCCCGAGGTTCCAAGCCTCGAGCTGACGGAGGTCCGCACGATCGACAGAGAGGTCCGCGGTGAAATAGTCGACGAACTGTCCAGTTCTCGATTACTGACGGGCGTGAGGTATGCAAGTCTTAGATCGGCTCTTCGCGGCGCTTCGGTAGGGGCAACTCTCGCGCTCTTCGGGAGCCAAGCAATTCTGGCTTTCCGCGATGGAGACATAATCAAGGGGAGCGTCTTTGCGCTGGCAGGAACCACTGCGGCTTTTGGAATTGTGAAGTCGGACGTCGTCCTGACGGGTAAATTGTTCAGCGGCAGGGTTTCAAATTTTGGGCTGCGTATAAGATTCGGAACCGCCGCAACCATCGCCGTGACTGGGATCTTGGCGTCTTACGAAATCTTCCAAGCCGTGCAGACATCCGACCCAATCAAACGCCTATCGCATTACGAAAGTGCCGCAGCAGGCGTCGCTGATTCAATTGTTGTGGCCGTACCGCTGTATGGGGCAGCAGCAATGCTCGGTTGGCAGCTCGGACTCAATATCATCGTGGGCCTCGAAGCCCTTTTGGGTGTTATGCCGGACCGCCTCGCCATCAAGATCGTCAGCAGCCCAGGAAGTACCGTGACATTCCTGTTCGAGTACGTCTTCGCGGTTGAAATCCCGTCCGACGTCGCGCAGGACGCCTTAATTCAATTGTTGAATTTCTTGGCGGAAGTGGCAAGACATAGCAACTCGTTGGACCCCCCCGTTCCGACATTGCTATTGGTGCCTTAACATGGAAGCGACAAAAGACCAGCGCCCCGTCGTACGAACGGGAGATCTCGATGGCCTGGGGAAAGTGTACTCCGAATGGGGAGGCCTGATTACGAAATCAGGTGAAGAGATTCTGAAAACATTCGAGGGTTGGGACTTGGACGTGAGTTCACCCTGGCGCAAAGTTCTGCCGAAAACAATATTCGCAGGATTTGGAGGCAAAGCGTCCAGCAAACTCTTCGTTACAACCAACCGGATTGTCCTCGTAAGGGAGATCGATGTCTGGAGAGAACTTAAGGAAGAGCTCTCGCCCTTGGGTGTTCCTGCTGCGGCGGCCAAGGAAGTTCACTTACGTAGACTGAAGTCTGCAGGGGCGCGGCAATTCTGCGAAATTTGGCCACGGAACTTTCGAGTCGTGAAGATGAAGAGGATCGACAAGCGTTGGTCATCATTGGACCTTCGTCTCGTGGGAATCGACGGACGCAGATATGAAGTCATAATCAGCAAGACCGACGGCCTCGATCCACCGACTCTTACATTCATCCAGTCTCAGTTCACAGGTTAATCCACCCTCGCTTCCATCCGTCGATCCCGACTATTAGTTTATTACCGGGAGGACCTTTTGTATCGCCTTGCCGCCAAACAACACTGACAAGCAAGTCGAGTCCATATCGAGAGACCTTCTTGCTGCCGCAGGAATAACGCAACTCAATCCGATGCAAATCGCTGCGATCGCCGCGATTCGTCGAGGTTCGGACGTCATCGTTGTCGCTCCTACAGGGTCCGGGAAGACCGAGGCCGCCTTGTTGCCCGTTCTCGAATCGCTGCAGCAGAGCAACCAGCTTGGCATCCAAGTCCTTTACATAACCCCCTTGCGGGCCCTCAACCGCGACATGGTCGAGCGCATCAAGCGTTTAGTTATTTTCACCAAACTCACGGTGGCGGTCAGACATGGGGACACCCCACCGTCCGAGAGACGGAAGCAGGCCGCAGTTCCGCCGAGCGTTCTCATCACGACTCCCGAGACTTTGCAGGCGATTCTTCCCGGAAAAATCATGCAACGTCATCTCAGGGGGGTCCAGTTCGTAATCATCGACGAAGTCCACCAATTTGCGCATGACCGGCGTGGTATCCAACTGACGATCGGTCTGCAACGATTGCGTCGCATTGCCGAACACGACTTCCGGCGGATCGGACTCTCCGCCACCGTCGGCCATCCCGAAGCGATTGCCGCGGTCTTCGGCGGCGAGAAACCCTTGACGGTGCTCCAATCGAACCTCGAGAAACAATACGAATACCGTCTCGAATGGCCGCGACCGATCGACAAGGACTTCGAGGCCGCTCGAGACCTCTACATTACTCCCGAGGCCGCGGCCGGGCTCTCCGCGATCGACGATTCCCTGGACGAGAGCCGATCTTCCCTCGTCTTCGTGAATGCACGGCCCCTTGCGGAATTGCTCGGCTCGCGTCTCGCTATGGTTCGACAGGATGTGGCCGTCCATCACGGGTCCCTGCCCCGGGAAGAGCGCACCCGCGTCGAAGCCGGATTCAAGGCGGGGGAGATCCGCGGTCTCGTGTGCACGTCGACCTTGGAGCTCGGGATCGACGTCGGGACCGTCGACCAGGTCGTGCAATACAACTCTCCCCGCCAGGTCACGTCGCTGATCCAGCGGGTGGGCCGATCAGGCCACAAACTCGACCGCACCTCCCGTGGCCTCGTCCTGGCCGTCTCCTCGGACGACGCGATCGAGTCCCTCGCAGCGATCCAGGCGGCCCAAGAAGGAGACCTCGAGCCGCTGCACATCCACCGTCTCGCCCTCGACGTCCTGGCCCACCAGATCGTCGGATGCGCCCTGGACTACGGCGGGACGGCGCCGTGGTCGGAAATCCTCAAGACGATCCGTTCCGCAGAGCCCTACCGGACGCTCGAGGACGCGCAGGCGGATCGTGTCGCGGAGTTCCTGGACCACCTCGGGGTCCTGCGCCAACAGGGGGACAAGGTCCGCGTGACGCCGAAGGGCCGCCGGTACTACTTCGAGAACCTCTCGACGATCCGCGACGAGCGGCGCTATCAGGTCATGGACCTCACGACGCAGAAGCAGGTCGGGATCCTCGGCGAGGAGTTCATGATGATTCAGGCCCGGGAGGGCCTGCACTTCATCGTCCGCGGCCGTCCGTGGAAGATCGAACGGATCGGGAAGGACGGGATGGTCTACGTCACCCCGGTCGCAGACCCGAACGCCCTGATCCCCGGTTGGGACGGCGAGATGCTCCCCGTGCCGTTCGGCCTCGCGCAGCGCGTCGGCCGGATCCGGAAGGAGATCGACGGCCGGGTGGAGAAGGGCGGCGTTCCGAAAGCCGTCACCCATTTCGAGAAAGCGTGGCCGATGAACAAGACCGGGGCCAAGCGTCTCGTGGAAGAGCTTGCGAATCATCGCAAGACCGGCGCCCCCATGCCGACGGACGACCGGATCCTCGTGGAGGCGTTCGACCGGTTCCTGATCGTCCACTCGTCGTTCGGCGAAGTGGTGAACGTCACCCTCGGCGACCTAATCGAGGAGCTGCTCGCCCGGAAGCATCTCGTGCGGTTCTGGTGGACAGATCCCTATCGCATCTTGTACGAGCTCGTGGCCGATACCCGCGAGATCGATGTCGAGGCGCTCGTGGACGACCTGCTTCGGATCGACGATGAGACGCTCGAGAGCGGCCTCAAGTCCTTGCTCGAGAACCATCTCCCGCTCGGCTACTACATGAAGGGGATCGCGGAGCGGTTCGGGGCGATTCGACGTGGCTTGACGGTCGGCGAAGGAGATCTGCGGTCCCTCGAGATTCGCTTCGCGAACACGCCGATCTACGACGAGGCCGTGCGGGAGGCGCTCTTGCTCCATGCCGATTTCGACCGGGTCCGCGACATTGTCCACAAGATCCGAAGGGGAGAAATCGAAGTCGTCATCCACCGGTCCGAAGAGACCCCGACTCCGCTGGCGTATCCGATCCTTCGCCGGTACGTCGAGGCACCGGAACTGTTCTCCCCCGAGGCCGAGAGGGACGAGATCCTCGATCGGATGCGGCTGCACCTGTCGTCGGAGCCTGTGCACCTCCTGTGCTTCGAGTGCGGGCACTTCCACGAGGAGGTGCGGATCGGCGAGATGCCCGACCATCCGACGTGCGCGAAGTGCAAGTCGCGTTTGCTGACCGTGCTCGGTTGGGCGGCGTGGACGGTTCGGGACGCCTATGCGAAGCGCGCGAGGAAACTGGACCTCACGAACGAGGAACGAAAACTGCTCACGCGCTCGAAGCAGGTCGCGGACCTCGTGGCCGTGTACGGGAAGCGGGCGGTGTACGCGAACTCGGTTTATGGGGTCGGCCCGACGACCGCGAGCAAGATCCTCGCGAAGATGCAGGATACGGAGAAGGAGTTCTTGAACGACCTCTTCGAGGCGAAGCTCAAGTACGTCACGACGCGGCCGTATTGGAACGAACCGCAGGCGAAGCCGAAGCTGTACTCCTAGAGACGGGCCTGACCGAGCCGGATGAGCGAGTGCCTCGCGCCACCTAAACGCTCATCCCCGGGAGGCGCATCCCGCCAGCGTCGGTTTCATGGAGCCCGTCGAAGGCGACGTGAAGGTCCTCGGATTCCGAATGTTTTACCGGTCGTGCGGCGAGCCGACGAAGGGGACCGTCCTGTGCCTCCACGGCGGACCCGGGGCGACCCACGATTACCTCCTCTCCCTCGAGGATCTCGCGCAGTTCGGCTACCGGGTCGTGTTGATGGATCAGCTCGGCTGCGGGAAATCGGAACGGCCTCGCGGCACGTCGCTCTATACGATCGCGCACAACGTCGAGGAGGTCGAAGGCGTCCGGAAGGCCCTCCAGTTAGGCAAGGTCCACCTGATGGGTTCCAGCTACGGGGGCGCTCTGACGATCGCGACGGCCTTGAAGTATCAGCGGAACCTGAGGAGCCTCGTCATCACGGGAGGCCTCGCGAGCGTCCCGCTGACGGTCCGGGAGATGCAGAGGCTCGTCCGACAATTGCCGCGGAAGACGCAGGCCACGCTCGCGAAGTACGAGGCGCGCGAGGACTACGAGAATCCCCAGTACCTCGCGGCTGTCAACGAGTTCTATCGGAGGTACGTGTGCCGCCTTCCCGTGTGGCCCCGCGAGGTCGTCTACAGCTTCGACCATCTCTCCAAACCAGTATATTACACGATGAATGGGCCGAACGAGTTCACAATTATCGGCACGATCCGTGATTGGGACGTGACGGACCAACTGCCCAAAATCCGTCTTCCCACCCTCGTCACTGTCGGCCGCTATGACGAGGTGACGCCTCACGTCGCCGAGGCCATCCACCGGGGCATCCGAGGATCGCGGCTCGTGCGGTTCGAGAAGAGCGCCCACCTAGCGATGTGGGAGGAACGGGCGAAGTACATCGGGGTCGTGCGCGACTTCTTGGATGGGGTACGCCCCTAGGGTCAGGCTCGCGGAATCTTGGGCCGCAGAGCATCTCGATTTATGCCTCTAAGTAGAGGTACGCGACGCACCCGCCTTCCGCTCGGTCGAAACCCGGAATCCGGTGGACTCTCGCGAAAAGAAAGAGGGGCGGACCTTTCGAGGTCCGCGAGGGATCACCCCAATTCGGCTGTTCAGAACTGGGTCGAGAACGCGGGCAGCGTCTCCGTCGCCTTGACTCCAGAGATCGTCTGGATCTTCCGTAGGACGGTCTGCATCAAAGCGTCTTGCTGCTCCGCCCCGAATCGGGCGAGGAGGTCGAAATTCCCGACGGTCCCGATCAGGCCTTCGATGCCGGGGACCTTCTTGATCTCCGAGGCGACGCGCTGGGGGTCGTTCGTCCGGATTAAGATCCAGCTCGAGACGGGTTGTCCGTTCGGCCGGATTTTCACGTACTCCTGGACGGCGGGGTAGGCCTGGAAGCCGCGGACGAAGTCCGAGCCGAGGGTCGCCTGAAGGCGATGGAGTTCCGCGAGGTCGCGGAAGTTCCCGCGAACGGCGACGTCGTGGCGTCCGAAGACCGGTTCGACCTGCGTCACGTTCGGCTTGCCTTTCGCGTTGCTGATGGCCTTTTCCACGTAGCCGGGCGTCACCTTCAGGAAGATGACGCTTTCTCCATTCAGTTCTCCTGGCATGTTTGTCACACCTCGCGGGACCCGTTGATTTGACCGCATTTAATTCCAGCAGTTTCCCTCCGTTAACCGACGAACCTTTTGGTAACGACTCGAATCGTAGCGGTCCGTGCATCTTTGCCGCCTAGTGTTTTTCTTCTGGCAGACACCGATTAAAATCGTCGACACAGATACTTTTGATCAGAGGTGCTTTTGGTTGCGAATTGCTCCTCTCAAGATGCAGCGAAGGAACCAATCGAGGATTTTCCTACGCTGGGGTCAATCCAAACTGACAAACGCATGCCACGAAGCGGCATGTAACCACACGGTAACCGTGGTTTTTTCTTCATCTGCGAGATATCTCTCCACGGCCCTTGAAACCGTGGAGGGGTGCCATGAACGCCGTGTCGCAGACCGCATTCCTTGCCCTGACCGATCTGCGCCGGCAGCTCGGCTCGCCTCATAGTGCAATCACCTTCGTGGGCTCTATCGTCTTCGTCGGTTTCCTCTTCTGGCTCCTCGCGGGCTTTTCAATCGATCATTTTCTGAACGCCGCCTTCCTTATGGTGCCCATCTTGATTCTCGCACCGGCCACGGCTGCGATCACCTCAGATCGCGAGGTCGGTTATGCGAGCATCCTCTTCACCTATCCGGTCACGGCTACACGCTACTATGCCGCGAAATTCCTGGCCCTCCACCTCCTTCTCGGTGTCTACCTCCTCCTGTTGGTACCCTTCCTCGCAATCATAGTGCTTTACGGTGGGGTCGGCTGGATCGGCGACATCGGGAGGATGGCCGGCTGGGCGACCCTGGAGACAGCGTTCGTCAGCGCCCTGGGCCTCTTCCTCTCCGCGTCCTTCGGCCGCCGGGCGGCCATGGCCTCCGCCTACATCGGATTCGGCCTCGCCCTCGTCTTCATCATCGGACCCTGGTTCCTTCCCTATTACGTCATGGCGATGCCCCCGAAGACCGCCTCCCTAGGCATGCGCGTCCTCCACTTCTCCCCCATGATGGCGGCGCTGGACGCGACGGGCACGGGGCTCCTGGTTGCGGAGAACCCGCTACCCGCCTTCCTCGCAACCCTGGCCGTCGTCGTGATCCTTGTGGCCTTGGGGCTCCTGGTGTACCGGCGCTTCCAGAGTGCCGAGGGATGGGAAGTCGGCCGCGCGAAAGCGGCTCCGGTCGTCGCCCTCGGGATTGTTCTCCTTCTCGCACTGCCGGTTTTCCCTGGGATGAGCTACACGGAGTTCCCGGACTCATATGGAACCCAAAGTTGCGTCATGGCCTCCATGCTCCAGTATTGTGTGAGCTTCGAAACGCCGCAGGAAATCGGCTCACCTCCGCCGTCCATCGGCTCTCGGATTCAGGCACAAATGGTCGTCTCGTTGTACAACGATCAACCGGTGAACATTACGGTGGAGAAGATTGTCGTGCGTTGGTCATCCCGCTTCATCGACTTCAACGTCACGCGCGCAGAATTCGGTCCCGTCGCGGTTCCTGCCAAGCCGGCTCCGGGCCAGAACGGCGCGGCCTTCTTCCGCCTGAACGTGACTGCAGTTCCCCTTCGAGTGCGCGCGTTGCCCCCTTACAAAGGGTTCCCGGGGTACGCACTGATTCCCATGGAACTCGCGGCGGATAGGACACGCGTCCTTTTTTACAACGAGTTGAGTGTGTCCGGACCCATTTTCGAACGGAACATCGTCTGGATCTTCGTGGGCCTCGAGGCGGCCCTCGTGTTCGGCCGCCGCTTGACTCGCAGGCCCCGGAAGGCCTAACCATGATCGAAACGGTCGGCCTCACCCGGGCGTACGATGGAGTGCGAGCAGTCGACGATCTGAAGCTGGAGGTCCCAAAGGGCTCCGTGTACGGATTTCTGGGACGGAACGGCGCCGGCAAGACGACGACCGTGAAGATGCTCTCCACGGTCCTCCACCCGACGAGCGGGACGGCCACGGTGGGCGGATTCGATGTCCAGAGTGAGGCGCTCAAGGTCCGCTCGATTATTGGTGTGATCGGCGAGGGTACGGAACTGGCCCGTCCGTTCTGGACTCCGATGGAGTACCTTCGCTTCTTCTCAAGGCTTCAAGGCGGTTCGGACGGGGATGCCAAAGCGGAACTGAAGGAATGGCTCGGTCGTTTGGACCTCGCCGCACACGCAAACCGGCCGATCGGAGGGTTCTCCGCCGGAATGAGGAAGCGGCTGGAACTCTGCCGGGTCTTCTCGCGCCACCCGGAGGTCCTGCTCCTCGACGAACCAACTAAGGAACTCGACATTCCGGGGAAACGCGAGATCTGGGAGTTTCTTCGGGACCTTGCCACAGGGGAGAAGGTCACGTTGTTTCTCTGCAGCCACGATGCGACCGAGATTGAGGCCCTGTGCGACCGGATTGCGATTCTGCGGCAGGGCAAGCTCTCCTTCCAGGGCTCGAAGGGCGATCTTCCTCGGACCGTGTTTCGGATTGAGACCGGATCGCCGGAACAAGTCCAAAAATACGTGACGGAACATCTTCCGATGGCCTCATGCTCGGCCATCCGAAACCGCCTCTATGTCGCCTTGCGGGAGGGAATGTCCCCGGAGGGGCTGAAGTCCTCGTTGCAATCGGCCGGCCTTTCGATCGGAGGCGTGGCCGAGGTCGATGCCTTTGACGAAAGGGTCCTCGCGTTCTTGTAGGATCGCCGGCTCTTGGTAGGAGGTCGAGTCACGTTTGGTCAGGAGACTCTTTCGGGTTCCGCGACATAGGCTTCCTCCCCAAATCCGGAGATGTCGAGGCCCGCGTCTTCTTCGGCCGGACTGACCCGGATCGGGGAGAAGATGTTGATGATCCGCAAGAGGACATAGGACCCGCCGAACGCGAACGCCGCGACCACGACGCACGCGAACGCCTGAATGGCCACCTGGCCAGGATTCCCGAAGAACAGGCCGTTACGGCCGGCCAGATTGATGGAGGTCGACGCGAACAGGCCCGTGGCGATCGTCCCCCAGATTCCGCCCGCCCCATGACACGCGAACACATCGAGGGAATCGTCGAGCGTCGTCCGAGCCCTCCAGCTCGCGACATAGTTGCACAGAACCCCCGCGACCAGGCCGATGATGATCGACGACATCGGCCCGACGTATCCGGAAGCGGGTGTGATGGCGACGAGGCCGCAGACCGCGCCGACCGAGATGCCCACGGCCGATGGCTTGCCTTTCCGGACCCAGTCCGTCAACATCCAACTCACGGCCGCCGCCGCGGCAGCCAGGTTCGTCACGACGAGCGCGTTTACGGCCAAGGCGTTCGCGGCGAGGGCGCTCCCGGCGTTGAAGCCGAACCAACCGAACCACAACACGGACGCGCCGAGCATCACGTAGGGGATGTTGTTCGGCCGACTGTCCAGGTGACCGATGCCTTCCCTCCGCCCGATGACAAGCGCCGCTGCGACGGCGGAGACGCCGGCGGCCGTATGGACGACCAGCCCGCCCGCGAAATCGATGACCCCGAGGGCCTTGAGCCACCCGCCGATGCCCCAGTTCCAATGGGCGATGGGCACGTAGACGAACGTCGTCCAGGCGACGATGTAGATCATGAGCGACTTGAACCGGATCCGCTCCGCGAAGGCGCCGATGATCAGGGCGGGCGTGATCGCTGCAAACTTCAGTTGAAAGGCGAAGTAGAGGAGCTCGGGGATGGTGTCGGAGTATCCCGGATTCGCCGCCGCACCCACGTTGTTCAGGCCGAAGTTCGAGAAGTCTCCGATGAAACCGTGGAACGAAGGCCCCAATGCGAGCGTGTATCCCCACAAAGCCCACACCAGGCTCACCACGGCGAAGATTGTCAGGCATTGGGCGATCGTCGAGACGAGGTTCTTTCGGCGGACGAGTCCGCCATAGAAGAAGCCGAGCGCGGGAGTCATGATCATGACGAGGGCCGTGGCCGCGATGACCCACGCGATGTCTCCGGAGTCGAGCGCCACGTGACTGCTCCCGCGAAACGGAGTTGGCCCCCGAAAGCCGCACCCGATATAACGTTTCTTTCGTGGGCCGAGGTGCGGCAGAGCGTCAAGGTAGGGCGAATCTTCCGGACAGCGAAGATGAGTTATCTCCGGTCGGTCTCTCACGGCAAGCCGGGAGCCGCGGGACGCTGGTGATCACCTTGAACGCCGTTTTCTTCGCGACACCAGCGGACTACCGGTCATGGCTCGAGAACCACTACGACAACACCGCAGAATTATGGGTCGGGCTCTATAAAACGACCTCTGGGAAGCCGAGCATTACGTGGCCGGAGGCCGTGGACGAGGCGCTCTGTTTCGGTTGGATCGATGGGCAGCGGAGGGGCATCGACCGGGTGAGCTACACGATCCGCTTCACGCCCCGCAAACCAGGCGGTATCTGGAGTTCCGTGAACATCAAACGCGTCAAGGAATTGACCGCTCGCGGGCTCATGAGGCCCGCGGGTCTCCAGGCCTTCGAGGCGCGCAATACTGGAAAGTCCGGCATCTATTCGTACGAGCAGAGGAAGCCCGCTGAACTCGACCCGGTCGCCGAGCGACGGTTCCGGGCGAACAAGAAGGCGTGGGAGTTCTTCCAGAAGCAACCTCCCTCCTATCGAAGGGCGGCCATTTGGTGGGTCGTGAGCGCGAAGAAGGAGGAGACCAAGGTCAAGCGACTGAACGAGCTCATCCGGGATTCCGCGCAGAATCGAACCGCGCCACCACTCACCCGCCGAACCGGGCCCAGGTGACGCGAAAAAAATCGTTCGTCCACGAATCGGGGTGCCCACCCATACGTAGAAATCTTTCAGCTTCTTCCGCGCCGCTTGGAGCCTCGCGCGATGGCCGAGCCCGTCGTCCCAAAGCGGCGCCGTCTCGGATTCTCTGAGATCCCCCGGAAAGTCCGCTGGATCATCTACGCGAACGCGGCGGGCGGGGTGGGGTTCGGATACCTGATGATCTTCATCACGGCGTACTACCCGCAGATCGGCATCGGTTCCGGGACGATTGGACTCATCCTCGGCTCCGAGGGGGCGTCGATGGTGGTCTGCGCGGTCCCCTTGGGCATCTATTCCGACCGCCGCGGACGGAAGTCCCCGCTCTTGGTCGCCTCCGCGGTCCTTCCTCCCACCATCCTCGTGTTCGCCTTCACTACGGAACTCCGGTGGCTCGTCCTTGCCGCAGTCGTGGCCGGCGTCGCGGAAGGCGGCTTCCTCGCAACTTGGAACGCGATCATTGCAGACCAAACGACGACGGAGCAGCGGAACGCGGCCTTCGCACTGTCGTTCATCCTGGGAAACGTCGCCGGCGGCCTGGGCTTCGCTCTGCCGATCCTCTTCCCTGGCCTCGAGGTGTGGACGGGCCTCGACAGCCGCGCGGTCCACGTCACGGTCCTCCTGGTCACGGACGCCTTCGGGTTCCTCGTCCCGATTGCTCTGATCGTTCTCTTGCGGAACTACCGCGAGACGCTACCCGCCCGGGGAGCGCGGCCGAAGGGGACGGACTGGAAGCCTCTCCTGAAGTTCTCGAGCCTCAACGGCCTGATCGGCCTGGGTGCCGGTTTCTTCATTCCCCTCGTGACTACGTGGCTCTACCTGAAGTACGGCGTCCCGGACACCTGGAGCGGCCCGCTCCTGGCGCTCTCCAATATCACGATCGGCCTCTCCGCCGTCGTCAGTGCCGCCCTTGCGAGGCGATACGGGCCGGTCCGCGCAATCGTCATGGCGACCGGGACGTCGACCGCCTTCCTCCTGAGCCTTGCCTTCCTGACGAGCCCGGTCGTCGCCGCAGGCTTCTACCTGGTCCGTGCCGCCCTCATGAACATGTCCGCGCCGATCGCGGATTCGTTCCTCATGGGCATCGTCTCTCCGGAGCAGAGGGGCCTGGCGAGCGCCGTGAACTCGATCATCTGGCGGCTCCCGAACAGCATCACGACGGTCTTCGGCGGCCTTTTGATGCAGGCGGGCAACTACGATCTGCCGATCTTCCTCGCCACCGCGTTCTACGCCGCCTTCGTGTCCGGATTCTACGCCGTCTTCCGCAACGTGAAGCCGACCACGTGAGAGAGGGCCGGAGAACCTCCGGGTCCGCCTACTCCCCGGTGGAGTTGCGTTCCCACAACACCATCACATGCCGGAGACCGACACCGAGTTCATCGAGGCGTCGCAAGAGGAAGAAGCGGACCCGCGCGGGAACGATTCCGCCGAAGTCCGGCGCGAACGGGAGACCCCAGGTCGTGCTTTGGACCTGCCGGAAGCCATGTTTCCGGGCGAGACTCGCAAGCTCCTTCACGGACGCCCCTTCGATCCGATGGCTGTGCGGGCTGCCATCATACCGGTCGAAGAATTCCGGATGGAGGAATTGTTGCCGCTCGCCCGACCGGGACAGCACCGCTTTCGCCCGTTCTCGAGGGAGGTGCCGGAGGAGCATGAGGACGATCGATTCCGTGTTCGGGGTGGTCAGGACCAGCCGGCCGCCCGGTTTCAGGATCCGCCGGACCTCCTCGATGAAGCCCTCCGGATGGCTCAGGTGCTCGTACACTTCGGAGGCCACCACGCTATCGACGGATCCGGTTCGGAACGGGAGGCCCGCATCCGCGGTGGCGGCGAGGTAATCCACGCGGTCGGAGGTCTCGGCCGCTTTTCGCAGGCTGCCTCGCTCCACGTCGACGCCCACCGCGAGTCGATTTCCCGGCAGGTGAGGGAAGCATCGCGTCGCAATCCCGGATCCCGAACCCACTTCGACGAGGACCGCGTGCGGTCCGTCCAGGAGGGCGGCGAGGAGCATGGCCGTCCGGACCGCGCCATAGGTCGCGACCGCCGTGGTCGTGCTCCCGGGAATTTGGCCCGATGCGATGGCCCAGGCCATCCGATCGTTCGCGCGCAACGAACCGCGCAAACGTGGCAGGATACTTTTCGTTTTGTGCGAATCCTCCCGGCACCGAGCCGTCTCCTAGAGCCACCGGTGTCGCCCTGGGTAGAAGACGGGTCGCCGGTCGGGGTATCGCTCCTTGTATCGCAGGTATTTTTCGTGCCAGTGCCGGTAGCGCGCGTCGGAGCTCCGGAAGCGCCGGTGCGGAAACCGGATGAGGGCTTGCTCCACGGCCCACACGTTCCGCGGGGAGAGCCGCCAGTCCGCCCGCAAGGTCCGCAGGTCGAGGACGCCAAACCCGTTGATGCGCCCGGTCCGATCCACATAGGGGTCCACGTAGGAGAAGACGAGGTCGCGCACGGAACGGAAGACGGGCTTTCGGCCATGGAGTCCCGGGTCGCGCGAGCGGGCGACGGATCCGAATTTGGATCTTGCGCGGAACAAGAACACGACGTGATCGATGTCATCCTGAGATTCGATGTCCAGAACGGTGGGTGGGAACCCGTGCTGCTCAAGGATGGTCGCCGCGGAGAGAGCTGCCTCCAGGCAGTGGGCCTCGTTCGTTCGGACGACCCCCCGGAAAGTCCGGAGCGTCTCGCCCCGTTCCTCGTGGTTGTACGGAAGGGACTCGAGCCATCGCTGGACCCGCTCGGGTGTCGTGGCGGCCTCGATGATGCGGCGTTCGCGGGACGTGAACACGGATCGAGGAGGCGCCAGGCTCATCGAAGGAGGTCCCGTGCCTGGCGGGCCGTGAGAGGTGGCCCGTAGATTGGCGAGCCGGGCTGTTGCCGTCGCCCGCCTTCTCGCAGAGAGCCTGTGTCGATCGGCGCGAACCCGATTTCCCCGATGAGTTTCGCAACGACCGATTTCGCCTGCGGATCGTCGCCGGCAAGAAAGATGACAAGCCGGTCTTCTCCCACGGGTCGGGCCCCCGTCTCGAGGGTCTTCCAGCCCATCGTGTTGAAGGCCTTCACCAACCGGGCCTTGGGCATCCGCTTCGCGACTTCCTCGCTCGACGTTTCGTCTCCCAAGTCCACTGCACGACCGACCGCGCTGTATGCGTTCATGGCGTCAATGACGATCTTTCCGGAGAAGACGTCTCTCGGTGGGAGCCCGTCCATCCTCCGCCATGGAATGGCGAGCAAGATAGGATCGCCGAACTTCGCGGCACCCTCTGGCGAATCCGCATGCGCGCTCCGACCGATGGAGGTAGTGAGGGGCGCCAGCGAGTCGGGACCCCTCGAGTTCGACACCGCGACTTCGTGTCCCGCCCTCGCAAAGAGCGTAGCCGCCGTGCCGCCAATGTGGCCTGCTCCGATGATCCCGATTCGCATGTGGAGTCCGTCCGATTGAGGCCGATGAAGACATCCCTTCTCTATGGATGTTCGGGTCTCATCTTCGCTGTCCGATAGAGCGACACGTGGAGTCGCAAGTCTTTTGACCGCCGAGTCCGTTCTCTGACCCTCATGCGCCTCGTCCTCCTCGGGCCTCCCGGAGCCGGCAAGGGCACGCAAGCCGCGAAGCTCTCCGCACACCTGGGCGTGCCGCGGATCTCCACGGGGGACATCCTCCGTCACAGTGTGGCCGAGGGCACCGAACTCGGGAAGAAGGCGAAGGCATACATGGACTCCGGAAAACTCGTGCCGGACGAACTCGTCATTGCGATGACAGAACGCCGCCTGAAAGAGAAAGATGCGAAAAAGGGATTCATCCTCGACGGCTTCCCGCGGACGATCGCCCAGGCCGAAGCCCTCTCGAAGCTCACGAACCTCGACGCGGCCGTGAACCTGTTCTTGGAGCCGGAGGAGCTGATCAAACGGAACACGGGACGACGGGTGTGCCCGAAGGACGACACCGTCTATCACATCTTCATGAACCCGCCGAAGAAGGCCGGCGTCTGCGACAAGTGCGGGACGCCCCTCGTGATTCGCGCCGACGACCGCGAGGATGTCGTGAGGAAACGAATTGAGACCTACGAGAAACAGACCGCCCCGTTGATCAAGTACTACCGCGACCGCGGACTCTTGAAGGAAGTCTACGCGACCGGCTTGATTGAGGAGATTTTCCTTCGGACGATCGAGGCGCTCAAAACCTGAGCCGTCCAGTCGTCCGGAACCGAAGTGGGAATGGATGGACGGGTTCGACCTCGTGGCCATTGCGACCCTCGGGCAAACGGTCGTCCTCACCGTCACCCTGATCGTCTTCATCCTTCAGCTGAGGAGCCAGACGAAGGCGATCAAGGATGCCGCCTACCAGGGCGTCTTGGACGACTACAACGACATCATTCGAACCCAGGTCAATCGACCGGAGATCGGGGAGCTGCTGGACGATCTCGTGAGACCCGGTTCCGTCTCCGCAGCCGACCTTCCGCCCCTCTCGTCCCGAGAGAAACTCGTGCGAAGCTATCTCCTCATGATCTATGGATTGTTCGAGAGGGTCTACATCCTACACGAGAAGCGGTGGATCGACGACGCCTCGTGGCGTGAATGGGCGACCTGGATCGAGGTCATGTGCCGAAACCCGATCTTCACCCATGTGCACACGATCTCCCGCGGGATGTTCAACGCCTCCTTCCAGGAATACCTGACCGGTCTTATGGCGTCTTCATCGGTCGCCGACGGCGCACGATCCAGGGCGCCGAAATCCTGAGAGATTGTACTTCATTTTGAATGCGAGACTTTAGGCATAGAGCACGTTTGCCCTGCAAGCCCTCGTAGGTTAGCTTGGACAGACTACAGGCCTGCGGAGCCTGAGACCTGGGTTCGAATCCCAGCGGGGGCGTCCCGATTATCGGTATCAAACCCTGCCGCTCGGCCTGTTCATCATCACTTCCAAGAGTAGGCACCGTACTGATAGGACGGTCGAACCGAGCAGGTTCGCCTATTTCCAAAGTTTATAACAGACCACATAGGGATGAGATCATGCCACGTATCGAGGGCGTAAGTCACCTCGGTCCTGTTCGATCAAGCAGCCTTCGCCCAACGTTGAAGTGAGGTGCAGGCCCCGTTGCGAACGCGCTCTCGAAGCACGGGCTACGCTCGTCAAGGCTGCGCGCCGCCGCGCGCCGTCCGGTTCTTGGCTCGATTCACGAGCCAACAGGTGGGCTAGTCGGCCAATCAATGGTGAACGCCTTTCCCGTCAGTTCTTGGTAGAGGGCTGCATTCTGGATTTGGAGATAGAACACCCCGTCGAGAAACTCCAGGGCCACGATGTTGAACGTGTTGTCAAGTAGGACCGACGTGACATCCGACTTCCGCAGGTCCTGCACTAGGGCCCTTAGCTTCGGATTCGGGTGGGCTCTTTCGCCGTAGATGAGCAGGTCGAGAACTCGGCGATTGGTGAATCGCTCCCTGTAGACGACCTTCCCGGTTTTCTTCTGGCGTCGCTCGTATAGTAATTCCGACTCTTCGTCGAGTTGGGCATTGATCTTTGCGCGGGCGTCAAGGAAGTATGTCTTGTGTGGACTCTCAACCGGTAGCCGCTCATAGAGTTGGGCCATCCGCCGCAGGCTTGTCGGGTCATTCTGCTTCAAGAGCCGGAGGGCAAGAATCATGGCATCAACTGCCTCCTCGTCGGGTCCGCGAATTTCTGCCTTGATCCGCTCTCCTATGCGCCCCGAGATGGTCACTCCTGAGGGCTTGGTGACCATGTCGTGAACGAACTTTCTGCGTCGGAGCCGATTGACTGTCTCATTGAAGAGTTGCATCTGGGATAGGTCTTTGGCACGCGGTTTCGGCGGATCGGTCACGAGGAACTCCCGCTGATGAGCGACTACACGCGCCGTCGTCTCTTCGCGCGGTGTCTCCGTTGCCTTTCTCGGGCCTGCATCCGCCTTCTAAGGGGCCCGTAGAAGGTCGTCCAGACGAAGAAGGAGCCTGCGTCGTCGTGCGAGCGAAAGGCCCTCTCGTCGAGAATCACCGCCCCCGAGGGGATGTCCCCAGGGTTCGGATTGATCACCATCTCGGTTCCGTTCCTGTCGGGGCTCCTGAATATGACCGCCCGAAGCGGTGCCCGCCGATCCTCGTAGCTCGGGCGCCCGCGCTTCGGGTACCACGGATTCCGGTGGCGATTGTGGTGACCTCGCTGGTTCATCTCGAAAAGGGAGAGCTTGCTCCCCTCCGGTCGGTGAGCCAAGTAGTGCGGGTCGGGTCTCATGACAGGGAAACGGAATCCCACCTGGACGATTGTCGTGAGAATCTGCCCGCACTTGGGGCAGGCGTACCGGCTCCAATCGAACGATGGATCGAGCGGCCAAGCGTACATGTCGAGCGCCTGCTTCGACCACGCCGCGAGGCCCTCCGCGGCCTCCGGACCATACGGGTCCACGTGTCACGCTAATTTCCGGGGACTTTAAAGAGGTAGCGGGAGGCATGACGAGGTGGCCGGGTTCCAAAGCATGGTAACGGGCCCGCCCTGCAAGCGGGTTTTCGCCCGTTCAAATCGGGCCCCGGCCACCTTTTCGTCGCGCGGGAGATGGACGGCACCCGCCAAAAGACTGTTGCCGGTGGGACCCCGAGCTTCCGAAGATGGCTCGGATCGGTCCCCGCTCCATGGAAAAGCCCAGATCGCGCCCACGGCCTTCCTATTGCGTCTGGGAGGTCTTTCCGTGGCGGTTTCGCGCCCATGGAGCGGGGAGCGGGGACTTCCGGAATGCGGGGCGGAATACTACTTGTCCGCTGCTTGAAGCACCTAGCCCCCGTGCGGCCCATCGTGGACCGTCGGATCGTCTTCGGCACCGGCACGGTCGTCAGCAGGATGGCCCACCACTACAACGGCCACCACGGCACCTTCGAGGCCTGTCCGAGGTGCCAGTGGGAGCCGGCGGCGCGCTGGGAGCAGGGCGCGAGCTTCGGGGTTCTCGTCACGGACGGGCCACGGGTCGTCGAGGTGTCGGAGACCGCCCGAAGCTCCTGGTGCCGTAGTGGGGGCGTTTCCGATAGTCCGTCCGCTCCCCAGCGGGGGCGTCTTCCTCCAGTCCTCGCCGAGTCATCTCGAAAAGTGTTGCTTCCATTATGGATTGGAGTGGAGACTCTCAGCACCTTTGGGAGTTTTATCGGTACCAGGACGTCCATCCGATACCAGGTCGTGAGCAATGAACATGCATTCTTCGACTCATCTGAAGGCTTAAGTCACGGATTGTCTGGAGCCCTCGATGGCCTCCACCTTGGAACTGGCCCTCCTCGCGGTGGCCCTGATTCTGAACGGACTGCTCGCGGGAGCTAGCCTCGACAAGGCGATCACCCAGCTTCCTGCCCGGAGAAAGATCGGACTTCGGGCGATGGCCGAGTACCATCGGGCGACCGACCTCGGCCCCGGCCTGTTCTTGTACCCGATCTTGGGCCTGGGCGCACCCTTGCTCACATGGGCCGCGGCGGTGGCTCTCTTCCAAGGAGGAGATGTCTCCTCAGGTGTAATTCTTCTGATTGCCTTGGGAGCGGTCCTATCGATCGGCCACGTCATCACGACCGCGATGGCGGCCCCGAACCTCCTTCGCCTGCGAAAAGGAATCCTCCCGGAGAAAGAACTCGGCGAACTGTATCAACGCTTCGGAAGATGGTCCGGGGTGAGATCGCTTCTCCAAGTGTTGACGTTCGTGGTCGTGGTCATTGCGGCGGTTTCGGCCCTGTGAGTTCTCGTCCACTGCGGCCGGAGGGCCGGCTCACATCAGCCCGAGGGGGCCGAGTTTCTCCGGGAGATACGTGTCGGTCACGTAGTCGAGGCCGTACTTGGCGAGCGCCTGTTGTTCCGCCTTCTTGTTGAGCTGAAGCATCGCCTGGATCTCGGTGCGCCAGAACTCGTCGTTGAAACGAGGATCCGTCATCTCTGCGTTCAACGCGCCGATGTCCCGCGGGGTGAGGGCGTCCGTGGGCAGCTCGTAGTTCAGGATGTCGCTCGCGGTGATTCCGACGAACTCCGCAGTCGGCGTCGCCAGATACTCGGAGATATGAGCGGTCTTGATGGCTCCGTAGGCGACCGACGCATGAATTCGGAACGACCAGGGATCGCCGTCCGTAAACGTAGCCACATTAATTTTCAACTCCTCATTTAATCTTTTCAATAATCGGCGTGTACTTCGGCTGGGCTGACCTTTGAGGTGCACGAGGATGCATTTGGCGTCCTCATCGAAACCGTTCTCCACGAGGCGGTCGAACATACCTCCGGTCTCGATCGCGAGGATGAACTTCGCGTCCGACTCGACCAGTTTCACCTTTTCTTTCTCCACATTGTAAGGGATCGTGTAACCCGCATCCCCGACGTCGTCGCGGCAGTTGATCCGCTTGCGATCTCCGTTCCGGGTGATCTCCTCGAGGGTCAGGTTCCCGATCACGCTGGCCCCGCTCTCCTCGGGCCGAAGCTTGAAGTCCTCCCGGAGGAGCTGCGTGATCACCTCCAGGTCCTCCGCCAGCAGGTTCGACTCCTCTTGTGCGTGGAACTTCGCGATGTCCCAGCCTTCGGAAATGTAGTACATCTCCCGCAGCGTCGACGACTTGCTATCGCGGATCATGTCCCGGATGAACTCGAGCACGTGCATCGTGCGGAGCAGCATGAGCGCGCCCTTCAACTTCTTCGCGCTCCGTACGCCCATCAGGCTGCCATACTTCCATACCGCATGCTTCGAATCGAACCGGATGTTCGCCTTGGTCCGGAGCGGGATTTTCATCTTCGGGATCTGGCCGCCATCGAGTTCCTCGTAGATCTCCTCGGCAATCCCGTAGAGCGCGTCGACCGCCTTGTTCGACAGGGCGGCACCCGCTTTCGGTTTCTTACTCATCCTCGAGCGACTCCTCCGTTTCGTCGTAGTCGATCTCGCCTTCTTCCTCCGCCGCCTCGGGCACAGCCCCCTCCTCGCCCTCGAACTCCGCGTAGTTCAGTTCCCAGTCGCCGGGCAGAGGTTCGGCGCCGATCACGAGGCCCGGGTTGATCCCGCTCACGTAGACGTCGGATTCATCATACTCGGCCTCATCGAGTCCATCGAGGACAAACGAAATGGAGGCCTTCGTGACGCTGTCGATCCGCTTGAGCTCCCAGGTGATCTTGCCGTCGTCCCGGGCCTCGGCAGGCTTCGGGTCCATGGACTTCGCCTCCATCCCGCGAGGGAGGAGCAAGTGCAGGTTCAGCTTCTTTCCCGCCGAGGTGAAGTTGTGGATGTTGATCGTGACCGAGTGACGTTTCAGTTTCTTGTCGTACGCGATTTGCTCGTCGATCCAAACGACACCCATGATTTTCGTAATCGTCGCGTCCAGAGTCGGGATCTTTTTGTTCACGATTTTCGCGGACTTTTCCGCGATTCGCGGGAGGATGAGCTGCACGATTTCGAATTTCTCTTTCGTCTTGGCTCGGTGTTCTTTTTTCGTGAGGTGCGTCTTCAGGCGGCGTCCGCCCTCTTTGAGGGCGAGGCCGAGCTCCGTCATGATTTCGTCGGCGGTTGCAACGGCTTCCTTGGCCTCGGATGTGTAAGGGACCTTTGTGGAGCACACGTGAACGAGGATGATGGCCGGGCCGAAGGGAAGGCCCTGCCCGCCCCTCTGTTCCAGGCCATATCGCCTCCAGTCCACGTTCCCCACGGACTGGGTCAGCGCGCAGCCGCCGGCTTGGTACAGCAGGGGGACCCGGTTCGCGAAGCGCAGCACCTCGACCGGCTGGTCCGGGGGCAAATCCCCTCCGTAGACGATCCCGATCTCGACTTGGAACGGGTTTCCCGAATACACCGCGGGATCGCGGGTCAGAGGAGGCGCATAGAACTCGGGCCTCAGACTCCCGAGGACGTTCTTCAGGCCTCGCTTGATGAGTCGTTCCCCAATCGGGCTCAGGCAGTCCGTCGGCGGTGACATCAACTTGGCCGATTGCATCGCGTCATGGAGGGCCTTCGCCTGTTCGAGGACGATGGACTTCGGTTTCGTGTCGGGGTCGAGTCCCGCCGTCTCACAGATCTCCTTCGCGACTCGAGAAGAGACCCGGACGAACTCTTCTTCCAGGAAGGCCGCCAGCTTGTACGATTTCGTCTCCTTCATCATCGCCATCAGGGTCCCGAGCTCAATCCCGTGGGGGTGCGGCGGGATCTCCTTGGTCTTCGGCGGGAGGTCTTCCGTGGCGCGCTCGAACGTGATGTCGTCGCCCTCGGGCGGTCGGTAGGTGATTCGCGCGTGCGGATTCACGATCGCGGTGGCCTTGAGGTACTCCGGAACGGACTGCTTCCCCGCGATGTACCGGCCCTTGAGCGGAATCTCGACCCGGGTTCCATGCGCCCGCTCCCATACCACGAAGTCCTCTTCGACCACGTTGGGCCGGTTCTTCTTCGTATCCAGGATCAATTCGATTTCGTAGGCGACGTCCTGTTCGGCGACTTTCGACCGGATCTTCGTCGGTTTTCCGGTCGTGATCTGCCCGTACATGACGGCTCCGGAAATCCCGAGTCCTTGTTGGCCCCGCCGTTGGGCACGGCTGAAAAATCGGGAGCCGTATAGCAGCCGCCCGAAGACGTTCGCCACTTCCTTCTTCACGATCCCCGGCCCGTTGTCTTCGACGACGACGAGGAACTCGTCCTTCTCCACCTTGCGGACCTCGACGAAGATATCGGGGAGGATATCGGCATCGGCCGCAGCGTCAAGTGAATTGTCGACGCCCTCCTTCACGGCGGTGAGGAGCGCCTTAGTCGCCGAGTCGTATCCGAGGATCTGCTTGTTCCGCTCGAAGAACTCGGAGACGCTGATCTCGCGCTGCTTCTTCGCGAGTTCCTCCGCGATCGAGATGGCGGGCATGGCATCACGGGTGGGCGGCGGTGAGAACGCGGGGCGTTCCCATCCCTTGGCCCCGCATCTTAGGGAGTTCCATTTAAGGTTTCCTGACCAACTGTGATGGGACGATTCTATGGAGGGAGACGGATAAACGCAAGCGGCGGGGGTGTGCGAAAGTGCCAACGCCGGAGGCGCTCAGTCCTCGAATACGGCCCCGCACTTCGGGCACTTCGCGTCCGTCTCTTCCACGTCGGCGCCGCAGTTCGTGCAGGTGAACGCGGTCGCCTTGGCGGCCTTACCGCCGAACGTCAGCGGGGGCTTCGCGCGCTCCTTCGGATCCTCCGTCGAGGTCTCTTTCGCCTTCTCGGTGGAGCGGGCCAGCGCTTTGGTCCGAGCCTCCCGCTGGCGGGTCGTATACCACCACAGGAAGAGGATCGCGAAGTATGTGACGACCGCGAGGATGGTGACCTGGGAGAGCCCGGTCACGTACAGGAAAAAGCCGTAGAACGTCCAGCCAGACGCGGTCAGGGGGCCGAGGTCGGGTCCCGCGTACGTCCAGTTGGAACGGTGGTCCGTCACCGAAAACGCGTATCCGTAGATGGAATCTCCGAGCGTCTGGTTGACCACGAACCAGCTCCCGGTTTTCGTGTTGTTCGAGCTGGCGTTCGCGCCGAGGTACGTCATGGGAAAGGGCCGTCGATCGAAGTCGTTGATTCCCCGGACGACGGTGAGATTCAGGAACACGCTGTAGTTGCTGGGTGTGTTGCTCGCCGCGGTGGTGAGCTTCACTTGGAACAAGAAAGATGTTCCGGGCGGGGCGCGATACGGACTGACCGTCCCATTCGTGAGGGCCATGGGGCTGGTCGACAGGTCCGTAAAGCTCTGGACCGGGATGGGCTCTTTCTGGGCAAGCAGCGCCCCCGTCGACATGGCCGCCGCGAGGACGATCGCGATGAGGAAGACGACGACCAGGTTTTCCGCGAACCTCCGCAGCTTTCGCTCCCCGAGCCAATATGGGACTACGAACGTGCTGACCGGCATGAGGAGGATGACCAGGCAAGCGAGCGGGCTCAGCGTGAGGATGTACAGCTCGGCGACGATGACGCCGAGGAGGACCAGGTACGTGATCCGGAACCACACCGTGGCTCGGAACTTCTGGAACCACGTCCGGAGGGAGACGAGAACTTCCTCGCGGGTCACGGGACGCGGCGATGCGGGCGCCTGATAAATAGGTATGCCGCTACCCTGGAGGGAGCGTTCTCGCGGCTCACTTCCACGGCCGAACCTTCTTATAGACTGGTCAAAATAGTGCGGGCCTTCCGCGGGAGGGCGTCGGGTGACGAAGCTCGTCGTGGCCATTGGTGGCAATGCGCTTCTGCCGCCCGGTGGCGGTGACGCGGCGGCCCAGCGCCGTCGAATCGAGGAGACGAGCGCGCGCCTCGCCGACCTCCTGAAAGAAGGCCACGACGTCGTCCTGACGCACGGGAACGGTCCCCAGGTCGGCAACATCCTGCTGCAGAACGAAGAGTCGCGCCACATCGTCCCCGCGATGCCGCTCGACGTGTGCGGGGCGGAGAGCCAGGCCCAGATCGGCTACCTGCTCTCTCAGGCTTTGCGGAACGAATTCGCCGCCCGCAACATCCAACGCGGTGTCGCCTGCGTGATCACCCAGGTCCTCGTGAGCGCGGATGATCCCGCGTTCGCGAACCCGACGAAGCCAATCGGGCCGTACTACGCCCGAGAGGATGAGATCGTCGTGAAGAAGGCAAAGGGCTGGAAGATGGTGTACGACCAGCGAGGGGGTTGGCGCCGAGTGGTCCCGTCCCCCCGGCCCGTCGAGGTCGTCGAAGCGGAGGAGATCCGACAGCTCGTTGCGGACGGCGACGGCCGGCTCGTCATCGCCGCGGGTGGAGGCGGCATCCCGGTCGTCCGTCGAGACGGGAAGCTCGTCGGCGTCGAAGCCGTGATCGACAAGGATCTGGCAGCCGCGGCCCTGGCCCGCGCGATCGGGTGGACGCACCTCGTGATCGCGACAGACGTGCCCCAGGTCGCGCTGGATTTCGGGAAGCCCTCCCAGCGGTTCCTGGACCAGCTCACGGTCGCGGAGGCGAAGAAGCACCTGGCTGCGGGACAGTTCCCCCCCGGGGGCATGGGACCGAAGATCGAGGCCGGGGTCGACTTCCTCGAGCGCGGCGGGGAACACGTCGTGATCACGGATCTCGCTCACCTCGTCGCGGCCGTCGGCGGAAAGGCGGGGACGCGCCTCGTCCGTAAGTGAGCCGAAGGGTTTTCTCCGCAGATCGCGTTCGCGGCGCGTCGATGGCGAAGGTCCCGAAGCGATGGTTTGAGGATTTCTTTGGAGCGGATTACCTCGTCCGCTATGTCCACCCGGAGACGGACGCCCAGGTCGAGGCGATCGACAAGATCCTCCATCTGCGGAAAGGGAGCCGGATTCTGGACGTCGCGTGCGGGTCCGGCCGCCACACGATCGGGCTGGCGAAGCGCGGGTACCGCATGACGGGTTTCGATCTCTCCCGGGCGCTTCTCGCAGAGGCCCGCAAGTCCGCGCGTCTCGCTCAGGTGAAACCGACGTTCGTCGAGGGCGACATGCGACGCCTCCGGTTCACGAACGCATTCGACGCCGCGATCAGCATGTTCACGTCGTTCGGCTACTTCGACGCGCCCGAAGAGGACCGCGAGGTCCTCCGGGGAATCGCTCGGGCGCTCCATCCTCGCGGAAAATTCCTGATGGAGATGTTCAAGTTCGTCGAGGGCGACATGCGACGCCTCCGGTTCACGAACGCATTCGACGCCGCGATCAGCATGTTCACGTCGTTCGGCTACTTCGATGGGCCCGAAGAGGACCGCGAGGTCCTCAGAGGAATCGCTCGGGCGCTCCATCCTCGCGGAAAATTCCTGATGGAGATGTTCAACCGGGACAGCCTGGTCGCGAGCCTGCCGAACCAGTCCTGGCAAGCTCGGGACGACGGAACGGTCGTCCTCGAGGACGCCTCGTTCGACCTGTTGCGGGGGCGGTTCGAGACCCGGCAGGTGATCCTGGACCGCAAGGGAACGCGGGAATTTACCGCGTCCGTGCGGGCCTACACCTTGGCAGAACTGAAGGAGATGCTCGATTCCGTGGGACTGTCCCTCCATCGGGTGCTTGGAGGTCTCGACTTGTCGCCATACACCGCGAGGTCCCGGCGGATGGTGCTGTACGCGGTGAAGGGTCTGGAGCCCGAGGGCATCCGGACCGTGTGGTAACACCGTCGCGGACTTGGGTTGAAAAGTTTTTAGAGGTCAGACCCACTCGGTTCGTCATCGAATGACGATCGAAGAGCAGATCAAGGCGGCCGAGGACGAGATCCAGAAGACGCCGTACAACAAGGCGACACAGCATCACATCGGCCGGTTGAAGGCGAAGCTGGCTCGGCTCAAGGATGAGCAGGAGACGCGGCGCCTCAAAGGGGGCGGCGGTGGACCTAGCTATGCCGTCAAGAAGAGCGGGAATGCGACCGCCGGCCTCGTCGGATTCCCGTCCGTCGGCAAGTCGACGTTGCTCAATCAGATCACGGACGCGGACAGCGCGGTGGCCGCGTACGACTTCACCACGCTGGACGTGATTCCCGGTCTCCTCGAGCATCGGGGCGCGAAGATTCAGATTCTCGACATGCCCGGGCTGATTCGCGGTGCCTCGAAGGGCCGCGGTCGCGGGAAGGAAGTCCTCTCCGTGGCCCGAGGGTGCGATCTGATTCTGCTGATGATCGACGTGTTCGAGACCCATGTCGATGTCCTCGAGGAAGAGCTGCGGTTGGCGGGGATCCGGCTGAACGAACGTCCTGCCGACGTCACCCTGACGAAAGCGAACCGCGGTGGCCTTCGGGTCAACGCGACGGTCAAGCTGACGAAGCTAGACGAGGAACTGATCGCAGACATCTGCCGGGAGTGGGGGTACCTGAACGGCACGATCGTCGTCCGACAGGACATCTCGGAGGATCAGTTGATTGACGTGCTCGCCGGGAACCGCGTCTACGTGCAAGCGTTGGTCGTCGTGAACAAGATCGATCTCGTTTCGTCCGAGTACGTGAAGGCGCTCCAATCGAAGTTGCCGGGTTGGAAGCTCGTCCCGATTTCCGCCGAGAGGGGCGTCGGACTGACGCGCCTCAAGGACGAGATTTACGAGGCGCTTCGGTTCATGCGCGTCTTCCTCAAGCCGCAAGGGAAGGAGGCGGATCTCGCGGACCCCCTCATCGTGAAGGCCGGCTCCGACGTCGGAATGGTGTGCGATGCGATCCACCGCGATTGGCGCAAGCGCTTCCGATATGCGAACGTCTGGGGACCGTCCGCCCAGTTTCCCGGGCAGAAAGTCGGGTTCGACCACGGCTTGCAGGATTCGGACATCCTGACGATTGTCCTTAGGAAGGGATGAGGCGGGTTCACACTCGGATTCCGCGATGTTCGATAACGGCCCCCACGAGAGCGAGCCCCATGCCGAACAGCCCCACGGAACCCTGAACGTCACAAAGGGCGACATGGAACCATCCGCTCCGGTTGAACCAGAGGACCGTGGCGCAAGCAACCCCTCCGAGTGGCGCGAACCAAAGGGTCGCCGCGGCGACCAGACGGGCCTCCGGCCGCTTACGATAGATGAGTACTCCGAAGACGAGGACGAGGCCGAAGGAGAGTACGCCGAGGACCGAAAAGGGGAAGAAAGTCGAGATCGTCCCCGCGAGGCCCAGTATCCCTCCAGTGCCTATGAGCGTCCCAGCGAGCTGATCGGCGTCCACAAGGGAGACCTCACGACTCGAGCCGGTGCATCCGCCGCAAGTCGCCTTCGAACGGCTTGAGGTCCCGCGGGATCGGAACGCCCGCGAGCTCGACGTTGAGGGGGAGGCCTTCGTCCCGTTTTCGCTTCCAGACATCTGCGTTGAAGGCGACCAGTTTGTCCGTGAAGTCCGCCCGCGTTCCGGGGATTCCGTCTCGCGGCTTCGGGAGGGCCTCCGCATGCACGCTGCCGCCGTACACGGACCGCCAGATCTTGTCCGTCGAAAAGGGCGCGATCGGCGCGAGGAGTCGTAACAGATCCCGGAGGCAGGCATGGAGAGTCCATCGCGCGCCGGTGTCGCCCTCGTACGCCCGGGCTTTCACCATCTCGACATAATGCGGTGCGAACAGATTCCATAGGAACTCCCGGCATCTGTTCGAGGGCAGGAACAGGTTCAGGTCCTCGTAGGCTCCGCGCGAGACGTCGATCAGTCGGTTCAGTTCGGCGAGGATCCATTCGTCCGTGGGAAGAACCTTCCCTTCCTTCGGCTCCTCGAAGGACGAGATGAAACGGGCGACGTTCCAGAGCTTCGTGACGAATTTCGCGGCCCCGCCAACCTTCGCCTCGCTGATCCGGAAGTCGTCCCCCGGGTTCGTCTCACTCGCGACGAAGATGCGCATTGCGTCGGCGCCATGCTTCTTGATCAGAGGCCATGGATCGATGACGTTCCCCAGGGTACGATGCATCGCGCGGCCGCGGCCGTCGAGACCGAGGCCGTGGATGAACACCCGGTGGAACGGTTTCGATTGCCGGACGAGCCAAGATTTGAGCGTCGAATAATACAGCCAAGTGCGAACGATCTCGCGGCCTTGGCACCGTAAGGACACTGGAAAGTTCGCCTTGAAGAATGCCGAATCGGACCGATATCGCGTGAGGTAGAGGTTCGACACACTCGAGTCCATCCAAGTGTCGAAGACGCGGTCCTCGCCCACGAACTCGCTGGATCCACATTTCGGGCACTTCGAGAACGGTGCAGGGTCCTTCCACGGTCGGTAGTATTTCCCTGGAGGTGGCGCGAGCGTCTCGCCGCACTTCTTGCAGTACCAAAGTGGGATCTCGGTGTGATAGAACCGACGCCTGGAGATCGGCCAGTCGATCGTCAGGCTTTCCGTCCAGTCGAGGAGCAGCTGCCGATGCCGCAGCGGACGGAATTCCATCTCGTGCGCGAGGCGCTTCAGATCCTCTCGGAATTCGAGCTGCTTCAGATACCACGCGTCCGAGGAGATGAACTCGATCGGGTTCAGGGACCGCGAGCAGATCGGCGTCTGGTGCTGAATCGGCTCGACCTTGTCGAGAGCACCGCGGACTCGGAGCTCGTCGATCGCCTTCTCACGAGCGGCGTCGACTTTCAGGCCTTTCAGGAAGCCGGTCGCCTCTGTCATCCGGCCTGTCTCGTCGATGGCCTTGAGAGGATCGAGACGCAGCTCGCGAAACATGGCGAGGTCGACCATGTCCCCGTACGAGCAGACCATCGCGGCCCCGCTCCCGAATTCGGGCTTCGCGCTCGGATGCGGGACGATGGGCACCTCGTGACCGTAGAGGGGCACGCGTGCCTGCTTGCCCTGCAGCGGGCGGTATCGCTCATCGCCGGGATGGACCATCACGGCACGACAGGCCGCGAGGAGCTCCGGTCGGGTTGTCGCGATCTTGATCTCGCCACCCGAGGAAAGGGGGAACTTCATCCAAACGAGGCTCGACGCCCGGTCCTCGTATTCGATGTCCGCCTCGGCGAGGGGCGTTTCGCATACGGGACACCAGAAGGTCGGGCGTTCTCCGCGGTAGAAGAGGCCCTTGGGCCACAGCTCTAGGAAGATCGCTTGGCTGAATGCGCGGTATTCGTCGGAGTCCGTGTAGTATACGTGGGCGAAGTCCGCGGACATCCCGACCCGGACCGCAAGTTCGAGGAGCCCGTTCCCAATCGCTTCGATTTCCTTCCGGCATTCCGCGATGAACGCCTCCCGGTCCCACCGGTGGAGCGGCTTCCCCGTCTTCCTCTCGACCGTCCGCTCGATGTTGATTCCGTTCCGGTCGAGCCCGAACGGAAACAGAACTGCACGGCCGAGCATGCGCTGCGCCCGCGCGAGCATGTCGATCATCGAATACGCCATGACCGCCCCGACGTGCCACGAGCCGCTCGGATAGGGCGGAGGGGTGTCGATGACGTAGATGGACTGCCCGCGGGCAGGAGCGAATCGGTAGAGATCCGGCTCCGCCTTCCACATCGCGAGGATCCCTTCCTCGAACGAAGGCTCCCAGGCCTTCTCCTCCAGCGTCGGGTCTCCCATGGATCGGCCGTCGAGAGCCGAGGGGTCCATAAAAGACTTGTTCCGTGCATTCGTGTTCTTTCAGGGAGCTCCCATGGCAACGCCGAAGAAGCCCCGCGAGATACCTCTACATAGAGGTACGAAGATCGGATGACGATCGACGTTCGGCTGCGGCTCGTGGAGGACAAAGATCTCCCGATTTTCTTCGAGCAACAACGGGACCCGGACGCCGTCCGCATGGCGGCGTTTACGCACAAAGACCCCGCGGATCGAAGGGCGTTCAATGCACATTGGGCCAAGATCCGGGGCGATCCGCGGATCACGATTCGGACTGTTCTGGCCGGAGGCCGCGTGGTCGGCAACGTCGCAGCGTTCGTCGACGACGTGTTCGGAAAACAGGAGGTGACGTACTGGATTGGAAAGGAATTTTGGGGCCAAGGCATCGCCACGAGGGCGCTCTCTCGATTTCTGACCGAGGTCACGAAGAGGCCCATCTATGGCCGCGCCGCCAAGGACAACGTCGCCTCCATCCGGGTGATGGAAAAGTGCGGCTTCCGGGTTACGGGCGAGGACAGAGGGTTCGCGAATGCACGCGGCAAGGAAATTGAGGAAGTCATTCTGGAACTGAAGGGACCCGAGGAAGGGGCACCCTGAGCAGGACGCGGACGCCGATGGAGTGTGTGCGGGCTCTCTCACTCGATGTACCGCAGCGCCTCCGCGGGGGGAATGCGCGAGGCACGGATGGCCGGTTGCGCGGTGCTCGCGATCGCGGCAATCGACGCCACGCCGACGATGAGGAGGAGACGAGTCCAGGGGATACTGAACACGACGATGTCCGCGAAATACACCAGGTAGACCTTGTATGCGAAGACGATCCCCAAGGCGACCCCGATCCCGACACCGAGGACCGCGATCAGCGCGATCTCGAGCAGGAACACGTAGAGAACCATCCGACGGGTGAAGCCGATGGCTCGAAGCGCACCAATCTGCGTGCGACGCTCGACGACCGCTCGGAGCGTGATCACGGCGAGTCCCGCGATCCCGACGAGGAGGCCGATGCCGAGGTACGCCTCCATCAACGTGAGGACCTGCTGGGACGCGTCGAAGGCTCGACCGATCTCTTCGCGGATGTCGATCGTCTGCAATCCGTAGGGGAAGAAGACGCGTTCGAGATCGGCCCGGAAAGCGCCGACGTCGGCGGTCGGGTCCATTTGGAAGAAATATGCCGTGTACCGCTCCTGGGCCGGGAAGACGGCCCGCACGACATCCTGGTCCACAAAGACGCCGGACGTGAACTGGAGCGCCTGCTCCAGGACGCCGACGATCGTCAGGTCGACGGTGTGTCCCGCGCCATCGAGCGCCCGAATCCGATCCCCCGGGACTACCCGAAGGCGGCTCTCGTCCGGCACGAACTGGTTCGGCCCTGCGGCGCTGCGGTCCACGATGGCGAGGCTGTGGTTGTACCGGAGGGAGAGCCAGACCGACTCCCGGGACGTCAAGTCCTCCCGCAGGCCCGTCGACTCATTCACATACGAAGGCAGGAAGCTCGTGAAGCCATACCCGTTGCTCCGGAGCAGGAAATTGTCGACGCCCCAGAGCGTGTAGTCGTACGACCGGTTCCCTCCAACCGATTGGACCTTCGCGGGCAACACACTAGCGCTCGACACCCCGCTCCACCCGCCTAGGAACAATCGGTCGCTGAAGTTTTGCTGCAACATCTGGCGGAAGTTCGGGATCTCGCCGTATGAGGTCGTGTACGCGATCACGTCGTATCCGCCGGACTGCTGCCGCACGAACGTGTCGAGGCTCGAGGCCTGGAGGCCCTGGACCATCGAGATGAGGGTGACCATGAAAAGGATGAGGGCGAACATCGCGACGGTCATCCCGGTTCGAAAGCGCTTCTCGGTCGGGTAGGAGACCGCGGTCGTCAGGACCGGCCGGCCCGCCCCGCGGCTGGCGCGTCGCAAGAGGGCGCGCAGTACCTCACTCACGTTGAACACCGCGATCAGGATGCCCGAACCGACGAGGATGATCCCCGTCATCACGAATGCGACGGACACGTTGTCCGTCCGCTGGTTGAGGAGGCCGACGGGAGTGAGGATCCAGGCGAGGTTGAAGAGGGACGCCAGGGTCAGCGCGATGCGCGCCCATCCCCGGGAGGCCGCTGCGACTCCGAGACCGATCGCGAGCACCGGTGGCCCCGGGATTTTCCCGATTCCCGTATCCGTGAGGAAGCCCCAGGCCGTGAGTGCGAGGCCGGCAAGGCTCGTGAGGATCCCGGCGATGAGGACGTCGCGTGATTGCTCCGGCGTCCCAGGCTCCGGCAGGTCCCGGATCGCACGGACGATGTTCAGGCGGCTTACGCGCCAGGACGCGAGGAGGATTGTGACCCAGGTGAGCGCGGTCCCCGCGACGAAGGCCGTGATGACGGACGTGGGATCGAAGTGGAACGTGACGACGACGTCACCGTGCGGCACCAGTCGGTCGAAGAAGTAGATCATCACGTATCCGAGGCCCAATCCGGCGAGGGCACCGAGCGCCGCTGCGACGATCGCGTAGAACGTCCCCTCGAGCGCGAAGGCGGTGAGCAAGTCTCGGCGGAGGAAGCCGACCGCGCGGGCGATCACCAGTTCCGGCTTGCGCTCCTCGGCCAACATGACGAAGATGTTCACGATCAGGAGAATGCCCGCGAGGATTCCGAAGGCGCCCATGACCAAGAAGAGCTCCGTCGCGGCGCGACCGATTTGGACCGCCTGTGCGATTCCGCTCGCCTTCGCATCTTGGACGCGGAGGGCCAGATGGTGGCTCGCGATACTGAGACGGAGATCCTGTGTGACCTGGTCCGAGACCGCGACACCCTCCACGACCCCGCCGACATTCGAGACCCGGATCAGGTTGATGGAGCCATTCTCGTTGAACGCGGATTGCGCGCTCCGGAGATCCATGAAGAGGATGGCCCGTCGTTCATACGAGGCGGTACCCTCATCGCGGACGATGTCTGCCACCGTGGTGTGGACGAGCGTCTGGTTCGTTGTCCCGTAGAACAGGGTGAGGTTCTGACCTGGGGTCGCGTTCAGGTCGGCCGCGGCACGAGCGTTCGCGAACACGTCGTCCGGTCGGAGCGCGCCCGTGTCGAGCGACCGTCCGTCGCGCGTCGTAAGCGGACCGAAGGCCCTTTCATACGAGGCGTTCAGCCCCATGATCGTGATCTGCTGGTTTCCCTTGTTGCCCGCGACGTTTCGGACCGGCATCACCTTCAGCAAGGTGGGAGCGATTCCGTCCACCGGGCTTTTTGCGGTAATCAGGTCCGCGCGAATCTGGGTGAGGTTCGTCTCCGCGAACGAGAAGAGTTGGCCGCCGAACTCGTTCGAGACAATTTCGTCGATGGCACCGAGCCGGACATAGACGTCTTCGAGGAAGATGTAACTCAATGTATCGCCGACGACGAGGCTGGAGGAAATGACCGCCGTGCCGACGAGGAGCCCGAGGATCACGATGACGACCCGCGTCGTCCGGCGTCGGATGTTCCGCGCCGCGAGTCGTGCGAGGAGAGGCCGAGTGGCGAGCAGGAGGCCGGCTAGGACGATGCCGACGACGACCGCGAACAGGGCTATCTCCGGCACGGTCATGCGGCTCAGGCGCTCCGCGTCTCTTCGACGATCTGTCCGTTCCGCATCCGGAGGATCCGATGGGCCCGCGAGCTCACGATCGCATCGTGGGTGACGAGGACGAGGGTCTGCCGTTGCTCGCGGTTCAAGTGGACCAGGAGATCCATGATCTGCGCCGATGTCTCCGAGTCGAGGTTGCCGGTCGGTTCATCCGCCCACACGATTGCGGGGTCGTTCACGAGGGCGCGGGCGATCGCGACCCGCTGCTGTTGTCCTGCGCTGAGTTGTGCGGGTTTGTGTCCGGCCCATCCGTTGAGCTCGACCTGCTCCATGAGGACGAGGGCCTTTCGGCGGGCGTCCTTCGCGGGGACCTTCGCCACGAGAAGGGGCAGCTCGACGTTCTCGGCGGCCGTGAGGACGGGCAGGAGGTTGTATGATTGGAACACGAACCCCATCCGGCGAGAGCGGTACCGGCTTTTCGCATCGTCGTCCATGCCGGACAGAGAGACGCCCTCGATCTGAACGTCCCCGGACGTGAGGTCGTCGAGGCCCGAGAAACAGTTCAGGAGGGTCGTCTTGCCGCAGCCGGACGGACCCATGATCGCGACCATTTCGCCGCGCGGGATTTCGAGGTTCACGCCGCGAAGTGCGTGGACCGTCACAGGGCCGGAGTTGTAGGTCTTGTGGGCATCAATCCCGCGGATGATCGGCTCCTCGGCCATGGGCGCCGTTTCATTGAGGCGCCGCGTATATAGGGTTTCGGCCCCTGTTCGTCCCTAGTCCCGACGCGCCACGAAGACGTGCACTTTCCATGTGTCGTGCACGCCGTCGGATCGCATGAATGGCTGGAGCCGGTCGCCCAGTTCCTGATCAAACGCCGCCCGACGCTCGGGATTCATTTCTTTCAGCTCTCGTTCGTACCAACCGTACGACGCGGCGAATCGGACGAGTTCCTCAAGGCTGGCGAACCGGACCGGGAATTCCTTCTTCACCACCTCGCGATGGTCGAAGTCCGCTACGTCGAGCGCCTTGAAGACGGCATCCGGGTCGCCGAGGGCCTTCGCCTCCGGATCGGTTCGAACGAGGCGCACGGCCTCCCGCACCTGGGCGAGATCCTTCGACGGCGTCATCGTTCCGTGGATTCCGAGCAGTTCGCGGACGGCCGCGAAGGTCGGATTCGGCTCGGTCGGCCACTCGCTGAACACGAACCGGCCTCCGGGCTTCAGGACCCGGTGGACTTCTTGGAACACCCGGTCGTATCCCAGGGCGGGGACCCCGAGGTTGCTCGTCGCGCCGTCGAAGAGCTTCCCGCGGTACACGATGTTCCGCGAATCGAGCATCTCGAATCGGATGTTGCGAATCCCCGCGTTCCCGGCGCGGTACGACGCGACCGAGATCGCGTTATCGGCGAGGTCGATCGCGACAACGCCCTGCGGCAAGACGAGCGGAGCGAGGAGGCAGGCGAGCAGGCCGGTTCCCGTCCCCACGTCGAGAAACAGCTCGTTCGGTTTAGGGGCCGCGAGCCGGACGACCTCCCGGGCGATCGGCTCGAACCGTGGCGCGACATTCTTGTCGTAGGCTTCCGCCATCCGGCTGTACTCATCGACCCAGACGAGGGTCGCTTCGTTCGCGTTCATCCAGCCGGCGACGAACCGGACTGTCGCCCATAAAGGCATCGCGGCCGGAAGGGTTTATGCCGGATGGTCAAGTTGGGATGCCTGCGATGGAACTCGTCCCTCGTTACAAGGAGGAACAAGTCTTCATCATCGAGGCGTTCATCGTCCACTCGGTCCGCGAGAGCGGCCGGGACGGCGTGATCCTCGGACTGAGCGGCGGCATCGATTCGGCCTTGGTGGCGAAGCTCTGTGCGGACGCAATTGGCCCGGGGCGAGTCCTGGCGCTCGCCCTGCCCGATGGGAAGGGAGGCCGGGATCTCAAAGACGCGCGAAAGTTCGCGAACGCAATTGGAATTGAGTTCCGGATCGTGAACATCGGCCCGATCGCATCGGCCATGGAGAAACGGGTCAAGGCGTCCGAGGCCGATACCGTCGCCCGGGGCAATCTGCGCGCGCGGGCGCGGATGACGGTCCTATACTACGGCGCGAACACGGAGAACCGCGTCGTGATGGGGACCGGCAACAAGAGTGAGATCCTCATTGGATACGATACCAAATTCGGCGACGCGGGGGCGGACTTCATGCCGATCGGAGATCTCTACAAGACCCAAGTTCGCGAGATGGCCGCGCACCTCGGCCTCCCGAACGAAATCGTGGACAAGACCCCGACCGCGGGGCTTTGGCCCGGACAGACGGACGAGGGAGAAATCGGCATCACATACGACGAACTGGATCGTGTTCTGCTCGGGATCGAGCTTCAGATGGAGCCGGAAGCGATCGCGGAGAAGGCAGCCGTACCACTTGATCGCGTCCGGTACGTCGAGACCCTCGTTGCGTCGAGCGTCCACAAGCGCAAGATGCCGCTAATCCCGAAGCTCGGCGTGCGCACGGTCGGCTTGGACTGGCGGGAATGAGGCCCGGCGCTCGTTTAGGGCCGCGAGGAAACCCTCTCGATTGGTCACGTCGAAGATGATCTCCGTCGCGGATAGCCCGAATGCCTGCCAGAACTTCCGCGGCCGGCGCAGTCGAACGGACACGAGACCCGTCCGGCCCCCCGTCACGAAGAGCGCGGGTTGACCAAGAGGACGGTGGATGCCGAGGGGCACGCGCGTCCGACCCGCATCGTCCGCGCTGGTGATCGACTCGATGTCGGAGAAGGGAATCACGGCCCGGAAGTACCAACCTTGCCGGAGGATAAGGCGCGAACGGGTAACCCAATGCTGCGTGATCAAGGGGGAGACTGTGAACAGAAGGAAGTATGCCGCGAGGACAACTCCGAGGATGGCAATCGTGAGGCCTGGAAACGAGGGAGTGATGGCGACGGTGATTACGAGGAGGGCGATCAACCCCAAGAGAAAGAAGGTGCGGCTGATGACCTGGGCGCGGCCATATGCGAACGTGAGCCGCTTCGGCACAGGCCGGGAACAAGGGTCCCATTTGATAAGGGTGCGGTTGTGGGAATCCGAGCTTGAAAACGGCTTTGATACGGCTCGGATATCTCCGCGGACCTGGAGGGAACGTGGCCGATCCACGCGACCGAGGCCGTGTCGCTCCTAGCGTGAACATTTTATCCGGTCTCGACGGCTGCTATCATAAACGGACAAGAATAAAAGTCGGGCCATCGACACGCATCGATTGTTCCTCCCGGATTTCACAAACCTTTTTCTGGGGCTCCCCTGATACGGGCCTCCTCGTCCGCGAATTTCCTCCGGGGAAAACGCGTCGAGAACGAACCTTCTCGCTTTTAGGGGGAGCGGGGATCACATGGAAGAAAGCATCTTCCAACCGTATCTGGGCACTCGGACAATCTTCAAGATGGACCGGGAAATCCTGCGTCCCTCGTATATACCGGAGCGACTGCCGCATCGGGAGAGCCACATCGACCAACTCGCGCAGATCCTCGTGACGGCCCTGAAAGGGGAACGGCCGAGCAACGTCCTCATCTTCGGGAAGACGGGCAGCGGGAAGACGGCCGTCGTGAAGTACATCGAGAACGAGTTCCGCAAGGCCGACGGGGCGCGGATGGTCCAATACTTCTACCTGAACTGCGAGATTGTCGACACGCCGTACGGCGTGCTCCAATCAATCGGGAACAAGCTGATCGAGAACTTCCACCAGCGGATCCCTTTCACGGGCCTTTCCACGGACCGGGTGTACAACCTCCTCCGGGAGAAGCTCGACGAGGAGAAGCGCGTCGTGATCGTCGCCCTCGATGAGATCGACAAGATCGTCCAGAAGAACGGGGACGACATCCTCTACCAGCTCTTGAAGATCAACGACGACCTCTCGAAGGCCCGCGTCTCGATCATCGGGATCTCGAACGATCTCAAGTTCACGGAATACCTCGATCCGCGGGTGCGGTCCCGCCTCGCGGACGAGAAGATGGTCTTTCCGCCGTACAACGCGGACGAATTGTTCGACATCCTGTCCGAACGGGCCCGCCTCGCGTTCGAGAACGGGACCGCGGAGGACGGCGTGCTCCACCTGATCGCGGCGCTCGCCGCCCAGGAACATGGGGACGCCCGCCGGGCCCTCGACCTCCTGCGCGTGAGCGCGGAGCTCGCGGAGCGCCAAGGGGACGAGCACATCACGGACGAACACGTCCAACGGGCGAAGAACAAGATTGAGCTCGACACGGTGATCGAGGCGGTGAAGAGCCTCCCGACGCAGTCGAAGGTCATCCTCCTGGGAATCCTGTTGAACGAGGAGATCGGGAATCCGAAGCTCACGACGGGCGAGGTGTACACGACGTACCGGGAGTTGTGCCGCAAGACGGGCATCGTGCCCTTGACCCAGCGTCGCGTGACGGACCTCATCTCCGAGCTGGACATGCTCGGCCTCGTCCACGCCCGCGTCCGATCCTTCGGTCGGGGCGGCCGCACGAAGGAGATTCAGGGTTCCGTGCCCCCGCTCGACGTGAAAAGGGTCCTCGAGAAGGACGAGATCCTCGCGGAGGCTCGCGGCTATCGGCTCAAGGTGCAGACCACCCTGCTCTAGGGCGGCTCCTGTTCCTCCCATTCGGGAGAGTCGCCAGGCTCCTCTGGATGGGCTTGCGGCCCCTTCGATTTCCTCCAGGGCCACGGAATCCGTGGGAGGTGCGGCGACACGAACTTCGTCCACCCGCGGGCGGCATATTCCAGGATGAAGGGCAGGGCGACGAGGAACATGAGCGTGACGAGGAGACTGTCCCAGCTGTTCTTGGGAGCCTCCATGTCGCCCCAAGTCCTGCAACACGTGTCGGTGGGCTGAATAGTGAGCTTGACGAGCCCGAGCCACGGGATCTCGCCCCGGGCCCGTCCCTGGACGTCCTGCAAGCGGGGCATCGACGAGATCGGGTCGTAGTCCGCGTTGTTGTCTCCCTTCGTCACGTAGCCGGTCCGCTGGGCGAGCGGAAAACCCCCGAACTTGAACGTCAAGTCGAGGTTGTGCCGATAACCCATGTGTAGGATTGTCAGCTCCCGTAGGTACATCGGAACTTGCGTTGGTCCGGTCGCATTCTGCGCCAGCCAATCCGTCGTGGGCATCAGGAGGATGTCCGGGACATCGGCCGTCCCGTTCGCGTGGAGCGTGACGTACATGATCGCCCGATGGATGATAGGCGTCGCCGTTCCCGCGCGACGGAAGATGATCACGTCACCATAGTCGCCGTACGTCGAATAGCCGTTCGCCCGACCCTCGACGTACGTGATCACGGAGTCGCGGGTGGACGCGGCCTGCTGGAACACCATATCCCCGGTGTCGATCACGCCGAGGCTCGATGCCTCGTTCCCGTGCTGCATCGATGAGCTCTCCACGACGACGAGCGGCGGCCAGACGCCCGCGTAGAGGTACAACGCACCCAAGAACACGGCGACGATCAAGCCGGCGACGAGGGCGTCCCGGGCGAGTCCCTTCCAGAAACTCGTCGGTCGATCGTCCTCATCTCGGTCCCGCCGCGGCTCGTGGGCCATGCCGTCGTCTGCCAAGGGGCCACCGACTATAAACCCGCGGCGGCGGGCTCACAGGTCGAACGTCGCGATCGCACGACGAACCGGATAGGCGACGTTGTGGATCGGCACGGACGACCTCGTCTCCGCGAAATCGTCCAGGCGGCTCAGGGACGGCCGCAACTCTCCTTGCGGAATGCCTTTGTGGATGTGCCCATGGATCACGAGGGCGGGCCTCCGCCGAAGCAGGATCGGCTCGAGGGCCTTGCACCCAAGCTCGGGCCGCCATTCTTCCTTTTCCCCGCCCATCGTGACGTAGGTCGGAGGATAATGCGTGAGGAGGATGCGCAGGTCGTCCCCCGCGAGCAGGTCGTCCAGCACCCCAATCCGGTGGCGGTACTCCTCCGCGAGGTGAGGCAGGTTCTTCCGCTGCCACCAGGTCGGGCGGTCCAGGCATCCCAGGCTGCCGATCACCCGGACCTCCCTTCCTCCGATCGACCATCGCTCGGCCTCGTCCTGCAAGAACCGGACGTGATGCGCCGCCCCGAACCGGGCCACGTAGGCGGGGTGGTCATTCGCGTACTCGTTGTTCCCGAACACGGCCGCGATCGGCGCGGAGATCCGACTACGGATCGTCTGGAGGACCGCCCCGTACGCCTCCAGGTCGTTCCGGTCCGTCGTGTCGCCCGCGAGCAGGACCAGGTCGACGGGTCCGAGCCGGTCCAGGTCCGCGGCGACGGCCGCGAGGTTCTCGTGCCCATGGATGTCCCCGACGGCCGCGAGCCGCATCGGCCGTCGAACGCAGGCGGCGTCGATGAACCTTTCCGGCGGTCAGAACTCGCGGATGATCGCCTGACCGGTCGCCAGGTCCACGATCGGGAGTCGGGCGGGCGTCGGATCGATGTTCCGCATCTTCTGGTACGGCGTCTGGGCCTGCCAGGTCGACGAATTCACGAGGACGACGCCGCGGTATTGGTCCACGCCGACCGCGTGGACGTGTCCGGTGACGAAGATGTCGGGGATCTCGTCGATGATGAGGTGGTCTTCCGCCTCCGGGGCGATCGGCGTTTTCCCGCCGTAGATCGGCGCGAGGTGGCGCAGGCGGAGCATCGCCTTCATGCCGTCGAGCGGACGCTGATAGCTCAGTCCGGGGATCGCGGACACGAGGTCGTCCATGCTCCGCCCGTGATAGGCGAGGACCCGCACCCCCTCCAGGCTCAAGAGGCTCGGATTGCCCGCGAAGATCACGTTCGAATCGAACAGTTTCTGAATCGACATCGGGAAGGCGGGTTGCGGCTCGGCGGGCCGGACCGCGTCGTGGTTGCCGGGGAGCATGACCACGGCGAGCCGGTCCGGAAGCGCCGCGATCATCCGAGCGAGGGCCTCGTATTGACCGTAGATATCGTCGATCGTGAGCTCCTCGTCCTGTCGCGGGTAGACACCGATGCCGTCGACCACGTCGCCGCTGACGACCAAGTACCGGATGGATCGGGCGACCTCGTCGGCGCCGCCGAGCCACTCCGAGACCTTCGACCATTTCTCCTCGAGGAACGTCCGACTCCCGACGTGGATGTCGGACATGAACGCGACGCGCGCGTGGCCCGTAGTCCCCGGGAAGGGCTTCGCCGTCGGCAGGTCCGGCCGGACGAGGGACGCTGCGATGACGAGGCCTTTGGCGTTCACCGTCCCCACGACGCCGAGGACCTCGTCCGACACGACCGGTTCCTGGGCGACCGCGGATTCCGCGGGCAGGAGGACCGCGATGCGCTCCAACTCGTCCTCGAGCTCCAGGATCCGGTGCCCGTTCTTCGTGGTCCGGATGTCGGCGACCATTCCGATGATGCGCACCTCCCGCGTCGAACGCCGGGCTTTCGCGATGTCCTGGGCCCCCGCGAGCTCGCGGCGTTGGCGCAGCATGCCCCGGAGGACCTGAAACCGATGCCGAAAGTACCGGGTGAAATCTTCGAGGGTGCCCTCGCAGGTGGACCGACCCGTGATGTCTCGAAGGATCCGGACGTCGGGATGGCCGTCCGCGGCCTTCTCTCCAAGGCGCCGGAACGAGGCGGAGGGGGTCGCGACGACGGCAACGGGTCGGAGGTCCAGTGGCGTCCGGGGCCGGAGGGCCTGCTGCGCGATTTCGCCCGCATGCCGGATGTCCTCGAGGGTGACGACGAAGGGCGTCTCCGGGCAGGAGCGGAGGAATCCGTCCAGTTCCGCGATCGGGTCCCGCTGGACCAGGAGGAACTCGACCGCATCGGGTTCGAGCAGCGTGCCGCGCTCGCTTACGAACGCCAAAAGCTCCTCGCGCATCCGGGGCCCCATGGCCGACAGGTCCACAAAATACCTTCGTCGGCTTCACCCGAGTCGCCGAGAAAATTAAAGGCGATGCGGCGAATCGGGACGGCGTGCTGCGGGTTCGCGTCGAAGCACCGCGCCGTCCCACGGAGACGGAGGAGGCGGTGGGCACAGCCCTTCGAAATCTCTTTCCGGATTTGCAGATCGAATTCCAGGAGGACCGGCTGACGGGGACGACGGAGAGCTTGGAGCGCTTGCGGCAACGGATCCGGGATCAACGAATCCGGGATACGGCGCGTCGTCAACTCCTCGCGGGCCGCCGGGGGGACCGAACGAACGTGAGCTTGAGCAAGCAGGCCGCGTTTGTCGGGGTGGTGAACTTCGCGGCCGGGTCTCCGCTCGGGGACATCCTCGTGGAGATCGAAGCGGACGACCTGAGTGGTGTCATCGACCACGTCGCAGAGAGCACGGTCGATCGAAAGGGTTAGGCCGAGCGACCGCACCGGGTGCACGTGAACCGGCCCGAGTCGTAGCGGGCTTCAACCCATCCGCAAAAAGGACACTGGAACCGCACCGGCGGATAGCCGTACGGCGGCGGCGTGAAGGACGGCGTGTACTCCCGAGGAATCCTTCCCGGATCCCGGAACGCTGCGCCCGGCGATGCGACGGGTAGGCCCGGCGACCAAGAGCCGGCGGGAGGGCTCGGCGAGAGCGTCGGCGACACCGCGAAGGGGGGCGGGACTGGCGTCGCGAACGTCGTGGGAGGGGGTACGGTCGGGACACGCGTCGGGGGTCGGAACCGCGCCACGAGTCCCATCAAGTGGCGCCACGCATCGATCACGTACCAGACGAGGAACCCGGCGCCCGCGATCGCGAGGCCGATGAAGACGAGGGAGATGAGCGCTTCGAGTCCGACCCCGCCGATTCCTTCATAGGCGAGCGAGAGGGCATAGTCGTTGACGAAGTGCGCGAGAATGGCGGCTCCCACCCCGTGCCGCAGGAAGAGATAGCCGAACCCGAGGCCCGCGACCATGCTCGGGACGACTTTCCAATAGCCCCACCCCGGCGCATGCGCGAGCCCGAAGATCGCGGAGCTGGCGAACAGGAAGGCCCACCCCGCCACGAGGGCTTCTTTCGGCGAGTCGCGCCGCAGGACGCCGCCGATCAGGTATCGCCACGCCCCTCCGATGTAGCGGCCCGCCGATCCCGGGCCGTTGCCGGTCGCACCGCGGTTCACGTCCATGATGCGCAGCACGACGGATCCAACGGCCATCGGGAGGCCGATCAGGAGGAGTCGGAAGATGACCTCTTCGTAGACCCCGGCGTTCGCGAGTTCGAAGAGGAGGACCCAGGCGTTCTGGGGTGTGAGGTTGATGGGAGACGTCGGCTCGATACCGGCCAGGGTCAGCAGATAGATCAAGGCGACCTGGAAGAACGTGACCGCCATCCACACCTGGGCGATCGCGATCCAGGCGCTCCGACTCCGGAGACGGGTGCCAATGGATTCAATCGGTGCCTTGAAGGCACGGGATGTTTCCTTTCTCTCTCGGACGGCATGATACGCTCCGACGAGAAAGATCGCCGCCGCGATGAGACCGTAGTAGGAGAGAAAGAAGGTCTTGTCCTGGGACAGGATGACGACATAAGGCAGGGGGACCGGGATGTAGAGGACGACCGCGGCGTCCGTCGTCCAGGCGAGGCGCGCATTGTCGATTCCGACGTCGACGGGGCCCGAGGCGGCATCCACGATGAAGGCGATTTTGAGGTAGTATAGCCCCCGACTCGTCAGGCGCGCGTCCGCGCCGATCCTCCCCGTCGAGGTCCAAGGAGTCGGTCCGGAGTACGACAAGACGGCGATGGCGACGTTCGGATCGGGCGCCGAGTTCGAGCTGTCCACGGAGACGATCAATCGGCCCGACGTGAGCCCTCCGACGATCTGCAAATCGAGATGGACGCTGCCCGTGTACGGCTGGGATCCGCCGACGTTGAACGATTGCCACCAATAGCCGCGGGCATTGGTTCCGAACAACCTCATCTCGAGGAAGCCGTCCGGGTGTCCTCCGGAGGCCTGGTAAGACGACGTGGACGCCGTGCCCCAGGAGTCATGGGTCCAGTTCCCGCTGAACTCCATCCCGCTGTTCACTGTCTGGCCCGATTGGATGCCCTGGATGCCGGGCACGATGAGGGTCGGGCTCACGGCGAGTCCGGCGAAGTCCGTGAGGGCGAAGGCGACGAACGCGACGAGGGCCATGGTCCACAGGATCGACAGGACCGGCCGCATGCTGGATCGAGGTGGCGGCCGGGCCGCCCAGGCTCCCATCGGAAGACCGCATCGCGGACAGAAGTTCCCGCTGAACAACGTGCCGCATCGAGGGCATGGCCAGCCGACGGGAGCGGGCGGGGCCGCGAACGAGGTCGGCGACGCCGCCGCGGGCGCGCCACAACGGGGGCAGAAGCTGCCGTCGAATACCGCCCCGCAGCGGACGCACGTCATTCCTGCCAGACGAGGAGCACGCGCTATTTAACGCTGCGGTCAACTGGTTCGCCGCGCGCGTTTCGCCCCCCTCCGTCTCGTCAAGAAGGTTAATATCGCTCACGTCGGTTGCGCGGCCCTCCGTTCGAGAAGGCGGATCGGATCCCTCGAATTTCGGAGGACTGACGGAATGGAATACGAAGAGAAGGGCCGGCGGAACGTGGACGTGCAGTTCGAGACGATCAAGTCTGAGAAGGTGAACTTCGGGCGGAACAACTTCCTGGAGGTCGCGCGGAAACGGGCCAAGACCTCGGACGGTACGAACGAGTTCATCTCGGTCTCCCGCGGCTACTACCTGCCCGACAAGTCGGAGCGCTTCAAGCGCTCCTTGACGATTCCGGACGACCCGGAAATCCGAGCGTTCGTCGCGGAGAAGATTCGCACGCTCTGAAGCCAGGGACCCCTAGCCCGCGGGACGACAGCGGGTTTTAAGCGCTGAAGGGACCATGGGCGGAAGCCCTTTTGCACATGCATAAGGGGGGAGTATCAATCGCCCCACCGCTGAAGCGGGGCTTGGGCTATCTTGCGCTCGACCCCGACGACACCGTCCTCTCCTTCGTCCGGTTCCTAGCGGCGGCGCGGACTCCGTTCCTTTGGATGACGTCGGATCAGCCCCGGGCGACCGTCGACGGCGGGGACGTCCTCCGTGTGACCACGCTCCGCGGGATCGGGAACGTGGACCCGCGTCGGCTAAAAGACATTCGGGCCGCGGCCACGACGTTCTTCGATGAGCGCGGCCCAGGTGCGCTCGTGCTCGATTGTCTCGCACCCCTCGTCCTCCATTCCGGGGTCGAGCGCGTCCTCCGGTTCGTCGACGACCTTCACGAGGAGACCGCGATGCGGAACGCCTTTCTCGTCGTCTTCGCCAATCCGAGGGGGATGAACCGCCGGATGATCGCCTGGCTGGAACGGGAATTGGACGCACTGCCGCGAGACGCCGAGCCTGCCGGCGTCGAGGATCATCTCGTCGTGTAATGGCTATGGTCCGAAAATCAGCCCCATGCCGGAGGCGGCCTGCTCGTCCTGGGACCGGAATCGACGGTACACGTCGTCCGCCTCCGCCCCTTTGAGCGGTGGGATCCCTTTCAGCAGCTCGGCCGCGCGGGCGACGGCCGCTTCGTTCCCCTCGACCACGACGTATCGATCGTCCCCTTTCAGGCCCAGGCTCTTCGCGTCCCGGACGGTCACGCTTTGGCGGCTCACGACGTCGTCGGCCGTCAGGACACTCACCCGGTCGGCCTGGGCCGGCGTCAGGCGGAAGACTCGGTACACGTCCCGCCGCACGACGGCGTCCGTAATAAAAGGTTCATTCGTCTTCATGGGGCCGCATGAAGGGGAGCATCAGGAGGAAACCGCCCACGATCAGGATGGCCAACCCGACGAACCGGTCGATGCCGCTCCAGGCGACGGCGATACCCACGACTGCGATTCCGAAGCCGAGGGTCCCGAGGAGCGTCCGCGCGGAGGCCACGAGGCTCACAATCGGCTACCCCGTAAAGTCGTTTCGAGCCCCGCCGCTCCCGTGATAACCGGCCGGAAACGTTCTTATCGCGTCTGGCCGCATCGTCGAGCCGTGGCCGAACGAGAGGAAATTGGCGAGACCCAGATCCTGGCCGCGCTCCTCGGCGTCGCCGAAATGGTCGGAGGCGTCTCCGACATCGATGAGCTGGTCGCGCTGATCGCCCGCGTCACGCCGGGTCTCGTTCGGGTGGACCGCTGTGCAATCCTGGCATACGACGAAGCATCGCGGGAGTTCCGCACCATCGGCTCGTTTGCGCCCGGCATGCGGCGGACGCCGTTCGACGGCCTCCGGATCCCGGAGGCGGAGATTCCCTGGCTCGCACAACGTCTGATCGCGTTGCGTCTCCCCGCCATCCTGAAGGCATCGTCCGGTGAGGCGGGCCTGTCACCCGCCCTGCAGCAGCGGCTCTCCTTGAAATCGGCCCTCGTCGTCCCCCTCGCCACTCGCGGGCGTTTCCTTGGCCTCCTGTGGCTCGACGACACCCGGAGTCCGCATTACTTCACCTCCGAGGAAATCAACATCGTCCAGGGCGTCGGAGCTCAGGTCGCGATTGCCCTTGATGGCGCGAACCTCGCGGAGCAACTCGACCTCGAGCGTCACCGGATCGAGTCCCTCGTCGCCGCCTTCGCGGACGGCCTCGTGGTGGCCGATCGAGAAATGCGAATCGTGAGCATCGACGCCGGGGCCGAGGCCCTCGTCGGATGGCAGACATCCGAGGTCCGCGGACGGCGGATGCAAGAGGTGTTCGAGATCTCGGAGGCCGAGGCGAGCGTCGGCTGGACGAAGGACCATCGGGGCTTCAACTCCGCCGCGAAGGAGCTCCGGCTCCGGGCCCGGGACGGAAATGCGGTCGAATGCATGGCGCAGGCGGTCGCGGTCCGGACCGCAGACGGAGACACGGTCGAGATTCTCTACGCGCTCCGGAGGAAACCGGGGACGCGCGGATATGAGGATCGGGTGCTCGAATCGATCGATGGGCTTACGGAGATTCACACGGTCGAGCCGCCGGAATAGAGGAGAAGGCGGATCTCCGCGTGGGTGAACCGGCTATGCGTACGGAGGGACGCCTCGTCCCCTTCCCGGATCGCCTGCAGGACCCGCGGGCACCCTTTCGTGAGGAGGTAAATCCGGCGGAGCGCATCGGCGTCGATGTTCGGCTTGCCCAGCATCGCGCGGCACCCTTCCAAGTCGAGACCCCGCAGGTGTCGTTCGACGACGTGACCGCCATCGATGTCGTTCTTCGAGTAAAAGCGGCAGTACGCCGGGGTCGATTCCTGCGCGAGGACGAGGAGCTTGCCTCCGACGGCCTTCGCCTTCCGGAGGAACGCGCTCATCGTGTCCACGATTCCCTCTTCCTCGTCGCCGTAGCCATCGACGACGAGGAGCTTCGTCCCGCGGGAGTACGGTGCGATCATGGCCTCCGCGATGGACTCCGGTTCGTTCGGCATTGTCGGTCGGACCCCGGTCGCAGACGCGAGGGAGGCAACGAATGCCTTCAGGTCCGAACCGTCCGGAAGGTCGACCCAGATCGATTTTGCGATGGTCTCCGCGAAAGTCCATCCGAGCGCCGTCTTCCCCATCCCGCGGGAACCGTACACGACGGCGACCGGGGCCGCGCCCACGAGCCATCGTCGCAGGATGCCGAGGTCCTGATCCCGTTGCAGGAGGGTCGGCCGTTCGAGTGCCGCGACCCTAGCCTGAAGTCGTCCGCCTGGATCCGTGGCCGCGAGGGCCGCCAGGGCGGACAGTCCAAGGGCCTTCCGGGCCTCGCCCAACGTGGTCGTCCGACCGTCCACCTCGACGGTCGTGCGATCGATGTCCCCCAGGATCTGGCGGGCCCGTCGTACACCGGCCTCGGTGAGGGCGTATACCCGGATCTTGCGTCGCTGTCCACGAAGCCGGGTGTCCCGCGAATCCACGACGCCGTCGTCCTGGAGCGCTTTGAGGGTCCGGGGGACGTGGCTCCGGAGGAGCTGAGCCCCGTCGGCGATTCCGGCCTGGGTTGACTCCCGCCCTGGTTCCGACACGTTCCAGAATCCATGGAGGTGGACCAGGACGCGCTCGGCCGCGGTGAGCTCCACCTGGTTCCGATGCGGCCCCGTTTACTTAAGCGTGCGTCCCGTGATTCTCACGCTATCAGGGGATGGTAACTACCGCGAACACTTTATATATCGTCGGCTCGGGTTCAAGTCATAACCGGAAGCCCACCGGGAGGCCAACTCATGAAAGTGATCCTGCGCGAAGACGAGTCGGGTGTGTCGGAAGTCATCGGCACGATCCTGATCCTGGCAATGACAGTCGTCCTGTTCTCGACGATCATCATCTGGGTCACGAACATCCCCGTTCCGACCGCCCAGTCGCGCTTGGACATGGAATCCACGATGAATCCGGTCGGCGTCGGATTCCCGTCCGGCGTGAATATTACGGTCCGACATCTGGGAGGCGACCGGCTGCAGCCCGGGCCGACCCGAGTCTACGTGACATCCCAGCGTGGCACGAATCCGCCCGTGACCGACATCGTGTTGCTCCATCCGTACAACGGCGCCCTCGCGACCCCGAGCGGGCTCGTGGACGGCAGCGATAGCGTCTGGGACGCTGGCGAGCGATGGGCGTACAAGAGCTTCGCCCTCGACGTGAAAGACGCGATTACGATCACGGTCGTGGACCTCACGAAGAGCACGGTCGAATGGAGGTCCGCGGTGAACGTGGCCGCGGGGGATCGACCTCCTGTCTTCGTGGAGAAGTGGGCGGACGGCGTCCCGTCCACCTCCGGAATCGATCCCGTCCAGGAACGCCTCAATTTCAATGTTTACGCTAAAGTGTTAGACCCCGATAACGACCTGAACAAGAACAGCGTGTATGCGCAATTGTCCATCTGGTTCGGGACCGGCAACGCGTGCGAACAGCCCCAAAAGATGAGGGACGACGGAGTGGCTCCAGATCGTGTCGCGAACGACGGGATCTTTACCCTCGGCGGGACCGTTTGCACGATACCGAGCCTCTTCTGGGACGGGTCGATCATCCTGTTGAACGCCACCGACCTCAAGGGTCACGCGTCGAACACGCGATTCGTCCTGAGCGTCGGGCAGCAGCTGAGCGGGGGTGGCGTCCAGACCATCCCGAGTCAACTCTGGCAGTATATTGGGTACATCCAGATCAAGGCCGGGGCCGTCTGGGTGACGAACTTGAACCAGCCGTACAATACCGCGACCACGTACCAGCCCTACCGAATCACGGCGGCCACACTCAATGGAAACGGCGGAGCCCTGTTCCACTTCAAGATGGAGAACCATGGCAATCGGACCATCTTCATTGACGGATGGACGGCGGCCATCCTTTCGTCGGCCAATCGTGCGTCGGTGAAAGGTCTGTACATTGCCAAGCCGACGGACCCGAACAAAGCGGCAAATGCCGGCGGCCTCACCGCCTATCCGGGCATCGCGACGAACCCGGCCAACTTCCAATACGCGCAGGTGTTCGACATCAACCTCCTGGATCAGGAAACGGGGGGGACACCCACGGACGTGATGTGTGCAGCGCAGAGCGCGTTCGCCGCCGATTGGCCCTACAACTTCCGGGCCGAGTCCCTCTTCGTGAACATCCTGGTCTCGGGGATGATGGGGCCGAACGGCATGTCGTACACTCAAATCCTCAGCCGATGGGGCGCCTCGTACAATCCGTTGGATCACATCAACGATGTGGACCCGACCACGAGGACCGTGTGGTATGCCCAAGTCATCCCCTTCATCGGTATCGTCGTCTACTGACGACCGAAGGCTTTGCCAGTGACGTCCGCCGTGCTCCCGCGGCGGTAACGGAAGCGCTAGCCAGTTCGGCAGCCCTCTATGCCGGTTCCTCGAGGGCCGCTCGAACCCCTTGGGCTCGCTCCACTTCGATGATCGCGAGGACTCGAGGTCGGGAGGCGGCGATTTCGCGGAGACGACCCGCCATGAAGGCCTCTCGTCGGGCCTGGAGTCGACGGAAGCCCGGCGAGCCGTTCACCTCGGCGTCCCACTCGAGGACGAACTCCCGAGGGGTCTGGGCTCGGAAACGCCTTTTCGTGAGCCGCTTCTCCATCCGACCGACGAGCACGACCTCGAGGGCCGACACACAGTCGACATAGCTCTCCGTGTACGTTGCCTCGTCCATGTCGACGCCCTCGACGAGCACCCTTTGAGCATCCGCCTGCTTGATCGCGTCGGAAAAACACGGGGGCGGCTTGACCGGCGGTTCCCAGGCGGACAGCCCTGCGACGTAGACCTCCTCCTCGAAGTTCTCCGGGGGAAGCGGTCCCCCTTGGTAGGAGCGAAGACTCTCCAGTTCCTCGGGGCCGATGCTCAGTCCGATGGCGATTGGCCGAACCGACTGGATCGCCTGTTGCACGGTTGCGGATTCGGACGGAAGACCGCGGATGACCGGGAGAAAATGGATGGTGGCGTGGTCCAATTGGACCTCGTCCATCAACCCTTCCTCTTGGAGATCATCTCCTCCACGTCATCGGAATCCTTCGCGCGGCGCAGTTCTTCCCGGGCGATCACGGGCACGCCGCGGATATTCATGCGGGCGCGGCGCACGACGAACATCACGGAATCCTTCTCGACCACGTGGCTGATGTTCGACACGATGTCCGCCTTTCGATCGAGGGCGCTCCCGACTCCGCCGACTCCGGTCAACAAGGTCGTCGTCTCGTGCATCGAGAGGGCATCGAAGGGACTCCGGATCGTCGGGAGAACGTCGTAGCCGAGCCGTTGAAGGCGCTGGAAGAGCTCTCGTTCGAATCCCTCCAGGCGAGGGGCGGGATCCCGGTCCGACGCCACGTCGTCCACGAAGGCGAACGGGTCCACCGGGAGCGCCAAGGACTCGCTCAACACATCCTCGAGGCGCATCGCCACGTCGAGCGTCGCGGCCATCCCTTCGAGGTACATCTGGATCGTCCGACGAGACACGCCCGCGATCTCCGCGAGCGCGCCGAGGGAGAGGCCGCGTTCGTCTCGCATCCGGCGCAACGCCGCGGCATCGAGCTGCACATAGAGGCCTCCCGGCGCCGAGAAGAGGAAGGGCGGGACGCCCTCCTCCAGGAATTCGAGGAGCGTGCTCCGGCAGAGGATGGGCACGCCAAACCGGCTGTAGATCACGCCGTCCTCCAGGCTGCCCGTGCCGCTGCGCTCTCCGACGACGAGGGGCGAGCCTTCGAGCGTCCGCGCGATCGCCTTGAGCTCTTGGGCCGTTTCCTTGCTCAGGGCATCCACGTTCTGGAAGACCTTCACGATCAGCAAGGTGTCATCGCGCCGCGCGACCAGATCGAAGCAGAGCCCGCGCTCGCCATGAGGCCGAGAAAGGAAGAAGCCCGTCTTTGCCAAAGCCTCCCGCGTCTCCTTCACGAGGGCATCGCGTTTCACGAGTCATTCATCGTGTAAGCTTCTATATAAATACCGTGGAACGGGTTTTCTCAGAGGCCCAGGCCCGGCTCGGCCGTCGAACCCTTTATCGCGGGGCCCCGCTTCGCCGGTGCCGCATGCCGGGGGAGTTGTCCGCGGGCCGCGTCGTCGTCGAGGACGCCACGGAGGCGAGCACGCTGTACAACCGGGGGTACTTCGGGACCCCGCGCTCTGGCGGCAGCCTCGAGCTGGACCTGCTGGAGGCCGTGTACCTCGTCGAGGCGGAACGCCTCGAGGTACGACGCGGAGGCCGGGCCGTTTCCGCACGGGACCTCTTTCGGGCGGCCGGCACCGCGGTTCCGTCGTTCGAGATTCTCTACCTCGTCTACCGGGACCTGCGGCAACGGGGATACATCGTAGAATCCCGGAGCGGCTCGGTCGACTTCCAAGTGTACCCGCGGGGCGGCGCCCCGAAGAAGACGCCGAGCAAGTACTGGGTCCGGGCGCTGAGCGAACGGGCCGTGTTCGACCTGGCGGAGCTCCTGGAACGCGCCGAGGAAGCGGCCGCGGTCCGCAAGACCCTCCTCCTGGGCCTCGTCGACGAGGAGAGCGACCTGACCTACTATAACGTCCGGGAGGCCCTTCCGACCGGCGATCGCCCGATCGGCACGCCCAACGAGCGGGTCGTCGTGCACTTCCTCGGGGACCGCGCCGTCGTGATTGACGAGGCCCAAGGGCGTGCCCTCCACGAGGCCGGGTTCTTCGGCAAGATGATCGGACGTCGCTTGCAGCTCAGCCTGTTGGAGACCGCGTTCCTCCTGAAGGGCGGATTCGCCGAGGTCCGGAATGCGGACACGGACCGACCGATCGGGCTCGCTCGCCTGACGAAAGAAGCGAAGGAGATCCAGCCGGACTTCGACCTCCGCCTCCGGGCCTACGAGGACCTCACAGGTCGAGGCGTGATCTCCAAGACGGGTTTCAAGTACGGCTCCCACTTCCGCGCGTACGAAGGGGACCCGGAGACGCACCATGCCAAGTACCTGGTCCACGTGGTCCCGAAAGGACATCGCGGGGCATGGCCGGAGATCAGTCGGGCTGTACGCCTCGCCCATGGGGTGAAGAAGCAAATCCTCTTCGGCGAGGTCGGCGACGGCGTTCGGTACGTGAAGCTCGAGCGGGTCCGTCCGTGAGGAGCCGCGCCTCGTCGGACTCATACCTCTACTTAGAGGTACGCCGCCGGATCCGCCGTCCTTGGGTGCGCAAGAACCATCTTCCTCCGCTTCCATGAGCGGCCCGTGGACCTGCGCATCGGGTGCGTCGGCTACTCGTACGACTTCTGGGTGGGCCCCTTCTACCCGCGACACACGCCGCAGGCCGATTTCCTGCGACTGTATAGTAAGGTGTTCGACCTCGTGGAGATCGACTCGACGTTCTACACGATTCCGTCCCCGGGCACGATCCGATCGTGGCGCGACTCCGTTCCTGAATCCTTCCTGTTCGCCGCGAAGTTCCCCCGCTTCATCACCCATGAGAATGCGCTTCGTCCGACCCAGGAGTCCCTCGATCGATTTTTCGGATCGATCGGCGAGCTGCGACCGAAGGTCGCGACCCTCGTGGTCCAACTCCCGCCGTTCTTGCACCACGACGACGGCCGGGACCGCCTGCTCGCGTTCCTCGATGGCGCTCCCAGGGACTATCGGTACGCGGTCGAATTCCGTCACGGCTCCTGGATGCGACCGGACATCTTCGAGGCCCTGCGACGGCGGGAAGTGGCGCTCGTCTGGAACGAAGTGCAATACCTGAACACGACTCCGGAAATCACCGCGGATTTCGTCTACCTCCGGTTCATCGGCGATCGTTCCCTGAGCGACCTGGGCCGCGTCCAGATTGACCGCACCGCGGAGATGGAGAAATGGGCCGGCCGACTCCGATCGGTGGAGGACCAGGTCGCCCGCGCGTACGTCCTGTTCAACAACCACTTCGCGGGCTTCGGCCCCGCGTGCGCCGATCAGTTCCTGAGGATTCTCGGCCTCCCGGGTGTGGACTTCGCCGCGATTCACGCGCCGGAGCGGGGGCAGAAACGGCTCCTCGAGTTCGGCGAAACGGACTCATGAGGGACGGGACGAGGTCCAGGTCTCGACCCAGTGCGGGAGTCCCGCCAGATTTCGGAGGGTCGCCGTCACATAGGAAGGCATCGACTCGGGACGGTGCGCACCCTTGCGATCCAGGAGCAGTGCGACGATACCGACGGAGGCCGCGGCTTCGAGGTAATCGAGCCGGTCATCGACCAACACGCAATCAGGGGCTTTCGCAGCGACGAACTTCGGGACGTCGGCCCAATACGCGGGCTGGCTCTTGTGCGCATGTTGGGAGTGCCCGCTGAAGATTCCGTCGATCAGGCTCGCCAGGCCGGCTCCCCGTAGAGCCGCTTCGTTTGTCTCGCTCCCTCCTGTGGCGACGTAGACATGGTGGCCCTTGGCACGAAGCCGCTCGATCGCGGATCGTGCGTCCGGATACCGCGCGTTGACGCGGGCCAGCGCCTCGCGTTCGAGTTCGCGGGAGAGGACGAGCGGCTCCGCCGGCCTCGCATCAATGCCGAGACGCTCGAACATCTCGATCAGATGCTGCGCGTCGAGCTCGTCGACGACTTCTCCATACTCGCGGCCCCTCCAGTCCGTTTCGTTCGCCCGGCGCGTATAGGTGACGAAGGCCTCGTCGTGCGCTTGCCGCCAGGCGTCGGGTGAACCTCCGAAGCGAGCGGCCAGGAGATCCGCCAACCGCTCGCGATATCCGAGGAACGTCTTCTCGTGGTCGAGGAGGACGCCATACATGTCCAGCAGGACGTACATGGCCGCCTCGTCGGAGTTGGGGATTGTGCTTAAGTTTTGCGGGAAGCGAGAATAACCGGCGAGCCGATGTCCCGACCCATGCCACATCCCTGGCCGTCGACCTTTAGTATCGTCGGGTTCGATCCCAAGACGAAGGACCTCGGGATCGCGGTCGAATCGAAGTTTGTCGCCGTCGGAGCCGTTGTGCCCTTCGCCCAGGCCGGGGTCGGCGCCGTCGCGACCCAATCGTACGCGAACACGACGTACGGCCCGAACGCCCTTGCCCTGTTGAAGCGGCGTGTCGCACCGAAGGATGCGCTGCAACGTCTCGTGAAGGCCGATAAGGAAGCTGCACAACGGCAAGCCGGCGTCGTGGATGCGCGCGGCCGGTCGGCCTCGTACACCGGGAAGGAATGCTTCCCATGGGCCGGCCATCTCGTCGGCCGGAATTACGCATGCCAAGGAAACCTCCTCGCAGGCGAAGACGTCGTGAAGGAGATGGGCCAAGCGTTCGAAGGGACGCAGGGAGATCTTCCGGTCCGACTCCTCGGGGCCCTCAGCGCGGGACAGCGTGCGGGCGGCGACAAGCGAGGGCAACAGTCCGCGGCACTCCTCGTTGTCCGCGACCGAGGTGGCTATGGCGGGTTCAATGACCGCTGGATCGACATCCGAGTCGACGATCATCCGGAACCGATCGAGGAGCTGATCCGGGTCTTCAGCGTCTACGACGTGACCTTGTTGAACCGCGAGGATCCGAAAGACGTCCTCTCGCTGAACGCGAACGTGGTGCGCGAGATCCAGGCCGGGCTCTCGGCCCTCGGCTTCTATCGCGGCGCTTCCTCCGGCAAGTTCGATGCGAAGACGAAATCCGCATTCGAGGCGTGGGCTTCGTTGAACAATTACGAGAACAAGATCCGAAAGGACGGAAAGGTATGGGGCAGCGTCTTCCGGGCGTTCCGCGCCGCCGTGTCTGCGAAGGGCTCGTGAACGGACGGATCGTGTTGGGAGGTGGCGGGCTCATCCGGATTTTGACGCGGGGAAAACGCGAACCCCGCCGATCCACGTCTCACGTACGCGGCATCGATCGATCGTCTCCGGATTGCGAAACGGGTCGCCTTCGAGGACGACGAAATCCGCTAACTTTCCCGTTTCCAGGGTGCCCTTCTGCTGTTCTTCGAACGAAGCGTACGCGCCCCCCGCGGTGTAGGCCCGGAACGCCTCCTCCGGACTGAGTCGTTGGTCCTCGAAGTATCCGTTCACCGCCCAATGAATTCCGTAGAGAGGGCCGTATGGCATTCCATCGGACCCGAAACAGAGCGGGATGCCGAGGCGTGCGATGCGACGATACGGATTGTTGCGGGCCATCCGAATCGATCCGAGTCGGTGCTCGTAGACGTCGCCCGGGCCGCTCCATTGTCCGATGAAGTTCGGTTGGCAACTGGCGACGAGGCCCGCTTGTTTGGTCTGCCGGAGGACGTCTTCGTCGGGTAGCTCGTAGTGCTCGATCCGGTGACGCAACGTCTCTCGCGGATTTTCTTCTTCCACCGAGGCGAGCGTCTCCGTGACGAGGCGCACGGCCGCATCCCCGATCGCGTGGGTCGCGGTCTGGAGCCCCGCCCGATGGGCCGTCTCCAGGGTCTCCCGAAGCTTGGAGGGGGGATGGACGAACATGCCGCGTTCTTTCGCCCGGCCTTCGTAAGGGGCATCGAGCGCGGCCGTGAACGCTCCGAGGGATCCGTCGGAGAAGACCTTGACGGCTCCGAGGCGAAGCCACTCGTCTCCAAGTCCGGACTGGATTGCGGTTTGAGCGAGAGAAGCCGTTGCCGTGCCCGGGACCATGGCGTAGACTCGGAGTCGGAGGCCCCCCCTCCGATGGGCCCGCTGATACGCCTGCCACGCCGGCATCGGGACGACATCGTGGATCGAGGTGATCCCAAGACGATGGGCCATCCGTCCGATTCTGGGAAGATTCCGTTCGATGACGGCCGGCCCCGATGCGAATCGGTCGTGGAGTTCGGAGAAGGCGTCTTCCTTCAGGATTCCGGTCGGCCTCCCCGAGCCGTCCACGTCGAATCCACGAAGTCCAACCAGGTCGCGCGCGCGCTCGAGCGCCAGGGAGTTCACCGAGCCCATATGGCAATCGATTCTTCGCGCGACGACAGGGTGGTCCGTTGAGACCCGATCCAGATCGACCCGGGTCGGGTACCTCCGGTCGGTCCACTTCGCTTCATCCCAATCGATGCCGACGACCCATTCCCCCGCGGGTGTGTTCGCCGCGTCCTTTCGGAGGCGTGCCAAGGCGTCCTCCATGGACCGGGTCCCGGAGAGGCGGGTCCATCCGATCTCTCCCGCACTGTCGGCCATATGGGCATGCGCGTCGATGAAACCTGCAACCACGACACGACCATGGAGATCGATGCGACGCGTCTGTCGGCCCGTCCATCGTTCCACCTGGGACTCGGTCCCGACGGCGACGAAGCGATCGTTGCGGATCGCCATGCCCTCCGCCCAAGGCCGAACGCGCGCGGCGGTGAAGACTCTCCCGCCGACGAACACGAGGTCCGCCTCGCGGGCCATAGCTAGGCCACGTCCTGCAATCCTCGGAGATTATCGATCGCTTCTTTCAGCGTCTCGTCCCTTTTAGAAAACATGAACCGCACGAACCTCTGTCCGTCCTTCGGGTCCCCGTAAAAGGATCCGCCCGGGACGACCGCGACCCGCTGACGCTCGACGAGATGCATCGCGCATGCCCTGTCGTCGTCGAACGGGAACCGTCCGAAGTTCGCCATCACATAGTACGCGCCTCGCGGAGGGCTGCAGTCGAAGCCGATTTCTTGAAGGCCTCGGACGAAGAAGTCCCGCTTCTTCTGGTACATCGACGCGAGATTTCGGTAGTACGATTCGGGCAGGTTCAGAGCCGCGACGGTCGCGATTTGCAAGGGATGCGGCGCGCCGACGGTGAGGAAGTCGTGCGTTCGCCGCATCGCGTTCGCGAGGGTCTTGGGCGCAATCGCCCAACCGACTCGCCATCCCGTCGCACTGTAGGTCTTCGAGAGCCCGTTGATCGTGATCGTCCGATCCGCCATGTCCCCGATCGTCGCAAGGGAGACGTGTTTGTCCCCGTCGAAGACGATGTGCTCGTAGATTTCGTCTGTGACGGCGACGACATCGTGGTCCGCGCAGAGGTCGGCAATCAGCCCGAGTTCGCTGCGGTCGAACACCTTTCCGGTCGGGTTGTTCGGCGTGTTCAGAATCAGCACCTTCGTGCGGTCCGTGAACGCGGACTTGAGGTCCTCCTCGTCGACCGACCAGTCCGGCCACTCCATGCGGACGTACCGCGGTCGCGCGCCGCTCACGATCGCGTCCGGTCCGTAGTTCTCGTAGAACGGTTCGAAGATCACGGCCTCGTCGCCCGGGTTGACCAGGGAGAGCATGGCCGCCATCATTGCCTCCGTGGTGCCGCACGTGACCACGAGATTCGACTCCGGATCCGCGATGATTCCGTTGAACGTCTTCGCCCGCCGCGCGATCGCGTCGCGAAGTTCCGGAGCTCCCCAGGTGATCGAATACTGGTTGAACCCCGCATCGAGGGCCCGCTTCGCCGCTTCGGTGAGCTCCCGCGGAGGGTCGAAGTCGGGATAGCCTTGGGACAAATTGATCGCATCATGGACCGCCGCGATGCGGGTCATCTCTCGGATCACGGATTCCGGGAACTTCTGCACCCGGTCCGACAGGCGGTGGTCTTCGATCGCCAGATCGTGACGGCTTCCATCCTCCGGTACGGTGATGCGTCTCCCTCTCCGCGGGAAGGAAGAGACCCGCAAAAACCTGTCGGGCGAGAATTAAGAGCGAGCACCACCATCCTCGCCGCGAGGCCCGCCCCATGTCGGAACGATTCTTCGACTACTGGCGAATCGATGTCTTCACAGACACGCCGCTCAGCGGGAATCCGCTCGCGGTATTCCCGAGGGCCACGGGCCTTTCCCCCGCGGAGATGCTGGGGATCGCGCGGGAGATGAACATCTCCGAGACGACGTTCATTTTTCCCGCGAGCAACCCGTCCGCGAACTACCGGAACCGGATCTTCACGCCCGGCGGAGAGATCCCGTTCGCGGGCCATCCGTCGATCGGGACGGCATACGTCGCGGCCCAGGAAGGCCTCGTCCCGCATCCGGATGGTTCCTCGGTGATCTATCAGGAATTGGAGATCGGCGTGCTGCCCCTCGAACTGATCTGCGAGGGCGGCCAGGTGAGAAAGGTGATCATGACCCAGGGCGAGCCCTCGCTCGGCGCCGAGCTGAAGAACGTCGAGCCGCTCGCGAGCGCCCTCGGTGTCCGAGCGAAGGACGTCAGCTTGAAGGGCCTCCTCCCGCAGATCGCGGCGACGGGAATCCAATCGCTCCAGGTCCCGATCCGGTCCCTCGAGGTCGTCAAGGGATTGGACCCGGACCTCCGGGATCTTCGCAAGGTCCTGTCGAAGTTCGGGGAGAAGGTCGTGTGCTATGCCTTCGCCCTGGAGGCCGTCGCGCCCGATGCCGCGGTCCATGCGCGCGGCTTCGCGCCAGACCTTGGGATCGAAGACCCCGCAACGGGGAGCGCCGCGGGCGCCTGCGGTGCGTACCTGGCGGCGCACGGGAAGCTGCCCGCCCCGACGTTCATCGTCGAACAAGGGATGGAAATCCACCACGCGAGTCGGATTGAGGTCAGTGTGGAGACGGAGGACGGCAAGCCGAAGGTCATCCGCGTCGGGGGCCAGATCGCGCCGTTGATCCGAGGAACTCTCCGTCTCCCGTAGTCGACCCTCTCATCGTTTGATGTTCGCCGACATACCTCTACTTAGGGGTACGTCTCGGGGCGCCAGTGGCGCCTCTCCTTGGGCCGAAAATCTCTCCGAAAGCCTTTCGTTTCGAACAACGTCAATGTCCGTGGATGTCCGCGGCGGCCGAGGCGCCCTTCATTTACGCGTTCGCCGCGCTCCTCGCCATCGGGTCCATCGTCCTCCTCTTCGTTCCGCTTTTCCTCCACGTTCAGCTATTTTCCGCCAGCCGCTTCGTCTTCGCCGCGGTCATCGCAGCTCTCCTTGCATCGAGTCTCATTGCGGTGTGGTTGGTCACGGACGTGTTTTCAACGCCGGCCGATTTCATTCCCGTGGCGGCGATCACGGCCGTTCTCCGAGTCTCCTCACCCAGTCTATTGTACCGTGGAATCCGAGGGCGCTTCGAGGTGAACCCGTCATGGTCCGGGATTCGAGTTCTTGTTGCCTTGGCCTTCGTGGCCTTCGCGGCTCTCCTGGCGTACAACCTGGCGCGTGCGCTCGCGGGCCAGCCAGCTTCGGACCTCGCGGGACTCAGTGAACAACTGGCGATGGCCCTCGGGGCTTCCCTACTGATCGTGCGAACGGGATTCCGTTTCCGGCCGCGCCTCACCATGGGGTTGTGGCCGATCTGGATTGCAGCGACCCTGTTCGCGATTGCATTCGTCGTGGTCGCGCCGTACGCCTTCCCGGCATTCGAGGCTGTCTACCTGGTGTCAGGCCTCGCCGGTTGGATCCTCGGCGCGTTCATGGTCAGTCGAATGGATTGAGCCGAACGGACGGTCCGGCGGGGGCCGACTAGAGTTCCACCTTGATGCCGAGCTTCTCGGTCAGTTCCTTGTAGCGGTTCCGGATGGTGACTTCCGTGACGCCGGCCACGTCGGCAACTTCGCGCTGGGTGCGCCGTTCGTTGCACAGGATCGAGGAGATATAGATCGCGGCGGCCGCGACGCCGGTCGGTCCGCGCCCGGAGGTGAGTTCCTTGTCCTGGGCGTCCTTCAGGATCTCGACCGCCCGGGATTGGACCTCGCCGCTCAGCTTGAGCTCCGAGCAGAAACGGGACACATAATCCTGCGGCTTCGTGGGCATGAGTTTCAGTTTCAGTTCCCGCGTCATGAAGCGGTACGTGCGACCGATTTCCTTTCGCCCGACGCGGGACGAATTCGCGATCTCATCGAGCGTCCGCGGGACGTTGCATTGCCGGCACGCCGCATAGAGGGACGCCGCGACCACGCCTTCGATCGAGCGACCGCGGATCAGGTTCTTGTTCACGGCCTTTCGGTAGACCATCGCGGCGGTCTCGCGGACGTTCCGCGGCAAACCCATTCCGCTCGCCATCCGATCGAGCTCGCTCAGGGCGAATGCGAGATTCCGCTCCGTCGCGTTACTCACGCGGATGCGCCGCTGCCATTTCCGAAGGCGGTACAGCTGCGCGCGGTTCCGGGTGGGAATCGACTTGCCGTAGGAATCCTTGTTCTTCCACCCGATCGTCGTCGAGAGACCCTTGTCATGGATCGTGTACGTCATCGGGGCGCCCGTCCGGGCACGCTTCTCGCCCTGTTCCACGTCGAACGCGCGCCACTCCGGACCCTGATCGATCATCTGGTCCGTCAGGACGAGGCCGCACTCCTCGCAGATCAGCTCCCCGCGTTCGTAGTCGAACGAGAGGTGTCCCGAGTTGCACTCCGGACATCTAGTGACTTCTTCGGCCTCTTCGATCTTCTTGGTTGGCATGGTTTCCCTCATCGACGAAGACGTCGGCTCCGATCAGGGACAGGGAGGCGGGGCCGACCGGGCGGACCGCGGCAAAAGGCTCCTGGACCGGTCCGAACACTTTCACGACCCGTCCCAGAGGCCGATTCCGCTTGTCGCGCACATCGGCGCCTCGCGAGGGGGCGAACTCCGAGCGGATGAGGACCGTCCCATCGTGGGCGATGTTCTCGACCACGCCGAGACGCCTCATGCCCCCTCTCGTCCGGGGCGGCGCAATGCGTGGGTACTATATAAGCTAAACGGAATATTTTTGTAGCGGCACGTGCGAACCAGGCACGAAAGCCCAGGGCGCGGTTCGCGTCGGACCGCTCCCGGACCGGGGCCGTTCGGTACCTGCGGGCCTATCGTTTCACGCCTTCACGCGCCTCGGCAGGATCGCGTCCCGAGAAGATTAATCCGAACCACCATCGATGCCGCCGCCATTCGAATGAAGCTCGTCCCGTTCCAGATGGAGCGATGGCAGTCCACCTGGGAGCACCGCGTGGAATTCAATCTCTCGGAGAGCGGTGTGGAGCCTCTCCCACTTCGGGAGCTGCTCCGGGAGGAGGCGGCCATCGATCGGTTCCTGAATCATCCGCTGGCGTACTCGCAAGGGAACGGCACGCCGGAGCTCCGTTCCTCGATTGCCTCGCTGTATCCCGGGACCACGTCGGATCACGTCCTGGTCACGAACGGTTCCTCCGAGGCCTGTCTGCTGGCCCTCTGGCATCTCGTCGAGCCGGGGGACGAGGTCGTCCTCCTGCTCCCGAACTACATGGAGGGCTGGGGACTCATTCAGATGTTCGGCGGGAAGGTCCGCCCTCTCTGGCTCCGAGAGGACCTCGGATGGCAATTCGATCCCGCCGAGCTCGCGACCCTGGTGAACCGCCGGACGAAGGCGATCGCGGTCTGCAACCCGAACAATCCGACCGGCGCGGTGATGGCGGAGGCGCAACGTCGGGCGGTGCTCGATGCGGCACGGGACGCGGAAGCATGGCTCCTGTCCGACGAGGTCTACACCGGCGCGGAGCGGGAAGGTCCGAGGACGGAGAGCCTCTGGGGCGGATACGAACGGACACTCGTGATGAACGGCCTGAGCAAGGCCTACGCCCTCCCCGGGTTGCGGATTGGCTGGGTCATAGGGCCTCCGGAGACCATTGCGACCCTGTGGGCGTTCCACGATTACACGACTTTGACGCCCACGTACCTCTCGGACCGGCTCGCGCAGATCGCTCTCTCCCCGGGCCGGCGAGAGGAGATCCTCGGCCGCACGCGTTCGATCCTCCAACGGAACTATGGCCTCCTGAGCGAGTGGATCGCGGGCCATGGCCCGCTGTTCACGCACATCCCTCCCGTCGCGGGTGCCATCTGTTTCTTGCGATACGGATTGCCCATCAATTCCTCGGATCTGGCGTGGCGGCTGCTCAAAGAGAAGTCCACGCTGATTGTGCCCGGGGACCAGTTCGGCATGGACGGGTACATCCGGATCGGGATGGGACACGCGGGACCGTACCTCTCCGAAGGACTCGCCCGGATCGATGGCGTCCTGCGTGCCCTGGCCGCGGAGAAAGGCGCGCCGTGAGGGACCGAGGACGATCCTGCGATGCGCTGTCGGATCCTCCTGGTCGGTTTCGGCAACGTCGGCCGGGAGTTTGCGCGGCTCCTCCTGGAACGTCGGTCGGAACTCGCGAAGGTCCATGGCCTCGATGCCGCGGTCGTTGGGATCGTCACCGGCCGACATGGGTCCGTGGAACGCGCACGAGGGATCGACCTGCGGAAGGCGCTGCGGCTCGCGGACGCGGGCGCCTCCCTGGAGTCCTGTGGCCGCGGGGTCCACGGACGGTCGGCCGAGTACATCCGCCGCGCCCGGGCCGACGTCGTGATCGAGATCACGCCCTTGCGGATCGCCCCGCGGCAGATCGGCGTGGACCACATCGTCGCGGCCCTCTCGGGTGGCAAGCATGTGATCACCGCGAACAAAGGCCCGGTTGTCTACCACTACCGACGCCTCAAAGAGTTGGCCCGAACGCAGGGACTCGGCTTCCGATACGAGGGGACCGTGATGGACGGCGCCCCGGTGTTCAACCTGTTTCAAGAGACGCTCCGCGGCATCCGAATCCTGTCGTTCGAGGGGATTCTGAACAGCACGACGAACCTGGTCCTCTCCATGATGGAGGGGGGCCGGACGTACGAGGACGGAGTCAAGTCGGCGCGGCACATGGGCCTCCTCGAGACGGAGCCGGCGATGGACCTCGAGGGTTGGGACGCGACCGTGAAGGCGTGTCTCCTGGCCAACGTCTTGATGGGAGGCCGTCTCCGGCCGGAACGGGTGCCGCGGGAGGGGATCGCCTCCGTGTCGTCGAAACGGATCGAGGCGGCGAGGTCGGCACGCAAACGCATGAAGCTCATCGCTCGCGGATGGAGGGATGGTCGGTCCGTGAAGGCCTCCGTATCCTTGGAAGCCCTCGCGCTCGAACACCCGCTCGCCTCCGTGGACGGCACGTCGAGCTCCCTCGTCGTGCGGACGGACATGCTGAGGGAGTTGCAGATCATCGAGCGCCAACCGACGTTGCGACAGACCGCCTACGCGCTGTTCTCCGACCTCCTCGCGATCCACGAGGGCCGTCTCTCTCCCTGAGACATTCTTATATCGTATCGACCGGATGGTCCGCCAAATGCGCGTCGTCCTCGGCGGGACGTTCGACCTCCTGCACGCGGGGCATGAGGCCCTGCTCCGTGCCGCCTTCGACGGCCGGCCGGAGGCCGTCGTCATCGGCCTCACGACGGATCGGTTCGCGAAGGAATCCCGAACCCGGGTGAATCCGTACGTCGTCCGGGAGCGCAACTTGAAACGGTTCCTGGCCGCGAGGAAATGGCGCCACGCCCGAATCGAGCCGATCGACGATCCGTACGGTCCCGCGGACGACCTGCCCGATCTCGACGTGCTGGTCGTCTCGGCCGAACGCCAGCCGGTGGCGGTCGCCCTCAATGAAGCAAGGGCCGCGAAGGGCCTTCGACCGCTCGGCATCCGGACGGTCCCGATGGTCCTGGCCCAAGACGGCCTTCCGATCGCCTCCCGCCGCATCCGGGAAGGGCTGATCGACCGGCGCGGCAAACGCCTCAAGCCGCTGCAGGTGTTCATCGGCTCGAACAACCCGGTGAAAATCCGCGCTGTGAAGGACGTCTTCCAAGCGCTCTCCCTTCCGGCGCGCGTCCGCGGGGTGCGGGTGAAGACCGACGTCTCGGACCAGCCGTTCGACGAGGAGGCGGTCCACGGGGCGATGAACCGGGCAAAGTCGGCGATCGGGGGAGGGGACTTCGGCGTCGGCATCGAGGCGGGTCTCGTGTGGTCGTCCGTCCTTTCCGACCACTTCGACGTCCAGTACTGCGCGGTGGTCGACCGCTCCGGCGCGGTGGTCGACCGCTCCGGTCGGATTACGGTCGGGCATGGCCCCGGGTTCGCCTATCCGCCGCGGATCCTCGAGAAGGTGAAGGCCGGCGCAACGGTGGGAGATGCCATGACGCGCCTGACGGGAATCCGTGGCATCGGTTCTCGACAGGGGGCGATTGGCTACCTTACGGAGGGGCGACTGGACCGGAAGGGGCTCACCGAGTGTGCCGTGCTCATGGCGATGGTCCCCCGGATTCGCCGGGACCTGTATGCGAGGGGCGCCCCTCCACGCTAGGCCATGTACATCGGCTGGACTGCACAGCGGCCGCACCAGATGGCGTTGAAGACCACGATGTTGTCCGCCCGGCCTTCCGCCGCCCAACCGCTCACGAACCGGTTCGCCCTCGTGTGGTCCGGACACACGGCGGCACCGCAGAACCGGCAGATGGCGCGCGCGGGCTTCTCGCAGTAGTAGCAGTTCATGCGGCCGGTATGCGGACCCGCACGGAAGAGGCTTTGCGGGCTCCCGCGACGGCGGTTCCGCACAACCTTTTTAGTCGTGTCCCGGTTCGGATTCGCACGGAGCGTCGTCGATGACCGCCAAGATCGCGATCAACGGGTACGGCACGATCGGGAAGCGCGTCGCCGATGCGGTCGCCGCGCAGGACGACATGCGCGTCGCCGGGGTGGCGAAGACGAAGCCCGATTTCGAGGCGAAGCTCGCGATCCGGAAGGGATATCCGCTGTACGCCCCGAACGCGGACGTGGCCTCGAAGTTCGAGAAGGCGGGCGTCAAGACGGCCGGTACCCTCGAAGATCTCGCGAAGGCGGCCGACCTGGTCGTCGACTGCACTCCGGAGGAGAGCGGCTACAAGTCCCTATACGAAAAGGCGGGCGTCAAGGCGATCTGGCAAGGAGGCGAGGACCATGGCCTCACGAACCTGTCCTTCAACGCGGCCGCCAATTACGAGGAATGCCTCGGCGCGAGGTTCGTCCGCGTCCCGTCGTGCAATACGACGGGCCTGATTCGCACGCTGTACCCGTTGGACGCCCACTTCGGTGTCGTGAGCGTCCTCGCAGTCATGGTGCGTCGGGCCACGGATCCCGGAGACTCGAAGAAAGGGCCGATCAACGCGATCGAGCCCGAGCTCGAGATGCCGTCCCATCACGGCCCGGACGTTCAGAGTGTCCTTCCGAAACTGAACATCCACACGATCGCGGTGAAGGTGCCGACGACGATCATGCACTTGCACACGGTCATCGTCGACTTGAAGAAAGCCGCGAGCGCGGAGGCCGTCCTCGACGTCTGGAAACGGGTCCCGCGGGTCGCGTTCGTGTCGGGCGGAGACGGCGTGAGGTCGACCGCCCAGATCATGGAGATGGCCCGGGACCTTTCGCGGAACCGCGCCGATCTGTACGAGATCGCCGTGTGGAGAGACGGCGTTCACGTCGTCGACGGGAAACGCCTGTTCTATTTCCAAGCGGTCCATCAGGAATCGGATGTCGTGCCGGAGAATGTCGATGCGATTCGCGCGCTCATGGAACTTCAGAAGGACGGCCGCAAAAGCATGGAGAAGACGGACCAGAGCCTCGGAATCGGCATCGTAAAGTGAAGAGTCGCCGATCGGCCGCCGGACCTACCGCTTCCCCTCGAGGCGGCGGATTCGTTTGGTCGCCCGCTGCAGGACGCCCATGAGGGCGTGGAACTCCCATCCGCTCGGGACCGCACGCCCCATCATTCGGCGGAACATGATTCTCGTGCGGCCAATTTTATGCGGCGGGTAGTCGGTCGCATCGAGGAGGTCCGCGAAAGCCGAGTGGAGTTTCTCCTTCTCGAGCCCAGACATCGTTCTCGAGGGCCGCGTAGGCGCCCTTGCGTTGAACAGTTCATAGAGGAGGACCGTCGCGGCGTGGGAGAGGTTCAAGATTGGGTAGGGTTTCGCCGCGGGGATCGTCACAAGCAGGTCGCAGCGGAGGAGCTCCTCCTCGAGCAGCCCGAAGTCCTCTCGCCCGAACAGGAGAGCGGTGGTCCCTCGCGCCTTCCCCAGTTTGATCGCAAGATCGCTCGGACGGACCGCGATTCGCGCGAACCGCTTCTCGTTCGAGGTGTCGATCCCCGAGGTGCCGATGATGAGGTCGGCGTCCTGGATCGCCGAGGTCAGGTCCGGCACGACGGTCGCAGACTCCAAGATGTCCGCCCCGTGCATGGCCCTTTGTCGTGCCTCCGGTCCCAAGGCGCATGGGTTCACGAGCACGAGGTCGTGCACATCGAAGTTTTTCATGGCCCGTGCGACGGCCCCGACGTTGCCCTCGTTCTTCGGCTCAACCAAGACGACCCGCACACCGGGCACATCCGGTCGATATATCCAACGAGAGATATTCCTTGGCATGCGGGTCGCGCTCAAGATCGCGTATGACGGTCGGGCGTTCTTCGGATCTCAGCGTCAGCCAGACCGGCGAACGGTGGAAGGCGAGTGCCTCGTCGCATTGAAGGCTGCGAAAATCCTCAAGGATTCGCAAGAGTCTTTCTTCCGATCTGCGAGCCGGACGGATCGAGGGGTGAGCGCCGTTGGGAATGTCATCGCCTTCAACACACACCTGCCGCCGGAGGCAGTCATCGGGGCGTTCAACGATCGATCCCAGGAGGTGTGGGCGTGGGCCGCAGCGACAGTGTCGGATTCCTTTCATCCGCGGCACGCCTTGGAACGATGGTATCGCTACCATATTTTCGACCCGTTGTCACCTCGAGCACTGCGCCGGGCCGCATCGTTGTTTATCGGGGAGCACGACTTCGGCGCTTTCACTCCGGATCCAGCAGAGGCCCCGCTCACCATCGACGGGATAGAGGTGACACGCTCCCCGCATGCGATATTGTTCGACGTGCGAGCCAGGACCTTTCGTCGCAACATGGTGCGACGGATCGTCGCCGCGGCAATTCGATGTGCACGCGGAGAACTCTCGGAAGTGGAGATTCGAAGGGCCCTAAGCGGAATTCGGCGGGACTTTGGAATGGTCCGCCCCGAGCCGCTGTTCCTCATGGACGTGCGGTATCCGTTCGACCTGGACGTCATCGTCAAACCCAGGGTGCGGGACGCGTGGCGCTTGATGGAGCAGGACACCGACCTTCGGCGTCGGTTGATCGCTCAGTGGCACCGGGCGACTCACGGGATCCAGTGACAAGTCCCATGATCCGCTTCAGCTAGGAGTACCCGCCGACTCGTACGGCCGGCCGCTTGCGCAGGCGTTCCGCTCAGATTCGAAAAAGAACACGATTCGAACTGGCTAGGACACCCGTTGGAAAAACGTTTTTATACGGTGTGACCCCTTCGCGGCGACCAGGCCTTTCTTGGGGAGGGTTGGATTACAATGGAACTGAAGCTTTTGCGTTCGTCTCGTTTGCGCACGGCCGCCATCGTGTTCGTCATGCTCGGTGCGGGATTCATTTTCCTTGCACAGAGCGCTGCCGCGCAGACTGAGCGAACGGAACTTGTTGTCGGGCTACAGAACGACATGACCACGATGGACTTCTTCAATCCGGAGACGAACACGGTCTGGAATGCGTACCAGGTCGAATGGGGTTTCGAAGGTTTGTTTTCGAGTACACCTGACAATATCATTTTCCCGGTCTTGGCGAATCCCGCGAAGGGAACGAGCGGACCCGGTTACACGTTTATCGTCGCACCGCCAGCAACCCAGCCCATTGTCGATGTCTACGTCCGACCCGGAGTTACGTTCCATGACGGTCAGCCGATGACCCGGGACGATGTCGTATTCACTTATCAGGTCCTCGAGTGGTCGACGTCTCAAACATTCATCGGGACGGCACTCTGGTGGGATATCCCGAGGTTCGCCCACTGGAGTGGCGGTGCAGCGAAGTCGCACATCGGCGTGGAACCATCCCCAGCGGCTCCCGACGCCGTGCGCTTTACCTTGTCGAAGGCTTACGCGCTGTTCTTCCTCGCAACGCTCCAGATTCCGATCATCCCGAAGCACATTTGGACGAGCCACATCAACCCGAATCCTCAGCTGAACCTCACGTCGCTGAAGCCGATTACGGACAGCGCCGACTTATCCGCCGACTTCTCGTTCGGCAGCAAGGTGAACGAGGTTGCCGCCAACATGGGCACAGGGATGTTCAAGTTCGATTCATGGACCCCGAATTTGGGCTCGCATGTTTCCTCATACGACGGATATTGGGGCAAGGGCACCAACGTCCAATGGGCCGGTACCTCCTACCCGCTCTTCCCTGAGCACCTTCGCTCGATTAAATTCGTGATCTACACAAGCCTGGACGTGATCAGCCTCGCGCTGCAAAAGGGCGAAATCGACACGCTAATATGGTCTCTGACTCCCGGCTTCCTTACTCAGGTCCGTTTGAACCCGTCGATCAGCGTGGAACAGGTGACGGACGCCGGATACTTCTACATGGCGTTCAACCTGCGCCGGAAGCCCTGGGACGACCTGGTCCTCCGCAAGGCGATTTCTATGGCGATTGACAAGGACTACATCGTCAATACGCTCATGGGCGGCTTCGGTGTCAAGGGCAACTGGCCGATCTCGATACACACCTCGACCTACGTCAACGCGAGCACTTCGTTGCCGGCCTTCGATCTGAACGGGGCCAAGCAGTTGCTTGATTCTGCTGGCATCGTCGACCGAAACAGCGACGGTTTCCGGGAGTACAAGGACGGCAGTCCGATCAAGACGACAATTTTGACGCCGCCGAAAGACTATGACCCGGTCCGAGCCGACGCAGGGATCATGATTTCGAACAACTTGAAGGCCATTGGGCTGAACATCGACGCCGCGCCGACGAGCTTCGACACGATCGTGGCGAAGGCGTTTACCCAGGTCGACTTCGACATCTATATCCTCGGCTTCCTCCTCACGGGCACCCCAGAGACCTACCTGACGGACTTCTTCCACAGCAAGAACGACGTGGCGATCAACCCAGGAGGCTCGAATTCCGCGGGGTTGCATGACCCCGTTACGGACGCCCTCCTCGACAAGATGGAAATCACGCTCGACGACCAGGCGCGCACCAAGATCGTCCAAGACATCGAGGCGCGCGTGAACTCGCTGATCCCATGGAACATCCTGTATTACCGGAAGAACCTGAACGCCTACCGCAACGACCGATGGGTCGGATGGGTCAACACACCGCCGCAGTTGTACAACTTCTGGTCTCTGGTCAAGCTCCGGAACCCGGGATCCGTCACGCCCCCGCCGACCACGGGCGTCTTCTCCGTGGCCCTCACAGCTCCCGAGCGGGCCTTATTCGGCCGGACGGTCAAGTTTGACGTCTTTGTTTCGGGAAACTTCGCTCCGGTCTCCGGAGCGTCCGTGTGGTTGAACAGTTCCTTCGGTGGCCTTGCGGCCACAGGGACTACGGATGTGTCGGGTCACGTGGGGGTCTCATGGACGGTTCCCTTGATCCAAGGCCAAGTGGTCCTGACCGCCGTGGCGGCCAAGGGGGCTTCGAAAGCGAGTACGATCAAGCTGATCACCCTCGCGGTAGGTCCTCCTGCGCCGATTGCGAAGCTAAACCTATCGACAACGGCGCCTGTTATCCCGATCGGGGGTTCGACGACGCTTACGGCGACCTTGGTCGACGGGACCGGCGCGGCACTACCTGGCGTGACCGTGAGTCTCGACAAGAAAGTGACTCTCGGCACCATCGGCCCCAGTTCCGCGGGTTCTGATGTGACAAATGCCGCCGGAAAGGCGACCTTCACCTATACAGCCCCGTCGACCGCGGGTGCCTTTGCGAACCAACACTTCGCGGACCTCGTCAAGGCGTACGTGAACGTCTCTGGAAAAGTCTCGGCTGACACGCAATATGCGTCGATGCTCATCTTCGTCTCGAACAGCAACACACCCGACTGGCGGATTGTCACGGTTCAAGGGACACCGGACCTCAATCTGAACACGAGCATGGCCACGCAAGACACCACGACGATTACGGTCAAAGTCACGGACTTCGCCGGCACGGGGTTGGCGAACAAGGACGTCGATCCCGTGCTTTCGACCCAGGACGCGTGGAATGTGAGCGTCGTGGCAGCGGCGGCCGGTTCGAACCGGACGGATGCGACTGGGATTGCTACGTTCACCGTCGGGACGACTGCGTCGGCGCGGACCGGCCAGAATGCAACGACAGTCGCCGTTCGCTTCAAGGTCCGGAATGACGCATCCCAGGTGAATGATCAAGTTGGCATCCTGCTGTACAGCTCCACGAGCTCGGGTCAATATTCCGCGAAGCTCGCCATTTCGACCCGCGCGATGCCCGCGCTCAACCCGGCGACGAACGCGACGAATGCCGCGAATGTGACGATTCAGGTCACAGACAAGTTGGGATTGCCGGCTGCTGGGGTACCTGTAATCTTCCAAATCAACTACGGGCCGCTCGGTCTCCCAGCGGAGTTCCCTTGGTCCTATGATTACGGGACCGACTACGGCACGCCGAGGTATCTCGGAGGCGGACTCGACCTGAACTCGTTCGGTATCGGCTCAATCGGTGGGAACTTTACGAGTAATCCCGGCCAGGCGTTCAGCTCTATGGCGTGGGGTGTCGAGAACTTCGTCGAGGACTACGAAGCGGTCGGCGACTTTCCGCTGATCGACGCGTGCGATGCGACAGGAAATGCCACGATCCAGAATGGGGTGCTCGAAGCTTTCGGGGCGTTGCCGCTCTCACCGTGGCCGGCCGGCTTCAAGCAACCGTGGCTTGACTACACGAAGGTCGGAGGCACGTACATCCTGAATGTGACGAGTACGACGAATCTCCTGGGTCAGATGACCGTTCCGCTGACTGCCTTGCCTCACCGGATGGACAACTCTCTGCAGATCCGGGCGTATGTGGGCCAGAAGCCAGGCACCACCTTCAACGTCACGGTCGACGACTGCAACTTCGTCGCGAAGATTAACAACAACGCCTTCGCGATCGACACCGGAATGGTCATCAGCCGGAGCCCCGTGTTCGCCCTCGGCAGCGCTTGGTTCAGCCAGCCCGCTTTCAACTCGAAGGGCGAGGTGGCGACCGTACATGCACGTTTCTACACGAAGGACGGGCCTCTCGCCGATCCCGAGGTGTTCCTGGTTCGCGGAGCTGGTAGTGCGGCACGCAACGTCGGGGCGTTGAGTACCCTGTCCCGACAGTCCGCCGCCACGTTCGGAACGATTAGCGCCGCGAAGTATCCGGCACAGTATGCGAACAATGTGCTCAGCTGGGATGTGCGAGACCAGTTCTACCGGTACCGCGTCTTCGACCACTCGACTTGGCCGTGGACCTTCCACGACGTGTTCAACGTCCCGCTCGGTGCCTCGCAGACGGTCTACCTAGCCTTCGTCCCAGCGGACATGCGGTTCGCCTATGGAGGGCGAGACCAGATGTTTGCCGGAAGCCTCGGTGACTACTGGATCGCTCCGACATTCGCGACATTGATCGCCAAGATTCCCTTCGAGTTCCGGATCGGCTACTACTTCGTCCCCGGCGGGATCTACGCATCGGCCGCGGTCGACAAGACCCTCGTGCCCGAGCAGGGGACCGCCACGGCCACCGTGACGGTGACGGACCAAAGCGGCAGCCCCCTTGCCAATGCGACGATCTTCAGCGGACCGTTCCAGAACGTCACGAACGCGCTGGGGCAAGCATCTTTCACGTTCAGTGCCTCCTCCGGTGCAGTTGAGAACCTCGTGGTCGTTTCCGCACCATCGGGAGAAATCGCCCGCGCCTGGTATGGGATCATGGCTTCGCCGCCGGTCCTGTCATACGCGACGCCGACGGTGACCGCAAACGCCGCGGGCACTGCCTCGACCATTTCCGTGGTCGTGACGAACCAGGTGCCGGTAGCAGGGACTACAACCGTGCTTCTGACCGTCGGTGGCACCGTCGTCGCCGCGAAGACCATCTCGATCGGTGCTTCAGCGAGTCAGACCGTGGCCTTCGACTACGTGTTCACGACCGCGGGCTCCTATCAGGTCGGATTCGGGAATCAGGTTGTGACTGCAACGATTCCCGCGCCGCCTCCGACTCCGGTGGACGCCCTGGTTACCTACGGGTTGCCGATTGGCCTCCTCGTGGCCGGGTTGGTGGTCGGCTTGGCGGTCGGCGTCGTGCTCCGTCGGCGCCGGAAGGGCCCACCCGGGATGGAGGCCGAGAAAGGAACCAAGTCCACCGAGGAAGAACTCGGGTCGGAGGATCTATAGCGCGAACGGACCGGGGATGCGGAATCCCCGGTCTCCTTTCCCCTTTCTTTCGAGGCACATTTGGCGTCTCGAAAACGTTCTTATATCCGGCACCGAATGAACGATATTCGGGCTAGGGGGGAACCGTTTGGCCGCATTAGCACGGTACCTGGTAAAACGAGGAGTCCAAGGCGTTGTCACGTTGCTTGTCGTCACGGTCATCATCTTCATCCTCTTTGATGCGATGCCCGGCACACCGATCGATCGTTTTCGCTCTGATCCGACCTTCGATCGTGCCCGCTTGGAGCAACTGAATCAGACTTTCGGTATTAACGACCCGTATTTCGTCCGGATGGGCAAGTTCGTCTGGAACATGTTCAGCCTGGACTTCGGACAATCTTTCGTTGAAGGAAAACCAGTCAGCGACGTGATCGCAGCCGCCTTGCCGCGAACTCTATTCCTGTTCGGCGGCGCCGTCATGATCGAGTACCTGATTGGCGTAGTCATCGGTACCTTCATCGCTTGGCGACGAGGTCGATTCACCGAAGGCTCCGTGGTCGTGGGCAGCCTATTCTTCTACAACATGCCTTCCTTTTGGATCGGTCTCATTCTCCTCTGGTTGTTCGCATTTAGTCTCGACTTGTTCCCCTTGCGAGGGTTCAGTGATCCGTCTTGGACTGCTCAGCATGTAACATGGGTCGCGGGCCGCGGCCAGGGTGATGTGCTTTTCCAAGTCGTGGATTTAGTCGCGCATGCAGCGATGCCGATGCTCGCCCTCGTCCTGATAACCACCGCGGGAACCATTCTGCTCATGCAGACCGCCATGCTCGAGGTCATGGGCGAGGACTTCATCCTAACCGCACGGGCAAAGGGTCTGTCCGAGCGAATCGTCCGCCGGCGGCACGCGGCGCGCAATGCCTACCTGCCGGTTGTCACTTCCTTCACGATTAGTTTGGCATTCATCGTCGGCGGAGCAATCATCTTGGAAGGGATTTTTTCGTATTTCGGCCTTGGATACTACTTCCTTAAGGCAATCGTGAACCAAGACCAATTCCTCGCGGGGGCGTTGCTTTGGATCATCGCCGTCCTCGTCATTTTCGGGAATATCGTCGCCGATGTCCTGTATGGAGTCCTCGATCCACGTGTCCGGATCTGAAGCGGCTGGGTCGTCTGTCAAACTGGACGCCATTCGATTCTTCAACGCTTTCAAGCGCAGCCTCCAACGTTCCTACGCGCTGTTCCGTGGCAGTCGCCTCGGTTTGACCGGCCTCACGATCGTCCTCATCTTCGCCGCAATTGGGATCCTGGCTCCCATCATTTCGCCCTACCCCCGATCTTATGAGGCGCCGGACTCGGACCGATTCACGGTTTCTTCCTACTCTCGAAACTTGACTCTTCGAGGACTGAATTACTCCGTACCCGTCATGGGGCCCACGACTCCGCTGCAAAGCGATCGTCTCGGGGGCATGTGGCTGGTCAACTACGCCCGAGAAGGATACGTTTTCATGGACTTCACGGAGCACACCTTGGAAACGAACGTTTCTCCGTTCCAAGCTGGGAACCGGTCCCTGCAATTCCATATCAGCGATCTTCCTGTTTCACCCCAACCGGTCGCGCCCCTCGAGGCCCTCTATTTCGTCGTACCAGCTCTGGACTCGACCAAATCCACGGGCCCGCGGAATGGAAACGGGGCTATCGCCTTCTTCGCACAACGTGATTTCTACGTCTATGACCCCTTCACCCGGAGCCTTATCTTTCGGTGGAGACTCGGTTTTGATCCTTCATGGACGGGAGAAGACCCCGCGTCCTCCGGTGACCTCATCACGCTCCCCGCTCAGTTCACCATCCGGCCTTTTCCGGGAGCGCCGGGCCGAGATGTCGGGCCATATCGCTACTTCTTTGCCTCTGACGGCACCCACACCGTAGTCTTCGAAACTGTATTCGTTCACACGAACAGCACTGTGCAGCCGGGGGCGGTCTATCCCGGAGCGCCGGGCGGTCAACCCGTCCTCTTTTCGAACGAAACCCTCTCCGCGCCACCCTTCGTTTATTACAACAAAGACACCGGTGAGCTGAACTCGAGCACCAATTTTCGCACGGGCCGAGGACAGACGATACTCTTGCCCTTGGCGAACGGAAGCCTTGAGGTCCACAACGTGGACGGGAGTCTCTTCGGCTGGGTGCCTTTGCGGTTGGCAGGGCAACCGGCTACGGTCACTGGAACTATCGGATTTACGCGATCTACTTCCATCGACACGATGAAATTGTATCTGCCCGTCCGATCGTCGTCCGCCACCGGGGTCGCAGTCCTCGATGCGGCCTCCATGAAGATCGTCCGCGAATTCTCCGTCCCAGATCCCACGTGGGAACCTGTCGGGATTCCGACCAGCTACCGCGCCCAGACCGTGTACCTTGGTCTATATGATCACAACGAGGGACCCGATGGCACGACGCATATGATCCGTCTCAACGAGACTGCAGTTGAAAACCTCCAATTCCGCACAGATTTCCCCGGTCGGGTTCGAACGTTCTTCGAGGTGGATGAGCGTTCCAAAGTGTTCGTGTTCCCCGCGCACGGCGGCATTTCCATGCTCGCCACCACGTCCCGAACGGATGCCCATGTCGCGCCGGAACCGTTCGCCATCACGCCGCCGTCCAACGTCTCCCTCTTCCGATATGCCGGAGCACTTGGAGGTACCCTTTACGGAACTGCGCTGATTCCTCAGGAATTGTACGGCGTTTGGACGGATGCCTCGGAGGGCGAGACGACCCTCTTCCAACTCTTGGGAACCGTCCGGACACCGTTGCCTCCGGGGACGTATCCTTCGGGTAACCACTATGTCCTCGGGACGGATTTCCGGGGAGCCGACATTCTGACCCAGCTTTTCTACGGTACCCAAGTTGCCTTCATCGTCGGTGGACTCGCGGCGGTCTTCGCGGTGGGCCTCGGCACCCTCGTGGGTTTGATCGCCGGTTTCTTCGGCAAGCTCGTGGACACTCTTCTCATGCGGACGACTGACATTTTCCTTGTGCTCCCCTTCCTGCCGATTGTCCTGATCCTCGCGTCGATCCTTCGACCCAGCATTTGGGTGATCATCCTTGTCCTCGGGATTATTGGGTGGCCGGGGATTGCACGGGTAATTCGCGCGCAGGTCCTCACGATCAAGGAGCGACCCTTTGTTGACGCGGCACGCGTCTCCGGAGCCTCGGACCTGCGGCTCATTTTCTTCCAGGTTGCCCCGAACGTCCTGCCTTTTAGCTTCCTCTACATGAGTCTCACCGTTGCCGGCGCCATCATCACCGAAGCCGCTCTCAGCTTCCTCGGGCTCGGTGATGCCAGCGTGATCTCGTGGGGCGGAATGCTTTCCCAGGTCCTGACTTTCGGAGGGGCACTCACCGCATGGTGGTGGCTGTTCCCACCCGGCCTCGCGATCACGTTGCTCTCTCTCGGGTTCTACCTCCTCGGCCGCGGCTTCGACGAGATTATCAACCCACGTCTTCGAAGGCGATAACGTGCCGTTGCTGTCGGTGCGAAACCTTCGGACGTACTTTCGGGTCCGACAGGGTTGGGTTAAGGCAGTTGACAATGTCAACCTCGACGTGGAAGCGGGAGAGACGGTTGGCCTCGTCGGCGAGTCCGGCTGTGGCAAGACGACCCTCGCCTATTCGATCACGCAACTCCTGCCCTCGAACGCATATATATTTGGCGGGCAGATCCTTTTCGGGACGAACCGCCGCGTGGATCGATACCGACCCGGATATTGGAACATCGCCTTCGATCGGATTGCTAAGGATGTCCAGATAGCGAACGACGAGCTCAAGCGGCAAAGGTCTGCGGAGAGCACCGGCGGCACGCTTGAACGCATTCAAACTCTCGAGAAGGAGATTGAATCGCTGGCAACGCCCTTGTCATCGACGTACCGTGGGTACTTGAAGGAGGAAATCGGGTCCCTTCAGAAAACGGTCCATGAGCTATCGTCCCGCCTCGAGTCCGCGAACGATCCCACGGTCCGTGACCGGCTTCGAGAAGCAAAGGATCGGCTCGGCGCCGCCTCTCAAGAGGGAGATCTCGTCGATATCGTTCGTCGCTCGGACGGACGTCTCCGGGAGTATCATCCCAAGCTGAACGCCGTACGTTGGAAGCAGATTTCGATCGTCTTTCAGGGCGCCATGAATGCTCTGAATCCGGTTTACACGGTCGGCAATCAGATCGTCGAGGCGATCCGGGCGCACGAGGATCTGACTCCGGATTCCGCGCGAAAACGCGTCGAAGACCTGTACCGGCTCGTGGGAATTCCAGTCGATCGGATCGACAATTTCCCCCACGAATACAGTGGGGGCATGAAGCAACGCGCAATGATAGCCATGGCCTTGGCCCTCGACCCGAAACTCGTAATCATGGACGAGCCCACCACGGCGCTCGACGTGATTACGGCCGCGAAGATCATGGACGAAGTGCTTCGCATCCAAAAGGCGATGCACATGACGATCATCATCATCTCTCACGATGTGTCCGTCGTGGCGAAAGTGGCGGATCGAATTGCGGTGATGTATGCGGGTCAAATCGTCGAGGAGAGTCAAACCGAACAGGTATTCGCTCGGACCCTTCACCCATACACGGAAGGTCTCCTGAATGCCTTCCCGAGCATCAGCGGCGAGAAGCGACGGCTCGAGGCAATTCCCGGGAGCCCGCCGAGTCTGTTGACTCCACCTTCGGGCTGCCGCTTTCATCCTCGATGCAAGTACGCAAAGGACGTCTGTACAACGGACCCGCCTCCTTATGTCGTTCCCGAACCGGGGCACCGCGCCCTGTGCCACTTTTCTCAGGATTTCTTTACCCAGGGAGGTCTCGGCCGATGACTGAGGTCCAAAGTGTCGCGCCCCTCCACGACGGTCGGGCGGTCCTACGGATTCGAGATCTGAAGAAGTACTTCGAACTGAAACGAGGATTGATACAGTCGCTCCGCGGGAACACGATTCAGGTCCGTGCGGTGGATGGGATCAGCTTCGATTTGCATCCGGGGGAAATTCTCGGCCTCGTGGGGGAATCCGGCTGCGGGAAGACGACGACGGGTCGGCTTATTGCGCGGCTCGAGGATCCTACCGAAGGACAAATCGATTTCGAGGGAGTCGACATCGCCTCGCTGCAAGGCGGCGCACTCTTCCAATTCCGAAAGGATTTGCAGATGATTTTTCAGGATCCGTACGAATCTCTCAATCCGCGGTACAATGTATTTCGAACGGTCGCAGAACCCATCGTGATTCATCGCATCGGATCCTCGAAGGAGGAGCGGGCGGAAATGGTGATTCAGGCTCTCGAGGACGCAGGTCTCCGCCCCGGGCAGGACTTCATGGAACGGTTCCCCCACGAGCTATCCGGCGGACAAAGGCAACGAGTCGCGATTGCCCGGGCGATCGTATTGCACCCAAAGATCATCGTCGCTGACGAACCCGTGAGTATGCTCGACGTATCCATTCGCGCGGGCGTGATGAACCTAATGCTCGATCTCCGTGAGAAGTACCAAAACCCTTACATTTTCATCACGCACGACATTGCAGTCGCTCGGTACATGTCCGACCGGATTGCGGTGATGTATCTCGGACGGGTGGTCGAGATGGGATTAACAGAAAGCATCATCCTCCGACCGACCCATCCCTACACGCGGGCCCTTCTCGCCGCCGTGCCGGTGCCAGACCCGTCGCATGTCTATGTCGAGGTTCCAATCAAGGGGGAGCTTCCGAGCCCAATCGACTTGCCTAGCGGGTGTCGGTTCCGCACACGGTGCCTGTTCGCCAAGGACATCTGCGCGACCACGGCCCCGCCTGCGGTCGAAATCGAGTCGGGTCATTTTGCTGAGTGTCACTTTGCCCAGGACATCTACGAAGGAAAACTCGTCGAACCCAGCCTTCCTAAGACCCCGGAGATTGATGTCCCCGCGGCAAGGGACACATGACCGATCCATGGCACATGCTCGGTCCACAAGGAAAATCGGACCGACCCGTGTGGCTTTTCGCAGCGGGGGTTGCGTTCGTCCTGCTCGCCCTCGCGATTGGTTCCGCTCTGAGCTACACCTCGATCGTCGTGGCGCAAGCAACCGTCTCGATCTCTCCTTCGACATCCTTGACGTTGCAGGGCACTAACTCCGACGGAACGCTCACTCCAGACGGCTCCTTGACAGCCTCGCTGTCCCTTCGGGTCGACAATCCCAGCTCACGAGTCCTGCGACTCCAGCTCCTCGCCTTCAGTGGTTGGATTGAGGACGGTCCCGCTACGGTCGGCCTCAACGAGTCCCGACGACTCCTAGACGACCGCCTCTTGGAGGGGAACAGCACGCGATATTTCTATCGTGTGTTTGGAGAGTCTCGGGAGGTTGCCGGAGCCATCGTCGGCGCCGCGAGCGCGGCTATTTTTCGCTTCACCTACACATTGACCCATGCACTCAATCCGAATCGCTTCGAAGTAGCGCGGAACATCACGGATTATTGGGCTTCCGCAACCGGGAATGCGACAGCCGGTCCATGGATTCACTGGCTTCGAGTCCACCTGATCATTGAGGGGGTCCCCGTCGCGTCCTCGCCCACGGCGGCTCCACACCTGATGACGATTGGCACGATTGAGCGTATGGACGGGACCAACCTTGCGACTTAAGCTGAGTGAACGGGCCCTTCGCATCGCACGGACTGCTCTCTTGAGCACGTTCCTCGGTCTCGCGGTCGGATACACGACGTTCTACTCGGTCTTTCCGAATGTGACCGTCCCCGCGTCGGAGGAACCGTCGCTCTCTTTGATTCTCGGCGTCCTGGCGATGGCAGGCCTGCTGGCGGGCTTGATGACGGAGGACCTTCGGATGGGCGTGGTCCAGGGCTTTCTTTCGATCCCCGCGGGGCTCGTGATTGCCTTCGCCTTGGCCATTTCTCCCGTTTTGACAGGTTTCCTCGAAGTCCAGGTGGATGACATCTTTTCCTTCATCACCCGGCTCGGCCTTCCAATCTATCTTTTTGCTCTCCCCCTCTACATCGTTACAGGGATCGCCGGTATGCTGTTGCGGGAGCGGTTTGGCTTGCATTCCGAATCGTTCTTCGCCGCCAGACCGAGCCCGCAACGCAAGTGACTTAACGCTTCATCCCTTGGCACGAACTTGATGATTGTTGCGATTACCGGGACCCCCGGCACCGGGAAGTCCTCGGCATGCGCGGTCCTGTCTGTTCGCGGGTACGCCGTGATGGATTTGGACGAGATCGCCCGTCGGGAAGGCTTCATCGCCGGACGGGATGAGGCTCGAGGGAGCGACGAAGTCGACACCGAAGCGATGCGCCGATCATTGCACGTCCCAGCAAAAGTCGCATTCCTCACATCGCACTACAGTCATAGGATGGACGTGAACATCGCGATCGTCCTGCGCTGCCGACCCTCTGTTTTGCGGTCTCGGCTTGAGGCTCGAGGGTGGCCTCCGGAGAAGGTCCGCGAAAACGTCGAAGCCGAAGCAATCGACGTGATCCTACAGGAGGCAGTCGGCCGCCTTCCGTTCGTCTATGAGATTGACACGACGACGTTGACGGCCGAGCAAACCGCAAACGCGGTCCTGGGGATCCTCCAAGGGAAAGCGGAAGGTCACGCGCCCGGATCCGTGGACTGGAGCGAGGAGGTCCTCTCGTGGTACTAGACCGGTACCGCAAGGCCGCGGACTGGTTTCTGATCCCCGTGGCCTCGCGCCTGCTCCACGTGAATCCGAACCTGGTTTCGTGGGGCGCCCTGTTCGCCGCGGTCGGCGCCGGGATCGCCTTCTTCTTCGGCGGCGGAGGACTTCTCGGCCTCGCCCTCCTCCTGATCCTGGTGAACTCGTACCTCGACGCCCTTGACGGGAAGATCGCGAAGATGGCTGGCAAGGCGTCCGCGCGAGGGGACTTTCTCGACCACGTGCTCGACCGCTATGCGGATGTCTTCCTGCTCGGCGGCGTCGCGTTCAACGCGATGTATTGCCGTCTCGGGGTCGGGACGCTAGCCCTTCTTGGCGTCCTCCTGACTTCCTATATGGGGACGCAAGCCCAGGCCGTCGGCCAAGGACGCGTGTACGGTGGGGTCCTCGGCCGGGCCGACCGCTTGGTGCTCCTGTTCGTCGGATGCCTCATTCAATGGATCGTCGCGCCATCCGGCGGAGTCGCGGTCGGGGCGGGCGTCCTCGCTCTCGGACCCCTCGAGTGGTTCATGGTCCTGTTCGCGGTCCTGGGGAACGTGACCGCCGTCCAGCGTGCCATGAAGATCTGGCGCGGCTTCTCCTAGGTCGCCGTCGACGCGCTCTCTCCACGGGGCCGACGGTCCCGCCCTTTGATGCGGTAGTACGAGAGGGGATGCTTGATCGTCAGGCAGATCCGATCCGGCCCAGGGCAGATGCCGTAGGACTTCATCGTCGAGCACTCCGGCGGCGTGTATTCCGTCGGGCTCGACGTGCCGGTGATGTGCTCGATCTGGTACCGGGTGACATCCGCGGCAAAATCCGGGACATCCCCGAACACCCGGTAGATTTCTTCGTTCCCCAGTCCGATGTGGTGCAGGAAGGCGACGATTGCGAAGCGGCCCATATGGGGGACATTCTCGTGATTCTGGATTTGTGCGAGCAGGTTGTACATGCACGGCGGGAAGCGGGTGATGCTCACCTTCCCGATGTCCTCCGCCTTGAACGTGGCCTTCTTCGCCTCGAGGAGTCCGCGGATCTGTGCGAGATCCGCCTTGAACGCGGCCAGGATATCGTCGTTGATCGGAAGCGGAAGCCCTTGCTCGATGTGCCGCTGAATCGCGTTCCGCATGACGCGAAGGGCCTTTTCACGGCGCAACCTCACATAGCCGCGTTCCACGGGCTGGTTGATCAGCTTCCACGGGGTGTCGCGCATCGTGCTCGTGAACCGGAGGAAGTCGGAGAAGTGGATCCGGAAACCTCCGTCCTCTCGGCGCAGGTCCATCGGAAGCTGGGCCGCGATATGGAGGACCGTATCGTCCGAGTCTTGTTCCAAGAGTGATTCCGCGGCCATCGCCTCCCGGAGCGCGAAGCGCCGGGTCAGGTATGTGTCCTCGAGGGCGGAGACGAGAATCCGCGCGACCGGGTATGCGAGGAGTTGGGAGAGTTGATCGGCCGGTGCGATCGCCACCCGTTTCGCGTCCGGGCCTTTTTCGAGGGCCTCGACCACGCGGGCCCGTCCGATGGCCCGTGCACGCGCATACGCGGGCTCGGATAGCAACTCCTCGAGGGTCACGTGCTCCGCCCGGATGAAGGCGGACGCCTCCTGGAGGAACGGGTACTTTGCGAGGCCCGCAAGTTCCACGGTCGAAGGAACACACGTGCAGTTAAAAAGCCGAGGCGGGGGACCGTGAAGGTGGAGTCTCCGCACGACTTCGCGAACGTTCCGAGCGCTGGCCGAAGGTCTTTCCGGAACCGGACCATGCTCTCGCCCGATGGGTGAGGTCCAAGGATACTTCGCGGTTCACTCCCAGGGACTCGGGCACGCGACCCAGGCGGTCGCCCTCGCCCGCGGCCTGCGCGAACGTCGGGAAGATCTGTATTTCCTGTTCCTCGCGGGCGTGCCCGCTTTGGACCTCGTGGTCGCGAGCGGGTTCGATGCCATGACGGCGCCGCCGGCGCCGGATTGGCCTGCGGTCGACGGTCGACTGCTGCCGGTCTGGCGATGGTATGTCGACTATGCCCGATACCTGCGGGTCGCCCGGAAGAATCTGAAGAGGGAGGCCGATTGGAAGTCGAATCGATTTCTCCTCTCCGCCGGCGAAGTCGCCTCCGTGCGGGAGGCCGTCCGCCACCGAATTCCCACGGCGATCATCCTCAACGGATTGCGCCACGACTTTGCGACGGACCCGGCCTCCCGCCTGTTCGAGGGGTACGGGAACTTTTGGTTCTCCCGACTCGCCCGAAAGGTCGATCTGATCCTCGCCCTCGATGACGCCCCATCGTGGCCGAACGTCCGGCGGATCAAGCCGATCGTCCGCCCGTTCAGCGCGTCTCGAGAACAACTTCGGGAAGACTTGTTCTTCCGGAAGAAGACGATCCTCGTGACCGTCGGTGGTACCGCGATCGGGGAATATCTCATTCGGGAGTCGGTGAAGGCCTTCCGTGCCCTGGCGATGGACGATGTCTCGATGGTCATCGTAAGCGGTCCAAAGCTGAAGGCGGAGCCGGAGGCGGGCGTTTACACGTACGGCTTCCTGCCGAATCTGCAGGACTACGTCCTCGCGGCGGACCTCGTGATCACGACGGGCGGAAAGGGTACCGTGAGAGAAGCCCTCGCGGCCGGCACGCGGGTCATTGCGATTCCTCCGAAAGGGCACGTCGAGGCTGAGCGGAATGCGGCGGCTCTGGGTTATCGGCACGAGGATCTCGGTCGGCTTCGCGAACTCATCGTCGAGAAACTCGCCCTCGGACGATTGCCGCCTCGGCCCGACGGGAATGCGGAGGCGGTCCAGATTCTTCTGGACTTCCTCGAGTCCAAGGTTGAGCCGCGCTAGACGCCTTGGACGAGACTTCAATCGATCTGAGATACGTCCTCACTTTCGGTACGAGGGATGCTCCGTCTTCGCCTTCTCCTTCTTCTGGTACCAGACCGCCATCTGATAAAGGAGGGAAGACAGCCGGTTCATGTACCGCAAGAGGTCCGGGTTCAAAGCCTCTTGACGGGACAGCGAGACGACCCGGCGCTCAGCGCGGCGTGCGACCGTGCGGGCCCAATGCAACCGTACGAGGCCCTCGGAACCGCGAGGCAGGATGAACTCGGTGATTCGGCCCACGTCGAACGTGTCGATCCCGACCTCGAGGCGGGCCACGTGCTCCGGGACGATTCGTGGGACCTTCGTCCCTTTCGCGGCGCGGGCCATCGCCAGTTCGGCGCCCACGGTGAACAGATCATCCTGGATTTTCAGGAGCGCATCGCGGACGGGCTTTTCCTTCAGGGCCGAGATCGCGATACCGAGGACGGCGTTCAATTCATCGACGGCGCCCATCGCCTCCACGCGAGGATCGTCCTTGGCCACACGTTCCGGGCCTAACAAACCGGTTTCGCCGGCATCCCCGGCCCTCGTGTACAACTTCGCCATCATCCCACCCACTGTTCCGCATCGGTCGGTGCGGGGGGCGTCGGGAAGATCGCCGGTTGTACGATGTGCGCGAGGATCTCCAAACCGTCTACGAGCCGCGGACCCGGCCGATTGAAAAAGCTCGAACCATCGACGAGCCACACCCGTTGGTTTCGGGTCGCGGGCATGTGCGACCACCACGATGTTCCGGCCACCGTCGGCGCCTCTGTCCGAGTGCGATCGAGGTCGAACCCACACGGCATGAGGACCGCCACCTCGGGCAGGGCCGCTGCGACTTCCTTCGGCGAGACGCGGCGGGATTTTTCTCCCGGACGTCCAAGCGCGTCGACGCCTCCTGCGAGGCCGATCATTTCAGGAACCCAGTGTCCTCCGATAAAGAGGGGATCCAGCCATTCGAGGCACGCCGTTCTCGGACGTTCGGCGGCCAAGGCGGCCTTGCGCGCGACGCGTTCAATTCGTAGCTGGAGGCCTTCTACGACGGTCTCCGCGCGTTCCTCGATGTCACACGCCCGACCGATCTGTTCGATGTTCTCCAGGACTTCGACCAAGTGGTGGGGGTCGAGGGACACGATCTCCGGCGGTCGCGGAAGGTTTCGAGCGATATCCTCGACATCCCCGAGGGTGGGGGCGCACACCTCGCACAAGCCCTGCGTCAGGATCAGGTCCGGATCAGCGGAACGAAGAGCCT
>Ga0209156_10000024_pt1 | contig 102641 bp, 81 predicted proteins | sample GraSoiAngelo_124_FD_185881 | JGI IMG/M metagenome (GOLD analysis project Ga0209156, IMG submission 185881) | Grasslands soil microbial communities from the Angelo Coastal Reserve, California, USA - 14_0927_05_20cm (SPAdes) (version 2) | ecosystem: Environmental > Terrestrial > Soil >... | reverse complement strand
GTGATTTTACGAATTCCGCGATTCTGCGAGAAATCCTCGAGAAGGCCGCCTCGCCGCATGTAGCCTTGCTCTGGGATGCGCACAACACCTTCGTCGAGGGCAAGGAAGAGCCGGCCATCACCGTAAGGCAGCTTGGCAAGTACATCCGCCACACGCACCTGAAGGACTCGCGCGCGGAGAACGGACAGGATCATTACGTGCTCACCGGGCGCGGCGAGGTGCCGGTAAAACGCCAGGTGGAACTGCTCGCTGCGTCGGGATACAACGGCTACTACTCTTTCGAATGGGAAAAGGCCTGGCATCCCGAAATTGCCGAGCCGGAAGTGGCTATCGCGGATTTTGCGCGCGTCATGACGCAATACCTGGAAGCCGCCAAAGCGCGCGAAAAGCATTCTTGAGTTTTTTCTAGATTCTTTTCTGGGGGAGATGGACATGACAACGAACACCAGGCGTGAATTCCTAAAACAAGCGGCCCTCAGTGCGGCCGCTTTGGCCGCTTATCCGCCTCCATCCGTGTTGGGCGCGAATGATCGCGTTCGCGTGGGCATGATCGGCGCGGGTGGCCGCGGGGAGGAGTTGCTCAAAGAGGTTCTCGAAGTGCCCAACGCGCAACTCGTGGCCATCGCCGACGTGTACTCGCGCCGGCGCGATGCGGCCAAGGAGCTGGCGCCGGGCATTCAGACGCTCGAGGATCACCGGCGTTTGCTGGACATGAAAGATCTAGATGGCGTCATCGTGGCCAGTCCTTTGCACATTCACGCGCGCCATTTCATGGATGTAATCGCGGCCGGAAAGGACCTTTATTGCGAAAAAACGATGACCTGGTCCATTCCGGAAGCGGAGGAATGCATGGCGGCGGCGAAGAGGTCCGATCGCGTGGTGCAAGTCGGATTGCAGCACGAAAGTTCCGGTTCGCTTGCCGATACGCGCAAATGGATCAAGGACGGCCTCGCCGGCAAGATCACTCAGGTGGAATCGTGGATGAGCCGCAATACGCCCCACGGTAAAGGCCAATGGGTGCGGCCCGTGCCCTCCGATTGCACGGCGCAGAACGTCGACTGGAAAGCGTTCTTAAACGGGCGGCCCGACCGCGGTTTCGATCCCTACAAATTCATCAACTGGCGCTTGTTCTGGGAATTTTCCGGCGGGAACATCACCGAAAACATGGTGCACCAGATCGCCTGGATTCAAACCGCACTGGATTTGCCGGAGCCCAGCGCTGCCTCGATGAGCGGCGGCATCTTTTCGGAAAAAGACGGGCGAGAAGTCCCGGACACCATCGTGGTGACGCTGGAATTTCCCCAGGACGTGGTGGTCACCTGGCAATCCACCTTCAACAACCGCCACTACGGATTGGGCGAACATCTGCTCGGCAGCGACGGCACCATCGAGCACACTTCCGGGGCCACCGACATGGTCACCGGCAAGTCGGCGGAAACATTGCATTACTATCCCGAAAAGGTGAATCGACGCGATGGCGTTGCGCTTACGGGAGAAACGAAAAACCAGAATCACATGGCCAATTGGATCGACTGTATCCGCAGCCGCCAGACGCCGAATGCGAGCGTGGACATTGGCTACCGCTCCGCGATGGCCGCGCACATGGCCAACATTGCGTATCGCCAAAAGCAACGCGTCACACTGGAAATGGCCAAGACGGCTGTACCGCAGATTTAGAATCAGGATTGGGGAAAAAGGCGGGTCGAGAAGAGCACGCTTTCCGGCACAATTCCCTATCCTGTGTTTCTGCCAGTACGCAAACGGAGGCAAGTATGTCTTTCTCTCGCCGCGAAATGTGTTTCCTCTTTCCGACTGCTCTATTTACGGCACTTTCAGACCCAAGACAGTCAGAGCAACAAACTTCCCTACCCTCCGCCATGTATGCGTTCGATAAATTGCCCGTTCATCCGTCGGGCACTGCGGCGGTTCGTCCAATCTTGAAAGGGAAACTGGCCACGGGAGAGTCGGTGGAGGTCCACGAAACAACGTTGCCGGCAGGCGCCGCACCGCACCCGCCGCATCGTCATGCCCATTCCGAGATGTGGCTCATTCGCGAAGGCACCGTGGACATCACCGTGAACAACCTGAGCACGCGTTTGAGACCGGGATCGGTCGGATTCGTGAGTTCGAATGACGAGCACGGCATCAAAAACGTGGGCGCAACTCCCGCCACCTACTTCGTTGTGGCCGTCGGTCCCGGCGCATCGTAAACCTTACAAGCCAACCTTCGTTTGACGGCGCTAAAATGACCATTCAGGATTTTCAATTTGACCTTGCGCACCCGTGCTTCCTATCATTTGCGACGCAGCGCAAAAGAAACTTAATAAAGCGCTCGATTCGGAGCTGGCCGAACGCACGCTTGTATTTTTAGCTGGCTCGGAATATCGTTGTTTCGGCGCCGGGAGATTTTGCCTGGCGCCTGCGAAACGCCCCCTCGCTCGGCCCCGAACCGTCGTTTCGGCATTTCTGGAAAGCACTCGGGAGGTCACCGATGGCCAAACTCGAAGATCCCAAAGACCCTGAGCACAGCGCGAACAGTGAATCCCCAAAGAAGCCTGGTCTGCGAAGACGTGAGTTCGTCAAATTAGTCGGCGGCACCGGCGTTGCCGCCACCGCGCAGGTGCTTGCGGGTCACAAGCTGGCGGCGGCAACGACCACCGTGCCGGAAGAGATTGTCGGCTCCGGAAAAGTGATTGGTCCTGGCCCGGTGCCCATGACCTTACGCCTCAATGGTGAAGTGAAAGAGCTGACGGTCGAGCCGCGCGTGACCTTGCTTGATGCTCTTCGCAACCACCTCGACCTCACGGGCGCGAAAAAAGTTTGCGACCGCGGCACTTGCGGCGCCTGCACGGTCATCGTCAACAACAAGCCGGTTTATTCCTGCAGCGTCCTGGCGATTGAAGTGGCCGATCGCGATGGAAAACCGGGCGCGCACATTCGCACCATCGAAGGGCTGGAACCGGAAGGAAAGCTGCATCCCGTCTCCGCTTCGTTTGTGGACAACGATGCGCAGCAGTGCGGCTTCTGCACGCCGGGTTTCGTGATGTCCTGCACCGCTTATCTCGAGGCGCATCGCCATCCCACCATGGAAGAAGTGAAGCGAGCGCTGGGCGGCAACCTCTGCCGCTGCGGAACGTATATGGGTGTTCGTAACGCCGTCGTGCAAGCGGCAATGTCCATGAAAGGAGGGCGCGCCTGATGGCTGACTATCATTGGCCTCCCACCGACAAATGCAGCTTGATTGGCAGGCGCATCTCGCGCCTGGACGGTGCGTGGAAGTCTTCGGGCCGCATCAAATACAGCTACGATGTCAATCGCCCGAACATGCTCCACGCCAAGATGGTGTTTTCTCCGTACGCGCACGCGAAAGTCGTGAGCATCGATACAAGCGCGGCCGAAAAAATGCCGGGCGTGAAAGCCATAGAAATCATCACCGAGCCCGGCAAGGAAGTCTTCTGGGCCGGGCACGAAGTCGCCGCCGTCGCCGCGGAAACCGAAGAGCAGGCCCGCGACGCAGCCCGCCGCATCCAGGTTCGCTACGAAAAGCTTCCTCACTTGGTTTCTGACGTAGAACCGGCAAAAGCCGGGGAACACACCAAGCAACTTGCCGAACAAACGGATGGCAGTCCCGACCAGGCTTTGCAGCAGGCCGAAGTGACCAGTGAAGGCGAGTATGGAGTGCCGGTCATCACGCATTGCTGCCTTGAAGCGCATGGCCAAGTAGCGGAGTGGGATGGCGACAATCTCACCTTGTATGCTTCGACGCAGAACGTAAGCGGCATACCTGGAGAAATAGCACGCGCGAAACCACCGATCGCGGATTCCGCCGACAAAGTGCGGGTCCTCTCTCCGGTCATGGGCGGAGGCTTTGGAAGCAAATTCGGAGCCGACACTTGGGGGCTTGCGTGTGCGCGGCTGGCAAAGAAAACGGGACACCCCGTGAAGCTGATGCTCGAACGCGATCAGGAACTGATGGCCGCGGGCGCGCGTCCTTCGATGTACGCGAAAGTCAAAGTAGGCGCAAAGAAAGACGGCACGCTGGTGGGCTGGCAGTCCGAATCCTGGGGCACCGGAGGCCCCGATGCGCAAGGCGGCGCGCCCAACTTGCCATACGTCGTACGCATTCCTGACCGGCGCGTTCGCCACACGACGGTGTTGACCAATATCGGCCCGTCACGCGCCTGGCGCGCACCCAATCACCCGCAAATGTGCTTGATCACCATGTCTGCGCTCGACGACCTGGCCGCAAAGCTGGGCATGGATCCGGTTGAGCTGTTGCAGAGAAATATTGAAATGACTGGACAACTCGCTAAGACATATTCAGCCGAGTTGGAAAAAGCTGCCGAGCTAATGGAATGGAAAAAGAAATGGCATCCGCGTGGCGAAAGGACGTCTGGCTCAATCAAAAAGGGGCTGGGCGTTTCCATTCACACCTGGGGCGGCGCCGGCCATCCGAGCAATTGCAATTGTGTCATCCAGCCGGACGGCTCGGTGTCGGCCTCGCTCGGGTCGCAGGATTTGGGCACCGGCACGCGCACAGTCATTGGGATCGTCACTGCAGAAACCATGGGTCTCCCACTGGAAGCCGTGAAAGTGAACATCGGCGATTCGAAATATCCTGCCGATGGAGCGTCCGGCGGTTCCACCACGGTTGGAGGCGTCAGTTCTTCTACGCGCCGCGCTGCGACTGCGGCCTTGAACCAGCTCTTTGAAAAGGTGGCTCCTTCGCTCGACGCTAAGCCCGACGACCTAGAAGCGGTTGACGGCCAAATTCGCGTGAAGGACAATCCGAGCAAGGCCATTTCCTGGAAGCAGGCTTGCGCCAAACTGGGCACAACTCCCATTACCGGTGTCGGCCAACGCCAGCGCGGAAACGATGACCTGCTTTCGAGCGGCGTTGGCGGCGCGCAAATGGCGGAAGTCAGCGTGGACACCGAAACCGGCATCGTGCAGGTCGACAAGCTCGTTGCCGTGCAGGATTGCGGTCTCATCATCGATTTGAAAACCGCAGAGAGTCAGGTGTACGGCGCCTGCATCATGGGGATTACTTACTCGCTGTTCGAGCACAAGATCATGGATGAGCAGACTGGCCATTGCCTCAACGCCGATCTCGAGTTTTACAAGCTCGCCGGGATTGGCGACTTCGGCGAGATTGTCGTGCACATGATGACAGGCCCGGAATACGATCAGCGCGGCGTCATCGGCCTCGGCGAGCCGCCGGTGATCTCTCCTGGCGCGGCCATTTCGAACGCCGTGGCTAATGCCATCGGCGCGCGTGTGCCCACGCTCCCGCTCACGCCCGACAAAGTTCTCGGCGTGCTGGAGAAAGGAGCGGTAGCCTGATGGAACGCTTTGAATACGCTCATCCAACCACACAACGCGAAGCGATTGGGCTGCTCGGCTCCAACTGGAACGATGCTGCGGTGCTGGCGGGCGGCACCGATTTGATCAGTCTGATGAAGGAGTATGTCGTCTCGCCAAAGCGCATCGTGAATATCAAAAACGTCGAAGGTTTGAATGGTATCCACTCGAATGCCGAAGGGGTGACCCTTGGCTCGCTCGTCACGATGGACGAGCTAGTCGAAAACGAGACCATTCGCGCGGAATTCCCTGCCCTCACCCAGGCCGCGGAGGGCATCACCAGTCCGCAGATTCGGGCTATGGGCACTGTCGGCGGCGAGCTCTGCCAGCGCCCGCGTTGCTGGTACTTCCGCAACGGCTACGGCCTGCTGGCGAAGGACGAAAACGGGAAATCGCTTGTGCCCGAAGGCGAGAATCGTTACCACGCCATCCTCGGCAATAGCGGACCGGCTTACTTCGTGAATCCCTCGAGCCTTGCTCCCGCGTTGATCGCTCTTGGCGCCAAACTGCAACTGACAGGCCCGAAGGGGCAGCGCGAAGTAAGCGCATCGGAGTTTTTTGTCATTCCCAAATCCGATAATGAGCGGGAAAACGTTCTTAAACCCAACGAAATGCTCACACACATTGTCATTCCCGCTTCCTCGCGCGGTTTTCGCAGTGCCACGTATGAAGTGCGCCACAAAACCGCGCTCGATTGGCCGTTGGCGGCAGCTGCGATTGCGGTCAAGATGGAAGGCGGAAGAGTCAGGGAGGGACGCGTTGTGCTGGGTCACGTCGCACCGATTCCGTGGCAGGCTCGCGAAGCGGCAAAGGAGCTCGAAGGAAAGTCTATAACTGACGGTACGGCAGTCACCGTCGGCGAAGCGGCGGTTCGTGGTGCAAAACCGCTGAGTCAGAATGCCTACAAGGTTAGGCTGGCCACAGTTGCCGTCAAACGCGCACTGCTTGCCGCCGCGAAAGGAGAAGCGTAGCCATGCCGACACTCACCGGACTGATTCAGAGCGCTACCGTGTGCCACCGCCTGCGGGAGAAGAAAATGTATTACGAGGGCGGCGACGCTCCCGCAAACAGCATGGACATTATCTCGTCCGCAGAAAAAGCGGCGCAAATGCCAACTGGTCCTTTCTGGTGCGCGCAAACACAATCGCTTGTTGGGCCGGACGGCGGCTTCGCCAATGCCGAGAAATGCCGCCCGGGGCGCTCCTGCTGCGAAACGACCTAGAAGGACCTTGGGGCGGCGGCTTTCGTTGTCGGGGCGCAGCATGTTGCGCCCCATCTCCGTACGCCAAACAAAGGGCGAGAAATTTGTTCTTGTTTGAACACACAACGTAGGAAGTGGGAAAATAGAGTTTCTGGGATTCAACTTTTGAAGAGCCAAGGGAGGTAGTCACAATGAAAGTAACGGAAGCCGTACCGGCTTTGCTTCTCGCAGGAGCTTTGGCCGCTCTGCCCTCTTGCGCGCGGGCGGCCCAGCCGACCGGGCACGTGTCGGGGGAATACATCGAGTCGCGGACAGCGGACGTTTATACGGGCCCGTGCTTCGCGAATTCCGAAGTCAACCTAACTGGCCAGGAAGCGGTCCTCGCGTGGCACGTGGACAAGGGCACGTGGGAGAGTGTGTCCCTGGATGGATTGAGCGTCGCCGCAGTAGTGCGGGCGAGCGCGACGCTTGGCGACGCCTTCAGCAATCCTCTGCCTGCAAAAGCGGTGCTGATCGTAGACGAGCGCGCTAACGAGGCACAGCGCGCCGCGCTCGTGAATTTCGCTCAAGCGCAAGCCGGCAAGCTTCTCAACACCGTGGTTGCCACCGAAGCGCAGCCCATTCGCTTTACCGTGGATGCCAGCAAGCACGGAAGTGCGTCGCTGCAGGTGGGCAGCCTTGCCACGATCACCACGCGCGCGATCACAGACGCAGACGAGATTTGCCACAACGAGGAGGTCTACTACGAGCCGCTCGTTTCGCATTTGACGCACGCCATGCCCGCAGTTGCCAGCAAGTCGTCCTACAGCGGCAACCATCTTGGGAGCACCTGGAACGAATCGAACCGCCGGAGCGCCTTCATCGGGACGTTTGCGTTGTAAAAGGCGGCACTCGTCTAATTTAGACTAGTTGACGAAGCCCTACATCGGACCAGATTACGGAGTCGCTCTTCGCCAGAAAAATTCACCTGAGGGGTCGGCAAAGTAACGTCTCTCTCCGGAAGTGGCCTCAGGCGAATGTAGGGTGGTCTACGCCAAGCTCCAAACGTACCCATATCCTGTTGCCTTTGAGGTGCGCACGGAATGAAAACTTTCCTGTCGCGAATTTCCCTCTTCTCATGGTTCCTAGTTCTGTTTCTGTGCGCTTCCGGACCTGCCGTTGCCCAAAGCTACAAAGCTGAACCCTTGAACGAATCGCCGCCCAGCGATTTGGCCGCGCCCGTTCGAAGTGCTCTTGCAGCCACTGGCATTCGCGTCACGGGTCCCAGCGGCACGTTGTGCGACGTCTGGCTGGGCAAAGCGGTACCCGGAAGCGCGAAAGCTCCGCAGTCTCTGGGCGTGGTCTACCCGCAGTTTGCGCAAGGCACGTTGGTGGGGGCGATTCGCTTTCCCAATTCCGTAAAAGATTATCGCAAGCAACTGATCAAGGCCAGCGTCTACACGCTTCGCTACGCGCTCTTACCAGAGAACGGCAATCATATGGGGGTGTCACCGCAGCGCGATTTTGTGCTTGCTTCTCCCGCTGCGGCCGACGAGGATCCCTCCACGCTCACCATCGATCAGACAATGGCCTTGAGCCGCAAGGCTACCGGCTCGAATCACCCGTCCGTCTGGAGTCTCGCGCCTGCGGAAGATCATCCCAAATCGCTTCCGTCCGTTTTCCATTTGGATGATGGCGACTTGTGGCTCGTGGAATTTCCCTTGTCGTTGCAAGGGGCAAGCGGTTCGCCGCTCACGATGGCGCTCGTCGTTGTCGGTTCCGCACCCGAAGCTTAGCAGGCTGCGCTGCAGAACGGCCGGACTTGGCGTACCGGCGCTAATATCCCTTTACCTTGACTACCAGGTAGGTAAATTCCTTGCCTCCGTCGAGCAGCACTTGATGGGGCACGCGCGGGGGAATCCGGACGACGTCTCCAGGGGCAAGTTTCGTTCGCATGCCGCCTTGGATCGTTCCATCGCGTTTTTCATGAGGTGCAGTGGTTTCTCCGCCAACAAGCGTGCCGCCGACCAAGAGAGTAGCCGTACCTGACTCGACGATAAAAACGTCGGCTTCCGTTTCGTGCCACTCCGGCTGGCCGTCGGCGACGCGGCGCGCAAGGAGAAAATATTCGTGGGGATAAGTGGAAAGCTGTTGGACCGCAAAATGATGAGGGTCGGAAGCGGCCTGCGCGTCCAGCGCCGGGCTCATAGACGCAACCGTGGCCGATGTCCAGTGCTCCAAGCCCCGGGGAGCCGGCTCGTCAGAAAATGCAAAGAAGCATGGCAAAGCCAAAAAAGAAAGCAAGATTTTCTTCATGAACGCGACCTCACACTTTTTTTTCGCGCTGGCGGAATCAGAAGAAGAGCTTTAACGCCAGTTGGCCGATGCGCGGGTCGGCAGCTTGCCGGATGGCGCCAAAGTTGCTCATGGAGCTGAGTTTTTGGAAGTTCGTGAGCGATGCGGAATCATCCATGAAGTTGGCGTGATTCAAGACATTGAAGAACTCCGCACGAAACTGAAGCTTGAGCCGCTCTGTGAACGGGAAATTCTTGGAAAGGCCCGCATCCCAAGTGTACGAGTTTGGCAAGCGGATACTTCCCTTTCCAGCATTGCCAAAGGTTCTGCTGGGATTCGGCTGAAACGAAGATCGATTCAACCAATCCACGCAAGAAATGGTGATTTTTGCGGCAGCACACGCTCCCGGCCCGTACGGGTCTCCAATAAGATTCGCGCGATCCTGTCCAATGCCGGTTCCGGAGTTGTTCACCCCGGACAAAACGGTGAAGGGCCGGCCCGTCTGCGCCGTGGCGAGCCCGCTGAGTTCCCAGCCGCCGAGAACATGTCGTGCCAATCCACTTCTTTTCGACAAATCCGGAAGCTGCCATACATAAGAAGCAACGAACCGATGCGCGTGATCAAAGTCGGACGGTCCGCGATCAAGTTCGTGGCGCAGTGGATCGTCCCAAGGCCGTGCAGAAACCGTATCCGCGCCAATGTCGGCCACGCCCCCGCCGTTCGGAAGATCGTCGATGCTCTTCGACCAAGTGTAGTTCCCGAGAATCGTTAGCCCACGGGACATACGCTTTTCCGCAGACAGTTGCAGCGAATGATAAGACGAATTAATGTCCTGGGAATCCTGCGTAGGCCCATTGTTTGTCGTGCCGAACACGTTGCGCCCGGCGATGGCGTTCAGCCGTGGCGTCCCGCCCCCGACCGGTGACACATTAAAAGCGATTGTTTCCTTCAGGTGGCTTCCGTGCGAGCCGACGTAAGCCGCGCGCACCAAGATATCCGAGGGAAGCTGCCGTTCAATCCCAAGATTCCAGTTGTACAGCGCTGGCGTTTGATAGTTGTGCGCCGGATCCCAACTGACGACAAGCAGGTTTGGAGCGAACGTTGCCGTGGACGGCGGAGGAAAGGGAGCAGGAAACAAGTTGGCCTGAGCCGTGCAACCAAGCTTTGCTTGCGTGGACGCCTGAGCGCAGAGCGGGTCGCTGATTGTGCCCGGCGTAACTCCGGACGTGCTCAAGATAAGCTGAGGGCTGAACGGCGTTACGTCCACAAAACGATTGTTGATAATGCCAGGTATGCGCGTGTCATAGAACATGCCTGTTCCGCCGCGCAGGCTGGTCTTGGCGTCGCCGAAAATGTCGTAAGCGAACCCCAGACGCGGGGCGAAGTTCTTTAAGTTCGCTTCGATGCCGTTCTCTGGAACTCCCGGGTCCCCGGGAAAGTACACTCCCGCCGGAGCATTGGGGAATCGCGTTGAGTGGATGCCCGCCATCAGACCACTGAGGCGAAATTGCTCCACGCGTCCTTTGATCTCGCGCCAGGGAAGGGCTGGCTCATAGCGCAAGCCGAAATTCAGGGCTAAGCGCCTGGTAACCTTGTAGTAGTCCTGGAAATATACACCGGAGAAAATACCGCGATTGTTCTTGAATTCCCCGGCGCCTTGCCGAAAAGCCACGTTGTTGGAATAATCGGAAAGAATGCCCGACAAGAAATTATTCAAGCTGCTGAAACTGTACTCACCGGGCTGGAAGAAGAGGTTGTTGAGATCCACGCGACTCCGCTCGAGGACTCCGCCAAACCGCAAATCCTGCCTGCCGACAACCCAGCTCACGTCATCGCTCCAAGTAAAATTGTTTCGAACGAATGACGCTGAAGGGTTGTCGCCAAAACTGAAGAAGCCATTCACGCGGATTTGTTGAATCGCGTTGGTGGCCGGCTGGAATGGAATGTTTGCCCCGAGGCTCTTCACACTCGGAACCGTACTGGCCGGACCTCTTCTTGCCGCCTCGCTGGAGTAGCCAAATCGAAAATCATTGAGCAAGCTCGTTTTGAGCAAGTGCGTTTCGTGGATCAGCGCGTTTTGCGTTGGTATGGTTGCTCCATCCGCGTAAGAGAGAAAATTCGCAGGATCAAAGACGGGATCCCGGTGAAACCGATTGTAATCGTAGCGAACCGCGAGGCGGTCGCTTTGCCGGAAGGAATGATCCGCGCGTGCGATGACCTCGTCAAAGTTGTCGTCTTGGGGCTTCAGAAACGTCACCGCCTGCGTGGTCGGCTGTATCGGCAAACCCTTTAGGATGTTCGCCACTACCGGGTCGATCGTGCCGCCACCTGCCGTGAAGGCATTGATATCAGCTTGCGAAGGGACCGTTGAAGCCGTGGCATTCCCCACGTTACGCAGGCGGGTACCCTGGTATCCTGCGAAAAAGAACGTTTTGTCATGCCGGATCGGCCCGCCGATCGTGCCGCCAAACTGGTTGCGCTTGAGTTGATCCCGCCCCATGTCTTTCGTTGGCTGCCCGTTGGGCTGGGTGAGAGGCGCAAAAAAGTTTCGCGCGTTGAATACGGCATTGCGCAAGAACTCGAATACGTCACCATGGAAATCGTTGGTCCCTGACTTAGTGACGACGTTCACAACGGCGCCGGCATTTTGGCCGTATTCCGCGCCGTAGTTGCTTGTTTGCACGCTGAATTCCTGCAGCGCGTCAGGGAATGGAAATGGTTGGTTCACGTTGGTGTATTCATCAACGTAGTTTCCGCCATCAAGCTGATAGCTGACCATATTCTGGCGCGTGCCGTTGGCCGAAATGGTCACGGCGTAAGGGAAGGTTTTGGTGAAACCCTGGTCGGCGCCACCGCCTGGAGAGTTGACCGTGCCGGAGGTTAACAGCGTGAGTTGCGCGGCGTTACGGCCGTTTAGGGGCAATTCCACCATGCGCTGTTGTTCGACGACCTGGGCGATGGTCGCTGTCGTGGTATCCACTTGTGAACTCGCGCCGCTGACCGTAACAATCTCCGTGGACATGCCCAGCTTCAGCTGTATGTTCACGGTGAGGGTCTGATCGGCCAATAGCGTAACCCCTTGCTTGGCGACGCTGAACCCTTTCGCCTCGACGCTCACGCGGTACGCCGCGGGGCGGAGCGAGGGGATGACGAAGTAGCCCTGGTCGTCGGTTCTGGCCTCTCTTGCAAATCCGGTCCCTACTTCGGTCGCCGTGACCTGTGCGGAAGCGATCGCGCCTCCCGATGGATCGGTTACTGTGCCGACGATGCTTCCCAAGCCCTGCGCGTGCGAAAGTACCGGGACCATCAGAAGGGCGAAGGACGCAATCGCAGCCTGCTTTTTCATTTCACACTCCCTCCCGCTCTAGCCGCAAACAATCCGGACGATCGGGCACACCCGCAGGCACCGGCTACCTCGACCACATCATGGCATTTTCCGCATTCAAACGCTGTGAAGGACACCACAAACGGCTCTGGGCGATTCGTTCGCTGGATACTTACTAGCGGTCTCTCGCTAGACCGTTGGGACGGACATTAGGAGCCCCGGTGGGTCCTGTCAATCTGGAAAAGCTAAAGCCGTGGTTTAGCCGGGCTAAAATTCCACTACGCTTAAATTCAATTTTCTAAAAATCACCCGACGACTTCATTTCATTCGCCGGTGAATAGTGTTTGGCTTGCTTCGTTCGGGAATTGAAGAGCTCGAAGTTTCCGTCCGGCCAAGCGCTTAATTTCAAATAGTTACCTGCATCGGGGCCGGCAGGATTGGCGATGAAAGAATCTTCTGTGTTGTGCGCAGCGCCTCCTTCGTCGGAATAATGGAGTTGCCAGAAATCTTCAACGCGCGGTGATTTCTTGACAGCGTCCCACGAGGAAGGCACCCCGCCCTTCGCAGAGCCGTTATCCATGATGGCCACGCGCGGGGCGATGGCGTTCAAGAACACCGGGCTGTTGCTGGTAAGCGAGCCATGGTGCGACACGATGTAGATGTCCACTGCTCCGAGCTTGTTCACCGGGCATACCAGCTGGACTTCCTTGTCGGAAGTCAAGTCGCCCAGATCCAGGATTCGCAGTTTTCCAAACGTGAGGAGCACGCCGAGTGATCTTGCATTTTCCGTATGATCCGGTCGATATTGCTTCGCTACGTCACAGCCTTCGCTCTTGCCGCCCGCACCGCCGAGCGGCTTTTCAATCAACGCTCCATCCGAACTGATGACTCGTGCCTCAACACCTTCTAGAGGCAGCGTTTCGCCAGCTTTCGCGACGATGCGGTTGAGCTTCTCTTTGACCAGCAGCTTTTGATACTCTTCCCACACTTCTTCGGTCGCGGCATTTTTCGGCTCGCGGTTCTCCCCGTGATCAATCATCATTTCAATCGGAATTTGCGCGGCAAGCTGTGTCAACCCGCCCGCATGATCGATGTGGTAGTGGGTAAGAAGCACAAAATCCAATTGTTTAATGCCGGCAAGCTTCGCCGCGGCCATAATGCGATCCGCGTCGCGCCCGTTGCTATCGGGCCAGCCGGTATCGACCAGCAGGGACTTCCCTTCCGGAGTCACAAAAAGCGTCGCCTGTCCGCCTTCGACGTCCACAAAGTAAATTTGCAGCGGTTTTCCTTCTTCTGGCCTTGGAGCGGCCTTTGCCACCGATAACAAGGCACAGCCCATCAATGTCAGCAGGGCCCAGTGAGAAAATGCCGTGGCCGCGACACGATCCCACCCAAACGTAGGTTGCCTGATCCCCGCCGGCGGTGTCCTTTGCATGATTTTCTCCTTCAGTCGTTTAGCTTGTCAGCCCAGGCCGCAGTGGTCTGCGCCAACTCCTTCATCACCTCAACGTCCGTTTTGCCGGCCTTTTTCAGCACGTGAAACGAGTGATCGGCCTCTGGAATAATGTGCAAGGTCGCGCGCGTTCCCAGTTTTTCGCACAGTGGGCCAAGCAATGCTAAATCAGCAAGCGTGTCGCGCGTTCCTTGCAGAAACAGCATCGGCAAGCTTACCTTCGCCAAGTGGTCAGCGCGCTTTGTCCCCGGGCGGTTCGGTGGGTGCAGCGGAAAGCCGAAGAATACCAGTCCTTTCACACCTGCAAGCAGACCTTGCGCGGCGGCTTGCGAGGTCATCCGCCCACCCATGGACTTGCCGCCAGCCAACAGCGGAAGCCTGGGAGCCACTTCTATCGCTTTGCGAACTGCGGCGTCAACAGTAGCTATCAGCAATTCCGGTTTGTCGGGGACACGCCTGCGCTCCTCGATGTAAGGAAACTGGTATCGCAAGGTGGCCATTCCAACGCCAGCCAAGTCTGCCGCGAGCTTCGCCAGGAACGGATGAGCCATGCCTGCCCCGGCGCCGTGGCCCAACACCAGCAACCCTCGCGCGTTTGGCGGGCGAGCCAACAATGCAGATACTTCCCGGCTCCCGGGGACAGCAAGTCGCATTTTTTCGGTGCTGGCCATGGAGCCGCAATTTTAACAAATCCCCCGTGCCTTCGAATCGGAAACGCGCTTTTTGCGATAGTCGTGCGGCGTCAACCGCAATGCCGCGGCGGCGGCCAACGACTTTTTCAACAAAACCGCGGAACTCCAGGCCGGTTTGCCGAACAAACCCGGCGCCTTGATTCGAAATACTTTCGGCGCCTTCCTAGGAGGCCCGATCAAGCGGGACAAGGTTTTTTACTTCCTGAACTATGAAGGGCAGCGAACTGCCGAGAACAAGCAAATCTTTCAGACTGTACCCACGCAATCGTTTCGCGACGGGAACTTGAAGTACATCGACGCGTCCGGAAGCGTGGTTGCGCTCTGCAGCGCTATTTCGATTTCCAATAGCAAGTGTCCGAATGCCAGTCCCAAAGACGACCTGGGAGCTATGGATCCAAAATGCTCGTCCAACGGAACATGCCCCTGGGGGCCGGGCGCTGATCCCAATTCCGTTACAACATTCAATGCGTTTCCGTCGCCAAATAGCTTTGGCGGCGACGGGCTCAATACCGGGGGCTTCACTTTTGGCGAAAACCTGGAAGGTGTATGAGCGAATGTCTCTAAAGTTCGCGTGGGATGTTTTCAATATCACCAATTCCGTGCGCTTCGACACCAACTCGATTGACAACGGATCGGATGATGGCGGTTTTGGTTTGTACAGCGGAACATTGACCAATCCGCGCGTTCAGCAGTTTTCGCTGCGCTTGACGTTCTGACCGGAGCGATTTCTCGGCGCGGGAGTGACAAGGCCAACGCTATCCCATAACCGGAAAGTGCAAAACCCGATGCCCAGAGTCTCGGCGGTTTGCCCGGCTGAGAGATGAGAGAGGGTTAGATGAAATCCATTCATTATCTAACTCTCTTTGTCGCTGCATTTTTATCGATCTCAACTCGCGCCGTAGCTAAGGATCTCTGGGTTTCGCTCGTTGATCGCCGCGGGATCATGTCATTTCTCACTTCAAGTTCTGTCGCACGTAATCCGCGATCTGCTGACCGGTTGCGAACCAAACGCCCGGCTTTGACTTCATATAAGCGATGAGCTTGTCAAGATAGATGATTCTCGAGCGATGTCCGGATACCATCGGGTGCATCGTCAGCATGAACATCGTGCCTTCCTTGTATGCGCCGTCGAATTCATCTTGATAAACCTTAAAAATGAGTTCCGGCGATGGTAGCGAGCCGCTCGAAATGAAGTACGGATAATCGTCAAGAATCCAATCGACCGGCAATTCGACCATGCCGGTCGGCTTGCCATTCGAAAGCAACTCGTATGGTTCGTCCATGGCCATGGCACTGCTGTCGTACTGGAAACCGGCTTTGCGGATGAGGTCGAGAGTGTATTTGCTGAATGCCCATGAAGGCGCTCGGTAGCCCACGGGCTTCTTGCCCATGGCGTTTGTCCAAAACTCGATCGCCCTATTCAGGAGCCGTTCTTCTTCCGCCTGGTCATCGAGATCTGGAAGCCTCTCGTGAATCCACCCGTGTATTCCGATCTCGTATTGCGGGCGTTTTTTGAACTCCTGGATCATTGCGGGATAAAGAACGCCAGTCACCGCAGGAATGTAGAACGAACCCGGGATGTCGTACTTGTCGTACAGCGCCATGATCCTGGGTAGCCCTTCGGTGAACCCGTATTCACCTTGCGAAAGAAGGACTGGCGCCCTGTTTCCTGCGGCGATCTCAAAGGTCTCGTTGTCCATGTCCCAACTAAGGCAGACAGCGACCTTCGCTCCATGGGGCCAAGTCTTGGGTGTTAGCTTGCGTCCCGCACGCATCGGAGCCACCCACTCTTTGAGCTGCTCATCGGTGAGCTTGGTTCCGGGCTGCGGTCTCTTCTCTTGCTGTGCTTGCAAACCGATCGGGGCAGCACCGAGCAAAAACGCGACAAGCATGGCCTTCACTGATTCTCGCTTCATGATCCTCTCCTGTCCTAGTCACTCCCCGGGTAGCAACATTAATACTGCTTCCGCGTTCGCGTTCACAGCCGAATCGCTGTACGGCAGCGGGAAGTAGTGCTCGTCGCCCCACAACTTCGCGAGATCTGAGAAGTGGTCGCTGCCCGGTTGTCCAGACTGGCCAGGCGCGCTGGTTGCCACGGAGCGGTCCCAGTCGCTCACGTCCAGCACTTCGCGGAACGTGGCTCCGACCGTCTGTGAAAACCCTTTGCCGCCGGTTGACAATACCGTCAGGCCGTAACCATCCCGTGAGATCGGACCCACATTGAGGAGCGAAGCCATCTGCGCATTGATTGCCAAGGGATGCTGGAACGTGGCGCTGTGCAGGGAGCCCCAGGTCCATTGGGACATGTCATTCCCGCACTTCTGCTTAAGATCTTTGACCGTGGCCGCGAGAGCAGCAATCAAAAGGGTGTCCCGGTCCTTGGCTGCGTTTTGTCCAAACCAGGGTCGGCCCGGGTGAGTCAATGCCGGGACAAGAACATCGCCGCCGCGCCGCGCGTATTCTGCTGCAAGCGGACCAGCGATCTTGCTGCCGACGAGCAGCTGCAAAGCCTTCTCCTCCCAAACGAAGTAGATGGTCGCCGCCGTGCTGGACCGCAGCATATTCTTATCCCAGGCGAGTAACTGCGCGCGTGCCCGCTCAACGTCGGCATCGTCCGACTTTAGATTTTTCAGCAAAGGCACGATTTGTTCGGCATTCCACGGCACAGCGTCGTGCTGTAGCTTTTCGAAATCGCTGACCGCGAACTTTTCACGCGAGGTTAGAACTTTGCGGATACGATTGATCCGGGCGGGGTTCGCCCACTCATAGCCTATGGGCCGCTTCTCGGCTGGCGGCAGCACATTATCGTTCGCGGTGGCAAGAAATCCGCTCTCGGGATTGAACGCATGCGGCAAGTCGTCCAGCGAGAACCAGCCCTTCCATTCGTATTCGCCAGTCCAGCCGGGCACCGGAAGAAGGCCAGGCCAATTCGGTCGAATTGGTGATAGCCCTGCGGCCTGATATCCAATGTTGCCGTCAACATCGGCGTACACAAAATTCTCGGCGGGCGTCTTGTGCCGGGCGAGCGCGTTACGGAACTCCTCCCAATTCCCTGCGCGATCAATCGAGAGATCGCCCAGGTACCCGACGGTTCCCGGCTCCGCGCCGGTCCACCGCAGGACCACGGCCTCGTGTCTCTGCGCATCGGTTGTGATCACAGGTCCGTGAACGCAGTATTGGTATTCCACATCAACCGGCTCGCGTCCCTTTACCGCGATTCGGTCCTTTTGGGTTTGCAAGTCAATCCATTTGGCCCTGTATTCGTATTGCTTTGGGTTATCGGGATTGAGTTTCTCGACATACAAATCCTGCGCATCCGTCAGAAATACTGTAAGACCCCAGGCGATGCGCTCGTTATGGCCGACCGACACACCGGGTAGATAAGGCTGTACCGCACCAATCACATTCCAGCCAGGCGCTTTCAGGTGCACTAAGTACCGCAGAGAGGGATGGTCCAAGTTTCGGTGTGGATCATTGGCCAGTAATGGCTTTCCTGCTTCCGATTTACGTCCGGCAACGACCCAGTTGTTGCTGCCTTCCAGAGGACTCAGACCGGCATCAAGCACAGCCGCCCGCGTTTGCCGTTCACTGAATCTCGCGCCTGCGCCGATGGTCAACAACTGGCCTTCGAGGTGGTCATCAATGATTCCCAGGTCTATTCCGGGCGGCACGTTGACGGGAACGCTTGGCTTAGGAGGCAGCAACTGCACGGCTCGTTGGGGACCGACCATCGCCGTAAGGCGAGCGCGGAAGACCTCTCCCAAGGCATTGCCTCCCATGGTGAATCCTTCGGCACGACTCAGCATATCCTCAGGTTTCCAAAGCTCCGGCTCATATCCGGCGTAGGTGAATTCGATTGGCGGATTTTGTCGAGCCATGCTAACCCAAGCATTAATGCCCTTCACGAATTGCTCGACGATGGGTCTTGCATCAGGGGCGTAGCTTGTCCATTCAGCTTCCATGTCGCCCCGGTAGTGCATCAGGCGTGCCAGGCGATCACGTTCCACGAAATCTGGTCCAAGAATCTCGGCCAGCCGCCCTTGCACAGAACGTCGCCACAAATCCATCTGGAATAAACGGTCCTGGGCCTGTACGAATCCCTGAGCCATGAACAGGTCATCCACGTTCTTGGCGTAGATATGCGGAATGCCGCGGCGGTCTCGAACCACTCGTACTTCTTCCTTCAGGCCAGGCACCCTGATGCTGCCAGCCGTTTGTGCCAGGCGCGCTGAAAGCGTTTGGGAATCTATTTTCATCACCGCCGAATGCGATGTTTGGCACCCTGAGATCCCAAGTAAACCCGCGAAAAGGCAGATTGTGGGCGCCCGCCTCATCCCGCTGCGCATGGAACCTCCTCGTCGCCGTCCCGCTCGGACCCCTGTCGTAACGGTGCTGCTCGAATGCTACAGATATTCATGTCTCAAGAGAAGCCTGGGCATCAGGGGCACGCAGTCAATTCGAGAATCTTCTTCTGCTGCCAATGAGTCTGCCTAAGATCTGGGGCAAGCCGCGTGTTTTACCGTACCAAGGATGACCTCGAGGATGGGGATGGCAAAGCTTCGACTTAGGGTTGGAGTCCGGAGCGAAAAACGGAAACGAAAAAATGAGGTCAGAGGTTCCGGCTGGCGATTTACGAGCATCGGGTCTTTCCTCTACCCCACCATCCTAGATTATCGGCTCGGAAGTACCGCATTCATGCGATTGTGAAGCCTGAGCAACCTTGCTAAGCTATGCGTTTTGACGACCATTGATTCAAGATGGGCGGGCGGTTCTAGGACTGCCGGGTTGTCCAGCCTACCCGGCGTTGACGCCAACTATGCGTCAACTCCCGGAGTCAAACGATGCGGATGGTATTCCCTGGTGACCCGGGCCAGGGCCACAACAATCAAGCATTTGCTCCCCTGAAGCTCAGGTGCGCGTCCGCAAGCAACGCCCATGGTTTACGCAAAAGCATGCTTGAGACCAGTGCCAACAAGATCGTCCCGATAGCTAGCCAAACCATGAGAGCGAGTTCCGATTCCCCAGGGCTCTTATTGCTAGACAGTTCCCTGGAGCCTATTTACGCCAGCGAAGAGGCTGTTTCTATTCTTTGCTACCCGGAAAGTCCGCGCAAAAAAGGACACCTTGGTTCCTTTCTTGTGCGGAGGATCGGCCCGCTCCTCCCAAAACAAGACGATTCTTCCCGCTCGATAGTCCCGGGTGAATTCATCTCCGGGAAGAGGCGTTATCAAGCTCGTGTGTTCAAGCTGAAACCGCGGTTGGGAGACGGTCTACGGCCGATCTTGGCGGTGACGCTGCAGAGAAACCATTGGGCATCGATGGAGGTTATCGGGGCCGCTCAAAAATTCCATTTAACGCAACGGGAAACTGAGGCCCTTGAGCTTCTGATGCATGGCTGCAACACGAAGGAGATCGCCGAGCAAATGGCCATCAGCCCTAATACCGCGAAGACTTTCTTAAGATCCATCATGTTCAAAACCAAAGCTCGTGATCGGTCCGGGATCCTGGTCAAGATCCTACAGTTTTCGAAGGGTCTGGCGCCGTAGAACCGTCCGAAATCTCGATATTTGAAAATTCTGCGCCTTGTTGGAAAAGGGCTCCCCAGAACTTCTACGGGCTCGCTAGGATTAAGAGCTCATGCACTCAAGAATAAAAATAAAGAGGCGCGGTTCGCGGTATCCGATTAAGGGAAAATTTGAGGCTAGTGAGCTGCCCTCATTTCAGGCGCGCAAGAAAGAGACCGTGAGGCTCAGCGGGCAGGTGCACAATATCTCCGACGGCGGTTTCTGCTTGCATGCGGCACGCGCTCCCAGGGAGTCGAGCCTTCTTCAGGGGCTGCTCGAATTGGCTGACGTCCCCACTCGGATTCCAACTCTCGTTCAAGTCCGCTGGGTCAATCGTCTGGCCAATGAGATGAGCTACAGAATCGGCCTTAAATATGTTATCTGAGGACTGCTATCTTTCTTGTGAGTGAAAATGAGTATTCACCCACTACAAAAGTTCCTGGTTCGACCAGGCCGGTTTCACTTGCTCCTGCCAGCCAAGCCAGAGCCTTCCTGTCCCCAGGCGTTGATTCCCGTGTAGCCCACGGTATTTTGTTTCAGGTTGATCGCTGTGTTCACGTCGCGGTCGTGCCGCCGCTGTTCTTCCCAAGTAGCGGTCCAGGCCCGGTCGCAACCAGTAGTGCCGCCCACGCGCCGTTCGTCGGGCGGGAAGTACGCCCGCCCGATCCATGGCCTGCAATGTCTTGGGATGCCGGGAAATATACTTGGCCGCCTGTCCGGTCGTGAGTCCTTCGTGCAGCATTACTCACATTACGCATGCTACTTACCTGGGTCAAGCTCCTTTTGCGCTTGACCCCTCTGCACTAACCCGCGGGGTTAAGGAATCGCCTCGATTGACGGAGTCTTGCGCCGGTTATAGCTTCTATGTCTGTAACGAAATCTTAAAGAAACCTTGAAGAAAGGTTCACTGAAACCCACTCGGCCCCCGGACGTGGGTTTTCTTTTTTTCGGAAAGAGAAGATCTAGGCGCTCGCCCTCAATTCACACATTGGAACCGGGAGAGGCATGCAAATAGCAGTACGCCCTGGGATAGTGGCTCCCATCGTTGTTGCAAGAAGGCTGTCGCTCGCGCTTCGCACGTTGCTTTCAGTCCTAATTTGGGCGTTGCCCGTGCCAGCGCAGGACGGAGTGAGCGTAACGGGGAGCGTACGCGAAACAGGTGGCAACGCGTTGGGGGGAGCGAAGGTAACCCTGGTAAACCAGGAGACACAGGCCAAAGAGGAGACGGTTACCAATGAAGCCGGCACGTTCACCTTCACGCAAGTCCCGCAGGGACATTATCGTGTCCAAGTCGAAGCTAGAGACTTTGACTCCTATGAGACCAGCATCCAAGTCGGAACCAACGAATTGGCTTCGTTGGAAGTCAAACTCAGAGTGCGGACGGTTCAGGAAGAAGTGCTCGTACGACCTGACACGAGTGACGATCGGCTGTCTCCTGAAAGCAACACGGATTCGATGAAGGTAGACGAAACCTTTTTCAACGGGCTTCCTCTTGAAGTCGATTACCTCCAGCCGTTCATCGATACCTTTACGTCTCCGGCGACGCAGGGTAGCGAAGGAGCCTCAGTCGTTGTTGACGGTGTCGACGGTGGGGAACTGGATATGCCCACGTCGGCCATCCGGGCACTTAAAATCAACCGCAATCCCTACTCGGCGGAGTTTCAACATCCGGGCAGCGCAAGAGCGGAAATCACTACCAAACACGGTCACAAGCATCGGTATGACGGAAGCCTTGCATTCTACGCAAGGAATTCTGCCTTCGATGCGCGAAACGCCTTTGCCACTACCAACCCCAATCTGAACCGTAGGTTTGTGGAGGGCGGCTTCGGGGGGCTCTTGCCGGGGGGGAAAGGCTCCTTCTTCCTTGCTGGACAGCGTTTAATGAATGACCAAAGCGCGGTTGTAAATTCTTTGGACACGGTCGCTCTGTCGGGTCCTCTCAACCTGAATGTGCCGACGCCGCAGCGGCGCGATCATCTATTCACGCGAACACATTGGTCTCTCACCGAGATGCAAACGCTCTCCCTGAATTACACTTTCTCGGATCAATCGACGCAAAACAACGGAGTGGGTGCGCTTACTTTACCGGAACAGGGGTTCAGTACGGGCCGACATACGCACAGGGTGCAGTTGGTCGATAGTGTGGTGTTTTCTCCCACATTTCGCAACGAAGCCATCTTCGTTTTCAGGAATCAAGAAGACAGAACCGGGAGTCCACCGAGCGGGCCGGAAATCCAGGTAAACGGCGCGTTCACCGGCGGACCATCGCAATCTTTTGACGGCAAGGAGCGTCGTGCTTTTGACGTTCAAGATACGGCAACTTATATCAGCGGAAAGCACAGCGTCATTTTCGGAGCCACGACCAGGAACGATTTCTGGAACGTTTTCGATGCGACAAATTTCGGAGGAACGTTTGTATTCAGCAGTCTTGCCGAGTACACGAGTGTGGTCCAGAACCATATCGGGACTCCTGACCTGTTCCAGGTAAACCAAGGCCATCCGAGAGTTTCCTTCCTGGCGCAGCAAACCAGCGGTTTTGCGGAGGACACCTTTCGAGCGCTGCCAAACCTGAGCATTACGTTTGGCCTGCGCTACGATTGGCAAAACACGCTGGATGACCGCAACAATATTGCTCCTCGCCTGGCCCTGGCCTTCAGCCCGGGAACCAAGAAAAGAACCGTAGTACGCGCAGGCGCCGGCATCTTCTATGACAATTTGCCACGTCCCATTACCGAGGATGCTTTGCTACTGGACGGGTTCCGCGTCCGCGAGATCGACATTCCGTTTCCTTCCTATCCCGACCCGTTCGTGGGTGGCCAAGCCGCACCTCCGCTTCCGAGCGTAACGAGAGTCGCATCCGACGCACGGGCTCCCTTTCTCCTGCAGGCCAGCGTTGGTGTTGAAGAACAGATCGGCAGAGGGACTTGGCTCTCTCTGGAGTATGCCTTCTTGCATGGCACGCATCTCTTCCGGGTGCGGGATGTCAACGCCCCATTGTCCTCCACGGGTCTCCGACCTGATCCAAATTTCTCGAACCTTGAGGAGACCGAGTCGACGGCGTTCGTGCGCGGGCACGCCCTTACTTTGACCTTGCGCGGAGGATGGGGAACGCACTTTAAGGGTTACGCGCAGTATGTTTTTTCGAAGTACATCAACGACGTATCGACGAACGGCCCCGGCGTCTATTTGTTCCCCGCCGACAATGATGACTTGAGGGGAGAAGTGGGTCGGGCGGATTTCGACCGCAGGCATCGCGTCAACTTCACGGGAATTGTGCAGTTCCCCGTTGGATTTCGAGTAGGTTCGATTCTATCGGTAGCCAGTGGAGCGCCCTTCGACATCTCGACCGGCGTCGACCCCAACGGGGACACCCTCGCGCGGCCCCCCGGAGTCTCGCGAAATACCGGCCAAGGCCCGGGACTGGTGCAACTCGACGTGCGATTGACCAAACTGTTTCCCCTCAAGAGCGCTTCCAACGGCGAACGCCACCATTCGAGAAACAGTCTGGAGTTCAGCGTGGACGCGTTCAACGTGATCAATCACACGAACGTGACAAGCATCGTCGGCGTGGTGAGTTCTCCGTTATTTGAAGAGGCCTCAGCGGCGGGTCCGGCACGAACACTGCAGCTGTCCGCGAAATACCTATTTTGAAGGGAGAAATTTAAGGAACGAACCCTCGGAGAAGCTCGGCTCTCACAGAGATGCGCATCAAGCGATTGCAGGCATCACTGTCCCTGTTCCGTTTCAAAATCAAGTGGTGACCGATGACCAGAACAGCTTCTTGGAACAAACTTCGCGGCAATGAACCGCGCAACAATTTCCCGGCACAAGCGGTCTTGCACCTCGCTGAACGGATAGCCGGCTCTGCTGGAGCGCAGGTATGTCGGTGAGAGCAATTCCGATCAGGATTCCTATCGAGCCGCCTCCGTTTCCTGAACCGGAGCTTACGCCGAGGCTGTCCGACTCTCCCGAGGCGGCGGGCAGCGATTCCCGCATTACGTTGGCAGGCAAATTTGTTTGCGCCGGCCAGAAAAAGCTCTACGTGCGAGGAGTTACTTACGGGACGTTTCGACCGGGTCCGGACGGCGCCGCATTTCCCCCTCCAAGCGCGGTTGAACACGATTTCTCGCAAATGTCCGCAAACGGAGTCAATGCTGTCAGAACCTACACCGCACCACCGCGCTACCTACTGGACATTGCCGAGCGTTGCAACTTGCGCGTATTGGTGGGGCTGCAGGGGGAACGGCACTACGCTTTTCTACATGAAAAGAAAACGGTTCGCGAAATCAGGAAGCAGATCAGGGAAGGAGCCTCGTGCTGCTCCGGTCATCCGGCTGTTTTAGCCTATCTTGTTGCCAACGAGATTCCTGCGTCCATCGTGCGATGGCACGGGCCGGGCGCCACAGAGAGATTTCTCAAACAATTATGGAGCGAAGTAAAGGAAGAAGACCCTGAAGCTCTGGTTTCTTATGCCAACTATCCGCCAACGGAATACCTGGACTTGTCCTTTCTGGACTTGCTGTGCTTCAACGTTTTTCTGGAATCGCGGCACGACTACGACGCCTATCTTGCGCGTCTCCAAAACCTCGCTGGCAACCGGCCACTGTTCATAACCGAGATTGGCCTGGACAGCCGGAGAAATGGCGAGGCGGCGCAGGCCTCCTGCCTGGACTGGCAAATCCGACAGGCCTTTGCCGCAGGCTGCGCCGGAGCTTTTGTCTATTCCTGGACAGACGAATGGTTTAGAGGGGATGAGGACGTTACCGACTGGGAGTTTGGCTTAACGGCTCGGGACAGAAAGCCGAAACGCTCGCTGAGCGCAGTTCGCAAGGCTTTCGAAGAAGTCCCATGCTATACCCATCAAGCATGGCCGAGAATTTCGGTGGTGGTATGCACGTACAACGGGAGCCGCACCCTTCGCGATTGCTTGGAAGCGGTCGGGAGGCTTCGTTATCCCAACTACGAAACCATCGTGGTTGATGATGGCTCGACCGACGGCGCCAGCGATATTGCGGCGCAGTACGACGTGCGCTTGATTCGCACCGAGAACCGCGGCCTGAGCGCCGCGCGGAACCTGGGATGGCAATCCGCGACCGGGGAGCTTGTCGCATATATAGATGATGATGCGTGGCCCGATCCAGATTGGCTGACCTATCTGGCCCTCACATTCTTGAAGGCGGACTATGCAGGTGTGGGAGGGCCGAACATTCCAGTTGCTGACGACGGAGAGACGGCGGCTTGCGTTGCTGGGTCCCCCGGCGGACCGGCTCATGTGCTCCTTTCCGACAGCGAAGCAGAGCACGTTCCGGGATGCAACATGGCTTTTCGAAAGAGCTGGCTCGAGGCCATTGGCGGATTTGATCCGCAATTTCGCCAAGCCGGTGATGACGTGGATATTTGCTGGCGAACCCGGGAGCGAGGGGGGAAGCTTGGATTCAGTCCGGGCGCGATGGTTTGGCATCACTACCGCCGGACCGTGCGAGCGTACTGGAAGCAACAGATTGGCTACGGAAAAGCCGAAGCGATGCTCGAGAGGAAATGGCCGGAGAAATACAATTCGCGCGGCTACGCCACTTGGGCAGGACGCATATATGTGAATGGAATACTCCACACGCTCTCCCTATTTCGCGGGAGGATTTATCAGGGAACCTGGGGAACAGCCGGATATGCTCGGATGTATCAGCCCGCGCCGAACCTCCTAAGCTTTCTGCCGCTAATGCATGAATGGCAGCTTATCAACCTTGTCCTGGCTGTACTTTGCGCTGTTGGCATCGTCTGGAAACGGCTGCTTAGCGTTTCACCGGTGGCGGTGATGGCCTTGAGCTTATCGCTTGTGCCGGCAGTCTTCGCGGCATTGCGAGCCCGCCTCCCCGCTTCCGCGAAAAGTCCGATTGCACGCTTTCGCCTGCGTGTCCTTACGGCGATCCTTCACCTGACGCAGCCATGGATTCGCCTCTGGAGCCGGATCGCCTTTTCCCTCACCGCCTGGAGAGTCCGTCGTTTCCCTACGCTCTCGTTCCCATGGCCACGCAAGTTTGGGCTCTGGAGTGAAGAGTGGTTGGAAGGCACGCAGGTCCTCGAGTCCTTGGAATCGCAGCTTCGGTCAAGCGGCGCGGTCGTGCGGCGAGGCGGTGACTTCGACGAGTGGGATCTGGAAATACGTGGCGGCCTGTTTGGGGGCGTCCGCGTCTCCACCGTCTCGGAAAACTATGGCCGAGGCAAGTACATGCTAAGGCTTCGTTCCCGGCCGTGGTTCTCAATTTCTGGAGCCGGAACGACCCTGCTCTTGCTGATTGCGTCCTTAGGAGCCGGATGGGACAGGTCCTTTTACGCCGCTGCCCTGCTGGGCGCGTTGAGCATCGTCTTTGGAGCCATCACCTTCCGGAGCGGAGCCGTGGCGGTCGGTGCGATCCATCGCGCGCTCATCAAGCTGGACTTCGAGAGCCTATGACAGTTCCTGAGAAGACCAGTACGAATCGCGATTTGGCGCTCTACTGCCGTCTGTTCAGGTGGGCCCGGCCCTACTGGGGGCATTTAGCGGGACTCTTCCTGATTGGTCTGCTGGCGACTCCCTTGGCATTGCTGGTGCCCCTGCCCTTGAAAATCGCTCTCGACAGCGGCCTCGGCGGCAAGCCACTCCCGCATCTGCTTCGGCCGTTTGTGCCAAGTGGATTTCGGCTATCTCCCTCATCCGCATTGTTTGTTGCTGTCGGCTTACTAATCGCTGTGACAATTCTCACGCAGATTCAAACATTGGCTTTAAATCTTCTCAAGACCTACACGGGCGAGAAATTGCTCCTGGAGTTTCGGTCGGACATCTTCCGGCAGATGCAGCGGCTGTCTCTGTCTTATCACGAGACGAAGGGGACCGCGGAGTCGCTTTACAACCTGCAATATGATGCCGCGGCGATACAGACGATGTTGGCCGAACGCCTGATTCCGCTTGTCGGGGCGGCGTTCACGCTGCTTGGAATGTTAATCGTCACTTTGAAACTGGATTGGCAGCTGGCGCTAGTCGCCCTTTTCATTTCACCTATCCTCTTTCTGATTTCAAAGGTTTATCGTCGCCGGCTGCGTCGCGGTTCGCGCGAGGTCAAGAAACTCGAAAGATCCGCCATGGGTGTGGTGCAAGAGGTGCTCGGAGCACTTCGTGTCGTAAAGGCGTTTGGAAGAGAAGAGGACGAGCGGCATCGCTTTCTGCGGCGAAGTGTCGAAGGCATGCGCATGCGGTTACAGTTGGCTCTTTCGGAAGGCAAGTTCAACTTCCTGGTTGGCTTCATCTCCGCCGTCGGAACCGCCGCAGTACTGCTTGTGGGATTTCGCCAAGTGCAGTCGGGCGTCATTACCTTGGGGGATCTCATGCTGATGATGGGCTATGTGACGCAGCTTTACGAGCCCCTCAAGACAATGGGAAAAAACTCAGCCGCTCTTCAGTCCTACCTTGCCAGTATCGAGCGCGCCTTCGCTTTGCTCGACGAACTCCCCGAAGTGGAAGAAAAAGCCAATCCGCGTTCACTGGCGCGCGCAAGGGGCAGCATAGCGTTTCAGAACGTTTCGTTTTCCTATGGAGAAAACAGGCCCGTACTTCATCAAATCTCATTCCAAGTGGATCCCGGGATGCGCGTAGGGATCGCAGGACCTACCGGCGCGGGCAAGACTACGGTCATGAGTCTGATGCTGCGTTTCTATGACACAACCGAAGGCCGCATCCTCCTTGACGGCGTAGATGTAAGGGAGTACCGGCTCGCGGATTTGCGCAACCAGTTCGCCTTTGTGCCGCAGGAACCAGTGCTTTTTTCGAGCAGCGTCGCGGAAAATATCGCCTACGCGCGTCCATGGGCGAGCCTCGAAGAAATTCACGCGGCGGCCAAAGCGGCCAACGCTCACGAGTTTATCTCCGGACTCCCCGAGGGGTATCAGACGGTTGTGGGCGAGCGCGGTATGCGCCTTTCCGGCGGGGAGCGTCAGCGAATTTCCATCGCTCGCGCGTTCTTGAAAGACGCGCCGATATTGATTCTGGACGAGCCCACCAGCGCCCTGGACGTCAAAACAGAGGCGGCTATCTTGGAGGCGCTGGATCGTCTAATGCGAGATCGCACGTCATTTATCATTGCGCATCGCGCGAGCACATTGCACGGATGTAGGGTTCTGCTCCAACTCGACCACGGAAGCCTCGCGTGCGACGCATCAAGGCCACTCCGGCTTTCTGATGAAGAGCTTCCCTTGCCGAGCGGCAGCCGTCTCGTGAGAAGCAATGTCCATGGCTGAGCAAATCGAGTTGTCGCGCCAGCCGGTTTGCACAGCGCATCACCCAGCACTGTTAGCATGGAGTCAGTTGAGGACCATGCCTGTTGATCCGCCAAAAATCTCGGTTCTAAAAACCAGATTCAAATCAACGATCTATCGAATCGAAAACCTTGGGCCCGGAGGCTCCTCCCTTGTCGCCAAGTACTGCCGACGGGAAGTGGCCGCACACGAGCGAATCATTTATGAGCAGATCTTGCCGAACCTGCCAGTGAGTTCTCCCCGTTACTATGGATTTGTTGAGGGCCAGGGCGACTATGATTGGCTCTTTCTTGAATATATCGATGGGGAACAGTACTCGCGAGAGCGTCAGGATCACTCTGCTTTAGCGGGAAGATGGCTTGGACTTCTCCATAGTTCGGGGGAGCGCGCCGCGGCCACACCACTGCTTCCCGACTTAGGACCCGAACACTTCTTTGGGCAACTGCGAACGGCTCGTGCGAGACTGCAAGGAAACTTCGAGCATCTGAACCCCCCCCAAGAAGACCTCGCCGTCATCGAAACGGTGATTCAGCAATGCAATTTTCTGGAATCGCACTGGGATCGCATTGAACGTTCGTGCCATCAGATGCCGCGAACCCTTGTCCATGGAGACTTCAAACCGCGAAATGTCGTAATCCGCACCAGTCGTGACGGCCCGGCCCTCTTTCCCTTTGACTGGGAAGCAAGCGGTTGCGGTGTTCCTGCAGCAGATCTCGCATATATCGACCTTATTGCTTACCACGAGGTCATCAAATGCCGCTGGCCCGGCATAAAGATGCAAGACCTTCTAGCCATGAAGATCCTGGGGAGAATCTTTAGGGGGCTTTCCGAATTCTTCTGGGAGAGTGTGAAGTTTGACCCGAACTGGGAGGTCTCGGCGGTGAAACTCCACTATTATCAAACGCGGATGGCCGAGGCCATCGGTCTGGCGGACTGGAGGAAATAAGGGAATGCCGGAACATTCAGAGACGGGACTACGTGCGGCGCAAGAACATGCGGCCCGGCGGTTCAAAAATACCGAATCGGTGGCAGGAATCATCATCGAGACACTGGAAGATGCTTTCTCCCGTTTATGGGGCAAGCCGGTTCACATCCGAGAATTACAGCGCGAGGCTTGCAAACATGTTTCGAGTTTCCAGGCGGAACACCTGCGCGTATGCCTTGACACTGGCCAATGGATTCCGGTGTTCTTTAAGGACTTGAATCCCGACCACCAAATCGAAGGGGCGCGGAAGGTTCGAGCAGGTGACCTTGGTCCTAGTCACCACGAACTGCGGGTCTATCAGCAAATTCTCTCGGAGGCAGACCTGGGCAGTCCTCAACTCTATGCCGTCCGTTGGGACCCTAGTCACGGCATCTACTGGATCTTTCTCGAGGATGTTGGAAAGTCGAGGCTGCGTGATTGCCGAAACTACGAGCGCTGGGTCCCCGCAGCACGATGGGCCGCCCGCTTTCATGCCACGACGCGTAATCTGCATGCATCTCAGACCAGCTTTCTTCCGGTCTGGGACGTCGCGCATTACCAGGGCTGCGCCGAACGAGTCCGCAAGATTTTGCCAGGGCTAAGCGGACAAGACCGCCTGCTGGTCGCTGAAGCGCTCGATCACTATGAGCATCGAATCGATTGGTTTGCAGCGTTACCGAAGAGCGTGATCCACGGCCAGTTCTTTGGAAAGAACATCATGCTCCGTCGCCGCAATGCCGCTCACCCACTTGCGGTCATTGATTGGGAGACAGCTGCGCTGGGCCCCGGCGGTTTTGACTTGGTTAGCGTTTCTTCTGGCATGTGGACCGGCGATCAGAGGCAAGCCATGTGGCGTGCTTACTTTGACGAATATCAAACTCGCGCCGGCGCCTCACGGAGCTGGGAGAATTTTTGCAGAGAACTTGGAGAATTGGAAATTTACCAGGCTCTCGAATGGCTCGGCTGGTGGCGCAATCGAAGCGTCTCTCGCAATTTTGGGAGATGGATCAAAGAGCTGGCGAGAATAACGAAGGCATTGATGTGAAGAAAGGTGGCGCAAACTCTCCAAGCGCTGGTGGTGTCGCTTACGCGGAGGCCCACCATGCACATCCATCTCAAATTGCACGGAAGTTTTAAGGAATCGTGTTGTTAGCAAAAACAATTGGCTTGTTCCGCGTTCCGCCGTGAAATGTCGGCACGTTTCCGCGAAACATCTCCCCATGCCAGCGGATGTCCAATCAAATGTGGCGTTTGCGAAGGGAACGCCCAGAGACGATCAGGGGGCCCGCGGACCACACCACCAGGCGTCAACGAACTGGGCAGCATAGGCGGCTTGAGAAATCGCCATCTTGCAAAAGGTGCAGAGACGAACTCCTCGTCTGGGTTGAGCAGGTGTACGAGGAGGCGGCAAGAGGTCATGAGTTGATGGCGGAGCGAGCTAACCGGTTGGACAGTCACGGGATGGCCTTGCACCAGGATGGGCACGCGGTCCGCCAGTTCCGCGACCCCAGAAAGAATATGCGAGGTCAGTAAGGCTGTCTTGCCCTCGTTGCGTCCGGCCGCCAACAATTCCCGCAACCCAGCGCAGGCCTCGGGATCGAGCCCGGTGGTGGGTTCATCGAGCAAAAGGACTGGCGCATCGGCCAGTGCAAGTAGAGCGATGCCCAGCCGCTGCGCCATGCCACCAGAGAACTCCTTCACCGGTTTTTCTCCAAAGCCATCGAACCTGCTTGCCGCGCAATTGCACTTTCTTCGGCTGACTGAATCAGCAAACTCTTGTCGCCGAGGTTGCTGATGATTTAACTTCCGGTGTTTAGGCGGAGAATCTGGGCTGGACCCAACAGGCCGGAAGGCCACAGTGGTGAATCGGCCTTATAAAATTTCGGAGACGTAAAAGTGTAGGTCTTGGTCGCGTTCGGTTGGCGATCCCCGATGATGCGGTTCGCCCAACCGTTCGTGACTTTGATTTCGATTTCATTGTCTCCCGGCTTCAACGCACCGGTGGCCTCCACGCGATAGGGTGTCTTCCAGACAATACCCAACGGCTTACCATTCACCGAAACTTCGGCGAGGTTCTTAACCTGTCCCAGGTCAATCCAAAGATAGGCGCCAGGCTTAAACCAATCTGCGCGGGCTTGCACACTCTTTGTGTAAGTTGCGGTGCCGGAAAAGTATTTCACGCCTTGGTCGGCGCTGTCTGGCCAAGATATGAGTTTATCGAAAGCAATCCTAGGAGGTGCGCCGCGGCCTGGCTCAAAAGCCACGTCCCACGGGCCATTGATAGTCACGAGGACCTGCTCAACAACGCCTGGAATGGCCCGAGAAGGCGCTTTCGCGGGATGCCGGAAAACGACGAATACCGTGCCCCAAGGCTCCAGACGCAACGGCACCGTGGTGCGGCCATTGGCCGATTGATATGACGCTGGCTCGATCTGTCCGCTGTCGGGGTGCCATAGTTCGGGCGCTTTGCCTTGCACTCTGAACGACGCGTCGAACACTTCGTCGCGATCGTTGCGGTTGTCAACGAAATAGACGTCCCCGTCAGCAAGCTTGCGGTGGACAAAAAGAATACTCGTATCGGTTTTGGACTTCGCATATTCGAAGTCGGGTGAGATGTTCGAGGTCTCGAGCACGTCGGCCAACTTCTCCGCGCCATACACTCTTCCCTTCTCAACACTTGCGCCGTTACCCGAGCCCCAAAGCTTATCTGCTAAGCTGTGGAACTCAGCCTGATCATCCGCGAGACTGGGATCGCTCTCCGGCTTTGCACCCACGACAATCGCGCCTGCTTCCACTAATTCGTTAATCTCCCGCAGAACTGGCAGTGACATCTGCTTGCTGCGCGGGTCGAGTGCTAGCACGCGATAGGTCATGCCGCTTGGAGTTGTCAGAACGCCGTTCGTTGCCGAGAACTCATGAATAAGAGCGTCGGCATTGACGTAGTCGAAATTGTAACCCTCGGGAACATCGGGGAAATGATCGCCATAGATTGCCGTGATGTTGGAGTCCTCACCATAGAAATAAGCAACATCGGCTACGAATTTTCCCTGCTGCAACAGGTAGGAACAGCGGGCGAGGTAGGAGACCCAGGGGGTAGCTTGCTCCGCCCAGGTTTCGTTGCGGTTGAACCATTGCCCGAACGGACCGAGGGACAGCCCCGGTTTCCTGTCCAACAGCGGCTGATGTACGGAGGTATGAATCACAAACCGGTTCAGACCCATGGCTAACTCTTTGTCCGCGGTAGGCTTCAGGGTCGCGGGCGACCAAGCATATGCGCCGGAAGCGGCGGTCAGCGACTCGGCAGCAACCAAATTCTGGCCATAGATGTGAGCGACGGAGGCCGATTCGCGAATGTCAGCATCGTAACCGTACTGCTCCCGATTCACGCCGGGCTTCTGGGTCCACATGGCCGACATAGGCACGTCGTTGCTGCGCTTCACCTGCATGCCGTCGCCGATAAACGCCCGTCCTTCTTCGTGCGACTCACCGTAGTGACCCATCCCACGCTCATGAAGAATCCTGGTGATCAGGTCGTAGTGATAGTCGGCCAGCATGTCCGCTAGCGTCTCGCGAAAATCCCAAAGGAATCCCTCGCTCGCTTGGGAGCTTTCGATTACCCGGCCGGTCAGAACCGGCATCCATGGGCGCGGGTCATAGCCGCGCCGCTTGGTGAATTCCGCGATCAGGTTGTCGGTCCAGTTCTGCGTTCCGGCTTCCCAGCTGTCATTGATCACGTACTGCAGACCGCGCTTGCCCATCAAGTCGCCAACCGCGTCCTTGTAGTTGTCCAAATATTTGTTCATGTACCCCTGGACATCGTCAGGATTAAGCTTGTCCACTTCGAGTCCAGTACCTTCCGGAGAAGCCGGATGGTTGGTAATGCCTAAGAGCGAATAGCCAAAACGGAGGACGACCCAGTCACCAGCCGGTGGGGTCCAATCGAGCTTGCCGTCCGGCTGCATCTTGGAAGTCAAGTCGATGACATCGGCTTTGCGGATGGCATCGCCAATGGGAACCGCAGGCGTCGGAAACTTATCAAGACGGGCAAGCTTGGCGAAGGCAGCTTTCTCTTCGAAGCGGTTAATGCGGGCCCCTGGGTGAAGGACCAATTCTGAGATTTCGAAGTTGGGGTCGGGCTTCAATCGGCTGAAATCGCCGAACGGATTCTCCACATCGAATGTCAGATCGCCGAATCCCGACGGCGGCCTATCGGCGAAGGTTACGCGGAAAACTCGAGCGGTCGTGGCGGGAAACGCGGTCGTATGTTCTATTCCCCCATCTCCAGGAATGTCCGCCAATTTGTGAAAGGTTTGTCCGTTGTCGCTTGCCTCCACAGCAGCAATGGAGGGTGCGGCACCGAACCTGTTGGCTGCCGCTGCGCCTGGATCGTTGAGGACTAGCGTTACAGCGCGCATCGTCTGCGGGTTTGAGAATTCATACTGAATCCATGCCTGCTGGCTTACTGGGGCTTTTGGAAGCGGAGTGGGTTTCACCAAATCGCCATCCGTTAGAACTGCCAGGTCAAGGTTGCCGCCACTGGAAGTGATCCTGGGATGCAGCGCCGTAACGGGCGCATCGCTCTCCGGAGCCCGATAGGCGATGACTGCGGTGTCAGCATAGAACGTCGGACCTGCCGGCTGCGGTCCGCCGCTTATCGAGGCTAGGAAATCAAAGAGCGGGACGTTCTGAAACGGCCCTGCCGTCGTGGGTGGGTGCGGTAACACACCTGAGAAGGTTTTCCCGCCTTCAATCCTCTTCTCGCTCCAAACGATTTTCTTCATGCCCTGGTTCGGCTTGACCCAGGGGCCACCGGACTCGCTCCAGCCCGGCGAACCAGCGATGGCTTCTTCGAGGCCAAGCTGGTCGGCAAGCGTGGTGGCATATTTGAAGGCCTCCTTCCATTCTGGCGTCATGTACACCAAGCGCTTGTCTACGAGCTTCGGCGTATGCAGGGCGGCATCGAAGTTCTGGAACCCGCCAATTCCGACACGTTTCATCCACTCGAGATCCAGCCTGATCCCCTCTTTCGTGATGTTGCCATTCATCCAGTGCCACCAGACGCGGGGTTTGGCGGAGGCCGGTGGATTCCTGAAGCCATCTTCCAGAGAAGCAGGCGCGCCCTGACTGAAAACTTGTGGCGTGATCCCTAGAACGAACAGTAGAAACGCCATTCCCAAGATTTTCACACTGCGAGAGTGTTTCACGGTGTGCTCCTCTTCTTTTTTCCTCTGGTTCGTTTCCCAATTAAAAAGGTCGCCGCGTGGACCTAAAAGTCGCCGAGCGTATTGGCGAGCGAAAATTTCGCGTCTCTTTGTCTGGAGCTGCCTGCGACGCATTGTCAATAAATTCAAACTCCTTTCCTATAGACATGGATAAGTCGCAGTTATAGAGTCAGCAGACTTGCACGAAATCCAGCTTAAGCAGCAGCGCTAGCTTCTTAAGCCTGCTTGCAAGGTGACCCAGCCCAACAGCACAGTGATGAGCAGGGCCGGCCGCATTCCAGTCATTCATAAACTTTCTGACGCCGAGGGAAAACCGGTACCGGCTGTTGGTATTGCCAATCTGCAAGATGGGGCCCTGAACCGATTCGCCCTCGGCCGCAACTAGCTTCAGCCTGCCGTTTCTTGCCTCCGCAACGGAGAGCAGCGTTACCGGTCCGTGTTTTACCGACATTTCCACGGAGAGTCCCTGCCCCACTTTGCCGTGATAAACCTTGAGAGGACGCACCTTCGTTTTGCCCTCTGCGATGGCGATATGGCCAGGACCGTCGTGGCCCATGAGAACGACGTCGTCGTTGTAATCCACGGCATAGTATTCCGTGAAGGAACCGCCTGCCCCGAAAGCGTCCATGATCTTCATCGCTTGTACGTTCTTGACTTCGTATTCTCCGGCGACGGGGATTCCGCGTCCCGTAAGCAGACTGGTACCCAGAATGATGGAGCTTATGACGTCTTCATTCTCGGCATTGCCTGTGCCTTTGTAATAGTAGGCCAGCGAGCCGAGACGATGGCGCTCGACGAGGATGTCCAGAGCTACAGAAGTCCGGGCTGCACGTACCAGTTCATCCGCCGAGCAGTCGTCCTGGACCTCGAAGGCGGTCCGGAATTCAGCCAATTTTCTTTGCGCATCGCCCTCACTCACTTCACGGCGCAGCGATGCCAGCTCCTCGACTTCCAGAATCTCGATATGTCCCCCGAAACATGCATATTGCAGCGTTAAGTCCGAATAGATATCCAGCATGCCACCGTAGTAGTGACCCAAGAGGCCCAATCGATTGTGCTCCATGACGCGGGCCACTCGAGCCGCTTCGACCCACTCATTGATTTCCTTCCAGGCGCTGGCGTCTTCCCGCACCATCCCGCTCACCTGAAAGAACGGGATTCCGGTGCGCTCGAAAACATTGGCGATTTCCGGCACGGGACAGGCCGAGCAGAAAGCCAACCATTCGCCGGTCATCTTCGTCCGATCACCCATATGGTTGAGCTTTGCGTAATCAATGGCGGCCCCCGGAGAAAGATTGAGAATGATCACCGGCACCTTGGCCCGGCGGACCACAGGCAGCACGGTCGAGGAAAGCGCATAGGTGGTGACGTACAGCAGAATCAGGTCGACATCGGCTCGGCGCAAGTCATGCCCCGCGGTAAATGCTTTGTCGGGAGTATCCACCAGCCCCAGGTTGACGACTTCAACGCCGGGCCGGGCAACTCGCTCGGCAACTTCCTCCAGGTATCCGCGCAAACGTGCTTCGAGACCGAGGAACTGGGACCAGTAAGCCTCCAGGCCAACACCGAAAATGCCTAGTTTCAGCGAATTATGCGGAGCGTTAGCCGTCATTGCCGAGAGAATCGTGCTGCGACATACCTCGAACCTGCGGAGACTATCGGTCGCTCTCTAAGAGGAGCAAGCCCGAAGCAACGGAGTCCGGGTGTTCTGCTCTGCGAAAAATGCCTTCGAAGTTCCCTGGTCGGCCTCTACCGCAACAGGTCATCTTTATTTAGGTGGCCTGAAGCTTCGACAGGGGTAGACGCTAGGCCTTGAAGCAGTTCAACCGGTTTCTCAGTGCAAAACATCGTAACGCCACCGATGGCCTTTTGACTCGGCGGTGGCGCGGATGCAACTATTCATTCCCGGGCTTCTTGCACCTCGCGAATGAGTCGAGGTTGTCAGAAAGTCGCCAGATGCGAACTTCCACCCGCGGAGGTGATGGTTATGAGCAGCAGTCGGCGGGCGCTTGTCTTCCTCGCGTTCGCGAGTATCACATCTCCAAGTCTCCGGGCACAGGATCCCCAAGCCAAAATCGTGGTTCATTGGGATAAGGTCGTGCGCGTCTCGCAGACCACGCCCACGCTGCAGGTTGTCGTCAATCCTCCACTGCGCCGCGGCACTCCCGTTCACGACGAGGCCTACAAGGCGCTACATGATCTTGGGGCCGAGTACGTGCGCTATGTACCGTGGCTGCCGTATCCCAAGCTGGGAGTTGCCGAACTAGAACCTCCCAAAGATGGCAAAACCTCGTGGGATTTCTCCGTGATTGATCCGATGACCATCGATTTTCTCGAAGCCACCAAAGGTCACTCGGTGATTCTCAACTTCAGCACGATTCCCCAGTGGATGTACAAGACCGACAAGCCGGTGCCCTACCCCGCAGACCCGAATCAGGTCACCTGGGAATACGAAAAAGGAAGCGAGCTGCGCGATCCCAGCATGCAGCAGGTTGCCGGCTATTACGCCCGGCTGCTCGCGTGGTACACGCAAGGCGGCTTCACCGACGAGTACGGCAAGCGCCATGAGTCCGGCTATCACTACTCGATCCCCTACTGGGAGGTCCTGAACGAAGTCGATTTCGAGCATCACATTGACGCCGAGAACTACACTCGGCTCTACGATGAGGTTGTGCTCGCCATGAAGAAAGTTCAGCCGGGCACAAGGTTTGTGGGTTTGGCTTTAGCCATGACCGTCGAGCCCCATTACTTCGAGTATTTCCTCGACCACAAAAATCACAAACCAGGGGTACCTCTGGATTTCATCTCCTATCATTTCTATGCGGTGCCCACGCCCGACCAGACACCCGAGGTAGAGCAGTTCACCTACTTTGATCAAGCCGAAGGGTTTCTCAAGACGGTTCGTTATGTGGAATCGATTCGAAAGCGCCTCTCGCCGGAAACCAAGACAACGATTGATGAGCTCGGAGTGATTTCCGCCGATGACATCGCTCAATCAGAGCCGGGCCACGTCGCCCAACCAATCCCGCAGTCTTACTGGAATCTGGCTGGTTCCATGTACGCTTATCTCTTCGGCGAATTGACCAGAATCGGCGTTGATGTCGCGGGCGAATCACAACTGGTTGGCTATCCCACCCAGTTTCCCAGCGTGTCCATGGTCGACTGGAACAACGGCAAGCCTAATGCGCGGTTTTGGGTGCTAAAGCTGCTTCACGATAATATTGGCCCCGGGGACAAACTCGTCGAGACAGAGCCACCCAATCCCTACGTCTACTCGCTGGCTTTTGTGACGCGCGACGGCAAGAAGCGCGTGCTGCTGGTCAATAAACGGGATCGCACGTTCGACATGGCCATTCCGGGGGCCACCGGCGGGCAGATTGAGTACGTAGACCAGACCACCGGGTTTCAGCCGCCCTCAACTGCAAAACTCGGCGCTGAGTTGACGAAGCTGAATGGTTACTCCGTAGCTGTGGTGACCTTCCCCTAGCAATAAAACGCACCGCCCATGCCAGGGTTTTTGTTGAGCAGTGGATCGGGCTTGGGCATGTGCCCGAGCCATTGGAAACAGGGCTCCAGCTGTTAGTCTGGAGTATGGGGGTCTACATCCTGTTTGGTTACTTCGTCAGGCGAGAAGAGTTTCCTGCTAGCTTCCAACTCGTTGGTTTTCTTGGAATGAAGCCTTTGAAATTCTGCCATTGCTTTCTGTTGCTCGGTGCTGTTTCCCAAGAGGCGTTCAACTTTCGAGAGACGGTACCAGGAAACTTCGTTGTCGCGATTCAGCGAAATTGCCTTTTGCAAATGGAGTAGCGCTAAATCGGGCTTTTGAAGAGAGGTCAGGACTGCGGCAAGTCCCAGGTGCGCCTCCTCAAACTCAGGATAGTTTTTGAGCGCCAGCTCAAAGTCTTTTTGAGCATCCTCGAATTCCCCGGCCTTGCGGTGAATCTCGGCAAGTTCATACGCAGAATTCGCATTCAGCGGATCGAGTGTGAGTTCCAACTCAAATTCCTTAATGGCTACGGCTAGGTCTTCCGCAGATGAAGTCTCCCGGAAACGGGCCAAGAGTGTTCGCCCCAGCCGGTAGTGGATGCCGGGCCGCCTCGGCTCTATAGCTAAGACCGTGTGGTACTCGCCGATGGCGGAGCTGTACGAACCTTGGCTCTCGTATGCTTCGGCCGCTGCCTCGTGTGTCCAAGCAGAACCGGGAGCAACTTGAGACAATTTCTGCATCGATAGAAATGCGAAATTCCCGAAGATTTTGCCATTGTGATAGAGGACTTCGGGATCGTCCGGATACAACCTGTTCATCTCAAGAGCAATCTCAACAGCTCTGCGATTCTGCAGTAGGCCAGTGTACGCCCGCTCGAGCTGAAGTCCGCACATTCGCTTCGTTTCTGAGTCAGTGGACAAAAAGCCCTTCTCCAGCCCCGGTAGCGCTTCGCTATAGCGACCGAGTTCAGAGAGCGACATGGCGAGGATGGTTGCCGAATTGGCAAGGGCCGGTTTCAACTTCAACGCACGGCGCAACTCCGGAACCGCTTCCTCAAATTTACGCTCCTGGAAATAGATCAGTCCCAGATTGGCATGGATTTCGGCTATCTCGGGATGTACTTGTGCAAGTTGCTCGAACGCTCGCTGTGCTTCCGGATAGTTGCCATCAGTGAGTGCGCGCTGGGCTGCTTCATATTGCTGGCCGAGCGCCGAATCCTGCGCGGTCGCAAACTGGAGCGGCAGACACGAAAGCCCCAGACCTATCAGAGACAGTCTTATAAGCCAGCTCACAGTGCGAGTGTACCGCAGCAGAAACAAAAGTGCCCAGCCACTCGGGTCACATTTATCGGTTGCGTTGGGGTCTCGTTCACGAATTCGGACCAAGAAAAGACCCGCCAGGGGGTGGTCTGGCGGGCCCGGCGTCTTTGCATCGTCGGGTCAAAAGGTAATCTTGCCACTTAGCTGCACAATTCGGCCGGGTGCGGCGCTAGTAATCTTGCCGAAGGTCGGGCTGCCCAAGCCGTTGCCTGGGTTTGTCCCGCCACCGCTACCAAAGCCGATTAGACCGCCTGGCGAGATAGCGTACTGCGTGTGATTGAAAGTATTAAACGTGTCGATGCGTAGCTGAAAACCGGCTCGCTCGGTGAAAGCAAAGGTCTTGGCCAAACCCATATCCCAGTTGTTGATACCGGGTCCGGTCAGGAAGTTGCGGCTCGTGCCGCCGTATACACCTGGAGCAGGGTTGCAGAACGAGACCCCGGTGAGCACCTGGGCCGAGCAGGACGTGTCGGGTATGTGCGCACCTGTAACCGGGTCGATATCATAACCAATCGTGTTGTTAAACCAGCTGTTCGGAGTCCGCTGGAATCCACTCGGGTATGCAGGACCTATCTGATTTACCCGTTGAAAGAAAGTTCCGAGCAGGCTGTTTGTATCGGTACCGGCGAGGGAGTAGGGGAAGCCCCTCTGAAAAGTGGTTACGCCGGAAATTTGCCATCCCCCGATAAGAGCGTTGGCAGTTTTGTTGACTCCGCCGAGCAGCCGCTTCCCACGTCCGATCGGCAATTGGTAGACGTAGCTGGCCACAAAGCGGTGCTTCACGCTGAAGTCGGACGGGCCGTAGTCGCGCTTGGGATCATGATTGTTCATGAATCCCTGCCAGCCGGTTCCGGCGGTAGCGCCAATGCCGGCTGCAGCCGATTTATCATCCATGCTTTTTGCCCAAGTATAGAAAGTGGTGAGCGCCAGAGACGAGGTGCGGCGCTCCAGCTTCACCGTTCCGGCATGGTAGTTGGAGTACCCGTTCCAATCGCTATTGATGTAAATTCCGGGGAAGTGCAAGTACGGTTTACGCTGCGACTGCAAGCAATTATGTTTCGTATCGTTGGGGTTAGCCTGGCAGAAGGGGAGATCCGAAGGCGAAATGGGCAAGGCTTGCGCGATGTTGCGTCGGTCCAGCAAGTGAGTGCCCTTGTTCCCTATGTAGTTGATCTCCAACGTGGTGTTCCTGAAAAGCTCGCGCTGGATCGACAAGTTCCACTGCTGCAAATATGGATTGCGTGGGTTGTCGGATTCGATGACCGCCAGAAAGGTCAGCGAGTTCGGATCAATGGGGTTGAGCGCAGTGAAGCTCGGGAACAGATTGTCGGTTAACTTGGGTGCCGCCGGATTTGAGTTAGGGGTAAGAGCTTGTCTGACTGCGTAAGGGTATAGGTCTCCGGAGTCATCGATCTCCCGCCCTTCCGAGGAGTCCCAGAAAATGCCGTAGCCACCGCGAACTACCGTCTTCTGTCCAAACGGCCGGTACGCAAAACCAAGGCGCGGGGCAAAGGGTGTCTTTTGACCCGGGTGTGGAACGTTCGAGCCACAATACTCGTAGACGCCGTTCCCCGCAGGCGCGACACCGTTAGTTAACAGTGTTTTATCGGCGAAACAGAGACCTCCCTGTGGGTTCTTGTCGTCCAACCAGAAAAAGTGGTTGCTGGCTTCATAGGCCGCTGCCCGATAATCCCAACGCAGGCCGAGGTTCAATGTCAGGCGGTTGTTCATCTTCCAATCATCCTCTACGTAAGGGGCTAAGTAACTGAAGACATGGTCCTGCGGGTTGCCGGCAACGGTCGTGCTGCTCAAGGGAGCAGGAAAGAAACCTGAGGCGCGTTGATAGTAACCGAGCAAATAATCGCTGATGGCATTCCCAGTACCGCAAAGCGGTGTACCATTGGGGCCTGTAGCATTGGGGCACTTCGCACCATTGCTTGAAACCAGATTATTTGTAAAGGTGTATTCACCGAAGAAGTCATTATCCAAATTGCGAATGAGATGCCAGCGGCGGTAATCCAAGCCTACAGAGATCGTATGCCGACCGCGGGCCCTACTCACGGAATCGGCAAATTCCCACATAGGTTGATTACTTGCCGTATAAGCGTTGACCGGTCCACCGAAATTGCTGAATTGGGAAAAGGTAAGGTAAGGCCAACTCGTCTGACCAGCGACAAACTTGGTAAATGTGCCTGTAAGCCCTAGCGCGGCAATGGCAGAATCCGGTGGGGCGGTAGCGCCCTCATTGGCAATGGCTCTGAGGAAACCGAAGCGGAAGTTGTTGACAGTGCTGCCCGCTAAGGTGATGGTATGAGAAACCATCCAGCTCTTGGCAGTTTCCTCAAAGAAAAGATAGCCTTCCGGCTGCGAGACTGTCCCATTAAAACTAGTGTTTCTATATGTAGCATACGTTCCCCGTCCGAAGATCGTGCCCCACCGACCCAGGTTCTGGTCAAGCCGGTACGTCTGCTGGTTCGAAGTAAGGGGGAAGGCCCCAGTCACCCGGAGATTGTTTCCACCATTGGTCGCGGGATTAGCATTGGGAGCAGGAAAAAAGAGCTTAGCAGTAACTTGTGCCAGCCGAGAAAAGCTCGTCGACGGGATTTTGTTGCCTGGAAAAGGCGAGCCCGTAGTCGGGTCGACTGGCATGCAGGGCTGATCTTGCGCCAGAGCCGCGGTACAGGCTGCTGAACCAAATGGGGGCAGACCCGACGCAGAGAAATCTCCGGTGAGTTGTGCCGGGTCCGGAGCATTGCCCGTTACGCTGAATCCGTTGCGAATCCGCCAGCCTTCATAGTTCGCTAACCAAAACGTTTTGTCTTTTCCATTGTAAAGCTTTCCTAAGTAGGCAGGGCCCCCTGCGACAAACCCGAATTGATTTTGTCGCAGTTCCGGAATTTTTGTCTGGAAGGCTGATCTGGCATCAAAGGCATCGTTCCTGACGGTCTCGAATACGGTGCCGTGCACCTGGTTGCCGCCACTCTTACTCACGATATTGACCTGATTGGCGCTAAAACCGTACTCCGCCGAGTAAGTGCCGCCTACCTCTTTGAATTCTTGGATTGCATCCTGCGACAAAATCACGGCGGGTGTGTTCAGGGATGTGTCCGTATTGACCAAACCGTCTAGCGTGTAATTATTCGAAGTCGGCCTGCCCCCGTTGATGCTAATCGCGTTACCCTGCCCTTGACGCATCGTGCCTTGCTCGCCACCGACAGTCACTGCGCCCTCTCCTAGAAGGAGCAATTGCACAAAGTTACGCCCGTTCAGAGGCAGTTCCTCCACTTGTTTTTGTGTAATCAAACTAGAGACCGCGGAGTTGTCAGTATCGAGAGCAACGGCGCTAGCCTGCACTTGCACCACCTCCGTGACTGCGCCAGGCTTAAGCACGATATTTACGCGCGCTTGCTGATCCACCGCCAGCGTAAACTCGTTCGATATCGACTTTTGGAACCCACTCGCCGTCACGGTAACTTTGTAATTTGCCGGATTAAGATACGGAACTGTGTAATCTCCAGTCGAACTGGTTTGGGTACGAATCACAAGTCCTGTCGCAGTGTTCGTCACCTCGACTTGGGCGTTGGCGATGACCCCGCCTGTGGCGTCCGTAACCGTCCCAAGAATGGTGCCGCTCGCGCCGCCCTGGCCGTAGAGAACTCCCGCCGCCGAAGTGATCAAAAGGCAGAGCAAGAGAATGCGTGTCTTCGCAGACATAATTCTTCCCTCCTCGTGACACCCCCAACTCGGTGGGAGTTGCATTCCGAATCTCAGAAATCGCGTTCGCGGAACCCGCCCCTGCCCCACACGGTTGTACCAGTGTACTTGGCCGCGGATACTCCCACTGCTCGCAGCGAGGGTCAACTTCCAACACACGAACTCTCCGCATTTCGCTATGAGAAACTGAGGACCTGCGGGAAGGCAGGCCCGCCAAAGTGCTGTTGGGCAAGCAATTCAGAGGGCCGGTTGAGCGACATCCGCTGTTCGGCGAATCGGGCGTGTGCCGCCTATCGTTTTGCAGTGTAGAAACAGGCTTACGAGACGGGCCTTCTGGAGGAAAATCCCAAATCCACAGTGGGCCGAAGGACAGCAGTCGCTTCAGTGCGCCAGGTGTTGATGGGAGGATTCGTGAGGTTCTGTTCGAACCAACTGTGCCAGAGCGTCGTTGGGATAGTAATGATCGACCGAAGCAGGAGTGATCAGCTTATGTTCTACGAAAACCGCGGGGGGCACCGGGCGTTGGTTAAGGATGTCGAGGCTGACGCGAATCAGATTCTCACCGTACCGCTCGGGGAAGTAAGCCACCGAACCGACAAATCTCGTTTTGGGCTGACGGAGTTCCGCTCGCCCTTCCGGCGAGGCATTCTGCCCCATAATGACGCAGTTCTCCGTGCGGCCCGCTTCCTGAAAAGCGCGGAGGGCGCCAAGTGCGCTCGGATCATTAATGGCCCCGACCACCACATGCCCGGGGTGCGAGAAACGCAGGTGCTTGCGCACGGCTTCAAAGCTGGGCCCCAGTTCACCGTCGCCTTCCAGGTAAGTCACGCGGCAATTCGCCGCGCTTGGCAGTACTAGATTGATTCCCACCAGTAATCCTGACAGTCGCATATGGGGAACATTGCCGGCGCGTTTCAGTTCGAGCAAGAGAATTTCGTCCACTTCCGCGTGCCAGAGTTCCTTGACCCAGCGGCCCAGGTAACGCCCGCCGATCAATCCAGCCTCGTAATTGTTCGCGCCGTAATATGTCGCCCCGGGATGAGGAATATCAATCGCGATCATGGGAATGCCAGCCTCGCGATACTTCGCCGCAACGATTGGCGCGACCTCTTCGTTGGTTTGAAATTCGATCGCCAGATCGACTTTTTCGCGCACCAGCAAATCGGCGTTGCGCTGAGCAATCTTGGCGCTGTAGCGGTTATCGAGGCAGATGAGTTCGATTCCCTCGGCGGCAGCGGCCCGCCGCAAACTCTCCGTCACTTCCCGGGAAAACTGATAATCGGTGCCCTGGGCCGCGTATCCTAGCCGGTAGAGCCTCTGCTTCCACGGTCGTACCCGTGATTGATAGAGATTCTGACCGACCTTATCGATCATGCCGCATTTCTCGAGGGTATAGAGAAGACGAAAGGCCATGGTCTTGGGCAGGCCGCATCGCGCACAAATCTCTTTGAGCGGCAGAGCTTCTCCCGGAGAGTGAAAAGCGCCCAACAGCTGAGAGGAGTGCACCAGGGATTTGACCAGGTATCGGTCTCGCGTCTGACCGGCGGAAGCCATACGGTTCGGACATCATGATTTATTTTGCCGATTTTGCAAAGCGAAATTTGCGATGGGTGGTCGAGCGGCGCAGGCCGTTGCCTAGATGCCCGCGTGGAACCGCCCTGGCCGCGAAGAAAGGCCAGGGAGCGAAAAATCCTGGAAAGAGAGCGCCGGCATTCACCCCTTCACGGATTCCAAGAAAACCGATAACCTGGGATGTGCGCAAGGATCAACGGAAATCGCTTTGCGGATGGGAGATAGGCAAGCAGGGATTCTACAAGGCGAAATTACCGAGTGCTTCTGCGTTTTCACCTTCGGTGCGGCGAGCCGCAAAGGTCTTTGCCGTTGTGCCCCTTGGGGCATGCGGTCGAGCCCTTTTCATTTCGCAATGCAAAACGAAAAAAGTTGCTCCGGAAAAGCGTGACCGCTTCCCCGAAACGATTGTAATCTTCCGCTCCCGAAAGAGGTGCGCATGGACTCGCCGATGATTGACAAGGTTTTTGCTGCGCTGGAGACATTTCGCATCGAACTTCCCTCCTGGGGCTTCGCCAATACCGGAACTCGTTTCGGAAAATTCATTCAGCCTGCGGCCGCTACCACCACCGAGGAGAAGTTCAGCGATGCTGGTCAAGTGCACCTCCTCACCGGAGTGTGCCCGACGGTCGCTTTGCACGTGCTGTGGGATTGTCCGGAAGGCGTACAAAGCACGGAGGAAATCAGGCGCTTCGCAAGCCGCTACGGAGTCGCGCCGGGATCCATTAATCCCAATCTTTTTCAGGATCAGGAATATAAGTACGGATCGTTTGGAAATCCTGACAGCTCCCTCCGACGCCGCGCCTTGCAGCACACCAAAGACAGCATCGAAATCGCCAAGCGCCTAAACAGCAGGGATATTTCGCTTTGGTTTGCGGACGGTTCGAATTATCCCGGGACGGCAAACATCCGTCAGCGCAAGAAGTGGTTTGCGGAAGCGCTGAAGGAATCGCACGGAGAGCTGTCCCGAGACCAGCGCTTGCTCGTTGAGTACAAACCCTTCGAACCCGCCTTTTATCACACGGACATCGCCGACTGGGGGATGGCTTTCATCCTCTCGCGTGCCGCAGGCCCACAAGCCAAGGTTCTTGTTGATACCGGACACCACTACGCGGCCCAGAATATTGAGCAAATCGTCGCCTGGCTGCTCTCCGAAGACATGCTCGGGGGCTTTCATTTCAATGACCGTCGCTACGCCGACGACGATTTGACCCTGGGATCGATTGACCCATATCAAGTCTTCCGGATCTTCCACGAAATCCATTTCTTTGAGTGGGAGACGGATCGGCGAGCTGACATCGCCTATATGGTGGATCAAAGCCATAATCTCAAAGGCAAGATCGAAGCCATGATTCAGACCGTGGCGATGGCTCAACAGCTGTTTGCTAAGGCGGCATTGGTGGACGGGAAGAAACTCGCGACCGCGCAGAAGAACTGCAATTTGGTCCAAGCAGAGTCGCTGCTGCAGGACGCTTTCGCGACCGATGTCCGGCCCGTGATCCAGGACTGGAAAGTTTCCAAGGGTTTACCCAAAGATTCATTGGAGGCATTTCGGCAGAGCGGCTACCTCGAGCGCATCACGAAGCAACGGGCAGCCAAAAACGCCCACAACGTTTCATCCTATGCCTGACCTCCCTCACTCCAAAGCTTATCTGGCTTTCGATTTCGGAGCGGAAAGCGGACGTGCGGTTCTTGCCCATCTGCGGTCGGGAATTCTCACGACTGAAGAAGTGCACCGTTTTGGCAATGAGCCCGTCGAATACGGAGGTTCGCTGCATTGGGACGTCCTGCGTCTGTGGTTCGAAGTGCGCAAGGCCCTGACCCGTGTGGAGGAGGCGGAGCTGGCAGGCATCGCCGTGGACGCGTGGGGGGTAGACTACGCCTTACTTGGGGAACGCGGAGAGCTGCTCCAGAATCCGTATCACTATCGCGACCGCCGCACCCAGGGCATCATGGAAGAGGTATTTCGAAGGTTATCGAAGGAGGAGATCTACCGGGCAACGGGCATTCAGTTCATGCCGATCAACACCATCTACCAGCTCCTCGCCGCGCAGCGCGACACGCCGACCATCGTTGCGGCAGCCAAGCGACTGCTTACCATTCCCGACCTCTTCAATTACTGGCTCACGGGAAATGCCGTTTGCGAATTCACGAACGCAACCACCACCCAGCTCGTCGACCCCTTCCGGCGCACGTGGGCAGTTGATTTAATGCAAAAGGTTGGGCTGCGTTCTGAGCTCCCGGCATCGATCGTCCCGTCGGGCACGATCCTCGGAACTTTGCGGTCTTCTATCGCGCAAAATTCTTCTTTGGCTCGAACACCGGTTATTGCTCCCGCCTGCCACGATACCGGTTCGGCCGTTGCGGCGATCACAGCTCGCGATGGCACTGCGTTCCTCAGTTCCGGAACTTGGTCTCTGATCGGTACCGAACTCGACGCACCAATCGTAACGCCTCAGGCACTGAAGCTGAACTTTACAAACGAAGGCGGCGTGCATGGGACGACGCGCCTGCTAAAGAACGTGATGGGGCTGTGGATGCTGCAAGGCTGCAGAAGTTACTGGAGCACGCAGGGACAGAACGCGGATTATCACGAGCTTGTGGAACTGGCCGGGCGCGAGCCAGCCTTCCGACATCTGGTGGACCCTGACGACGAGTGCTTTCTGCGGACGGCCAATATGCCTGCCGCCATCGACGATTTCTGCACGAAGACCGGCCAGCCGGCGCCATCGACTCCGGGCGCCTACGTGCGTTGCGTGTTAGAGAGCTTGGCCTTGAAGTATCGTGCGGTTCTCCGCAGCCTCGAGCAGCTTTGCGGCAAGCGCATCGAACAGATTCGCGTTATCGGCGGGGGGTCGAAGAATCGCCTGCTGAACCAGTTCACTGCCGAGGCAACGGGCCTAAGGGTTTTAGCCGGTCCTGCCGAAGCAACCGCTTTAGGCAACGTGGCAGTCCAGATCCTGGCCACCGGAGGCGCCGGTTCCCTGAAAGAAGTTCGCGCCATCGTCGATCGGTCTTTTCCAACCGAGGTGTTCAACCCCATGGATCCCAAGCGATGGGAGGAACAGGCCAGGCGCTTCCAACATTACAGCGAGGTGACCTATGCCGCAAATTAGGGAGACGAGCCGACTGAAAGATTTGTGGAATGAAGAACACGCGAAGAAGATGGCCGCAAACCAGCTCGCCATGCTGCGTTACCGGTCGAATCTCCTGGGTGCAGACCTGCGCATCACAAACTTCGGGGGCGGAAACACCAGTTCCAAGATTGAACTCCCCGACCCATTCACGGGCAAGAATGTGCGCGTTCTGGCCGTCAAAGGAAGCGGCGGTGATCTGGGGTCCATTACCGAGGCCGGCTTTGCCCTGCTCTATCTGGATCGCCTGGAAGCGCTCAAGGGTCTTTACCGCGGCGAACCGTTCGAAGATGAGATGGTTGGTTACTATCCTTTAGCGGCGTTTGGCGAAAACCGTGTTGCCGCATCCATTGATACACCCTTACACGCCTTCTTGCCGTTCCCCCATGTCGACCACCTGCACCCCGATTGGGCGATCGCGCTGGCGGCAAGCGCCAACGGCAAGAACAAACTCGATGAATTCAATCGGCTCTTCGGCCACAGCATTGTCTGGGTCCCTTGGCAACGTCCGGGATTCGACCTGGCCCTGCTGATTGAAAAGGCGGTGCGGGAAAACCCGGGTACGGACGGCATCATTCTCGGCGGACATGGGCTTTTCACCTGGGGAATGACACAACGCGAATGCTACCTGAACTCGATTCACATTATTGATCAGATGGGCGAATTCATCGAGCGGCACCAGGCTAAGAAAGGAGCCCGGTTCGGCGGGCCCGACGGCGCGCCCGTTCAGGATCGCCAGGGAATCGTCGCTCAGATTCTGCCAACGTTGCGTGGGGCTCTCTCCTCCACGCGACGTGTGATCGCCCACTATTCCGATGACCCGGACGCGTTGACCTTCGCAGGTGCAAAGTGGGCGAGAGACTTGGCAAGGCTTGGGACTAGTTGCCCGGATCACTTTCTGAGAACACGCGTGTGCCCCATGTTCTTAAGCTGGGATGCGAACAAGGAGACCGTGGCAACCCTGAAGTCACGGATCCAGGATCAAGTCAACGAGTATCGCGCCGCCTACAAGCAGTACTATGAGTCTTTTGCAACTCCAGATTCTCCTAAACTCCGGGATTCTAATCCATCCGTGGTCATCATTCCGGGATTGGGCCTGTTTGGCTTCGGCAAAAACAAAAAAGAGGCACGCATCACAACCGAGTTTTTCATCAACGCCATTCACGTCATGGCCGGAGCGAATGCGCTTGAGGAAGGTAAAGCGCCAAGTCCGTTGCCTCAGGCACGCACGGCTGAACAATCCAAGCAGTTCACCGAGTTTCACAATTACGTCGCCCTCCCGCGTTCTGAAGCCTTCCGCATCGAATACTGGGCATTGGAAGAGGCCAAGCTGCAACGCATGCCTGTGGAAGCCGAGTTCAGCAGGAAGATTTTTCTCGTCGTTGGAGGCGCGAACGGTATCGGCCGGGAAACCGCACTCCTGCTTGCGAAAAAAGGCGCCCACGTCGTCGTCGCCGATTTCGATCTGGAGGGCGTCAAGGAAGTTGCGGCCGAAGCCGGCCGACTGGGATCACCCGAATCCGCCGCACACACGGCGGTCGATCTCGGTTCTTCGCAAAGCCTTCTCGAAGCCACAAAATTCACGATCCTGCAATTCGGCGGCATCGACGGAATTGTGAATACCGCCGCCGTCTACCCCGTCGCAGGAGCAGAGGGAGAGTTGTCCGATGCGCTGTGGGCGAAGACCTTTCTGGTGAACGTCACCGGAAACTATTGGTTGGCCCGCGAAACAGCCTGGGTCTTCGCCGACCAAAATCTGCCAGCTGCCATGGTCCTCGCCAGTTCTGCCAATGCTGTGGTACCCAAAAAGGGCAGCGAAGCCTACGATACCAGCAAGACGGCCTTAAACCATTTGATCCGGGAGCTGGCCATCAAGCTTAGCCCGCTGGTTCGGGTCAACGGAATCGCTCCTGCCACGGTGGTTGCCGGCTCCACGATGTTTCCACGCGACCGGGTGATCCAATCGCTCGAGAAGTACAAAATCGCTTTCTCAGAAACTGAATCTACCGGAGAACTCCGCTCGAAACTGGCCGACTTCTACGCGCAACGCACCCTCACCCGGCTCCGCATTCTCCCGCAAGACTGTGCCAGCGCGATCGTCTGGCTGGCCGGCGAAGCGAGCGCCAAAACGACGGGACATGTAATTCCCGTTGATGGCGGGCTGCCGGAGGCTTTCTTGCGCTAAAGGGTGCCAGGAACGAATTGCTGGCCGCTGCCGGGCCAGAGCAAGTCTTGGGTTAACCACATGAAACGTATTTGCTTCGTTCTGCAAGTAAGACCGGAACGGCTGGAGGAATACAAAGCCCGCCACCGCCGCGTGTGGCCGGAGATGCTCTCGGCTTTGCGCGAGACGGGATGGAACAACTACTCGCTGTTTTTGCGTCCGGACGGATTGCTGGTCGGGTACCTCGAAACCGAAGACTTTGAACGGGCACGCGCGGGTATGGCTGGCCGCGAGGTCAATGAACGTTGGCAAAGAGAGATGGCTGGCTTTTTTGTGCAACCGGCTGGTGTCTTGCCCGATCGGGCTATGGAGCCGCTCGAAGAGGTGTTTCATCTCTAGCTCGAATGGTTAAGGACGGACATGTCAGCTAATCCTGTACTTGGCGTTTTCTTTCACTGGCTAGGCGGGCTCGCCTCGGGCAGTTTTTACGTTCCCTATCGCGGCGTCCGCCGTTGGTCCTGGGAGACTTATTGGCTGGTTGGTGGCTTCTTCAGTTGGATCATCGCTCCCTGGTTTCTCGGTCACCTGATGACGCGAGACCTGCTCTCGGTCTTGTCAGAGGCCCCCACAAGCACGTTGTTCTGGGCATTCTTTTTCGGCCTGCTGTGGGGAATCGGTGGGCTGACGTTCGGCCTTACCATGCGCTTCCTGGGTCTTTCCCTTGGGATGGCCGTGGCCCTCGGGCTGTGCGCAGCGTTCGGCACGCTGATGCCCCCCATCTTCAGCGGTGTGTTCGCCACGCAGGTTCTAGGCACAAGCTCCGGACGAGTCATTCTTCTCGGGATTTTTGTCTGTTTGCTGGGCATAGCGGCGGCAGGTCTGGCCGGGATTTTCAAAGAACGAGCCATGTCGCCGGAACAACAGAAGGCCGCCATTGAGGAGTTTGACTTGAAGAAGGGCCTTGCCGTCGCGACCCTGTCGGGAGTCATGAGCGCTTGCTTCGCGTACGGCCTAGCGGCGGGCGCACCCATCAAAGCGCTAACCCTGAAGCACGGCACGGCGCCGTTGTGGCAAGGGCTTCCCGTGCTGGTGGTGGTGCTGATCGGCGGCTTTACGACGAACTTCCTTTGGTGCCTCGCGCTGAACATTCGCAACCGCACTGGCTATCAATACTTCACGTCCGATCCCCAAAGGTACTCGCAGGTGGCAGAAGAAACGATCGTCGAAACCGCCATCGACGCTCCGAGTCGCGAGGTCGTGGAACACATTCCTTCAACCAAAAAAAACAATAACCAGGAACCCGTGCCGATGCTGGCCAATTACCTGCTTTGCGCCCTTGCCGGAACCACTTGGTACTTCCAGTTCTTTTTCTACACCATGGGCGAAACGCAAATGGGCAAGTACGGGTTCTCCAGTTGGACCCTGCACATGGCCAGCATCATCATTTTCAGCTCCCTGTGGGGCATCGGGCTGCAAGAATGGAAAGGCGCTGGTGCTCCGGCAATGCGGCTACTCACGTTGGCTCTTTTCCTGCTTGTGGGATCCACGATGATTGTTGGCTACGGAAATTACCTCGGGCTTGCGCATTAACCGCTGTTTCGGACAACACCGGCTGCACTGCGGCGGATAGGGGCACCTCAGGAAATCATGAAGCGTCAAAGAAAAGTTATCGAGACCTCTCGAACTTGGGTCGTGTTTCTTCTCGGGCTGTTTTTGCTGAGGAACTCCGTCTTCGCGGCGGTCGGCACAGGAAATCCAACAGACCTGCGCGCCGATTCGCTGACCGATCCGCTTGGCATTGATGCACCAAAACCACTGCTTTCGTGGCGCTTACAGGATGACCGCTCCGGGGCAAAACAGACCGCGTATGAGATCTTCGTCTATAGCAAACGGCCGACGGCCATCGAAGCGAAACCGGATGTGTGGGACAGCGGACGTGTGGCCTCAAGCACTTCGACGGGGGTGTCGTACGGCGGGCCGGAGCTCGAGCCGGAGAAACGCTATTTCTGGCGCGTCCGGCTGTGGGACAAAGACGGAAAGCCGTATCCGATCAGCGATATCTCCTGGTGGGAAACGGGCCTGCTGTCGCCGTCAAACTGGCGAGGCAAGTGGATTGGCTATGAGCCCCCGGAGCTGCACAGAATTCGTGAATCTGGCGCCCTGTGGATCACCAATTCCGCGTCTGAATCCTCGGAACCGCATGACACTCAGCACGACTTCCGCTTCGCCTTTCCTGTTGACCGGCCCGTGCAAAGCGCCTCTCTCTATGCTACGGGAGCGGACACGACGGCGGCTTGGATCAACGGCCGGCAAGTGCTCCAGGCTCAACCGCTCACGCCATGGCAGCAAATGCCCTGGGGAACCTACACTCGGGTCGACGTGACTCGATCCCTGCACTCCGGCGCCAATCTTCTGGCGATTGGCGTGACACGATTTCTCACCGCGAGGCAGAAGCAAGTTCCCACCCGCACGCCGATGAGCGCTTGTCTCTTCATCGCCTTTACCGATGGCTCGAGTGAGCTGTTCACCTCCGGTGTCACCGGATGGAAGGCCGCTTTGCAGGCCCCCGACGGCTGGTGGCGTGAGGACTTCTCGGATGCATCATGGGAAGCAGCGGAACCCTACGTCCCTGCTCCCGGGGGCTTTGATGGCCGCACCGGTCTACCTTGGCCGACGGGCCCCGTTGCCGCCCTGCGGCGCAATTTTCGGGAAGACCAGGCGATCGTCTCCGCCCGGCTTTATGCCACCGCACTTGGTGCGTACAAGTTTCGAATCAACGGGGAACCGGTTGGCGATCAGATCCTTGCTCCGGGCTGGACCGACTACCGGCAGCAGGTGCTGTACCAAGTCTATGACGTCACTCTACGGATCAAGCAAGGCAACAACGCCATTGCCGCGTATCTCGCCCCCGGCTGGTACAGCACGCCACTACGCTGGTTTCGCCAGGGAAACAACTACGGCAACACGCAACCGGCGTTGCGCGCGCAGTTGCGGCTGGAGCATGCGGACGGTTCGGTCGACTGGATTGCCACGGACGAAAACTGGAAGGCAGACCTTTCTCCGATCTTGCAGGCGGAGCTCTATGACGGTGAAACCCTCGACGCTCGCAAGGTGCAAGACGGCTGGGATACTGCAAACTTCTCCGATGCACATTGGCATCCGGTCATGCTGGTCCATCCCAATGAACCACGCATTGTCGCACAATACTTCCAACCGATCCGCGCCGAGCGCGTAATTTCGGCAAGGGCAATCACGAACCCATCTCCGGGCGTTTACGTCTTCGACTTTGGCCAGAACATGAGCGCCTTGCCCCGGCTGCGCGTCCGCGGAGTTCGCGGAGACGATATCAAGCTGCGTTTCGCCGAAGTGCTGAACTCCGACGGAACACTGTACGTGGAAAACCTACGCACGGCCAAAGCCACCGACCACTTCATCCTTGCCGGGAGCAAGACTAGTGAGGATTTTCAGCCAGAGTTTACCTTCCACGGCTTCCGCTATGCCGAGATCTCGGGGCTGCGCGACAGGCCGACAATTGATACGCTCAAGGCTGTTGTCCTCCACACGAATGCACCGTTTACCACGCGCTTCAGCACAGGCAACAGCATGGTGAATCAACTCTGGAGCAACATCCTTTGGGGACAGCGTTCCAACTTTGTAGGTGTTCCCACCGATTGCCCGCAGCGGGATGAGCGTCTGGGCTGGAGCGCAGACGCTCAGGTCTTTTGGCGTACTGCCTCTTACAACATGGATTTATCGGCCTTCAGCCGCAAGTACGCTGCCGATCTGCGGGGAACACAGGTGGGGACTGCCATGTACGGCATATTTGCGCCCGGAGTTGACACACCCAATCCTTTCTATGGCGCGGCGTGGAGTGACGCCGGGGTCATCGTTCCATGGACCGGCTGGATCCAGACCGGTGACCGGCGCATCATCGACGAGAATTGGGACGGAATGGAGAAATACCTCGCCGAGATCGGAGCCAAAAATCCAAATCACCTCTGGCAAAACGGATTTGGCGCGGCTTTCGGAGATTGGCTTACCCCAACAACCACCACACCGGAAGACCTGTTGGCTACCGCATATTGGGCCTACGACGTTTCGCTGATGAAGCAGATGGCGCTAGCCACGGGACGCACGGCCGAGGAGGAGAGATACGGGACCTTGTTCGGCGAGATCAAGAGCGCCTTCGAGAAGGCATACGTACGAGCCGACGGCTTTGTGGGAACAGTTGATCATTACCCCAGCATTCCCCCGCCTACCGTGCATCCGGACGAAGGCAGCCAAGACCAGGACCAGGTAGTCGAGACACAAACCGGCTACGTGCTTGCTCTTTATATGAACCTTGTGCCAGACGACCTACGGCCAGCCGCGGCACAAAAATTGGTCGAACTCATCAAGAACAATCACTGGCGGCTGGGTACAGGATTCTTAGGGACACCCTATCTCCTGGAAGTGCTGGCAGACACCGGCTATAGCGACGTCGCATATAGGCTGTTGCTGAGCCGCGAATATCCATCCTGGGGATATGTTATCGACCACGGCGGAACCACAACTTGGGAGAGATGGAACGGCGACCAAATGCTCCACGATCCGAGCATGAATTCCTTTAACCACTACGCCTATGGCGCGGTTGGAGAATGGCTGTACCGCTACGCCGCGGGTGTTGATACCGTCTCAAGTAATCCCGGGTTCCACACGATTTACCTTCACCCGAACTTCGATGCTCGGCTGGGAAACCTCAGCTTCGATGATGAGTCTGCCTATGGCGCGATTCATTCGGAGTGGACCGTCCAGGGAAGCCAGGCAACCTGGAAGGTGACGATTCCACCAAACGCGACGGCAGTTCTATCACCGCATGCGACCAACGCGGCATCCTTCCATTTGAAGGGAGTGCCACTGGAAAGGTCTGAACTGCATACCGATTCCTCCGGCCGCTTTGAGCTACCGGCGGGTTCCTATACTTTTACTGCGACGCTTACGAGCCCAGGATCAGCGAGCAGCGGCAGCATGATAAAGTGATTTCGATGAGTTCGTGTGGACCTGATTTTTGCGCCACACTCCAACATTGCAGGTAGGGCAGGATACTCTTTAAAAGAACGCAAAACGTCATTTGCGCGCAATCGAAAGACTCTTTCCTCTGGAGGAATAGGTGGGCTCAGGACACGGCACGCTCGGACCACCCAAAGTAGTCAACATAGAAGATCTCCGTCGTCTCGCTCACCGGCGGCTACCGCGACCGGTATTTGATTACCTGGATGGTGGCGCAGAAGACGAACTCACCTTGCGCGAAAACACTCGAGCGTTTCAGGACATCCACTTCCGCCCGCGCGGCGCAGTTGTAATAAAGGAGAAGTGTGACCTCGCAGTGCGCGTACTGGGACAGGAGCTTTTGTCTCCCGCGGTGCTGGCGCCGGTTGGCTACAGCCGTCTGATGCACCCTGGTGGCGAGGTCGCTGCGGCCCAAGCAGCGGGAGAAGCCGGTACCGCCTACATCCTCTCCACGATTTCAGGACACAAGCTCGAAGCTGTCAAAGCCGCCACCACAGGGCCCGCATGGTACCAATTGTATCTACTGGGCGGCCAGGGTGCAGCCGAAGCGGGAATTGAACGAGCCCAGCGCGCGGGCTACTCGGCCTTGGTAATTACCGTCGACACTCCGGTCGCCGGCATGAGAGAACGCGATCCTCGCAACGGCATGAAGGAGCTTCTCGGTAAGTCCTTCCTCGCGAAACTACCATACCTGCTGGAAATTATGGCCCATCCTCGATGGCTAGCTGCTTTCCTTGTAGATGGGGGAATGCCGAGACTGGAGAACATCGTCGTTCCCGGGCAAGAACCGATGAAGCTCGTCGACGTTGCCGCAGCTCTGGTCGACGCTGCAGTAACTTGGGCCGATTTGCGATGGATCCGAAAGGTCTGGACTGGACCTATCGTTGTAAAAGGCATCCTCACCGCGGGGGATGCAAGGCGCGCGGTCGACGAAGGCGCCGCCGCTGTTGTGGTCTCGAATCATGGCGGACGACAGCTCGATTCTGTCTCCGCCACAATTCGTGCCCTTCCGGAAGTTGTCTCTGCGGTCCATGGTCGAACGGAAGTCCTCATGGATGGAGGAGTCCGTCGAGGAAGCGATATCGTGAAAGCTATTTGTCTCGGCGCACGCGCCGTCCTCGTCGGCCGGGCCTATGCCTACGGACTTGGTGCCGCCGGAAAGGCGGGCGTCACCCGGGCGCTTGAAATTCTAAGAGCGGACATCGAGCGGACCCTTCGGTTGCTCGGCTGTCCTTCGGTTGCAACTCTTGATCGGTCTTATGTAGAAGTGCCCCACGCGTGGGAATGTCAGCGTGAAACGAACTAAAACCAATGAAAACCAAATTCCTTGTGCTCACCTCTTTCCTCCTGCAGTTGGCGTATGTCACGAGGGCACTGGCCCAGGTCCCCGCCGAAATTCGGAAGGGGCTCTGGAAGGCTCAATGGATCACCGCACCGAGCGCGCCTCAAAGAGAAAGTGTTGTTTTGCATTTCCGGAAGGTGTTTGAGATTTCCGGTGTTCCGGAGCGTTTTGTTGTTCACGTCAGCGCCGACAACCAGTTCCTTCTGTGCATTAACCAACATGAGATTGGCCGAGGTCCCGCACTAAGTGATCTGGCGCATTGGAAATACGAAACCTACGACCTGGCGGCATTCTTGCATCCCGGCCGGAATGAGCTTGCCGCGACAGTTTGGAACTTTGGCGCGCTCTCCCCGCTTGCTCAAATCAGCGATCGAACGGCATTCGTACTCGGAGGCGATACGGAAGCAGAACGCATCGTTGACACCGATAACAGTTGGGAAGCCGAAGAAGACAAGGGTGTAAGGCCTCTGCCGACTCCTCCGGACATGCGACGATTTTATTACGTAGCGGAACCCCCAGAGAGCATAGATGGCGCATTGTTCGATTGGTTCTGGAACGACGCATCTTTATCCCGGGGCAAATGGGAAAAGGCCGCTTCGATTGGCAACGCCATCGTCAGAGGGGCGGCGCTGCAAAACAACAACTGGGAGTTGGTGCCGGACTCACTCCCTTCAATGCAAATGGAACTGACGCCAGTTGGACGCGTCGTGCGCTCCTCTGGAGTTCAGCCCTCTCGAGACTTCCCTTCTACTGGATTCGAAATTCCTGCTCATTCTGCTGTCAGCCTGCTGCTGGACCAATCCCATTTGACTACCGCATACCCGGAGCTCACCTTGAGCGCGGGTGCCAAAAGCATGATTCGCCTCACTTATGCCGAGGCTCTCGTCGATGACAAGGGTGAGAAGGGCAACCGGAATGAAGTCGCTGGGAAACACATCGTAGGCATCTTCGATGAATTCCTGCCAGACGGCTCAGAGGGGCGTCGCTTCATGCCGCTCGGCTGGCGGACCTGGCGTTATCTGCAAGTGGACATCAACACCGCTGACCAGCCGCTCCATCTTGAAAAGCTTCGTTCCTGGTTCACTGCGTATCCCTTTGAAGAGCGCGCCCGTTTCGAATCAGATGACTTCGCTCTGCGTCAGATCTGGCAAATCGGCTGGCGGACTGCCCGGCTTGATGCGCATGACACCTACATGGATACGCCTTATTGGGAGCGCATGCAGTACATCGGCGATACGCGCATCCAGGCATTGATCTCCTATAGCGTTGCAGGCGACGATCGCCTTCCTCGCCAGGCGATTCAAGCTTTTAACGATTCCCGAATCCCTGATGGAATTACCCGGAGCCGCTATCCGTCATCCGTTACACAGATCATTCCAACTTTCTCGCTACTGTGGATCGGCATGGTACATGACTTTTGGCTTTATCGCGGGGACGGGGAATTCGTGAAAGCGCAAATACCCGGCACGAGAACTGTCTTGGATTGGTTCCTCGAGAGACAGAGACCGGACGGACTCCTCGAGAGCATAACGTGGTGGCCCTTCGTCGACTGGGGAAAAGACTTCGGCTTCGGTGTGCCTCCCCAAGATGCGAATGGCGGATCCTCCATTATCACGTTGCAGTTCATCGAAGCGCTTCGCTATGGCGCAGAGTTGGAATCCGCCTTCGGAGATTCGATTCGTGAGCAACGGTATCGGGAGGCTGAGTCTCGCGCCGTGAGTGCGATTCGTAAATTGTGCTGGAATAAAACCTATGGTCTGATCGCCGATACGCCCGCCCAGAAACATTTCAGCCAACACGCTAACATTCTCGGCGTGTGGCTCGACGTTATCCCTCAAGAACAACAAAAGGATGTTCTGACCAAAAGCCTCTCCGTAAGCGACCCGGGATTCACATCCCCCGTCCCGGTTCCCGAGATGACCAAGGCGACCTACTACTTCCGATTCTATTTGGCGCGAGCGGTGGAGCACGCCGGCATGGGAGACCAATATGTGCTCCTGCTGAAGCCGTGGCGAGACATGGTCGGTTTAGGACTTACAACGTGGGCAGAACAACCCGAGCCAACCAGGTCAGACTCCCACGCGTGGAGTGCTCATCCGAATTTCGATTTACTAACCATCGTTGCTGGAATCCGACCCAAAAGGCCTGGGTTCGCAACCGTTACTATCGAACCCCATCTTGGCTCGCTACGTAGCGTTGCCTCGGCTGTACCAACTCCCAAGGGAATGGTCGAGGTGAATTACGCTGCTCGAGGCTCGGAAGTGAGTGCCGAGATTAGTCTCCCCGGAAGTATGTCCGGGAAGTTGATATGGAAGGGGAAAACTTTTAGCTTGCACTCTGGTCATCAGCAACTCCTTTTGCCCTGAGACCAGGCGTTCTTGTGGCGGTTACCAACTCAAGGAGCGCCAAATTGACTTTGTCCCTGCCAGAAGGGGAATTCCAGGCCTATCTTTTCGACTGCGACGGCACCATTGCAGATTCTATGCCCTTACACTATATCGCCTGGCGAAACGCCCTGGCCCCATGGAATTGCAGTTTTTCGGAGGATCTGTTTTATGCGTGGGCTGGTTTCGCCGTCGCGAAGATCATCTCTCTTTGAATGAAAAGCAGGGGCTGCACATGCCTGTCGAAGAGGTGGCGCGAAGGAAAGAGGAACTTTATCTTGAATCCCTTCCAAGCCTAAAGGCCGTTCCTGAAGTCCTAGAGCACATTAACATGCAATATGGCCGTATCCCATTGGCTGTCGTTTCAGGAAGTACCCGCGAGTCTGTGCGCGCTTCGCTACGTTCATTGCAGCTGCTCGATAAGTTTGAGACCCTCGTTTGTGCTGGAGACTACAAGGAGGGCAAACCTGATCCAGAGGCTTTTTTGATCGCCGCCGCCCGCCTGAATGTCAAACCTCCGTCATGTTTAGTGTTTGAAGATGGCGAGCTAGGAATTGTGGCGGCAAAGGGCGGGGAACTCTAACCGAGGTTCCGGCGGATGCCCACACATAGGATCACGATTACCGCGCTGGGGAATGGAGCGACACCACGATTGTAGCCAACGTCGGGGGTGACGTGCCTCTGTGCAGAACCACCAATACAACCTACGCGGCACGCGGCACGACCAACCCGAACTACAACGCGCGCTGCGGCGAACTGGTGATCACGGCTGCAAATGGCAAACAATCCATCGATACCGTCACCGTCACCATTGGCGGTAAAGCGCCGACCTATGTTAACGGGGAGAATGCCACCAACAATGCGATCCAGTCAGCAATCGATGCCGCGAGCCCTGGCGACCTGATCATCGTCAACGGCTCCTTTGGGCCTAGCGCCACAGCTCCTGCCGGCACCACATGTAAGGGGGTGACCACACCGACCGCCACGTGTGTCCCCTTGGCGGCTACCTACAACGCAATGCTGCTGATGTGGAAACCGGTCCGGCTGCAAGGCGTGGGCGCGGTTTCGACTGTTGTTAACGCGAACATCAGCCCCGCCGGCTTGCTGCTCGAGCCCTGGCGCAGGAAAGTGAACTGCCTGTTCGGTCTGGCACTAAACGGCGGCGTCATCGACAACACCATTGATCCGGCCACGGGTGCTCCGAAAAACGCATACGATCCAAGCAGCACGTACACTTGTCCCTCCACGCAGCAGGGTCAGGTGGACCGTGTACAGGGCGAGGGCGTGGTCGGCTGGAACGCCAGCTTAAACGGCAATTTGGCGGAACTCCTGCAAGAACCCTCGCTCATGGGCGCTTACGAAGGCGCAGCCATTACAGTCCTCGGGCAAGGCGTGCGCGTTCCCGCTGGAACTACTGATCTTTTCGGAAATGGTTCGGAAGCCGCTTTCCCAGCCGGCACCATGGTGCTCACCAACAGCGCTCAGGATTGCACTTTCGGAGGTAACTTCCTCTGCGCCCCATCGCGCATTGATGGCATGAGCTTCACCAACAGCTCTCAAGGCGGCGGTGGAATTCGGGTCCACGGCTGGAACCATTTCATAGAAGTCTCCAACAACCGCGTCTACAACAACGGCGGAACTCTCTCAGGCGGCATGACCATCGGGTTCCCGGAGGTTCCGGACTCCGTAGACGGGCGGGTCGACGGAACTACGCTCATCGATGCGAATGGCACCGAGCAACCGTACTTGTTGAACATGAATGTAAGCGTGCACAACAACTCGGTCACCTTCAATGCGTCCTACGGCGACGAACTGGGCTCCAACACGCCAGCGTCAGCCGGCGGCGTAACCATCTGCACGGGAGCCGACTACTACAAATTCAACTACAATTGGGTGTGCGGCAATTTGAGCAGTGGTAACGGCGGCGGCTTCGCGCACTTTGGATTCAGCTGGAATGGCGACATTGAACACAACTGGTTCATCTTCAATCAGAGCATCAACCCGACGCTGACCACCTATGGCGGTGGGGCCGTCATCGAAGGTCAGGGCCCGGACGGTTTTGTCAATGTCAACGGGGTCCTCACAGAATGCGGCACCACAGTCGACATTGACTGCCCTCCGGGGCTTAGCGATGGCATCGGTCCCGGCCTCGTGATTAACGGGAACGTCTTCCAGGGCAACACCGCCGAGGAAGGCAGCGGCGGGGGGCTCGAGCTGCAGCACGTTAACGGAACTGACGTGCAACGCAACCCCAGCAATCCGAATGCGTGGTATGCGGTCACAGTTACTGGTAACATTTTTGCGGATAACGTCGCGGGTTGGGACGGGGGAGGAATCTCACTCCACGATGCCGTGCTTGTGAACTTCAGCAACAACACGGTGGCGTCGAACGATAGCACCGCCTCGGCGGGTGTACTCTTCGACACGACCGGAGCCCCGAATGCCAATCAACCGCCGCCGGGCTGCGACCCGAATGCAACTCCGCCGCCGGCCGCATGCACCAACACTTCGGTGACTACCTCGAATTTTGAACCGGCAGGGTTGGCCACGGAGAGACACACGGCAACCTTCCTACAAGCGTTCACGGATCCCAATGTGGTCTGCCCCGCGGGCCATTCGCATTGCACCACCTTCTCGAACCCGCGATTGGACAACGACGTCTTCTGGCAGAACCGCTCGTTCCGCATCACGGCTTCAACGGCGATTACTTCTGGAGGGCCGGTCCAACTTGTCCCCGCGCTGAGTCAGACGGCAACGGGCAGTTGCCCCAGTGGAGCAAATTACTGGGATATCGGCGTCTATGGGGATACGTCAGCGACGAACCATAGCTCGGGACTGACGCTTGCTCCGACACATTCGATCCTGAGCGCCGGCGGTTACAGCGGCAACAGTTCGGCCAGACCGGGCTTTGCCGGCCAGTATTGCAATGGTTCCCGCGTGCCTGCGGAAATTGCGCCGCAACTCTGCACTGGGCCTAATGCCAATGCGAATGCTCCCGGATGCATACAGCCCGGGACGGTCGGATTGTCAATGACGGTGCCTGGGGGCGTCCCGGATTCCGTTCCTCCTCCCCTCCCGGCATTCACGCTGACCCCGGCGGCAACCGTGGATGAGGGCAGCAACTGGATTAACATGTTTTACGGTCCGCTGTCTTGGTCCAACCCGACCGTGGCCCATACCTCGGGCACTCCGCAAACGCCACTGGGAAACTACAATCGGACAGCGCCGCCAGGCGCCGTACTGCCTGCGCCGTATCCGAACCCATAATCATGGTCAACCGGCCAAAACCCTGTCTGAAGATGCTGCTCGCGGCATTGCTCGCGGGCAGCATCTGTTCTTCTTCCGGTTTGGTTCAAGCTGCTCCGCAACAAGACAAGACCAACGCATCTCAGCCGCCTGCCTCGGCTTCTGCGGCGGTTGCTCCCGCTCCGAAGACTCCTCAGGTCTATGTTCCAAGAAGCGAGCGAGCGGCCAGATACTACCGCTGGCGTTGGGGTATCGACAATATCGCGGTCCAGGAAACCTCTTCGGGCTCCCTGATCCGGTTCAGCTATCGCGTGGTCTACGCCGAGAAGGCCAAAATACTGAACGACAAGAGATTCACACCGTATCTCATCGACGAAAAGAACGGTCTGGCACTGCAAGTCCCGGTCGTGGATCAGGTGGGACAATTACGCCAAGTGGCCGCACCGCAAAATGGCCGCGAATACTGGATGACATTCTCGAACAAAGCCCGGAGTGTGAGAGCGGGCAGCCATGTGACGGTAATCATTGGCCCGTTTCGGGCCGAAGGCCTGGTGGTTGGGGGTCCAGAGAATTCCCGGTAAATCCATGAGGAGCGAACGCGAATGATTTTAAAAAAGAGTCTTCTCTATTCCGCATTTGTAGTACTTGCGAGCCCTGCGGCAATGAGCGCGGACACGGGAACCCCCGCGGCCAAGTTGTCGGCGGGTGAGATCGTGGACCGGAATGTGTCGGCTCGGGGAGGCCTGCAGGCGTGGCGGGCGGTTCAAACCATATCCTACTCCGGGAAAATGGACGCTGGAGGAAAGCAAAACGTGCAACTGCAGTTTGTGCTCGAGATGAAGCGGCCGCGCAAGATGCGGGTGGAGATCGAGTTCGCCAACGACAAGGCCGTGCAAGTCTTTGACGGCACCAATGGCTGGAAATTGCGGCCGTTCCTGAACCGTCGCGACGTCGAGCGCTACACTCCGGAGGAAATGAAAGCGGCTTCCATGGACTCCGAGTTGGACGGCCCGCTGGTCGACCATACGGTCAAAGGTATTCAAGTTGATGTGGAAGGGGTAGAGAAGCTGGAAGGGCACGATGCCTATAAGCTGAAGCTCACCATGGAAGATGGCCAAGTGCGGCATATTTGGGTCGATGCGCAGACATTTCTGGAAGTCAAGATCGAAGGTGTCCCGCACCGCATGGATGGCAAGATGCGGATGGTGGAGATTTATTATCGCGACTACAAGAGCGTGAACGGGTTGATGATTCCCCGTGTTGTTGAAACGGCAGTGCAAGGGGTTAAGCAATCGCACAAGATGACCATCGAAAGCGTTATGCTGAACCCCAAGCTGGACGATGCTCTCTTCACTGCGCCGAAGTCTAAATAGGCATCTCCGCTGAGGGTGCGCCGTCAATGCCGTGCCCCACGAAACGTTGCAACGGCCCTTGCGAAAACTGCAGAACAGAAACGCGAGAACAACAACATCCTTCCGCCCGAACAGGGGATGCGATTCGCATGCGCAACTGAAATCTTAAAGGCGATGCACGCGACATTTCATCAGTCGAAGCGTATATTGATGAATGGAAGAGCCAAGTTCGCTTAGGAAAGGGCTTCGCATGCACACGATTGTGAAATGCTTGGCGGTTGCGGCCGCGTTCCTTCTTCTAGGTGCGGTATCAGTGCTGGCCCGCACGCAGAGCAATCCGCCTAGCCCGGCGCAGACTCCGAATAGGGTAGCACCGACGGCCCGACCGAAGAAACGCACTCCGCCGCCGGACGATTTTGCCGGATTGACATTCACGGATGAGCAGAAAGCGAAGATTGAGCAGATTCGTCAGGCTATGAAGTTGCGCATGGATGCCGTGGTCAAGGACGACAAGTTAAATGCAGACCAGAAGCAGGCGATGCTCGACGGGTACAGGCGTATGGAACGCAATGAGGTTTTCAAAGCGCTGACGCCGGAGCAACAGAAGGAAGTCCGCAAGGAAATGCTTGCCCGGCGCGAGGCAGCACGAGCAGAGTATCAAAAGAAGCAGGAGTCCGGGTCCCGGCCCCAGCCTTAATGAAGACAGGAAAGCCGCGATGCGCGTCTCGAGGAGCCTGCCCACGCATCGGTTGTGAATTTTACGGCTTGTGCGGTTTGATCTTTCTCCTTGGTGGTGGCGGCTGTGATGGCCTCCGATCCAAGGCTTGGCTCCGCTTTCGTTCTGCCTCAAACTCGTCGCCTGGCAGCCAACCGACCAAGTTGAGCTGCAAAGCCGCCTGCATGCCAAGCTCATAAGCGAACGTTGCCAACTTTGCAACGCCTGTAAAGTCCATCTGCGGCATGTATTGATCGGTCGGTTGGTGATAGCGGTGTTCTACGTAGTCGCGCTCCTGCGTCTCACCCCATGCGGCATCATGTCCCTTGAATTTCAGTCCCTCGGAAATCGAAAAAGAGGGAATTCCCGCGCGCGCCAAACTAAAATGATCCGAACGGTAATAGTAGCCTGCTTCGGGACGCGGATCGGGGCGAATCGTCAACCCCAGGGCCTTCGCCTTGGCCTCCACGGTGGAATAAAAGGTTGTGCGTTCCGCGCCGCTTACTTCCACCTCCTCCGGGTCCCCGATTGGCGCCAGGGCGTCGTAGTTCAAGTCCAGCGAAATTTTCCCTGGCGGCACAGGCGAATGCTTCGCCAGGTATTCCGAGCCAAGCAGCCCCTGCTCTTCCGCAGTCACCGCGGCAAACAGAATTGTCCGCTCCACTGCTGAGGGTGACTCCGACCATAACCGGGCTAGTTCCAACAGCACGCCGCAACCGGTCGCATTATCAACCGCACCGTTGTAGATATTATGCCCTTTCATGTCAGGATCGATCCCAAGGTGGTCATAATGCGCCGTATAGAGGACCGCTTCTTGCGACTTTGGACCGCGCGATGGCAGTGCCGCAAGGACGTTCCTTGAGACGAATGGCCGTAATTGGCTGGCAACATGGGCCTGCAACCTCACAGGCAATTCTATCGGCTTGAAGTCATGGGACTGCGACTGCTCAAAGAGTTTGTCCAGGTCCAGCCCTCCCATGGCAACGAGTTTCTTCGCGACTTCGAACTGTATCCACGATGCCGCTTGCAATTTGGGCGTGGCGTCTATCTTCAGGTAGGAGCGTTCCTTGCCCCAGGAGTTCCGCACTACTTCCCAACCGTAACTTGCCAAGTCGGGGCGGTGAATAATTAGCGTGGCCACCGCCCCGCGCCGCGCCGTTTCTTCGAACTTGTACGTCCATCTTCCGTAATATGTCAGCGCTTTTCCTTTGAAAAACTTTGGATCATCGGAAGCCGGTTCATTCACAAACAAAAGCGCGGCCTTGCCCTTCAGGTCGGTTCCCTTGTAGTCGTCCCAGTCGTATTCCGGGGCATTGATGCCGTATCCGACAAAAACGATCGGGGCATCGATATAGGCGGTCTCGGTCTGGCTTTCATTGTTGGTTACGAAGTCCTCGAGATTCTTAAGCTTGATCGTTTCGAAGCCCGATGCCAGATGGAAGGCCGTCTCATCGAGTGTTTTGACCCCAACCATGGGCACCTCCTGAAAATAGGTCCCTTGATCCCCTGCTCGTTTTAATCCGTATAACGCTAACTGTGTTGCGATGTACTCGGCGGCGACGTCCCCGCCACGCTGGCCAGTGCCGCGTCCCTCCAGGAGATCGCTCGAAAGAAACTTTACATGCGCGCGAATCTTCTGCGGGTCTGCATGAACCGCGCTTGCCTCGGACCTATTCGTCGTCTTGCTCGCTTGGGCATCCAAGTAGGAGACGCGTAGCGCCACCACCAAGACTGTGGCAACCATAAGCTTCAGCTTTCGCATGATTTTATTTTCTCCGCACATGTTGGGATGAAGATATGCTCGAGGTCAAAGTTGGCTGCGCGCTGCAGTTGCACAACCCTCCCGCCAACGCTTCCCCTGCCTGGTCCCTGAGTTCGACATCAAAGTGGTGAACCAGCTCCTGAGAGCCACCTTGCGCCAGCCCACTTAGGCAGGATTTGCATTATGGCTTTGGAGGGTTGCCCGGTTGATGCTGGTGAGCAGGAGCTCCTGGCTGCGGAGGAATGACGCCCCCACATGGTCCCAGCTCTTTCTGCCCCTTGGCCCCCTGGCGTTTCGCGTTTTCCTGATCCCGTTCGGCTTGGCAGGCCTTGAACGCCTCGAGCTGCTTCGCGGGGATGATCTTTGCAATCTCCTGTTCGGTCTCGGCGTTGATCTCTTGGATCTTCTCCCGCTTCTTTTCCGCGGTCAGCGCAGGGTCGGTGCACACCGCACTGATCTTTCCTTTGGCATTATCTTCTATGCGCCATCGCTGGTTCACCATCTGGGGAGCAATGCCGGCAAGACGCCAGCATGGAGTTTGCCGCAGAGGCTGCACGCGCCGCGGCCCAGGCGCAACCGGCTGGGCCGATTCCTGTCGCGGAGGTTGCGCCGCGGTGACTGGCGGCGAGCTCTGAGGAGAGCGGTTGAGCCCAGCAGTGCCAAAAGAGTGGGCGACTACCGCTCCGGTTAACGGCAAAGTCAGGATTGCGAAGACTCCGATTTTGGACGCGCGCATGCTGATCTCCTGAAATTACATTCGCTCAGACGCAAAGAGCTACCAGTTTATGCTCTAACACCCTGTCACACCCGCACATGCCGATTCCTTCACATAGTATATATCACCGACGAAGGATCGTTCCATCCGCCGAATCGCGCCATTTAGGATGTAACCCAACCAAAACCGAGAAAAGGAGACCGCCCTGTTGGGGAACAAGGGGCGATGGGAGTATCTGCGGGCGATTTCTGGGCGCTAGATATGCCAGCCGTCAAGGCCCTATCTCCGACGGCAATTCACATTCTCGCTACTCCGTTGCAAACTGCTTTTTTCTAGCTTAGTATCGGCGGCCAGTTTCAAAGGCGGGAACTCGGCCAGGTTGCTCGCCAATCTACCGTTCGTGATGTTTCCCGCCCGCGAAGTCCTTCTGCCTTGACGGTCCCCCAAGGCTTACAGGCGGAGGTGGCTTATGTTGCAACGAACGATCCCCCCTTTCAGGCGACTTAGCTCGCGAGTGGAAACACCTGAGGGCATCTGGGTCTACTGGCAATCTCAAGAACGGAGTGACACCTTGCAGGTTCGGAATTTGAGCCTGGGCGGGCTGTCTCTCAAAACTGGGAAGCCCCTGCGTGTTGGTTCGACGGCTAGAATTGATTTCCTTGTGCAGGATGGGCGAATCAGGACCGAGGCGGTCGTAAGGCATGTGGAGCCTGGTTGTAGCCTGGGCTTGAAATTCATGGCCGTGGCGGATAAAGATCGACCTAACTTGACGAGATTGATAAACAGGCTTCACGCTTTCCACAGTCAGACCTCCGCTCCTCCTCGCGTCTCTTGAGTCACAGTCTTGCATTGGCGCTTATTGCTCACTCGCTCGCTAGCGCAAAAGCCGAAGGAGGACCAGCGGAGTAGCGTTCGTCACCGGCCGGCGACGTGAGGTTCGGCTGAGTAGTAAAGCGTTTTGGTTTTCCAAGCCTTTCTCGCGCGATACGTTGGTTGCTAAAGTTGTAGAAGCACTGAAGAGCCCGTCAACAAAACCGGCCAATCATTCTTCGCATGGCTAGTCTGTGTCGGAATCAACGGCTACTTCCGCTCTGAACTAGCACGGTTCTCTGCAAAGGAGGAAATTGGTGCAAGGCCAAGTGAAGTGGTTCAACAATTCCAAGGGTTATGGTTTCATCGGGCGCAGGGAGGGCCCAGATATCTTCGTTCATTACTCAGCGATTGTAGGAGAGGGCTACCGAACCCTGAAGGAAGGAGATTCGGTTGAATTTGAGATTGTGCAGGGCGTAAAGGGCCCGCTAACGTGATGGTACGTCTCCCTAACCCTAGTTTAAGTTAAGTTAGTGCGGATGGAAGAGAAGTAAATCAAAAGAGGCGTCTCCGCGGAGGCGAAGAGAGACAAGCGCGGCTTCCTGCTACTTTTATCTGCGTGAGTGAAAGACCGATGCCAACGCCTGAGGTAAAAAGAAAAGCGACGACTTGCGGCTAACGACAGCACATGGAGTTACTTCCTCAAGGCGATGCGACCATGAGCGTGCCTGCGTATTTTTTATTGGCCGCAGCGGTAATTTTAGGCATTTGCCTACTCCTTTCAAGGCGGGGGGGCGGTTAGATTTCGGCCAGGAGGCCTATGGAGTCGGCGACGAGACTTCGGCTCCTTCGGGAGGGGATTCCCTGACTTCCGAACTGAGCGCAAGGATTTTCGATCCGGAGGATTTGCAATTTCGTTGCGAGTGAAACATCCCGGCAACTTGGGCGGCAGTTTCGGCGAGAACGTACTGTGCTCGCGATCTGTTGGCTGCGGGCAGTAGGTAGCCAAGTTAATCAATTCATGCGGGCTCATCTCAGAGCCGCCCGTGGAAACGATCACCTCAAGCCAGCAGAAGAAATCAAGCTGTGGTTTGAGTTTGTTCTTTTTCAACTGACGAGCGGAATCCCCTACTTGCTAATCTGGGTCTGCGGCCCCCCGCGGGCCGCAAAGCTCGTCGGATATTCGCTGGAGTTGGCTGGACAACTGCGAAAGGTGAACGAAGATGTCCTCCCGGCCGGCCATCAAGTGGCCGTGGAGCTTATGACCAGCAACCACGAGCCGAAGAACGGAAACGCAGTTTGAGAGGACCTGTATGCAGGGAGAACTCAAACACGAGGATGTCGAGGCCGCTCGCAGGGACCTGACGGACCGGACCTTAGCGAGGATTAGTGGGGATTTTGCCCGTCTGATCTATCTGGCCTCCATGCGCGACTACAATACGGGGCAGTACCACCACGAAGGCCTGGCCTGCATGTTCACGGAGAGCGTTGCCGGAAAGGCTATTGCGAGCTGCCATCGTGACATATTTAGGCGGTTGGTTCTCTGCTCAGTGAAGGAGCTTGTCGAGCAACTTGAGCTTTACGCTCGTTCCAACTGCTCTACAGCCGCCGAGCTTGTTCGAATTTGGGAGAAGCTCCAGCCTTATAGAGTTACAGTGCCGTCGGAATGCAGTCCGCTCGCTGCTTGCTTTTTTGTGTCAAACATCAGGGCTGCTTTGGCAATCTTGCAGTCTCGGCAGTTGCGGGCTCATCGGGAGGCACAATCCGCATTGCAAGGCCGGTAACACGCCCCACGATCTCAGCTTCGATTTCGTATTTGAATTGCCGAATCGCGCAACCCGATGATGGATGTGGAACCAAGATGAGCTGGTTTCCTTGGAGCTCGCACCAGGAACAAACGTACCCGTCTCGCAATTCTACGAAATAGATCGGTCGCTCGTAATCCGTCTGCCATTTGAGTGGCAATATCTTCTTGATGCGCGGGTCAATTTGCACAAAAGAGCCTGGACGCAAGAGCGGGTAGAGCGTTCTGTCTTCCAGCCCGATGTAGCCGTACATGCTGTGCCGAACGTCCAAGTGCCGGATTACCGCTATCGGCACTTCGCCCCAGATTTCCACCATGCGTGACAAGAGGTTTGTCTTACCCCGGTCAAATCCCCGGTCAAAAGCAATTGGAAAAGTGACGGCCCCGGCCTCGTCAAAGACTTCGATGGGCGTCAGATGGGTTTGCGGGAGAGGCATCTCGATCTGTAATTTGCTGATCTTCTGAACATCCACGCCATAGAGCTGAAGAAGGTCACCGAATTTCACGTGGTAGATGACGCTCAAGCTGTAAAGCTTGTAAATGCTGGGCACGGACTCCGAGTTTTCAATGTTGGAAAGCCAGTTGTTGGAGATATGGAACTCTTCGTTCCCCTCCGAATCTACAATTTTCCGGCTCAGATCGGTGACGTCGCGGGTAGTCATTCCGAGCCGCAGGCGGAGTTCTTTTAGTTCTTCACCCGCGCTCGAGATGGAATTGGTTTCGGGCATGTTGTTTGAAAACGGCGAAAGCACCCTCGTGCCCACACAGCTGAAATCTACGAATAGGTGAGCGTTTGCCGCGATATGATGACACCACTAACGGATATTCGCAAATGAGGCGTCTGCGAACTGAAGTATCCTTTTCCCAGCGGTTCTTCCCGCGAGAACCTTTTCCTTGCGAAAGGTCCGAACCTGCAACGCTTTTTGTTTTCTTCCCTGTTCTTTTGTTGCGTAACAGTTGCGAGGCATATCTCGCGTCTTTCTTTGAAGTGGTCATTTTCCCATCGGTTCCCAGCCCACTGCTTGACGGAGCCTAGCGAACCTGCCGTCTGGATCAACGGTGAGGGAACATCTCGGCGCATACTAGAACTTACAGAAACTAAACCACATCATCGCCGCCTGCGAGATCATTTCCATCTAGACCGCAACACGCGCTTAGTCTCTTGCACAATTCTCCGCAATTGTTCGAGGATTTGGGCCAAGATAGCGGTGCTCTCTTCCTGGGAGAACAATGTGGGCGGAGGCGTAAGCGGAGGCAAGGGCCGCAACAGCGGAACGATCCAGATCAGCAGAGCCGCATCAAACGAAATGACGCTAGCTGACACCCACCAACGGAAATACTGCATCATCCATTTCTCCATGAAGGCGTCGTTGACAACCTGAAAGGCAGAGTACACTGCAAAGCCAAGCACAACCTTTTTCTCTGTCTGGCCTAGCCACACCTTGTAGCGGACGCCTAAACCAGCCAGGGCAGCTAGAATAACGACAATTCCGAAATCCAGGCTGCGCTCTACGGCCAGCGTAAAGGCAATCATTGGCGACCTGTTGCTTGCTGCCGATACTGCGGCATATACCAGCAGCGCAGAGGCCAGTAAGACAAGCGGTTTGCGCACTGTTCCCCAGACGGCCGGGGAGTCTCGTAGGCTCCTCCAGCACAGTTCAGCGACAGCCAAAGCTCTCGCGCACAAAACTATACCCAACGACATCCAATAGAAGTACTTGGCAGCTTGAGAGGTATATCCCCAATGGCGGTAGACCCAGTGAACTCCTACGGCTTCGGGCAGGAGTAAGGCGATATACAGGCTGAACAGGGGCAATCTACGATGCAGCCCACGGGCAAAAACGAGCACGCAGAGGAGCAATTTCAACACTGTCCCTGCGATCCAAATGAAATTCTGGAAAGGGCTTAGGTTCACGTTGGACGGATGGTATCACTTGCCCGATTCCTGTATCTATGCTCAATACTTCCTGAGAAGAGCTTCCACGAAATCGGCGTGACCTTCCTGCTCCAGGAGCGCGGAGGGACGACGTTTATTCTTCAGGCAAACCGCGTTTGTACTAACCAACTCTGACGCCCAATTGACAACTCCGGTCTGCGTGCTTACGATTTCGAGCGCGTTTCATTTCTGAGAAGGACAGATCCCCAATTCACGATTTCAAATAATGTCGCTGCCATTCGACCCGCAGGAGGTAAGACACCATGAGCAAGAGAATCTTGTATCCTTTGGGGCTGATCGCTGCAGGCGTGATCCTGGTAGCGTCACTAGGTCGGTTGAACGCGCAGCAGTCCACCGGGCAAGCGGTCTCCATCGGAAACGACGACATCGGCGGAGTGGTCACCAGTCCGAAGGGTCCGGAAGCGGGGGTCTGGGTGATTGCCGAAACGGCTGACCTGCGGACCAAATTCGTCAAGATCGTGGTCACCGATGACGACGGGCGCTACGTGCTTCCGCAGCTTCCCAAGGCGAACTACAAAGTATGGGTGCGCGGCTACGGGCTGGTGGATTCCCAGCCAGTGCAAGCAATTCCAGGGAAGATCGTCAACTTGACTGCGGTGGTGGCACCAAACCCAAAGGCAGCGGCGGAATACTATCCGGCCGTGTATTGGTTTTCGCTGCTGCGGGTGCCGGATAAGAGAGAATTTCCCGGCACAGGACCCAAAGGCAACGGCATTTCTGAAAACATGAAGAACCAGGGCCAGTGGCTGCACTTGCTGAAGACGGATAGCTGTTGGTCGTGCCATCAAATGGGCGACAAAGCGACGCGAGAGATCCCCAAAAGCCTGGGCCATTTCGACTCCTCGACGGCGGCGTGGGCACGACGTATGCTGTCGGGACAAGCTGGCAACAACATGATCAACGGCCTTGGCCAGCTTGGGCCGGAGCGGGCATTGCCCATGTTCGCGGATTGGACCGACCGGATCGCGGCTGGCGAATTGCCGCCGACACCCCCACGACCGCAAGGCGTGGAGCGGAACGTGGTTATTACCGAGTGGGACTGGGCCGACCCCAAAGCATACCTGCACGATGAGGTCGCTACCGACAAGCGCAATCCCACGCTCAACGCCAACGGCCTTATCTATGGAGCTGCTGAACTCAGCGTAGATTATCTTCCGGTGCTCAACCCAGTGAGCGCCTCAGCGGGCCAGGTGAAGGTGCCAGTTCGCGATCCGAAGACTCCATCGAGCGCAGACGACAAAGTGACTGCGCCTTCGCCGTATTGGGGGGACGAAGCGATCTGGCACAGTCAGGCGAACGTGCACAATCCCATGTTCGACGAAAAGGGACGGGTGTGGTTCACTTCCAGAATCCGTCCGAGCGATAATCCGGCCTTCTGCAAAGAAGGGTCGAGCCATCCTTCGGCAGTGTTGTTCCCGCTCAAAACCAGTGGCCGGCAGCTCGCTGTGTACGATCCAAAAACCAAGCAGGTCACGCTCATCAACACTTGTTTCGGCTCACATCACTTGGTGTTCGCAGAGGATGCCAACAACACGTTGTGGACCAGCAGCGGTGGCGGCGGGGGAGCGGTAGGGTGGCTGAACACGAAGATGTTCGACGAGACCCACGATGAAGAGAAGTCACAGGGCTGGACGGCGCTCATCCTCGACACTAACGGCAACGGAAAACGGGATAACTATGTGGAGCCTGATCAGCCCATCGATCCCACCGAGGACAAGCGGATCAACGCTGCTTTCTACGGCGTCACCGTGAGTCCCGTGGATGGGTCGATCTGGGGAACAGTGTTGGGATTCCCTGGCGCAGTCGTTCGGTTAAACTCTGGACCAAATCCGCCGGCAACCGCACTCGCAGAAATCTACGAACTGCCCTGGAACAATCCAGACGCGCCTGTTCACGGGTTCTCGCCGCGCGGGCTCGACATTGATCGCAATGGCGTTGTGTGGACGGTGATTGCCAGCGGACACTTGGCAAGCTTCGACCGGCGCAAGTGCAAAGGGCCGCTCAACGGGGCAACTGCCACAGGGCAACATTGCCCCGAGGGTTGGACGCTCTATCAACTACCGGGACCGCAGTTGAAGGGTGTCACGGATCCAGGAAGTGCCGAGGCCAGTTATTACGATTGGGTGGACCAGTTTGACACTCTCGGACTGGGGACGAACGTGCCGATTGCCACGGGCAATGGAAATGACGCGTTACTTGCGCTGATGCCCGACCGCGGGAAGTTTGTTGTGCTTCGTGTCCCGTATCCCATGGGATTCTACGCGAAAGGAATGGACGGCCGGATCGACGATCCGAAGGCTGGTTGGAAGGGAAAAGGCCTGTGGGCCACCTATGGCACTCGAACGCCTTTTCACGCGGAAGGTGGGAAAGGAACGACGAGCAAGGTCTTGCACTTCCAGCTTCGACCTGACCCACTCGCGCACTAAGCGGATCGCGAAAAGCAAAGTACGCCTCAAACTTTGGGGATGAGAAGTCGGGAACCCCCCAACCGATGATCCACTCCCCGGAGAAACACAAAGAAGGGATGCGTCTAACCAGGGTAGTAGCATTACGAGGCGGCCATGCACGGGAAAACCGCAGCTATTCTGTTCGCCGTAGCCTTCGCTGGTCTTGTCAGCGGGATTGCTAGGCAGACACGGGGCGCTGGCCAGATGCCCGCAGCGGATCAACCACTCTCGGGAGAGGAGCACGCCGGGCTCCTCGCTAAGGGTAAGGAACTCTTCCTTTCACGCTGCGCCCGGTGCCACGGGGAGAATGGAGCCAAGCCACTCAAGACGGGTGTGCCCTTGAGCAAGCGCGGGCTCTCTGGCGATGTGATCGCCGGGGCCGTGAATGGACGCTTGCGAGATGGGACTAACGAAGAGCGACGCGCAGTCACGCTCTACATTTCCAGTTTAATGAAGACCAAAGATCCGGAAGGCAAGGCAGGGTCTAAGCCATAGTCATCCCGGACGCGTTCTCATTCCGAGCGCTTTCACCCCTGCTTTTAACCCCCGCAGCCGGACTCTCGCAACCTCACCCAAACCGAGATGCCGTGGCGAACCTTGCAGTCAAACTCAGGCGACGGAAGTTGCGCAGGTCAAACTCGCTCATCGTCCCGGAGAGCTGGCGCGTGCCGCATCGCGGCTCGGCGACGCGGGTATCAACATCAACTACGGCTACTGTGGAACCGAAACCAACACCAATGCGACGTTCCTGATCTTCGGGGTCGCAGAGGTGGGTAAGGCGGTGAAGGTCTTTGAGCAAGCTGCCGCCGCCAGTCCCACGACCTAACTCGAGTCCGATTGAAATCAAGCAGCACATGGATTTTTGGCGTGGGCACCCTAGCAATTGAGTCGTGCGCTTGTCGGGAGGGGACCGTGAGCGCCCCACCTGCTGGGGTGCCCACCTCATCAAACTCGACTCGTTCAACCTTGCGTTACCAGTCAGCGCGGGAAAAAGACTCACATCTCTATTGACGGAAGAAAACCACAACCAAGCGGGTCGCAACTGTAGTCGGCCAGGTCTGAAGCACGGTGCATGTCTGGACGATTGACCTCCGCGCGATTTCTTCACTTCTTCTTGGTCGCCGTGGCCTTCTTGATCAGCGGTGTCGCTGTCTTGGCGTCGGCTTCAGTCTTGAACCCAAGCACTGCCGAAAATCTTCGTCCAATCGACTGAGCGACGAAGAAAGTCATCTTGACGCCCGCCTCCGCGATGGCTTGGGAAATGGCGAAAGCCAGGCCGGGCTTGTCGTCCCCTTCCACAAGGAGTGTCGGAATTGAAGAGGCCGATAGCCCCGCTTCTGAAGCCGCAGAAGTCACCTTCTTACCTGCGATGGGATAAAGCTCAATTGCAGCCTTTGTTCCTTCGCCCGGATAACGATACCCCATCAGCACGTGCAAGTTTGCCCCGGCCTTTGTGACCGGCTCAAGCGTATGCGCGAGTGTCCCAACTTGGTCTTCAACTTCTTTCCGCCAAAGTGAAATGCTTTTCACTGTAACCGGCATGGCAGCGCCTCCCGTGAAAGTCTTTTCGAGAGCAGATCCAACGAATACTACGCCACCGCTGCTTTTTCCCAACTCCTGACGCTCGGTCGCTCGATCACCCTAAGCCATTGAGAGCACTCTTCAGCGCTTTACGAGCACCTGTCTTACTGGCAAGGTCGTTTCCCAACCACGCCGAAGGAGCTCAGGGGAGGAATTATCTTCTTTTGGATATCCGATACAGAGATACGCAATCAATTTCCAGCTAGGGCAGACGTTCAACCCACGATTGACTTTCACTGGATCAAGAATCGATACCCAGCCAAGGCCTAGTCCATGGGTGCGCGCAGCCAGCCACAAGGAGTGGACGGCAAGAACGGCCGAATATTCCAGGGTCTCTGGCATTGTGATTCTGCCGAGTCCGCTCCCATGATGAGTCTTCTCGCTCAAGAATACCGCCAACTGGACCGGAGCATCGCGAAGACCTGCCAATTTTAAGCTGGCATAAAGATGCGCTTTTTCGCCCGAGTATAGCTTCAGAGCTTCACGATTGCAGTCTTCGAAGTTTGCACGCACGGATTCGCGGCATTTGTCTGACTCAACGATCACAAATCGCCAGGGCTGGCTGTGGCCGACCGATGGAGCCAGCGAGGCCAGGCAGATGAGATGTTCGACCAATCGAGCATCGACGGGGTCGGAGCGAAAGCTCCGAACATCGCGTCTCCACTTGAGGAGTTCTTCAAACTGTTGCCGAAAACTCTCGTCAAATTCCGGTTCGTGGAGGTCATCTTGGTGATCCTTTGTGCTCATGAAACGTAGATCTCTTAACATTCCAATTGTCCGATGCAGAGTTGAAGTCTCTGATCGCAACGACAATTCACGAGGTCCTGCTTCGCTATCGAGAGCTGGGAAACAACCAGGCATCTCAAATTGGATAAGCGCCGCAAATTCGGCAGTACCGCATGTCGGTGCGCGATACAGGTCCTTGGCATTCAGAGCAGGTTTTGACGCCGCGAGCCAACTCCTTCGGCGGAGGGAGCAGGCTACGATACATCAGGTAGTAGAAACATTGTTCCTTGTCGCGCAACTTCACGGAATCGTACGTAGCGGCACGCTCGCGTTCCCGCTCAAACACGGTGTCGTTTACTGACTCCTCCGCAAGCTGTTTCAACGCCGTGCTGCCGGATCCATATTCAATCGGCGTCTTCAAGCGCCCGGCGATTTCTCTCGGCAGCAGACTGGAAAATGCTTCTCTCAGGATTTCCTTTCCAAAACGCTGACCTTGATCATCGCCAACGAGATCGTCGTAGCCGAGCGACAAGGCAAAGTCTCGGATGGCAGGCGACAAGTAGGGTACGTCGACGCCCACACCTAGGGCCTGGCCGATCACTTGGCTCGTGAAATGCATGATGTCGTTCAAATGGCGAATATAAGAAGGTAGCCGCTCCGCGGACATGTTGAACATGAAGCTGTAGCCAGCAAAGAGCTCGTCGGCAGCATCGCCGGTTAGAACGGCCGACAATCCGCGCTTCGATGCCGCTTCCATGGCGACATGCGTCACGATGCTATTGCGGAGTTCCATGGGATCGAAAGTTTGCAGGAGAAGGACCAGCTCCGGCATTCGATCTAGCAACTCCTTCAAGCTGGGCCGCAATATTTCGAGGTCGAGTCCCAGCCGTTCCACCATGAGTCGGGCAAATGGCTCGTCGAGCCCGGTGCCCTCCTCGACCGAAACCATTACCGCCTGCAGGCGGCGTCCATGGGAAGCCGCAATCGCTGCCAATACGCTCGTGTCCAGGCCGCCAGAAAAAAGGATGCCGTCGGCAGAACTAGCCAGGACTCGATCGATTACCAGGTTGCGCAGCTGTTTGACTCGCTCCTGGCGATCAGCTGGCGTGAGAAGTTGCGGGCTCAAGCTGTTTGTCATGATGTCTCCTGCGAAGGAATTCGTATCCCCCAAAAAGGACTGCTCCGCCAAGCAGCGTGCTCAAAGAAGAAGTCCGGTAATAAGGCAGCGCCGCGACATAACAGGCGACTAGTCCGTCGCGTGTGTGCGGGTAGACTCCCCACGCGAGCCAGACACCGAAGTTGCTGATCATAAAATAGACTGTCGAAGCGGCAACCGCACACGCTGCGAAACGGACAACCGAGAGGTTCTGACGAAGTAAGCCTCCGATCCACGCCATCGCAGCAAAAGCCACCAGAGTGATTGCATGTCCCCATCTGACTTCCATATGGAAAACCTGCGTCGTCAGGATCCAATCGCCTATTGCCAACACGACGACAGGGAACCAGATCGCATCGCGTTTTCTTAGGCGAGCACCGCTAAAGAGCAGCGCACCAAAAACAGGCGAGAAGCCAGGCAGGTGCGAGTTCATTAAGAATCGGGTGAGCGCTGCGACGACAAAAACTAAGTAGATCATCTTCGTCTCCTTGCTTGTTTTGGATTATTGCGGTTGTGCCACTGGCACCAAAGCCGATGGTCCTGGTCAAGACTTGGAGCACCTGGGTTGATGACAACGGTGACGCTCAACCAGGGAAACTCTCGCCCAACCAGACGGAAGAGTTGAGTTCGGACGATCGTCTGTTCGGGAAGACTCAGCGCAGACCCGACCAGCGCATCGGTATCTGCAGGCGCTCCTTGCTGAATCAACCACTTCGCCATCGGTCCCGGTCTCAAATCCGGACTGGCGAGCGTAATGACGTGCCGACCCTTGCGGAAACAATCCAGCATGTACCGCTTCTTTTCTTCAGGGTCACCCAGATCGTGAAAGCTGATGATCGCGCTTTCATCGAGATTGATACACGCGTACGCGGCCGCCAGCTGCACGGAACTGATTCCCGGATGGATTTGCACCTCAAAGCCGACGAGAGCACGCATCAATCCCTTGAGCCCGGAAGACAAGCACGGATCGCCCACGCGCGGGACAGCCAGCAGCTTGCGAGTCCGCTTCGCCTCGCGGACCGCAGCGCGCGTGGCCTGAACGTAATTGCGGACGTCTTGGAGAAAGACTTTCTTGCCGGCAACACAATCGCGCACCGGCAATAGGTCCATGTCCCAACCCAAGATGATTTCGGCTCTTGAAATGATTTCGCGTGCCTCGGGCGTCACAAGTGTGGACGCGCCCGGCCCGACTCCCACTAGGACTGCTTTCAGTTTGTTCCGCGCCGGCATCTATGCCACCTTCCGCCAGAGATCCAGCTCCGCTCCGAATGCGCAGCACTGAGGATGAAGGAGTTTGGCCATCAACTCGACTCCGTCAACCAAGAGTGGTCCGGGACGATGAAACAGGCTGCTCTCGAGAGCAAAGACGCGACCTTCGCGGACGGCCGGAAAGTCCCTCCAGGGAGAAAGATCGCGAAGGCCCGTCCACTCATCCGCAGTCCGACTCTGAGAGAAACTGCAGGGTAATAAGAAGATGACTTCTGGAGATTCTCCTCGCAGTTGATCGACTGCGATGCGGGAAGACGCCTCTCGTTCGCTTCCCACGCGCGCATCTCCACCAGCCAACCGCACCATCTGCGTGATCCAGGCACCGGCGGACATGAGCGGATCAAACCAACTCAAACAAAAGACGCGCGGGCGGTATTCCGAAGCCGTCTTTTTAGCTATACGTTCCAGACGCGCCGCAAGCTCAGCGACCACCCGTTCCGCCTGAGACATGCACCCCGTAGCCGATCCGACATTGAGAATGTCCTTGTAAAGCCCGGAAAACCCTGTCGCCGCGAGCGAAAGCCAGTTTGTATTTAGCTTCATGCTCTCCAGGGCGTAGACGGTGCGATCACGATCTACGGCACATACGCTGCACTGTTCTTGGGTGATGACCAAATCGGGATGCAAGCGCTCGAATAATTCGGCTTGAATCACATAGAGACTGTGTCCTGACACCGCACTGGCGCGCACTTTCTGATCGATCTCGTAGCTAGTCAGGTCCGAGCCGAGCGTCGTGCCGGTAAGCCGGGGCCGATTCAAGATCTCGGCGGGATAGTCGCAATCGTGCGAGATCCCGACTATGTCCTTCGCCAGACCCAGGGCGCACAAAATCTCGGTCGCACTCGGCACCATCGAAACAATTCTCATAGTTGATCCTTGGTCTCTCTGCGTCTTGCATCTGCAAAGCGAGCCGCATTCACGTTTAGCGCTATGACGCTCCAGTGATTTTCCAGTTTTTCCAAAGTGGTTAGAGCACCATGATTTTGGCCGATGCGCGAAATGCGTTCGTCCGGAACTCCGAGGACCCAGGCTACGGCTGTCCGGATGAAGCCAGCGTGCGTGACAACCAGCGTGCAACCGGCCTCCGCATGCTTTCCCAACTGCTCCAGTTGCTCGACTACTCTTGCTTGCAACTCCAGGAACGACTCACCTCCAGGCGGCCGGTGGTGAGGGAAAAACTTGGCCCAGGCCCGCGCGTCATCCGGGTATTGAAGCTCGACTTCTTTCCACGCCAATCCCTCCCATAGGCCGAAGTTCATCTCCCGTAAGGCGGGTGAAGTCGCGTAGCGGAGGCCGAAATGTTTTGCGATCGGCTCGGCAGTTTCTGTCGCTCGCCGGAGATCACTAGACCAGATCGCTCTTGGGACTACTTGAGATACACTCCGGATGACAGACGGAATTTCGTCGTGTCCTTGTACGCTCAAGCTGGGATCCGAGTGACCGCAGAAGCATCCATGAAGGTCTGTCTGTGCATGACGCAAAAGAGCAATCTGGATCGTCGCGTCACACGATTGCCGGTTTTTCACTGCCGTCAGAGTCATCGTAGGAGCGCTCCATAGAAATAAATAGCGATCTCAGTGATTTGGTTGGTGGCGCCAAAACAGTCACCGGTCACGCCCTGAATGTGACGCTTAAAGTAAAGACCACTTGCTGCAGTTACTAACAGAGTGATCAGCCACGGCAAAAGACTGCCGAGACCAAGCGCAGCTACCACGCTGAGTGCGGCAAAACCTGTACCCCACAGCAGCGATGAGAGAGGCATGCGGCCTGCGACCGCCCCGCCCAATCCCTGGTCTTCGCGGGCATAGGGCAGCCAGAAACCGAGCGGCAGGGCCGTCCATCGACAGAGCACGCTGGACGCGACCAGGAATCCCGGAAGCCGCGTCGGTGAGGTCTCACTAATAAGGATGAAACGTGCGAGAAGCGAAAGCGTGACAGCCACAGCTCCGAAACTGCCAATCCTGCTATCTCGCATGATCATCAGGATCTTTTCCTTCGTCCACCCGCCGCCAAAACCATCCGCGGCATCGGCCAACCCATCTTCATGAAGCGCTCCTGTGATCAACACGAGATAGAGGATGAGCACCAGCGTGAGCACCTGAGGGTGCACACGTGCGGCGAGAGTACGCTGAATGGCAACCGCAACCAGCCCAATTCCAAGTCCCACAACGGGAAAGAACTTGGCCGCACGAGCCAGAGCGCATGGCTCGCGGGACAGTCCCGAGACAGGGATTCGCGTCATGAATTGCAAAGCCAACAGAAGCTCATTTAGTGTTTTCATCACAGGGGCCCCCCGCTTACTCCAGCCGACGAGAACGTTGCCATTTCGTTCAACATGCGAATCGCTGCTTCGATCACCATCATGGACAGCACAGCGCCGGTGCCTTCACCCAGGCGCATTCCGAGGTTCAAAATCGGCTCCAGTCCGATGTAGTCCAGCAAGACCCTGTGGCCAGGCTCCTCGGAAAGGTGCCCAGCAAACAAAATGTTCTTTACCTTCGGTTCTATGGCGTATGCGAGGGCAGCAGCAGCGGTTGAGATAAAACCATCGATGACAACGGGAACGCGCTGCTCCTGTGCTTCAAGCAGCGTGCCGGTCATTGCTGCGATTTCCAGGCCGCCCACTTTTTGCAGGACATCGTGTGGACTGGGATTCTTGTCCAGGCCGTTTACGCTTAAAGCCCTCTCGATAACCTGGCGCTTATGAATGAGTGCTTCAGGCGAAACTCCTGTTCCCGATCCCGTCACGTCCACAACCGGCTTTCCTGATAAGGCCGCGGCAGTTGCGGCAGCTGCGGTTGTGTTTCCAATGCCCATTTCTCCAACGGCGATGAGGTCGCGGTTCAGAAGGCGGGCTTGTTGAGCCAATGTTCGCCCGACTGCGACTGCCGCACTCGCTTCGGACTCGGTCATTGCCGGTCCCATCGCCATGTTGCGCGTGCCGCGCCTTATCTTCTTGTTGACAAGGTTAGGGTGAGAGTCGATATCCGCATCGACGCCGACATCAACCACAATGACTTCAGCTCCGGCGCAGCGCGCAAAAACGTTGATGGCTGCCCCATTCGCAAGAAAGTTTCGGACCATCTGCTGGGTCACGGCCTTGGGATAGGCGCTTACGCCCTCCTCGGTGACGCCGTGATCCGCGGCAAAGACATAGACCGCCTTGTTCGCGCAGCCTGGAGATTCCAGTTCCCGAATCGAGACAATCCTGGCCGCGATTTCTTCGAGCCGCCCGAGACTGCCTAGAGGTTTGGTCAGGCTATCCAGCTTTCCTTTTGCGAAGGCTTGCCAATCGCGCGGCGCATGGACAGCAGACTCTTTCGAAAGAGCCGGCTCCGATGACGTTCCAGTGACGAGAGGTTGCCCCGTGAGATCGGTTAGTGGATTTTCCACGACTCGCCTCCCAGCGTAAGTTTCATGCCGGCTCGAAACGTGAACGGCAAAGAGGGAAAGCCAAAAGCTGCGTCGTAATGCTGGTTCAATATATTTTCCAGGCTCGTGTACAACTCGACTCCCGAATTGATTCGCAAGCTGCCGTTCAGATCGATCTTCTGGTAGGCCGCATCCAGATTTCTGTTGGGAAGCAGCATAGTATTGCCAAAGAACGGGTCAGTAAGATGTGTGCTGTCATCGCGCCTTCCGACAAGAGTTCCGTTGAGCGATAGCGTGAAGCTTGGCCGGATGAAGCCGATCAGGAAATCTCCAGAATGGGGCGCCCGGCGAAATGGACGGCCGCCGACGAGGGGTGTGGACGTGCCAATGGGAATCGTAGGGAAATTCGGATTGAAGGCGGGCGACAGCGCACTGCTTGCAAACGAACGTTGCACCACCGCGTCCAGGTATGTGTAGCTTCCTCTTGCCGTAATGCCGTGGCCCAAATCCCATTCAAGTTCCGCCTCCGCCCCCATGGCGCGATAAGCGCCTGAGTTGACGCTTGCTCCGAATGGGGTGGCGGCCGCGACGGCAGGGGGAACCCCGAGCTGCGGCAAGACGCTGGCGTCCACAAACTCGATCTGGTCTCCAAATTCGTTGTGAAAGAGAGTGAGCCCGAGTCTGGCGCGTCCGTTCCAGGCGATTTCATCGGCGCCGAAGTCAAAGCTTCGCGAGCGCTCAGCGCCGATCGGTTTTACATGGAACTGGGACGTGAGTTGAGGGCCGTTGGGAAGTTGAGAGAGTAAAACAAAAAGGGACGTGCTCTCATCGAAAATGGCCGGTTCTTTGATACCCGTTCCATAGTTGAATCTCAGCTTGGTGCCGTTCAAAAACCCTGTCGATCGCAAGCGGGCCAGGTAGTACGCAAGCGAAACCCGCGGGGTGGGCTCGACTCCAAAAATGGCATTGTCTTCAATTCCAACTCCCCCGGTGGCATACAGACGGTCCCAAAGATTGCCTGCGAGCTGAGCGATGTAACTGAAATTGTCTCGGTCCGTCGGAGTCTTGGTTCCCGCAAAGCGGGTGAAGCCGCTTTCCTTCCCATAGCGGAATGCGAAAAGCCCGGAAAGATGGCAGTTGAACCTGTAGTCGGATTGCGTGTAGATAAAGTTCCGGTTTGATTGGCTATCGAACAGGGACGGGTACACGCCGGCGAAATCCAGGATGGCGCGCCCACTCGTCACGAAGCCGTTTGCGCCGCGCAGGGTGATTTGGTTTCCCAAGAAATTCGCACCTGAGCCGAATGGATCGAACGCTTCTCCTGTCGGGCTCGGATTGTCGAACTGGAAGCGGAGCCGAGTAGCGCCGTAACGAAGCAGGTTGTGCCAGCGCTCGGTTGTCTGGTTCTGTGCGGTTATTCCGTAATAGGTGTCTTGCTCCTTCTGGAAGGAGTCGTCCGCTATGCCGTAGAGGTCGAGAGCGTTCGGCAGTCCCAGCGCGGTAGCCGAGCGCCGCAAAGTAAACCGAGCCTGAGTCGAGCTGCTTGGCGACCAGCCGAAGTTGCCGGCGTAGGTTCCATTGTGGAAGGCGCTGTTGGGTTCACCGTTTCCTGTATCCAAGCGGGAAAAGTCGGAAAAGTAGTCCAGTTGGCCGTGCGCTCCGCCGATGGAGACCTCCTGGCGCTTGGTCCTGAAATTCCCTCCATCAATGGAATAGGTGAGTTCCGGCAAGCGAGTCGTACCTTGCCTCGTGGTCAGACTTACGACGCTCGCCAGTGCGTCAGCGCCGTACAGAACGCTGTTTGGTCCGCGCAGGACTTCAACCTGATCAATTCCGGTGGAAGAGAGATTCCCGAATTCGACACGCCCGCCGATGTCGTTGACCGAAATCCCGTCCAGCGATACTTTGTTGGCGTCAGGATTCCCTCCGCGCACAAACAGATCTGTGGTTCCACCGCGCGGGCCGGTTTGGAGCACTTGAATACCAGGAACGACGCGAAGCGCTTCGTGTACGTCCAGCTTTTCCGACAGGGTCACGTCGCGAATGACTGCAATCGATGCGCCGACTTGCGAGTCGAGTGCGGGAGTTCCGGTCGCAGATACGCCCACCTGCTGGGTTACGGTTCCTATCTTCAGCGGAAGAACGATGTGGGGAGCTTTCTCGCCGCCGACGTATACGTCGGGGCTCTCTTGCTCGGCGAAACCAGGCGCCATCGCGCGCACTCTGTAGCGCCCAGTGCTCAGTGACAGAAAGGCAAACTCACCCAGGTCATTTGAAGTGGTTTGTGCGAGCGCAGTGTTATCGCGAAGGAGTGTTACTTCTGCGTGGGGAACGACCGCGCCAAGCGGATCCGAGACTGTGCCGCGCAACTCGGCGCCATGCGCTGCAAACGAAAAAAGTGAAGATAGAAGAAGTGAAACGAGAACTGCCGGAATGGCACTGGACCACTTGGAATTGCCGATCTGCATAGTCATCTCCCCCTCGGAAGAATGGACCTTGGTACATCGGCAAGACCGGTCTCCTGACTCGCGACCTACATCTCGTGTGAAGGCCTTCCCGCCCTTTGGCAGTGGCCATCACATTCTTCCGGGTCGCTTACAGTTGCGGGGCAGTAGCGGATTCTCACCGCTTTCCCGAGCATCCTGCCGATTCAATTGTTCTCAGTCGTTGACTGTTCCGAGCAGCTCTACAATCGGGCTGCTCCCAACACCTCATCATCGATCGCAAAGTCTGATTGCGCGGCGACAGGCAACGCTCCCTTAACAGGAACCGGTATACCTGCAACCATCAGAATTACGTTGTCCGCTAGCGCTGCCACGCGCTGGTTCAGTTCCCCCAAGAGATCACAATAAAATCTCCCGGTCGCAGTCGGTGGGTGAACTCCGCTCCCTACTTCATTCGAAACCAGGATGATCGAAGCCTTCGTTTCTTTCAGCGCAGAACACAGTCGATTTGTATGCTCCTTGATCGCTGATTCTTCGCCCTGCGCTTTGCTCATGACATTTGCCAGGTAAACGGTCAAGCAGTCGATTACCCCTAACTGTCTCGGATCCTGAAGACTTCCGATCGCCACGTCGAGATCGACCGGCACTTCAAGCGTCTGCCATGTAGCGCGGCGGCTCTTGCGATGGCGTTCGATCCGCAGTTCCATCTCCGGATCGCTCGGCCTCGCGGTAGCGATAAAGACCACGCTCCCAGATGCAGAGGCGATTCGCTGCGCGAAACGACTCTTGCCACTGCGTACGCCGCCAAGCACGAAGGTCACCTTATTCGGGTGGGCTTCTTGCATGCTGTTGCCTTCAATCTATCGGGAACTAATTGGGGCGATTCCAAGGACCGAAATGGCCCGAGAAAGACGCTCCTCGACTCTCCCATCGAAGTCGATTAAAGCAGTTGACGTGCTCCTGGTCGGTCTCCTGACTTACGCTTCATCGGACTTGAGCTGCCTTCCCAGGAAATGATCCCGGTGGCACATCGTTGCTCTCATCCTGGCGTTTACAGTTGCGGGGCAGTGGCGGATTTTCACCGCGCTTCCCGTTCACCAAGAGTAGAAGGGTTTATACGCCGCGGGAGTTTCGATGTCAATGGCATTGATTTGTGCACCTTGCTCAAGCCGAGTTTTTGGGCACCTTCTCCGCTCCTGCGGCCAACGAACCACTGCACACGGTCGTTCTTTTATGCCGAGATCACGGGAGACAGAGGAGCCCAAATAGAGGAGGTAAGAGGAGGTAGCTTGGGTTGAGCCTTCTCGAAAGGGCGATCTACCGCTGGCGCGTCTAACCCGTGACCATGTGCTACCGGTGGTCAGCCCCGTCTCTCTTTTTTCTTCTGCCGTGTGAACAGGAGTGCTATGGAACCGACTTCGCACATTCTTCGAGGGGGCCCAACTCCAGCTGATAGCCGCTCAAGTCAGCCTTAAGCCGGGCCGAAACATCCGCAAAACTCCCAGCGGTCAGCGCGTCCGAATTGAGAGACATTTTCTTGCCGCAGATTTCCAACGGTTCAGTCTTAACCTGGAAAGCACCCATTAATTTTTCGCTCCCGTAAATGGGCACACCCCCGACGAGAACTAGGTGCACGTCCTCTGGCTTCGCATGCGCTAAAGTCGTGTAAGGTTGCGCTCCCTCACCCATCAGTACGAAAAGATCGGCGTAAAGCTCCTGCCTTAGGCTCCCCACTTTGTCATCGATTCCCGCAACTCGGGCCGGAATGGCCGTTGCCATTTCAAACAGGTCGCGATCGGAAAACAAAGAGAAAAATTGGTTATGACTCAGGTGGCTCGCGTATCGTAGTTCCGCGAACGTGTTTATGCTCCCCGTCGGCGACCAATCCGGAGCGATGGCTATCGTCACGCCTTGAAGCCAGGCCTCGGCCACGTTTGCTGTCGACCCGTATAGCTCCATGTTGCTCCGCGGCAACCAGATCAGTGCTGTGCCACTCGTCCTCATTTCGCGGAAATCGTCGCTTCCTAGGGCAGCGCCGTGGATGATGGCTGTGTGCGGGCCCAAAAATCCCAAGCCTTTCAGCGCCCGAAACTCGACGGTAGATTCTGTGTCGGCTGGGGATCCTTCCGCGACATGAATGAGCAGTAGGTCTATCTTATTTGCGGTTATTTCGTCAGAAATTCTGCGAAGATCGCTTTGCTTCAAATCACGAGGCGCGACGCCGAGAGTATTTTCCGCTCGCTCGCCACTCATCTGAGCTCCGCGATTGTCGCCTCGTCGCAAATATTTATGACTAGGTCAAGTCCTAAGGCAGGCCCGCCGAGAGCCCGTACAATGGCAATATGGAATCTTTTTCCCAGGAGGACCCTCACCCTAAGGGTCCGTTGTCGTCCCCTTCGTTGCTTCTCTTGGTTGAGATTCTTCGGGACCCAAGGGTTGAGCAGGACGAAAATGCGCACCTAATTGCCAACGTTCTCATAGCAAACCTAGACCGGCCAAAGCTTGGCAGGCTTGTAGCCTCCTGAAGACCGCGACTTTCTTTGCGAAACTTTTCCGAAAGGTTGGTTGGTCCATGTCGCTCGCAGCAAGCGTCGTGGTCGCTTCGAACGCGACGAGAATCTGATGCCCTTCTCGCCCTCTCTCAACTGGCGTCCGAGGAGGCAAATGCGAAAAGCGGCTTTGCTTTAGTCTGAATAGAGTAGTTGCCGTGCCCGGCAGAAAAACGCGAGGGTCAGCAGCGCAGCGGTGAGCGCGAGATAGAGGGCGGCGTAATGCAGCGTTAAAACGCAGTTGGCGGCGCCCGTGAAATCGAGCCCAGGCGTGCGATTCATCGGGCCGATGCACCACAGCGCTGTCAGCAGACCTCCGTAGGGCTTGCCGGAACCACTCCAAATTCCCAGAGCGAGCGCGAGCGAAGGAAGAAAAACCGCGCCAGCGAGCCAAGCCAAGAGACTGGCATTCTGACCGGCGAGGAAGAGACGCGTCGCAGCACCGATACCGGTGAGCATCGCAACTGCGACGCCGGCAAACCAGCATGCCGGTAGGTGTCGCCGAAGAATCCGAGCCGAAGAGAAAAGAAGCTCGCGTGTTCCAGAGCGTGTTTCGCGTGCGCCCATTGCCGACCAGACGACAGTTCGTGCTGTCCTACCGGGAACAGTTGGCCTTCGCAAATGAACTCGTAAGGAAACGTCGCGCCTAGGACATCGATGGGATGGATGGCGTCGCACGGATGCAGGTAGTAGGAAGCACCGGTGTTGGCGGCGAGAGCAACTCCGCCGCTAATGTGGTCCGCGTGGCCGTGGGTGTCAATCACCGCTTCGATCGTGAGACTCGCGCCGCGAGCCAAGTCCAGGCAAGGATGGAGGTGGCGGAGAGGATCGATCACGATGGCCTTCCCCGCGCTCGCGACAATGTAGCTTAAGCATCCGCGCGCCGGCCGGCTCACCTGATAGATCGCCAAATCGGGATCCTCGACCAAGGCACGGACAGCATAGTGCTCGCCCCACGCTTTCATCCCACCCTTGAGGTTGGAACTGGTGTAGCCCAGGCGGCGCAGCCCCTGCGCGACGAACTCCGAAGTGTCCCTTTGGCGCATACTGAAAGGATCGGCAGATCAGCGTGAAGTTGGTCCGCCAGGTCCCGCTCGACGTAAGCAACGACGGAGCCCAACATCTCGTCTTTGCCGCCAAGTTCGAGCATCTCGAAATAGGGAATGTTGACTGCTTGCACGGGGCGGCGGCCTTCGAGTCGGAACTTCTCGAACTCATCGCGATTGCGCACATCGAGGACGAAGAATCTTTCGCGGCGTTCCAGCCGTGCGAGCAGATCTCCCGCAGTCCAGACTTCCTCTTTCAATCGTTCTACCACTGGTGGGCTCCTTCACCTGCATGATACCTACTTCGGCTGGGGAACGATTCGCAGATAGGGCCGGGGTGCCTTCCAGCCACCAGGATACTTCTGCTTGGCTTCTTCCTCCCCCACCGACGGCAGGATAATTACATCGTCGCCCTGTTTCCAGTTCACCGGCGTGGCCACCTTGTGCTTGGCCGTGAGTTGGATCGAATCGAGTACGCGCAGTACTTCGTCGAAGTTACGGCCGGTGCTCATCGGGTAGCTGAGCATCAGCTTGATCTTCTTGTCGGGACCGATCACGAACACGGTTCGCACGGTGGCATTCGTGCCCGCGGTGCGGCCTTCGGACGTATCGCCAGCATCGGCCGGTAGCATGTCATAAAGTTTGGCCACCTTGAGTTCCGGGTCCCCGATCATCGGGTATTTCACCTTGTGGCCCTGGGTCTCTTCGATGTCCATAGCCCACTTGCTGTGGCTGCTGACCGGGTCCACGCTCAATCCGATGATTCTGCAGTTACGTTTCTCAAATTCCGGCTGCAGCGCGGCCATGTAGCCGAGTTCCGTGGTGCACACCGGGGTAAAGTCTTTGGGATGCGAGAACAAGATCGCCCAGCCGTTGCCGATCCATTCATGGAAGTTGATGGTTCCCTGCGAAGTTTCCGCGGTGAAATTGGGGGCATCGTCGTTTATGCGCAACATCGTTTGTATCCTGGTGTCGTGTTTTTTAGGGCCGGCACCCTGGAATCATCCTTCGGCTTTTCCAAATCTCGAACAGCGTAAAAAGGAGGAATTTCCGATATGGACTTCCGGTTAGTGCATCTTACGCTTCTCCTGCCCTAGGCACAACGAATTTGCCACCAGGGCAGGCCACGGCGAGATCGCGGCAGAGTTGGCACACAGGACTATGGATCCACAAACCGCCTCGCGGCAAGCCAAAGGAAAAAACGTGAAGACGACAAATGGGATGGTTGGTAGGGGCGGTGGGGATCGAACCCGATCACCCGACGAATTCGCAATGATTTTACGCGGCGCCATCCTCAACTCGGGATGTTACCTCCCGCTTCCTAACAAGGCATTTTGAACTCCGGAGGTCGATATGCCGCCTTCTTCCGCCTCGAAAATTCAGCAAGTACATTTGCTCCGACGAAATCCGCTGTCTGGGACGTGGGATACAAGCCCACGTCCGATTCGCGAAGATGAACCCGAGCCACAGGACAACCCTAACTTGACTAGCCATCTGACTAGCCATATAATCTGACTTGAGGAGTAGTCCATGACCAAATGGCAGTTGCAGGAAGCCAAAGCGCGTTTCAGCGAACTTATTGACGACACTATCGAAAAGGGACCGCAAGTCGTTACCCGCCGTGGAATTGACACTGCTGTCGTCGTTTCCATCGAGGAATGGCACAAACTCAGGGACGAGAAACGTCTGACCTGGAAGGATGTCCTCCTCGGTGATGGCCAACGATTCGAGATTCCCCTCCCCAATCGCGGCATGGTGAAATCGCGCCGGCCCCCGGTGTACGATTGATTCGCTACCTAATCGACACGAATGTCGTGTCTGAGATGCGCAAGCCGAAGCCGCACGGCGGTGCATTCGCCTGGCTTCAAAGCCTCGAATTGGGGCAAGTCTTCTTCTCTGCGGTAACCTTCGGAGAAATTCAGCGGGGCGTGGAGATCACTCGCCGACAGGACGCTCTGAAGGCGAACGAAATCGAAGCTTGGGCAGCCCATTTGGAACGCGCCTCGCAGGTTTTGCCTATGGACTCACCGTGCTTTCGCGAATATGCGCGCTTGATGTACGGTCGTTCGGATACGCTTGCAGAAGACGCCATGATCGCGGCGACGGCACGCGTTCACGGCCTCACCGTCGCCACTCGGAACGAACGCGATTTCGGCCATCTCGGCGTTTCGGTCTTTAATCCCTTTAAGGCAAAACCCTAGAGGGACAATCAACTCGGTCGCTATAGTCGTTGCGTCGGGTTTCCCTAACTTCTCGGCATTGTGCCTTTGCGGAAGGGTTCGGCTACCAGTTGCCATTGGTCTTCGTAGATCACGTAGCCAGGCTTGTCTGTTCTGATTCTTTTCACGTAAATGCCGTTGCGTTCGAGGATGTGGACCATCTCCCAGATGCGGAGATGTGCTCGGTGGAGCCAGTCTTGAACCAGCAGATACCCAGGCGAAGCTTGTCGCGTCCGAAGGAAGTTGGCTTTTCCAGATTTTCGCGGAACCATTCTCGCAGCTCGTTCAGTTCGTCGGCGTCACAGCCCGTGATGGTTTGCCACTCCAGCGCCTGCGCTGCCGCCTGAAAGATTCCTTGTTCAACATGACTGTCCTCGTCTTTGCGGCCGATGACGAAACGGACATATTCGCACTTTTCTAGCGGACCGTGACGTTCAAGGATGAAGCGTTCGTCTTCTGTCTCGACGAATGCGAGGCGTCCGGGAATGCAGGAGAGGACGGTACCCATGCCGCGTCCGACGACCTGCTTAAGAGCTTCGACGAGCGGGAGTTCTTGCTGGTCAAGCCTGGGGTCTTCGGACATAGCGAACACGATGTTGGGAGAATGCCGTTTCTGTAACTCGTGGGCGATGTTGTCGACAAAGAGTTTGTTGCTCGGAATGCGGAGGCGGTACTTAGGATCGAAGTCTGTGAAATGCGCGAGCTGGTCGGTGAACTTGTGGCGCAGGCGTGGCTTAGAGAGGATCTGCCGGTAACGGTCGCGTTTGCTGCGCTTCACGAACGCCGCGATGAGTGCATGCTCGTTGTGCACAATTGGAGTGTAGCGCAGGACCCTCGCATGGTCGGCAACGCGGAACCCTTCGCTCGCATCTACTTGTCGGCTATAAGTGGCCGTGATTCCCGTTCGAAACCAGTCAAAAAAATGCTGCAGTGCTTGTGCGCTGGAATCGCCTTCGGATTCGGCAGAGCCATAGGCGCCACCCATGAGGCTCATTTTTTGCCGCCTTTTGCCGCCGCGACCAATCGCTAAGTTGTTACAGGGAAACAAGATGACTGGAGCGGGCGATGGGAATCGAACCTATCGCCAATTTACTAAGTCCCGTTGAATCAGTTGGCCTTACACTCCTCGAAGACCGTATTGGGGTATAAAAAAAGGGGATTTTGCGCCCAAGTTGCGCCCAAATTTCCCCATCGCCCAAATGGTTTGGGCGATGTGAGCAAAGCCAAAAAGTCGCTTGGATTTGGGCGCAATTGGGCAGTCTCCACGCCACGAATTTGATGGCCAGTCCGATCTATGCTAATCTTACTGGTAAGAGCGGAGGCCACACTACAAATGGCACCATACGCCACTACAAAGCTATCCTCAAAAGGCCAAGTGGTCATTCCCGAAGACGTTCGTAATGACCTCGGCCTCAGCGAGGGCGACCAATTTGTTGTTATCGGTCAAGGGGATGCCGTCATACTGAAGGTCATCACGCCGCCCAAACTTGAGGAATTCCAAAAGCTGTTGAGCCGAGCTCGTGCGGAAGCCAAAAGACTAGGAATCAAGAAAGCAGACGTGAAATCTGCAATCGCCAAGGTCAGGCGCCGCGCGAAGTGACGATCAAGGCTATCCTCGACACAAACGTCGTAATTTCAGGAATCTTCTGGAAAGGTCCACCCTTTAGGATTCTGGAAGCCTGGCAGGAACAGCGCTTTCGCCTTGTGATCTCGGTGCCGATCCTAGAGGAATATCGGCGCGTCTTGGCCGAAATGGTAGGAGAGCATTTCTCCCCTGTACCTCATTCGATCCTCGGGCTCATAGAGCTTCACTCGGAGATGGTCGAACCCGTCTCTTTCGCAAAAGCAGTTTGCAGCGATCCCGATGACGACAAATTCCTTGAAGCCGCAGTTGCTGCCAACGCCGACTACGTGGTCAGCGGCGATGCGGCTTTATTGCGCGTAAGAGGTCATCGAGGCATCGGGATCGTCAAGCCTGCGGAGTTTCTCAAATTGCTTTCCCGCTGAACGGCCTTTTTCCAAAGCACTCGCTATCGTGCGTCCTGCCGAAGGCGGCTCGCGCTTGAATGCCTATCGTCCTGGCCAATTCCAAGTGGGAATATCCATTTCCCTTAATCCAGAAATCGTGGTTTCGCCAAACGTCTTTTCGAGCGTTATGGAATGGCAGCCGGGCTGTTGGACGAGTGCCTCGATTAACCTGGATGCATGCGTGACAACTATAATCTGCGATTTTTTGGCCGCCTGCCCTATTAGGCGTGCGAGTGGTGCGAGTAGATCAGGGTGCAAGCTCGTCTCCGGCTCATTCAAAACCATCAATGCTGGAGGCCTGGGTGTTAGAAGGGCAGCAATCCAAAGGGCATATCGAAGCGTTCCGTCCGACAATTCTGCGGCGCTCAACGGTCTGAGCAGACCATGCTGCTCCATCGTTAACGCAAATCTTCCGTCGTCGCTCACCACTGAAAGAGCACTACCTGGAAAAGCGTCCGTCACCGCTGCGACGAGTGCGTCCCAGTCGCCAACTTCCCGGATTGTTTGAACCGCTGCTGCGAGATCTGCCCCGTCGTTGGCGAGGATAGGGGTTCGGGTACCAATCTGGGGCGAGCGCGCAGGTGCTTCTACATCGGTTCTCAAATGGTCGTAAAAGCGCCAAGCTCGAATGGATTCCCGTAAGAGGAGCATCTCCGGCGCGTGCCGGGGATCGGCTACCTGAGTCATCATGCTGTCGAAGGTGGAGAGGTTCTTCCTCACGAGGTTCCAGCTTCCCTGATCATCGCGAACGCGAATAAGCGGTCCTTGCCGGTCAACTAGGGTGGTAGAAGGACGGAGCACCGTCCCATGCCAGATGCACTCCCGTTTTATCTCGGGATCGAGACAGAACGCGGATGGACTGTCCTTTCCTTGTGGCGGTAAACCCAAGTCAATGAGATACCCGAACTCATCACCTGCAAAGCCAAGGCGGAGGTTAACGGGCTGCTTCCGAGAAGTACCCTGTACGGGAATCTCTCCCTGACGCATCCTGCGCGAAATAGATTCTGGCCCGGCCCAGAGCGTTGACTGCAATCCGCCCTCTCGTGCCAGCGATGGCACGACCCTACCTTGTGCCGTGTCAGCGAGAAGTCGCAGCGCGCGATAGAAGCTCGATTTTCCGCTTCCATTCGCCCCTGTAATCACGTTCAGCCCTTTGAGGGGAACGATTAATTTCCGCAAAGAGCGATAGTTGGAAATTGCTACGGCCGTGAGCATCGGTGAACATTATAGTTACAAGGCGTGGCACTTTACGTTACGGAGCGATCTTGTTCTACCTCCGCGGCTCCGAGCAGTTTGGCATTCAGCGAGCCACCTGTGAATAGCATCTCTTCCAGGGCGGCATCGAGGGCTTGCGGCTTAAGCGCAGCACTCCCGCCATTCTGGAGACAATACTGGGCAGACCTCCGCATCAGCTCCTTAATAAAAGCCGCGCTCGCGTTCTTAGTCTTTTTGACCACAAGCTCCACAGCTTCGTCAGTAAGTGCGAGTCCGCACGCGTAAAGTCCAACCAGTTGCCTGCGGCCTTGCTCATCTGGCAAAGGGAATTCAATCGCCTGGTCAATCCGGACAGGTCGCGAGGGCAATGCTGCCTCCAAATGCTCGGGGCGATTCGTGGTCAGGACGAATAGAACGGCTGCATCTTCACGGAGACCGTCCATTTCATTTAGAAGTTTGTTCAGCAGGCTTTCGTCGCACGGCCCATACATTTCTTCCCGCTTACGAGCAATCAAGTCGACATCCTCGATCACAATCATGGCTGGCTGAAGAAACCTCGCGAGTTGGAAGTAGTGGTCCAAATAGGCTACTTGTTCGGATGTAATGAGCAACGTCGTGTGGTCTGGAAGCTGACTGGCCAGGTAGTGAATGGTGTGAGTCTTGCCTGTGCCGGGCCGTCCGTAGAACAGCAATCCCTTTTTGATCGGAAGGACGAGTCTTTGTAATTGCTCCCGTTGCTCGATGAAGCCACGAATGTTTCGATCGAGAAGCCCCAAGGTTTTCTCTGGGAGAACAACATCCTCTCGACGGACGGTCCGAAGCTTGTGAACGCGCAAATTGCCAGTATCGCCGCTATATCTGTGTGTCACCTCAAACGAAATGACCTTACCCTTGAAGGAAGCCGTTGATCTGACCAACTCCTCGACTTCTTTTAGTAGTCGGCGTGAGAGATTCGCCCCGACTTCTCCCGGCGGGACGGCAATTTCCAAATGCGCTCCACTTGTCTGTCCATAACGTTCTGCAGGGCTCAAAAGCAGCGCAAACGGCGTATTTTCCGCCCGCGACAGCCACAGTCCTTGGCGTAAACACCGCGCAGGCAAGGGATCTCCGATGTCGATTTCTTCGTACTGCATCGGAGCGATGATTGCTGGGTCGTGGACATTACCCATCAGATTCGCAAACGTCAACGTAGAGTGATCATACTGTCTATGGAAGCCGAACTGTTGCGTGCCCGATCCCCCAGGCAATAACTTCTCAAGAGCAGTTTGCAAGTCCACCCGCGCGCTGGTTGGGAACATACGACTCGCGCTCACTAAGTTGTGGAGGCGGTATCCGCCAAAGTGTTTTCTTAGAGCAGTTTCCACAAGTTGCAAGCCAGTCTTTTTCTTTCTTTTCATGTGACCCTTATTTCGAAAATTGATGCCTGACAAAATTCAGTCGAGTAGGTGGATCAGTTCAATGATCCGTGATTCCGGCTCGAAAGTGGAATTCTTTTCCCATATAGATTACGCAATGACAAATGTCATTTGGATGGCTTGAAGCTCCTGGCCACCGATTACAAGCCCTTCGACCGCTTTAGCGGCTCGACGCGGTTTCCAACGGTTGCACGTCGCGTTCGACCTTGGCCGCGAGTTCGTCCTGAGCAACCTCCAGGTCGTAGCGGGTTTGGAGATTCATCCAGAAAACCGGTGCGTTCTTAAAGTAACGGGCCAGCCTCAGAGCGGTATCTGCGTTGATACCACGGCGCTCGCCCACGATGTCAGCGATCTGCGTGACCGGCACGCACAGGTCCAAAGCCAGCTTGTTCATGCCGAGGCCCAAAGGCTTCATGAATTCCTCGTGCAGAATCTCGCCAGTATCCACTGGCTTCAGTTTCTTCCCCATCTTCTCTCCTAGTGGTAGCCCACAATCGAGATCGGGACGTTTCTCCGATCAGGAAAGGCTCCAATATCAACGGGCGATTCCAACGATCTTTCAGCGATGTCAAGTCCGCCGAAATGTCCGGTTTTCTGCGTGGTCTCCGATCATAAAAACGGACAGCATTATGAGACACTTAGACTCATCGCATGTCCAGCGTGTGAGGCAAAAAGTCCGCTAATAGGTCCCTGGAGGATGGTTTAGACGGCCCGAGACTCTCACTTGACGACAAAACGCGCCGGCGGCAACGAGGCCCGCGCTTCGGGGTTGTAGTAATCGTAGAGAACGGATTCCGATGACTGTGCCGTCATTGCAAATCGAGGCTTGAACGTAAAGGAGAATGTCGTGCCTCCGGCTCGCGGCCAAAGGTAAAAGACCGCGCGATCCGGTTGAACTTCGTAGCTCTGCAGGTCCCAACCAGAACTGGAGACCGCAGAGTTGAGAGAAGCGCGGTCCACATCGGCACCCGGAGGCAAGCCCACCTCAGCCAACATCATTCCGTATCCGCGGAAACCGACGCGCTCGGCATGAACGGTGCATTGAATCAAATCACCGACGGAAGCCGCAGAGCGATCGAACTTGACCGAGTAACGCAAGGACTCTGCGTCGCCGCTCGGAACGGAGGAGCCGATAACGGTGGGGTCGGTCCAAGGCAAGTAATAGCTAGCGTTGACGTAAGCACTGGCGTGGGCTGACGTGCCGCTCCGAAGCTCAATAGTGTGCTTCCCTGGCGATAGGAATGGCGTGAGGTCGGCGCGTTGTGGCGTGAGCTGGCGGGCATCTGACGACGAGGAGAGAGCGGGGCCGGGCTTTCCATCGACGAAGATGCGCAGGGGCGCGCGCGACGCATCAGGCGAGCCAGCTTCCAATTGCCGAATCAGTGTTTGCAAGACATCGACCGTCGCCTGCGTCGAATACCAGACTCCGTATTGGTCCTTGTTCTTCAAGAGAAAGAGCGTGCCGCGGCTCAGAGCGCGGTCAAGTTCCGCTGAGGAAGGGCTCTGTTGCCTGGCGATGGCAAGTGCGTCAAGGACGAGAGCCGTGGTTTCAATCCTGCCTGTGTAGCCCCAGCCGTAGAAGATTGTGTTGTGGTGCAGGTCCCAATAGCTGGTTTCGCCCTCGGTGCGCTCCAGCGATAGGAGAGTGCGGATTTCCTGCGAGGCATCATCGCGGGCGGCGAGCTTAGCGAGTGCGATGAGAGCGATGTCGTAAGGGTCGGAAGTGGCACGAAAGTGTTTGGAAAAATATGCGATGCCATTTCGTACGCCCTGGCGTTCCGCATCGATATCTTTTTCGTCAGGCTTGCGACGTTGCAGATCGCGGGCGAGTGCTTCGACTACGTAGGCGGTGAGGTATAGCCCGGAGCCTTCCAAGTATTTGCCGTTCGAGTCTTTTTCCATCCAACCGCCCTGCGGTGCGGTTTGCTGGAGCAACCAGCGACGGGCGGCTGTGACCACGTCGGAATCCACTTCAATGAATTCGGAAGCTTCCGTGAGGAAACGAAGTGCGTATGCAGAAACCGAGAGTTCGGGCTGGCCCTTGCCCCAGAGCGAGAATCCGCCACTCGGTTCACGGTAGCGGAGCAGCTTCGCGTAAGCCAGATTGAGATAGTGGCGCGCCCGTGCATCCAGCGAAGAAACCGGGAGCTGCCGAGACTTTTGAAGCTGTAGCCAGAGAAGGCTCGGGTAGGCGGAAGAGATCGTTTGCTCCGCGCAGCCGTAGGGCCGCTCCATGATGCCCTCGATGGCGTCGCTGACATGAGCAACCAGGTTTGGGTAAAGGACCAATTCGGCTTCCACTGAGCCAGGAAGAGCGCCTTCAGGGATTTCCACCGACAGTGAAGTGTCGCCGATGAAAATTGAGCTCGCTTGAACAAGCCGTTGCTGGCCGTCAGCGTGGATGCGGAGCTTCTTTTCGATGGCGTCGCTGTCATTTGCTGAGGAGCGGTTGAACGCAGTGAGACGCTGCTTGGCCTCTTTCATGGGACGTGCAGCGCGGAAGGAGAACGTTTCCTCAGCGTAATCTCCGGCGGCGACGTTGATGTGAGCTGTATGCTGGGAGAGAACTTCAGACCACGGCTCTGCGGCCCAGTCGAGAGAAACGTCTTGCGGCTTGTCGAGGTAATTGCGAACTGTGACGGGCAAATGGAGTTCGTCTCCTACGGTGAGAACTTTGGGCGGTTCGAGTTCGACGAAAAACGGCAGGAAGGCGCGTAGGTCCGCGGAAGCCGTGGCAACATGTCCATCCAGCGTGGATGCAATGACGGAGACCTTCCAGGTGGTGATGCTGTCGGCGAGAGGAACTTTTACGGTTGCATGACCAGCCCTCCCGGTAAGAATTTCCGGCTGCCACAGGAGCGTTTCCGGGAAATACTCGCGCAAGCGCGGCGTGGCAATGGGCATCTTGATTTGGCCGGAACCGGCGCCGGATTTCGTGGTTAACGTCAATCCGGGCGCAAGCGCTGCGACCTGAGATGCCGAGGTTTGGAGTCTGACATTTTCCGCTGCAACTTCGACCGTCTGCGTCACAGCTCCAACTCGGAGCGTGACTTGGACATCCGTCGCATTGCTGGAAAGCACTGGAATAGCAGTTAGAACATATGATTGAAACCCTGCGCTCTCCGCAAGAAGGCGATAGGTGCCAGGAGGAAGATTAGAGAGCAAGCAAACGCCCTGATCGTCCGCCGTCCCGTCATACGCGACACCGGTCGCCTCATTGGTAAGAGTGATTTTAGCGTTGGAAATGACTGCGCCAGATTGGTCCTGTATAAGAACACGCACGGCGCCGGAATTGCCGCTGTAAATGGGCTGCGGCTTTTGCGGGACCACAGTTTTGCCAGTAGTGCCGCCAGACTCCTCTAAGAACGGCGAGGCGAATTTAGCCAAAACAAAATCGTCGGCTGTATTGGCCGTGAGGTCTGGGCCATCGCTGACGATGCTGATCGCCTTCGCAGTCCGGGAAACCGGCGTCTGAGATGTGCTGATATTCTGCCCGTACGCGCGCAGCGCGATTTTGTCGCTATACCCTGTTTCGACTGTCGGCACGATGCGATATTGCCGACCCCAAGGATCGCGAAGAGCATCCCAGTCGATTCCGTGATCCGCCATCCCTTTGCGGAATTCCTCCTCGGTTTCGGGAAAATGAGCGGAAGTCTTGGCACTTTCGAAGAGCGCGTCGGAAATTCGCTGAGCCATTTCGCCAAAATAGGGCATGTTCTGAACCGACACGACCAAGTCGTCCCAATCGTCGGTGGGATCGTTGGAGCCTGACCGAAAGCGTCTGTCCGGCCCGGCGCTCACGACTTTGATCGTGTAGTTTTCGCGGACGACTTCGAAGAGAAAATGATAGGGCGTGCCCCAGGGATCGATGAAAGTGGAAAGTGAAGTGTGCTCTTGGGCACAGGCTGTTTCGAGTGTGGCCTGATCGCGGATGTAGCTGCCCATGCGGGCGTGATACGAATCAACGATGCCGCGAAGGCGCTGCGCTTCATGCTCGAAAAATGGCCGAGAGAGGCTCAGCGCCGTGAAATCGTCGGAACTGCTGAGAATCTTGTCAGGTCCCTCGCTGCGAAATTCGAGGACTTCGTTCACCCATTCATAGGTCCGTCGAACGTGGTAAGGGCGGCCCCACGGATCCATGAGGTGGGAAGCATCGATTCCCTTTTCCCTAAGGAGGGTTGCATACTCCACGTCATCTGCCGGGAAATGGCCCGTGTCGGCGAAATGCTCTTGCAAAAGTTTGGTAACCGGATCGAGTGCGGAGTGAATCTGCTTTTGAAAAACCTGGTCGAGGTAGCGTGGGTTATCCGAAGATTCCATGCGGAAGGGAGCGCCACCCTGACTGAAGAGCAAAGCTTCCGCCACCAGTTCGAGGTCTTGAGGAACGGCAGCATCCGGCTGGCGATTGAGGAGTTTTCCAACGGAGACTCCTCCGATTGAGTCGCTCTCTTCGTCCAAAGAGCGAAAGCCAAGGCGAGGGTCAAACCGCTCGTACCCGTCGGTGAATAGGCTGGCCTCGGTACGGGCGAGTTCTTCAACCGCTTGATCGTAAACCAACAGACCGAGGACGCCTTCAACGGGATCACCTTCGGGGTCACGCACGCTGAGGTTCACTGTCGCCGCCTCGCCGGGGCGATAAGTGGTCCTGACTGGTTTAACGTCCAGTTGAAGATTGCTCGGCTTTGGAACAACGACGGACGCACTGGCGGTGCGTGAGTACATCGCGTACGGCTCGACTTCGACATTGAGCGGATAGGCCGCAAGCAAGAGTCTGCCTGTGAATTGCTCATTCACGGGAAACGTGACGCGGCCCGAAGTATGGGAGAGCTTGAGTTCCTGGGACGCGAGAATGGCTTGCGTTTCAGTTTGGATGACTTCGACGCCGACGCGGACTTGCGGTACCGAAGATTCGACTTCAGCTTCGATTGGATCGCCCGGTTTCAAAATGGCCTTCACGGGAGTGATTCGCAGAGCTGGTTCTTCCTGCAGCGAATAGGATTCGAGGTGGCGACCGGTGCGCCCATCCGGGCTTTTTGCTTCCAGGGCGACATAGATGCGGTCGGTACGTTTGTTCTCGTCGTTCCTTTGATTTCGAAGCGGCTCGGAGGAACGGACTCGGGCGATGCCGTATCGATTCGTACGTACCTGTGCCGTGGCAAAAGGCTGGGCCGCCGGTTTTGACGATCCAGCGCCGGCGGGATCCTGGGTGTACAGCTTGACGAGGACGTCGACAGTCGCGGGAGTCCCGTCTGCCAGAGAGCTCGAAATGTAAAACACAGGCCGGAGGCCGACCGGCAGTACTCCGCCGGTGTTCAGCACATAAAGGTGAACCGCATCGCGGGAAATGCGTACATCGAAATGGCGCTCCTGGGTCCGCCGGGACGAGGAATCGGTCACGTAAGCCGCGTATCGAAGGTCCTCAAAGCGCTTCCAGTCAGTGTCACGTAAGTCGGCATGGTCCTTGGAAAGGTCCAGGGTTGCGTGAAATTCATTCTTGGCATCTAGTTCGCCTTCCTGCACTTGTCCTTGTTCCGTTTCCCATTTCTGATCGCTGTAGTTCCACTGGCGCGAAGTTTCACGAACAATCCGCACGCGGCCTCGAAGAACAGGCTTGCCAAACATATAGCTGGCACTGACGGTGAGATCAGCATTCTGGCCTTGGAGATAGAAAGGCTTGTCCGTCACGACGTTTACGGTGAAGGTGGGAAGCTCATAGCGGCTTATGCGGACGAATTGGCCTCCTTCCAAATCCCTGCTATCGGCGTCGCCCGCGATATCGGCGGACACGCGGTAATTGCCCAGTTTTTGAGATGAGGGAATGCCCCAATCGACGGAAGCAATTCCGAAGCGCGAAGTTTGCGCATCAGCCGAAAACACGACAGTGGCATCGGGACCGTGGACGGCGAAGCGGACGGGCTGCTTGCTCCAGGCGTGGCGCTGGTCATCGAGGACTAACGCACGCATGTGCAGGGTTTGATCAGGCTGGTAGAGAGGCTTGTCCGTAGACAGCAGAATGGCCGCTCGGCGCCAAAAGTGAAGTGTTGAAGTCAGGGAATTATGGAAATAGCCCCTCGTCCCTCGGATTTCGAGATCGACTTCTTGGTCTTCACGCGCACCTGCCAATTCGGGAAGCTGGAACGTCAATTGTGCTTGTCCACGCGCGTTGGTCCTCGCGCGAGCCTTCGTGCCCTTCGGAGTGTCCTGTTCGTCATCACCGATGAAGGCGGTAAGCGAGACTCCTTGCACCGGCTTGTCTGAATCTGGACGCGTGGCCCAGACGCGAGCGACGTAGCTGTGTCCCAGACCGATGGCATCCAGTCCCATGAAGCGAAGCTCAAAAAGGTCTGGGATCAGGGCACAGGGCGAAAGGATTCCAGAAGCTGCCGCCGAGGATGCTCCTTCAAGCCGCACTTCGTAAAAAAGGCGGGAACTCGAAACGTGATCGAGACCAGTGTCAGGAACCCACCGGATCGGCACCTCTGCTCGCGTTGGAGTTGAGCTGAGACGCACAGCAATAGACGCTTCAGCGAGAAGCTTGTCATCCGGCGCCATGACCTTGACCGAGAGTGTCGCGGAGAGAATTTGCGGAGCATTCGCTGAGAGGTCGATGGAAAAGACAGAAGTCTCGTCTTTCAGATCGAGACGCGCGCCGGGCTCGTTCGCGTGGACCGACGGCGCAGCAGCGCGCCCTTCACCGTATCCAAGAAGTGAAGCTGAGGAAGCACACAGACACAGCAAAACCACCCGCAGGATGCCCGTCCGCATCGTCTCCCGCCCTCCGTGGCAGAATGCGCACCAGCACCAATTGTCATATTGGTTGCTCAAATTCCGCGAAGGGTTGTTCCTGCGAGTAATTCATTCAGTAACATTCAGGCGCCTGGGAAGCTCGTCTGGGCCACAATCAAGACAACTATCGCGGGGCACGGCGAATCGCGGCTCGCGATTCGCGGAAAGGAAATCGAACCCCTCCACCATGTTTTCAGCCGCTGCCCTAGTTGAGGGACGGCGCAGGCGACGCAAAGGAATAGTCGAGACCTGTGGAATTGGTGTGCCACCATATGACAAGATTCCGTTGCAGGGAGGGATGAAGTTTGTCGGAGCGATCAGGAACCCTCGCTGACGATCCGTTCGGCGGTCGGCATCCAACCAGTCACGAACGGATGGCGGGACAACCCTGGGATGCGTCGTACCGTGGCGACGAGCCTGCGCCTTGGGATATTGGCCAGCTGCAGTCAGCAGTAGTGCGTTTGGCATCCCAAGGCGGATTCGCCGGAGCAGTGCTCGATGCGGGCTGCGGGACTGGCGAGAACACTCTGCACCTCGCCGCGCTGGGATTGCCGGTTCTGGGCGTGGACGTGGCTGAGACGGCGCTGGCGATGGCCAGAGCGAAGGCCCACGACCGAGCCATCGCGGTTGAGTTCGCTGTGGCGGACGCGTTCCAGTTGGAGCGTTTGGGCGCAAATTCGCGACGGTGCTGGACTGCGGACTGTTCCACACGTTCGACGGCGACGAGCGGCCAGGATACGTGGCGAGTCTAGCGTCGGTGACTGAACACGATGGAACCCTATATGTGTTGTGCTTCAGTGACGAGGGTCCCGAGACTGGCCCGCACCCCGTAAGCCAGAAAGAGCTGAGAGCAGCGTTCAACTCCAGCACCGGGTGGAACGTCGCCGCCATCGCACCGGAGCGGGTTCAGACGAGATTCCACGACGAGCATGGCGCTCCGGGCTGGCTAGCGACAATCAAACGCATCTAAACTGCGGGACTGGTAGACCATGAATGACGACAGCGGCAAAATCTCGGGCGAGATTTGCCGCCAAATGGGGACGTGTGTTTTCCCTTTATACCATTCCGTTACAGCACCTCCTTGAGGACGGGTGGTTTTGCTAGCCGCTGGGGAGGGCGGTGCCCTCCCCAGCAGCAGGCTTTCGGCGCCACCGCACGTCGGCTTCGTCATGGTGGGCGTGAGGGTCTTCGGGTTCATCGGAAGGGACCGACCTTGACTCCGAGACAAGAGAGGTTGGGCGCAAGTTCGCCCCCATTTGACCAGCTAGGGATCACCGTAAGCGTGGAAAGGTAAGGTTTGGATAGCCTCACTTCCAGCAACTCACTCGCTCAGTGCGTTTCTGGAATGCCCCGGACAGTGAGTAGTTCCGAGCCCGGAGCAGAAGCTTGCGACCTTCGGCCGTGCGCGTGAAGACTAGCTGCACGGGACCAACAAGCCTTTTCCAACGTTGTGCAAAGAATTCCGCAAACTCCTTCTTCCGGGCCAGCACATCCGGGACTGCGAAATAGTCCTCACGGAAAAG
>Ga0209156_10000022_pt1 | contig 103731 bp, 110 predicted proteins | sample GraSoiAngelo_124_FD_185881 | JGI IMG/M metagenome (GOLD analysis project Ga0209156, IMG submission 185881) | Grasslands soil microbial communities from the Angelo Coastal Reserve, California, USA - 14_0927_05_20cm (SPAdes) (version 2) | ecosystem: Environmental > Terrestrial > Soil >... | reverse complement strand
CCTCTGGCACCGGCGCCGGACCGGGTGCGGCCAGCTCGTCGACCTCTCGCAGCTCGAGGCGGTGGCGAGCCTGGTCGGGCCGACGCTCCTCGCCCGCGCGCTCGACGGTTGCGCCTCGACGCCCACCGGCAACGCCTCGCAGGAGGAGCCGGGCGCGCCGCACGGCGTCTACCCGTGCGCGGGCGAGGATCGCTGGCTCGCGATCAGCGTGTTCTCCGACGAGGACTGGGCCCGCTTCGCCCGCGCGCTCGGCGACCCGGAGTGGACTGGGCGCTTCGTCAGCCGCGCGGCACGGCTCGAGCACGCGGCCGAGCTCGACCGTCTGGTCGCGGCGTGGAGCCGGACGCAGGTGGCGGAGGAGGCGATGGCGCTCCTCCAAGGGGCGGGCGTGGCGGCGGGCGTGGTCGCCAACGCCGAGGACCTCTGCGCCCGCGACGCGCAGCTCGCCGCCCGCGGGCACTTCGTCGAGGTGCCGACGCCGGAGGGCCGCACGGTGCGGATCGACGGGCCGCCGTTCGTGCTCTCCGACACGCCGGCGCGGATCGGCGGGCCGGGGCCGCTGCTCGGCGAGCACACGGGAGAGGTCCTCCGGGAGCTGCTCGGCTGCGGCGAAGAGGAGCTCCGCGCGCTGCGTGAGGAAGGGGTGATCGGATGACACGTCTCGCTCTCGTCACCGGAGGGTCGCGCGGCATCGGCCGCGCGATCGTGGAACGCCTGGCACGCGACGGCGCCGACGTCGCGTTCATCTACCGGCGCGACGCGGCGGCGGCCGCGGAGGTCGAAGCCAACGTGCGCGCCCTCGGCCGGCGCTGCCTGGCCCTCCAGGCCGACCTCGGCGAGCCGGCGGCGCTGGCGGCGGCCCTCGACCGCCTCGAGGCCGAGACCGATCACGTCGACGTCCTGGTCGCCAACGCCGCGGCGACGGCCTTCAAGCCGCTCCTCGAGGTGAAGCCCCATCACGTCGAGAAGACCTATGCGATCACCGTCGGCGCCTTCCTCCAGATGATCCAGCGCCTCGCGCCGCGCATGCCGGGCGGCGGGCGGATCGTGACGATCTCCGGCATGGACACGCACCGCTACGTCGCCGGCCACGGCGTCCTCGCCTCGGCCAAGGCGGCGCTCGAGGCCCTGACGCGCTACCTCGCGGTCGAGCTCGGGCCGCGCGGCATCACCGTCAATGCCGTGAACCCCGGCTACGTGGATACGGACTCCGTCACGCTCTACTTCGGCGACGAGACGAGCCGGCAGGCGTTCTTCGAGGAGGTGGAGGGCTCGACGCCGCTGCGTGCCGTCGGCGAGCCGGCCGAGGTCGCGGCGCTGGTGGCGTTTCTCTGCTCGCCCGAGGCGAGCTGGATGCAGGGGCAGGTGCTCTACCTGGACGGCGGCATCTTCCTGCATGCGCCGGGCCACAGCGTGCGCTGGTGGCGGCGCACGGGGCGGCTCCCGTAGACTTGCACGCCGCACCCCAGGCGTTTAAGTGGACGCCGATGGGCAACCGCAGCCGCGCCGTCATCTCGGTCATCGGGCGCGACCAGAAGGGCGTGGTCGCCCGCGTCTCCACCTACCTCGCCTCCTCGAACGTCAACATCGAGGACATCGAGCAGCGCGTGATGGAGGGCCTCTTCATCATGACGATGCTCGTCGACCTGTCCGACCTCCAGACCACGCTCGACGAGCTCGTCCTCGGGCTCCGCCGGATCGGCGAGGAGATCACCATGGAGGTGACGGTCCGCCTGGCCGGCGGGCCGCCCGAGCGCAAGCGCGTGGCCGCGCTCGTCACCCGCGAGCCGCACTGCCTCGAGCAGCTGATCCGCGAGCGCGAGGCCGGGAGTCTGAACGGCGACCTCGTCGTCGTCCTCTCGAATCATCCCGACCTCGAGCCGCTCGCACGGCAGCACGGCATCCCGTTCGCATGGAGCGCGTCAACTGACAAGACGGCGCACGAGGACTTCCTGCTCGCGCGTTTCGCCGAGTACCGGCCCGACCTCGTGGTCCTCGCCCGCTACATGCAGATCCTGTCGCAGCGGGTGATCGACCGCTACCCCTTCCGCATCATCAACATCCACCCCTCGCTGCTGCCGTACCACCCGGGCTCGAACGCCTACAAGCAGGCGTGGGAGGAGGGCGTGCGCGTCTCGGGTTGCACGGCGCACTTCGTGACCGAGCAGCTCGACGCGGGCCCCGTCATCCTCCAGGACGTGTTCCACATCCGCGTCGGCGAGGACACGCTGGAGGACGTGAAGGCGCGCGGCCGGGCGCTCGAGGCCAAGGTCCTCGCGCACGCGGTGGAGCTCTTCCTGAACGACCAGCTGGTGGTGAAGGACCGGAAGGTCATCTTCCGCCCGGGGCGCTTCCCGGGCGTGGCGGCGGGCACGTCGTGAGCGCCGGCTTCACGGTATGGGTCACGGGGCCTGATGAGGTTCCGCTCATGGACGTCGCCGACGCGATCGCCGCCCGGCTCGGGGTCCGGCGCGTCCCGACCGAGACGCTCGACGGCCGCACGCCGGGCATCGAGGCGCTGCGGGGCGACGGCGTCGCCGGCCGCGTCGCCTTCGTCGCCTCCACGCTGGCGCGCCACGGCGTCGCCACGGTCGTCGCCGTGCCGGCCGACCGCCGCGCCGACCGTGAGCATGCACGGACGCTCCTCGAGCGCATGATCGAGGTGTACGTGCGCTCCGCGGGCGGCGTCCCGCGCCCGGGCTACGAGCCGCCCGAGCGGCCCGAGGTCGAGATCGTGGCGCCCGAGCCCGGGGGTGTGGACCGGACGCTGCGCACGCTCGAGATCCTGAAGCTTCTCCCGCCCGGCGGCGACACGCCGTACTCCGAGGAGGAGGAGCGCGAGGTTCTCCGCCGGCTGAAGGGGTTCGGCTACGTCTGAGGGGACCGCCATGCGCTTCAGGCGCTACGTGTGGGCCGGCGTCACGCTCGCCGCCGTGTCCGGATGCAGCCCGGACGTCGACGAGCTCAAGCGCGGCGACAAGGAGATCCTCGCCAAGATCGACGCCGTCCAGAAGTCGCTCGAGCAGGCGCGAGGGGCAGGGGCCAAGGCCGCTGCGGAGCCCACGCCGGACCCGAGCAAGGTCTACGACATCCCCCTCGAGAAGTCGCCGGTACGCGGACCGAAGAACGCGCCGGTCACCATCGTCGAGTTCTCCGACTTCCAGTGCCCGTTCTGTGCCGAGGCGAAGCCGCTGCTCGAGCAGGTCCTGAAGGCCTACCCCGACGACGTGAAGCTCGTCTTCAAGCAGTTCCCCCTGGGCTCCATCCACGACAACGCGATGGCCGCCGCCAAAGCGACGGTCGCCGCCGGCTATCAGAACAAGTTCTGGGAGATGCACGACATCCTGTTCGCGAACAACCGCGACCTCTCGTACGACAAGCTCAAGGAGTACGCGGGCAAGATCGGGCTCAACGTCGCCCTCTGGGAGGAGGACTTCCAGGCCCTGGACGTCCAGCAGGCGATCAGCCGGGACCTGCGGACGGGGAAGGCCGCCGACGTCGACGGGACGCCCGCCTTCTTCGTGAACGGCCGGCGCGTCATCGACCGCTCCTTCGAGACCTTCAAGACGATGATCGAGGACGCCCGGCGGGCGGCGAAGAAGGGGTAGCCTCTTAGTGCAGCACGCGGGGACCCCGCGTACCGAGGCTCGTGCCGCGCGAGCCGCGACGGGTGAACGAGCTGAGCTCCCAGCTGTCGTGGCCGCGGAGGTGCTTCAGCACGTAGAGGTGGCCGTCGCGGCCGCGCACGCGGAAGTAGTCGGCGTCGTCCCCGTACCAGCGGTCGAGGAGGTCGTCCACCTCGACCGTGTGGTCTCCGAGCACGAAGCGGAGAGGGTCCGCCCCTCGCTCGGCGCAACACTCCACGCGAATCCGCATCGCAGCCGCTTAGCGCCCGTCGAGCTGCGGCGTCAAGCGGCCCCGGCTCGCGCCGCGCGCACCCGGCATGCTAATCGCGCCGGCCATGGCTCAGCTCGACGGGAAGATCGCGTTCGTCACGGGTGCCGGCTCGGGGCTCGGCCGGGAGATCGCGCTCAGCTTCGCGCGCGCCGGGGCGCGCGTGGCGGTGGGCGACCTCCGCGCCGCGGCGGCCGCCGAGATCGACGCCGAGCTGGGCGCGCTCGACGCCGCGCTCGCCTGTGGCCCGCTCGTCGGCGACGTCGCCGACCCGGGGACCGTGCGGAGCTGGTTCGAGCGCCTCGCCGAAGCCACGGGCGGCCGCCTCGACATCCTGGTCAACAACGCCGGCCACGCGGATACGGACCCCGAGACGCAGGCGCGGCTCGCGCGGCAGGTGGAGGAGCTCATGGCCGGCGGCCGGGTGACGACGCCGCTCGAGACGACCGCGCGGCTCACCGACGAGCGCTGGCAGCGCATGCTCGCGGTGCATCTCTCGGGCACCTTCTTCTGCACGCGGGCGGCGCTCCCGCTCATGGTGGCCGGGGGCGCCGGGCGGATCATCAACATGGCGAGCATCGCCGGGACGACCGGCATCGCCGGCGCCACGCACTACTCGGCGGCGAAGGGCGGGATCATCGCCTTCACGAAGGCCCTGGCGCGCGAAGTTGGCTGCCAGGGCATCCTCGTGAACGCCATCGCGCCCGGCTACATCGAGACGCCGCTGCTCGACGTCCTCGGCGAGCAGCGCGCCGCCCAGACGGCGCTGATCGCGCTGCAGACCGTCGTCGGGCGGCTCGGCGAGGCGTGCGAGGTCGCCGAGACCGCGCTCTTCCTGGCGGGGCCGGGCGGCAGCTACTTCACGGGCCAAGTGCTGTCGCCGAACGGTGGCCTCGTGGTTTAGGGTTAACTCACCCGGGGGCCCGTCCAGTGCTCGCGCGGCTGCGCCGCGCTGCGCGCTTCCGATGCCCCCGGACCCCGCGCCGACCCTCTGAGCTGAGTCAGCCGGCGACGCCGTGGGCCGTGGCGAGGAGGTCGATGGGGTGCTCGACGGCGACGTGGAGGCGGCGCGCGATCACGCCGGCCCGGATCTGGAGGAGGCAGCCGGGGTTGGCGGCGGCGACGACGTCGGCACCGCTCGCGGCGATGCGCTCGATCTTGCGCGCGAGCAGGCGGTCGGCCATCGCGGGCTCGGTGAGATTGTAGGTGCCGGCGCTCCCGCAGCACGTGTCGGCCTCTTCCAGCTCGACCAGACGGACGCCCGGGATGGCGGCCAGCAGGGCGCGCGGCGCCGCGCGCACCCCCTGCCCGTGCGCGAGATGGCAGGGATCGTGGACCGCGACACGGGCTGCGAGCCGCCGGCCGGGCGGCGGCAGCCCGAGCTCGGCCAGCAGCTCGAGCGCGTCGCGCGCGCGCCGGGCGACGCTCACGGCATGCGGATCCTCGGGCAGCAGGTGGTCGTAGTCGCGGAGCGCTGCGCCGCAGCCCGCGGCGTTCGACACCACCCAGTCCGCGCCGGTCGCGGCCAGCTCGCGAGCCGCCTTCCTCGCCAGCGCACGCGCCCGCGCGGCAGCCCCGAGGTGCAGGGCCAGCGCCCCGCAGCAGCCCTGCCGCGGCGGGACGAGCACGCGTACCCCGGCGTGCGCGAGAAGGCGAGCGGTCGCCAGATTCGTCGCCGGGAAGACGCTCTCCGCGACGCAGCCGGTCAGCAGCGCGGCGGTGCCGCGCGCGCGGCCGGGGGGATCGACCGCCGTTGGGAGGGGGCCGCCGTTCGCGGTCTGCGCGACGGCCGCCGCGAGGGCGAGCCAGCGGCCCGGCAGGCGGGACGCGAGGCGGCCGAGCGCCCGGCGGCCGGCGACGAGTCTGAGCGGGCCGAACGCGACCTTGCGGCCGGCCCGCGTGGTGAGCAAGGTGACGAGGGCGCGCCGGCCGAGGCGACGGGCCCACGATCGGTGCCGCTCGACGAACGGGCGCGCCGCCTCGATCAGCGAGCCATACGGCACGCCCGAGGGGCAGGCCGTCTCGCAGGCCCGGCAGCCGAGGCACAGATCGAGGTGCCGCACGACCTCCGGCGTCGGCCGGAGCGTGCCCTCCTCCAGCGCGCGCATGAGATGGATGCGCCCGCGCGGCGAGTCGGTCTCCGTGCCGAGCTCGAGGTAGGTCGGGCACGCCGCGAGGCAGAGCCCGCAGTGCACGCAGGTGTTGAGCTTCTCGTGCTCGACGAAGCGCACCGTCAACCGGCCCGCGGAAGTCTATTCCCCCACGCGGACCGGGACAATGTGGTGCTCGCGGACGATCAGCCGCCTGCGGCGACGCGCGTGAGACTTTTCCAGCTGCCGGCCCGGATCCAGCGGAGGTACGCCATGAGGGCGTCGATGTCCTCCGGCGACTGGACGTGGCCGTGGGCGAAGGCCGGCATCTTGATCACCTGGCGGCGGACGAAGATGCGGCCGATCGGATGCTCGGAGATGCGCGGGATGCCGCCTTCGGCGATCCACTGCCGCAGCTCCCCGTCGTCGCGCACCAGCTCGTCGAAGTCGCCACCCCAGAAGCCGGGGATGTAGCCTTTGAAGGAGCCGGGGTTCGACACCCCGCCCGCGCCGAGCGGGCCGTGGCACGCGAAGCAGCCGAGCTCCGCGGCGCGCTCGGCGCCACGTGCCGCGAGCGCCTCGTCGGGAGCGATCTGCCCCGAGGTCGCGCGCAGGAAGGCGACGAGATCCTCCACCTGGGATGCGCTGAGAAATGGCCGATACGCGGGCATGCGCAGGGCCGCAGCCTCCATCTTCGTGCGGTAGTCGGCATCCTCACGCTTGCGGCGCGGTGCGCCGTCCAGGATGTACTCGCGCAGGTCCTGCTCGCCCTTCACGTACATCATCTGCGTCTGCTCCCCGAAGGCGGGCACCTCGCCCTCCTCGCTGCCCGGGTTCTTCGTGCCGCCGTTTCCGCCGGGTCCGTGGCAGGAGAAGCAGCCGATCCCCGCCGCCAGCCGATAGCCGCGCACCGCGGGCGTCTCCTCGAGCGAGAGCACGCGCGCGCGCACGGAGGGATAGAGGAGCCAGGCGCTCTCCGCGAGCGCCACGAGGATCGCGGTCCACGCGATGAGTCGCGGCGCGGTCCACGGCTCCGGGGCGCCGCGCGTACGCAACGCCGGGCGGCCGGCCGTGCGAAGGCTCCGGAGCTTGCTGGCCACGCTCGCGCGCATCGTCTCGTCTCCCCCGCCCTAGAAGGGCGCCGTCTCCGGGGCGCCCGCCGCGATCCAGCGGCGGATCAGGTCGAGCTCCGCGGGCGAGAGCGGGCGGCCGACGAGCGGCATTTTCACACCCTCGGCCGGGGTGATGTTCCCCGAAAGCTTCTGGAGGAGGAAGCTCGCGTCGGGGTTCCCGGGCGCGACGCGCAGCACGCCGGCAGCCCCCGCGCTGGGGTTGGCGGAGAGCACGCCGACCAGGCCCCCGTAGGACGCACCCGGGGCCAGGTTGAGACCGCCCGACACGGCCGCGGCGCCGTGACAGGTGGGCGTGGCGCAGCTGGCGTCGAAGATCTTCTTCTGGATGGTGGCGAACGTCGTCCCACCGCCCTTCTTCCCGTGCGCAGGACGAGACGGGCGGCAGACCAGCGCCAGCGTCTTGCGACGGCCCTTGCCCAACCGCTGGAGCTTGAGGGCCAGGCGGCCCTTGCCGACCGGCTGGCTCACGACCGGCATGCACACCTGGGAGGCTCCCGCCGGCATGTGCGCCTTCATGTCCTCGAAGGCGGCGGAAAGCGCCTGGAGCCGCGGATCGGACGAGAGCTTCAACGTGGCCAGCACGTCCGGCCCGCATCCCGGCGCGGCGTTGCTCTCGAGGCACAAGGTCACCGGCGCCGTGCAGCTGCCGTCCGCAGCCCCGTCGGCGTCGCAGGTATCACCATCGGTGCAGCGGGCCGCCGGGCCCTTCCCGCTCCAGCCCGTGACCGCCGCCACCAGCCGGCACGAGGCGCTTGGCCCGGCGAGGAGGTGAAGGGGACCAGCGGGCGTCACCGTCGGCAGCGTGGTGGTCGTCGTGGTCGCGCCGTCCGGCACCGTGGTCGACGTCGGCGGCAGGCTCGTCGTCGTGGTGGTGGTGGTCGGAAGCGCGCCGAGCTCCAGGTGCAGACGCGGACGCTGGGCCGGGATCTGGCTCTCGCGCGAGGAATACTTCGCCCGATTCGTGCTGCCGTTCTTGATGGCCAGCGTATAGAGCCCGGCTCCGGCCTGCATGGCGCCCGTCACGTCCACGGTGACGGTCTGGCCCAGAGTCACGCTCCCGAGCACCGCCAGCGGCCGCGTGAAGTCCGGCACGAAGGGCGAGGCGTCACGCGCGTCCACCTTGCCATCGGCATTGGTGTCGAGGTCCGTCCACTTGAGCCCCGGGCCGCTTGCGCTCGCGCTGCTCTTGCCGGTCTGATTTCCCTCGACCCAGCTCGAATCGGACACCGGGTAGAGCGTCCCGCCGTCGGGCGAGGCGTCGGTGGCGAAGAGCGTCAGCGTTGCGCGCACCACCGGGGCCGCCACCGCCGACAGGTCGAACTTGAGATACACGATGTGGGCCGGAGACTGCTCCACTTCGACCTCGTCGGCCGCGCCGTGATCCCAGCCCGCCTCCGTGCCCGCCTTGACGAAGGTGTCCCCCGCCGGAGCGAGGTCCACGGTGTCCGCACTGGCCGTTCCAGTGGCGCCGAGTGCAAGCCCGAGCGCCAAGATCAGAGAGCAACGCATCAACTCTTCTCCTCTTTCTGTCATTTGGTTTTTGTCTTGCCGTTGCAATTTACGGCGTGACCTGGACCACGAGGGCGGGGTGCTGGCCGGTCCCCTCGCGGGAGTTGTAGATCGCGCTGTCGGTGCTGGTGGTGTCGATGGCGAAGCAGTAGACGCCGTCGCCGTGGATGGCCGAGGTGACGTCGAAGTCCACGACCTGACCCGCGGCCACCGCCCCCAGCGTCGCCAGCGCCGGCCCGTCGATCGCCGGCTGCGTGGCCCAGGTGACGGTCTTCTCGTCCCAGGTGCAGCTGGTGATCGCGTGGATGCTGCCACCGGCGACGCTCCCCGCGTTGGTCACGTTCGCCACCTGGAGCTTCAGGTGAGCGCCGGTGAGGAGGCGCGCGCCGACGCCGCTCACGCTGACGCGGAGGAAGGTATGCTGCACGCCGGTGGTACCCGGATTCGAAGCGGCGCCGTTGTCCACGGACATGACGGGCTTGGCCCCGAAGTTGGTGGTCGCCAGGTCGGACTGAACGTAGGTGTCGGCCACGACCGTGCCGGCCGCCGACGCGGCGGGCGGCGGGGTGGTCGTCGGGGGCGGGGGGGTGGTCGTCGTCTGGCTGCCCACGCCGACGAGGAGCTGCGGCTTACCCGCCGCCGCCTCGCGGGAGTTGTACCGCACCCCGTCGGCGGAGGGGCTCTCGAGGGCGAAGCAGTACACGCCGTCGCCCTGGATGGCGCCGGTCACGTCGAAGTCGACCACCTGGCCGAGGGCCACGGCGCCCGCGGTGGCGAGCACCGGGCCGTCGATCGCGGGCTGCGTCTTCGCGGTGAGGGTGTGCTCGTCCCACGCGCAGCCGGTGATCGCGTGGAGGCGCCCACCCGCGACGCTCTGGGAGTTCAGCAGGTTCGACACCTGCAGCCGCAGCGTGGCGGAGGTGACCTGGCGCGCGCCGACGCCGCTCACGCGAACGCGGAAGAGGGCGTGCTTGACGGGGCTGGCGTCGACCTCGAGCTTGGCGGTCGCCCCGAAGTTCTTGACCGGGGTGGCGGCATTCACCATGGCGTCGGCCTCGACGGTCGCCACGACAGTCCCCGGGGCGGGTGGGGGCGGCGGCGCCGCCGGACAGGTGCAGTCCACCCGGCAGGCGCCGGGGCAGAGCGCGCTGTCGGTCCCGTCGCACTGCTCGCTCGGCTGGTTGATGGTGTTGTCACCGCAGACCGGCGCCGGAGCGCAGGTGCAGTCGGCGCGGCAGCGGCCGGGGCAGGCGGCATCGGCCGTCCCGTCGCACTGCTCGCTCGCCTGGTTGACGAGGTTGTCGCCGCAGCGTGGCGCCGGAGGGCAGGTGCAGTTGGCCCGGCACGCACCGGGGCACAGGACGCTGTCGGTCCCGTCGCACTGCTCGCTCGCCTGGTTCACCTTGTTGTCGCCGCACACGGGGCAGGCGAAGTGCGGTGTCCCGTCGACGCCGACGCAGGAGCCGGCGGCACCCGACGCGGGGACTTCCACCAGCGCGTCGGTGGCCTTGCCCGTCCCGTCGTTGATGACGGCCACGGCGTCGCCGGGGTGGCCGTTCGGGATGAAGAGCTGCGGGTGGTCGAAGGGCGCGCTCTCGAAGCGCACCCGGTCGTCGGTGAGCGTCTTCAGGAAGGCGACGACGTTCGCCCTGTTGGTCGGCGATCCGACGAGGCGGCCGACGCCGGCGATCCTGGCGTCGAGGTTGGCGGCGTTGGCCTCGTGGAAGTCGCCGCCCCGGGTGTAGAACTCCACCACCTGGTCGAGGGTGAGCATGCCGCCGTTGTGCATGTAGGGGCCGGTCAGCTCGACGTTGCGGAGCGACGGCGCCTTGAACGCGCCGTCGACGGCGAGCACGTCGGCCGGGCCGATCGGCGGGAGGGGATTCTGGATGGCCGCGATCTCCGGAATGGCGAGCCCGAGGAAATCACGCCGGGCGAAGGAGAGCGGGACGCCGGCGGGCGCGGACCCGCCCACGCCGAGGTCCTCGGCCGTCGGCCGCACGCCGATGTTGAAGAAGCCGCCGTCGTGGAAGGCGTTCGCCCCGGCCGCCGTCTGCCGCTGCTCGATCGGCTCCGAGCCGGCGCCGAAGTTGTTCGTGCTCGCCGCGGTGAAGGTGGGACCCGAGTGGCACTGGGTGCCTGCACAGCTCCCCTTGAAGGTGTTGAGCCCATCCTGCTGCGCCGGGGTCAGGGTGGCGAGCCCCAGCTGCGCCTGGTCGAAGAGGCTGGCATCGGAGACGAGCGTGGTCTCGTAGAGCTGGATCGCGAGGCCGAAGAAGAGCGAGAAGTTCTGCTCCATCACCGTGAACTGGCTGGTGGTGAGCGGCGCGCCGGTGGGGGCGGAGATGGTGCGGACGCCCCCCGGGAACGTCACGACCTTGTCGGAGTTCCACCACTTGGGGTCGAAGGCCGTCTGGATCAGCGTCACGTACGACGACGTCAGGCCGCGCGCGCCGGGCGTCGTGCGGCTCCGGGCGAGCGGGCCGAGCACGCTGTCGGTGGGATCGACCCACTGCTTGGCGAGCGGCGTGAGACTCAGCATCTTCTTGCCGACCTTGTTGACCGTCCGGCCGGTGCAGGCGAGCGCGAAGTTGCTCCCGAGCACGGGGACCGCCTGCGAGGCGAGGCTCGCGGGCGCGATCGCGACCGCAACCGGCACGACGCTCCCATCCGCCTGCACCTGGAGCACGCGGGCGTTCGGGTTCCTCGGCCCGAAGGCGTCGACGCCGTTGAAGACGGCGTTGGCGCGCCCATCCCAGAAGTTCCGGAAGGTGAAGATCGCGTTGATCATCGTCGGCACGTTGCGCGGCTGGACGCGGCGGACGTTCACGCCGCCCACGCTGAAGATCGGATCGGGCGTGACCGTGCAGTTCTCCACGGCCTGGCCGGGGATGATGTCGTTGAACTTCTGCAGGGTGACGCTCTGCGAGGAGATCACGTCGTCGGCGTCGAAGAGGACCGCGGAGAGCCGATCGTCCGGGTTTGCCAGCTTGTGCAGCGGGAAGTTGGCCGCCGTCAGGGTCGCATTCGGCTTGGCGACCTCGAAGGTCGTCGCGGCGTGCTGCGTACCGGGGTTGACCTGGTTCTTCAGCCGGTTGTCGGCGCCGCCGTGGAAGTGGCAGGCACCGCAGGACTGGACGCCGTCGCTGCCGAGCTGCATGTCCCAGAAGAGCGCCTTGCCGAGCGCGACCGCGGCCGCCTCGTCGCGCACGAAGCCGGTGAGGTCGGGCTTCGGAACGGGGACCGTGCTGAGGGCACCGGGCGCCAGCTGCGCACCCACCGTGCCGGCTCCCAGCGGGACGACGGCAGCGAGCGACGCAAGGGCCACGGGAACGAATCGCTTCAGCGTGCTGATCCTCATGGGGGCACCTCTCCTGCCGGCTGTTGCGTTTCGATGCGCGTGAGCAAGCCGGGCGGTTTTCATCGGCAGGCGCTAATAGAATGCGCCGAGCGTCACCGTAAATTGGGAATTACCTGTACCGCTGGCGGGAGTTTCCCGTTGAACTCGCAGCACGTTGCGAAATGAAGGTGCCCAAAGAACCTGGGGATTCCATCGCGGAGGTCTGCGGAGCATTCCGCAGGCGTCTTGGGGTATGCGAGCGGCCGGCAGGCCGTCGGTGCATGTCGACCGCGGAGAGAAAGATAGTCTACAACGCGCCGACGTACCGTCCGGGCGCGAAGACCCCGGCGGGATCGAAGGCCGCCTTCACCCGCCGCATGAGCGGCAGCCCCGGGCCGGGATCCCCCCAGACATCCAGGCCCGCCTTCACGGCCGGCGCCGCGCGCTCGATCACCAGCGACCCGCCGTGCCGCTCGAGCTCTGGCCGCAGCGCGTGGACGAGCGGCGCCACCGCGTGCGACTCCGCCACCGCCGCGCGCACGACGCCGCTCGGGGCGTGCGCCAGGCAGCGCACCCCAGTCCCTCGCCCGCGCGCCGCGGCGGCGATGCGCTCCATCACGTCGCCGACCGCGGCGGGCAGCGTCGCGGCCTTCAGCACGGCCGCGGCCGGCTCGACCGGGAAGGCGCCGAGACGGGCGCGCAGCGCCGCCCCTCCGGCCACCGGGACGGCGCGCAGGCCGAGGGATGCCGCGATCCGCTGCACGCAGGCCCGCGCGGCGGCGATCTCTTCGCCGATGCCGCCGAGCCCGACGACGACCGCCGCCCCCGCGCCGGGACCCTCGGGAAGCCCGCCCGCGCCCGCCACCTCCAGCCAGAGCGGGGCCGCGTCGGAGTCGCGGACGGCGAGCGCCGCGTCCGCGGCCTCGCGCGCGCTCCGGCACGCCACCACCACCGCCTCCTCCGCCGCCGGCCGCGGGCGGACCTTGAAGGTGGCCTCGACGATCACGCCGACCGTCCCGAGGGCGCCGACGTGCAGCTTCGGGAGGTCGTAGCCGGCGACGTTCTTGACGACACGGCCGCCACCCCTGATGACCGCGCCGTCGCCCCCGACGACGCGGAGGCCGATCAGCAGGTCGCGCACCGTCCCCTGCGACGCGCGCAGCGGGCCCGAGAGGTCGGCGGCGATCAACCCTCCCAGCGTGGTCTCCTCCGGTCGCGGGGGGTCGAGCGGCAACCACTGGCCGGCGGCTCCCAGTGCCGCCGCCAGGCAGGCGAGCGAGCAGCCCGTCTCTACCGTGACCGTCATGTCGGCCGCCTGGTGATCGATCAGGCGCGCGAGACGGTCGAGGCGGACGAGGACGTCGAGGCGCGCCGGCGGGGCGCCCAGGTCGAGGTGGGCACCCCGTCCGCTCGCCACCAGCGCCTGGCGGCGCTCGGCGGCGGCGCGGACGACGGCCTGGACCTCCTCGACCGTGCCCGGGCGGACGACGGTCGCGGGGACGACGCCGTCGACCGCGTCGTGCGCACGACCGGGTGCCGCCCAGGCGGGCCCGACGAGCCCTCCCCAGTCGATCACACCGCCGCCTGCCGCCGCGGCGCGCGCGTCTCGACGCAGACCTTGGCGTCGGGGAAGATCTTGTGCGGATTGGCGCGCCCCTCCGGGTCGAAGACGGCGCGCAGCCGCGTCATCGCGAGCAGGTCGTCGGGGCCGAAGAGGAGCGGCATCTCGGCGACCTTCTCGACGCCGATGCCGTGCTCGCCGGTGAGGCTCCCTCCGAGCGCGACGCAGGTCTCCAGGATCTCGCGCCCCGCGGCCCGCACGCGGGCGACCTCGTCCCGATCGCGCTCGTCGTAGAGCAGGATCGGGTGGATGTTGCCGTCGCCGGCGTGGAAGACGTTGGCGATGCGCAGCCGGTGTCGCTCGGCGACCGCCGCGATCGAGCGTACGATCTCGGGCACGCGCGTGCGCGGCACGACGCCGTCCTGCGTGCAGTAGTTGGGGGCCAGCCGCCCGACCGCGCCGAAGGCGCGCTTGCGGCACTTCCAGAGGGCCGCCCGCTCGGCCTCGTCGCGCGCGACGCGGATCTCGCGCACGCCGGCCGCCCGGCAAACGGCCGTGGCGCGCGCGGCATGCACGTCGAGCCCGGCGGCGGGACCGTCGATCTCGATCAGGAGCACCGCCCCGGCATCCGTCGGGAGCCCGATGCGGAAGGCCGCCTCCACCGCCTGGATGATCAGGCGGTCCATCATCTCGAGCGCCGCCGGCACGATGCCCGCACCGATGATGCCGGAGACCGCCTCGCTGGCGGCGTCGACCGAGTCGAAGACCGCGAGCAGGGTGCGGTGCGCCTCCGGCGAGCGCACCACCCTGAGGGTCGCGCGGGTGACGACGCCGAACGTGCCCTCGGCACCGACCACGAGCCCCACCAGGTCGTAGCCCGGCCGGTCCTCGACCGCACCGCCGAGCGCCACCAGCTCGCCCGACGGCAGCGCCAGCTCGATGCCGAGCACGTGGTTGGTGGTGACCCCGTACTTGAGCGTATGGGGTCCGCCCGAGTTCTCGGCGATGTTGCCGCCGATGGTGCAAGCCGGCTGGCTCGACGGGTCGGGCGCGTAGCCGAGGCCGTGCGCGCGCACGGCGTTCGTGACCCACTGGTTCACCACGCCGGCCTGGGCGACGACGCGCTGGTTCCGTACGTCGACCGCCTCGATGCGGTCCAGCCGGCTCGTGCAGATCATCACCGGCGCGGCAACGGGCAGGGTGCCGCCCGAGAGCCCCGTGCCGGCACCGCGCGGGACAAATGATATTTTCTCCGCCGCGAGGAGCCGCAGCACCGCGCTCACCTCTGCCGGCGTGCGCGGCAGCACGACGGCCTCGGGAGCGGCCCGCTCGAGCGTGTAGCCGTCGCACTCGTAGACCAGGAGCGCCTCCGGCCGGTCGACGATGCCGTCGGCGCCGACCACGGCGCGCAGACGAGCGACGAGCGCGGCCGGCAGCACCGGACCGATTTGTAGCGGCGGTCCCCCCTCGTGTACAGTGCGCCGCCGTGACGACGGTCCCCGGCGCCTTCGCGCCGCCCCCGCGCATCCTCCTCGGCCCCGGTCCCTCCGATGTCCATCCGCGCGTGCTGGCCGCGATGGCGGCGCCGCTCGTCGGACACCTCGACCCGGTGTTCGTCGCCATGATGGAGGAGGTGAAGGCGCTGCTGCGCTTCGTGTTCGCCACCCGGAACCCGCTCACCATCCCCATCTCGGGCACCGGGAGCGCCGGCATGGAAGCGTGCGTCGTGAACCTGGTCGAGCCCGGCGACGAGGTGGTGGTGGGTGTCAACGGCGTCTTCGGCACGCGCCTCGCCGAGGTCGCGGCGCGGGCCGGCGCCGTGGTGGTGCGCGTCGAGACGGCGTGGGGCCGGGTGGTACGTGCCGAGCAGGTGGAAGCGGCCCTCAGGAGCTGCCGGCGGCCGAAGGTGGTGGCGCTCATCCATGCCGAGACGTCGACCGGCGCCTGGCAGCCGCTCGAGGACGCGGTGAGGCTGGCGCACGACCACGGCGCGCTCTTCCTCGCCGACTGCGTGACCTCGCTCGGCGGCGTGCCCGTGGAGATCGACGGCTGGGGCATCGACGCGGCCTACAGCGGCACGCAGAAGTGCCTGTCGTGCCCGCCGGGCCTCGCGCCGCTGACGTTCGGCGCGCGCGCCGTCGAGGCGCTCCAGCGGCGGAAGACCCCGGTCCAGAGCTGGTACCTCGATCTGACCCTCCTCCAGCGCTACTGGGGGGAAGAGCGCGTCTACCATCACACCGCGCCGATCTCCATGAACTACGCGCTGCGCGAGGCGCTGCGGCTGGTCGCCGAAGAGGGCCTCGCGGCCCGCTTCACCCGCCACCGGCTGAACCACGAGGCGCTCGCCGCCGGCCTCGGGAGCCTCGGCCTGGCCTTCGCGGCCGAGGAGGGCCACTGCCTGCCGATGCTGAACGCCGTCACGGTGCCGGAGGGCGTCGACGAGGCGCGCGTGCGCCGCCGGCTCCTCGAGGCGCACGGCATCGAGGTGGGGGGCGGGCTCGGGCCGATGAAGGGACGCGTGTGGCGGATCGGCCTCATGGGCGAGTCGAGCCGGCGCGCGCACGTCCTGCTCCTGCTTTCCGCGCTCGAGGATGCATTGCGCGCGGAGGGCCGTTCCGTCGCCCCCGGGGCGGCGGTCGGCGCCGCGCAGGCCGCCTACGCCGCGTGACGGTTCGCGCTCTCGCGCTCGCGACGCTCGTCCTCTCGACCACCGGCTGCGCGCGGCGTGCTCCCGGTCCCCTCGTCCCCGTCCCCGCGCACGAGCTTCCGCCGCTGCTCGACGACCTCGATCTCACCTCGCTCGAGACCGCCATCGAGCGTACGGTACCGGTCTGGGAACGCGCGGGCGACGTCGGGTCGGTGGCGGCCGCGCGGGCGCTCCTCGAGACGCTCGCCCGCGAACCCGACCCGCGGGCGCGCCGCACGGCCATCGGCCGGCTCTTTCGTCCGGTGCGCGTGCGCGAGCCGCTCCTCGTGACCGCCTATTACGAGCCCGAGCTCGCCGCCCGCCTCCGGCCGGACGCCTCCTTCCGTCATCCGATCTACGGCCGGCCGCCGGACCTGGTCGACGTCGAGCCGGGTGCGCTCGATGCCGGATGCCGCTGCTCGATGCTCGCCGGCCGCCTCCAGGGCGGGCGCCTCGTCCCCTATCCGTCGCGTGCCGAGATCGAGGGCGGGGCGCTCGCCGGCCGCGGCCTCGAGCTCGCCTGGACCGACGACCCGCTGGGGCTTTTCCTGCTTCACGTGCAGGGCTCGGGGCGGCTGCGCCTCGCCGACGGCCGACTCGTCGGCGTGCGCTACGCCGGGACCAACGGGCGCGCCTACCGGAGCCTCGCGCAGGCGCTCGTCGCACGCGGGCTCGCGCCGGCCGGACGGGCGACGCTCCCCGCGATCCGCCGCTACCTCGCCGCCCATCCTGCCGAGCAGGAGGCCCTGCTGGCCGAGAACGAGCGCTACACGTTCTTTCGCCTGGCCGGCGGAGAGCCCGTGGGGAGCCTCGGCATCGCGCTCACGCCGGGGCGCTCGATCGCCGCCGACGCGCGTCTCGTGCCCCCCGGGACGGTCGCCTATCTCCGCACGCCCTCATTCACCCGCTTCGTCGTGAGCCAGGACTCGGGGGCGGCGATCGTCGGCGCGCGCGCCGACGTCTTCCTCGGCGCCGGACCCGAGGCCGAGGAACGCGCGGGGCAGACGAGCGAGCGCGGCACGCTCTATCTGCTGCGCGTCACGGGCGAGCCTCGGACACCGACCAGGGAGTGACCTCGACGGGGCGGCCGCGCCCGATCGACGAGCCCACGAACGACAGCAGCCAGGCCGTCGTGTACTTCCGGAGGAAGAGACGATGGATCTCGTCGACCCGCGCGGGATCGGTGACCGCCACGGCGCGGGCCCGGAAGGTGTAGTCCCCGGACCGCAGGCTGACGGACGGGTTCTTCGCGAGGTTCTGGTACCAGTCGGTCTTGCCGTCGTGTCCCGCCTGCAGGAAGACCCTGGCGTCGGACACGACGAACCAGACGGGACGGGTGTGGGGCTTCCCCGTGTGCCGGCCGGTGGTGGTGAGCTCGATCGAGCCGCGGTCCTTGACGCGGGCGAGGGCCGCCGCGACCTCGGGCAGCGGCGGCTCGTCGGCCGTGACGAGCGCGGCCGAGGCGACGAGCACGACGGCCGGGAGCCAGCGGGTCACGCCGCGCGACCCTTCATGAAGGCCGCGGTGGCGCGCGCCACCAGGCTGCGCGGGACGAACCCCATCGCCCGGGTGGCGAGGCTGTTCATGAGCCCGTTCACGAGCACCGTGTCGCGCCCCACGGCCCGGACCGCCTGGTCCGCCACCTCCTCGGCGCTCATCCAGAAGAACCCGGGGACTCCGCTGGCATCGATCTGCGCCTTTGCCTGGAACTCGGTCCGCGTGAAGCCGGGACACACGCAGAGCACCTGCACCCCCGTGCCGCGCAGCTCGGCTGCGATCGCCTCGCTGAAGCTCAGCACGAACGCCTTGGTGGCTCCGTAGGTGGCGCTGTAGGCCATCGGTCCGAAGGCGGCCATGGACGCGACGTTCATCACCGCGCCGCGCCGGCGCGCCACCATGGCGGGAAGGCAACGGCCGGTGAACTCGACGAGCGCCTCGACGTTCAGCCGGATCTCCTCGAGCTCGCGCTCGACCGGCAGCTGGTCGAAGCGGCCGCCGGTGCCGAAGCCCGCGTTGTTGACCAGCCACTCGACCGTGAGCCCTCGCCGGTCCACCTCCGCGAGAACCGCCTGGACGGCCCCGGGCCGGAGAAGATCCTGCGCGAGGACGTGCGCTTCGACCCCGTGTGCCGCACGCAGCGCCCGCGCCAGCGACTCCAGCCGATCGGCCCGACGGGCGACGAGGACGAGCGGCCGGCCGTCGCGTGCGAGCCGGCGGGCGAGCGCCTCGCCGATACCGCTCGACGCGCCGGTGACCAGGGCAACATCCTGTGCCATGTCGACGACCTCCGTCCGGAGCCGGCGGCCTCGTTAGCACGGGCTGCCAGCCATTGACAGCCCGCGCGCGAGGCGCCATCAAAACCGCTCGCATGGCCTTCCTCACGCCGGACGAGTTCGGCGCCGCGATCGGCGTCCTGGCCGAGCACCACGGGGTGGAGCGGCTGCGCGAGCGCCTCGCGCGCCTGAACGCCTTCACGTCACGGCGCGGGCTCAACAACGCCGCCGCCATCGCCGATCGGCTCTTCGCGCTCTCCGGCGGGCTGCGGCGTCAGGTGGCCGCCACCCTCGCCTTCACCTCGCTCTGGCAGGAGCTCGTGGGGGCGCGCCTCGGGGAGGCAGGGGAAAAGCGCCTCGAGGGGCTGGCCGACGAGGTGAACGCCTGCCTCGCCGCCGACGAGACGATCGTGGCGGGCAAGGAGGCGGACCTCGACCGGGCGCTCACCGCCTATCGGGACGCGCTCGCCGAGGCGGCAGGTCCGGTGGTGGCGCGGCTCGACATGCTCATGAAGGCGGTCCCCGCGGTGGCCGAGCGCCTGCGCGCGGCCACGGTGCCTCCCACCACCGTGCCGCCCCCCGAAGCCTGACGCGGGCTCAGCTGGACCGCCCGACGAAGCGCCGGAGGAGGCGCTCTTCCGCGATCCGCAGCGCGATCAGCATGGTCACCACGGTGATGGTGATCACCAGCGCGAGCAACGGATAGCCGGAGCCGACGAAGAGGCCGATACCGGCCGCAGTCCAGATCACGGCGGCCGACGTGAGCCCCATGATCGTCCCGCCGGCCTGGAGGATCGCGCCGCCGCCGATGAAGCCGACGCCGGTGATCACCTGACCGGCGACGCGGGTGGGATCCGCCCCCGGACCGGCGTCCGCCAGCATCAAGCGGGCGAGCGCGGCATAGATCGCCGAGCCCATGCAGATGAGCACGATCGTCTTCAAGCCGGCGGGCTTCTTCCGCAGCTCGCGCTCGAGGCCGAGCGCCGCGCCGCAGAAGAACGCCACGAACAGCACCCCGAGCAGCTCGCCGACCTGCGCGGCGAAGGTCTCCCAGCCTTCCAACACCCGCTCGCCTTTTCGTCTGCGGAAGCCGGGCCGTCAAGCGCGGACCCGCCCCCAGCGCTCGCGCGCCGTGCTATCATGCCGCCGTGCCGAAGCCGAGCGTCCTCGTCCCGGAGGAGCGGCTGCCGGTGGCCGCGGAGGCCGACTTGGTGGTCGTCGGCGCGGGCTCGGCGGGGACCGCGGCGGCGGTCACGGCGGCGCGCGCCGGGCTCCGCACGGTGCTGGTCGAGGAGTACTCGTTCCTCGGCGGCATGTCGACGGGCGGCTGCGTCGGCACGTTCTGCGGCTTCTACTACCGCGAGCCGAACGGCGACCTCGTGCGCCTGGTGGGAGGCTTTCCCGCCGAGGTCATGCATCGGCTCGCCGCGCGCTCGCAGTGCTACGGGCCGGTGCCGTTCAAGACCACCGCCGCCGTGCCGTACGTGCCGTGGGGCCTGAAGACGCTCTACGACGCCATGGTGCGCGCGGAACCGGCGCTCACGGTCTACCTGCACGCGCGCTTCCTGCGCGCGCTCATGCGCGACGACCGCATCGACGCGGTCACGGTGGACACCCGCTCGGGGCCGGTGGCGCTCCGGGCGCCGTACTTCATCGACGCGAGCGGCGACGCCGCGCTGGCCGGTGCGGCGGGGGTGGCTACCGACAAGGGCGAGGTGCTCCAGTACCCGTCGATGATGTTCTACATGCAGCACGTGGACCTCGAGCGTGCCCTGCCGCATCTCTTCGAGCTGAACGATCTGCTCGAGCGCCACTTCACGACCGCCGGGCTGCCCCGCCGTTCGGGGAACCTGATCCCCACGGGCAGGCCCGGCGAGGTGCTCGTCGCGATGAGCCGGGTGGCGATCGAGGGGCGGCCGGTCGACGGCAGCGACGCTGCCGAGCTGACGCTCGGCGAGATGCTCGGCCGCGAGCAGGCCGAGCGCTGCGCCGCGTTCCTGCGCGAGCACATGCCGGGGTTCGGCGACGCCTTCATCTCGGACACGGCGCCACGTCTCGGCATCCGCGAGACCCGGCGCGTCAGAGGCCGCTACGCGCTCACCGGGGACGACGTGCTCGGGGGACGGAAGTTCGAGGACGGCATCTGCCGGGCCGCCTGGCCGATCGAGCTGCACGTGGCGAACGGGCTGACGGACTGGCGTTTTCTCGAGGACGGGCTCTGGTACACCGTGCCATACCGCTGCCTCGTGCCCGAGGGGGTGCGAAACCTCCTGGTCGTCGGCCGCTGTCTGTCGGCCACCCGCGAGGGTTTCGCGTCGGTGCGCGTGATCGGCCCCTGCATGAGCGAGGGGCAGGCCGCCGCGGCGGCAGTCGCGACCGCGAGCCCGCGGGGCGCGGCTCTGGCCGACGTGGATGTGGGTGGCGTGCGCGCCCGGCTGGCCGCGCTCGGCGTGCCGCTCTGAGCCGCGACCTTGTGTCACAGGGCGCCTCTCGATAGCGTGTTTGCGGGATGCGCCGGAGGGGAGGAGGGTTCGGACGATGAGGCTGGTCGCACCGCTGCTCACGGGTGTGGTGCTGCTCGTCGCCGGGGGGGGCGCACGCGCCGCCTACGACGAGGAGACGTTCACCCACAAATCGATCCCGGCCTACGCCATCCCCACCCCGGCGCGTGGCGCCCCGCCGGTGGACACCGTCATCGGACAAGTGCGGCCCTACCGCATCCGCAAGGGCGACACGCTGATCGACCTCGCCCGCTACTACGACCTCGGCTACAACGAGATCGCGGACGCGAACCCCGGCATCGACCCCTGGGTGCCCCCCGTCGGGGCGACCATCCTGCTGCCGACCGCCTGGGTGCTCCCGTGCTGCACCTACGACGGGATCGTCGTGAACATTCCCGAGATGCGGCTCTTCTTCTATCGCCGCAGCCCCGGGGATCCGCACACGACCATCGTGTACACCTATCCCGTGGGGCTCGGACGCGACGACTGGCGCACGCCGAGCGGGAAGTTCAGGATCCGCGGCAAGACGGTGAACCCGCAGTGGAACATCCCCGAGTCGATCCGGCAGGAGCACATCAAGGAGCGTGGCGACCCGCGGAAGTTCATCCCCGGCGGCGACCCGGAGAACCCGCTCGGCAAGTATCGGATGGAGCTCACGCTGCCGCTCTACGGCATCCACGGCACCGACATCCCGTGGGGCGTCGGCATGCAGGTGAGCCACGGCTGCGTGCGGCTCTACCCGGAGGACATCGAGCGGCTGTTCCCGCTGGTACCGGTGGGCACGCCCGGGGAGTTCACCTATCAGCCGGTGAAGGTCGGGACGCGGGGCGGGACGGTCTACGTCGAGGTGCACCGCGACATCTATGGATACGCGCCTGCCCTCTATCGCGAGGCGAACGTCGCTCTCGAGCGGGCCGGGCTCGCCACGCGGATCGAGCGGGAGCGGCTGCTGGCGGCGCTCGAGGACTCGAGCGGCATCCCGATGCGCATCTCGCCCGAGCCGGGCGAGCCGGCCCCGGCGGTCTCCGGGCCCGCCCCGGCCGCGCCGACGGAGGTCTCGCATGACGGAGCTCCGCATCCGGACCAAGTCCAAACGGGAAATGATTGACCTCACGCCGCGGGTGGCGGAGATCGTCGCCCGCGCGGGCCAGGCCGAGGGGCTCTGCTCGGTCTACACGCCGCACGCCACCGCGGCGATCGTCGTCAACGAGAACGACGACCCTAACGTCTGCGTCGACGTGCTCGACTGCCTCGACCGGCTGATCCCCGCCGGCGTCTGGCGGCACGACCGGGTGGACGCGAACGCCGCCGCGCATATCCAGTCGGCGATCCTCGGGCCGGGCGAGACCATCCCCGTGCGCGACGGAAAGCTGCTCCTCGGCACGTGGCAGGCGGTCATGCTGGTCGAGCTCGACGGGCCGCGGGAGCGGCGGGTCGTAGTGACCGTGCGGTAGATCCCGTCCGCTTACGCGGTGGCCTTGCTCAGGTCGACGGCGTCGCTCGTCGGGAGCGCGACGATCTTGCCGCGGCGGCCGCCTCTGGCGCGCCACTCTCTCAGGCCGCGCCGGACGTACTCGGCGCTGATCTCCAAGGTGTCGCAGATGTTCTCGAAGGAGAACAGCCAGGTGCGGTCCGGGGACTGGACCCAGTCGCGCGACTCGTCGAAGAGCTGGCGGCCGCGCAGGTCGCGCGCGTGGGCATACTTCTGGTAGCAGTCGACGGCATCCTCGAGGACGGCGAGCATGAGGAGGCGCTCACGCTCGAGCCCGCCCGCGCGGCGAAACGCCGCAAAGAACTGGGCGGGCAGCAGGACGTCCGGCTCGAAGAGGCCAGCCAGCCGCTCGTGTCCCGCTGAAAAACCGCGCTTGCCTTTTGCAACCATCACCGTCTCCCCTCCCCGCCAGGCGTGGCACACCACGCCGTTGCAAAAGAACGGTCCCGGGATGAGAAGCGTTTGCCGGGATTTTAGCTGCCCTTAGCCGAATACGGTCCGGAAAGCAAGCGAAAAAAACAGCCCCCCGGCCACAGGTCAGAACGGTCGCAGCACCGCCAGGGCGAGCACCGCCACCATGCCCGCCGCGATCCAACCGTGGAGCCGGAGCGCCCCGGCGCGGGTCACCGACCCGGGCGACGCGTGCTGCGCCTGCATGCGCCGGTAGAGCCGGGCGTCGGCGGCGACCAGGCCGAGCACCACGAGGAGCTTCGCGTGCAGCCAGCCCTGGCGCAGGACGGAGGGCTGGTCGAGGATCAGGAGGATCCCGCTCGCGATGACGAGCGCCGCGCCACCATGGATGAACGAGCCGAACAGGCGTCGCTCGACGGGCTCGAGCCGCTCGCCGGCGGCCGGCTCGGCGAGCAGGCGAGAGACGACGAGCAGGCCTCCCATCCACAGCACGACGCCGAGAAGGTGGAAGAAGCGGATGAGCTGGTGGCCCAAGCGGCGCCCCGCTCAGCCCGACCGCCGCAGGCGAAGCCCCGGGCTGCTCGCCTGACGCTCGGCCCGGCGGGCAAGGGGAAAGGCGAGGCCGAGCGCGACCATCGCGCACAACGCCGCGGCGACGTACGCCGTCGGCGCACCGAGCCGCTCGAGGGCGAGCCCGCCGCCATGCGGACCAAGCGCCCGCGCACCCGCGGACAACGATTGGGACACACCGAGTACTTCGCCGTGCGTCTGGCCTGGCGCAATCTTCGAGATGAGGCTCGAGAGGGGCGGACCGGCAAGCCCTTGCCCCGTGACGACGAGACCGAGCGCCACGAGCAGCTGTGCGAGGCCGCCGGCGAATGGAATCCAGGCGAGGCCGACGGTCAGACCGGCTGCGCCGGCCAGGACGAGGGCCGGCTCGGACACCCGCCGCGCCAGGCGGCCGACGAGCCAGCCCTGCACCACGACCGCGACGAGCCCCATGTAGACGAACAGGACGTAGATGCGCGACTCGCCGTAGCCGAAGAGCCGCTCGGCGGCGAGCGGGAAGGTGCCTTCGAGGACCGCGAAGCCGAGCGTCACCAGGAAGAAGATGCCGAACAGGACGGGCGCCCCGGGGGGCGCGGCGGCGACCCGCAACGATCCGGGTGACAGGGGGTGCTGGAACTGCCGCGGCCGGCCGCTGCCCTCGGGAAGCGACTCGGGCAGCCAGGCGGCGGCGAGGGCGAAGTTCGCGAGGCAGAGCCCGGCCGCGAACAGCTCCGGCACGCGCGGGCCGAACAGCGCCAGACCGGCCCCGAGCCCGGGGCCGATGACCATGCCGAGCCCGAAAGCGGCGCCGATGAGCCCCATGCCCCGTGCCCGCTCGGTCGGCGGCGTCACGTCGGCGATGTACGCTTGCGCGACGGCGATGTTGGCGCACGCCACGCCGGCGAGCACGCGGGCCACGAACAGCATGGCGATCGACCAGGCGACGCCGAGCAGGAGGTAGCTGACGGCGGAGCCCGCGAGGCCCACGAGGATGACGATACGGCGCCCGAGGCGATCGGAAAGAGCGCCCCAGACCGGGGCGAAGAGCAGCTGCATCAAGGAGTAGATGCCGACCAATGATCCCGCGACGAAGGGCGTCGCATGCAGCCGCTCGGCGTAGGCCGGCAGCAGCGGGATCACGATCCCGAAGCCCATCAGATCGATGAAAACGGTCAGGAAGAGGACGACGAGCGGCGAGCGCTGGAAGCCGGGTGGCGACACCGCGCGAGGAAATCGCAAAGGGTCACCGCAGTCAAGCGAAGCGGCGCGGCGACGTTCAATCCTCCCCACGCTCCAGCAGCGCGGCGATACGCACGAGCTCGGCGAGGCCCCCGGCCTTCATCTTGGTCATGACCTGGCCGCGGTGAACCTCGACGGTCTTCTCGGAGACTCCGAACTCGCTCGCGATGGACCGGTTCGTCCGCCCCGCCACGACGAGCTCCATCACCTGGCGCTCCCGCGGGGTGAGCCGCGCGAAGCGCTCGCCGAGCTGCTCGCGCTGCGCCTCGGCGCTGCGCACCTGGCCGTCCACCTTGAGGGCGTAAGCGATGCTGTCGAGCAGGAGCTGGCCGCTGAAGGGCTTCTCGATGAAGTCGATGGCGCCCGCCTTCATGGCCCGCACCGCCGCCGGTACGTCGCCGTATCCGGTGATCATGATCACCGGGAGCCGGATGTTGCGGCGGGCGAGCGCGCGCTGGAGATCGAACCCGCTCATCCCGGGCAGGCAGACATCGGTCACGACGCAGCCGGCACGCCCGCCGTTCTGGGTCTCCAGGAACTGCTCCGCCCTGGCATACGTTTCGACCGGGATGTTGACGGACGCGCACAGGTGGCGCAGGCATTCGCACACTCCCGGGTCGTCCTCGACGACGTAGACCTTCGGGTCGGTCACCATGGCTCTCCCTACCGCCCTGCCGTGCGGCCGCGGGCGGGACGCTGCTCGGTCTCGGCCGCATGCTCGGCCCCAGGCCGCGCGTCGCGACGGACATTCACCCGGACACCCCGATTCCCGAGCCAGGCAAACTGCTCCTGCACGCGAGCGACGTCCGCGGCGGTCGCGTCAGCCGCCACCGTCAGCTCGAGCCCTGCGCCGCGCCCGGCCCGCAGCGCGTCCTCGCCGATCGTCTCGGCGATGTACGGCGTGAGCAAGGCCGTGCGATGCAGTATGGTGCCCGGCTTGCCGCTGGGAGGCACGACTCGGGTCCGGACACTCGTTGGCGGCGCGATGCGTCCGACTCCCCTGGCCGTGTGGGCCTTGGTGCCGTCGCCGCACCAGATCATCGTCTGAGCCAGTCGACCAGCCATACGGTCCCCCAGCCGGCAACGAGCCCGATCGAGATTCCCGCAATGATCGACACCGCGAAGGGGTCGAGCACCGTCATCGTATTTCCCCCAACAAGTACGCGTCCTCATCGCTGCAGCGCGTTCTCATTGCCGGGAGACACAGCAAGGTCCTTGCCGACCCCCCTCCCTCTCGACGGATGCCGCACATCGCGCCAGCGCGGCGCGACGCCCTGCAATCCGCTGCAGCCGGTCGCCCGGGATCCAGAACAAAGCTGCAGCGCCCGGGCTCAGAGCCCGTAGCCGCTTGAGCTCGCACCAGCGCGTGCGCCTGCTGGATGCCGAGCAGTCGGGCTGCCTGCGTCTCGTTGTCGTTGGCAGCGCTCGGGGCGCGCAGGCTGAGCGTCCGCGCGCGCCGCCGGTCCCGAGATTGAACCGGGCTTCGTCCGCCCGATCGAAGGCGGCCGGCTGGGAAACCTTATCTCGCCGCCCGCGCAGCAGAGGCGGATGGACGTGTCAGCGGCGCCTCATGGCGTCCGCCCCGTCTTCCCGCTGTGCTTTGCGGTTCGGGTCGCGCTGCAACTCCAGCTTGAGCGTGTTCAGTTCCGTCGTGAGCGCGCGCACGCGCTCCAAGAGGTACCTCTCGAGCGGGGTCAGACTCGTCTCGCGATTCATGCTCAATCCTCCGCACGCTCGAGCACCGCGGCCATACGGACGAGCTCGGCGAGGCCCCCGGCCTTCATCTTGGTCATGACCTGGCCGCGGTGAATCTCGACGGTCTTCTCGGAGACTCCGAACTCGCTCGCGATGGACCGGTTCGTCCGCCCCGCCACGACGAGCTCCATCACCTGGCGCTCCCGCGGGGTGAGCCGCGCGAAGCGCTCGCCGAGCTGCTCGCGCTGCGCCTCGGCGCTGCGCACCTGGCCGTCCACCTTGAGGGCGTAAGCGATGCTGTCGAGCAGGAGCTGGCCGCTGAAGGGCTTCTCGATGAAGTCGATGGCGCCCGCCTTCATGGCCCGCACCGCCGCCGGTACGTCGCCGTATCCGGTGATCATGATCACCGGGAGCCGGATGTTGCGGCGGGCGAGCGCGCGCTGGAGATCGAACCCGCTCATCCCGGGCAGGCAGACATCGGCTACGACGCAGCCGGCACGCCCGCCGTTCTGGGTCTCCAGGAAGTGCTCCGCCCTGGCATACGTTTCGACCGGGATGTTGACGGAGCCGAGCAGGTGCCGCAGGCAGTCGCACACCCCCGGGTCGTCCTCGACGACGTAGACCTTCGGGTCGGTCACCATGGCTCTCCCTACCGCCCTGCCGTGCCGCGGCGGGCTGGACGCTGCCCCAGGGTCTCCCCCGCGCGCTCGGCCCTGGGCCGATCGTCGCGACGGACGTTCACCCGGACACCCCGATTCCCGAGCCAGGCAAACTGCCCCTGCACGCGGGCGACGTCGGCGGCGGTGGCGTCGGCCGCCACCGTGAGGTCGAGCCCTGCACCGCGCCCGGCCCGCAGCGCGTCCTCGGCGATCGTCTCGGCGGTGTAGGGCGTGAGCAAGGCGCTGCGATGCAGTATGGTGCCCGGCTTGCCGCTGGGAGGCACGACGCGGGTCCGGACATGCGTCGGCTGCTCCTCGCTTCCCGTTTCGGGCGCGCGACCCGCGCTCGCCAGCGGGACGGCGGGGTGTACGATGGGTGCAACTCCCCTCGCCGCCATCGCCTTCGTCATCTTCATGGGTCTCCTCGTTTTCCTTCCGTCCAATGCTGGAACTCGCGACTGGTGTGCGCCGCGGTGCCGATGGACTAGGGAGCCGCGGTCGCGCTGGGTCAAATGCCCCAGATCAGTCTCTGAGCCAGTCGAGCAGGCAGAGGGTCCCCCAGCCGGCGACGAGTCCGATCGAGACTCCCGTAATGAGCGAGACTGCAAAGGGATCGAGCACGGCCATCATGGTTCCTCCAAGTGGGTCCTCGTCTGCGCACCGACTTCTCATTGCCGAGAGGCACAGCAAGGTCCCTGCCAGCCCGCGCCTCTTCGAGGGACGCGGCGCACCATCATCGCGCGCGGCGACGCCCTGCAATGCGGTGCAGCGGGTTTCCCCGCAACCCCTGAAGAAAGCTGCAGCGCCCGGGCTCGGAGCCCGTAGCGCTCGAGCTTGTACCAGCGCGTGCGCTCGCTGACGCCGAGCAGCCGGGCCGCTTGTTGTCGTCGGCGGCGCTCAGGGCGCGCAGGATGAGCTTGGAGCAGGCGGAAGAAGCCCGGCTCGATCTCCGGACCGGTGGCGAGGACGGCGGCACGCTCCATCAGGTTCTGGAGCTCGCGCAGGTTCCCGGGCCAGGAATACTGCTCGAGCAGCTGGCAGGTCCCCGGCGCGAGGGCGGCGCGGGCCTCGGATCCCGGACGCGCGGGAGGCCGGAGGGCTCTCGCCCTCCGGCCTCCCGTCTCGTCTAGGCCCTCGAGATGGGCTGCGATTTCCTCCTCGTACGGAGACTCACGCGTGGCAGAACCCGGCCACTTCCCTACGGCCCCACCGTCAGCAGCACGGCAGGATGGGCCAGGCTTCCCTCGCGGGAGTTGTAGATCACGCTGTCGGTGCTAACGGTGTCGATGGCGAAGCAGTAGACGCCGTCGCCCGGGATGGCGGGGGTCACGTCGAAGTCCTCGATCTGCCCTGCCGCCACCGCGCCGAGCGTCGCCAGTGCCGGTCCGTCAATGGCCGGCTGTGTATTCCACGTCATCGTCAGCTCATTCCAGCTGCAGTTCGTGATGGCGTGGATGCTCCCGCCCGTGACGCTCCCGGAGTTCGTCACGCTCGCCACTTGGAGCTTCAGGTGGGCGCCGGTGACGTGGCTCGGGCCGACGCCGCTCACGCTGACGCGGAGGAAGGTATGCTGCACGCCGGTGGTACCCGGATTCGAGGCGACGCCGTTGTCCACGAAGATCTGAGGTTTGGTCCCGAAGTTCGTGGTCGGCAGGTCGGACTGGACGTAGGTGTCGGCCACCACCGTGCCGACGGCCGCAGCGACGGGCAGCGTCGTCGTGGTCGTGGGCGCCGGCGGCGCCGTCGTCGTGGTCGTCGTCGGGCCGGGCCCGCACGGGCAAACGGCCGTGACCGCGACCTGCGGCTTGCCGACCGTGGCCTCGCGGGAGTTGTAGAGGGCGCTGTCGGTCGAGAGGGTGTCGAGCGCGAAGCAGTAAACGCCGTCGCCGGGGATGGCGCTGGTCACGTCGAAGTCCACCACCTGACCCTGCGCCACCGCGCCCGTCGTCGCCAGCACCGCGCCGTCGATCGGGGGCTGTGTATTCCAGGTCATGGTGAGTTCGTTCCACCCGCAGTCCGTGAGCGGATGGAGGCGGCCGCCGCTGACGCTCTGGGCATTCGTCACCTTCGCCACCTGCAGCCGCAGGTGGGCACCCGTGACCTGGCGAGGGCCGACGCCGCTGACGTTGACCCGCAGGAAGGTGCGCTGCACGCCGGTGGTCCCGGGATTCGCGGCGACGCCATTGTCCACGGCGAGCTGGGTCTTGGTCCCGAAGTTGGTGGTCGGCAGGTCGGACTGGACGTAGGTGTCGGCCGTGACCGCGGCGAGCGGCGTGTTGGTCGGGCAGAACGGCGGCGGCCCGCCGACGCACACGCCGCCGGCGCAGGTGTCGGCCGTGGTGCAGGCGTTGCCGTCGGTGCAGGCTGCGGTGTTCGGCGTGTTCACGCAGCCCGTGGCCGGATCGCACGAATCGTCGGTGCAGACATTGGCGTCGTTGCAGTTGGAGGCCGGCCCGCCGACGCAGACGCCGCCGGCGCAGGTGTCCGCGGTGGTGCAGGCGTTGCCGTCGGTGCAGGGCGCGGTGTTCGGCGTGTTCACACAGCCCGTGGCCGGGTTGCAGGCGTCGTCGGTGCAGACGTTGCCGTCGTTGCAGTTGAGCGCCGGGCCGCCGACGCAGACGCCGCCCGCGCAGGTGTCGGCCGTGGTGCAGGCGTTGCCGTCGTTGCACGCCGCCAGGGTGGGGGTACCGCCGCCACACACGCCGGCGCCGTCACACGCGGTGGCGGTGAGGCAGGGGGTCGGGCTCGCGCAGGGCGCTCCGGGCGGCTCGAACCGGCAAGTGGACGAGCAGCAGTCGCCGTCCAGCGTGTTGCCGTCGTCGCACTGCTCCCCGGGATCGAGGAAGCCGTTTCCGCAGATCGAGGCCTTCTTCCCGAGGACGGACCAGAGGTTCGTCTCGACGCCGCCGGGCGGCAGCCCCGGCCCCTCGACCCGGAAGAAGTTCGTGCCGCACGGGCTGCCCGTGATCGTATGCAACACCGCCGGATCCCCGATGAACCCCGCGGGCGGCGCCGGCGGGGTCGCGTCCCACTGGAGCCAGGTGCTGACAAAAGAGAACGGGGCGAGCGGGGTCGTGAAGGCGTTGAACCCCGTCGGGGACGCCGCGCCGCAGGTCGGAGGAACCGAGAGGAGACAGTCATCGGTGAAGTTGATGCTCCGCCGCCCCGGGCCCGCCGCGTGCAAGACGTGGACGCCGAAGGGGTGGGTGATCGTGTAGTCGCCGGCCGCCGGCGTGTCGACCCGGAACCGGATGCGGCTGAAGGTCACTTGGTCGCCGGGGACCACCGCCGCGGCGGGGCCCCCAAAGGTGCCCAGGACGGAGTACACGACGAGCCCGATGGGGACCCCAGGTTGGCCGTTGGGGGGCATCGGGACGTCCGCCGTCACGAACGTGTAGAGGTTCTCATCGAAGAAGTTGCCTGTCGCGATGTCGAGGGGCGCGGCCGGATCGGGCAGCGGCGGCAGGCCGCACAGCGGGTTCGCCGGATCCAGGCACTGTCCCAGCCCCTGGCCGTTCTGATCGACGTAGTATGCCGGGTATCCGAACGTGGCCGCACTGATCGGGCCGAAGCTGGCCAGCCCCTGGTGGGGGCACGACTGCGCCTGGGCGGCCGAAGCCACCGCCAGGTGAAGCAGTACGGAAGCGATCCCCAAGATACGTCCTGCATGCGTCATGAAACGTTCCCTCCTGTTCTGTTGGTCGGATCGAAGCAACAACACACGCCCGGGCTCTACTAGAAAGGGAAGGAGTCTGTAAATTGGCAAATACCCGCGCGCGATTGCTGCACACGACTACAGGAAGGTCCCGCGGAAGGAGATGCGAGCTCAGCGGGAGCGCTCGCGGAGGGAACCGCGGAGTTGGGGTGACGAAGGATGCGATCGGGGTTTACGAGTCGACTGCGACGGCGGCCAGCGGCGCCTCACCGCGCACGAGGTACTCGACGAACTAGCTAGCTGAGTGTGGTGGACTCTGGGTCACCTGCCCCGCGTGCACGGTGGTGGTTCGGGGCGCCGCCCAGCAGAGTCATCCGTCGTGTGCTTCCGATCCTGCTGGCGGAGCCGATCCGGTCCCAAAGGTACCTTGACATGCAGCCAGCTTAGTCTCATAGCCAGGCGCGTAGCACGCGGTCCCACTGCCGAGCACGAGCGTGATCGAGGTTCCTGCAATGAGCGAGACGCCAAAAGGGGTCGGGCAGCGGCATCATGTGTTCTCCTGACCGCCTTCTCATTGCCGGGAGACTGAGCAAGGCCCTTGCCAGCCGGCGCCTCCTCGACGGACGCGGCGCACCGCCCTCGCGCGCGGCGACGCCCTGCAATTCGGTGCAGCCGGTTCCCCGCGACCCCTGAAGAAAGCTGCAGCGGCCGGGCTCAGAGCCCGTAGCGCTTCAGCTTGTACCAGAGCGTGCGCTCGCTGACGCCGAGCAGCCGGGCCGCCCCCGCCTTGTTGTCGTCCGCGGCGCTCAGGGCGCGCAGGATGAGCTTGCGCTCGAGCTCCTCGACGGCCGGCTCGAGCGCGAGCGTCTCCCCGGCCGGCTCGGCGGCCGTGGCGGCAGCCTGCGGCAGGAGCAGGCGGAAGAAGCCCGGCTCGACCTCCGGACCGGTGGCGAGGACGGCGGCGCGCTCCATCAGGTTCTGGAGCTCGCGCACGTTCCCGGGCCAGGAATACTGCTCGAGCAGCTGGCAGGTGCCCGGCGCGAGGGCCGGCGCCGGCTTCCCCAGCTCCTGGCAGAAGCGGGCGAGGAAGAAGGCGGCCAGGTGAGAGATGTCCTGTTGCCGCTCGCGCAGCGGGGGCAGATGGATCTGGAAGACGTTCAGCCGGTAGTAGAGGTCCTCGCGGAACGTCCCCGCGCGGATGCCGGCGCCCAGATCACGATTCGTCGACGACAGCACCCGGACGTCGAGCGTGATCCGCTTGTTGCTGCCGATGCGCTCGATCACGCCCTCCTGCAGGACGCGCAGCAGCTTCGCCTGCAGTGGATAGGCCATGTCCCCGATCTCGTCGAGGAACAGCGTGCCGCCGTCGGCGAGCTCGAACTTGCCGGTGCGGTCGCTCTGCGCGCCGGTGAAGGCGCCCCTGGTGTGGCCGAAGAGCTCGCTCTCCAGGAGGTCGGCCGGGATGGCGGCGCAGTTGAGCGGCACGAAGAGGCGGTCGCGCCGCGGGCTCAGGCCGTGGATCGCGCGCGCCACCAGCTCCTTGCCGGTCCCCGTCTCGCCGGTCAGCAGCACGGCGCTGCGGGTGGGACCGATGCGGCGGATGAGGTCGTAGACGGCCTCCATCGCAGCCGAGCTCCCGACCAGGCTCTCGAACGCCGGCGCCTGCTGCACCCGCTCCCGCAGGTAGCGATTCTCGGTGCGGTACTGGCGCATCTCGAGCGCCTTGCGGATGATCAGCTCGACCGCCTCGAGGTCGAAGGGCTTGAGGACGTAGTCGAAGGCGCCGAGCTTCATCGCGTCGACCGCCGTCTGCACCGTTCCGAAGGCGGTCAGCAGGATCACCGGTACGTCGGCGTCCAGCTCGCGCAACTTGGCGAGCAGCTCGAGGCCGGTCATGCCCGGCATCTTGAGGTCGGTGAGGATGAGGTCGATCTTCTCGGCCTGGAAGCAGCGGAGTGCCTCTTCACCGCTCTCGGCGGCCACCGAATCGATCCCCATGCGCTCGAGCAGGATCTGCAGGAGGCGCCGCATCTTCCGCTCGTCGTCGACCACCAGCACCTTGGTCATCGCCACACCTCAGGCGGCCGGCAGCACGACACGGAAGGTGGCGCCCCCTCCCACCGTGCTGTCCACCGACACCGTGCCGTGGTGCGCCCGGACCACGCGCTGGACGAGGGCGAGCCCGAGACCCGTGCCGCCCTCGCGGAGGGTGAAGGAGGGCGTGAAGACTTGCTCCCGGGCGTCGGGGGGGATGCCCGGGCCGTCGTCGATCACCTCGAAGCCGACGTGCCCGTCGTGACGCGGGAGGGTGCGCACGGTGATGCGACCGCCACCGGGCACCATCTGGAGCGCGTTGACGATCAGGTTGAGAGCCACCTGGTAGATCTGCTCCGGGTCGCAGCGGGCCGGGCAGGAATCTGCGGCGAGGACGCGCTCGATGCTGATGTTCTTCTCGCGCGCCTGCCCGTCGGCGAAGTCGAGCGCGCGCGCCAGCAGCGGCGCCAGCGGCGTCGGCTCGACAAGCGGCTCGCGCGGCCGCGCCAGCTCGAGCAGCCCGCCCACCACGCGGTCGAGCCGGTCCACCTCCTCGATGATCATCTGCACCAGCTCGGCGCCCTCGGGATCGGCGGCCGGCACCGAGCGGGCGAGGATCTGCGCCGAGCTGCGCAGGATGCCGAGCGGCGTGCGCACCTCGTGCGCCACGCCGGCCGCCACCTCGCCGACGAAGGCGAACTTGGAGGCCGTCAGGAGGTCGTCCTGGGCGCATTTCAGCTCGGCCGTCATGGTGTTGAAGGCGGCCGCCAGCTGCCCGATCTCGTCGCGCGAGCGGACCTCGACGGGGCGGCGCGGCTCGCCCCCGTGGGCAACCTCCTGCGTCGCCAGCGTCAGGGCGCGCAGCGGGCGGCTCATCCGCCGGGCGAGGAAGGTGGCGACGGCGAGCGCGGCGAGCAGCACGCCCGCCAGCGCCACGGCGAGCCGGCGCTCCATGTCGCGCACCGGGGCGAACGCCGCGGCGAGCGGCTCCATGACCAGCGTCGCCCAGCCGAGCTTGGGGTCGTCGGTGCCCGCGAAGCCGACGAGGGCACCCGCCTGCGCCTCGCTCACGTACCCTCGCCGCGGGCTCGTGGCAAAGCGCTGCACGATCCGTGCGCCGGCGGCGCGCAGCTCCTCCGCCGCCTGCCCGTCGACGTCCTCGCGCCACGACTCGCCGATCACCGTGCCGCTCCGGTCGAGCAGCAGCACGTCCACCCGGAGCCCGTGCGGCGCCAGGGTCCGGCGAATGCGGGTGGCCAGCGCGATCACGTCCTGCCAGTCGTAGAGTCCGAGCACGGCGCCGATCACCGCGCCGGTCTCGGGGAGGCGAATCGGCGCAGCGATCTCCACCGCGGCAGGTACGCGGTCCGACGCGGGGATCGGCCCGCTCAGGAACTCCTCGCCCCGCAGGGCGGTGTGGGCCCAGTCGCGTTCCCCGAGCATCTGGCCGAGCGAGCGCGGGTCGGTGGCCGCTACCACCCGGCCATCGCGGTCGATGCAGAGGAGCTCGAGGAACGGCGCGCCGCCGTCGACGAGCGAGCGCAGAAAGCGCGAGGCCCGCTTGTCCAGGTCGCCGATGACGACGTCCCGCATGACGTCCTGGCGCGCCCAGGCGCGGACGTCGTTTCGCTCGCCGGCGAGGGCGGCGGCCAGCTCGTCGAGCGTCTCGTGCGCCACTTCCCCGAGCTGCTGGCCGACGGCGCGCTCGAGCGCTTCGCGCGCGCGTGCGAGCGCGATCAGGGCGAAGAGCACCCCCGGGACGATGACCAGCGCCAGCGAGAAGATCTGCAGCTTGGCGCGCAGCGAGCGCAGTGAGAACCTGGGCATTCTCTCTTGCACGCCCCCAACCCGTGGCGTAGGGTGCGTTTCCTCGTCGGTCCCACGTCTGATGCGCGAGGCGCCTCGCACAGTCAAGGCCGCGCGGGCGCGCCGCGCGATGCTGGCCGCCGTGGTCCTCCTCACGTGGACCTCACCGACGGCCGCGGCGGGCCCGTACCCGCCCGGCGCCGACAGGCCCCCTGCGCTGGCTCTGCCGACGCCTATCGGCGACGTGGGCTACACGCCCGGCCGCGGCCTGCGCGTCGGTGACACCCGCCTGACCCTGGCCGGCTACGGCGCGGTTGACCTTGTCCACGAGGAAGGTGGCCCGACGACCCTGAGGGTCGAGAGCCTGGACCTCTTCGTCATCTGGGATCCGCTGGCGCGCGTGCACCTCTTCTCGGAGATCGACACGATCGACCAGGAGGACCCCCACGAGGAACGCCGGAACTTCCTCACCGATCGGCTGTTCGGCGACTTCGCGGGGTACGACTGGCTCAACCTGCGGGTCGGCAAGTTCCTCACTCCGGTCGGGCGCTGGAACCAGATCCACGCCCGGCCGCTGGTGTGGACGACGTCGCGGCCGCTGGCGACCGAGCTGCCCTTCGATCCATACGTCACCGGGGCGATGCTCTTTGGCTCCCGCTTCCCGCGCACCGGCACGCTCACCTATTCGCTGTACGGGCAGTTCACGAACAACTTCGACGTCGAGCCGCCCCCCCAGGCCCAGGACCGTGCCGTCGGCGCTCGCCTCGAGTACGCGAGCCTCGGGGGATGGTCGGTCGGCGGATCGTACCTGGCGTTCACCGCGCTGCCCGGTGAGCGCGAAGCACCCGAACGAGGTGCAGCTGCGGCCGGAGACCAGGGCGGCTGGCGCCACCTGACCGGCCTCGACACGCTCTGGCAGCGCGGCCCGTTCGAGCTGATGGGCGAGTTCGCCTTCCAGGAGCCGGCACGCGGCCCGGGCCGGCAGTGGGGTCTCTACCTGCAGGCGGTCGAGGAGGTGGTCCGGAGGGTCTACCTGATCCAACGTTACGAATACTACGATCACCCGGCCCCGGAGCCGGTGGTCAACCTCGGCGTCCTCGGCCTCGCCTACAAGCCCTGGCCGTTCGTCGTGCTCAAGGGCGAGTACCTGTTCGCCGATCGGCGCGCCGAGGAGTCCCCGCCCGGCGTCAAGTCGTCCTTCACCATCCTCTTCTGAGATGCGGCGGGCCAGCATACTCCTCTGCACCGCGATGGCGTTGCTCATGCCAGCGCCCGCCGTCCCGGAGGAGCGCGCGCTGGCGATCGTCGTGCACCCCGCGCGCACCGCCGCGCTCGGCATCGAGGACGTGGCGCACATCTTCCTGCGCAAGCGCCGCTTCTGGGACGACGGGGCGCCGATCGTGGCGCTCAACCGCGAGCCCGGGACCGCCGCGCGTGCGGCCTTCTCACGCCGGGTCCTGCGCGCCGATCCAGCGCAGCTCGAGGAGTACTGGAACCACAAGTACTTCGACGGGGTGTTCCCGCCGACGGTGCTGTCGTCCTGCATCGCCGTCAAGCGGTATGTGGCCACGGATCGGAACGCCATCGGCTACATCGACTTGAGCGAGGTCGACGACTCCGTGCGGGTCGTGCTCAAGCTCGAGTGAGCCTCGCGCATGGTGCGGGAGCGGTGCACGTCCTATGCCAGGGAGCTGTCCGCCTCGTCTCGAGTGGCAGGCGCCATGCGCGGGGCGAGCATCCTGCAAGAATTTGCAAGTAGGTCACGCGTGCGGTGATGCGACGATTCCGAGCTGGAGGTGTGTTCCCATGGTCAGCCCGGCTGCTCGGCCTCGGTGAGCGCACGCTCTGACACAAGCGCAAGCACTACAGGGTCTGCGCCCGGCGCCTGCAACTTTCTGCACGGTCCCTGGCGGCCGGTTGCACCGAATTGCAGGCCTCGCCGCGCCCGATGCCGGTCTGTCGCCCGTCGAGCGGGCGCGGGCCGGCAAGGGCCTTGCTGTGTCTCCCCGGCGATGAACGGGGCGCAGAGACGGGGACGATCATGACGTCCCGCATGACGTGCGGGCGCGCCCAGGTGCGGCCGTCGTTGCCCGCCCGAGCATTCAAGGCCGCCCGAACGTGCGGCGCAGTGCTGGCCGCGCTGGTCCTCCTCACGCGAGCCTCACCGGTGGCCGCGGCCGACGCGTACCCGCCGTCGCCCGGCGCCGACACGCCGGTCATGTCGCTGCCGACGCGCGTCGGTGACCTTCGCTACACGCCCGGCCGCGGCCTGCGCGTTGGCGACACGGGGCTGACCCTGGGCGGCTACGTCGCCACGGACCTGACCCGCGACGAGGGTGGCCCCGCGAGATTCACCGTCGAGGACGCGGGCCTCTTCTTCATCTGGGATCCGACACCGCGGCTGCACCTCTTCTCGGAGCTCGACGTGGTCGACCAGGACGAACCCGCCGAACCCCGCCGGACCTTCGTCACCCCGCGTCTGTACGGCGACGTGGCAGCGCTCGACTGGCTCAACCTGCGGGTCGGCAAGTTCCTCACCCCCGTCGGGCGCTGGAACCTCATCTACGCCCGGCCGCTGGTGTGGACGACGTCCCGGCCATTGGTCACCGAGCTGCCCTTCGATCCGTTCACCACCGGGGTGATGCTCTTTGGCTCCGTCTTCCCGCGCACCGGCACGCTCACCTACTCGGTGTACGGGCAGGTCATCGACCAGTTCAGCGCCGAGCCCGAACCGCAGCCCGTGGATCGTAGCGTCGGGGGTCGCCTGGAATACGCGAGCCTCGGGGGATGGTCGGTCGGCGGCTCGTACCTGGCGTTCACCGCGCCTCGCGTTCTGCCCGAAGAGGGCGAAGCGGCGGACCGAGGCGGAGCTGCGGCCGGAGACGGCGGCGGCTGGCGCCACCTGACCGGCGTAGACGCGCTCTGGCAGCGCGGCCCGTTCGAGGTGATGGGCGAGTTCGCCTTCCAAGAGCCGGCCCGCGGCGCGGGCCGCCAGTGGGGCCTCTACGTGCAGCCGGTGGCGGAAGTGCTCCCGAGGTTCTACCTTGTCGGGCGCTACGAGCACTTCGAACAGCCGGCGCCGGAGCCGGCGGTGAACATCGGTGTCGTCGGCCTCGCCTACAAGCCCTGGCCGTTCGTCGTCCTCAAGGGCGAGTACCTGTTCGCCGATCACCGCGCCGAGGAGTCCCCGCCCGGCGTCAGGACGTCCTTCACGGTCCTCTTCTGAGATGCGGCGGGTCGGGGCGCTCCTCTGCGCGGCGATGGCCTTGCTCATACCGATGCCCGCCGTCCCGGAGGAGCAGGCGCTGGCGATCGTCGTACACCGCGAGCGCACCGACGCGCTCGACATCGAGGACGTGGCCCGCATCTATCTGCGGAAACGCCGCTTCTGGGACGACGGGGCGCCGATCGTGGCGCTCCACCGCGAGCTTGGGACCGCGGCGCGCGCATCCTTCTCGCGCCGGGTCCTGCGCGCCGATCCGGGGCAGCTGCGGGCGTACTGGGACCAGCAGTACTTCGCGGGGATCTTCCCGCCGGCTGTCCTGTCTTCCGGTGCCGCCGTCAAGCGGTATGTGGCCACCGACCGGGACGCCATCGGCTACATCGACTCGAGCGAGGTCGACGACTCCGTGCGCGTCGCGCTCAAGATCGAGTGAGCCGACGTGCGGAACGGCCGGCCGCTGGCCAACGTGTCGCCCATGAAGTCCATTGACCACCGCTGGTTGGGGCCGGTCGGGACGGGCCGTGCGATCCGGCGGCCGGCGGCGAGCTTCTTCCGCTTCCACCGGCGCACCGCGAGGCCGTCCGCCCGGTAGAGCCGGTACACGCGCTGGTCGTTCACCTGCCAGCCTACGCACCGCAGCAGCAGCGCGAGCCGGCGGTACCCCCAACGACGTCGGCGAGCCGCCACGGCCCGCAGCGGCTCCCGGATCGGGTCGTCGCCACGTCCGCTCGTGTACCGGACGCTCGACCGCGCTGCCCCCAGCGCGTCACACGCTCGGCGCTGGCTCACGCCGAACCCGTCTTGGACGTGGCCCATCGCCAGACGGCGGGCAGCGGGCGTCACCATTTTTTCGCCATCACCGACCTGAGCATCTGGTTGTCCAGCGTGAGGTCGGCGATCAGCGTCTTCAGCCGCCGATTCTCATCCTCGAGCGACCGCAGGCGCTTGGCGTCGCTCACCTCCATGCCGCCGATAGTAGGTCACCTCCGTGATCCCGTGCTTGCGTCACAGATCCTTGACGGGCTGCCCGGCCTCCGCGGCCTTCAGCACGCCGATGATCGAGGAAGGACTAACATTTTGGCCGGACCAATTCTCGGGGGGCAGGTCAAGTCGGGCGTGCGCGCCGCGCGATAGCTCAGACGGCCGCGGATCCCGGACGCGCGGGAGGCCGGAGGGCTGTCGCCCCCCGGCCTCCCGTCTTGGACTACTCGGACTGATTCGCTTGCTGTGCTACCGCACCACTCCCGCCCAGCGGGTCTGGTGCGTCACCCCGCCGACCGTGCAGCTCACCCGGAAGTCCACCGAGCTGCCGGCGGCCACCGTGCCGTTGGCGAGGATGTTGACTGCCGTCGCTCGCCGGAGCGGCGCGGCCTGGGCGGCGAACGGGGTCACCGTTCCCGTGGCCGAGATGCCGCCCACCGAGACCCGCACGCCCGTGCAGCCCGCTGGGTAGCGGGCCGGGTCCATGTTGGTGAGGCTGATCCGGGTGCTGACGCCATTCGTGCGGACGTCACCCACCGCCGGGAAGCCCGCCAGGCTCGGGTCCTCGCCGGCGTTGCGGGTGAGCGTCGCCCGGCGGATGGAGCCCATGCACTTGCCGCCCGAGCAGCTGTCGCCGGCGGTGGCGGCGTTGCCGTCGTCGCACGCCAGGGCATTGTTCAGGTTCTCGCAGCCCACGGCGGGTGGCGTGCAGAGGTCGGTGGTACAGACGTTGAGGTCGTCACAGTTGCGTGCCCCACCGACGCAGGCGCCCGCCGTGCAGGTGTCGCCCACCGTGCAGACGTTGCCGTCGGTGCAGGCGATGCCGTTGTTGAGGCTCGCGAAGCCGCAGGACCCCGCCCCGTTGCAGGCGTTGTTGGTGCAGATGGTCGCGGCGGTGCAGGGCGAGCCGAGTGCCTCGAACTTGCACACGGAAGAGCAGCAGTCGCCGTTGAGCTTGTTGCCGTCGTCGCACTGCTCACCGACGTCGAGGATGCCGTTGCCGCAGACGTCGATCTTCTTGCCGACGACGGTGAAGAGGTTCGTCTGCACGCCGCCGGGGGGCAGCAGCGGCCCCTCCACGCGGTAGAAGTTGGTGCCGCAGGGGCTCCCGGTGACGGCGTGGGGGGTGATGCCATCGCCGACGAATCCCGCCGGCGGCGCCGGCAGCGACGCATCCCACTGGAGGAAGCTGGGTCCGACCCGGCTGGCTGCCGTCAGCGGGCCGGAGAAGCCGGGGGCGAGGATGCCCACATCGAAGGTCACGTTGATGACGCCCAGGTTGTTCGCCACCAGCTGCTCCACCCCGTAGGGATGGGTGACGGTGTAGGTGCCGAACGGGAGGAGGTTGTTGATCCGGACGCGGAGCCGGCTGAAGGCGAGCTGCAGGCCGGGCGTCGGCGCCACTCCACCGAGGAAGGAGCCGGTGACCGCGTGCACCAGGATGGCCCTGCCGCCGGTCGGCAGCGTCATGTCCGCCTTCGCGAAGAGGTAGGGGAACTCCACGAAGAAGTTGCCCGGGAACGCCACCGGCGCGAGCGGGTTGGGAAGAGGCGGCAACGCCCCACAGAACCCCGCCGGGAACGGCGCCGGGTCCAGGCATGGCTGCAGGGCAAGCCCGTCGGCGCCCACGTAGTACGCCGGGAAGCCGTTCGCAGGGTTAACCGCCCCGACCTCGGGCAGGGGGGTGTTGGTGCACTGGGCCGAGGCCTTGCTGGCCACTCCTGCGCTCAGCAGGACCGCCAGGGCAATCACGGATCGCGCTCTCGATTTCATGTCCATGTCTCCTTTGTGTTGACCCGCGTGAGTCCTTCGACTGCGAAGGGTCTGTTTTAGTCGACTCAAATCTAGAGAATAGACATGACACTGTAAATTCGTAATCTCCCGCGATGTGGGTGGGTTCCCCCAGAGTACAAGGTGCCCCCGGCGCGGCCATCGTCGGGCATGCTTTAGCCCGGTGAATTGCCCACGCCCGAGGTCGGGTGGCCACGACACGTAGAGGGGCGGGATGGGATGCGAGCGCCTTCGTACGGATCCCGGGCGACCGGCGCCGCCGGTCGCCCGGGATCCGAGACTCGCGCGTGGTGGAGACCGGTCTTCCCTATGGTGCGACCGTCAGCAGGACGGCGGGATGGGGCAGGCTCCCCTCGCGAGAGTTGTAGATCGCGCTGTCGGTGCTGGTGGTGTCGATCGCGAAGCAGTAGACACCGTCGCCCGGGATCGCCGGAGTGACGTCGAAGTCCGCGATCTGACCTGTCGCCACCGCGCCGAGCGTCGCCAGCGCCGGTCCGTCGATGGCCGGCGCCGTGTTCCACGTCATCGTCTGCTCATTCCAGCTGCAGTTCGTGATGGCGTGGATGGTCCCGCCCGTGACGCTCCCGGAGTTGGTCACGTTCGCAACCTGGAGCTTCAGGTGCGCGCCGGTGACGTGGCTCGCGCCGACGCCGCTCACGCTGACGCGGAGGAACGTATGCTGCACGCCGGTGGTACCCGGATTCGAGGCGGTGCCGTTGTCCACGAAGATCTGCGGCTTGGTGCCGAAGTTCGTGGTCGGCAGGTCAGACTGGACGTAGGTGTCGGCGACCACCGTGCCGACCGCCCCCGCCGGGGCGAGCGTGGTCGTGGTGGTGGCGCCCGGCGCCAGGGTCGTGGTGGTGGTCTGCACCTGAGCCGGCCCGCAGCCGCAGTCGGGCTCCACCTCGAGGGCGACCGACGGCTTGCCGGTCGTGGCCTCGCGGGAGTTGTAGTTCACGTTGTCGGTCGAGGTGCTGTCGATCGCGAAGCAGTAGACGCCGTCGCCGTGGATGGCGGAGGTGACGTCGAAGTCGACGCCCTGCTTCAAGCCGCACTTGCCCACCGTCGAGAGCACGGGGCCCATCGCGGGCTGGTTCTTCCAGGTGATCGTCTTCTCACCCCACGAGCAGTCGCTGACGGCGTGCATCTGCCCGCCGGAGTTGCTGTTGGAGCCGGTCGCCGAGGCCACCTGCAGATGCAGCTTGACCGAGTGGACCGGATGCTGACCGACGCCGGTCACGTTGATGCGCAGGAAGGTGCGCTTGATGGGACTCGCATCCGCCGTCAGCACCTTGCTCGCGCCGGAGTTCGTCGTGGGACTGCCGGCATTCACCAGGGCATCGGCGATGACGGTCGCGACCGGCGCCGCCGGCGGGCAGATGGGCGGCGGACCGCCGACGCAGGTGCCGCCGGCGCAGGTGTCGGCAGTGGTGCAGTCATCGCTGTCGTCGCACGGCGAGCTGTTGGGTGTGTGCACGCAGCCGGTCGCCGGGTCGCAGGACTCGGACGTGCACCCGTTGCCGTCATCGCAGTCGGGCGGCGGGCCGCCCACGCAGGCGCCGCCCGCGCACCGATCCGCCGTCGTGCAGGCATTGCCGTCGTCGCACCCCTGAGTGTTCGGGGTGCCGACGCACGCCCCGGCCGCGCAGGTGTCGCCGGAGGTGCAGGGATTGAGATCGTCGCACGGCAGGGTGTTTGGCGTGTTCACGCAGCCGGTCACCGGGTCGCACGTGTCGGTCGTGCACACGTTGCCGTCGACGCAGTTGGGCGGCGGGCCGCCGACGCAGACGCCGCCCGCACAGGTGTCCGCCGTGGTGCAGGCGCTGCCGTCGTTGCAGGGGAGCGTGTTCGGGGTGCCCCCCACGCACGCGGCGGCGCCGTCGCAGGTGCTGCCACTGATGCAGGGGTTGTTGGCGCAGGCCTGGCCGGCCGGCTCGAATTGGCAGGTCGGCGAGCAGCAGTCGCCGGCCACGAGGTTGCCGTCGTCGCACTGCTCGCCGAGGTCCACGATGCCGTTGCCGCAGACGTGGGCGATCTTGCCGATGAGGACGGTGAACTGGTCGGTCTGCAGTCCGCCACCCGGGAGGCCCGGTCCCTGAATCGAGAAGATGTTCTGGCCGCAGGGGCTGCCGGTGACGGTCTGGGGCGCGGCAGGATTGCCGACGAACCCGGGCGGCGGTGGGGGTGCCAGCGCGGTCAAGAACGGTCCCACCCGACCGGTGGTGAGCGGCGTCCCGAACGCCAGCGCCGGCCCCGCCGGCCCCGCCGGAATGCGAGCGCTGTCCTGAGTGAAGTTCACCGTTCCCACGGCATCGGCTTGGAGCACCTCCACGCCGTACGGGTGCGTGACCGTGTACGTCCCGCCGGGCGTCCCACCGAAGATGCGGACGCGGACGCGACCGAACACGACCTGATCACCCGGGAGCGCCACGGCGCCGTTCGCGAAGGAGCCCTCGAACTGGTCGTTCAACACGGCCTTGATGGTCCCGACGGTGATCGTGCTGATCGCTCTGGAATAGAAGAACTCGACCGGGAAGTTGTCGGGAAAGGAGACGGGACGGGTCGGATCGGGTATCCCCAGCGCGGGGTCACATGCCAGGTCCAGGCAGGCTTGCAGGGCGAGCCCGTTCGAATCCTGGTAGTACTCCGGGAACCCGTGGGCGGGGTTGACCGGCCCGAAACCGAAGAGCGGCGTGAAGCAGGTGGTTGGCGCCGCGGCGTGTGCGAGCGTAGGCGCGGCTAGGTGAAGCAGTACGGTAGCGATTCCCAAGATGCGTCCTGTGAGCGTCATGAAACGTCCCCTCCTGTTATGTTGGTCGAACTGAAGCAGCAACACGCGCCGGCATGTACTAGAAAGCGGGCGAGTCTGTAAATTGGCAGATACCCGCTGCGCGCTTGCTGTATTACCGACGCAAGGAAACGCGCGCGGCGAAACCGCGGAGCTAAAGTGATGAAGGGTGCGGGTTTAAGAGTGGGCCGCGCCGCCGGTCAGGGCCTGCGTGGCGCGAGAGGTATGCTACGAACTAGCTAGCTGCCACCGCCTTGCAAGCAGGCGATCCGGCAACAGCGGATCACGCTTGGCGTGCTTGTTCTCTCGTGACGGTGAGCTTCACCGCTCACACTCCTCGGTCAAGGATCCGATCCGCCGGCGGAGCTGATCCGGTCCGAAGACGCCTTGACAGGGCACCGGCTCAGTTCCCGAGCCAGCTGAGCAGGCATACGGTCCCCCAGCCGAGGACCACCCCGATCGAGGTTCCTGCAATGAGCGAGACGCCAAAGGGGTCAAGCAGTATCGTCAACATGTTTCCTCCGAGTTCTCATCTCCGCACCGCGTCATCACTGCCGACCGACACAGCAAAGCCCTTGCCAGTCCGTGCCCGTTGAACGGACGCGGCGCGCTCCCATCGTGCACGGCGAGGCCCTGCAACGCGGTGCAGCGGGTTTCCCCGCAACCCCTGAAGAAACCTGCAGCGCCCGGGCTGAATAGCCCATGGCGCTGCGTGGGGCTCAGGCCCGAAACTCGGCGGCGACGATCAACCGCTCGAGCCGGTGGCGCTCGTCCCAGTCCGCGCCCCACTGCTCGGCGACGACTCGCGCCGGCGAGCGGCCCATGGCGAGCTGCTCGCCCATCCGCTCGAGGTAGATTCGCTCGTCGTGGCCCGCGGCGTCGAGCTCGTGCTGCCGGCGAAGGCCCTCCTCGGCGATCGCGTACAGCTCGCGCGCCAGCTCGAGCACGCGGACCCCCCGGAAGCGGGCGAGCAGCGCCTCGCGGTGCACCTGGCGCCAGAGCCCGTCCGTTTCCTCGTACGTCCAGCGCTTCACGAGGTCGTAGGCGGCGTCGAGGCAGTCGGCCTCGTAGAAGACGCCCTTCACGAGCGCCGGCAGAGCGAGCATCCGCTCCGGCGGCTGGCTGTCGGCGGAGCGGAGCTCGATGTAGCCCTTCAGGCGCACCTCGGGAAACAGCGTCGTCAGGTGCAGGTTCCAGTCGTCGAGCGTGGCGCGCTCGCCCGCCGCCCCGTCGGCCAGGAAGCGCCGGAAGGGCGTGCCCGTGACGGTGGTGCGATACGTCCCGTCACGCAGGATGAAGTAGAGGGGCACGTCGAGCGCCCACTCGACGTAGTCGGCGAAGGTGGCCCCCTCGCGGAACGCCAGACGCAGGAGGCCGCAGCGGGCGGGGTCCGTCTGGGTCCAGATGTGCCCCCGGAAGCTCATGTAGCCGTTCAGGCCGCCGTCCGAGAGCGACGAGTTGGCGAACATCGCGTTCAAGAGGGGCGCGAGTCCCATGCCGACGCGCAGCTTCCGCATCGCGTCTCGCTCGTCGGCGTAGTCGATGTTCGCCTGGACCGTGGCCGTCTGCTTCATCATGCGAAGCCCGAGCGTGCCGACCCGCGCCATGTAGGGCGCCATGATCCGATAGCGCTGCTTCGGCACGAGCTCGATCTCCTCGAGACGGCTGACCGGCTGCATGCCGAGGCCGAGGAACACGAGACCGAGCTCGCTGCCGACGTCGACCAGCTCGCGCACGTGCGTGGCGAGCTCCCGTTGCGTGCAGTGGAGCGTGCCGCATTGCTCGCCCGAGAGCTCGAGCTGCGCACCCGGCTCGAGCGTGATGGACGCGCCGCCCCGCACGAGCGCCACCGTGCGCCCCGCCTCCTCCTTCGGCTCCCAGCCGAAACGCTCCGCGAGTGTGCGCAGCACGGTCTCGATGCCACGGGGTCCCGAGAACGGCGCCGCCCGGCCCGTCGCGCGGTCGACGACGACCTTCTCGTACTCCGTACCGATCGCCCACTGCGCGGACGGCTTGCCGGCCCGCTGGAACTGCTCGACGAGCTGGCCCACGCTTTCGATCGGGACGGCGCGATCGCTCTGCCGGAAGTCGGTCATGGACCGAGGCGACGTACGTTAGCCAGGCGTAGCGGCTGTCGCAACATCGACGACGTCTCCGGGCCGACGCGCCGGGCGTTGAGCGTTCAGAAGGTGATGACGCCGCGGGCCACCTCGCCCTGCTCGAGCGCCGCGAACGCCTCGTGGACCTCAGCCAGCGTGAAGCGGCGCGTGACGAGCTCGTCGAGCTTCAGCTTGCCGGCGCGGTAGAGGGCGAGCAGCCGGGGCACGTCGCGCGCCATGTCGGCTGAGCCGTAGAGCGACCCGACGAGCGACTTCTCGGCGAGGGGGAGGAGGAAGCCGGGCAGCGAGACCGTCGCGGCGGCGGGTGCGACCCCGACGACCACCGCCTTGCCGCCCCGGCGTAGGGCGAGAAACGCCTGCACGATCACCTCGGGCCGGCCGATCACCTCGAAGCTCACGTCCACGCCGCGGCCGCCGGTGAGCTCCTGGATGGCGCCGACCGGGTCGGCCGAGCCGCCGTTGACCACGTGCGTGGCGCCGAACTCGCGCGCGAGGTCGAGCTTCCGGTCGTTCAGGTCGACGGCGATGATCGGATGGGCGCCGACGAGCGCCGCCCCCTGTACGACGTTCAGCCCGACCCCGCCCGCGCCGAAGACCGCGACCGATTGCCCCGCCTCGACCCGCGCCGTGTTGATCACCGCGCCGACGCCGGTCATCACACCGCAGCCGATCAGACAGGCCCGGTCGAGCGGGATGTCGGCGTCGATCGGGATGCAGCCGCTCTCCGGGACGACGGTCCATTCGGCCATCGAGCCGACCCCGGCCAGCTGTCCGACGGCGCTGCCGTCCCGGCTGAAGACCTCGGCCGCGAGCGCCTTCACGTAGCCCATCTCGCAGAGATGCGTCCGGCCGGACTCGCAGTACCAGCACGAGCCGCAGTACGGCACCCAGCTGAGCACCACGTGATCGCCGTCCTTCACCCGGCGCACCCCTGCACCGACCGCCTCGACCACGCCCGCACCCTCGTGCCCGAGGACCGTCGGCAGCGGCATGGGCAGGTCGCCGTTGATCACGTGCAGGTCGCTGTGGCAGACGCCGCTCGCCCCCAGGCGCACGAGCACCTCGTCGGCGCGTGGTGCGCGCAGGGTCAGCAACTCGACACGGATCGGCTCGCGGACGGCGTTCACGACGGCGGCGCGCACGGTCTTCATCGGCTCACCTCTGCCTGCGCCTTCTACGGCGGGCGCCGCCGCGGCGGCAAGGGTCGCGGCGCCGTTCGCGTCTGAACCCCCGTGTCACCGCACCGCCGCGCTTCCCCTGTGCGTGCCGCCATGCGGACGTCATCGGTCTCCAGCCCCCGCCGCGGCCGCGAGCCGAGCGCCGGCCAGGCACGGAACGTGCTCCGACGGTCACCACCGCGGGATGACGTGGTTCGGGTCCACCGCAGCGCGGGGGATGTGGATGGCGGATGCGGACCGGGTGGCGGAGCGGGGTGTGGACGCGGTGACCTCAAAGCCGGGAGGACGGCGGCGCCGGTGACGGCGCCGCCGCTCCCTCCTCCCGAAGCGGCTCCAACTCTTCCGGGAGCCCGTGCGGTGCTCGCGCCCTGCGGGCGCTGCGCTCCTCCGATGCCCCCGGACCCCGTCGCTCGCGCGCGGCAAAGCCGCGCGCGGCTCCAACGCTTCCGGGAGCCCGGGGCGAGAATATCACGGCCCCGCGTCGTCAGAACGCCGACCGCGGCGGGGTAGCCAGCGCGGCACCCGGCGCAGGTACTCGTCGTAGGCGGCGCCGAAGCGGCTCATCAGGGCCGGCTCCTCGACGCGCACCACCCACAGGTGAGCAGCGGCGGCGGCCGCTGCGACGACCAGCCCCAGGCTCCGGGAGCGGAGCGCGAGCGCCGTGCCAGCCAGGCCGAGCAGCAGCCCCGCGAGGAGCGGGTTGCGCATGCGGAGATAGGGTCCGGCGAGGATGAACGGCGGTCGCGGCCCACGCCGGGGTCGGCCGCCGCCCGCGAGGAGAAGCGCGCTTCGCACCGCGAGTGCGAGGCCGGCCACGGCGAGCCCGACGCCCGCCGCGCCCACCTAGGCCGCTGCCATGCGAAGGATCTCGGCCCACACCGCGGCCGGGACCGGCATGACGGACAGACGCGGGAGCCGGAGCAGATCGAAGCCTGCGAGCTTCGGGTTGGCACGCATGTCGGCCAACCGGACGGGCTTCGCGAGCTCCCGCACGGATTCCAGGTCGACGACCACCAGACGCGGATCCTTCTTCTTCGGGTCCGGGTACGGGGCGCGGACGACGCGCGCGATGCCGACCGCGGCCCGCTCGGAGCCCGAGTGGTAGAGCAGCGCCTCGTCACCCTTCGCCATCGCCCCCAGGTGCTTGAGCGCGAGGGGGTTCTTGACCCCGTCCCACACCGTGCGCCCGTCGCGCGCGAGATCGGCCCAGGAGTACGTTCCCGGCTCGGTTTTGAGGAGCCAGCGATCCGGCATCAGGCGTAGTGGCTGCGGCGCTTCACCACGAGCTCGCGCTCGAGGTAGAAGATGTCGACCTTCTCGGCCGCCGCGCCCTTGGGCCCGAACTTGTGGCCGCGGAGCACCGTGTCGAGCACGCCGAGGTCCGGCCGGCCGGGCAGGTCGCGCAGGGCGCGGATCTCCGTCGACGCGAAGACCGTGTCGCCCGCGAACACCGGCGCCGTGTGGCGGCCGGTCGCGTAGCGCAGGTCGGCGAGTGCGTTGTCCGCGACGTCGGCCGACGAGAGCCCGAGGCAGAGGTTGAACGGGATGCCGCCGAAGACGATCAGCTGGCCGCCCACGTAGCGCTCGGGCTGCTGGTCGATCATCCACTGGTTCGAGTGCACCTGGGAGGTGTTGTCGAGCATGCCGGTCAGCAGGATGTGATCGGTCGTGACCACACGCCCGCGCGAGTGCTCCAGGACGTCACCCGGCCGGAAGTCCTCGAGATACGTGTCCGGGCTCGAGAGGTGCGCGAGCTCGCGGTAGGGGCGGCTCGGCTCGTAGGCGGGAAGCCCGAGCGAGACGGGTATCTCGCGGGGCGGGACTTCCCCGTCGGCAACCGTCGCCTCCGGGTCGCGCTTCCAGACCTGGACCTTGCGCTGGAACGTCAGCACCACTTGACCGTCCTGGTTGCGCCCCGTCGTCTGCACGTGGACGACCCCTAGCGTCGGGTCCCGCGTCGACGCCCGCACGCTGAGCACGGTCGTCTCCGCCTCGAGCGTATCGCCCAGGTAGACGGGGACCCCGAAGCGCATGTCGATGTACTCGAGGTTGGCCCGCGCGTTCTCCGAAACGTCCTCGACGCTCTGGCTGAAGACGACTGCCATCACGAGCCCGGGAGGGACGACCATGTCGCGGAACCCGTACGCCCTGGCGTAGCGCGCGTTCTTGGAGAGCGGGTTGGTGGTCATCGAGAAGTCGGTGAACACCGCGAACAGCCCCTCGGTGATGGTCTTCCCGCGCTTGTGCCGAAAGAGCTGGCCGGGTCGGAAGTCGTCGAGGAAGTGGCCGTGCTGCTTGCGGATGACCGCCATGCCGTCCTAGCGGCGGCCGCCGGCCGCCCGCGCCGTCACGCCTTGCCCTTGGTCGCAGGCGAGGCGCTCGCCAGGGAGGACGCGGTGGCGCTCATGACCGACAGGAACGTCCGCCGCTGCCGCGCGGGCAGCTCGTGGTAGCGGCGGATCAGCTCCTCGACGCCAGGATCGCGGGTGAGGGGCAGTGCCTCGTAGCCCATGTCGCCGACGGGCGGCGAGACGTTCCGCGTCTCATCCAGCATGCGACGGAGCTCGTCGTTCAGGATGGACGGATCGAGCCCTCTGAGCGCGCGCAGGAGCGGCACGTTGATCTTCATCAGCACGAGGAGCGGGGTGGCGAGGCCGCGGCCGGCCTCGAGCCGGCTGACCGCGCCCTGACTCACGCCGGCGAGCCGGGCGAGCTGCTCCTGCGACAGGCCGACGAATTCCCGGACACGACGGATGCGGGCCCCGAGCTCACGCATCCACTTGGCCCAGTCGATGCTCGGTCCCGCTCGCTGCGTCCAGCCCCCGGCCGCTTGAGGACCGCCGCCCGGTGACTGGCGCCTGGCAGGCGCGGCGTGCAGCCCGAGGATGCCGCTCGGATGGTCAGCGCGCACGTAGGATCGTCCCTATGCGTACATCTCATGTCTAGACGCCGGAGTGAAGATGTCAAGCGGACGTCCTCAGTGGTCGCGTCCCGCCGCCGCATCGGCCTGCGCTTCGGGCACGGTCACCGCGAGCACCTTGCCCACGCGTCGCCCCTTCATCTCCATCACTCGCAGCTCGTATCCCGGCAGGGCGACCGTGTCGCCCCGGCGGGGAATGCGCCCGATGTGGGCCGTCACCAAGCCGCCGAGCGTGCTGACGTCGCCGGGACGAGGCAGCTCGATCCGCAGGCGTTCGGCGGCGTCGTCGATCGGCGTCAGACCGTCGAACACGAAGCCCTGCGCGGTCTGCTCGACCTGCGGCGGCTCGCGGTCGAACTCGTCCTGGATGTCGCCGATGAGCTCCTCGATGACGTCCTCGAGCGTCACCAGCCCCGAGGTGCCGCCGTACTCGTCGACCACGATCGCCATGTGCGTGCGGCTGTCCTGGAAGTCCCGCTGCAGCGCATCGAGCGGCCGGCTCTCCGGGACGAAGAGGATCGGCCGCTTGAGCGCCGCGAGGTCCTCCGAGGAGCGCAGCTCGCTGCGCCGCCGGAAGAGGTCCTTCACGTGCACCATGCCGACCACGTGATCGATGTCGCTGCTGGCCAGGGGGAAGCGCGTGTGCGCCGTCTGGTCGATCACCCCGAGGTTCTCCTCGAGCGGCCGGGCGAGCGACACGTAGGCGATGTCGGCGCGCGGGATCATGACGTGGCGCGCGGTGCGCTCGGTGTAGTCGATGACGTTCTCGAGGAGCTCTCGCTTCTGCCCCGAAAGCACCCCCACGCGGTGCGACTCGGCGAGCAGCATGCGGAGCTCCTCCTCCGAGTGGGCCAGGTCGCCGCTCGTCTCCGCCGTGACGCCGAGCAGCCGGAGGGTGGCCGCCGAGGTCCGCCCCAGGAGCCAGAGCGCGGGCGCGAAGACGAGCTGGAAGACGCGGATCGGCAGGGCCACCCAGAGCGCCACGCGCTCGGTGCGCCGGATCGTGTAGGACTTCGGCACCAGCTCACCGAGGACGATGTGCAGGAAGGTGATGAGCGCAAAGGCCACCGCGATCGACGTGTTCTCGATGACGCGCGCGGAGGTTATGCCGAGCGCCGCGAACACGGGCTCGAGCAGGTGCTGGAAGGCGGGTTCGCCGATCCAGCCGAGGCCGAGGCTGGTGAGCGTCACGCCGAGCTGCGTCGCCGAGAGGAATGCGTCGAGACGTCGCTGCGCGGCCGCCACGGCCTTGGCGCGCCAGTCGCCGGCCCGCGCGAGCTCCGCCACACGCGTCGTCCGGACGCGCACTATGGCGAACTCCGCGGCAACGAAGAAAGCGTTCAGGAGAATGAGCCCGAGCGCGACGAAGACGAAGACTGGGTCGGATGGCATCCGGGGAGGGGCGAACCCCGGCAGATGCTAGAGGAACCTCGCCCGGGGAGGCAAGCGCATTGCATGACACTTGCGCCCGACCTGTGTATTTTTGAAGTATTCCCGTTCGGGCGGCGGTGCCGACACCGCCGGAGGAGGTCGTATGCGACGTGGTGTGGTGGCGATGGCAGTGGCGTGGGCGGTCGTGCTCGGAGCGGCCCGGGTGGGACTGGCGCGCGGCGAGCACGAGATCAACGACGATCAGCTCGAGGTCGAGATGGCGCGCAACCGGGCGCTCGCCGCGTACGTGGCGCGCAACGGCAAGCCGGACCTCGCCGAGAGCCGCGAGCTGGCCGACCGGCCGCCGTGGGACGATCACGAGGTGACGCTCTACTATCTCGGCATACGCAAGGAGATCGGGTTCGCGCGCGCGTGGATCCTCGGGCAGCCGACGGTTCACCTGGAGCGCTACGAGCGGCCGCTCAGCGATGCGGACGTCGCGGCGCTGTCGAAGCGAGCCCGCCAGCGGCCGGCGGACAAGGGCCGGCCCGCGAGCGTCGATCCGGCCCCGGGCAGCCCGCCTGCAGCCGCCGGCGCCGCGGAGCACGCCGAGGGTGCTGCGCCACGGGCGGAGGCAGCCGCCGGCCCCGCGGAGCGTGCCGAGCAGGCCGCGCAGCGGGCGGAGGCGGCGGCGAGCCGCCTGGAGGCCGCTGCGGCCGAGGCCGAGCATGCGGCCGACCGCGCCGAGGCGGCGTCCGACGCGATGGAGACCGCCGTCCAGACCGCTCGCCGGAAGTGAGGCCCGAGCGTGCGGGCGCTTCGCTGGGACGGCATCCGGCTGGCGCTCGCACGCGACGTCCCCGAGCCGGAGCCGGCGCCGGGCGAGGCGCTCGTACGGGTCCACCTCGCCGGCATCTGTCGCACCGACCTCGAGATCACGCGCGGCTACCTCGGCTTTCGCGGCACGCCGGGGCACGAGTGGGTGGGGCACGTGGTCGCGGCGGAGGAGGCGGATCTCGTCGGCGCGCGGGTGGTCGGCGAGATCAACTTTGCCTGCGGCGTGTGCCCGACCTGCGTCGCCGGGCTCGGCCGTCACTGTCCGGCGCGGCGGGTGCTCGGCATCGTCGGCGCCGACGGGGCGTTCGCCGACCTCGTGGTGCTCCCGGCCCGCAACCTGCACCGCGTCCCCGACTCGGTGCCCGACCGGGCCGCGGTGTTCGTCGAGCCGCTGGCAGCGGCCTTCGAGGTGCTGGAGCAGGTGCCGGTCGGGCCCGGCGTGCGCGCCGTCGTCCTGGGCGACGGGAAGCTGGGGGTCCTCGTGGCGCAGGTGCTGGTCGGGGCCGGCGCCGGCGTCGTCCTCGTCGGGCACCACGCGGAGAAGCTCGCGCGGGCGCGGCGGCTCGGCATCGCGACGGGCCCGGCAGGTGCCGGCGCCGATCTCGTCGTGGACGCCACGGGCGCGCCCGGCGGGCTCGCCGCGGCGCTGGCGCTCGTCCGCCCGCGCGGGACGATCGTGCTCAAGACCACCGTCGCCGGCGAGCATCGCCTCGACCTCGCGCCGGCGGTCATCAACGAGGTGACGGTCGTCGGCTCCCGCTGCGGCCCGTTCGCGCCGGCGCTCGCCGCCCTCGCCGGCGGCCGGATCGCCGTTGCGCCGCTCGTCGACGCGGTGTATCCGCTGGACGACGCGGTCGGGGCCTTCACCCGCGCCGCGGAGCCCGGAGTCCTCAAGGTGCTGATCGAAGCCGGAGGCTGAGATGGCGCGCCCCGCGCCCCGCGTTCCCGACCTCGTCCCGTTCACCGTCGCCGAGCGGCGGCTCGCCGCATGGCTTCGGTTCTTCGCCGCGATCTTCGCCGCTGGCGCCATCATCTTCTTCGTCCGGCCCGAGGGGACCGTCGCCGACCTCGACCGGGTGGGGCTGCTGCTCGGCCTCACACCGCTGCCGCCGGCGGGCGGGCCCGTCGCAGCGGACTTCTGGCTCACGCTGGCGGTCGCCAACATGGCGGCGATCGCGGCCTGCGCCGGGCTCGCCGCCGCCGACGTCCGCCGGCGGCGCGCGCTCGTCTATCCGCTCGTGGTCTCGAAGCTCACGTCGTCGGGCACGGGATTCCTCCTCTTCGCCGGCGGCGCGCACGCCTTCCCGTACCTGGTGGTGCCTCTCGTCGACCTGCCGATCGCGCTCGTGCTCGTGGCAGCGCTCCGCGCGGCGAGGCCGGTCGAGCCGTGAGCGCGCGCGACGAGCTCCTTCGCATCCTCGTCCGCCGCTCCTATCTGCGCGAGCCCGGGAAGCAGTTCCGCCTGGCCTCGGGCCGGCTGAGCGACTACTACATCGAGGGCTCCCTCACCACGACGTACCACGGCGCGCTGCCGCTGATCGGGGAGCTCGTCCATGCCCACGTGCCTGCCGAAGCCGTCGCCGTCGGCGGGCCGACGATGGGCGCCGATCCGATCGCCGCAGCGGTGGCATACTACAGCGCGGGCACCGCGCGCCCGCTCTCGTGGTTCTCCGTGCGCAAGGCCGCCAAGGAGCACGGCGCCCGCCGCTGGCTCGAGGGATCGGCCGCCCGCGGCGACGGCGTCGTCCTCGTGGAGGACGTGATCACGAGCGGCGGGTCGCTCATCGACGCGGTCCGGCAGTGCGGCGACGAGGGGCTCCGCGTGCTTGCCGCCGTCGTCCTCGTCGACCGCGAGGAGGACGGGGGGCGCGCCCGGGTCGAGGAAGCGCTCGCCACGGTCGAAGCCCGCTTCTACGCGCTATTCACGCGCTCCGACCTCGAGCGCGCGTGGCAGGCCGCCCGCGGGCGCTGATTCAATCGGGCGCGGCGAGCGCCAGGAGGCCCGCGCCCGCCTGCACGGCGACCAGCGGCCGGAGCGGGAGGACGACGAGGTCGCTCTCGCGCTCGAGCTGAGCGGTCAGCTCTACCAGGCGCGCCCGCAGCGCGTCGGCCAGCGCCCGCTCGCTCACCATCTCGGCCAGGCGGTAGACCTCGCCGAGGTAGAGCGCGTGGTAGAAGGGCTTGCAGACGGTGGCATCGAGCGCTTCGGCCCGCGAGGCCTCGCGGCCGTATTCCGCCGCCGCGGCGTGCGCCCGCTCTGCCGCGAGCCGGCGTTGCGCCTTGGCGAGGTAGTCGCGGACGGAGCGTAAGAGGCGGTGGTCGGGCACGCGGGCCGCGATCTTGGCGAAGCTCGCCGCACACTCGGCATGAACCGCCTCGGCGCGCGCGACGCCCGCGAGCACCGCCTCGCGGCGCGTCGAACCCGCCGGGCGCAGGTCCTCGAGTGCCGGGGCGGTGTAGTAAGGCAGCTCGCAGACGAGCGAGAAGGCGTCGGAGACGTGCCGCAGCCAGTCATCGGAGCTGGTACCCGCCTCGATCAGCGCCGCCGGATCGCCGTCCAGCGTGGCGGCGTAGTAGTCGTACGCCTCGTCGATCCCGAAGAGACGGTAGACCGCCGGCGCGAGCGTGCGCAGGTAGGGCACCTCCGGCTCGCCGCGGTGCAGAGGCAGGCCCTGCTCGGCCACCAGGCGATGCAGGCCCTCGTAGAGCTCCGGCCGGTCGCGCGAGACGTAGAAGTAGACGCCGCAGAAGCCCGCGTTGTGGAGCGAGTAGAAGAAGGCCGGCCGCACACGCTCCATGACCCGCATGAGGACGGCGGTCTCGGGCGCCGGGGTCGTGAAGCGGAGCGTCTTGTATTCGACCGGGAAGCTCCACTCGACCTGCTCGCGGTGCGGCGGCCGGTAGTAGTCGAGCGCGTAGCGGAGCGGCGAGAACGCGCCCTTGAACCACCCTTCGTTCAGCACGAAGCCGTCGGGGTCCGCGACCGGGATGGCGTAGAGCGTCGTGTCGAGCCGCGCGCGCAGCTCGGCGTCCTCGCAGAGGAGGCGGCAGAGGAACTGGAGCGTCAGGGTGCCGATCGGCTCGTTCGGATGCGGCACGCCGACCAGCAGCGCCGGCCGCCGCCCGTGGCCGACGGTGAGGAGATCGATGGGGCGTCCCTCGGCGGACGTGCCGATCGTCTCGAGCCGGGCCAGCCCCGGAAACGTCGCTACCAGGGCGCGCGCCTCCGCGCGGAGCTCCTCGAGCGTCAGGAACTCGCGGAAATCGGGCACCCGCGCCAGGAGCGGGGCGAGGTCGAGGCCGGCTACGACAGCTCCTTCGAGGAATAGCCCAGGATGCGCCGGGCGACGATCATCTGGTTGATCTGCTGCGTGCCCTCGAAGATGTCGTTGATCTTGGCGTCGCGCATCCACTTCTCGAGGAGCAGCTGGCGGGAGTAGCCGAGCGGCCCGAGCATCTCGACCGCCTTCTGCGTGACCTGGGTCACGACGAGCCCGGCCTTCGCCTTCGCCATCGACGCCTCGAGGTTGTTGCGCATGCCGTTGTCCATCATCCAGGCGGCGCGCCAGGTGAGCAGCCGCGCCGCCTGGAGCTGGACCTCCATCTCCATGAAGTCGCGCTCGAGGGCCGTCAGCTTCTGCGGCGGCAGCCCGTAGCGGATGGCGATGCCGTGCTGCTCGAGCGTTTCCCGCACGAAGTCGAGGGCGGCGCGGCCGACGCCGATGGCGCTGGCGGCGACGATCGGCCGCGTGGCGTCGAAGGTGGCCATCACGCCCTTGAAGCCCTCGCTCGTCTTCGGGACCTCGGGGCTGCCGAGGATGTTGTCGAGCGGGATGCGGCAGTCCTCGAAGACGAGCGCCGCCGTGTCCGAGGCGCGGATGCCGAGCTTGTTCTCGACCTTGGTGACGTACATGCCCGGGGTGCCGGCCTCCACCACGAACGCCTTGATGCCGGCGCGCCCGGCCGAGCGGTCGAGCGTCGCCCAGACGACCACGAAGCCCTCCGACTTCTCGGCCGCCATCAGGCCTGCGGTACAGAAGATCTTCGACCCGTTCAGCACCCAGTGGTCGCCGTCACGGACCGCCGTCGTCTGGATCGCCGAGCTGTCGGAGCCGCAGCTCGGCTCGGTGATCGCCATCGCCGCCCACTTGGGCTTGCCGCCCTCGGTGAAACGCTTGAGGAAGCGCGCCTTCTGCTCCGGTGTTCCGGCCGCCGCGACGGCGGCCCCGCCGAGGCCGGCGTTCGGGATCGAGAGGTAGAGTCCGGCGTCGCCCCAGGAGAGCTCCTCGATGGAGACGCACATCCCGAGGTTCCGCTCCGAGGGCCCCTCCTTGGCCTTGCGGTCTCCCGTGCCGCCGATCGGGTTCGAATGCGAGACTGCCCACATCATGTTGAGGAAGTCCCAGGGCTTCTCGTGCTCGCACTCGTCGTACTCGCGGGCGATGGGCCGCATGGCCATCTCGGCGGCCTGGTGCGTCAGCTGCTGCATCCCCCTGAGGCCGTCCGACAGCTCGAAGTCGATCATGGTCGTTCCTCCCCCCTTGGGTCGGCGCTAGACGATGGCCACGCCGTCGAAGGTCGCGAAGCCGCGCGCGTTGCGCAGCCAGAGCTCCACGGGATGGTCGCGGATGTAGCCGTGGCCGCCGAGGACCTGGACGGCGTTGTCGGTGATCTTGAGCGAGGACTGGCTCGCATAGTGCCGCGCCAGGTAGCACTCGCGGGTCGCCGGCTGTCCCTTGTCGAGGCGGGAGGCCGCCTCCCAGGCGAGCAGCCGCATGGCGTCGATCTCGATCGCCATGTCGGCCAGCATGAACGCGATCGCCTGCTTTTGCGCGATCGCCTGGCCGAAGGCGCGACGGTCCTTGGCGTAGTCGCGGGCATGGTCGAAGGCGGCGCGCGAGACGCCGACGGCCAGCGCCGCGCTCGCCAGCCGGCCGGCGTCGACGAGCGGCCGGACGTCCGTCCCCTCGCCGCCGAGGCGGCTCGATGCCGGCACCCGCACGTCCTCGAGCCGCAGCGGGAAGGTGTCGAGCGCCTTGATGCCCATGTTCTTCTCGCGCTCGCCGACCGTGAGGCCGGGCGCCTTCCCCTCGACGATGAAGGCGGCGAGGCCGTCCGGCGCGCCGGCATAAACCAGGATGGCGTGCGCGTCGCGGGCGAGCGGCACCAGGCACTTCTCGCCGGTGATGATCCAGTCGCCGCCCCGACGCGTGGCGCGCGTCGCGAGCGCCGTCGGGTCGAAGTCCCAGCGCGGCTCGATGAACGCCGCCGTCGCGACCGAGAACTCCAGGCCCGTGAAGCGGGGCAGCCAGCGAGCGCGTTGCTCCTCGGTGCCGGCGACGACGAGCGGGATGGTGAGCAGCCTCGGGGTCAGCAGGTGGAGCGCCAGCGCCAGGTCACCGTAGGCCAGCTCCTCGAGCAGGACGGCCCCCGTCACCGCCGAGCGAGCATCCCCGTAGCCGCCCTGCGCTTCGGGGATCGTGGTCTGCACGAGGCCGAGCTCCCAGCCGCGGGCGACGACGTCGTCCGGCACGCGGTTCGCCTCGTCCGCCTCGCGGGCGCGCGGACGCAGGACCTCGCGCGCGAAGTCCGTCATCGTCTTGCGGATGAGCTCCTGCTCATCGGTCGGCTTGAAGCTCACCATGGTCCCGTGCCTCCTCCGATGGCCTTGCGCGCCGCGCCGCGGGGCGCCAGCCAGGCAGCCATCTGCTCGACGAGCGTGTCGAGGATCGCGCGCAGGTCGACCTGCTCCGGATCCTGGTAATGCTGGATCTCGGCCCCCATGATCGCGCCGGCGACGACGGCCGCCGCCGCCTCGGCGCTCACGTCCCCGCGCAGCACGCCGCGCTGCTGTCCCCGGCGCACGACGTCGGCGAGGAACACGCGCATGCGGCGGAGGATGTTGCGGAACTCGACCGACAGGGCGGGATTCGTGTCGAGCGCCTCCACCATCAGCGTGATGATGAAGCGGCGATGGCTCGAGACCGTGGCGTGGAAGAAGCAGACGTCGACGACATGACGGAGCGCCGCCATCGCGTCCAGCTCCGGCGTCACCTCCGCGAGGACCTGCCGCTCGAACTCGCCGACGTGGTCCTTGACCGCCTCGAAGAGCAGCTGCTGCTTGTCGCGGAAGTGGTAGTAGACCGCGCCCTTGGTGACGCCCGCGTCGCGCGCGATGCGGTCGATCGTCGTGCCCTGGTAGCCGAGGCGCGCGAAGCAGTCGATCGCGGCGCGCAGGAGCGGCTTGCGCGAAGGCTCGCGCCCATCTCCCCGACTGCGGCCGCGCGCCGCTGACATACTGAACGTTCAGTATCTTCAATGACGCGTTTAGTCAAGTAGATACGACCACGGGGATGGACAATCACGCTGCCGCTCCGCTACCTACGCGGAGGGGGCCGACAGCACCAACGAAGAAGGAGTCGCAGATGATCAGAGCCGCCGTCCTCGCTACCGCCGTGCTCCTGCCCGCCCTCGCGCTGGCCGACGAGGTCTGGCGCTGGAAGGATCCGTCGGGCGGCCTGCACTACTCGAACGTGCGCGCCCACATCCCCCGTTACGCCGAGCCCGTCGCGACAGAGATCGGCCACGCCTCGCTACGGCCCCTGCCGGCGCAGGCCGCCGTGCCGCGCGCCCAGGCTTACGAGGCACCGCGCGAGGCGCGCATCCCGTTCCGCTCCGAGCTTCGAGCACTAGGGAGCTGCTGGCCGTTCGGCTTCCCCTACGTCATCGTCAACAACCCGCATGAGCTGGCCGACCAGCTGAAACAGGCCTCGCTGCTCGACGCGCTCGGCGTCCCCTGGCGCAAGGGCTGCTGCCTCTGACGAGCGCGTCGAGGTAGGAAGCACGGCCGGCGGCCGGCGCGTGCTTCCCGGCTCCCCGCCTGTCAGATGTAGGCGCCGCCGTCGACGCGCAGGATCTTGCCGGTGATCCAGGCGCCGTCGGCGGAGGCCAGGAACACCGCCGCGCGGCCGATCTCGCTCGGCTCTCCGGCCCGGCCGAGCGGGATCGTCTGCAGAACCGCGTCGCCGTGATAGCGGAGGAGGCGCTCGCCCATCTCCGAGCGGACGACCCCCGGCGCGATGCTGTTGACGCGCACGCCGGCGGGGGCCACCTCCTTGGCGAGCACCTTCATCAGCGCGTTCACTCCTGCCTTGGCCACGTGGTAGGGCGCGCCGCCGGCGCCGGCCAGGTCGGCACCGATCGAGGAGATGAACAGGAGGACGCCCCGCCGCGCGACGACGTGAGGAACCGCTGCCCGCGCCGTCCAGAAGGCGCCGTCCAGGTCGGTCGCGAGCACTCGCCGCCACTCCGCCGGGTCGACACCGGCCACGGGCGCGACGCGGGCCGCCACGCCGGCGTTGGCGACCACGACGTCGAGCCCGCCGAGGAACCCCACCGCTTCGGCCACCATCGCCTCCACCGCCTCGCGATCGGAGACGTCTGCCTGGAGGACCACCACACGCCTCCCGAGCGTTCGCACCTCCGCGGCGGTCTTCTCGGCGGCCTCGCGGTCGCGGCGGTAGTTGATGGCGACGTCGGCACCCTCCCGCGCGAACTCGAGGGCGATCCCGCGGCCGATGCCGCGCCCGCCGCCGGTGACGAGCGCCGTCTTGTCCTCGAGCTTGCCCAAGGCGCTCTCCGTTCGACGTCGAACCGGCGGGCTAGCGGACGATGTCCTCGCCGGCGTCGGCCAGCACGGTCATCACGTTGTCGCGGACCTCGGCGAATCCACCCGTGATCTCGATCCTCGCCACGGCGCCACCGGTCTCGCGGAAGGACAGCACGCCCGGCTCGAGCGTCGTGACCAGCGCGGCGTGGTCGGGGAGCACGCCGATCTCGCCGTACGCTCCGGGGGCGGTCACCTCGCGCACGTCCTGGTCGACGAGCTGACGCTCGCGGGTGTAGACGCGCAGCCGCATTCAACTCCTCCGGGGGCCCGTGCGCTGCTCGCGCGCTGCGCGCGCTGCGCTGCTCCGATGCCCCCGGACCCCACGCCGCACGCGGCAAAGCCGCGCGCGGCTTCGCTGCGCTCGCCTCATGCGGCCATCCTTTGCGCCTTCTCGAGGACGTCGTCGATCGTCCCGACCATGTAGAATGCCTGCTCGGGGAGGTCGTCGTGCTTGCCCTCGACGATCTCGCGGAAGGCACGGATGGTCTCGGGGAGCGGGACGTAGACGCCCTTGAAGCCGGTGAACTGCTCGGCCACGTGGAAGGGCTGGGAGAGGAACTTCTGGATCTTCCGCGCCCGGCCAACGACGACCTTGTCGTCCTCGGAGAGCTCGTCCATGCCGAGGATCGCGATGATGTCCTGCAGGTCCTTGTACCGCTGGAGAATGGCCTGGACCTGTCGGGCGACGCCATAATGCTCCTCGCCCACGACCGCCGGGTCGAGGATGCGTGAGGTGGAGTCGAGCGGGTCGACGGCCGGATAGATGCCGAGCTCGGCGATCTGCCGCGACAGCACCGTCGTCGCGTCGAGGTGCGCGAAGGTCGTCGCGGGCGCCGGGTCGGTCAGGTCGTCGGCCGGGACGTAGATCGCCTGCACCGAGGTGATCGAGCCCTTCTTCGTCGTCGTGATGCGCTCCTGGAGCTCGCCGATGTCCGTCCCGAGCGTCGGCTGATAGCCGACGGCCGAGGGCATGCGGCCGAGGAGGGCCGAGACCTCGGAGTTGGCCTGCACGAAGCGGAAGATGTTGTCGATGAACAGGATGACGTCCTTCCCCTCCTCGTCCCGGAAGTACTCCGCGGCGGTGAGCGCTGCGAGCCCGACGCGCGCCCGGGCACCCGGCGGCTCGTTCATCTGCCCGTAGACGAGCGCCGCGCGCGAGATGACCGGGTTCCCGTCGGACAGCTTCGACTCCTGCATCTCGAGCCAGAGATCGTTGCCCTCGCGCGTCCGCTCCCCCACGCCCCCGAACACCGACACGCCACCGTGCTGCTTGGCGACGTTGTTGATGAGCTCGAGGATGATGACGGTCTTGCCGACGCCGGCGCCGCCGAAGAGGCCGATCTTGCCGCCGCGCTGGTAGGGGGCGAGGAGGTCGACCACCTTGATGCCGGTCTCGAAGGCCTGAACCTGGGTCTCCTGGTCCGTGAAGGCGGGCGGCTCGCGGTGGATCGGGTAGCGCTTGGTGGCGACGATGGGACCCCGCTCGTCGACCGGCTCGCCGATCACGTTCATGATCCGGCCGAGCGTCGCCTCCCCGACCGGGACCGTGATGCCGTCGCCCGTGTCGCGCACCTCCTGGCCGCGGACCAGGCCGTCGGTCGAGTCCATGGCGATGGTGCGGACGGTCTTCTCACCGAGATGCTGCGCCACCTCGACGACGAGGTTCCAGGGCTGATCGCTGATCGCCGGGTTGGTGATCTGGAGGGCGTTGTAGATCGGCGGGAGGTTGCCGTCGGGGAACTCGACGTCGACGGCGGGGCCGATCACCTGCGTGACGCGTCCGATGCTGGGCATGGCTATCCTTTGAGCGCCTCGGCGCCGCCGACGACCTCCATCAGCTCCTTCGTGATGGTCGCCTGGCGGGCGCGGTTCATGGAGCGGGTGAGGGCGTCGATCATGTCTGCGGCGTTGGTGGTGGCGTTGTCCATCGCCGTCATGCGCGCGGCGTGCTCGCTCGCAATCGCCTCGAGCAGCGCCTGGCTCACGAGCGCCTCGAGGTAGCGTGGCAACAGACGGGCCAGAAGCTCGGGCCGCGGCGGCTCGAAGATGTAGTCGGCCGGGGGCCGGTCCACTGCGGGCGCCGCAACCGGCAGCAACGGAACGACGCTCGGGGTCTGCGAGATGGCCGAGCGGAAGCGGTTGTAGACCAGGTAGACCGCGTCGGTCTCCTGCCGCTCGAAGCGCGCGGCGAGCTCGGCCGCCAGCCCGGACGCCATGGTGGCCGGCGGCGTCGTCAGGATACCGAGCTGGTGGGCGACGATGCGCATGCCGCGCCGGCGGTAGTACTCGAGGCCCTTGCGGCCGACCAGCACGAAGGCCAGCTCCTGGCCGGCATGCTGGCGGAGGAAGCCGGCCACGTGCCGGAACAGGTTCGCGTTGTAGCCGCCACAGAGGCCGCGATCGCTGCTCACCACCAGCAGGTCAATGCGACGCTCCTCGCGGCGCGCGAGGAGCGGATGCGTCTCGGGCTCGATGCCGGCCGCCACCGCCGCGAACATCTCGGCGAGCTTGGCGGCATAGGGGCGCGCGCGCTCCGCCGCCTCCTGCGCGCGGCGCAGCTTCGCGGCCGCGACCATCTTCATCGCCTTGGTGATCTGCTGGGTGGAGCGGACGGTCGCGATCCGTTTGCGCAGCGCCTTGAGGCTCGGCATCTATCCGGACCGTCCTAGGCTTTGAAGAGGCGCGCGAAATCCGCGAGCGCCGCGTCGAGCTTCGCCTTCACGTCGTCGGTGAGCTCGCGCTTTTCCGCCAGGAGCTTCAATGCCGCCGGGTGCTTCGCCTCGAGAAACGCGTAGAGCTCCGGCTCGTAGCGCCGGATGGCCGGCACGGGAAGGGCATCGAGGTGGCCGTTGGTGGCGGCGTAGATGATCGCGATCTGCTTCTCGACCGGCAGCGGCGTGAACTGTCCCTGCTTCATCACCTCGACGAGCCGCTCGCCCCGGTCGAGCTGCCGGCGCGTCGCCGCGTCGAGGTCGGAGCCGAACTGGGCGAAGGCGGCCATCTCGCGGTACTGCGCGAGCTCGAGGCGGAGCGGGCCCGCCACCTTCTTCATCGCCTTCACCTGGGCGGCGCCGCCCACGCGCGACACCGAGATGCCCACGTTCACCGCCGGCCGCACGCCCGAGTAGAAGAGGTCCGACTCGAGAAAGATCTGGCCGTCGGTGATCGAGATCACGTTGGTCGGGATGTACGCCGACACGTCGCCGGCCTGGGTCTCGATCACCGGGAGCGCCGTGAGCGACCCGCCGCCGCGCGTGTCGTTCATCTTGGCGGCGCGCTCGAGCAGGCGGGAGTGGAGGTAGAAGACGTCGCCCGGGTACGCCTCGCGGCCGGGCGGGCGCCGCAGCAGCAGCGAGAGCTGGCGGTAGGCGGCCGCGTGCTTCGAGAGGTCGTCGTAGATCACGAGGGCGTGGCGACCGCTGTCGCGGAAGTACTCACCCATGCTGCACCCGCTGTAGGGCGCGATGAACTGCATCGGGGCGGGGTCCGAGGCCGAGGCGAGGACCACCGTCGTGTAGTCCATGGCCCCGAACCGCGCCAGCTTGTCGACCACCTGGGCGACGGTCGAGCGCTTCTGGCCGATCGCGACGTAGAAGCACTGCACGTCGCCCCCGCGCTGGTTGATGATCGTGTCGAGCGCGAGGGCGGTCTTTCCGGTCTGGCGATCGCCGATGATGAGCTCGCGCTGGCCGCGCCCGATCGGGATCATCGCGTCGATGGCCTTGAGGCCCGTCTGCAGCGGCTCCCTGACCGGCTGGCGGACGACGATGCCCGGGGCCTTCAGCTCGATGCGCCGGCTGGCCGCCGCCTTGACGGGCCCCTTGCCGTCGACCGGGTGCCCGAGCGCGTTGACCACCCGCCCGAGGAGACCCTCGCCGGCCGGCACCTCCGCAATGCGGCCGGTGCGCTTGACCTCGTCGCCCTCCTTGATGGCCTGCTGCTCGCCCATGATGGCGGTGCCGACGTTGTCTTCCTCGAGGTTCAACACGATGCCGTAGATGCCGTGCGGGAACTCGATCAGCTCGCCCGCCGCGACCCGCTCGAGCCCGTAGATGCGGGCGATGCCGTCGCCCGCAGAGAGCACGAAGCCGGTCTCCCGCACCTCGAGCTGCTTCTCGTACTCCTTGATCTGGTCGCGGATGACGTCGCTGATTTCCGCCGCGCGGATCTGCATCGATCTGTTCCCCCCCGGGCCGCTAGGCGCGACCCTCGGCCATCTGCTTGCTCAGGCGGACGAGCTGCGCCCTGAGGCTCCCGTCATACACCGTGCCGTCGATGTCGAGCACCACGCCCCCGAGGAGCTCTGCATCCACCTCCGTCGTGGCCAGCACCTCGCGCCGCCCGGTCAGCCGGCGGGCGAGCTCGACGAGGTCGTTCTTCTCCGCCCCGCTGAGGGGCGTCGCCGACCGGATCAGCGCGCGCGCGCGGCCGAGCGCGTCGTCGACCAGCTGCTCGAAGACGGAGGCGACGTCGGGCAGGACGTCCAGACGATCGCGCTCCGCCAGCAGGCAGAGCAGGTTGCCGACGGCCGGCGTGAGGCCGAGCGCGGCCGCCGCCTGACGCGCGATGCGGAGCCGCGCGCTCGCATCGACCGCCGGGCTTCGCAGGACGAGCTTCAGGCGCGGCTCCTCGAGCACGGCGGCCACGCGCCCGAGCTCCTCCGCCGTCGGGATGAGCGCGTCGCGCGTCAGCGAGAACAGCGCACGGGCGTACCGCTTGGCGAGCCGACGGCCGCCCACTACGCGGCCCTCGCCGACGCGATGAAATCGCGCAGCAGGCGCTGCTGGTCCCCCGGCTTGAGCGCCTGGCGGAGCAGGGCGGACGCCTGGCGGACGGCGTCTTCGATGAGCTCGTCGCGGAGCGCGTTACGTGCCGCGGCGAACTCCTGCTCCGCGAGCAGGCGGGCATCGGCCCGGATGCGGTCGGCGGCCTGGCGGCCGCGTTCGATCAGCTGCTCTCGCTCGCGCTCCGCCGCCGCCAGGAGGTCGGCGCGCAGGCGCTGGCGCAGGGCGGGCAGGTCGGCGAGGTCACGGGCGATGGTGGCCCGCAGCGCTTCGGCCCGCTCGCGAGCGCGAGCGCCGGCGGCCAGGCCCTCCGTCAACCGCTCGCTGCGGGCGCGGAAGTAGTCGCGGATCGGGACGCGGAGGAAACGGACGAGGAGGGCGACGAAGAGCAGGAAGTTTACAGCCGCCCAGAGCATCACGCCGGTCGCCCGAGAACCTTCTCCGTGACCATGCGGGCGAGCGCAGCCGCTTCGTCGCGCAGGGCGCGCCGCGTCCGGGCGACCTCCTCGGCGACCCGCGCCTGGACCTCGGCAAGCGTCCGCTGGGCTTCTGCGCTGGCCTCGGCGACGAGGCGCTTCTGCTCGGCCTCTGCGCTGCGGACGATCTCCTGGAGCTCCCGCTGGGCCTCGCTCCGGGTCTGATCGAGCGCCGCCGCATGCTCGGCGCGCAGTCGCTCGGCCTCGGCTTCGATCGCACGCGCTTCCCGGATCGCGCCCTCCGAGCGCACGGTCCGCTCCCGGATGATCCGCAGCGCAGGCAAGAACCACAGGCGTCTCACCAGCAGCCAGAACACGACGAAGACCGCGATCTGAATCAGAAAAGTCTGGTCGGGCGGTATCTTGAGCATGTACTACCGGCCGGTGGGGACGAAGGGAGAACGCGCCGCTATTTGGCGACTTCGGAGATCACCTTGTGCTGCTGCGCCCCGTCGCCCGGGCGGTCGTCCTTCGGGAAGAGCGCGATCTTGCGATCCTTCTCCGTCCGCAACGCGTCCGGACCGCCCATCGCGCACTGCCCCTCGAACACCACCCCTTCGTGGATGACGAGGCTCGGGGTCGCGATGTTGCCGAAGAGCTTCCCGGGAGCCCGGATCTCCAGCCGCTTCTGCGCCGTCACGTCGCCCGTGACCCGCCCGTGGATCACGATGGAGCTGCCCGTGATCTGCGCATTGACGACGGCGCTCTCACCGACGATGAGCGCGTCCTGCGCCGAGATCTCGCCCTCCACGTGTCCCTCGATGCGCACTGTCCCCTCGAACTGCAGTTTACCGGTGACCCGGCAGCCCTTGCCGAGGAATGCGCTCGTACCGCCCACGCCCGTTTCTCCGGGCTGAACTCTCTCCCGCTCGAGCATCTCCGCCTCCCCGGATGCCGGACCGTTCGCGGGGACGCCGGGCTCAGAGGAAAGCCCCCGCGGCCGATCGATCCGCTCTCGATCCTTGCCGAATAGCGCCATAGAAGTCACTCCGAGGTGCCCCCGAGCGCATGCCCCCATGGCCCGTGGTCGGCTCGCCGTGGAAGGCCCGCTTCTAGCACCGCGCGAGGGACGGTGTCAAAGCATCGCGGCCACACTGGTAGCCGCCACGCGCAGACGATCGACCAGCCGATCGAGCTCGGCATCGGAGTAGAACTCGATCTCGATTGCGCCGCCACGGCCCCGCCGCGCGATGCGCACTCGGGTGCCGAGCCCGCGAGTCAGCTCCTCGGCGACGGCACGCAGGTGGACGTCGGGCGCCGCGGATACCGATCCGGCGCTGCGCGGGCGTGGCCTGCGAGCGGCAGCCCGGCTCTCTGCTTCGCGCTTCGACACCCCGGCCACGGCGATTTCACGCGCGAAGCTCGCCTGCTCGGCCGGATCGACCGAGAGGACCGCCCGGGCATGGCCCGCGGAGAGCTCGCCGCTCTCGACCTGCGCCTTGACGGAGTCGGGCAGTCCAAGAAGCCGGAGCGCATTGGCGATGGCGGGGCGGCTCTTGCCGACCCGCATGGCGATCTCCTCCTGCGTGAGCCCGAACTCGTCAATGAGCCGCCTGTAGGCCTCCGCCTCTTCCAGCGGGCTCAGGTCCTCGCGCTGCAGGTTCTCGATGAGGGCCAGCTCGAATCGCCTTTCGGGGCTCGCTTCGCGGAGCACCACCGGCACCCGCTCGAGGCCGGCACGCTGGGCAGCCCGGAGCCGCCGCTCGCCCGCGATCAGCTCGTAACGGGCGCCGGCCGCTCGCACGACGAGCGGCTGCAGGACACCGTATCGCCGGATCGAGTCGGCGAGCGCCGCAAGCGTCTCCTCGTCGAAGTGACGCCGGGGCTGGTCGGGGTTGGACACGATGTCCTCCACCGCCACCAGGCGCTCGCCGGGGGCTGGGGGCGCCGCCGGCGTCGCCGGGAACAGGGCCTCAAGGCCCTTGCCCAACGCCTTGCGCATGCGGCTCCTCCGTTCGTCTATCTAGTTGACCCAAAAGCTCGCGGGCGAGGGCGCGGTACGCCGACGCCCCGCGCGAGGCGGGATCGTAGAGCAGCACGGGCACCCCGTGGCTCGGGCTCTCCGACAGCCGGACGTTGCGCGGGATGACGGTGCGGAACACCTGGTCGCCGAAGTGGGCCCGCACCTCGTCCTGCACCTGCCGGGCGAGGCTGTTGCGGCCGTCGTACATCGTCAGCACGAGCCCCTCGAGGGCGAGGCCCGGATGCAGCGTGTCCCTGACGCGGCCGACGGTGTCGAGGAGCGCCGTCAGGCCCTCGAGCGCGTAGTACTCGCACTGGAGGGGGATCAGCACGGTGTCGGCCGTGCGCAGCGCGTTCACGGTGAGCAGGTTGAGCGACGGCGGACAATCGATCAGGATCAGCTCGTACCGGCTGCGCACCACTGCGAGTCCTTCGTGCAGCCGGTGCTCGCGAGACTTCACACCGATGAGCTCGACCTCGGCACCGACCAGGTCTCGCGTTGCGGGGAGGACATGCAGGCGCTCGATCGCGGTCGGCCGGATCAGCTCACTCGCCGGCCGACCTTCGACGAGCACCTCGTAGACGGTGCCCTCCGAGGCGCCGCGGGAGCCGACGCCCGTGCTGGCGCTCGCCTGCGGATCGAGGTCGACGAGCAGCGTCGAACGTCCCTCGAGCGCCAGTGCCGCGGCCAGGTTGACGGCGGTGGTCGTCTTCCCGACCCCGCCCTTCTGGTTGGCCACCGCGATGACGCGCCCCATCCCCCAGCTCCACCCTGCCAACGCAGGCACGCTCTAGCACATGGCCACGAAGAAAAGAAGCCGTCGCCGTTCGCCGCCCGGCAGATGGTAGTCCCACGCGCCCTTCGGCCGCAGCCCGACATGCTCGCCGGCGCGGACGGTCGCCGGCGCGAGCGCCCGGGGAGTCCGCATGGCGATCACGACGCCTCCCGGGGCGACGAGCCGCGCCGCGAGCGGGAGAAAGGCGTCGACGCGGACCGCACGGGCGATGACGACGGCGGCCCGGCCGATCACCTCCGCGTCGGCCACGGCTTCCGCGCGTGCCTCGAGCACCCGAGCGTGCGCCAGGGGGATGGTCCGGATCGCCTCCCGGAGGAAGCTGGCCCGCCGCCGCCGGGCCTCAACCAGCCGCAGCTCGAGATCGGGCCGAGCACACGCGAGGACGAGACCGGGAAGGCCGGCCCCGCTTCCCACATCGACGACCAGCCCGGCGGCGGGCAGGTGTCGCACCGGCGCGAGGCAGTCGACGACGTGCTTGCGAAGGAGCACTTCGGGATCGCGCTCGCCCGTCAGGTGTACCCGGCGGTTCCAGAGAGCCACGAGCTCGAGGAACCGCGCCAGACGGCCGATTGCCTCGAGCCGAAGTTCGACGCCAAACCTCGCCGCGCTCTCGGTGAGGAGCCTCGTCTCCGCGGAGGTCACCCGCGGCGCCTCAGAGTTCGTGGATGAATCTCCGGGCCGATCGCTGACTCTCACCCCTCCGGCCGGTGGCCGCTGCCCGACGAGGGGATGAGCAGGACCTTGCGGTAGTGGCCGCTCCCCTGGCTTCGTGTGGCGACCCCCGGGTCGCCCTGGAGCGTGAGATGCACGATGCGTCGATCGCGAGGGCTCATCGGATTGAGGGTGACCACCCGGCCGGACAGCTTCGCCTTCTCTGCCAGCCGTCTCGCCAGCTGCTCCAGTGCCTCCCGCCGCCGCTCCCGGTAGCGTTCGACGTCGACGATGATCCGGTTTCCCTGGCCCTCGCCGTCGCGGCCGACCGCGCGGTTGACGAGGTATTCGAGCGCGTCGAGCGTCTGGCCACGCCGGCCGATGATGAGGCCGGTTTCCTCGCCGCTCACCGCGAGGAGAACCGATCCCGGCTCGGTGGCCTCATGGATGGCGACGGTGCACGAGACACCGAGGTGGCCGAGGATCTCCTCGACGAGTGCCCGAGCTCGCGTCGCGCCGCTCGGCGTCGATACCGGTGCCTCGTCGGTCGCGGCGGGGAATGCTTCCCGAGAAACATCGTCCTGGAGGGCGCCGACGCGCGGCCGCAGCGTTGCCCGGACGCGCGCTCTGCGGCCACCGAAGCCCCACAGGCCGCGGGCGGCATCCGCCAATATCTCGATCTCGACCCGGTCCCGCTCCACCTGAAGGGTTCCGAGGGCCTTCGCGATGGCCTCGTCGATGCTCTCGCCTTCGCACTCGACCGATCTCATGCGACTCCGCTCCTCAGGTTGCCGACCGCAGGTTCCAGTACTGCTGCCCGATGGTGAGGAGGTTGTTCACCAGCCAGTACAGCACCAGCCCGGCCGGGAAGTTGATGAACATGAACGTGAACACGAGGGGCATGAACATCATCATGCGTTGCTGCGCAGGGTCGCCCTGCTGCGGCGTCAGCCATTGCTGGACGAACATGCTGGCGCCCATCACGAGCGTCAAAACGGGTACCCCTCCGCCGATCAGCGGCCAGCCGGCCGGGACGCCCGGAACCATCAGGCGGTCAGGGGAAGAGAGATCGTTGATCCAGAGGGCGAACGGCGCGTGGCGCAGCTCGATCGCGTGCGACAATGCGTTGTACAGGCCGACGAAGATCGGCAGCTGGAGGACCATCGGAAGACAGCCCGACAGCGGGTTCACGCGATGCCGACGGTAGAGCTCCATCATCTCCTTCTGGAGGGCCACCTGGTCGTCCTTGTAGCGCTCCCGGAGCTTGACCATCTGCGGCTGTATCTTCTGCATCTCCCGCATGTTGCGAAAGGTGCTCTGGGTGAGCGGCGTGGTCGCGAGTTTCACCAGAGCCGTTAGCACGATGATCGCAACGCCGTAGTTTCCGGTGATCGTGTGGAGCACCCGAAGCGCCTGGAGCAAGGGGATGGCGATGAACCAGAACCAGCCGAAGTCGAGGGCACGGTCGAGGTCGCGCCCGGCCCGCGCCAGGACGTCCCGCTCTTTCGGCCCGGCGAAGATGGCAAAGGCGGCCCGACCACCCTCGACCGGCACGTCGAGGCGCACGACGGGAACCTCCCCGGCGGCCGTCATGACCGCCCGTCCCGCTCCGTCGGCAGGCATCGCCACGCTCATGAAGTACTGGGCGGCGAAGCCTGCCCACGCGGAGTCATCGAGGGTGACCGGTTGTTTCTCGACGTCGGTGAGCGACTTCTCGACCAGTCGATGCGTGCTGAGGGCGACGGCCGTTTCGCGTCCTGGGGTGCGTCCGCCGCCCGCGCTCTCGGGGGGCAACGGCGTGAGCGCCACCCCTATCGTTCTCGGGGTACCCTCTCCCGACGCGGTGGCGTTCAGCTGGAAAACGTAGTCGTCCCCGACGAAGGTGAAACGCTTCTCCAGGTGGAGGCCGCTCGGCGAGTCCGCGACGAAGGCGAGCTCGGCGCGCTCGGCACCATGCAGGACGAGCCCCGAGCGATCGGGCCGAAAAGTGAGGCCGGCGTCACTCAGCCCGGGTGCCAGCTGGAGTGTGAGAGGGAGGACTGGCCCTGGCTGCACCAGGTCGAGCGGCGCGCTATCGGGCTGTACGGTCCGCCGATACTGCTTCAGCTCGAGCTTGAGGAGGCGGGCGCCGAGTGCCGAGATCGTTGCGCGCAGCACGTCGGTCTCGACCGTCACCAGCTCTGCCTCTTCGCCGGGAGGAGCTCCGAGCTCCGTGGCGGCTGCGGGCGGCGGGGCGCTCGGAGCCTGGGTTTCCTGGGAAACGGGCGCTCGTCGCTGGGCCGGTCGATACTTGCGGAGAACCAGCTCCTGGTAGAGCACGAGCACCACGAGCGACAGCGCAAAGGCAAGCAGCAGGCGTCGCTGATCCACGTTCAAGCCTCGACCGGGAACCGCGGCTCGGGGACCGGGTCGTAGCCGCCGGGATTCCACGGATGACAGCGCAGCAGCCGGCGTGCTGCGAGGAGGGTGCCGGGGCCGGCTCCGTGGCGCTCGATCGCCTCGCGCGCGAAGGCCGAGCAGCTGGGCGTGAATCGGCAGGCCGACGCGAGCGCGGGCCGCAGGAGCAGCTGGTAGGCGCGGAGCAGAACGATCAGCAGGCGTCCGATCGCGTCCGCGCGATGGTCAGCGTTCCGGTACGATCTCGAGGACGTGTTCGAGCTCGGTGGCCGCTTGGGCATATGTCAGGGCGCTCGCTCCGGGCTTGGCGATCACGAGGACGTCGGTCGGGGGCACGAGATCTGCCCGCCGATGACGGAACACCTCGCGGACCAGGCGCTTCACGCGATTCCGTACGACCGAGTTCCCGATCCGCGCGCTCACCGTGACGCCGAGCCGCGAGGCGGCCCCGGTCGACGGGCGGCGGATGACGACGAAGTGGGGAGTGTGGCGGCGCCGGCCATCGCGCTGGAGCGCGAGAAACTCGCGCCGGCGTCGAATGCGCACCGTCTGGGGGTAGGTGCGGCAATGCTTCATCCCGTTCAACCGGGCTGCTTGGGCGGGACGCTGACGGTCAGCCGTTTTCTACCCTTGGCCCGGCGTCGCTTGAGCACCTGCCGCCCGCCGGGGGTGGCCATGCGCGCACGGAACCCGTGGGTCCGCTTACGCCGACGATTGCTCGGCTGATACGTCCTCTTCATCGTTCACCGCCGGCCGCTGCCTTGGGGGCACGCAATACCGCCACAGGGCCGCCCCAAAGTCAAATTTGGCGGCCACCTGGCACCGGCGATCCGATCTCCAGCTAGGCTGCCGGTGCGGGTCCTTCGCCGCCCACCGCCGCCTGCTTCCCCGGATAGTCGCGGGCGAAGTGCTCGGCGCAGCGTCCGCGCGCCGCCGTCCGCTTGTGACAGCCTTCGACGCGACAAGTCTTGTAGCGAGCCTTGGGAAGCTTGCCACGTTTCCAGGCGGCGTAGTGGCGGGCACAGTAGCCCTTACCTCCGTCGCTCGGTCTCTTGCAGCTCTCGTGCTTGCAGGCGACAGACGGATTCGGCATCGCGCCTCCTCGAAGGGATCAGGCGCGAAGGCTCGCATGAACCACCGCCCAGGCGCAAGGAGGCGATTGGTTCGACGTCGAACCTCCGCGGCGTGCGCGGGGGTGAGGGCGCTGGCGGAGCGACCCGCAGCTCCCGCGCGCGCATGCGGCTGCCGGACGGCAGCTTCGGGGGTGCGCTCTACTCGCTGCCGGGAAGCGGCGTTTCGTCCCGGCTCTCGCTCTCGTCCTCGCGCTCGGCGAGACGCGCCACCGAGGCGACGTGCTCGCCCTCGTCGAGGCCGATGAGTCGCACGCCCTGGGTGTTGCGGCCGATCACGCGGATCTCGTTCACGCGCAGCCGGATCACCTTGCCGCCGCTGGTGACGAGCATGATCTGATCGTCGTCCGTGACCATGCGGACGCCCTCGACGCGGCCTGTCTTGTCTGTCGTCCGCATCGTGATGATGCCCTTCCCGCCGCGCCGCGTCAGCCGGTATTCATCCATCTCGGTGCGCTTGCCGAACCCGTTCTCGGAGACCGCGAGGAGCGTGGCGCCCGGCTCGACCAGATCGAGGGCCACGACCTCATCCCCCTCGTCGAGTCGCATGCCGCGGACGCCGTAGGTGTCGCGTCCCATCGGCCGGACGTCGGACTCCTTGAAGCGGATCGCCTGGCCGTCGCGCGTCGACAGGATCGCCTCGCCCGCCCCATCGGTGAGGCGCACGCCGATCACCTCGTCGGCGTCCTCCAGCGCGATGGCGATGATGCCGGACGGGCGCGGGCTCGCGTACGACATGAGGTCGGTCTTCTTCACGAGCCCCCGGCGGGTCGCGAACAGCAGATAGCACCCCTCGCGGAACTCGCGCACCGGGAGGAACGCCGAGAGCTTCTCCTCGGCGCCGAGGCTGAGGAGGTTCGTGATGCTGCGGCCTCGGGCGGCGCGCCCCGCCTGCGGGACCTCGTGCACCTTGAGCCAGAACACCTTGCCCCGCGTCGTGAAGATCAGGATGTAGGAGTGCGTCGAGGCGACGAACAGGTGCTCGACGAAGTCCTCCTCGCGCGTCGTCGCGCCGATCTTGCCTCGTCCGCCGCGGCGCTGCGCCCGGTAGAGGCCCACGGCGTTCCGCTTGATGTAGCCCTCGTGCGAGATCGTGACGACCATGTCCTCTTCGACGATGAGGTCCTCGACGGAGAGCGCGCCCACCTCGTCGACGATCTCGGTGCGGCGCGGATCGGCGTACTTCGCGCGGACGGCACGCAGCTCCTCGACGATGATCCTCGAGACCTCGCGTTCGTCGGCGAGGATCTCCCGGTAGCGCTGGATCGCCCGCTCGGTCTCGGCGTATTCCTCGAGGATCTTGCCGCGCTCGAGGCTGGTGAGGCGCTGCAGGCGCATCTCGAGGATCGCCTGGGCCTGCACCTGGGAGAGCCCGAACGTCGCCATCAGGCCGTCGCGCGCGGTGGCCGGGTCGGCCGCGCCGCGGATGAGGGCGATCGCATGGTCGAGATGCTCGATCGCGATCCTGAGGCCGGCCAGGACGTGCAGTCGCTCCTCCGCCTTGCGGAGATCGTGTGCCGTCCGGCGGGTGACGACCTCGCGGCGATGCTGGATGAAGACGCGCAGCGCATCCTTCAGGTTGAGCACCCGGGGCCGGCCCTCGACGATGGCCAGCACGTTCATCCCGAAGGAGTCCTGCAACGGTGTGTGCTTGTAGAGCTGGTTCAGGAGCACCTCGGCCACCGCGTCCCGCTTGAGGTCGATCACGATCCGCATGCCGTCGCGATCGGACTCGTCGCGCAGGTCGGCGATGCCGTCGAGCTTCCGCTCGTTGACCAGCTCCGCCATGCGCTCGATCAGCCGTGACTTGTTCACCTGGAAGGGGATTTCCCGGACCACGATCGACGAGCGGCCGGACTTCTCGTCGGTCTCCACGACGGCGCGCGCCCGCATCGTGAGCACGCCCCGCCCCTCGCGGTACGCCTCGCGGATGGTGGTGCGCCCGCAGATGAACCCGCCGGTCGGGAAGTCGGGCCCCGGGATGTAGCGCATCAGGTCGTCGACGGTCAGCTCCGGACTCTCGATCAGCGCGACGAGCGCGTCGCACACCTCGCCCAGGTTGTGCGGCGGGATGTTGGTCGCCATGCCGACCGCGATGCCGGCGGAGCCGTTGACGAGCAGGTTGGGAACCTTGCTCGGGAGGACGACGGGCTCCTGGGTCGAGTCGTCGAAGTTGGGGACGAAGTCGACCGTCTCCTTCTCGATGTCGGCGAGCAGCTCCTCGGCGAGCTCGGTCAGCCGGCACTCGGTGTAGCGGTACGCCGCCGGGGGGTCGCCGTCGATCGAGCCGAAGTTCCCCTGGCCGTCGATCAACGGGTAGCGGACGTTCCACTCCTGCGCGAGACGGACCAGGGCGTCGTAGACCGCCGAGTCGCCGTGCGGATGATAGCGCTTGAGGACCTCGCCGACGACGCCCGCGCACTTGGAGTAGCGGTGGGTGTGGGTGAGGCCCTCGTTGAGCATCGCGTAGAGGATGCGCCGGTGGACGGGCTTCAGCCCGTCGCGCGCGTCGGGCAGGGCGCGCCCGATGATGACCGACATCGCGTAGTCCATGTAGGACTCGCGCATCTGGTCTTCGATGTTGACCGGGATTCGCTGCGGCCTGGGATCCATCAGCGGGGCCGCCTAGATGTCCAGGTTGCGCGCGTTCAGCGCGTTCTCCTCGATGAACTTCCGGCGCGGCTCCACCTCGTCACCCATGAGCGTCGAGAAGATCATGTCGGCCTCGACCGCATCATCGATCTTCACCTGCAGCAGGGTGCGGGTCGCGGGGTTCATCGTCGTCTCCCAGAGCTGCCCCGGGTTCATCTCGCCGAGTCCCTTGTAGCGCTGGATCTCGAGGCCCTTGCGCGCCTGGGCCATGATGCGCGCGACCGCCTGCTGGAGGTTCGGTACCTGCTCCGCCTTGTCTGCGAGGGTCAGGGTGAAGGGCGGCTCGCCGACCGTCGTGAGGTCGCGCGCAACCCGGCGGACCTCCTCGAACTCGGCAGTCAGGCAGACCTCGCGGTCGATGACGTTGCGGTGCGCGGTGCCGTTGGCGCGTGTCGCGGCCACGAGCTTCAGGCAGGCATGCTCGCGGTCCTCCTCGAACGAGAAGCTGACGGGCATGATCGCCGGCGCCGCCACTCTGAGATACGCTTCCGCAGCGGCGACGACCTGCCGAAGCCGTACCTCGTCGGCGAGCGCGCCGGCGTCCATCGCGACCTGGCGCGCGAGCGCCGTCAGCACATGGCGGTTGCGACCCTTGCGCTCCAGGATGTCGAGCACCTTCTCCAGCCGGATCGCCTTCTTGACGAGCTGCTTGAGCGGTGTCCCGGTGACGGCGGGGCCGCCTTCGCCGCGCAGCCCGAGGTCCTCCGCGCCGAGCTCGATGAGGTAATCCTCGAGCCCGGCCTCGTCCTTCAGGTATTGCTGCGCGCGTCCGCGCTTGACGCGGTAGAGCGGGGGCTGAGCGATGAAGAGGTGACCTCCCTCAAGGATCTTCTGGTAGTGGCGGTAGAAGAAGGTCAGCAGCAGCGTCCGGATGTGCGCGCCGTCCACGTCGGCGTCGCACATGAGGATGACCGTGTGATAGCGCAGCTTGGTGATGTCCTGGTCGTCTTTCCCTACGCCGGCGCCGAGCGCGGTGATTAGTAGCCTGATCTCTTGCGAAGAAAGCATCTTGTCGAAGCGGGCCTTCTCGACGTTCAGGATCTTGCCCCGTAGCGGCAGGATGGCCTGGTTTTTCCGGTCCCGCCCCTGCTTGGCCGATCCACCGGCGGAATCTCCTTCCACGACGAACAGCTCCGACAGCGCCGGATCGCGCTCCTGGCAATCGGCGAGCTTGCCGGGCAAGGAGCCGCCGTCAAGCGCCCCTTTCCGGCGGGCGAGTTCCTTTGCCTTACGCGTGGCCTCACGCACGCGTGCCGCCTCCAGCGCCTTCAGCACAATCCGCTTGGCGTCGGCGGGGTGCTCCTCCAGATAGACCGCGAGCCGGTCGTTCACCAGCGCTTCGACGATTCCCTTCACCTCGCTGTTGCCGAGCTTGGTCTTGGTCTGTCCCTCGAACTGCGGCTCCGGCACCTTCACGCTGATGACCGCCGTCAGCCCCTCGCGCATGTCCTCGCCCTGCAGCGCCTCCTCATCCTTCTTGAGGAGACCGTTGGTCACGGCATACGCATTGATCGTGCGGGTGAGGGCGGACTTGAAGCCGACCAGATGGGTGCCGCCCTCGATCGTGTTGATGTTGTTGGCGAAGGCGTACACGCTCTCGGTGTAGCCCTCGTTCCACTGGAGCGCGATCTCGATCTCGAGGCCGTCGCGCATGCCGTGGAGATAGACGACGTCGGCGTGAATCGGCGTCTTCGCCTTGTTCAGGTTCTGGACGAACGAGACGATGCCGCCTTCGTACAGGAACTCGTGCGACTTCTGATCGCGCTCGTCGTGGATGGTGATGTGCAGACCGCGGTTCAAGAACGCCAGCTCGCGCAGCCGCTGCGAGAGGATGTCGAAGCTGAAGTCCATGGTCTCGAAGATGAGCGGGTCAGGCTTGAAGGTGACCCTCGTGCCGCGTTGGTCCGTGACTCCCGTCTCCTCGACCGGCGCTACCGGGTCACCGCGCTGATAGCGCTGGGCGTAGACCTTGCCGCCGCGCCGCACCTCCATCTCGAGCGTCTCGGAGAGCGCATTCACCACCGAGACGCCGACGCCGTGCAGCCCGCCGGAGACCTTGTACGCTCCCTTGTCGAACTTCCCGCCGGCGTGAAGCTTGGTCATCACCACCTGCGCTGCGGAGACGCCTTCGGTGGGATGCAGCTCCACGGGGATGCCGCGGCCGTTGTCATCGACGGTGACGCTCGAGTCGATGTGGATGGTGACCGCGATGCGCGTGCACTCACCCGCCAGCGCCTCGTCGACGGAGTTGTCCACGACCTCGAAGACGAGGTGGTGCAGCCCCCGCTCGGCGGTATCGCCGATGTACATGCCCGGGCGCTTGCGTACGGCCTCGAGGCCCTCGAGGACCTTGATGTTCTCGGCGCCGTAGCGCGATTCGGGCGTGCTTTCCCCTGTGCTCATCGACGACAGAAAAGGGTTTCAGCGAGCAAGGCCATTGTAGCTCGCCGAGGCTCCAGGCGCCATACGGGATACACTAAAAAACGTCCACTATTACAGATACTTACAGCTATTTACCGGAGGGCGTAAAACGCCTGCTGAGCGCTGCCGGGCTTGCGTCCTCAGCTAGAGGCGCATCGGCATCACCACGTAGGTGTACTCCGGGTCGCCGCTACCGGTTACGACGCCGGGTCCGACCTCATCGGTGACGCCGAGCTCGATCACCTCGCCCTCCGCGTGCGCACTCAGCACCTCGATCAGGTAGCGCGCGTTGAAGCCCACCGTGAGCGGCTCTCCGCCGTAGGAGATCTCGATGTCCTCGGAGGCCTCCCCCTGCTCGGGGTTGCTGGCTGACGCCTCGAGTCGTCCCTTCTCGAGATGGAGCTTGACGCCACGCGAGCGCTCGCTCGCAAGGAGTGAGATGCGACGCAGCGCTGCGAGGAGGTCGTCGCGGTTGAAGCGGGCCTTGGCGCGGACTGCACCCGGAATGACCTGGCGGTAATCCGGGAACTCTCCCTCGACGAGCCGCATGAAGAATGAAACGGTCGGCGTGCTCAGGCGCACATCCTTGGCCGACACCAGGAGCGTCACATCGCCCTGATCGACATCCTCCAGCAGCTTGCGCGCCTCGACCAGCCCCTTGCGCGGCATGATCACGCCGCGCTCCGGACTGGGGCCCGGCACGCGGCGATCGATCTTGGCCAGGCGGTGACCGTCGGTCGCGACCATACGCAGCACTCCACCTTCCCCACCCTCCATGAGCACGCCCGAAAGGTTGAAGCGGGTCTCGTCGGTGGACACCGCGAACAGCGTCTTGTCGATCATCTCGCGCAGCGTGGCCGCAGCGACTTCAATCGCCACCGCCCCCTCCGACTCCACCCCGAGCGGTAGTTCTGGGAAGTCCTTCGGATCGAGGCTCACGACCTTGAACTTCGAGCGGCCGGCGAGCACGTCGACCCACCCGGCCGTAGAAGCCTTGAGCACCAGCGCCTCGGCCGTGACTTCCCGGCCGATCTCGTAGAGCTTGCGCGCGTTCACCGTGACGGCACCCTTCTTCTTCACCTCGGCGGGAACCCGCACACGCAGACCAACCTCCATGTCGGTCGCGGTGAATGAGATGCCCCCTTCCGTCGGGTCGAGCAGGACGTTGGCCAGAATCGGAACGGTGCTCCGTCGCTCGACCACTCCCTGCACGAGGTAGAGCCCGCGCGTCAGATCCTCCCGTCGGATGCTCACTTCCATGGCCACCTCACCTCCGCGGTTATCCCCGCTGTCCCCTCTGCCTAGTGAGAACGGTTAATCTTCTCATTCGAGGATCTCGTTGTCGTCGTAGGTACTGTGGACGACGTGGAGAAGTCCACAAGCCTTCTGAATCCTGTAGTGAAGGACGTGGGTCTTGTCCACCATCCGGTGTGTGTTGTTCCCCGTCTCTACTGTCCTCGTAGGGTTCGCTCGAGACACTCGACCGTTGCCCGCAGCGCCGCGTCGTCCTTCAGCCGGCGCTCGGTTGTCGTGACAGCATGGATGACCGTCGAGTGGTCGCGATGGAATGCCTGCCCGAGTTGTGGGAACGACGCGCCGAGCAGCCTTCGACAGAGGTACATCGCGAGCTGCCTCGGCATGGCAACGTTCTTGCTCCGGCGCTTCGAGTGAAGATCGTCTGGCCGAAGCGAGAAGTGGTCGCACACCACCCCGAAGATATCGTTGAAGCTGACCGGGCGGCGCCTGCCCGCTGCCACGGCCTGCAGGACCTCGCGGACGAGGTCGACGGTGATCGGTCGGCGATGGAGCGAAGCATACGCACCGAGTCGCGTGAGCGATCCCTCCAGCTCACGGACGTTGGAGGCGATGTGGCCGGCGATGAAGAGGGCCACCTCGTGATCCAACGGGATGCCCTCTAGGTCAGCCTTCTTCTCCAGGATCGCCACCCGCGTCTCCACGTCGGGCGGCTGGATGTCCGCGATCAGACCCCACTCGAAGCGGTTGCGCAGCCGCTCTTCGAGGTCCGGGATGTCCTTCGGGACCTTGTCGGAGGTGAGGACGATCTGCCGCCGCAGCTCGTGAAGGGTGTTGAACGTGTGGAAGAACTCCTCCTGCGTGCGCTCCCGGCCGGCGAGCAGCTGCACGTCATCGAGGATCAGGACGTCGACCCGCCGGAAGCGCTGCTTGAACTCGCCCATCCGGTCGTTGCGCAGCGAGGCGATCAGGTTGTCGATGAAGGTCTTCGACGAGAGGTAGCCGATCTTCAGGGCGGGTTGCTTCTCCTGGATCTCGTGGCCGATGGCGTTCACCAGGTGCGTCTTGCCGAGACCCACACCGCCGTAGATGAAGAGCGGGTTGTAGTGGTCACCGGGCTGGCTCGCGACCGCCTTCGAGGCGGCATGCGCGAACTGGTTCGACGCCCCGACCACGAAGTTGGCGAACGTGTACTTGGCGGTCAGCTCCGAGTAGAGCGCCCGGCGGTCGGGACGCGTGCGGGAAAGGTCCGGGAAGAGCTCGCCCTGATTGCGCGACGGCAGCTCGAGCGCGACGTGGCGCGACCCGATCACCGCGGCCACCGCCTCGCGCAGCTGGGGCAGGTAGTTGTCGGTGACGCACACGAGCAGGAGCTGGTTTGGAGCTTCCAGACGGAAGTCCGTCGACGTGAGATCGAGTGGACGCAAACGCGCGACCACATGCGACAGCTCATCGGCGCTCACCTCCTCCGCCATGCGCTCGAGGATCCGTCGCCACAGCGCCTCGAGCGAGGCGACGGGCACGTTGCGCCTCCCCCTGTCCACAGCTGTTGATAGAGTGGATTCCGCCATCGTTTCGCTTCCTTGGGTATGAGGTTCGTCGAGGAGTCGAGAAGGCCGTGACCGTTCCGAGCCTTCGCTCGGCGGACGAGCCGCGGTGGAGCGTGCGAGAGCAGGGCTAGGCTGCACGACGTTCCTGGGAGCGGCGGAGGTTCAGGGAGCGCGCCCACTGTAAGCGATCTGCCCGCTGCGCCGCAAGAGAGATCGTACATGTGGGTCACGCTTGACGCCTGCCGGGCCGGGTGTCACGTTCGCCGAACGTGGCACACGAGTCCGAGCGTCTCTATGCGCATGCGTGTCGCGTGATCCCGGGCGGCGTGAACAGCCCGGTGCGGTCGTGGAAAGCGGTCGGGGGGCAGCCGCTCTTTCTCCAGCGCGGCCGCGCTGCGGAGGTGGTCGACGCGGACGGGCGGGCCTATCTCGATTTCCTCGGGTCGTGGGGCGCGCTCATCCTCGGCCACGCGCCGCCACCCGTGAGCGCGGCCATCGCGCAGCGGGCGGCGGCGGGAACCAGCTTCGGGGCGCCCACCGGCGGCGAGGTCGAGCTGGCCCAGCACCTCGTCGATGCGCTCCCGTCCGTCGAGCAGGTTCGTCTGGTGAACTCGGGGACCGAGGCGACGATGAGCGCGCTGCGTCTGGCACGTGCGGCCACCGGCCGCGAAGCGGTCCTGAAGTTCGCGGGCTGCTATCACGGACACGTCGACGCGCTCCTCGTCCGCGCCGGCTCGGGCGCGCTCACGCTGGGGGTCCCGGACAGTCCGGGCGTACCGGCGAGCGTCACGGCACTCACGTGGACCGCGGAGTTCAACGACGTGGCGGGAGTGCGGGACTTTCTGCGAGCGCGCGCGCAAGAGCTGGCCGCCGTCATCGTCGAGCCCGTGGCGGGCAACATGGGTGTCGTGCCGCCGGAACCCGCGTTCCTCGAGATGCTGCGGGAAGAGACCGCTCGCGCCCACTGCCTGCTCGTCTTCGACGAGGTCATCACAGGCTTCCGCGTCGGGTGGGGCGGCGCGCAGGGTCGCTACGGCGTGACCCCGGACCTCACCTGCCTCGGCAAGGTGATCGGCGGTGGACTCCCGCTCGCCGCCTTCGGAGGCCGCCGCGACCTGATGGAGCAGCTCGCCCCGACGGGTGCCGTCTACCAGGCCGGCACCCTGTCCGGGAATCCGCTCGCAGTGGCAGCCGGCCTGGCCACGCTCGACACGCTCCGCCAGACGCCTGGCGCCTACGATCGCCTCGAGCAACTCGGCGCCCGGGCAGAGGAGGTGCTCGGGCAGGCACTCGCGGCTGCCCGGCTGCCCGCGTGCGTCAACCGCGTCGGCTCGATGCTCACGCTCTTCTTCGGCGTCGAGCGGGTGCGCGACTACGGCGACGTGCGCCGAGCCGACGTCGCTGCCTTTGCGCGCTTCTTCCACGGGATGCTGGCGGAGGGCGTATACCTTCCTCCGTCGCAGTTCGAGGCGATGTTCCTCTCCCTGGCACACACCGAGGCGGACATCGATCGCCTGGGTCGAGCGGCGCGCACGGTGCTGGCGGGCCGTTGATTGCCGCCCCCGAGCCCGCTCGTCCGCTACGGCCGTTACGGGACATTGGCCTTCGAGTTCTCCGGCACGATCGCAGGCGGCGCGGTCGTCGGCTACCTGCTCGATCGCTGGCTCCACACGGAACCCTACGCCGTGACTCTGTGCACGCTTCTCGCCGTGGCGGGCGGCTTCGTGCGGCTGATCCAGGTCCTCCGCCGTTTCGAACGGCTCGATCGTGAGCCCCAGCCTTAGCCGGCTGCAGGCGCGACACTGGATGCTGGTCGCGCTGGCCGCCGCCGCCGGGGGCCTTGCCGGACGGGCCGGCGGGGTGGTGCTCGGCGGCGGGGCAATCGGCCTTTCGGTCGCGCTGTATGTCGTGGCGCTTGGCGCCTTCCTCCGCAGCCGGCGCTCGCGCCTTGCTATTGGAATCCTGTTTGTTAAACTCGCGGCGCTTCTGGGCCTGGGCTGGCTCGCCTTCGCCTCGAGGCGATTTCATCCGGACCCGATCGGTTTCGCGGTGGGCGTCAGCTGCTTTCCGGTGGCGGCCGTCTGGGAGGGGTTGCGGGCGCGAGGGGGCTGATGGAGGAGCATAAACCGTTCACCTGGCTCGGCGCGCTGCCGTACCCGGAGCACGCGCTGACTGCCGGCCTGGTGGCGATCCTGATCGTCGGCTTCGCGGCCCTGGTGCGCCCGAAGCTCGCCGCCACCGAGGCCGCGATCACGCCCGACCCTCGCGTGTCTGCCCGGAGCTGCGCCGAGGTCTTCGTCGAGTTCATCAGTGGCCTGGCCGAGGGCGTGATCGGGCACCACGCCGAGCGCTACGTGCCGCTGCTCGCCAGCTTCTTCATCTTCATCCTCGTCGCCAACCTGATCGGCCTGGTTCCCGGCTTCACGCCGCCCACCGCCGACTTCAACATCACCCTCGCGCTCGGCACGGTCGCCTTCGTGGCTTACCACGTCGCCGGCACGCGCGAGCATGGCTTCAAGTACCTGCAACACTTCCTCGGTCCGGTGGTCTTCCTGGCGCCCCTCATGCTGGTGGTCGAGCTGTTCAGCCACATGTTCCGGCCGGTGTCCCTCGGCATCCGGCTCTTCGCGAACATGTTCGCCGACCATCAGGTGGTCGAGATCTTCACGGGCCTCACGAAGGTGGGCGTGCCGGTGATCTTCTACGTGCTCGGCGCGTTCGTCGCCGTCGTGCAGGCGTTCGTCTTCACGATGCTGAGCGCCATCTACATCGCGCTCGCCGTCGCGCACGATCATTAGGAAGCACGGCCAGAGCAGGACTGGGCCGCCGTCCCGGCGGGAGCGGCGAGGATAGAGGAGAGGAAGGGATGCGGGCGGTCCGGAAGGGAAGCAGATGAGGCGTCTCGGAGGGTTGGTGCTGGCGGTACCGTGGCTCGCTTTCGCGGCGAGCCCGACACTCGCGGCGGAGGCGGCGGCCGAAGGGGGCGGAGGGATATGGTACAAGGGCCTGATCGCGCTTGCGGCCGGGCTCGGTCTCGGCCTGGCGGCCTTCGGCGCCGCGCTCGGCCAGGGCCGCGCGACGGCGGCGGCGATGGAGTCGATCGGTCGCAACCCGAACTCGGCCGATCGCATCTTCACGCCTCTGATCGTGGGTCTGGCGCTGATGGAAGCGCTTGCGCTCTACGCGCTGGTGATCGCCTTCTTCCTGCAGGGGAAGGTCTGACGCAGCGCCGTGCCGGCCGGACCTCGGGCGCGCCCGGCCGGCACGGCGTCGATATCAGGACTTCTTGCCGGTCTGCGCGAAGAACGCCGAGAGGAGCTGGTCCATGCGGGCTGAGCCGCACTTGGGACACTTCGGCCGGCGCGTCTCATGTTCCTGGATCGACATCACGACCTGGAACTTCCGGTTGCATTTCCCGCACCGGTACTCGTAGGTCGGTATGGCGGGGGCGTTAGTGGAAGCCCCTCGGGAACACAACTGCTGGGAGGTGGGGTATGTGGTGGAGCATGCCTGAAACGGAAGCGCGCGCGCCGGGAAGCGGAACGCGCCGGCTCGCGCTCGCCGGCACGATCGAGCGCCAGCAGCGTACCGTGCTCACGTCGCTGGCGCTGGCCGACGTGCAGCCGAACCCCGATCAGCCCCGCAAGCACTTCGCGCCCGACAAGCTGGCCGAGCTCGCCGATTCGATCAAGGCGCGCGGCCTGCTCCAGCCGATCATCGTCCGCCGGGTGGAGAGCGGCTACCAGCTTCTGGCAGGCGAGCGGCGCTTCCGGGCCGCGCAGCTCGCGGGCCTCGACAAGCTGCCGGCGCTCATCCGCGCGGCCGATGATCCGCTCGAGGTCGCCCTCATCGAGAATCTCCAGCGCGAGGATCTCTCTCCCCTGGAGGAGGCCGAGGGGCTGGCGCTGCTGATCGAGCGCCACGGCTACAGCCACCGCGAGGTCGCGGAGCTGCTCGGCAAGAGCCGGCCGTACGTGTCGAACACTCTCGCGCTCACCCGCCTGCCCGACGCCGTGAAGGCGGACCTTCGCCGCGACGGCCCCGGCGTGTCGCGGGAGCTGCTGATGGGAGTGGCGCGCGAGGAGGATCCCGAGGCTGCGCTGGCGCTGTGGCGGCGGCTGCAGCTCGATCTGCTCTCGGTCCGCCGCTTCCGCGCCGAGAAGGAAGGTGCGGCGAGCGAGCGGCCCGTCGTGCTCGACGTGCTCGCCGCGGCCCGCCGTCTCAACCGCGCGCTGGCGCGGCTCATCGCCGACGGAGTGCCCGCGGCCGAGGGTCCCCACCTGGTTCGGACGCTGCGCCGGACCGAGCGGCTCGTGCAGCGGCAGCTGGCCGCTCTCGGGGCGGGAGGCCCGTGATGATGCGGGACGCCCTGCTGGCGAACCCGGCGCTTCGCCTGTTCGCGATCGTCTCGCTGATCCTGGTGCTCAAGATGGCGGCCGTCGGGCTCTACACGAGCACCATGCGTATCGGGCGCAAGGTGTTCGCGACCCCCGAGGACTACGCGCTGCAGGGGCTGCAGGCGAAGGCGGTGAGCGATCCCGACATCGAGCGCGTCCGCCGGGCGCACCAGAACGATCTCGAGAACATCCTCCCCTTCTTCCTCGTCGGCTTCTTCTTCGCGCTCACCCGCCCGCCGCTCCTCGCGGCTCAGATCTTCTTGATCGGCTTCGCCGTGGCGCGTATCCTGCACAGCGTCTTCTACATCCGCGCCATGCAGCCGCACCGGACGATCGCCTTCACGCTCGGCTCGGTGCTGAGCGGCGTGATGCTCGTGTGGACGCTGGTGGCGCTCCTGCGGGCGGCGTAGGCCGCGCACCTCGGGATCACCGCCACCGCGGAGGACGCTTCTCCGCGAAGGCCCGGATGGCTTCACGCCACTCGTCGCGCGCGAAGCCGCGGATCAGCTCGCTCATCTCGTACTCGAGCGCGTCCGGCAGGTCGTGCGACCGGCCGTATTCGATGCACGCCTTCTGTGCGCCGAGGGCGGCCGGCGGCAGCGCGAGCAGGCGGTCGACGAAGGCCGCGACCGCGGCGTCCAGCTCGTCTCGCGGGACGACCCGATGGACCAGGCCGAGCTCGAGCGCCCGGAGCGCCGGCACACGTTCGCCGAGGAGCAGGATCTCGGTGGCCCGCGTCATCCCGATGATACGCGGCAGCCAGAACGCCGCCCCGCTCATCGAGCACATGGCGCGCGGCACGCGTACGTCACCCAGCTCGGCGTCCGCCGCGGCGATCCGGAAATCGCAGGCGAGCGCCAGGTCGAACGCGGCGCCGAGCGTGTAGCCGTTGAGCGCCGCGACCACGGGAAGCCTGACGCCGCGCAGCCGGGTGATGAGACGGTGATGGCCGCGACGGATGTCCTCGGCAGGATCTGCGCCGCCCATGTCGATCAGGTCGTCTCCGGCCGAGAACGCCCGGCCGGCGCCGGTGAAGACCAGAGCCCGCAGGTCGTCCAACAGAAGCGTGTCGAGGGCGGCATGGATCTCACCGAGCATCCGGAACGTGAAGGCGTTCAGCTTCTCGGGCCGATTCAGCACGATCGTGGCGACCGGCCCGTCGCGACGGCAGAGAATCTGCTCGTAGGTCATGACCGCCTTATACCGCCAGCCGGCGCGATGCGGCCACGCCCGCCGTGGCGCTTCGTTACAGCGCCGGTCACGTTTCGTTACCGTTGTTTCAGGACGCCAGGCGTACACCGGCCATCCGCCTGCATCCGGCAATGGCACGACATCTGCTGTGCCCCCGTGCTCGTAGAGGGGTGAAGGGAGCGATCAATGGAAAGCCACGCGAGGATGATCGAAGCGAGCGGCGGGGGCGTCGAGCTCGCGCCCGAGACTGTCCTGCCATCACAGTTCTTCGATCGCTTGCAGGTCGATGCCTCGCTCCAGCCCGAGAAGCGTCTCATGCTCGCCGTGCTGGAGGACGCCGTCGGGACGTTCCAGAAGTACGTCAACGTCTCCAGCCGTTACGGGCGCCGCCTCTTCAGCGAAGCGGAGGAATGGTTCGCATCGCCGGATGCCGACTGGCCGTTCGCTTTCGTGAACGTGTGCCAGGCCCTGGGTCTCGACGCCGAGTATCTTCGGGCGGGGCTGTGGCGCTGGCGCGACCGCCAGCCGCGGCGCGGCGAGGACGCCACCAAGGTGGTACGCTTCCCGTTCCGTCGCGTGAACGGCAGCCGCCACTCCGTCACCGGACGACCCGTGGGCCTCAGGCGCTCGGCCTGACGATCGGCTGCCGCGCTGGGCGGCGGGCCCCATCCTGTGATACTCGGGTGGCTCCGCCCGATGCAGCCCGTCGTGTCCCGGCGCTTGTCCAACACCGCAGCGTACGCGTGCCCGCGCCGGCCCGGGGGGCGCGACAGCGGCCCTCAACTCCTGCTCACTGTGGCGGCATGACGGCGTCCCTCGTGGCCGAGGTTCGAGGGCGGGATGCCCGGGCTCACTGAGCGCGACGCGGCGGCGCCCGGCCTCGAGGCCCTGCTCCGCTGGGTGCGGCCGACCTTCGCCTACGCGGCGAACGCGCGACCGACGCTGGAGATCGGGTACTTCGCCAACGTCGTGCCCGTCGCGCCGAACCTCGGCGTCGCCATCTCCACGGACGGTGTCGGCACGAAGCTGCTCGTGGCGCAGGCGGCCGGGCGCTTCGACACGGTCGGAATCGACTGCGTCGCGATGAACGTGAACGACATCCTCTGCGTCGGCGCACGGCCGGTCGCGGTCGTCGACTACGTGGCCCTCGAGGAGGCCGCGCCGGCGCTCCTCGACGCCCTCGGACGGGGCCTCGCTCGGGGCTGCGAGCTCGCCGGCGTGGCGTGCCCGGGCGGCGAGCTGGCTCAGGTGCGCGAGATGCTGCGCGGAGCGCGCCCCGGCAGTGCGGTCGACCTGGTCGGCACGGCGATCGGGACGGTCGCGCTCGATCGCGTGATCGCGGGACAGGACGTCCGCGCCGACGACGTGCTGGTGGGGCTCGAGAGCGCGGGACTGCACTCGAACGGCTACACGCTCGCCCGTCGCGCTCTGCTCGAGCGGGGCGGCTTGGCGCTCGACGACCACGTGCCCGAGCTCGGCTGCGCGCTCGCCGACGAGCTCCTGCGGCCGACCCGCATCTATGTGCGGCCCGTGCTCCCGCTGCTCGAGGCTGGCCTGCCCATTCGCGCCCTCGCCCACCTCACGGGCGACGGTCTGTTCAACTTGACCCGCACGGTGCGTGCCGTGGGGTTCGACGTCGAACGCTGGCCCGAGGTGCCGCCGATCTTCGGCCTCGTGCAACGTCTCGGTGGGATCGCGGACGAGGAGATGTACCGGGCGTTCAACATGGGAGTGGGCTTCGCGCTCGTGGTCGCACCGGAAGGTGTCGATCGGGTGTCGGCCGCGCTCGCCGAGGCGGGCCTACGGGCACACGTTCTCGGGCGCGCCGTGGACGACCCCGAGCGCACGATTCACTTCCGGCCCCGGCGGTTGGTGGGCCGGGGTGGCCGATTCACGCGCGCCTGATCCCGGGGCTCAGGAGACGGGCTCGATCAGGACGCGAGCCACGCCACGCTGCACCATGCCGAGCACGCGCGCGGCGCCGTAGGACACGTCGATGTCTCGGTGACGCCGGAAGGGCCCGCGGTCCGTGATGGTCACGAGCACCGAGCGCCCGTTCACGAGGTTCGTCACGCGGACCGTGCTGCCGAGCGGAAGCGTCCGGTGCGCACAGGTCATCCGGTGCAGGTCGAAGCGCTCGCCGCTCGCGGTCGGGCGACGGTGAAAGGCGGCGCCGTACCAGGAGGCCCTGCCGACCCGTGCCGCCGGCGGCGCTTCTTGCTCGGCTGCCACGACGGCTGCCCCGACCAGGAGGATCGCCATGAGCAAGCCCGCCGACACCGGTAGTAGATGGCGGCGCGGCGGATAAAAAAAGAGCCGGGGGATCGCTCCCCCGGCCCTGCTGGGCTCGGTCTGCATGATCCCGCTCCTTGAACGCCGGCGAAGTTAGCTGACGGGTTCGGGCTCAAAGAGCGTGGCCCGTCCAGGTCTCCCTGGATTGACCCCCAAAAGCTGGGTCCTCCGCTCCCCTGTCGGGGATTAGGCGCGTATGTCGATCTTCCAATTTTATGCCGCAAACCCCTGAAAAGGGTCAAGCACGGCTCATCCGAAGGCCGGTCAGCACATACAAATCCTTTCGAATTCAACTGCTTGAGGGTAGGTTCGCGAGGGCCTCGCAGGCCGCACCGGGCGTGTGCGGACTACTGATTCTCGTCGTCGGCGTCCCAGTTGCCCTTGATCGGCGGCAGGAGCGGGGACTTGTAGTGCGGCGTCCGACTGGGAGTCGGCTTGCGGTAGACGAACTCGGTCTCACAGCCGGCGCACGTCGCGCGCAGACCTCCCGCCAGGCGCTTCAGGCGCACGGTGACGATTTCGCCGTTGCCGTGCCTGTGCTGGATCGCGGGGTACTCGGCGACGTAGACCGTCCGCATGTGCCCTCCTCAGCTAAATGCGCGGTTCGCACTGCTTGTCAATCGAACGCGGGCGCTCCGACGCGGGCGTTGCGCATTGGGGGGGCCGGTGCAACCATCCGGCCGTGGAACACGCGTCGACGCCGAACCGTCTCGCCAACGAGACGAGCCCATACCTCCTCCAGCACGCCCACAACCCCGTCGATTGGTATCCGTGGGGCGAGGAAGCTTTCGCGCGCGCGCGCGCCGAGAACAGACCCATCCTGCTCTCGGTCGGATATTCCTCCTGCCACTGGTGTCACGTGATGGAGCGGGAGTCGTTCGAGAACGAGAGCACCGCGCGGCTCATGAACGATCTGTTCGTGAACGTGAAAGTGGATCGTGAGGAGCGCCCGGACGTCGACGACGTCTACATGAGAGCCGTCCAGGTGCTCACCGGGCGCGGCGGTTGGCCGATGACCGTCTTTCTCACGCCCGACGGCAAGCCCTTCTATGGCGGGACCTACTTCCCCCCGGTCGACCGCCACGGCCTGCCGGGCTTTCCGCGCCTCCTGCAGGCGGTGGCGCGCGCCTATCGCGACCAGCCGGACGAGGTTGCGAGGTCCGTCGACCGGATCCTCTCCGCGCTCGAAGGTGTCGAGCAGCCGCGGCCGAGCGAGGGCCCGCTCGACCCGACGCGGCCGCGGCGAGCCGCCGAAGGCCTGCTCGGTCTGGTCGACCGGCACCATGGGGGGCTCGGTGGGGCGCCGAAGTTCCCGCACGCGGCCGTCTTCCAGCTCCTGCTCCGCCACTACCGGGCGACCGGCCGCCGCGACTTCCTGGACGTCGTGCGCCTCACCTGCGAGCGGATGGCGCACGGCGGCCTCTACGACCAGATCGGCGGGGGTTTCCACCGCTACACGGTCGACGGCGAGTGGCTCGTGCCGCACTTCGAGAAGATGCTCTACGACAACGCCCAGCTCCCGCGCCTGTACCTGGAGACGTTCCAGGTGACGGGTGAGCCGTGGCTCCGCCGGATCGCCGAGGAGACCCTCGACTACCTCCTGCGCGACATGCGCGATCCCGAGGGCGGGTTCTACTCGGCCACCGACGCGGACAGCGAGGGGGAGGAAGGCAAGTACTTCGTGTGGACGCCGGCGGAGGTCGCGCGCCTCGTCGACGCGCGCGACGTCGAGCTCGTGTGCCGGTACTGGAACATCACGCCGGAGGGCAACTTCGAGGGCAAGAGCATCCCGCACGTGACCGTGTCGGTCGAGACGGTGGCGAAGATGTTCGGGCGAAGCCCCGAGGATGCGGCCAGCGCGCTGGCGCGGGCCCGTGCGCGCCTGCTCGCGGCGCGCGCCGAGCGCGTCCCTCCCCTGCGCGACGAGAAGGTCCTGACCAGCTGGAACGCGCTCGCGATCGGCACGTTCGCCGAGGCGGGGCGCGTGCTCCGCGCCCCGCGGTTCGTCGACGCCGCCGTCCGGGCCGCCGAGTTCGTGTGGACGCGGCTCCGCGCCGGCGGGAAGCTCCTCCACGTCTGGGCGGGCGGCCAGGCCAAGCAGGACGCCTACCTCGACGACCACGCCTTCCTCGCGGCCGCGCTCGTCGACCTCTACGAGGCCACCGGCCACCCGCACCATCTGGCGCGCGCCCGCGAGCTGGTCGCCGCGCTGGACGCCCGCTTTCACGACGGGGCGGCCGGCGGCTACTTCTTCACGGCGGTGGACGCGGAGCGGCTGATCACGCGCCAGAAGTCCGGTACCGATGGGTCCGTGCCCGCGGGCAACGCCGTGGCTGCTCACGCCCTGCTCCGCCTCCATCACCTCACCGGCGAGGCAGGCTACCGCACGCGCGCCGAGGAGATTCTCCGCCTCTACCACGATGAGGCGGCGAAGAACCCGTTCGCGTACGCCCACCTCCTCCAGGCGCTCGAATTCTCGACCGAGGGACCGACCGAGGTGGTCGTCGTGGGCGCCTCGGGCGCACCCGACACTGAGGCTCTGTGGTCGGCCATCGCGCCCGTCTACCTGCCGCATCGGGTCTTGGTGGCGTCCGACCCGGAGGCGGCCGAGACGCTGTCGCCGGCGCGAGACCGGCCGGCCGTCGACGGACACGCGACCGCCTACGTGTGCCGCAATTTCACCTGCTCGCCGCCGGTCACCGATCCCGCCGCGCTCCGGGCTCTGCTTGAGGCTGCCAATGGCTGAGGGTCCGGCGTCCCTCGAGCCGGCGGCCTTCCTGCGAGAGCACGTCGCGGACCGCCTGCGCAAGCGAATCGCGGACCTGCGCGCGCAGGTCGCCCGCCTCGAGCGGGAGCTGGAGGACCGCTTGGCGGCGGAGGCAACCCTGGAATTCGTGCTCGAGGGCGACGGCGGAGGCGCCTGGTTCGTGAACGTCCACGGCGAGGACGTGCGCGTCGAGCGCGCGCCGGCCCGGCCCCCACTCATCCGCCTTTCGCAGAGCCGTGCCGACTGGGAGGCGCTCGCCCGGTCCGGTCTCGGCATGGGTGCTCCGCCCGGCGCGGGCGACCTCACCCGGGCACGGATCACGCGGCTCGCCACTTTGAAAGGGACGCTCGAGTTCCGGCTGATCACCGACGACGGCGAGCGACGCGTCCTCGTCCAGTTTGGCCCTGCGGACGCGGCGGGCCCGCGTTGCGCCGTCACGCTCCGGGCCGATGACGCCCGACGGCTGCAGGGCGGCGAGCTGACGCCGCAGGCTGCTTTCCTGCAGGGGGTCGCGCGGCTCGAGGGCGACGTGGCCCTCGCGATGCAGGTGGGCGCGGCGCTCTTCTTTTGAGAGGCTGACGACTACGCGCCCTTGAACAGGGGCGCCCGCCGCTCGCGCTGGGCGGTGAGGCCCTCGCGCAGGTCCGAGCTCTCCCGCACCCGTCGTTCGAGCTCCTCCAGGTCGTCGCGCCGCCACTGGCGCCGTTCATCGGCCGCGCGCTGGACAAAGGCCTTCATGGTGCGGACGGCGAGGGGGGCGTTGTGCGCGACCTGGCGAGCGAGCGCCGCGACGGCGGCGTCCAGGTCGGCGGCCGCCACGACCCGGTTGACGAGGCCGAGGCCGAGGGCGGCGTCGGCACCGATGGGCTCGCCGGTGAAGAGCAGCTCCTTCGTCGCGGCGGCGCCGATGGTCTCGACGAGCTTCCAGGTGAGCGCCACCGGCACGGCGAGCCCGATGCGGGCGAGCGGCATCGCGAAGCGGGCGTTGTCGGCGGCCACCCGGAGATCACAGTGCAATGCCAGCTCGCAGCCCCCGGCGATCGCGTCGCCCTGCACGGCGGCCAGCGTCGGCTGCGGGCAGCGCTCGAGGACCTCGAGGGCGTGCTCGAGGGTGTGCGTCTCCACGGCGCCCCCCGCCCGCTGGGCGGCGAGCTCGGCGAGGTCGAGCCCGGCGCAGAAGGCGGCGCCCGCCCCGCGCACGACGATGACCCGCACCGCCGGTGCGGCGGCGGCGCGCTCGACGGCGGCGCGCAGGTCGGCGATCATGGCGGTGGTCAGCGCGTTGCGCTTGGCAGGGCGGTTCAGGGTGATCGAGCAGACGTGATCCGCAACGGTGGTGTCGATCTCGTCCGCCATGTGAGCCCCCTGGTTAGAAGCGGTCCTTCAGCTGCCGCACTGCCGCGAAGAGCGCCACCCGATCGCCCGCCGGGATATCCGGCCGCCGTGCACGCACGGCGGCGGCGAGCTCGGGGCTGTCCGTGCGCAGGAAAGGGTTGGTGGCCTTCTCCTCGGCGATGGTGCTCGGAACGGTCGGCCGGTGGGCACGGCGGAGCTCCTCGACGGCGGCGAGCTTCTCCCGGAGGGCGCGGTTTCCGGGCTCGAGCGTCGCGGCGAAGCGGAGGTTCTTCTCGGTGTACTCGTGGCCGCAGTAGACACGGGTGTCGTCCGGCAGGGCGGCGAGCTTGGCGAGCGACGCCATCATCTGGGCGGCGTCGCCTTCGAACAATCGGCCGCAGCCGCCCGCGAAGAGCGTGTCGCCGGTGAACACGGCGCGCTCGGCCGGGAAGTGGTAAGCCACGTGACCGCTCGTGTGCGCGGGGATCAGGATGACGCGGCCGTGCAGGCGCCCCACGTCGACCGGGTCGCGGTCGCGGACCCGGTTGGTGATGCCCGGGATGCGGGGCGCGTCGTCCGCGGAGCCGTAGACACGGAGGCCGGGGATCGCGGTCAGGAGGTCTAGGTTCCCGCCCACGTGATCGAAGTGATGGTGGGTGGCGAGCACTACGGCGAGGCGCACGGAGCGGCGACTCACCTCGTTGAGCACCGGCGCCGCCTCGGCGCAATCGACGACGGCGCCCTCCCCGGTCTCCCCGTCGATGAGCAGATAGGCGTAGTTGTCGCTCAGCTGCGGGACCGGGACGATCTCCACGCGCTCGGTCAGTCCTCCGCGGTGATGGTGAGGGGCGGCGCGTCGGGCACGTCCGCCGGGGCGGCAGATGTCGCGGCGATGCCGTTGGTCCGCTGTTCTACGCGAAAGAGACGCTCGCGGAGGCCGGCGGTCTCGACCGCGCGCGCGAGCTGCTCCTTGGACAGGTCGCTGATGCGGCCTTCCAGCCGCGTCAGTCGGTCACGGAACCCGGCCGCCTCGCCGGCGCGCGCGACGTGGTCCTTGCTCGCATCGACCACCCGGCCCTCGAGCCTGGTCAGGCGTTCGCGCAGCGCACCGAGCTCGCCGAGCTTCGTCCCGACCTCCCGGCCGATGTCGGTGAGGCGCTGCTCGATGCGCTCGAGGCGCTGGCGGAACTCGTCGGCGTCGAGCGTGTCGCGCGTCGTGTCGCGGGCGATGTCCGAGATGCGTCGTTCGGCGTGCTGCAGCCGGACCCCTGCCTCTTCGAGACGGGCGAGCGCGACGGACGCCCGCTCCGCGGCGCCGTTCGCCACGGTCTGGAGGGGCAGGACGAGCTCCCGCACGCCTTCCTTGGGGACGTCGGCGAGTCGGTTCTCGAGCGCCCGCACCCGCTCGCGGAGCCGCTCGGCGTCGCGGCGCAGGCTCACGGCGAGACCGCTCACCAGGTCGTCGATACGGCCCGTGAGCTGCTTCTCGACGGCGGCGACGAGGGCACTCACCTGCCCCTCCACCTCGCGACCCGCGTCGACGATACGGCTCTGGAGTCCGTCGCGCAGCGCCTGGGCCTGGTCGACCAGCGCCTTGCTGCCGCCTGCCAGCAGGTCCTGGAGCGTCGCCAGCCGCCCGCGTCTCTCCTCCTTCGCACGCGCCATCCTGTCCTCCTTGGCTAGGTCCCCGGCCCGAGCAGGGTCAAAACGCCCGTGTACTGATGGAGCTGCACGTCGCGCACCCCCGATGCGATCTCGGCTCCGCTGAAGAAGCCGGCCACCGGGAGCGGGCCGAGATGCTGGCGGATGTAGGCCGTGTCGAGCCCCGGCACGCCGTAGAACCGCCGGCCGCGTCCCACGCAGTTGACGTAGAGCGCGCCCGCGGGACGTACCCCCTCGCAGGCGGTCGCCAGACGCCGGAGCGCCTGCTGGAGCTGCTCGCGCGCCGCGTTCGGATCGCGGACGCCGAAGAAGAGCTCCTGTCCGTCGGCGACCTCGCCGGCGACGGCAACCGCACCGCCGTTGGGGTCTATCCCGGTCAGGTGTCGGACCGCGAAATCCTCGCCGCCGCCGATGGCCGCCAGGACGACGGCGAGGGCCCGCCGCGGGTCGGCGAGCAGCGGGCTCGGTACCACCGCGGCAAACGCCTCGTAGGCCGGCCGGCCGTCGAGCTCGAAGACCACCCTGCCGGCCGCACGGGTCACGCGCCGCACCGGGCCCACCCGTCGCACCGCGTGCCCGACGCCGATGCTCGCGCGGAAGTCACCGGTGAGGAGCACGCCGGAGATGGCGTTCGAAGAAACGGCGTCGCCGGCAAAGACGGAGAGCTCGCCGACGCTGCCGTCCTCCGACGCCCCGCCGCCCACGATGCGCACGCCCGGCAGCCGGCGCCCGAGCCCGCGCAGGAGCGGCTCCGGCTCGAGGTTGTAGGAGTCGGTGAAGATCACGAGCAGCCGCTCGCCGCCGGAAGGCGCGTCGGGCTCGCGGTCGACGAACGAGGCGATCTCCTCGGCCACCGCCTCGGCGCGGGCGCGGAGGCCGGGGATGAAGAAATAGCGCGCCGAAACGTCGCCCGCGAGCGCCATGACGGCCACCCCCGGCCCGTCCTCCAGCTCCTCGTCGTCCGCCAGCACGCCGGCCGCGCTGCAGCCGACGACGGCGCGCGTGCCGCACGTGGCGCCTACCGTGCGCGTCACGCGCGTGTAGCCGGGCCCGTGCGGCGTGGTCGCGAACGCCAGCACCGCCTCCGCCTTCGTGAGCCCGGCGGAGTGCAGTGCGGCTTCCGCCGCCTGCGCAGCAGCGCGCTCCGAATCCCGCTCAGCCGACAGTCCAACTCCGACCCGGAGCACCGTCCCTCTCCGGCGTTGAATGGGGAGGCTCTCTTAGAGCAGGAGCGCACGGAAATTGCAAGGAAAATTTCGACGAGAGCGCGTCAGCGCGGGGCCTCGGAGGGGAGCGCGCGCAGCACATCGACCAGCCGCCGGACGCCCCCGCGCAGGTTCTCGACCGAGACGCGTTCGTTCGTGCCGTGCACGGTCCTCTCCTCGTCTTCGGACAGCACGAAGGGGACGAACCCGTAGCTGGCGACGCCGTGCTCGCGGAGGTAGTGGCTGTCGGTGAAGCCCGGCGTGACGCTCGGCACGACCGACGCGCCGCCGAGCTCCTGGGCGGCCATGTGACGGACGGCGGCGATGAGGCCCGAGTCGGGGTCCGAGGACGAGGCGGGAAACGAGAGCAAGGTCTCGATCGAGATGGAATCGTCGCCGATCACGTCGCGCAGCTGGTCGAGGAACTCCGAGGGCTTCTCGCCGGGCAGCAGGCGGCAGTCGAGGTGGGCGCTCGCCTCGGCAGGGATGACGTTCGTTTTCGGACTGCCCTCGAGGACCGTCGGCGTGATCGTGTTCCGGACCAGCGCGTTCTGGCGCGGGTTGCGTGCGAACTCGGCGAGGAAGATGGGGTCATCGAGCGAGGCGGCGAGATGCGCGAACTTGGTGCGGAGGGGCTCCTTCTCCAGGGGTGCCAGCGCGGCGAAGTAGGCCTCTACCGGTCGCACCACGCGGATCGGCGTGCGGTAGCGGCGGATCTTGTTGAGCGCGCGGATGAGCCGCGTGACCGCCGTCTCGGACGGCGGCGTCGAGCCGTGGCCGGCCTCGCCATGGGCGACGAGCTTCACCCAGAAAGGCGTCTTCTCCCCGACGGCCACGTGGACGATCCTGCGACCGCCGGCCAGCAGGTGGATGTGGTCGCCTTCGTTGATGCAGTACTCGGCGTTGCCGACCACGTCCGGCCGGTGGTGTACGAGCCAGCCGGTGCCCGCCTTGCCCCCCGTCTCCTCGTCGGCGGTGGCGAGCAGGATCAGGTCGCGATCGAGGGGCTCGCCGCTGCGCTTGAGGGCGATCATCGCCATCAGCTCGACGGCGGCGATGCCCTTGCAGTCGAGCGCGCCCCGCCCGTACACGAAGCCGCCTTCGCGCGTCCCGGCGAACGGCGGTACGCGCCAGGTCCGCGAGTCGGCGGGCACCACGTCGAGATGCGAGAGCAGGATCACCGGCCGTCCGGCCCCGCGTCCCGGCAGCCGTGCATACAGACTTCCCCGCCCGGGAGAGGACTCGATGACCTCGACGCGGAGGCCTTCGGCCACGAGCTTGCGTGCGAAGGCATTGGCGGCCGCCGTCTCGCTCCCCGGCGGATTGGTCGTGTCGATGCGGAGCACGTCCGCGAGCAGCTCCGCCGTCTCGTCACCGAGCCTGCGCCAGTCGAGCTCGGCCGCGCGCGCCGACGCGGCGACCAGGATGCCGAGCCCGGCGGCGATGAGCAGGACTCGCCGGGAGCTTCTGGCGGCGCAGCGCACCGCGGGCAAATGAGGCAGCACGGGCACGGAAGTCAAGCGAAGCCGCGCCGGGCGCGTGTCCCCGCCGCCCGCCCGGGCGCTGCACCGCGTCAGTCGTGCACTTGCGGCCCGCGTCCGCCGCGAACGCGCGTCCCGCAAGGCGTTGGCGGCCCAACACTTATCAACACCGCGCCTGGCGCGGTCCCACGCGTCGGCGCGCACGCCCTTCCCGAGAGCTGGCGACCGCGAGCGCGGGCGGTTTCCGCTGCGGGATCGACTGGTTGAAGCGCTGAACGGGCACCTGGAGGGCACGCCGCGTCATAACGTGGCAAGCAGACGGGCCGCGCGGGAGTTGTCCACAGCTTCTCCACAGCCGCTTCGGCCGAAGGGCCGAGGTGGGTAGGCCCGCGAGCTAGCAGGCTATGTTGCGGTACACGCCCAAGCACCTCGTCGACTCGGCGTGGTCGTCGCCCGAGCGCTGCGCCGCGTCAGTTGCGCACGTGACGCCTGTTTCTGCCGCGAATCCACGTCCAGCAAGCCTTCCCGCTCGGGACACTTATCAACACCGCATCTGGCGCGGGGTCCGGCGCATCGACCGCTCGCTCCGGGATCGCCGAGGACTCCGAGCCCGCTCGGCCACTGAGGGTAATTTCCCTGCGAGATCAAAGTGTTGAGCCACCAAAGCAGATGGTGAGGAGCAGATCGCGTCATAACGCGGTAAGAAGCTGTTGTTTTCGGGAACGGCGGGACAGGCGTGGGTTATCCACAGCTTGTCCACACCGATTTTTGGGGGGTCACGCTACCGTGGCGCGGTAGCCGGTTCCCACGGCATAGAGCTCCGCCGAGCCACGCCGCGTCGCCTCCGGCCGGGTCGTCCTGACGTCGTCGAACGTCTTCCGGAGCTGCGCCACGAGCGCCGCCTGCTCCGGCCCCATGAAGACCTTCATCAGGAGCCGGCCGCCGGGCCGAAGGAGATGGGGCAGTGCGGCGAGCACCGAAGCAGCCAGCTCGCTCCGCCGGGCCTCGTCCGTCGCAGCCACGCCGGTGAGTTTCGGCGCAAGATCCGAAAGGATCACGTCGGCGGGGCGGCCGAGTCGCTCGCGCGCCGCGCGAATGACGAGCGGATCGCGGACGTCGCCGGCGATCAGCGCGACATTCGCCGCCGGCAGCGGCTCGAGCGGCACCACGTCCACGCCGACCGCCCGGCCTTCGGCGCCGATCCGCTCGGCCGCGATCTGCAGCCATCCGCCCGGCCACGCCCCGAGGTCGATGACGTGGTCACCGCGGCGGAGCAAGCGGAAACGCGCCGCCAGCTCGGCGAGCTTGTAGGCACTGCGGGCGCGGTAGCCCGCGGCGCGCGCGCGACGATGGTATGCGTCCTTCGGCCGGTACGTCATCCACGCCGGCGTCCGGCGGCCGGCGCTAGTACGGCTCGGACTCGTCGCCCCGGTACGGTTCGCTGCTGAACGGGTCCTCGTGCGGCACGTGGCCGAAGACGCGTTCGAGCTGCGGCTGCGAGACGGCGAAGTGGATCGGCCTCATTATCAGCCATTCCGTCGCGAAGCCGATCGGATGGACGAGGTACGCCACCAGCCGGAGCGGATGCGACTGCGAGTCGTCGTAGGCGTCGTGCGCCTCGGCGCGCGCGGGCGCGCCCACCACCGCGATCATCAGCCCAAGCCCCAGCCCCAAACCGCAAAGTGCCTTTGTCACGCGACACCTCCCCGCGGCCCGCCATTCGCCGGGCCGCTCCTACCGAAGGTACCAGCGGCGCCCCCGAGCCTCAAGATTGACACCGCGGCGGTCACCGCGCCATGACAGACGCCATGGCGCGCACGTTCCGGCCGCTCCAGCCCCTCAAGGGCTGGCGGCGCGTCGCGGTGCAGGCGTGGCGCCCGCCGCACGACCCGAGCGTGTATGCGACGCTCGACGTCCCCATGGGGCCCGCCCTCGCCTACCTCGACCGGCTTCGCGCCGCGACCGGCGTACGGGTGACGGTGACCCATCTCGTGGCGCGCGGCGTCGCGCTCGCCATCCGCCACAACCCGCAGCTGAACGGGATCGTGGCGCGCGGCCGCATCATGCTGCGCGACAGCGTGGACATCTTCCTGCAGGTCGCGATCGAGGGCGGAAATGACCTCTCGGGCATCAAGATCGCGCGCGCCGACGAGAAGGACGTGCTCGAGATCGCGCAGGAGATGGAGGCGCGCGTCACCCGCCTGCGGCAGCGGCGCGACCGCCAGGTCGAGCGCACGAAGTCGATCCTCGACCGCCTGCCGCTCCGCCTCCTCGGTCCCTTCCTGCGCCTCGTGAGCTACCTGGTGTACGACCTCGATCTCGATCTCTCGCGCTTCGGGGTCGTCAAGGACGAGTTCGGGAGCGCGATGGTCACCAACGTCGGTACCTTCGGGCTGGCGCACGCGTACGCGCCGCTCGTGCCGTTCAGCCGCACGCCGCTCGTCGTGCTGGTCGGCGAGGTGCAGGACAGGCCCGTGGTGGAAGACGGGCGAGTGGTCGCGCGCCCGATCATGACCCTCGGCGTCACCTTCGATCACCGCTTCATGGACGGCTTCCAGGGCGGCGCGATGGCGCAGCTCTTCCGGACGTATCTCGAGGATCCGGCGCGCTTCGATCAGGTGGAGCCCGAGCCGGCTACACGACCGGCGGCGATACCCAGCCCACGAAGCTGAGCTGCCGGCCGGCACCGGCCCCGTCGCGTCGATACGAGCAGTACCCGGACCCGCACGCCGTGCACGGGCCGAGGACGGCAACTCGCCCGACGCCGGCGCCGCGCAGCAGGAGGCGGGCCGCGGCGCGCAAGTCGAGGTGCAGCCGGCCGCCGCGATGGGACCAGGCCGGCACGGTGAGGTCGCCGACTCGGGCACGGAAGGCGTCGAGCACCTCGTCCCCCACCTCGTAGCAGCATGCCCCGACGGCGGGCCCGACGGCCGCCTCGAGCGCCCGCGGGGCGACCTGGAATGCCGCCCCGAGCTTCGCGACCGCCGCCTCGAGCACGCCCTCGGCCGCGCCGCGCCAGCCGGCGTGGACCGCCGCCGCCACCCGCCGCTGGCGGTCGATCAGCAGCACGGGCATGCAGTCCGCCGTCACGACACCGAGCAGCTGACCGTCCGTCGCGCTGACGAGCCCGTCCGCCTCACGCGGCGGCCCGGGCGCGGCGGTCTCGACGCGGGTGCCGTGCACCTGGCGCGCCGTGACGACCGGGAGCGGAACTCCGGCGCGTGCGACCACGGCGTCCCAGCCGGCGGCGCCGGCGCATTCGCTCCGCCCGAGAAAGCCGTGGGCGAGGCCCGGGACCGCCCTCCACGGCGCGTACGTCAGCATCGCGTTGCTGGCGGGCACCCGGGGCCTTCGCTATGGTGCGCGACGTGCCGGCGCGTGGCCTCGGGCTGTTCGATCTGATGCTCGCGCTGGCGGTGCTGGCGCTGCTCGTCTACGTCGTGCGGCTCGACTGGCCACGGCGGCCCGATGGTCCTCCTCCCCCCGCGTCGTCGGCCACGGCGGCCCGCTAGCCTCACGGCTTGACGCGCTCGAGCGTCACGTCGGTGTGGCGGAGCAGCTCGTCGAGCGTCGGTCGCTTGTAATCGTGCTCGTAGAAGATGCGGCGGATGCCGGTGTTGATCAGCACCTTCAGGCAGTGAATGCACGGCGTGTGCGTGATGTAGATGTCGGCGTCGCGGATGGTGGCGCCGTTCTTCGCCGCCTGGGCGATGGCGTTGATCTCGGCGTGGATCGTGCGGAAGCAGTTCTCCTCGGTCTCGCCCGCCGGCGTGCGCGACGCATACACCAGACAGCCGACGTCGGTGCAGTGCGGCAGGCCGGCCGGCGCCCCGTTGTACCCGGTGGCGAGGATGTTCTTGTCGCGCACGATGACCGCCCCGACCTTGGCGCGGGTGCAGGTGGAGCGCTCGGCCACCTGCCGCGTGATGGTCATGAAGTACTGGTGCCAGCTCGGGCGCTCGCTCATCAGTATTCTTCGCTCGCGCTCATGGGCTCCTCGCTCACGGCACGATGCGGATCGGCTCCGGGACGAAGGTGAGGATAAAGACGGCGAGGGTTGCCCAAGCCGTGAGCACGCGCCCCGGGCCGAGCGGCCGCGCATCGTCCTGGCTCGGCGGATGACCCAGCGACACCATGAGCGCCGTGATCGCGGCCCAGAGGAGCCAGCCCGGCCAGCCTCGAAGACCGAGCCAGAGGAGCGTGCCGAGGAGGAGCGCGGGCAGCAGGCTCGTCCGGCGGCCGAGCACGGCGTAGAGCACGTGGCCGCCGTCGAGCTGACCCGCCGGAAGCAGGTTCAGCGACGTGACGAAGAGACCCACCCAGCCGGCGAAGGCGACGGGGTGCAGCATCACGGTGTCCGGGTCCGCACCGAGGACGAGCCGCGTCAGCAGCGTGGTCAGCAGCGAGTCGCCCAGCTCGACGGTGTCGCCGCTCGGCGGCGCGGCGAGCACCGTCGACAGCCGGAGGCCGACGGCGGTCGCGGCCACCGCGACCACGAAGCCCGCCCACGGGCCGGCGGCGCCGATGTCGAACAGCGCCTGTCGATCGGGGAAGCGCGAGCGGATGCGGATGAACGCGCCGAAGGTGCCGACCGGGGGCAGCCCCGGTATGAAGTACGGCAGCGACGCGGCCACGCCGTACCGCCGGCACATGAGATAGTGGCCGGACTCGTGCACGAGCAGGATCGTGATCAGCGTCGCCGCGAAGGGGATCCCGTGGATGAGCTGCCGCGGGTCGGCGATCGGGTCGAAGCCGCGGGCAAGCGTCGACGCCATGGCCGTGGTGAGCGCCGTCGCGGCGAGCAGGAGGGCGTGGACGAGCGGGAAGCGGCGGGTCCCGGCGACGGGCACCGCCCCCACGGCCATCTCGGGCTGGCTCATGAGCTTCGGGACGTCGCCCTCTCCGGCGCTCCGACCGTCACCGGATCGCCCACCCGGGCGCCAAGGACGGCACTCGCCGAGCCATCGCGCACGGCGATCTCGAGAAGTCCCCAGCTGTTCACGACGGCGACCGCCTGGCCGCGCGGTGCCGCGCCGTACGAGACGGCGATGCCGCGCAACCGAGCTCCCGCGATGCTAATGGAAAGATGGGAACGAGGAAAGGCCGCGAGCGCTTCTTCGGTGATGTTCGTCGTGAGGTTCCCGAAGCGGTCGACGTAGATGACCTGACCTCGAAGCCCTTCCGGCACGGGGACCGCAACGGGGACGCTGAGCCGCTCCATGTCGGATGCCGCCCGGCCGAGCGTCCCCGGGTCCGTGCCCGTGGCGAGCGCCGCCGCGACCGGCGCGAACACGTCCCGCCCATGGAAGGTGGCGCTCCGCGGCGAGAGGAAGAAGCGTTCGTCGGTCAGCTCGACGATGCGGCGGGCGCCGCCCGCGGCGAGCGACAGGAGGCCGTTGTCCGGGCCGACCAGCAGCGCCCGATCCGTCACGACACAGAGCGCGCGGCGGCTCGTGCCGACGCCGGGGTCGACCACCGCCACGTGGACCGCGCCGCGCGGGAAATACGGCACGGCATGGCGGAGGACGAGCGCGCCCGCGAGCACGTCCTGCGGCGGAATGCCGTGCGTGACGTCGATCACCGGCACCCCCGGCGCACGCTCGGCGATCACGCCCTTCATGATGCCGACCCACGGGTCGGCCGTGCCGAAGTCCGTCGTCAGGGTGATCAGCGCCATCAGCGGCGGCGCGCGAGCGCCTCCTCCGCGGCAGCCCACAGGAGCGGAACCATGATCTCGTGATGGCCGGTCAGCTGGATGCCGCGGCCGCCGGCGGCGGTGGGGCGAGCCACGACGTTCACGCTCGGACGGTACTGGCGGTGGAAGTCCATGTCGATGGTGGTGAGGTCGCGCACTGGATGGCCGAGGTTACGGGCCAGGTTGAGCGCCTTCACGAAGACCTCGGGGAGGACGACGGCCGAGCCGAGGTTCATATAGACGCCCCCCGCGAGCCGCGCGACCACGCCCGCGAGCAGGTGAAAGTCGCGCAGGCTGCCGAGCCCCACGGCGGCGCCGTCCGCGCTCGGATGCATGTGGATGATGTCGGTCCCGACCGCGACGTGCACCGTCACCGGCGTCCCGGCTCGCGCCGCAGCGGCGAGGATGCTCGTGCGGCCGAAGGGCAGGCGCTCGCGCAGCATCGCTCGGCCGACCGCCTCGCCGAGGCCGAGACCCTGGCCGACGCCGTCGCAGATGGCCTGATTCAGGAACGCCCCGGTCTCGTGCGCCATCCCGAAGGTGCCGCGGTCGAGACCCGGTCCGACATCCTCCGAGGTCCGCCCGCCCCAGGCGAGCTCGAAGTCGTGGATCAGACAGGCGCCGTTCATGGCGATGGCGGCGAGCCTCCCGCGCGCGACGAGGTCGGCGACGAGCGGACCGAGGCCGACCTTGATCACGTGGGCGCCCATGCCGAGCACCACCGGCCGCCCATTGCGCAGGGCGCGCGCGATGCGCGCCGCAGCCTCGCGCAAGTCGTGCGCCGCGAGGATGTCCGGCAGGCCGTCGAGGAGTCCCCGGACCGTGAGCCCGGCGCGCACGGGCCGGCCGAGGGCGGCCGCCAGCACCTTGCTCGGCCGGCGCGCGAGCGGGACGGTGCGGACGCGGCTCGGGTCGATCGGGGCGATGGCGCGGCGCGGCCGGAGCGCGCGCGCCCGGCGGCGCGTCACGCTCGCGCCTCGAAGAGGCGGCGGTCGACCAGCTCGCAGATGACGTGCCCGGCGAGGATGTGCGTCTCCTGGATGCGGGCGGAGTGCGTGGAGGCCGAGACCCGGAGACACACCTCGACCATGGTCGCCAACGGCCCGCCGTCGCCGCCGGTCAAGCCGACCGTCCGCACCTCGCGCTCGCGGCACGCCTCGACGGCGCGGAGCACGCTCGGCGAGCGGCCGCTCGTCGAGATCGCCAGCGCCACGTCGCCGCGCTCGCCGAGCGCACGCACCTGCCGGGCGAACACCTGCTCGTAGCCGTAGTCGTTGGCGATGGCGGTGAGGGCGGAGGTATCGGTGGTGAGCGCCACGGCCGGGAGCGCCGGCCGTTCGCGCGAGAAGCGCCCGACGAACTCCGCCGCGATGTGCTGGGCGTCGGCCGCGCTGCCGCCGTTGCCGAAGAGGAGGACCTTCCGTCCGGCGCTCAGCGCCTCCGCGACGAGGTCGATCGCGCGCTCGAGGGCTGCCGCGTTCTCCTCGAGGAATACCTCGCGCGCCCGGGCGCTCTCCGCGAACAGGCGCCGGATCTCCGCCTGGGTGGCGGTCGCCATCAGCCGACCTCGGGCGCCGGCGGGATGACGTGCTCGACGAAGAAGCGCAGGACGTCGAGGGGCGTGATGATGCCGACCAGCCGGCCCTCGCGCGCCACCAGCACGTGGTCGACCTGGCGGTCGCGCATCAGCGCCATCACGTTCTCGGTGGTCTCGAACTCGTCGATCACCGTCGGCTCGCGCGCCATGATGTCGCTGGCCGGCCGGTCAGCGTTCGAGCTCTGCAGGAGCGCGGTCATCAGGTCCTTCTCGCTGAGAAAGCCGAGGACCTGCCCGTCCCGGTCGACGACCGGAACCCCCCCGAATCGCCCGGCGACGAGGATGCGGGCCACGGCCTCGAGCGACGTGTCCGGGCTGACGGCGGTCACGCGCTCGGTCATGATGGTGCGCGCGTGGCCCTTCATTCATGGAGCCTCTACTGGACGCCTGCGGGGGCGTCAATTGGCGGCGGGTGCAGGTGTTCCGGGCGCGCCCGGGTTGCGGGGCGCGACGGGCTCGGCTAACGTCTCAACTCTGTGCGGGCGTAATTCAGTGGTAGAATGCCAGCTTCCCAAGCTGGACGTCGCCGGTTCGACCCCGGTCGCCCGCTCTCGTGAAAGCGCCGACTTCTCGCGGCTTTCTGAGGCGCAGCGTGAGGAGTTCCGGTCGGAGAGCCAGCCTCGAGGCTGG